>JGI20225J20221_1000133_pt1 | contig 195365 bp, 184 predicted proteins | sample BioMet4_FD_20221 | JGI IMG/M metagenome (IMG submission 20221) | reverse complement strand
ACCAAGCTTAACCACAGCTCGTACTTTGTTAATCCTCCCTTCGTATAAAGCCTTGATGATTTCATATTGTTTTTGTTTGTCCATAGTCAACTCTACTTTCTTCACATGTAGACCTCCCTCTAATAAAGTGAGGTCTCAGTATAACATGACACAGGACATTTTCTCAAACGGTATAGTAAGACTTTATCACATCTCAATCACAATTAAAAATCGGTGCCGTAAAAAAGTATTGACAATCCATCGTCACATCTATATAATATTAAATTGTTGATGCGCTGCACGGCGTATCATGCTGAACCATTGGGGTATCGCCAAGTTGGTAAGGCACGGGATTCTGAATCCCGCATGCGTTGGTTCGAGTCCAGCTACCCCAGCCATTTTGTTTGACGGCCGCTCTTTTGAGCGGCTTTTCTGCGTTTTACAGGCAAAACAAAGGGCATCGTTTCCGGTCATTCCGACCAAAAACGATGCCCTTTTTATGGTTTCTTCAGGCCCCGACATAAAGAGCCTTCACCGTAATATTCACCTGGCGCACGATCATGCCCGTCATGTATTCGATGGCCTCCCGGATTTTTTCCTGGGCCTGACGGATCAGGGTGGGAATGTGGTTTCCATAGGACAGCATGACCTCACAGCCGATCTCCAGCCCGCAGTCCTCATCCCCCTGCCATACATGGCGCACCCGGATAGAACCCACCTTGGTCACATACTCCTTCTCGCCCACCAGCTTATAGACGATGGACTTGATGGCTGAATCGTCGATGACAAGCTTGCCATAGTAGCTGAAAACAGGCCGCACAATGGACTTCTCCCCCAGGCGGCGCCGTTTCGTACGGGATTTTTTGAAAAAAGACTGGATGGGATCGATAAGATAGCCGGAAAAATGGGGCTTCAGTTCAATGGTAGGCACAGGTATGATATGCTTGCCCTCCTTGACCCGGCAGACCCGGGCCTTTTCCATCTCCGATTTCGTGGCGATGTCCTCGATATGGACAATCTTCGAAATCGATGGCAGCTCCAAAATTTTGGCAATCTTATGCACCATATTTTCCGAGGTTCCCAGGATCAAAATGCGATGGGGACTGACCTCTTCAATGGCCTGGCGCACCTCCTCCGCATGTCCTGGAAGAATAAAAATCGCCCGGCGCACGGCCATGATCTTGCTGGGCTCTCTTTTTGCCGAATGCCCGGCGATGATTTTGCCGTCCTTGATCAGTATCCCGTCATCTATAATGGCATCTGCTTTGTGCTCATGAGCTACCAGCAGCGCCCGATGGCTTTTGCCGGTACCACTGGGTCCAACTAACGCTATGACGTCCATCTGGTCCTTCACCTAACCTTTTCTGCGGCGGCAGCAGAGCTGCCCCCTATTCAAAGTGACGCTTTGCAGAAAAACTTCTCCGCATATTTATCTTCTACTGTGAAAATCCCCAATTCCGGGGGATAGCGTACGGACATGCCATGGAAATCCGAACCGCCGGAAACCAGCAGCTGATATTTCTCCGCCATGGCCATGTACCGGGCTGTATCCGCCGCATCATGACGGGGATAAAAAACCTCCAGTCCCTCGATCCCTTTCTGCAGCAGTTCCTCCACCAGTGCATCATCGCCGACAAGCTTGGGATGAGCCAGCACCGGCGTGCCGCCGGCCTCCTTGATGAGACTGATGATTTCCTCCGGCTCCAGCCGATAATGGGAAACATAGGCGGGCTTTCCCTTGTCCAGCACCTCATCAAAGACGGCTGCCACCGTGGGGAAAAAGCCCTTGGCCACCAGTACATGGGCCACATGGGAACGGCTGATGGCCTTGCTGGTCCCCGCCACCTTCAGCACATCCGCCTCGGTGATTCCATAGCCAATGGCCTGCAGTTTCTCCACCATTTTCGAAAATCGCAGCCAGCGGGCCTCCACCACATCATTCAGTTTATCCCCCAGAGCCCGATGATAGATATCGATATTATAGCCCAGGATATGGATATCGTGGGTTGCATGATGGGCACTGAATTCTATGCCGGGAATGATATGGATTCCCTTCATGGGCAGCATTCCCTGTTCATAGAGATGACAGATACCATCTACAGTGTCATGATCGGTAATCGCGATATATTTTAACTGCGCCGCCTTCGCGGCGGCAACCAGTTCCTCCGGGGTCAGCTGACCGTCAGAAAAACTCGTATGCATATGCAAATCACTTGGCATTCAACGTTCACTCCATATTCGTACATATCCCGGAAAAGGCCGAAAGACCGCCTCCGGCAGCAGCCGTACAAACCCTCAGCGCGGCTCGACAATCAGCTTGATTGCCGTACGTTCCTCTCCGTCGATTTTAATATCCGTAAAAGCAGGAATGCAGATAAGATCCACCCCATGAGGTGCCACAAAGCCCCGGGCAATGGCCACAGCCTTCACTGCCTGGTTCAGCGCTCCGGCCCCGATGGCCTGCATCTCCGCAGTACCAGACTCACGCAGCACGCCGGCCAAGGCGCCGGCCACAGAATTAGGATTTGATTTCGCAGATACTTTTAAAATTTCCATGATTTGCACGTCCTCTCACACAGTCAAAAGCTGCTGCTGATCCCTGCCCCGTCAAAATATTCCGACTGGGCCCGCTTATCTATAGTATATTCTGTATTTTTCAAAGAAATCCTTCTTTTCCTTTTTGTAGGAAATTTTTCTTATTTTGTATCCTCTTCTGTAATGAATACCCGCTCAATAGAACAGGCTTTATTGGTTTTATCGTCAATATCCACCACCACAGCCGAATACACATTAGGTCCATCCGCCAGGTCAAAACGCACCGGCCGGCAGGTGGTGAATTTCTCCAGAATGCATTCTGTCTTCACGCCCAAAACGGAATTCCAGGGCCCCACCATACCGAGATCGGTGATGTAAGCCGTTCCCTTGGGCAGTATGCGGGCATCTGCCGTCTGTATATGGGTATGGGTACCCACCACAGCCTGCACCCGGCCATCCAGGTACCAGCCCATAGCCATTTTCTCCGAAGTGGTTTCCGCATGGATATCCAGCACAATGATATCGCACTGATCATGCATTTCCCGCAGAATATCCTCCACCCGCTGAAAAGGGCAGTCCATAGGCGGCATGAAGGCCCGCCCGGAAAGGTTCAGCACACCGATATTCTTGGCCTTGAAAGGATAGATGCACCAGCCCTTCCCCGGCGTTCCCTCAGGATAATTGGCCGGCCGGATCAGAAAGGGCTCGCTGTCGATGATATCCAGCACCTCTTTCTTATCCCAGACATGATTGCCTGTGGTGACGATATCGGCGCCCCCATGGTAGAGCGCATCCAGCGACTTGCGGGTTACTCCCTTGCCCCCGGCAGAATTCTCCCCGTTGACGATGACGATATCCACACCGTACTGCCGCTTCAGCTGCGGCGTGTATTTTGCAAAGGCGGCCCGGCCCGGTCGGCCGCAGACGTCGCCTGTAATCAGTAATTTCAATGAAAATCCCCCAGACTATTTATTGAATACCATCACACGGCCTTCTTCCCGGACGCCTACCATCCGGTCCGTGATCCGATTTATTTTCAAATTTCCCAGCATATGGTCTATGGTTTCCTCCTGGGCGGCATCTGCCTCCAGGTCCGGAGCTTCCTTTTCCTGGTCCAGGATCAGCAGCGCACCGAAATGCTCCTGCATCAGCGTGGTAATGAGACGGATCTCCCCCCTGGACAGGGTGCTTACATCCCGCACGATGTGCAGGAACGCTGTATTTCCCTGTGCCTCCAGCGAAATGGCGATATGGGCACCGGGAAAGCCCTCCAGATGATGATAGGTCAGGATACTGTCCTGGATGAATTTTCCCGCCGCCCCGAAGGCCGACTCGGTGGGAACCTCCCGCAGCGCAAAGGACATATGCAGCGCATCCTCCTGCGGCTCAAAGCTCACCGTGGCAATCTCCGGATAACAGACCAGAATGGACACGAGCAAATGGATGCCGTCCATATTGGGCTTTTTTGTTTTTTTGAACTTTCTCATGCTCATACACCCCCTATGCATTCAGTATTCCATAACAAAGTAAAAAAACGGCCTTGCAGACACAAGACCGTTTATTTTCTTATTTTGCGTAATCAACGACTCGTGTTTCACGAATGACTGTCGCTTTGATCTGTCCTGGATATTCCAGCTCAGACTCAATCTTCTTGGCGACATCATGAGCCAATCCTACAGCTCCTACATCGTCGATCTTATCCGGCTTGACCATGATACGGATCTCGCGGCCGGCCTGGATAGCGAAGCAGCGCTCCACTCCCGGGAAGGATTCAGCGATTTCCTCCAAACGGGTCAACCGTTTCAGATAGGATTCCAGGCTCTCCCGGCGGGCTCCCGGACGGGCTGCCGAAACAGCATCCGCAGCGGCAACCAGTACAGCCTCTACAGTGATTGCTTCCTCATCGCCATGATGGGCAGCAATGGCATTGATGACTTCCTTGGATTCACGATACTTGCGGGCCAGATCCGCACCGATGGTTACGTGCGGGCCTTCAACCTCATGGTCGACCGCCTTGCCGATATCATGGAGCAGTCCGCCGCGTTTCGCCAGCATGACATCCACGCCCAGTTCCGCAGCCATGACGCCTGCCAGATGGGATACCTCAATGGAATGGTTCAGGACATTCTGTCCATAGCTTGTACGGTATTTCAAACGGCCCAACAGCCGGATGAGCTCCGGATGGAGTCCATGGACACCGGTCTCAAAGGTAGCCTGTTCGCCAGCCTCTTTGATCCGCTGATCGACTTCGCGCTTGGCCTTTTCCACCATTTCCTCAATGCGGGCCGGATGGATACGGCCATCCGTGATAAGCTTCTCCAATGCGATACGAGCCACTTCGCGCCGTACTGGATCAAACCCGGAAAGAATAACAGCCTCCGGGGTATCATCGATGATGAGATCGATGCCCGTAAGAGTCTCCAGCGTACGGATGTTGCGTCCTTCGCGGCCAATGATACGGCCCTTCATCTCATCGTTAGGCAGCGCAACCACGGAAACCGTGGTTTCAGCCACATGGTCGGCCGCACAGCGCTGGATAGCCAGCGATATGATGTTGCGGGCTTTCTTCTCCGCTTCATCCTTCGTCTGCTGCTCATATTCCTTGATCATCAGAGCCTTCTCATGCTTGAGTTCATCCTCTGCTTCGGCCATAAGCATGGTCTTGGCTTCGTCCGCCGTCAAGCTTGAAATGCGTTCCAGCTCCGTTTTCTGCTTCTCATGGAGCTCATCGATGGCCGCCTGGCTCTTGTCCAGCTTGGACTCCTTTTTCTCCAGCGCCTCTTCCTTCTTTTCCAGGGAATCCATCTTGCGATCGAGATTCTCTTCCTTCTGGACAATCCGGCGTTCCTGGCGCTGCAGCTCACTGCGGCGCTCCCTTGTATCACGATCCAGCTCCTGACGAAGCCGGTGTACATCCTCCTTAGCCTCCAGCAAGGCTTCCTTCTTCTTGCTTTCGCCCTTGGCCTCTGCATCTTCGATGATCCGTTTGGCCTCAGTCTCCGCTGAGCCGATCTGCATCTCTGCCGTCCGCTTGCGCATCGCATAACCGATGCCCGCGCCGGCAAGCACTGCAACTATTACCGCTAATAATATTTCAACGATAATCTACACCCCCTTTTATTTTATTTTTGTTACATTTTGTTGCATTTTGCCTTTTAAGCATTTCATTTCTCTATAGCCAGAGTGGCATAACTATACAGATTTATTTTAATGGTTTTTTTGAGCAGTGTCAAGGATTAGCGACAGACACTGGCCAGGGAGAGCTCCGGCAGATGATCGATGAGATTCATCTCATGGGCCAGCCGATAAAAGGTCAGCAGATTCTCATACTGATCCTCGCCAAAATCCCATTTGATGACCTGCAGGTATTCGGCCAGTTCCTCGTAAGTAAAAGGCTTTTCATCCAGTACGGAATGGATGACCCGGTCCATTTTTGCCTGGCCGTTTTTGAATCCCCGGGTCACCCGGTCATAGACCAGCTGCAAAAGCTCCGGCTGCTGCGCCGCAAACTGCCGCTGGGCCACCCAGACCGCGAAAACCATGTTGCGCCCGGTGAGCCGCTGCCAAAGCTCGCCGATATCATAATAATGATACCGGGGCTTCTTATGGTGGTACACATAGAGCGCATCATCCCCGATGAGCAGCATGGCGGAGGCATCCTCCGGCACCTCCTGCTGGGCATCCACATGGCGTACATAATAGTTGGGCCGGGCACCGTACAGCTTACGCATGATGATCTTCGTGAGGCAGTGGGTCGTAGCCGATTTGGCCGTCAAAATGATCTTGTCATCGGTGATTTCCTCAATGGGCTTCTTGGACACGATGATGAGGCTCTGTACCTTTCCGTCAGAGCGGATGCAGACATCCGGCAGCAGCAGCAGCTCCTCGCTGTCCCGGGCGTAGGTAATAGAAGAAACCTGGCTCACATCCAGCCGATGGTTCATGATATCGTTGTTGAGCACCGCCGGCACTCCCCAGGAAACCTGGATCCCTTTGTCAAAATGATCCTGCCGCAGGCTGTAGCTCAGCGGCAGGCAGTTCAGAAAATTGATATGTCCCAGTCTTGGATATCCCATAAAATCCTCCTCCGGCGCAGCTGCCGGTCAAAAATCTGCTAAGATAGACTCCATCTGCCGGCAGTTGGCAACCACCCGCTGCAGCATTTCAGTCATGTATTTATTGCGATGGTAAACGATGCGGAAATTCCGCTTGAAGGCTACCCCCGGCACCACAAAGGGAACCAGCGTCCCCTGGGACAGCTCCTGTCTCACCGTACGGCGGGAAATGGCTGTAACCCCCAGCCCTGCCTGCACCGCCTTCTTAATGCTATCAGCATTATTATACACGCCGGCGGTCCGAAAAGAAATATTTTCCAGATGCATCTCATATTCAAACAGATTCCGCGTGCCGCTGCCTTCCTCGCGCAGATAAAAATCCAGCTGACTCAGTCTCTCGCGGCTGACTTTTCCCTTGATCCCCGTACCGGCGCCAGCCACGAAGATCAGCTCATCCTCCATGAAGGGCTCCTCAACGATGTATTCGGAACGGATCCGCCCCTCCACCAGCGCCAGGTCCAGACGGTCCTTCAAAATCATTTCCTCCAGCTCCGATGTATTGTGGATTTCCGATAAGAGCGTCAGCTCAGGAAAACTCTGGCGGAAATAGCACAACAGCTCGATGAGCACCGCTTCGCCAATGGTCACCGAGGCGCCGATACGCAGCCGGCAGCTGCTGCCAAAGCTGCGCATGGCCGCCTCCGTCTGACTGTCAAACTCCACCATATGCCGGGCGTAGTGCAGCAGTTCATGGCCGGCCTGGGTCAAAAAGAGCTTTTTCCCCAGCCGCTCAAAAAGAGCCATGCCGTAATGCTCTTCCAGCTCAGCCACCGCCTGGCTCACAGATGGCTGGGTCATATGCAGCTTTTCGGCTGCCCGGGTCATGCCCATCTCATCACAGACACAAATAAATATACGTAAATGGCGTAATGTCATAAAGCCCTCCATACAATATTACCTATCATTTTAATAAAATTATACTATTTTACATATAAATAGGCAACTGTTACAATGAACAAAGAAATTTTGAAGGAGTGATTCTCATCTATGCATAACAAATATTTTTCCGGCATTTTATTCTCTCTGATCTTTGCCGTTCCTGCCTATTTCCTCGGCGAACAGTTCCCCATCATCGGCGGACCGGTATTCGGAATCCTGCTGGGAATCCTGTTTGCGGGATTCCACCGGCCTCAGCGTCTGGAAACAGGCATCCGCTTCACCGGCAAGAAGATCCTGCAATATTCCATCATTCTTTTAGGCTTTGAGATGAATCTCTTCCATGTGCTCGATATCGGTTCCCAGTCCTTTTCCGTCATGATCTTCACCCTGCTGACCTCTTTCCTGGTAGCCTGGGGCGTCGGCCGCCTGCTGGGGCTGGACCGGGATACCACCACGCTCATCGGAGCCGGAACCGCGATCTGCGGCGGCTCGGCTATCGCGGCGGTGGCTCCGGTCATTGAGGCCAAAGACCGGGATATCGTTTTCTCCATCTCCACCATATTCCTTTTCAACGTCATTGCCGTGTTCCTGTTCCCTTTTCTGGGACATCTCATGGGACTCTCCGACCTGGGCTTCGGCATGTGGGCCGGCACCGCGATCAACGACACCTCCTCTGTAGTAGCCGCCGGCTATTCCTACAGCCCGGAGGCCGGAAGCTACGCTACCATCGTCAAGCTCACCCGGGCTCTGATGATCGTGCCGGTCTGCCTGTTCTTTTCCCTGCTCAACGCCCGGCAGAAAAGCGGTGCTGCCGCCAGCACCTTCAATCTGAAAAAGGTGTTCCCCTTCTTCATCCTCTGGTTTGTGGTGGCTTCCATCGTGAACACCACCGGTGTCCTGCCCCTGGAGCTCTCCCACTTCCTGGGCTCCGCCGGCAAGTTCGCCATCATCCTGGCAATGAGTGCCATCGGCCTCAACACCGATATCCGTGCCCTCATCACCAACGGGCTGCGCCCCATCCTCCTGGGCCTTTCCTGCTGGATCTCCGTAGCCGTTGTTTCCCTGCTGGTCCAGCATCTCATTGGATTGATCTGATACCCTTCGATAAAAATACCGCGCTGGCCCGCAAAAGGCAGCGCGGTATTTTTTGGCTGGAAACATCAGCGAATTGGCATGTGTCCATTGCTCGTTCCATGGCCGGCAGAGGCAACGCCCTGTCCGGGCGTTTGGAGTGTCCCATGGATGGCTCCGGAAGCCGCATGACCGATACCGGCAGCGGTATCCTGTACCCCATGGGCCACACTGCTGGCCGCTCCCTGTGCAGTATGGACAATACCATGGGCTGCCTGCGCCGTACTGGAAGCCATTCCATGCAGACTGTCCGATGCTCCAGAGAGCAAGCCATGCCCCTCATGGCTGACATGCCCCTCATAGGAAGCCTGGGCATGGCCCAAAGCAGAATGCCCAAATCCCGGCGTATGCACGTTGCCAAAGGCATCTCCCGCCGAGGAATGCACATCATGTCCTTCCATCCCCTGGGTCCCATTATGTTCCAATCCTGCTACATGAAAAACCATTTTCTCTCCTCCTCAATTTTCCCTAACCTTTAATTCCAGCTGAGCCCTGGTATATCCTGCAAAATTTCCATTTTCATCAGATAAATACTTCTTCAGGAATGCCCCGGCTGGCAGCAGTCCGGACAGCAGGCCCTCATAATCGAAAGGAATCCCCTCCTGATCCAGACAGCTGTCAACGACCTGCAAGCCACGGACTGCATTGTCCCAGCGCTGGCGGCACAGATCCTGTTCCACGACATCCGCCTGCTGACGGGCACGCTGAAAGCGTTCGCTATCCAGCTGATAAAGCTGCTGCTGCTTTTCCAGCTGATGATGCAGTTCCGGCAGGAATTCTGCAGTGCAGCACTGCCAAAGCTGCTGATGCTTCTCTATGGCCGCAGCCCTGCGCTGATGGAAATCCTTCTCCTTGCGGTACCATGCCCGCAGTTTCCCAGACGTTACTGTATCCGCCAGCTGCTCCCTGAGTTCCAGGCATTCTTCCCGCAGCTGCAGCAGGGCATCTCTTTCAGCAGCGACTTCTTCTATGCCCCGGTGCAGTTCGCCGCAGAGCTGCTCAGCCCGGCCGCCCAAAACGCGGATGCACTCCCGCCAGGCGGCCAATGCATCAGGCAGTTCTCCAGCCCCGTAGAATTCCTGCCAGGACAGTTCTTCCAGCTGCTTCCACTCCCTTCGTCCCGCAAAATAGACCCGGATTCTTCCCTGTTTATGCCGCAGCTCAGCCCAAAGCATTTCCTGCTGCATCAGGGGATAGGCCTGCTGTTCCAAAGGCTCCAGATCAGCCTTCAGGACTTTCGCTGCAGCCTTCTTCTGCTGCAGTATTCCATTTTTCCCCGCCATTGCTTTGCGATAGGCATCCATCTGCTTATGCTGTTCCCAGATCAGCGGCTCCACCTGTGTCTTGAGGAACTGCTGTTCCTCATCCTGCAGCTGCTGCCAGGACTGATTCCAGCTCTGCTCCTCATCACAGCAATGCCGGAACGCTTGCTGCCATTGGGCATTCATACGCCGATACTCACTCTCGCAGCGATCCAGCGCTTCCTTCGCCTCCGAAAAAGTATTCCCGCTGAAAAATTTCCACACGCCATCAGCCAGCGCGGTAAATCCTCCCTGGTATTTCTGCTGCATGGTTTTCAGCGCTGCCTCCTTGGCAGCGAGGTCTGTCTTGTCTCTGTCCAGCTGAAGCCGCTGCTGCTCCAACCGCCGGGCCTCCTGGCTCAGATCAGCATGCCGCCGCAGAAACCGCTGCGCATCAGCATCCTGCACGGTCAGCTGTTCCTGCGAAAGGAAATAACTTTTAAGCTTTGACAGAATGTCCACCACAGGAAGTTTTTTCCTGTCCTCCTGCCAGCTTTGCTCCTTGACCGCCCCCTGCCAGATTGCCTGCTTATAGCGGGCGATTTCCTGCTCCAGCGCCTGGATTTCGGTCTGCAGCCCGTTCTGCTGTTTTTTCCCCTCCCGGAATAAGTCAGCAGCCTGGATGATCAGCAGCTGCAGCTTGCGCCGTATATGCTCCGCCTTATACTGCTGATTTTTCTTTGCCACATCCTGCAGCAGATAGTTTCTGACCTCCGGCACATGGCTCTGTACATATTCCGCCTGGCTCTCAGCCTGCAGAGCGCGGCGGGAATCCACGAAGAATACCTTTTCCATGGGGACCGGGATACTGCGGCGCAGCGCCTTATATTCCCGTTCCGCAGCCGCTCCCGATGCCAGCTGCAGCGTGTCGATTTTATTGACGATACCAATGCGGTGCTGCATCTCCCGGGTATGCTCAGACAAAATATTGAACTCCGTTTTGGTTCCCGTCTGGCTGGCCGTAAACATCCAGAGGATTACATCGGAAAAGCCGATGAATTCATTGGTGACATCCGTATGCCATTGGTAACCGGAATTGAACCCCGGTGTATCCGCGATATCAAAATGCTTCAGCAGCGGATTATTCAGCTCAATCTGCACATAGAAGATGCTTTTGAGCGTTTCCGCATCATCCGTTTTGCTCAGCATCGCCGTAAAACTGTGTACAGCGGCTGCATCCTCCAGCGCAACTTCCTGCACCCGCCCATCCTGATAATGGACCAGCATCCGCCGCTTTGGCCCATACTGCAGCCGGGTGATGACCGCTGTCGTAGCCTTGATTTTCATAGCCAGCAGCTCTTCTCCCAGCAGCGCATTGATAAAGGTTGATTTCCCGGAGGAGAAGCTGCCCAGCACAGTAACCAGCAGCGGACTGCTCATCATATCCACAAGCTGCTGCAGGCTGCGCAGGATTTCCCTGGTCAGCGGCAAGGTGCTCGGCTGTTGGAAGGAATCACGCCCCAGAACCTTGGTGAAAACCTTTTGCAGCTCACGGATTGCCCGCAGGTGACTGTCCTCATCGGCAGGCAGGGCCGCCTGTTTCTTCCTGGTCCTGCCTTTTTTATCTCTGTTTTTCACCCTTTTTTCTTCCGGGTCAGCGACCACCGGCCTTTTTTCCGGCTGCCAGGCAGCAAAGTCCCGCTGCCAGGAAAGTTCCGGTACCTCCTCCAGCGGCTGCTTCAGGCTTTCCCGCATTAGGCAAAGGCGCTGGTGTCTATACAATAATCCGCCGCAGCCGATTGCCAGGAGCAGGCCAAGTATGCCAACTATTTCCATTTATATATCTCCTTATATATCTCCTATCGATCCATCATTTCTGCAGAATATCCTCCCGGCAGGCATCCAGAAGCAACAGCTTGGATTCCAGCGCCGCGGCGGATGTCTGCTTCTGCAGCTGCTGCCGCTGGATATCCGCTTCAATGGAATCCCATACCTGGCGGAAATCCTCCTGCAGTGTGTCCTTCATAGACTGCACGAGGACCTCCAGGGATGCCGCGGCCCTGTCCTCTACTTCCCCATAGCGTTTGTCCAGTACATCCGCTATAGCGGCCTGCAGCTCCTTTTTCTGTTCTTTCACCTTGCCCCGGATGACCTGATAATCCACCAGGGTCCCCCCCAGGCTTTGGCCGAGAAAGGCCAGTCCCGGTGCGGCGATAAGCGGATAACCGCTGGCAAAGGCAGCCAGCCCGAACAGTGCCGCACCGGCCATACGGCTTATTTTATCCACCTGCTGAATATTCTGGCCGCCATGGATATGGATCCGGCTGCTATGCAGCTGGCTTTCATCGCAGAAGCGTCCGCAGAGATCAAAGAGAATCTCCCGCTCGCCGAAACTTTGACAATAGGTATTGGCTATATGCTGCAAATCACCGTTCACCAGCTGGGCAATGCTGTCCTGCCGGAATTCCAGCCATTCCTTCAAGCGGCACTTGATCATAAAGGGAAGCTCCACCTCGGCAAATTCCGTAAAATCCCTTGTGGAGTGGTCGCACTTGATCTTGATATTCATTTCCTCCATGAAATCCTGGCGGCTTTTCTGCAGCGAATCATGGATGTATTCCTGCCAATGCCGGAAGCAGCCATCCAAATCCCCCAGGAGCCCGGCGAAGCGAGTCTCATAATCGGCCCGGATCCCAGTAATATTATCCAGTGCCTCGCCGATTTTATGCCAATCCACATGGCTGCGTTCCCGGGCCAGAGAAATCTCATCCAGCAGCAGTTCCTGCAGATCCTGCAGCTGCTTCTGCAGATTCTCCACTTTAAGCTGCTGCTTCCTGTCGCCGATGATGAATTTCTTCAGCTGCTCCTCCCAGGCCTGAAAACCCGAGCTGATCAGCAAATCCCCATCGCCGTTCTTTTTCGCCTGCAGCCCGTCCCTGGCTGAAATGGCAAAAACAGTGATCTCCTGCTGCCCCAAAAGAGCCTCCAGTTGGGACCGCACCTTGGCCACAACGGTCTCCAGGCCATCCGGCGCAATACGGTCCCGCTGATTGATGACAAACACAAAGGAAGACAGACTGCTTTTCAAAACATAATCCTGCAAAAATTCCTGCTCGCTGCGGCTCAGGGGCTGCGCCGCATCCAGCAGGAAAATCACCGCGTCCGACAGCGGCACATATTTGCAGGTAATATCCATACGCTGCTGGCAGATATCATTGACCCCCGGTGTATCCACCAGCACCGTGCCGTCCTTCAGATACTCCAGCGGGTAGGACAGTTCGATATAATTCACGCTTTCCGGTGCAAAATCCTTCAGTGCCGTATATTCCTTCAGGGCATTCCGGTCCCAGGGAAGCTCCAGCACACTGTGATCGGCCTTGTGTACCTGGATGGCCGGCTTCTGCCCATAGCGGATGAAATGCAGCGCCGCTGTTGTGGGCCGGATAGCGGTGGGAATGATATCCTGTCCCAGCAGCGCATTGACCATCGTGGATTTTCCCCGGTTGAATTCCCCCAGCACCGTAATCATGAATTTATCATTTTCCAGAACCTGCAGATATTTGCGGAAAAGCCCTGCCGCATGTTCCGTACCCGCTTTTTCAGCAACCGCTAAAAAATGCCGGGCCCGCTTGCGCAGGCTGTCCGTCTCAGCTTTATAATCCTTCATTTTCCGTTCCTCCTACCTGAGCACAGAGACTGGCCATAGCCCGCTGCAGCTGCTGTGCCTTCTCCATCGACTGCTCGATCTGCAGCTTTTCCTGCTCCGTCCGGGCCTGGGCCTGGAGCTTTTCCTTGCGGATAGCCGCTATGGTATCATCCACAGATGCCACCATAGCCTCGTATTTGGCAGCAATATCCGCGCTGTATTTACGGATGCTGTCCTTCAGGCTGTCTTCCAGCTGACACTGGGTGGAATTTTCAAATTCTTTCCGCAAGGCCTTCTCCGCCCGATCGGCTATACGCCGCAGCTGGCCTCTCCTGGCCATATTTTTCAGCATGCTGAAGCTGCCACTGCTGATGAGCATGGCACTGACACCAGCCGCAATGACCCCCAGCGGTGCAGCCAGCACGGCCCCCACCGCAATACCTATCTTCACGCCGACAAACCCACCGATGAAATGGCTGGCACCCGCGGCATAAACTGTCATTTCAGAACCATTGCCAATCACCGGCTCCAGTTCGCCGGAAAAGCCCAGCTGATATTTTTCTATATCCAGCTGCAGTTCCCTGCTGCGCACGTCGATCTCCGCCTCCATTGCCTGCAGCTTTTCCTTTATATAACCATCCATTTCCGCAGCACAAGCAAGCCCCTGCGCCCGGATGAATTTCCGCAGCGCCGGTGAAAGGTCATTTTGTATATCTCCCTCCCAGCCGCCAATGAACTCCTGCATATTATCCAGCAACTGTTCAAAGGACGCCTCCGAGTGCCGCAGGCTGGCATAGCACAGATCCTGGCCCTGCCGCAGGATAAACTCCTGTATTTCCTTCCTGCGGGCTAGGATTTCCCTGCGCCGCGGTTCATTTTCCTTGATCTTCTGCTCAAAATCCGCAAAGGAAAAATCCATCGCAGCCAGGCGCATTTGCTGATTCTTGCAGAATACCTCCAGCTGCTGACGGGCCGTACGCAGCGGCGGCACCAGCATTTCCACCGCCATGTGATCGGTGGTCAGAAACTCCTCAAAATCCTGCAGAAAGCTGTCCAAGCCAGACTTTTGCCAGTCCCCCTCCTCGGCCAGACGGCCATTTACGGGATACAGGGTAACTTCTTCAGGATCGCACTGCAATACCCCCGCCAGCTCTTCGGAAAAATATTCCTGATTATCCGCAAAGCTGTCATCCTGAGGCATTTCATCCACTCTGGTGACCACAAAGAACATCCGGTCCATGTAGCGCCGGAAGCACTTCAGATACTCCCGCTCCGAGGCGCTCAGAAACTGGGTCGCCGGGATCAGCATAATGCCCGCACTTCCCTGGGGAAGATAGGCCAGGGTGGCCTTCTCATGGGAAACATAAGTCGAATTCAGCCCCGGCGTGTCAATAAGCCGCACGCCCTGGCGACAGAACTCCGTGGGATAATAGATCTGCGCCGTATCGATCTGCTGGGATTCCCTGTTGGCTGCCTCGGTCAACGCTGTCACATAATTTGAGAGCTCCGCTACCGGGATATTCAGTTTTTTCCCCGGCTGCCCATTTTCTCCGCGATACTGGAGACAGACCCGTTTCTCCTCCGCATACTGGATGACATTCACCACCGCGGTAGTCGCCACATTCTCCGTGGGCAGTATTTTCTCCCGCAGCAAAGCGTTGATAAAGGTGGATTTCCCCGCAGAAAATTCCCCCACCACCAATACATTGAAGGCATCCTGCGCCAGCTTTTTCTGCAGCTGTGCCAAAAGCAACTGCCCCTCCCGGTTGGCTGTATTCTGGCCCAAAAGCGCGCCGCACGCGGCCAGGTATTCTTCCCCGCTCTCCCTGAGCCCAGCAAAATCTTCCAGATCCATAATCATGACTCCCCTGTTCCCTGATAACACATTCTTAATTTTCTAATTTTGCCAAAAAACCACCATTATAGATTATACAATATTCATCAGCCGTTATCAATTCATTCATATAAGCGAAAAAAATCGCCCCCGGTGCAAATGCACCGGGGGCGGTTCTCATAGCAGCTGATCAGTCAGCAGCCTGTACGTTGACAGCACGGGTTCTGCTCGGGTTCTTCGTGTCAGCTTCGATATCGAAAGTAACAGCCTGGCCCTCATTCAGAGTCTTGAAACCGTCAGAAACGATAGCGGAGAAATGTACGAATACATCCTCGCCGCCCTCGTCGTTGGAAATGAAGCCGAAGCCCTTATCTGCGTTAAACCATTTTACTGTACCTTTGCTCATGTTAGGTACCTCCTTAAAAATTTTGATAAGTTCTAAAACGAAAACACAAAAGCCCACATATTTTTGTAAATCACCGCATACATCAATGACTTACAAAAACATGTGAGCTCCATTGGTATTTCTCTTAGATTACGTTATTTAGCATAGCACAGCCATCGCCAGGTGTCAAGAAAAATATCCACTTTCCTGGTCTTTTTCAGACATTCTATCCCTTGATATGTTTCCACATCGCGATGATATCCTGGCCGTAATGCTTGCCCGGTACAGCCCATTTGCCGTTAAGGCCTGTCCAGTACTGGACCTGCCCATAAAATTGCGGATATTTGTCCCGCAGGATCGTGAACCGCGGATCCACTAAAGTGCCATGAGGCAGACGCCCTCCCGCATAGGCCACCAGATGCTGGATATGGGCCCGCACGCCGCGCTGGGCAGACACAAAGGAATAGCCCGGCGCGCCATGGCCAACAGCCCCCAGGCCGCAGAAATTATTCTGAGCGGGCGATACATCACCGCCATAGGCAAAGCAGCCGGTCTCCTTGATGGCCTGGCAAACAGCCACATCCGGACGGACGCCTTCCACAGCGGCTTCGTAATAATAATAATTCACCAGATCCTCCACACTGCAGCTGAGCTTCGGATTGGGATTACGGGCCTCGATATACTGCACCAGCTGCTCCCTGGTGAGCTCCGGCGCCCCCATGATGGTCACCGTGGATGCATCAGCATCCGCATCCGTCGTATTCATCATATTCGTCGTACCCGCCGCTCCTGCAGACCCTGTTACCATGCAGAGGCAGCAAAGCAGGACTCCCGTAAACAATTTTTTCAGCTTATCCATACATATCCCCCTTAAATTGGGAGATCCTCAGAAAATAAGCTTCAGAAACTCCCGTAATATTGCTGTATTCCCCGGCCAGGCCGGAGCTGTTGCCAAATTTCCGCAGACCACGGCCTGCTCCGGCGGCACCTCAACAAAGGTCCCTCCTGCCATACGGACATCCGGCGCCACCGCCGGATAGGCCGTAAGCCGCCGGCCACGCACCACATCCGCTGCGGTAAGCACCTGGATGCCATGGCAGATAGCTGCCACCGGCCGATTCTGTCCCATGAACCACTGGGTCAGCGAAATCACCCGCGGCTCCAGCCGAATGTACTCCGGAGCCCGGCCGCCGGTGATATAAAGCCCCGCATAATCCTCTGGGCGCACTGCATCCAAAGTTCCCGTGAGCGTAAATAAATGGCCGGGCTTTTCCGTATAAGTCTGATCCCCTTCAAAATCATGGATAGCCGTCTTGATCTTATCTCCGGCCTTTTTTCCCGGACATACCACATCCACCTGGATGCCCACCATTTCCAATGCCTGATAAGGCACCATGACCTCATAGTCCTCCACGAAATCCCCTGCCAGCATCAATACCTTTGTCATGCTATATCCCCCTCATGCAGCGCAGGCATACCTGCACCAGCCTATTTCAGCTTTAGTATAGCATGCCGCTTCCCCCGGGAGGATATAGTATCAAGGCAATTTCCTGTAGAATGCAAACCTATTCAAAGCATTGCTGTATCATACAGCAGTGTCACCGGACCATCGTTGATGGAAGCCACCTGCATGTCCGCGCCGAACTCGCCATGTTCCACCTGAAACCCCCGCGCCCGGCACTCTGACAGGAAACGTTCATACAGCGGAATGGCCTGTGCCGGCTTTGCCGCATGGGAAAAGCCCGGCCGCCGGCCCTTGAGGTCCGCATAGAGGGTAAACTGGGATACCACCAGCAGGGAGCCCCCCACAGCCGTCAGATCCAAATTCATTTTGCCGGCCTCGTCTTCGAACACCCGGGCCCCGCAGATTTTGTCCGCCAGCTTCACCGCCTCGGCCTCCCCATCCTCCGGTCCCACCCCCAGCAGCACAAGAAAACCCTGCCGGATCGCGCCCTGCAGCCGTCCTTCGATTTCCACCGATGCCTGCTTCACTCTGGTAACCACTGCCCGCAAAAGCCTCATCCCTTCCATTTGTACAGTTCTATCAGTTTTCTATTATAACGCCATTGCTCAAGATTCCGCAATGCGTAAGCCTACCAACGGCCTGGTTCAGTGAAAAAACAGCTGCCGGAGGCTTCCGACAGCTGCTGAAAATTTTATTTCTCGTTCTTCATCCGATTGATGGCGCTGACCAGTGCCATGATGGAAGCGGTGATGATATCCGTATCCATCCCTGCGCCCCAGGTGATTTTGCCATCCGCGCCGGTAATGCCGATATAGGCCATAGCCCGGGAGCTGGAGCCGATCTCCAGGGCATGCTCGCTGTAGGTAAGATTGGTATAGTGCACATCCGTATTCTGCTGGATGGCATTGCTCACCGCATCCAGGCGGCCATTGCCCTTGGCCTTCCAGGTCACCGGCTTGCCCTCCACCTCCATGTGGACCTCACCGGAACGCACGCCGTCCGGTTCCTTTTTCAGCACGAAATCGATGAGTTTGTAGGGTTTCTCCACATTCACGTACACATCCTGGAAAATCTGATAAACCTCATCCGGCATGATTTCCTTATGCTTGTGATCGGATACGCTCTTCACGCAGTAGCTGAAATCCTCCCGCAGCTTCTTCGGCATGGAAAGCCCGTAACGCTGCTCCATGATATAGGCCACGCCGCCCTTGCCGGACTGGCTGTTGATGCGGATGACATCCCCATCGTATTCCCGGCCCACATCCTTTGGATCGATGGTGAGATAGGGCACCGTCCAGCGATTCGGATCCTTTTCTTCCCGCCAGTGCATCCCCTTGGCGATGGCATCCTGATGGGAACCGGAAAAGGCCGCAAAGACCAGATCCCCTGCATAGGGCTGGCGATCGTAGACCTGCATGCGGGTCACCCGCTCATACATTTCCACCAGCGCCGGCATATTGGAAAAATCCAGTTCCGGATCGACGCCCAGCGCGAACATATTCATGGCGATGGTCACGATATCCGCATTGCCCGTGCGCTCGCCATTGCCGAAAAGCGTACCCTCGATGCGGTCCGCCCCGGCCAGGATGCCCATCTCCGAATCCGCTACGCCGCAGCCCCGGTCATTGTGGGGATGCAGGGACAGCACCACATTATCCCGGTATTTGAGGTTCTGGGAAATATAAGCCACCTGCATGGCATATACATGAGGCATGGACATTTCCACGGTAACGGGGATATTGATGATGGCCTTGCGGTCCGCGGCGGGCTTCCAGACATCCAGCACCGCATTGCAGACCTCCAGCGCGTATTCCGGCTCTGTTCCCGTGAAGCTTTCCGGCGAATATTCAAAGCGGTAATCCGCCCCTGCCTTCTCCGTAAGCTCCTGGAGCAGTTTGGCTCCCTCGATGGCAATCTGCTTGATTTCTTCTTTGGACTTGCGGAAAACCTGCTGCCGCTGGGCAAAGGAAGTGGAATTGTAAACATGGACGATGGCATTCTTCACGCCCTTCAGCGCCTCAAAGGTCTTCTTTATGATATGTTCCCGGGCCTGGGTCAGTACCTGTACCGTCACATCATCCGGAATGAGGTTTTCCTCCACCAGCCGGCGCAGGAAAGCATACTCCGTCTCCGAGGCTGCCGGGAAGCCCACCTCAATCTCCTTGAACCCCACCTTCACCAGTGTCTTGAAGAACTCGATCTTCTCATCCAGGCTCATGGGGATGATCAGCGCCTGATTGCCGTCGCGAAGATCCACACTGCACCATACCGGGGCTTTTTCCGGATATTCCTTCTTAGCCCAGCTGAAATCCATGGTCGGCGGTAAAAAATAACCCTTTTTATATTTCTCAAAATTCTTCATGATAGCTTCTCCCCTTTTCTGTAAATACAAGCTGTAAAAAAATAAAAGCCCCTCGATCTCTAAAGAGACGAAAGACTTTGCTTACGTGTTACCACTCAATTTCACGCCATAGACGTGCACTCCTGCCGGATACCATCATATCCTCCTGTTTTAACGGTCAGTTCCCGGCTCCACCTACTCTGTTCAGCGAGCTGCTTCAAGGCGAGTTCCGATCCGTTTCCTGTCTGCTTCTCACCAGCCAGCAGCTCTCTTTACATTCCCCGGATCCTACTATTCCTCTGCAACGCATTTCAGTTATTTGTTTTTATTCATTGGTGATAATATATCACAGTGAAACGATTTATGCAAGTATTTTTATTAAAAATCATCATTATTTTATTTTTGTCTTTTCCATAAATACATATATACTAAATAAAAAGCAGACAGCCGGAAGAGACTGCCTGCCCATATAGATTACTTTGCCTTGAAGGTAAGCTGCCCATGCTCGATACCGATGGACACCACGTCCCCTTCCTTGATCTCACCCTTGATGATCTCCTTGGAAAGTGCTGTTTCCACCGTATGGGAAAGCAGCCGGCGCAGCGGACGTGCGCCGAAATTCGGATCGAATCCCTGCTCCGAAAGCAGGTTGAGCACCTCATCCGACCATTCCAGCGAAATCTTCACCTGATGCTGCAGGCGCTGGTTCAAAGTCTCCAGCAGCAGCGCGGCGATCTTCTTCACCTGCTCCTTGGCCAGGGCCTTGAATACCACAATATCATCCACCCGGTTCAGGAACTCCGGCCGGAAATATTCCTTGAGGATTTCCTTTACAGCCCCCTCAGCCTCAGCGAAATCCTTGTTCAGGATCTCATGAGAGCCCAGGTTCGAGGTCATTATGATGACGGTGTTCTTGAAGTTGACCACCCGGCCCTTGCCATCGGTCAGACGGCCATCGTCCAGGATCTGCAGCAGCACATTGAATACATCCCGATGGGCCTTTTCAATCTCATCCAGCAGGATGACACTGTAGGGCCGGCGGCGTACTGCTTCTGTGAGCTGACCGCCCTCATCATAGCCCACATACCCCGGAGGCGCGCCGATCAGGCGGGCCACTGAATGCTTTTCCATATACTCGCTCATATCGATGCGGATCATGCTGCGCTCATCATCAAAAAGGGCCTCGGCCAGGGTCTTGGCCAGCTCCGTCTTGCCCACGCCCGTGGGGCCCAGGAAAATGAAGGAGCCAATGGGACGGTTCGGATCTTTGATGCCGGCCCGGGCCCGCAGAATGGCCTCGCTGACCACCCGCACAGCCTCATCCTGGCCCACGACCCGCTCATGGAGCACATCCTCCAGATGGACCAGTTTCTCCCGCTCGCCGGTGAGCATCTTGGTGACCGGAATTCCCGTCCAGCGGCTTACCACCTTCGCGATATCCTCTTCACCCACCTCTTCCTTCAGCAGCTGAGAATCCTTGGATTTCGCGGCAATCACCGCTTCCTCCTCCTTCAGCTGCTTCTCCAGCTCCGGCATCTTGCCGTATTTAAGCTCGGAGAGCTTGTTGAGGTCATAGCTGCGCTCCGCGCTTTCCATCTGGCTCTTGACCCCATCCATTTCCTTCTTGATGGCCCGCACCCGCAAAATGGCCTGCTTCTCGCCTTCCCACTTCGTGCGAAGCTCCTCCTGTTCAGCCTGGAGCTTGGCCTTTTCCTGCTGGATGCCTGCCAGCTTTTCCCTGGAGGCATCGTCCGTCTCCTTCTTCAGGGCCTGCTCCTCGATCTCCAGCTGCATGATCTTGCGGCGTACCTCATCCAACGGTGCCGGCATGGATTCGATTTCTGTCCGCAGCTTGGCCGCGGCTTCATCCACCAGGTCGATGGCCTTATCCGGCAGGAACCGGTCCGAAATGTAGCGATCAGACAGCACCGCTGCCGAAACCAGTGCCGCATCCCGGATGCGCACGCCATGATGTACCTCATAACGCTCCTTGAGTCCCCGAAGGATGGAAATGGTATCCTCCACCGTAGGCTCTCCCACCATGACCGGCTGGAACCGGCGTTCCAGCGCCGTATCCTTCTCGATGTATTTGCGATACTCGTTCAGGGTGGTGGCACCAATGCAGCGCAGCTCACCCCGGGCCAGCATCGGCTTCAGCAGATTGCCAGCATCCATGGCTCCCTCAGCAGCTCCGGCGCCTACCACCGTATGGACCTCATCAATGAAGAGCAGAATCTGTCCATCGGATTTCACGATTTCATTGAGCACCGCCTTCAAGCGTTCCTCGAACTCACCGCGGAACTTGGCCCCGGCGACCAGTGACCCCATATCCAGTGAATACAGGGTTTTGTTCTTCAGGGACTCCGGCACGTCCCCGGCTACAATACGGCGGGCCAGACCCTCCACAATGGCGGTTTTGCCCACACCAGGCTCACCGATGAGCACCGGATTATTCTTGGTGCGGCGGGACAAAATCTCAATGGTGCGGCGGATCTCATCATCCCGGCCGATAACCGGATCGATTTTGCCGCGCCGGGCCGCATCCGTAAGATCGCGACCGTATTTCTCCAGGGATTTGTAGCCCTCCTCCGGATTATCATTCTGCACATTCTGCTTCCGGTTCTTCTTCACCGAGGACTGGATATGGCTCTTGGTCAGGCCGAATTCCCGGCAGACCGCCTGCACCTCTTCGCTGCCATCCTCAACAATGGCCTGCAGCAGATGCTCGGTACTCACATATTCATCCTTCATATCGGCAGCCAGCTTGGCCGCCTTTCCCAGCACCCGGGCCATATCCACGCTCATGCTGAGCCGGTCCTGTCCCTTCACACTGGGGATTTTCTTCAAAAGCTGCTCCAGGCGCACCTTGAGCATCGGCAAATCCACCTTGGCCTCCTGGAATATGGTATCCAAGAGCCCCTCTGGCTCCTGCACTAAAGCCAGCAGCACATGTGCTGACGTGATTTCCTGATGATAATGCAGCGCCGCTGTCTGCTGTGCTGCCTGCAGGGCTGTCATTACCCGCTGCGTGTATTTTTCTTCTCCCATAAAACTCCCTCCCGACGTTTGCTTTCTTTTCTATGCTTTAAACTTTTGCGGTCTGTTTCGACCTCTGCTTTTATTATAACTAAAAAAGTCAAAAAGTCAAATTATTTTTTGACTTTTTGACTATATTTTTTACTCGTTTTTCAAACTGACCTTTTTGTTCTCTGTCTTAGCCTTGAATTCCACTGTAAAGGCAGTTCCCTGCCCCGCTTCGCTCTTCACCGTTATATTCCCCTGATGGAGCTGGACGATTTCCTGGGCAATGGCCAGGCCCAGCCCATTGCCGCCCATTGCCCGGGAACGGGCCTTATCCACCCGGAAGAACCGGTCAAAGATACGCTGCTGGTCCTCCTTGGCAATGCCGATGCCCGTGTCCTGCACGGAAAAACGGACCCGTCCCCCCTCGGCTGTTTCCAGCCGCAGGGTTACCCGGCCGCCCTCCGGCGTGTACTTCACCGCATTATCCACCAGGATCAGTACCAGCTGGCGGATCTTCTGCTCATCGGCCTGAACCTCCACCGGTGCCATGCCCTCTCCCTGCAGCATAATGTTCTTCTTGTCAGCCAGTGGCTGCATGAGCCGCAGTGTCTGCTCCATAAGGGCGGAAATATCAAACTTCATCAGCTTGACCTTCAGCGCCTGATTATCGCTGCGCGCCACCGTGAGCAGGTCACTCACCAGCTTGGTCATCTTTTTGACCTCATCCCGCACATCGGCAATGACCTGCTTTAAAAAGGGCGAGGTGATGGAGGGATCGTTATCCAGCAGATCCGCCGAAGCCATGACCACGCTCAGCGGCGTTCGCAGCTCATGGGAAGCATCCGCCGCAAACTGCCGCTGCTTTTCATAGGCCTCCCGCAAAGGCACGATGGCCTTGCCGGACATCACATGCCCCACCACCGTGGCGATGGCCAGGGCAATGAAAGCCAGCAGCAGCAGTGCATAGGTGGACTTCTTCAGGCCATTGTAGATGGCTGTCACATCCTTGCCCACATAGACCATGCCGGCCCGCTCGCCGCTCACTACAATAGGATGGGCGGTAAGCATGACCTTCGTGGTTTTCCCATTGTCATCCCGCTTGCTGAATACCGCCACATCCCCAGGCGCTACATTCCAGTCGGCGATGGTATCCAGTATGAAGGGTTCGATCTGAAAGGAGGACCGGGAAAAATTCAGCATGCGGCCATCCGTATCGAATACATAGAAAAACAGCCGATCCCGGCTGCCCGTATAGGCTGCGCTGTCATCAAAGAGCAGCTGATGCTGCATGAGAAAGGACTGGGCATAAGCCACATCGTTGGCCGTATCCCGAAGCTCCCGGGCCTGCTCGGATGAGAGGGACCATTCCATGCTTTCATGCACCAGAAAAATGAGCACCCCAAAGAACACGAACATGATCAGCGAATAGAAAAGCGTCAGCCGCCGTCGGCTGCGGCGGAACATATTCATCGAAACCTTTTCTTCCACGCTCATTCGGCCTCCAGCTTATAGCCCACTCCGCGTATGGTATGGATCATGGTCTTGCCCTCGCCCAGATCCAGCTTTTTCCGGATAAGCTTCACATAGGAATCAATATTATTGGAGCTCACTTCGCTTTCCAGCCCCCAGATACGGTCCAGAATGATATCCCGCGGCACCACGATGCCGATATTCTGGGCCAGCAGATCAAAAATCTGGAACTCCCGGGGGGAGAGCTGAATCACCTGATCCTTTTTCTTCAAAATCTTGGAGGTGCGATCCATGGTGAATTCCCCCACCTGAACCACATCCTGCTGGATCTTCTGGCTGCTGCGGCGTCCCAGGGCCCGCAGGCGGGCCAGCAGCTCCGCGAATTCAAAGGGCTTGACCAGATAGTCATCCGCCCCGGCATCCAGTCCCGTCACCCGATCCTCCACAGAGTCCTTGGCCGTCAGGATCAGGATTGCCTTTTCATAGCCATTATCCCTCAGCCGCTTGCAGGCACCGACCCCGGTTTCCACCGGCATCATCCAGTCCAGCACCAGCACATCGTATTCCTCATACATGGCATATTCATAAATCATATCGCCGCTGGTGACCCATTCCACCGTAATCCCATTCTGTTCCAGCATGTATTTAATGAGCTTCCCCAGCCGCTGATCGTCCTCCGCCAATAAAACCCGCATCTTCCTCAGCCTCCTGTATTCTTTCATTGTTTTAATTATAACGCCATTGTTCAAGATTCCGCAACGCGGAATCCTCCCCATCAGCTCCTGCCATTTGGCCGCAAAAGTCAGGGAGCTTCTGTCCTTCGTCATAATATAGCGAAGGATGTTGAAAAAGGTCTGAATTTCTGTGGTAAAGAAATAAAAAATCCGCTGTTTCGAAAAACAACGGATTTTGAAACTCAGCCCTGCTGCTGGTACTGTTTGAAATTCTTTAAGATGACGATTGGCGTCTTCTGGGAAGCGTTGCCGAAAGGATTGTCGATGAGCAGGTGTGCCACCTTTTCTCCATCGACTCCCTCCGTCACGCCTACGATGCGGGAGCGTTTGAGATCGTTCACATCAGCGATGACCGCGCCGAAGCAGCCAAGGCGTTCCTTGAGTTTTTTCACGACCTCCTCCGGGTTCTTCGGCCCGTAAACGATGTACTTATCAAAGGGAGGCATGGTGCCGGTCACATCATCGATGAGTGCCGTCTGCTCGCCGCCCCATTTGTAGAAAAGGCCGTTCTGCCCGATGATTTTGCCAAAGAAGCCGGCAAACAGCGCAAAGGCCACACGCCATTTTCCCTCCACATCCATGAGGGACTGCATGCCATGGGGGCTGGCCAGGCTGCCGTAGTCCGGGATGAAGCGGCAGCAGAACTGGGCCAGGCCAGAAATCTGCAGATCCTCCGGGCGCACAAGACGGCCCTGGGTGATGGCGACCACGCTCTCTGCTACGGAAATCACATCATTTTCCCCGATCTTCCCCTTGGTATATTTTTCTACGCAATCTATGATATTATCCTTATCCGTAAGAATACGGGTAGGTACCGGTACAATTTCTAATTCTGCCATGTTCTTCATCGCTCCTTAATCGTCTGCTAATTCCACGCCAGCGAGGCTGGCCAGTTCCTGGGCTGTCAATACCACCCGCACCTTGGAATAATGCCAGGGTGTACGGCCGGTTTCCATATAAATGACATCCAGCGGCAGATCGACCATATGAGCCAGAGCGGTCTTGAGGTCCTGTCCCTTGCGAGCTGTGAGCCGTACCATAGCATGGATGAAAATGCTCTCCTGCTTCTGGATCAGCACAGCCTCGAAATAATCATCCTCACGTTTGGCACCGTCCAGCTCAGCCTTGCCCCGGGCCTCAATGCCGTCATACTGCTCATAGGGCAGCTGCGGGCGGACCATGCAGTCCATGATGGTGGCGCACTGCTTGCCTTCATTGGCAAATTCGATCTTCGTGCTCAGCAGCAGGCTGTTTTCCGTCTGCTCCCGCACTTCAAAGGGTTCACGGGAATCCACGCGCGGCACGACCTTCTCAATCCCCAGCTTGCTCAAATAGAGCTGCATCATGATAAGCCCGGCCACAATGACCAGTAAAACAATATTTATTACATCTAACACTTCTATACCCCCATATATTTACGGATAAAATCCGCTGAGATCAATTTACTGCAAAGCTGCCTGGAGCTTTGTATAATACTTTTCCGGCAGGCGGGTGATTTTCCCCGTGGCCTGGCTGGTGAACACATTCTGGGTATGCCCTTCCACCAGTACCGTCTGATCATCCTCCCGCAAAATACGATAATCAAAGGCCATCTTCACCCGGGTCAGCGCCGTGGGCCTGGTCTCAATCACCAGATCATCATCGAATTTCCCCGAAGCCACGTATTTTGCCTGAACCTCGGTGATAGGAAATACAAAGCCATCTGCCATAAGCTCATTCAGCGTAATGCCCGCTGCCCGCAAAAACTCCACCCGGCCGATCTCAAACCAGCGGATGTAGTTGGCATGATGGACCACCGCCATAGCATCGGTATCATAAAAATTCACCCGGTGCTTCACCTTTGTCACCACATCAATTCCTCCTGTACGCGTACAGTATTTCTGCCCGAGGGAGAAACAAAAAGCCTGACCCTTTCGGCACATATTCTAAAGAATAGAACAATTGACCGCCAAAGTCAAGCCTTTCTCTTCGCATAACCAGCCTTTCTTTTCCCTTGAGAAGAACGAACTCCTCACCCCTGCGGAAACAGGCCGCTAGCCGCAATGCGGCGTACCGCCTCCTGCAGCTGAGGGGCATCCTGGACCAGGGCCATGCGCACATATCCCTCCCCGGAAGGGCCGAAGGCACTGCCCGGCGTAACCATTACACCAGTCTTTTCCAGCAGATCCATCACAAAGGTTTCTGAGGCGGTATACCCTGGAGCAACCGGTGCCCAGACAAACATGGTGGATACAGGCTTATCCAGCTGCCAGCCGATGGAGGCCAGGCCGTCGCAAAGCACGTTCCGCCGATCCTCATAGGCCTTCCGGGTCAAGGCCACCGAGGACTGATCCCCGGTGATGGCCGCTGCAGCCGCTGCCTGGACAGGCAGGAACATACCGTAATCCATATTGGATTTCAGTGTCTTCAGCTGCGCCACCATCTCCCGGTTTCCCAGACAGAAGCCGATGCGGGCTCCGGCCAGGCCGTAGGTCTTGGACAGGGAATTGAACTCCACCCCCACCTCCCGGGCTCCCGGAAAGCGGAGGAAGCTACCGCAGCTGCGGCCATCGAATACCAGCTCGCTATATGCATTATCATGCAGCACCAGGATATCATACTTTCTGGCAAAGGCAATCAGCTCTTCATAGAAGCTGTCCGGTGCCATGGCCGTGGTGGGATTGTTCGGATAGGAAACCACCATGAACCGGGCCCGGCGGGCCACCTCCTCCGGAATATCCTTCAACTGGATGATATAGTCATTTTCCTTTTTCTGCGGCATGTAGTAAATCTCCGCGCCGGCCAGCCGGGAACCGTCAGCAAATACAGGATAGCAGGGGTCCGGTGCCAGCACCAGATCTCCCGCGTCCACGATGGACAGCGCTATATGGGCCAGCCCCTCCTGGGACCCCAGCAGGGAACAGATCTCCGTATCTGCATCCAGCTCCACCCCGTAGCGCCGGCTGTACCAATCCCGCACTGCCTCCAGCAGAACCGGCTGGTCCGCCAGAGCGTAGACGTAATTCTTCGGCTCTAATGCCGCCTGGGCCAGGGCCTCCATGACATGCCGGGAGGGGGGAATATTCGGCGCCCCGATGCTCAGATCAATGATTTTTTCTCCCTTTTCTATTTTGGCCCGCTTGACCGCTGCCAGCCGGGCAAATACTCCTTCGCCAAACTGCTCCATTCTCTTTGCAAATCGCAAAATAATTCCCCCTTTTATCTTGTTTATTATATAGAATTGTTTGCAAGGTTACAAGTTTTATTCAAATAAAAAGCACCAATGTACTTCTGCACTGGTGCTTTTTATCATATACCGATATGGCTTTAAAATTTTTCCTCCAGCAGGGGCTTCAGGAATTTTCCCGTATAGGAGGCCTTTACCTTCACGATGTCTTCCGGCCGGCCCTCGGCCACGATGGTGCCGCCCTTATCGCCGCCCTCCGGCCCCAGATCGATGATATGGTCTGCCGTCTTGATCACATCCAGGTTATGCTCGATGACGATGACAGTATCCCCGCCATCCACCAGCCGCTGCAGGATTTCCAGCAGCTTGTGGATATCCGCGGTATGCAGCCCGGTGGTGGGCTCATCTAGAATGTACAGGGTCTTCCCGGTGGAACGGCGGGCCAGCTCCGTAGCCAGCTTCACCCGCTGGGCCTCGCCGCCGGACAGGGTGGTGGCCGGCTGTCCCATCTTGATATAGCCCAGGCCCACATCCTGAATCACCTTGAGCTTGCGGGCAATGCCGGGCACATTCTTGAAAAACTCCACCGCCTCGTCGATGACCATATCCAGCACATCCGCAATGCTCTTGCCCTTGTAACGGACCTCCAGGGTTTCCCGGTTATACCGGGCTCCCTTGCAGACCTCGCAGGGAACATATACATCCGGCAGAAAATGCATCTCAATCTTGATGATGCCGTCTCCCCGGCAGGCCTCGCAGCGGCCGCCCTTCACATTGAAGCTGAACCGCCCCGGCTTATAGCCCCGTACCTTGGCCTCGCTGGTCTGACTGAAAAGGTTGCGGATCATATCAAACACCCCTGTATAGGTGGCGGGATTGGACCGGGGTGTCCGCCCGATGGGGGACTGATCGATATCGATGATCTTATCGATATGCTGCAGCCCATTGATCTTCCTGAACCTGCCCGGCTTTCCCTTGGCGTGGTAAAGCTTGGAGGCCAGCCCCTTGTATAGGATTTCGTTCACCAGCGTGCTCTTGCCGGAGCCGGAAACACCGGTGACCACGGTGAATACGCCCAGGGGGAATTTCACCCGCAGATCCTTCAGGTTGTTCTGGGCCGCACCCACCACCTCGATGCAGTTTCCATTGCCTGTGCGCCGCTTCGCCGGCACCGGGATGAACCTGGCCCGGCTCAGGTACTGACCCGTGATGGATTCGGGCACCTGCTTGATCTCCTCTGCCGTTCCCTGAGCGATGATGCGGCCGCCATTTTCTCCGGCCCCCGGACCGATATCGATGATATGGTCCGCCGCATACATAGTATCCTCATCATGCTCCACCACAATCAGGGTATTGCCCAGATCCCGCAGATGACGCAGCGCCTCCAGCAGCCGGTTATTATCCCGCTGATGCAGCCCGATGCTGGGCTCATCCAGGATGTAGAGCACCCCCACCAGCCCGGAGCCGATCTGGGTAGCCAGCCGGATGCGCTGGGCCTCGCCGCCGGACAGCGTGCCCGCAGCCCGGGCCAGGGTCAGATAATCCAGGCCCACGGTGATCAGAAAGCCCAGCCGGGCATGGATTTCCTTCAGCACCTGCCCAGCAATCTTCTGCTCCCGGGGCGTGAGCTCCAGGGACCCAAAAAAGGCATCGCATTCCCGGATGGTGAGCTGGGTCACCTCATAAATACTCTTATCCCCCACCTTTACCGCCAGTGTCTCCGGCTTCAGCCGGGCTCCATGGCAGACCGGGCACAGGGTCTCGCTCATATAGTTCTCATAGCTTTCCCGCATCTCATCCGAATCCGTCTCCCGGTAGCGGCGGGCCAGCAGGGGCATGACCCCCTCAAAGGAATTATGGTATTCCTTGTATTCTCCGTACATATTTTCATAGCTGTAATCGAACTTTTCCTCCCCGGAACCGTAGAGCAGCAGCTGCTGCACTTTTTTTCCCACCTTTTTCCAGGGAGTGTCAACCGTATAGCCATAGCGGCGCAGCACCGCATCGATCTGGCACATAGCGTAGGAATTGAGGTTTTTCGACAGGGGTGCAAATACCCCCTCGGCAAAGGTGAGCTCAGGATTCGGCAGCACCAGCTCCAGATCAAACTCCATATTGCTGCCCAGACCGCTGCAGGCGGGGCAGGCCCCGAAGGGATTATTGAAGGAAAACATACGGGGCGCCAGTTCCGGCAGGCTGATGCCGCAGTCCACACAGGCGTAGTTCTGGCTGAACATCAGCAGTTCCCCGTCCACAATCTGTACATAGACCACACCCTCACCCAGCTTCAGGGCAGTCTCCAGGGAATCCGCCAGCCGCTGCTCGATGCCCTCCCGGATCACCAGCCGGTCGATCACCACCTCAATGGTATGCTTCTTGTTTTTCTCCAGGTTGATTTCCTCGTTGACATCCAGGATATCCCCATCCACCCGGACGCGCACATAGCCCTCCCGGCGGATATGATCCAATATCTTGCGGTGCTCCCCCTTCTTGCCCCGCACCACCTGGGCCATGACCAGCAGCTTCGTGCGGTCCGGCAGTTCCTGCAGCGCATCCATCATCTGATCCACAGTCTGCTGGGCAATGGGCTTGCCGCATTTGGGGCAGTGGGGCCGCCCCGCCCGGGCAAAGAGCAGGCGCAGATAATCGTAGATCTCCGTAACCGTCCCCACCGTGGACCGGGGATTGCGGCTGGTGGTCTTCTGATCGATGGAGATGGCCGGTGACAGCCCCTCAATGTAGTCCACATCCGGTTTGTCCATCTGCCCCAAGAACTGCCGGGCATAGGCCGACAGGGACTCCACATAGCGCCGCTGCCCCTCCGCATAAATGGTATCGAAGGCCAGCGAGGATTTCCCTGAGCCGGAAAGCCCGGTGATCACCACCAGCTTGTCCCTCGGGATCTCAATATTGATATTCTTCAGATTGTGCTCACGCGCACCCTTTATTTTTATGCAGTTCTCCATAATCCACCTGTACCCCTTATCAGTAATCATTATCTATGAAAAAGTATAATCTATTTTATGATGGATTTCCAGTCCATCAGGCCTTTTTCTTTTTTACGGGCCTGGCGCCGCCATTGCCCTCCAGTTCAAAGATCATGTCACGAAGCTCTGCGGCCCGCTCGAATTCCAGTGCCCGGGAAGCCATCTTCATCTCCTGGGTCAGGGACTTCAGCAGCGACTCCCGTTCCTTCCTGGTAAGCTTCTTCTTCTTCCCATCCCCCGTCTTATAGGAAGCCCCCTTCTCCGCCACCAGAGTGGTTTCAATGAGCTCCTTTACCGGCTTGATAATGGTCTGGGGAATGATGCCATGCTCCTTGTTATAGGCATCCTGCACCTCCCGGCGCCGTTCCGTCTCATCCATGGCCCGCTGCATGGAATCCGTTATGCGGTCCGCATACATGATGACCCGGCCTGCCGCATTGCGGGCCGCCCGACCGCTGGTCTGGATCAGGGAGGTATCCGACCGCAGAAAACCTTCCTTATCCGCATCCAGTATGGCCACCAGAGAAACCTCCGGCATATCCAGCCCTTCCCGCAGCAGGTTGATGCCCACCAGCACATCGAATTCTCCCGCCCGCAGATCCCGGATGATTTCCGCCCGCTCGATGGTGGCAATATCCGAATGCAGGTAGCGCACCTTGATGCCCATTTCCTTGAAGTACTCCGTGAGATTCTCCGCCATCTTTTTGGTAAGGGTGGTGACCAGCACCCGCTCGTTGATTTCTGTGCGCTTCTTTATCTCTCCCAGCAGGTCATCCATCTGCCCTGCTAGCGGCCGCACCTCGATCTCCGGATCCAGCAGCCCCGTGGGACGGATGATCTGCTGCACTACCTGCTGGGCCTCACCCAGCTCATATTTGGCCGGGGTAGCCGAAACGTAGATGATCTGATTGATGCGCTCCACGAATTCCTCAAAGCGCAGGGGCCGGTTATCAAAGGAGGATGGCAGCCGGAAGCCATTTTCCACCAGCGATTCCTTCCGGGAACGGTCACCGGCGTACATGGCCCGCAGCTGGGGCAGTGTCACATGGGATTCATCGATGACGATCATGAAATCCTCCGGGAAATAATCCAGCAGCGTATAGGGGGCCTCCCCTGGCGCCCGCTGGGTCAGATGACGGGAATAATTCTCGATGCCGGAGCAATAGCCCATTTCCTGCATCATCTCCAGGTCATAATGGGTACGCTGAGCAATGCGCTGGGCTTCGATCAGCTTGTTCTTCCCCTCGAAATATTTGACCTGATCCTCCATTTCCGTCTCGATGGTCTGCATGGCCACTTCCATATCCTCCTTGGAGGTGACATAATGGGACGCCGGAAACACCATGGAATGGGTCCGCTCCCCATAGATCTCTCCCGTAAGCACATCGAATTCCAGGATCCGGTCCACCTCATCCCCGAAGAGTTCAATGCGCACCGCCCGGTTATTGTAGCCGGCGGGAAATACCTCGATCACATCCCCCCGCACCCGGAAGCGCCCGCGCTCAAAGGCAATGTCATTGCGCTCATACTGCATGGTCACCAGCTTGCGCAGGATATCATCCCGGTCGCATACCTGGCCCTTGTGCAGGGACAGCACCATCTCATGATAGCTTTCCGGCGAACCCAGACCGTAGATACAGGACACGCTGGCAACGATGATTACATCCCGCCGCTCAAACAGCGAGCAGGTGGCCGAATGGCGCAGCTCATCGATTTCGTCATTAATGGAGGCATCCTTTTCAATATACGTATCCGTGGAGGCGATATAGGCCTCCGGCTGATAATAATCGTAGTAGCTCACAAAATAACCCACGTAGTTCTCCGGGAAAAAGGCCTTGAACTCGCTGGCCAGCTGTGCCGCCAGTGTTTTGTTATGGGCGATGACCAGCGTGGGCTTCTGGACCTTCTCGATGACCTTGGCAATGGTGAAGGTCTTGCCTGTCCCCGTAGCCCCCAGCAGCACCTGTGCCGTCTGCCCATTGGCCACCCCCGCCGCCAGATCATCAATAGCCTGAGGCTGATCCCCCATAGGCGCAAAGGGTGCTACCACCTTGAAGGGAATTTCCTTATCAAATTGCATGGTATTGAGCTTCGGTACCATCGCCATAAACAACGCCTCCAGTTTTATCGAACATACAGTCTAATTATAACGCAGGTGTTCAGGATTTCGCAAGGCGAAATCATTCCCATCAGCGTTTCAACGAGGCGGGAGAAATCCACTCACTGCCTTTTAATTTCTCTCGCGCCACAATCTAAAGAAATGGAGGCTATCTTGTTCCGAGTTATAACGCAGGCTGTGCTATATGGAAAGCTAAATGATTAAATATTTAAGGCAATGATTAACGCCTCCGAACAAAAAAATAGTTGGAGATCTGCTCTTCCAAAGCCTCTCCTGCCAACAGAAATTCATCTGCCGCCCCGCTTCAGCCAACAAAAAAACTGATTCCCAAAACAATGGGAATCAGCTCTTTACATTTCATTCACATAATCAATCTGTTCTTTACTTGATGACCATAACAGGAATCTTTGACTCCTCTACCACCTTCTGGCTTACGCTGCCGATGAGAGCGCCCTTGAAAAGGCCCAGCCCACGGCTGCCCATGATGATGATATCGCTCTTCTCCGCTTCTGCTACCCGCAGAATCGCTTTGGCGATATTACCGGTCTCCACGTGTTTAGCGGCCTTGGTGTCCTCTGGGATTTTCTCCCAAATACGGTCAAATACAATGTGGCTCGGTATGTCCTTATTGATGTGGCTCGCAACGTATACAAAGTCCAAATCCGCCTGACATTTCTGTGCAAAGAAAATAGCTTCATCTACGGCTTTGCACCCATTGACAGAACCGTCAACCGGGACAAGAATCTTTTTGATTTTCCCCATATTACCCGCCTCCTAAGAAAGTAAATTCTTGATTTATTTCTTAGGGATATAATTCTAGAAAAGATATTGAATTCCTTTTTTTTACTTCCGTATTCTGAAAAATTTATTTATTGGGCAAAAAGGACCAGACCGGTGACATCAATCATTGCAGGGAGACATTGGCTTGTCCAGATACTGGCCGACAATCTTCACCGCACAATAGTCACCGCACATGGAACAGGCCTCTTCCCCTGCCTTGTTGCGCGCGCCCCGCTTCTGCCGGGCCAGCTCCGGATCGATGGCCAGCTGCAGCTGCGCATCCCAGTCCAGGACCTTGCGGGCCTGGGCCATCCTGAGATCCCACTCGGCCGCTCCGGGGATGCCCTTGACCAGATCCGCCGCATGCGCCGCGATGCGGGAGGTGATAACCCCGGTATGCACATCCTCGATGGTGGGCAGCGCCAGATGCTCCGCCGGTGTCACATAGCAGAGGAAATCTGCGCCGCTGGCCGCTGCCAGCGTACCGCCGATGGCTGCGGTGATATGGTCATAGCCTGGAGCAATATCCGTGACCAGCGGTCCCAATACATAAAAAGGCGCGTTGCGGCACAAGCGCTTCTCCAGCGTCATATTGGCCGCAATCTGATTGTAGGGAACATGCCCCGGTCCCTCTACCATGACCTGCACGCCGCGCTTCCAGGCCCGGTCCACCAGCTCGCCCAGGGTGATGAGCTCCGTGAGCTGGGCCCGGTCCGTAGCGTCCGCCGTACAGCCAGGGCGCATGCCGTCACCAAGGCTGATGGTTACATCGTACTTTTCACAGATATCCAGAATATCATCATAGTGCTCATACAGGGGGTTTTCCCGCTCATTATGCAGCATCCAGCCAGCGATAAAGGAACCGCCGCGGCTCACGATATCCATGACCCGTCCCTGCCGGCGCATGCGGTTGATGGCTTCCAATGTCACGCCGCAATGCAGGGTCATGAAATCCGCGCCATCCTTTGCCTGCTCCTCAATAGTAGAAAGCAGATCCTCTTCCGTCATTTCCACCACGGCCCCATGCTCCTTGATGGCCCGTACCGTAGCCTGATAGATGGGCACAGTCCCCACCATGATGGGCGAATGCTCGATGATCCGGCGGCGGGAGATATCGATATTGTTCCCGGTGCTCAGGTCCATCACCGCATCCGCGCCGCATTTCACCGCTTCATCCAGCTTCAGCAGCTCCGGCTCGATATCCGGATAGGTGCTGGAGGTGCCGATATTTGCATTGACCTTGGTAGATAGCCCCTCTCCCACCGCACAGGGCTTCAACGCCTTATGATTGATATTCGCGCACAGGGCGACCGTGCCCCGGGCAATGCGTTCCCGAAGCTCCTCAGCACTCAGCCGCTCCCGTTTTGCGGCCTGTTCCATCGCCCCCGTGATTTTTCCCTCTCTTGCCAGCTGCATCTGTGTTGCCATAAAATCCCCTCCTAAAAAAATAAACCGCCCAGCATAAACTGAGCGGCTTCCACCAAATCCATCGCCACTTCCCTACGCAGGTATTACCCTAACAGGTTCCAAGGGTCGGCCCGCAGGCCTCTCAGCTTTCGCTCCCCTAGTGAAATCTCGCTATTGAATTTTTACTGTTTCATTGTATCAAAATCCGCCTGGAAATACAACTGCCCGCGCTTATTTCTTGATGAGCTTTTCCATGCGCTTCAGCGGCGCAGTCGTATCCATATGACCAGCCAGGGTTTCCACTGTCTGGCCATTGATCAGCAGCTGGACCTCCTTGACCTCCGAAAATTCCGTAAGGGTGTCCACCAAAGAACCCACCAGCATTTCCTCACCGGTGGAACCGCCATTGAAGTGCTTCACCAGACTCTGATCAAAATCCACCCTGGCAATGCCATTTTCCACTGTCACCCGGCGCAGCTTGGCAGCCTTCGGGAAAATAGCCACCAGACCCTTTTCCTTCGGCCCGGCCAGCAGCGACTGCACCGCTGCCGTATACTTGTCCAGCCCCTTATCCAGAGTTACCTTGCGGGAAACGCCCAGCAATTTAGTACCGTCCTCATTGGGGTAATAGACCCGGATGCTGATTTCCTTAGCTGTCTGGTCCGTCTTCGTCCCGTCCGTCTTTTCCTGCGTCTGCTGGGTCGAGGAAGAAGCCGGCGCTTCCTTCTGCCCGCCCGAGGTATCACAGCCAGCCGTCAGCAGCATAGCCATCAGCGCCATGCCCAAAAATATAAACCGCACTTTTCTCATTGCCATAACCACCCTTCATTCCTGGCTGTTCACATGCCTTCATTCTTAAAGAAATTCCCCAGGCCCTGGCAGATAGCCAGCGCCATCTTATTCTGGAAATCCGCAGATGCCAGCAGCTGCTCTTCCCGATAATTGGAAATAAACGCTAATTCCACCAACGCCGAGGGCACCGTGGAATGCTTGATGACATAAAAATTTGCTTCGCTGATGCCCCGATCTGCCAATCCATTCACTGCGATCATGGAATCCTGCAGTGCCTGAGCCAGATGTGCATCCCGAGTGCTCCGCGGATAATAATAGGTTTCCGTCCCATGGGCGGAGGGACTGGAAAAAGAATTGGCATGGATGCTCAGAAACAGCTGCATATCCGGCGTATAGGCACCTATATTTACCCTGGCCTGCAGTTCCTGCCGGTCGGTCGCATCCGGGCCGTAAACGTCATGATCATCCGTCCGGGTCATGACTACCCGGGCCCCGGAGGCCGTCAATATATCCCGGACCTTCTGGGCGATAGCCAGAGTCACATCCTTTTCCTGGGTTCCATTGGGCCCTACTGCACCAGAGTCACTGCCGCCATGGCCAGGATCCAGCACAATAGTATGCCCGGTTACCCCTGAAACCTGCTGATCCGATTCCGCTGCCTTTCCAGGAGCCGGCTGCAGGGATACATCGATAACCAGCCGGAAGGGCTTGCCCTGCTTGCGGTCCGCCTCCAGCGTATAGACCTTGTACTGCTGATCCTTCACCTGCTTCGCCAGGGATACCATAACCTGGATATGACGGCGCTCCAACTCCCGCAGCGTCATATACCGGGCGAATTTTCCATCCAGGGTGATATCCGACCGCAGCGCACCGATCTCCGTATTGGGCAGATCAATAGTCAGCTGCTTTGGCTTATTGGGATTCTCACTGACCTTGTAGTCTGTAATGGACCGGTCCATGCCGATTTCAATCCGCAGCAGATCACCCTCCGGTGCATCTACCACCTCATAATGAAAATAGTTCAGTTCGTGCACTGCCTCCCGGCCGGCCCCCCAGGCCGATGCCGGCAGAAACAGCAGCAGCATGGCCAGCATACCTATCATGCGTATTATTTTTCTTTGCAAACCTAAACAACCCCTATTCATACCTTACCTCATTGCTGCTGCAAATCCCGCAGCAGCGCCTCAGCCTCTTCCCGGGCAGCCCGCGTGGCCTCTTCATCAAAGGATATATCCAGACGGATATAATCCCCCTCCTGCAAGCCATCCGGCAGTTCCTCCGCGGGAAATACCACCTTTTTCTCCTTGCTTCCTACCAGAAGCACTGCTTTATCTTCCTCAAAACGATCAATGACCGCTGTCGCCATTATTTCGCCCCCTTGATGGTATATGTCTTTCCATCGGTTTCCACCGTGATGGTCCCCTGCTGATCCGTACGATAGATCTTGCAGCCCTGCTTGCCATACCTCTTCAGCGTGGCCGCATGGGGATGCCCATAATCATTGCCGGCTCCCAGGGAAATGAGCACTGCTTCCGGCGCCACAGCCTTCAGATAGCTGGCGCTGGAAGAAGTCTTGCTGCCGTGATGCGGCGCCTTCAACAGCGTACTCTTCAGCTTGCTGCCATAACGATGCAGCATGCCTTTTTCCGCTTCTGTTTCACTGTCGCCAGTGAACAGCATGGAAAACTCACCGTAGGCCAGCCGCCCCACAATGGAATTTCCGTTGAGATCCTTGCTGGTCTTCAGCATATCCCCTGTCGGACTCAGTACCTGGAAGGAAACCCCATTGCCAAAATCCAGGGTATCGCCGTCCTTGATATTCTTATAGGCAATCTGATGGCCTTTGATATCCTTCAGATAGTTGCGGTATAAGGCTGTAGTCGTGGGCTGTCCATTATCATAGACTTCCTTTACCGTGAACTTCTGGAAAAGCAGCTCCGCACCACCCATATGATCCGCATGGGGATGGGTGATGATGAGCTTGTCTATGGTGGTCACCCCAGCCGCCTGCAGCTCGTGCTGCAGCTTTTCCCGGGCATCCACATCACCGGAATCGATAAGGACCGTCTGCTCACCGGTCTGGATCAGCAGCGCATCTCCCTGGCCCACATCCAGCATCCTGATCACGATACCGGAGGAGGGCCCAGCAGCCGCACTGCCCGAGCCGGCGGACACCCCCTTGGACGCTGTCTGCCCGCAGCCAGCGGTCAACAGAAAAACAACGCATACCACCAGCAAAAGCATTATTTTTTTCATCAATGAATAACCTCCTGTAAAAGAAAGATCCTGTCCAGCTTCAGCAGCAAGGCAGTCCCTATCCGCTAAACCCGTACCAGCCCGATGCTGATCCCGATGGCCCTGTCGATCCTGGCCATGTATTTGGGCTGGAGCACCGTCACCTTTTCACCCAGCCGATGCTTGTCCAATGTGCGGAGCTGCTCCAGCAGCACCACGGAATCACGCTCCAGCTGGCAATCCGCCGCCGGAAGCTCCACATGGGTAGGCAGCTTGCCCTTGGATATCTGCGCCGTAATCGCCGCTACCACCACCGTCGGGCTGTAGCGATTCCCCACATCATTCTGAACGATGAGCACCGGACGGCGTCCGCCCTGTTCCGACCCCACCACAGGGCTCAGATTCGCGTAGTAGATCTCGCCGCGTCTCACCATGGGCAGCCGCCGCCAGACCAGTCCTGCCAAAGATTTTCCTCTGCCAGGGACAGATTGATGGATGCCATCTCCTCATAGCCGCGCTTCATGGACTCTACCAGTTCTTCATGCCGGCAGCCTGTCAAATAGGCATCAATGGCCTCCCGCACAAAATCATTGCGGCTCTGCTTGCCCTGAGCCGCAAACATATCGATATCCGCCAGCATCTGCTCCGGAAAACTGACCATTATACGCTTCCAATCATCCACAATGCCACCTCCACCCAGTAAAACCAGTTCTAAAACAATCTCAGTATAGATTTTTTCTGAAAAAAAGTCAACGAAGGCCGCGGCCGGCTCAGTCCAGGATATATTTCTGTATCCCAGCCGCCACGCCATCTTCGTGCACGGACGGCAGCAGGACATCGCCCCGTTCCTTCAGCGCATCACCTGCATTTCCCATGACCAGGCCGGTACCAACCGTCTCGATCATTTCGAAGTCATTCACGCCATCCCCAAAGGCAAAGCTGTTCCCCACGGGAATCCCCAAATGCTCCAGGGTATGGAGGATTCCTGTCCCCTTGGTTTCGGTCCGGGAATAAAGCTCCAGATTCATGCGATGAAAAGGATCCCGCATGCTGGCGAGCTCCGGCGACAAAAAACTGTCATACAGCCGGGCTCCGGCCTCATCTGCTGCCAGAAACTCCATTTTATAGGTCACTGTTTCCCGCCGGTCAAAATCGGTCACAAAGCCCTGGGTATCAATATGGAAATCCTCATAAAAAGCCCGCAGCCGGCTGGCCCCTCTGGACAAATAGGAATGATAGATCCCATTCAGCACATAATCGACACCCTGGCTTTCGCAGGCATCGCAAATGGGCTGCACTAGCCGGTTCTCCATGGGCTTGCTGTATATGAGCTCATCATCCAGCAGCACCGCAGCCCCATTCATGAGCACGAAGCCATCAAAGCCGAAGCCGCGTATCTCTTCATTCAGAAAGGCATAGGGCCGTCCGGTGGCAATAAAGATGAAATGCCCCTGCTGCTGCAGCCTCCGCAAGGCCTGCCGCACCGCAGGACGGATAAAAGGCTGTCCGTGGGCAGCGTCGATCAGCGTCCCATCGATATCAAAAAAAACCGCTTTTTTTGTTCCCTGCTTTTTACTCACACTATCCCTCATCATTTTCTATGGCTTTCAATATAAATACGGATTCCCAGCAGCACAATCCAGAACACAATACATCCCAGCCAGATTTCATTCACCAGCGTAAGATTTTTAAAATCCGTTCCTGCCGTGATGACTGCTGCCAGCACCAGCATGAGCCAGTCCGATTTTTTCACATATTTTAAGAAATTCATTGCATGCTCCCCCTTATGTCTTTCTCTATACTAATATATCCTGCCTCCAGCGGCAAGGAAAAATTCTTTTCCTCCCCTCTTGCATTTTCCTGGCAGGATTTATATCATGGAATTATAAATATGCGCAACGCAAAGGAGATACCATGAAAAAAGAAGCCATGAAGCCGCAATGGGAAAATTTTATTTCCATTGTCAAACAAGAAGTCGTTCCTGCCCTGGGCTGTACAGAGCCCATATCCCTGGCCCTGGCAGCTGCCACTGCTGCTCATGAGCTGTCCGGCCCCATTGACCGCATCGAAGCCAGAGTCTCCGGCAATCTCATGAAGAACGGCATGGGGGTAACAGTCCCCGGAACGGAAACCACCGGACTCATGATTGCTGCCGCTGTGGGTGCCCTGGGCGGCGATCCCGATGGCGCCCTGGAGGTGCTCCACCATCTGACCCCAGAACAGACGGCCGAGGGCAAACGGATGATCCAGGAGAACCGCGTGGCCCTGTCCATCGCTGCGGTCCCCAACATCCTGTATTCCGAAGCAAAGGTCTACAGCGGCTCCGACTGGGCTCTGGCCGCCATCGCGGATACCCATACCAACGTAATCCGCATTGAAAAGAACGGCCAGCTCCTATTCCAGGCCGCTCCGGCAGCCACCGACGAACAGCTGCCCCAAAAGGAAAACACACCGCTGACCCGCTGCCGTCTGCAGGACATCTTCGCCTTTGCCACCCAGGCTCCCATTGAAAGCATTGACTTCATCCACGATGCTGCCAATCTGAACCTCTCCCTGTCCAATGCGGGCATCGCCGGCAACTTCGGCCTGCACATCGGCGCCACCATGCGGCGCCAGATTGACCAGGGGCTGCTGCCGGACAGCCTATTCACCCAGATCATCCTGCGCACCACTGCAGCCTCCGATGCCCGTATGGGGGGTGCCGCCCTGCCAGCCATGACCAACTCCGGATCCGGCAATCAGGGCATCACCGCGACCATGCCGGTGGTGGTGACCGCTGAATACCTGAAGGCAGAGCGGGAAACCCTGATCCGTGCGCTCATGCTTTCCCATCTCACCGCCATCTACATCCACAGCCGGCTGCCCAAGCTCTCCGCCTTCTGTGCTGTGACTACTGCCGCCATGGGTGCTGCAGCGGGAATGGCCTGGCTGCTGAAAAAGGATTTCCATGCCGTTGTCATGGCCATTTCCAACATGATCGGCGACGTATCCGGCATGATATGCGATGGAGCTTCCAATAGCTGCGCCATGAAGGTATCCACCTCCGTGACCTCCGCCTACAAGGCCGTGCTCATGGCATTGGAGGATACCCGGGTCACCTCCAGCGACGGCATCGTCGAGGAGGACATCGATGCCTCCATTGCCAATCTGGGCAAGCTGGCCTCCAACGGCATGCTGGAAACGGATCGGGAGATCCTGGACATCATGATGAAAAAGAACTGCCGCTGATCTTCAGGGATAAACCAAAACATCCGATGGAAAATAATCCACCGGATGTTTTTTGTGCTGCCAGCAGCACAAAATAATTCTATTCAGTTCACATTGTCTGCAGCAACGCAGATATATTCTCATAGGACTGTTTGAGCTCCTTATGGAGCAGTAAGGCATCATCTGTCTTGTTCTTCCAAAGTGCCAGAATCATTTTTTCCAGGATACCGGACAAATCTACCATGCCAAGATTGCCGGCAATTCCCTTGAGCGTGCAGGCCGCTTTTTCCGCCATGGCAAAATCACCCATTTCAAGTCCCATACATAGCTCCTCATAAGAGCCATTATACAAAAACTTCTTTAAAAATTGATTGTACAGTTTCTGGTTCCCCATAAAGATTTCCAAACCCTTATCATAATCGATTCCAGCATCTATAAAGTCATCTTTTACCATATCCTGCATCCCTCTTTTCAGAAGTACAGCTCCTATATTCAAACAGGGCCTTATAAAAATTTTACCTTTTCCCATCAGCCTTTTCAATCATTTATCTGTGGCTAAATGCCTTTATCTTATGATAAATAATATTACTATTCCGTAAAAAGCCATGGAAAAATTACCAAAGAACAAAAAGCCGGGCTGATACAACACTTGCTGTATCAGCCTGGCTTTTGTCTGTGCCCGCTTTACACTTGCTCATTTGATGGAAATTTCTTTAGGCCGGTCTGAGGCGGTCAGCTTCGGCATATCGATTTTCAGTACACCATCCTTGAATTCAGCGTTTACATGGGCTTCATCGATATTATTGATATAGAAGGATCTGGTCACGCTGCCTACGCTGCGCTCCCGGCGGATGTAATTATTCTTTTCATCCTTTTCCTCCTTGGAATCATCCTTTTTGGCTTCAATGGTCAAATAGCTGTTCTCATAATGCAGGGAAATGTCCTCCTTCTTCATGCCCGGAAGATCAGCTGTGAGTTCATAGCTATTGCCATTATCCTTCACATCCACCTTGAAGCTCGAAGAATTCCAGCCTGCAAACGGTGCCCAATCACCAGAGAAAAACGGCTCATTGAAAACATCGAAGAGGCGATTGAATCCATCTTCTTTCTTTGCCAAACCATGTCTCGAACCAAACGGTACTAACCCAAACATAAAATCGATCCCCTTTCAAAATTGTTGTTGTAAACTTTCGGAGGCGGTACCTTTCTTTCCTTCGGTACCTCAGTTCCTCTTTACAATTCTTATTATACTCTTAAAGGTCAAAAAGTCAATATGTCAAAACAACAAATTTGAATTTTTTTCAAAAAAAAATCCGGGAGCAGCTTTTCTGCTCCCAGAAGTCTATACAGCCGGCCAAAGCAGGCTGTAATATTCATTTTACGATGACCTGACGGCTGGCTGCACCATCCGCCAGCTTCGCCTCTGCTGCCAGCAGCTCGCGGGCTGCCTGCAGCTGCAGATCTACCTGACGATAAGAGGTGCCGCCAAAGGAATTGCGATTCTTCACACAGGTCTCCGGAAGAATGGCCTCCTTGATATCCGCGCCAAAAAGCGGTGACAAGGACTGGAACTCCTCCATGGTCATATCCTCCAGCCACTTTTTCTGCTCGATACAGTAATGCACGGCCTTGCCGGATACCGCATGGGCCTGCCGGAAGGGCATTCCCTTTTTCACAAGGTAATCCGCCAGATCCGTCGCATTGGAAAAATCCTCGGTGACCGCCCGCTTCATTACCTCCTGATTCACCTTCATGCCCCGCAGCAGCTGGGCATAGACCGCCAGGCTGAACTTCACGGTATCGATGGCATCAAAGATGCCTTCCTTGTCCTCCTGCAGGTCTTTATTGTAGGCCAGCGGCAGTCCCTTCACCGTGGTGAGCATGGCCATGAGATGACCGATGACCCGTCCCGTCTTGCCCCGGACCAGCTCCGAGACATCCGGATTCTTCTTCTGAGGCATCATGGAAGAGCCTGTGCAATGGGCATCATCCAGCTCCACAAAGGAGAATTCCCGGGAACACCAGAGAATAGTTTCCTCACTCAGCCGGGAGAGATGCACCATGAGCATGGAGGCTGCAGACAGGAACTCCATGATGTAGTCACGGTCACTTACCGCGTCCAGGCTGTTATTATATATTTTCTCGAAGTTCAGCTGCTTGGCCACGAATTCCCGATCAATGGGGAAGGTGGTCCCTGCCAGGGCTCCGGCGCCCAGCGGCATGATGTCCGCCCGCTGATAAACGCCCTGGAACCGGGCAAAATCCCGGCTCAGCATGGAAAAATAAGCCATGAGATGGTGGGAAAACAGGATGGGCTGAGCCCGCTGCAGATGGGTATAGCCCGGCATGATCACGTCGCCGTACTTCTCTGCCGTTTCCACCAGAGCCCGCTGCAGATCCTCAATGAGGCGCTGCACCTCCACCACCTGGCGGCGCACATACATGTGCGTGTCCAGCGCTACCTGGTCATTGCGGCTGCGTGCCGTATGCAGACGGCCGCCGGCCTCGCCGATGGCATCGGTCAGGCGCTTCTCGATATTCATATGGATATCCTCCAGTGCTACATCAAAGGAGAACTCCCCCTTTTCAATCTGCGCCAGAATATCCTTGAGACCGCCGATGATATTGTCCCGGTCCTCCGCTGTGAGGATACCGCATTTCGCCAGCATGGCCGCATGGGCGATGCTGCCGGCGATATCCTCATGGTACATGCGTTTATCAAAGCCAATGGAGGCCTGGAATTCATTGATCATCTCATCGGTGGTCTTGGAAAATCTTCCGCCCCAAAGCTGTTCACTCATTTATTTTCCCGCCTTTTCCTGCATGAGGGCTCTGACCTTCAGCGGCAGGCCGAAGAGGTTGATGAAGCCCGTGGCATCCGCCTGGTTATATACCTCATCCCGCTCAAAGGTTACGAATTCCTGACTGTAGAGGGAATACGGGGATTTAGCGCCTGCACTCATGATATTGCCCTTATAGAGCTTGAGCTGTACTGTGCCCGTAACCGTCTGCTGGGTGTTGTCCACAAAGGCTGCCAGAGCCTCACGAAGCTGGCTGAACCACATGCCATCATAGACCAGCTCGCCGTAGCGGATAGCCAGCCCTTCCTTGTAATGGAAGGTTGCCCGATCCAGGCAGAGGTATTCCAGTTCACGATGGGCATAATAAAGGATGGCTCCGCCCGGGTTCTCATACACGCCGCGGGACTTCATGCCCACCAGGCGGTTCTCGCAGATATCCGTGATGCCTACGCCATTTTTTGCTCCGATTTCATTGAGCTTGGTCAAAAGCTCCACTGCGCCCAGCTTCTCGCCGTTCACAGCCACCGGTTCGCCCTTCTCGAAATCAATGGTTACATACTCCGGTGCATCCGGAGCATTCTCCGGTGCCTTGGAGATCAGATACATATCATTTTTCGGTGCATTCCAGGGATCCTCCAAATCGGAGCCCTCATGGGAAAGATGCCAGATATTGCGGTCCATGCTGTAGGTCTTGTTCTCCGTAGCGATGGGAATGCCGTGCTGCTTGGCATATTCGATCTCTTCCTCGCGGGACCCCAGGGTCCATTCACGCCAGGGAGCAATGATGCGGATATTCGGAGCCAGTGCCTTTACCGTAAGCTCGAAACGCACCTGGTCGTTGCCCTTGCCGGTAGCACCATGCGCAATGGCGTCAGCACCCTCGCTCTTGGCGATCTCCACCAGACGCTTGGCAATGATAGGACGGGCAAAGGAAGTACCCAGCAGATACTTGCCCTCATAGACAGCGCCAGCCTTCAGTGTCGGCCACACGTATTCTTCCAGGAAGGGCTTCGTAAGATCCTCGATGAATACCTTGGAAGCACCGGATTTCAATGCCTTGTCATGGACCACATCCAGCTCATCGCCCTGGCCGATATCAGCGCAGACAGCGATGACCTCGCAGCCATCATAGTTTTCCTTGAGCCAGGGAATGATAACGGAGGTATCAAGACCACCGGAGTATGCGAGTACGACTTTTTTTACACTTGCCATAAAATATCTCTCCTTTTTATCTATTGCTTAAATTTATCAGTCTGCCATGGTCAGGGCCATAACGGCCTTCTGGGCATGCAGTCTGTTTTCTGCTTCATCAAAGATCACGTCCGCCTGGGCTTCCATCACCTCGTCGGTGATTTCCTCCCCGCGATGGGCTGGCAGGCAATGCATCACAATGACCCGCTTATCAGCCACTGCCAGGAGCTCCTTGTTGACCTGATAGCCCTTGAATATCTTTTTACGCTCCTCGCGCTCTGCCTCCTGGCCCATGCTGGCCCAGACATCCGTATAGATCACATCTGCGTCCCTGGCCGCCTCGAAGATATCATTATAGAGGTTGATGGATCCGCCCGTGACCTTCGCATCCTCTTTGGCATTCCTGGTGACCTCAGCATCCGGCTCATAGCCCTTGGGGGTTGCTGCCGTGAAATGCATGCCCATCTTGGCACAGCCATACATGAGGGAATTGGTCATGTTGTTGCCGTCACCGATATAGGTGAGCTTCAAGCCCTTCAGGTTCTTCCCCTTATGCTCCTGGATGGTGAGCAGATCTGCCAGCACCTGGCAGGGATGGAGCAGATCCGTGAGCGCATTGATGACCGGTATGGCAGCATATTCAGCCAGTTCCTGCACCTTGGCATGCTCAAAGGTACGGATCATGATGCCATCAAGATAACGGGACAACACCCGCGCTGTATCCTTGATAGGTTCGCCGCGGCCAATCTGGAGGTCCCGGTTCGACAGGAAAAGCGCCTGTCCGCCCAGCTGATACATACCCGTTTCAAAAGAAACCCGGGTCCGTGTCGAGGATTTCTCAAAAATCATGCCCAATGTCTTGCCCTTGAGCAGCTGGTGCTCAATGCCCGCCTTCTGCTTGGCTTTGAGCTCTTTAGCCATAGCCAGTATTTCCGCTGTCTCATCCAGGGAAAGCTCATGGATGGATAACAGGTCCTTACCCTTTAACATGCTAAAACCTCCAAATTGTAAACTATGTCCGCCACTGATATATTATACTACAGGTTGTATTCACTCTTCAATGGAAATACGCCGGCTTCAGCCTGCGTATTTCGCCAGAACCTTATCCAGAACACTGCAGAGCTCATCCACATGCGCCCTGGTGATGATGAGCGGCGGCACAAAGCGCAGCACATCCCCCGCCGTGCAGTTGATGATGAGTCCATAGTCCAGGCACTCATTCACGATCTCCCGGCCCGGGCGCGTGAGCTGCATCCCCAGGATCAGTCCCATGCCCCGAACCTCAGTGATAAGCTTCGGATATTTCTGCTGGAATTTTTCCAACTGGCTCTTGAGATAAGCGCCGACTTCATTCACATGGTCCAGCAGGTGCTTCTCTTCAATGGTATCCAGTACCACGTTGGCTGCCGCGCAGGCCAGCGGATTGCCCCCAAAGGTAGAGCCGTGATCGCCGGCATGAAAGGCCTCTGCGGCCTCATCGGCGGCGATGAAGGCCCCGATGGGCACGCCCCCAGCCAGACCCTTGGCCAGCGTCACGATATCCGGCTTCACGCCGAACTGCTCATAGGCAAAGAACTTGCCGCTGCGGCCCATACCGCACTGGATCTCATCAAAGATGAGCAGCGCATGGTACTTGTCGCAGAGGGCCCGGACCTTTTTCAGATAATCCATGGCCGGCACATGCACGCCGCCCTCGCCCTGGATAGGCTCCAGCATCACCGCAGCGGTCTTGTCGCTCATGAGCTTTTCCAACGCCGCCGCATCATTGAAGGGCACATAATCAAAACCGCCAGGCAGCGGCCCGAATCCTTCATGATAATGAGGCTGTCCCGTTGCAGTGAGCGTTGCGATAGTACGGCCATGGAAGCTGTGCAGCGCCGTGATGATCTGGGATTTCTCCGGATCCTGCTGATGCGCATATTTGCGGGCCAGCTTGATAGCTCCCTCATTGGCCTCCGCACCGGAATTGCCAAAGAATACCTTGCCCAGCCCGCTGAGCTTCACCAGCTTGGCCGCCGCATCGGCCTGGGTCTGGGTATAGTAAAGATTGGAGCAATGGATCATTTTCCCGGCCTGGTCAGCCACCGCCTTCACCAGCGGCGGATAGGCATGGCCCAGCACATTGACAGCAATGCCGCCCAGATAATCCAGATACTTCTTGCCATGGGTATCATAGACATAGACGCCATCCCCATGATCCAGCACGATTTTATAACGGGCAAAGACCGGCAGGTAGTCTGCCTGGTCCTTCTGATATATTTGTTCATCGGTTTCCATCATCAAAGTCTCCCCCTCTATCTGACCACCTGGGTACCTATGCCCTGTGGGGTGAAAATTTCCAATATAAGCGAATGATCCAACCGGCCATCAATGATATGAGTCTTGCCCGCTCCGCCCTCCAGGGCACAGAGGCAGGCCTCCACCTTCGGTATCATGCCGCCGGAGATGACGCCCTCCTTGATATACTGGCGGGCCTCCGGCAGGGTAAGGGTGGAAATAAAACTGGACTTATCATTGTAGTCCTTGTAAATGCCCTCGATATCGGTGAGCAGCAGCAGCTTTTCCGCCTGCAGCGCCCCGGCGATCTCCGCCGCTACATAGTCGGCGTTGATATTGTAGCTCTCGCCGTTCTCCCCCACGCCGATCGGAGCAATGACCGGTGTATAGCCGCCATCCAGCAGATCCTCCAGGATGGCCGTATCCACCTTTTCCACCTCGCCCACATAGCCGATATCCACCTTCTGGGTTTCTCCCTCGTCGTAAACTGTCGCCAGCTTCTTCCTGGCCTGAATGAGCCCGGCATCCTTGCCGCTGAGACCCACAGCCCGGACGCCCCGGCCATTGAGGAGATTGACAATCTCCGAATTCACCTTGCCGTCCAGCACCATTTCCGCAATCTCCACGGTTTCCTCATCGGTGACCCGCAGGCCGCTCACGAAATCCGTCTGCTTGCCCACCTTTTTCAGGAAGCCCGTGATGTCCGGACCGCCGCCATGGACGATGACAGTGCGGATACCCACGTATTTCATGAGCGCAATATCCTGCATGACCTTTTCCTTCAGGTCATCATTGATCATGGCATTGCCGCCGTATTTGATCACGATGGTCTTGCCGTAGAATTCCTGTATATAGGGCAGCGCCTCCACCAGAATAGCCGCCTTATCCTTTTCCTCGAACATGGCTCTGCCTCCTATCAGGTGTGATATTCTCCGTTGATCTTCACATATTCATAGGAGAAGTCGCAGGTCCATACCGTGGCCTCCGCATCGCCCAGCCCCATATCGATATCGATGACGATATCATGCTCTGACATGACTTTGCGCAGGGCTTCTTCATCATAATCAGCTCCTACCCCATGGGCATAGACGGGAATGCCGCCGAACTTCACCACGGTCTTTTCCGGCTCCATGGGAATGCCTGCATAGCCCACAGCGCAGATCACCCGGCCCCAGTTCGGATCCTCACCGAAGAAAGCCGTCTTGACCAGCGGGGATTTTGCCACGCTCATACCGATGGTCTTGGCATCCGCAAAGGATTTCGTCCCGGCCACATGGACCGTGAGGAATTTCGTCGCGCCCTCGCCATCGGAAGCGATCCGCTTGGCCAGTTCCTGACAGATGTTCTGCAGCGTCTGATGGAAAAGCTCGTAGTCAGCATTCTTTTCCGTGATCTTCGCATTGCCAGCCGCCCCATTGGCCAGGACAACAGCCATATCGTTGGTGCTCATATCCCCATCAATGGAAATCATATTGAAGGACTGCTCCACAATATCCGAGAGGGCTGTCTGCAGCAGACCGCTGTCAATAGCCGCATCTGTGGTGATGAAGCAGAGCATCGTGGCCATGTTGGGCTGGATCATGCCCGAGCCCTTGGCAATGGCACCGAAGCGCACCTTCCTGCCCCCCAGCTCGATTTCCGTGGAACAGGCCTTGGAATAGGTATCCGTGGTGATGATGGCATTTCCCGCATTCTGGCTGCCATCAGCAGAAAGCTCCGCCACCGCCTTTTTTATGCCACTGGCCATCTTGTCCATGGGCAGGTTCACACCGATGACGCCAGTGGAAGCCACCAGCACATCCGATGCCTGACAGCCCAGCTCAGCCGCTGTAAGCGCCGCCATGGCTTCCGCGTCCTTCATGCCCTGTCCGCNGGTGCAGGCATTGGCACAGCCCGCGTTAGCCGCTATGGCATGGGCCGTTCCCGTCTTCACTACCTTTTTGGAAACATAGACCGGGGCAGCTGCTACCGCGTTCTGGGTAAAGGTACCCGCTACCGCAGCCTCCTTTTCCGTATAGATAACGGCCAGATCCAGATTGCCGCTCTTCTTTATTCCCGCCTTCACCCCTGCTGCCTTAAAGCCCTGGGGAAAGGTAACGCCTGCTTTTGCAGCCTGTTCACTAAACATAAGAAATTCCTCCTCTATTTTGTCCTGACTGATTCATCTCATATATATATCAAGGATATACCGGTACATTGCGCAGACCCATGGTCTCATCGAAACCGCAGGCAATGTTGAAGTTCTGGATTGCCTGGCCGGCAGCCCCCTTCACCAGATTATCGATGGCTGAAAGTACGATGACCCGGCCCGTGCGGGCATCGATATGCCAGCCCAGATCACAGAAATTCGAGCCCCGGACCTCCTTCGTGGCCGGATAGCCGCCGCGTCCCAGCAGACGGATGAAAAACTCCTTCTCATACATGGCCGTATAAGCCTGATCCACCATCTCCGGCGTGACGCCGGGCTTGAGACTGGCATAGCAGGTACTCAGGATGCCCCGGGACATGGGCACCAGATGAGGCGTAAAATTCAGCCGGCAGGCTTCGCCGGAAAGAGTGGTGACCGCCTGCTCGATCTCCGGGGTATGGCGATGGCCGCCTACATTATAAGCCTTGAAGTTATCGTACATTTCCGGGAAATGATTGGGCTGCTTGGCCGAGCGCCCCGCTCCGGACACCCCGGATTTTGCGTCCACCACGATGGTGTTCACATCGATCAGATGATTCTTGGCCAGCGGGGCCAGTGCCAGGATACTGGCTGTGGTATAACAGCCTGCGTTGCCGATGATCTTGGCATCCTTTATCTTTTCCCGGTTCAGCTCCGCCAGACCGTAAACCCGGGCCGCGTCCTTATGGGTATGTTTGATCTTATACCATTCTTCATACACACTGGTATCGGTAAAACGGTAATCCGCACCGAGATCGATGATACGGGTGGGAAGCTTTTCCAACGACTTGCCGATATGCATCGCATGTCCGTTGGGCAAGCCGATGAAAATAAAATCGCTGTCTGCTCCGATCTCGGCAATGTTCTTCATGCTCATGAGAATCTGATCATAAATGCCTCGCAGATGCGGATATATACTGGAAATCGGTTCACCTGTATGGCGCTCCGACGTGATATGCACAACCTGTGCCTCGGGATGATTGTTCAGCAAGCGCAGCAGCTCTGCTCCGGCATAGCCAGTGGCGCCAATGATACTAACCTTCATGGATAAGCCCCCTTATGGTTTTCGTGTCCGATGGGCACATTCATAATTATACATCTCATATGCATAAAATTGCAATAGTCAAAGCTATTTTTTTGAAAACAATCTCATATCTTCCAAAACAAACGTTCTAATGATATAATAAAACGATATAATAAAAGCAATATATACGGGAAGGAGCCCTTTATGAAATTTCTTCGCTTTTTGTTTTTGCTGATGGTCTTATTTTTCATTGCCTTTTTCTTTGCCGGCGGTACCAAGGTATTCGATCCTCAGACCATCGGCAATTTCCGGGAAACCTTCCATGCGGACAAAACCACCGCCTCCTCTGCCGCGGATTCTCCAGCAGCACCTGCCGCCAAAGGGGACCTGCAGGAGGTCTCTTCCCTGGACCGGCTGAGCCGGGTGCTTTTCCTCAAAAAGACCATTGCCCAGAAGGTCAGCAAAAAAAATTACGTGACCATCGACCATATTCCCGATTCCTTGAAAAATGCAGTAATCTCTGTGGAGGACAATCGCTTCTATTCCCATCATGGCTTTGATATGGAAGGAATCCTGCGGGCCTCCCTGGTAAACCTGCAATACGGACAGATTGAGGAAGGCGCCAGCACCATCACCCAGCAGCTGGTCAAGAACCTTTTCCTTTCCCATGAGAGATCCTTTGGCCGCAAGGCAGAGGAACTGGTACTGGCCCTGGACATGGAAGCCAATTACTCCAAGGATGAAATCCTGGAGCTTTACCTGAACACCATCTATTTCGGCTCCAACTACTATGGGCTCCGGGATGCCTCCCTGGGCTATTTCGGCAAGGAACCGGAAAAGCTGGCCCTGCCGGAAGCCGCCATGCTGGCCGGCCTGCCCAATGCCCCCTCGCTCTACTCCCCCTATGTCGATTTCATGATGGCCAAAAAGCGCCAGTTCGTGGTGCTGGATGCCATGGTACGCACCGGCTGCATCAGCAAGGATATAGCTGAGGATGCAAAGATCAAGCCCATCTACCTCGCCCATTGAACAATTCCCCTGATTATGGCAAAAATCACCCTTTACAGTTCCCAGCGGAACGGCAAAGGGTGATTTTTTATGTGCAACGCATCAGCAAAGATTGCGGCCAAAGCCGAAAAGCAGAAAGGCGGCCACCAGCAGCCAGCCAAGGACATGGAACCAGCGAGGCTCCGGGCACTGCTGATAGCGGCAATACTCCTCCACCCCCACCAGCAGCAGGATCCAGGGCATTGCCAGCAAAAGCAGTGGATTCGCCTGCCAGGCAGCCTCCCAGCGGCCATGCAGCAAAGCCGTGACCATGCGGGTCGCCCCGCAGCCAGGGCACTGCAGTCCTGTCAGCCAGCGAAAGGGACAGGCCAGTGAAAGGCCCGTCCATTCCGTAAAGCCCACGTACAGGAAAGCGGCTATGCCCAGCCCGCCGTACTTCATCCCCATCCGCTGCAGGAACTCAGTCCTTTTTATCTTCCTGGTTTCCATCCGGAGACTGGGTCGGCTGCGGCTGGCTGTCAGGCAGAGCAGCTGGAGCCACTGGCTGTGTCGGTGCCGGCGCAACTGGCTGGGTGAGCGGTTCCGTCATCTGGCTGTCAAAGTCCACGATATCATTCAGTGAACTCTGCAAAAGAGCCTCACTCACTATAGCCAGACCGAAGAGGCACAGCACCAGATAGATGATGGGGATATTCTGATCCGCACTGAGGCCGCGCTGTTTTTTGGCCTCCAGGATGCTTTCCCCCATCTTATACTGCCAGTAAAAAAGATAAAAGCTGCAGGTAATGATACTGTAGAGTATGACCATGCCGCCGCTGGCGGTTGTCCGGCGTCCCACCGCAGCATGGGTATCCTCCGTAAGCTTATACACCCAGTACAAACCGTATATGCCGCAGGTAACAATGCTCAAAATAATGCAAAGGGCTATACTTCTTTTTTCAATTCTCATCTTCATCGCTCTCCTTCATATTGTGATTCCCCATGATCCAGCAGATCATTCACCGATGCCTGCAAAAAGGCAGTGGTGAACAGATTCGTCCGCAGGATGGCCATGAGGATGTAGACAATGCGCGGATTGTCATCGGCCCGCCGATAGATCATAAAGAGCAGTACACAGGCCGTGAGGATGCTGAAGCAGGCACTGGCTACCAGGGACATTCCCAAGACACCAGCCGTCACCATGGGGTCCTCCCCATTTTCCAAAGCACCGGCAAAATCACCCATACTGCTCAGGGCTTCCCAGATAATACTCAGAATCGTCAGTACAACGGTGGTCACTGCATAGGTCATGTTCGATACGGAATCCGCAGACAATCCCCGCTGGCGCCGGGCCTCAGCCAGACTGCCGCCAATTTGATAAAACCAATAATAGCTGTAAAGTGTACAGGACAACACTGTAAAGAGTGCTGCCATTCCCCCCGAGGCTGTTTTCTTTTCGCCGGACAGTTCCTGGACTTCCTTTGTCATCCTGGCCATCCAGTAAAGACCATAGATACCGCAGGTAACAAAGGTAAGCACTATGGACAGCACGACATTTCTTTTCTGCACGAAATCCCCCCCTTGTCATGATATAATATAACAAAATGCTGTCGCAGGAACTCCGCGGCAGCATTTGCCATTAACCTTATTATTTTTTCTTCTTGCTGGCTTTTTCCTTATCCTTCTGCTGATCCTGGGCAGACTTGTCAAAAGCCTTGTAGAACTGTTCCGAATAAAGCTTATAGGATTGCACGTTACGACCATCGGAACGGTTGCCGGCAATCTGGTAGGAATAGATGAGCTTGTTGGTGCCCGACAGATATACATCGTAGAAGAATACCAGATGGCTGTCATTGGCAACAGTTGTCACCACATAAGCATCCGCATATTTTGCCACATGCTCCTTGTAGGCCTTGGCCGCCTGCCGGCGGTCCAGCGTTAGGATGTTCACGTTGGAATCCCTCAATATATTCTGGGCAACGGTATCATAGGGCAGCACCTCGCCCCGGGTCACAGTACGGGCCTCGCCGATGACCTGGCGCAGTTCCTCCACGGTCGGCTCTCCTTTGTTCGGCGTATACAACGGTGATGCAACAGCTATGCGGTGCACATCCATAAGATTCGTATCGCCAATAATGGTCGCCTTGTCAGCATTTGCAAAAACCAGCTGCGTGCTCAAAAGAAGCATGCAGGCCACGGTAAAGATTTGAAACAGTTTTTTCATGAAATACCCTCTCCCCACATTACTTTGATCTTATCCATTGTTCTATATTCTTGATAAAGCGGAAAATTCCTTTTTTCATGGGGAATTTATCAACCGTAAATTTTCTTCTCCACCGCTTTAGCTGTTTTCGTGACCGCCAGCCCTGCCTCGGAGGTCTCCCGCAGAGATTTTGGTATAGCCCGGCCGATCCGGTCCATGGCCTCGATGACCTCATCCACCGGAATGAAGGATTTCACCCCCGCCAGCACCATATCCGCAGCCACCATGGAATGCACCGCCGCAAAACCATTGCGCTTCACACAGGGAACCTCCACCAGGCCGGCCACAGGATCGCAGACCAGTCCCAGCAGATTCTTGATGGCCAGCGCTACGGCCTCCCCCACCTGCCGGGGCGTTCCGCCCGCCAGCTCTACTAGTGCCCCGGCAGCCATCCCCGCCGCCGAACCGCACTCCGCCTGGCAGCCGCCCGCCGCTCCGGCAATAGAGGCATTCTGCTCAATGACCATGCCGATACCGGAAGCGGTGAACAACGCCCCGATGATTTCATCATCCGTATTCTTATTCCGCTGCGCCGCCGCAAAAATCGCCGCGGGCACAATGCCGCAGGACCCCGCCGTAGGGCAGGCCACGATACGTCCCATGACCGCATTCACCTCGGCAATTCCCACTGCATAGGCTGCCGCCGCCATCACCGCCGCACCGGTATAGCCCTTTTCCCTGGCCTCATAAATCTTCTTCGCATCGCCGCCCGTCAGGCCGCTGAGGGAATGCTCCTCATTCACGATTCCCCGCTCCACCGACTCCTTCATTACCTGCCAGTTCCGCTGCATCTCCTGCCAGAGCGCCTCCCTGGTCCGCTGGGAGGTATGCATCTCCCGGGCCAGCACGATATCATGGACGGACAGTTTCTTCTCATCGGCCAGTTGGATCAGCTCTGCCATCGTATTGAAATTAATCATTTATCTCACCTCTATATCGCTGGTATGCTGAAAGCATTTTCCACCTCATATACCTGCCGGCACTCCTCCAGCACATCCTCCGCCAGCACATCATCCGTCTCCAGTATCATCATGGCCGCCTCCCCCCGGCTCTGCCGGGATACCCGCATAAAGGCCACATTGATCTCATATTTTGACAAAATGCTGGTGACCTGGGTGATGACCCCCGGCCGATCCCTGTGGATGGTGATGAGGGCCGGATACTGCCCCGTAAGCTCCACATCATAGCCATCGATATTCGTGATCATGATATTGCCGCCGCCGATGGAAGCGCCCCGCACCCGGGCCACCCGGCCCGTGATACCGATGAGATAGATCACCGCCGTGTTGGGATGGGCATTCTCTATATGGACCGGCTGAAAGCTGTAATCCAGTCCCTGATGGGCGGCCAGCTGCAGCGCATCCCGGATACGCTCATCATCCGGAGAAAAACCCATGATACCGGCGATCAATGCCTTGTCCGTACCATGTCCCCGGTAGGTCTGGGCAAAGGAGCCATGGAGATTGATCTCCGCCTTCACGGCCCTTTCCCCCAGGATTTTGCCGGCAATGAGCCCCAGCCGGACGGCTCCCGCCGTATGGGAGCTGGAGGGGCCGATCATCACCGGGCCTACGATATCAAAAACGCCGCGCATAGTAAAACCTCATTTCCTCATGGATTTTCTCCAGGGTATCAGAAAAAAAGGGCCCGCCGTATCGCTGCAGCAGCCCTTTTTCTTTCATCAGATATCCGCTTTCCAAAGACCATGGAGATTGCAATATTCATACGCTGCCAAAGGAGCATCTCCCTCAGCTACCTCAAATACGGCCTCCGGCGCATCCGTCGGGGTGAGCAGCTTGTACTGGCCGCCTTTTTTCGTATGAAGATAAATCCACTGGATCAAATGAGCCTCCGTCATCGGATGGGCTACGCTTCCCACCTTCACAGTGACCTTATTGCCTTCCTTCGTAACTACCGGAACATGCTTTTCCTGTGCAGCATCCGTAGTATTGGCTACCAGCTCTTCCATCGGCTGCCCGCAGCAGGAAAGCGGTCCGCCGCCTTTATGCACCAGCATTACGATATTTCCACACACACGGCAAATAAAAATTCTGGATCCTGTCATAAAATCTCCTCCTCATGATACAAAACTTATCTTTCCTACCCTCTATTATAAAATTTGTGTGAATATTTTGCAATAGTTTTCCGAAATAAATATGACAAAATCTTCCTATCCTGATTTCCTGGTCAATTCCCGCCCATCACCAGCCACAGCGCATCACCGATACGCTGCTGGGCCCGCCAGGACCAATGGGTATCATCGTTCCAATACAGATCCTGCACCCCCTCTGCCAAAGCCGACCGCAGCAGCGGCTTCGTATCCACCAGCGTATAGCCATGGGGCGCCGCTGCCAGCGCTGTGAGCCCGGGATTTTCCGGCAGCTCATTTTCCAAATAAGGCTGATAAAGATCCAGCTTGCCCACCACCGGCAGAAAGATCAGCCGGCTTCCCTGGGCCGCCAGCATATCGGCGGCAGCCTGCATATTCCGATGGATCTCCGCCGGTTTGGGCGGGTTCGCCGCATAATCCGCCTCCAGATGATAGTAAATCAGCAGCCGCTCCTGTCCCGGCGCGGTAAAAGCAGCCTGCCTGAGCACAGCCGCATCAGCGGCCTCGCTCAGGGAGCCTGGATGACCCCATGCATAAAACTTATTCTTCAGAAATTCCACATTTGCCTTGATCATGATCGGCGTGAACAGCCTGTCCTCCCGTATCCCATCGGAAACCCGATGCTCAGGAAGCTCCTTCTGCAGGAAATCCGCCCGGCTCAGCACCGGCCGTTCCGGCAGCGTCCCATTGAACCGATCCGCCAGGTAATGCTCTACAGACTCCACAATGACAAAGCGGGGCGAAATCTCCGCCAGATACCCCGTCTGCTGCAGTGCATAAAGAATGGACAAGGCATTGCCATCCCCGAAAGCTTCACAGGGAACATTCAACACCCGCAGCCCATACCGGTCCGCCAGATAATCCTGGTAATAATTGCCGCCGCCCCCATTGGAAAAGGAATCCCCAATGGTCAGCACATCGAAATGTTCCCTGCCGCCCGACGCCACATAATCCCGAAATTCCACATGCTTTTTACCGTACTCCACGGGATGGGTCTGCGCCGCAGCCGCATCAAAGCTGCCGATGCGCTTCAAATCCCCATGTCCATCCGCATTCTCAAAAAACACCCGGGAGGTCCAGCCCTGCCATAGGATGAGATTCAGCAGAAAAAAGCCAAGGATGGCAGCCAGCCATACTTTTACAAATACCCTTGCCCGCATAAAAAATCCCTCCTGTCAAAACTGAAAATACAAAAAATCCGATACATGGGATAGGGAATACAAGGATATCCCCATGAGCAGCAGGCTCAGCATCAGCCAGCGCCAGCCGGGCCGAAAGCCCTGCAGCAGCACCAGCGGATTCTTCACCAGCGCCGTGATCCCCAGCAGCACCAGCAGCACGCTCCAGACCTCGGCGGGAGCCGCAGGAATATTCCAGGCCGCAGTCGGCGAATTTCCCGGCACACTCACCATCGCCTGCAGCAGCATAGCACCATTGCCCACTGTATCCGCCCGGAAAAACACCCAGCAGGCCACTACGCACAGAAAGGTGATGCCCCGGCAGAGCCCCTGGGGCAGAGCGATCTGCAGCCGGCGCCACTGATGATTGATCACCAGCAGGACACCATGCAGAGCCCCCCAGAGCACAAAGGTCCAGCCGGCACCGTGCCACAGGCCGATGAGCAGCATGGATACCAGCAGATTCCGCATTTTCCTCAAATCCCCGTGGCGATTCCCGCCCAGAGGGATATAGAGATAATTTTTCACCCAGCCGCCCAGGGTCATGTGCCAGCGGCGCCAGAAATCGATCATCGACGCTGCCTGGTAAGGAGAATTGAAATTCCGGGGAAACCGCAGGTTCAGCATGAGGCCAAGGGCGATGGCCATCTCCGAATACCCGGAAAAATCGAAATACAGCTGGAAGGTATAGCTGAGTGCCCCCGCCCAGGCCTCCCAGAACCCTGCCGCATCCGCAGCGGAAAATACCGCCTGTACCCAGGGCGACAGCGAATCCGCAATGACCACCTTTTTAAAGAGCCCGATGGAAAAAAGCACCAGCCCCTGGGAAAAATTCCGGTAATCCAGACAGAAATTACGCAGCCGGGAAAACTGGGGAATCATATCCCGATGATTGATGATGGGTCCCGCGATGAGATGGGGAAAAATCGTAACGAACAGGCAATAGGTCAAAAAGGAATAGCGGCGCGTCTCTCCCCGATAGGCATCGATGAGATAGGCCGTCTGGGTAAATGTAAAAAAGGAAATTCCCAAAGGCAGCACGATCTGCGGCACATCCCAGCCGCTGCCAGCCAGGGCATTCCAGGTAGTCAGAAAAAATCCCGTGTATTTGAAATATCCCAGCAAAAGCAGATTCACACCGATGCTGCCCGCCAGCCAGGGCTTTTTGTGCCGGGCACTCTCGATGCACCGCCCTGCCAGGAAATTGAATACAATGGACCCGAAGAGCAGCGGAATGTACTTTACATCCCACCAGCCATAAAAAAAGAACGAAGCTGCTGTCAGCCACCCCACCGCAGCCTTCGTCCACCGCCTTCCCGCCAGTCCGAAATAGACCACCAGCGTCACCGGCAAAAACAAGAACATGAATTCATAGGAATTGAATAACAAGAAAATCCCCTCAGTCTTTTCAAAATATTGCTTTTAGTTTACTATGGATGACCGCCGCATGCAAGCCGCAGCCTCCAGCAACAGCCCGCCGCAATCCAGGCAGCTTTTCCATTCTGGCAGAACTTTCGCTTTGCGAAATCCTGAACAGTGGCGTTATAATAAAAAAATGTATATCCTCACACTTCTTTGGAGGTTTCTTATGATAAAAGCATTAGGACTGATCTACCTCATCTGGGGCTTCAACTGGGTAATCATGAAGGAAGCCAATGTATTTTTCCCGCCCGTGTTTTTCGTAGCCTGCCGCTTCACCCTGGGCGCCGGCATTCTGCTGCTGGTGGTGCTCTGGCGCCGCATCCCGCTGCCCCCCAGGCATTGCTGGAAATGGATCATCATCACCGGAGCACTGATGGTCGCGGCCAATAATGCAGCGGCCCAGATTGGCATGCAGTCTCTGAGTGCCGGCCTGGTAGCCGTGCTGAACTACAGTATGCCCATCTGGGTCGCTATCCTCGCCCATCTGTTTTTGCAGGAAAAACTCACCCGGCAGAAAATCGTCGGCATCCTGCTGAGCATGATCGGCCTCTTCATCCTCATGCACATCGATACCTGCGGCAGCCTGCCGGCTATGCTGCTGGTACTGGCCGGCGCCTTTTCCTGGGCCATTGCCAACGTGCTCATGAAACGACGGCTGCAGGACTGCGACATGCTCCAATACACAGCCTGGCAGCTCACAGCCGGAGCCCTGCTCCTGGATGGGTGCACTGCCTTTACCGGCATCGGCTCTGTGGAATGGAACGCTCTCTCCATCGGCTGCCTGCTCTATAATGGCGTACTGGCCTCAGCCCTGGCCTTTTTCCTCTGGAGCTGGATTCTGGCCCATATGGAGGCCAGCAAAGCCTCCATAGCTGTCCTGGCCGTCCCCGTGGTGGGTGTACTGGCAGGCATCCTCATCCTGGGAGAGGCCATCACCATCCACACCGCCCTAGGCATGCTGCTCATCCTCACCGGCATCCTGCTGGTGGTCCGGCCGCAAAAGAAAAGCTGCCTGGCAGCACATAAATGAACCAATCGAAGTCCTATTACCTATCCGATAAACCTTCAGGTCCGTACCTGTCCCTCACCGAATTCCTCGAACCCGACCTGATCCTTTGCCGGGTCGTAATTCATCAGGTATTTATAAAAATGAAGCTGATCCTCTGCCTTGGTGGCAAAATGCATCAGCCAGAAAAGCTGTCTGCCGTTGCTCCAGCCCACCAAATGAACCTGGTACTTATCCTTCTTATAGGGGTTATAAAACTGGCGACTGTCCGCATAGACCTTATACTGACCCGTCTCAGGTGATTTAGCCACAGCCAGCGCATAATCTCCTCCCTTATCCATGACATTCAGAGAAAAAACCACCTTATCCCCAATTTTACCCACCATTGGCAGGAGAATATGCTGATCCTCATAGGTTAAAGCGTAGACCTGGTGCCCATTTTCCTTAAGGATGATCTTCTTCTGCCCAGGATTTTTCCCATCTGTCACACATTCTGCAACCAATTCATTCCCATCTACGCGATAAGTGCTATAGCGAAAGCCAGGCCCCTGCTGGTGCTGAGTGGAACGAAGGATTTGAAAATGCTTTGCCGGTACAGCTTCAGCCGAGCCTTGAAAAATCAATCCCCCCAACAACAGCATAATGCCAAGCAGGCAAAGAGATATCCGTTCTCTACTCATACTTGAATCTTCCTCTCATAAAATACATATTATACGAATATTGTAATCATTCAACAGATATCTTCTATTTCCTGCTAAATAGGATACAGCCCCCTGCCCAGAAGCATGCGCCTTGACATATCCCCCTATGGGGGATATGATGAAGCTAGAAAGCAGGTGTTTTTATGCGAATTCTATGCCTTACCATCAGTTCCTTGCTGGTCCCAGCCATTGCCTTTGCCCATTCCGGCACAGTGTTCCGCGCTTTTGCCGGCTGGCTGCCATTTGCCCTGCCCTTTCTCCTGGCAGCCCTGGCAGCCGCCAGGAAACTGCTGCAAAAGTTCCTGCGACAGAAAAAATAAAATACATGTCAGATTCATTTTTAGAGCATGTCCACAGCGACATGCTCTATTTTTGTAGCAAAATCCGCCCTTGCAATGCCATCCTGCAGGATTTCACTTTGCGGAATCTTATACAATAGCGTTATAATGCTAAAAGGAAGAAAAAATATGATAATTCAAATAAAGGAGTAATCCTCTATGGCACATGAAACCATCCAAACCGGTATCTATGAACAGGTCATCAATAGAGACTTTGCAAAAAAGCTGGCTGAAATCGCAGATAACCTTAAAAATATTGTTCCCATCGACCAGGAAGAGGCTGCGAATGTCCTCACATCCTACCTGCGTCGTATTATCGACCAGGGCCTTTCCTCTGCTGCTGAATCAGACAAAGATCATCAACTGGAAGCCCAGATCACATTAACCAATCAAATCATTCACCTGATACAGCAGTACACCGCTGACAATGATCTTACATCCTCCCTGGTGAACTCTCCCGGCCAGCAATTACTGGCTTTAATGCCGGAAAAGGATAACCCCCGGGTTCTATCCTCCAAAAGTGCCATCCCACGCCCAGAAACCTCTCTTATAGAAACTTCCCTGTTTACTGGAGCCCAAAACGAACCTTCGATGTACAACGAGCTAAAAAAAGAAATTCTTTCATCCAATCGCATCGATATGCTTGTTTCCTTCATCAAATGGAGCGGACTGCGCCTTATCTATGAAGAACTGAAAACCTTTTCCCAAAATGGCGGGCAGCTACGCTTAATCGCCACCTCCTACATGGGCGCAACGGATGTCAAAGCCATTGATGCCCTAACACTGCTGCCCAACGCAGACATTCGCATATCCTATGATACCAAACGCACACGGCTGCATGCCAAAGCCTATATTTTTTACCGAAATACCGAGTATCATACGGCCTATATTGGCTCATCCAACCTCTCCAACGCTGCCATATCCAACGGACTCGAATGGAATGTGAAAATCACTGCCTATGATTCACCTGCTACCATGAACAAGGTTATGGCCACCTTTGAATCTTACTGGAACGCCCCCGAATTTGAACATTATACCATTGAGCAGCATGACTATTTAAACGCTGCCATTTGCCGGGAAAGATATCCCCAACAGAACTACGGCGAAAAGGGAAACTACCTTTTTACAATTAATCCCTATGGTTATCAACGAAAAATTCTGGAAAAATTGCAGGCTGAACGAACCATACACCATAATTTCAAGAATCTCATTGTAGCTGCTACCGGAACAGGAAAAACGGTCATAGCGGCCTTTGACTACCAACGTTTTTGCCGGCAAAATCCAGGCAAATCAAATCGTTTGCTTTTTATCGCCCATCGCGAAGAGATCCTTACCCAGAGCCAAGCCTGTTTCCAGGGTATTATGCAAGATCCAAATTTTGGCGATCTTTTTGTCGCACAGTACCGTCCAGAACAAATTGACCATCTTTTTATCTCTATTCAAACTTTTAATTCACAAAACTGGAGCTCAAAAACCTCTGCCGAATTTTATGACTATATCATCATTGATGAATTCCATCATGCAGCCGCTGAATCCTACCAACAGTTACTTTCCTATTATCAGCCACAAATCCTGTTGGGCTTGACAGCTACCCCGGAACGGATGGACGGCAAGGATATCCTTCGATATTTTGGTGGTCACCCTACTGCCGAGTTACGCTTGCCAGAAGCAATAGAGCGCAGTATGCTTTGCCCCTTCCATTACTTTGGTGTTACCGACACCATTGATCTTAGCCAGCTGCGATGGGAAAACGGCGGCTACGCCAAAAGCGACCTGACCAATGTGTATGCTCTGCAAACCCAAAGTGCACGCAATCGTGCTGCCCTTATCATAAAAAATATAGACCGTTACGTTACAGATCCGGAACGAATCCACGGTGTTGGGTTCTGTGTTTCCATACAACATGCCCAATTTATGACTGGCTATTTCAATGAACAGCATATTCCCTCTCGCTGCCTCACCGGTTCCTCTTCAGAGGAAGATCGTCAGACAGCACGCCATGAATTAGCCTGCGGCAAGATACGATTCATCTTTGTTGTTGATCTTTACAACGAAGGCGTAGATATTCCGGAAATCGACACCATTCTTTTCCTTCGCCCCACAGAATCTTTGACCATCTTCCTCCAGCAATTAGGTCGTGGCTTGCGCCTGGCAAACGGCAAGGAATGCCTGACTGTTTTAGACTTCATAGGTCAATCCAACAAAAAATATCGGTTTGAGGAAAAATTTGCGTCCCTGCTCAGTAATACCAGCCGCAGTGTTGAGCATGAAATCCGCCATGGCTTTACTGCCGTACCTCATGGCTGCTACGTGCAGCTGGAGAAAAAAGCCCGCGACTATATTCTGGAAAATATTCGTTCTTCGCTGAACAACCGGCAGGGACTATTGAACAAAATCAAGGACTTTACTGCGGACAGCCAACAGGAGCTGACCTTAAACAATTTCCTAAAATATCACCATCTTGATATTCGCCAGCTCTATCGCAGCGCAAACAAAGAATCCTTTGCCCGTCTCTGCGTAGAAGCTGGTACCCGCCCTGATTTTCAGGAAGCGGATGAAGAGCAGCTGACCAGGGCCTGCAAACGGCTTGTTTCCATTGATTCCCGTCGTTGGCTCCAATTTCTACGCACCGTCCTGTCCCAACTGGATGATATTCACAGCCGATCTTTCTCACCGCTGGAAACCCGCATGCTTCAAATGTTCCATTTTACACTTTGGCAAAATTCCGTAGAAAAATCCTCTTTTTCTACTCTCAAAGACAGCATTCACTCACTAACTCACAACCCAGTAATGCTACAGGAAATCCAGTCTATTCTGTCTTATCAGGAACAACAACTGGACTTCATCGATTATCCCTGTGACCTGGGTTTTGAATGTCCGCTGGATGTACATTGTCACTACACTCGTGACCAGCTATTTGCCGCTATGGATTACTACAAACCCAACACCGTACGTCAGGGTGTATTTCACCTGCCAGAAAAACAGCTGGACATTTTTATGATTACACTCAACAAATCAGAAAAGCATTACTCGCCATCAACGATGTACAATGACTATTCCATAAATGAGCATCTATTCCATTGGCAGAGCCAAAGCACTACCTCAGATACTTCTCCTACGGGCCAGCGCTATATCCACCATAAGGAACAAGGCGATCGCATTTTGCTCTTTGTCCGCGAATACACTGATGACATCTGTGGCAAAGCCCCTTATCTATTCCTTGGCACAGCAAATTACGTACGCCACAACGGCAGTCGTCCCATCAATATCGTCTGGCGCCTCGATACGCCCATCCCCGCTAAATATCTGCCCAGCACCAATAAATTGGTCGCTGAATAAATCATATAGATAGGAGCGATTCTCTTGGAACTTTCTCTTTCATTTAGCAATGGAAAATTTAACCTTGAAACAAAAAAATCCTCTCGTCCACAAAGGAAAAAAGGAAAATCCTTATTACTTCTTCCAAAAGATTATACATTAATTGACCTGGAAACTACCGGGCTTGATCCTCATTGGGATGACATTATCGAAGTTGCCTGCATCAAGTATCGTTCTGGCCAGGAATATGCTTCTTATCATTCTTTAATTCAGCCTCCTACTGATGAAGACGGGCATTATGTAGATCCTTTTATTACCGATCTAACAGGTATTACAAATGAAATGCTCACCATGGCTCCCAAATTCGAAGAGGCAGCTGATGATATATGGTTTTTTCTAAAGGATGAATTACTTGTTGGTCATAATATCAATTTTGATATCAATTTCCTTTATGACAAATTTCAGTACATCGGCGACCGCCTGCTGAAAAATGACTTTATTGATACGCTTCGTCTTGCCCGTCGTGTCTTGCCCGATCTCCAACATCATCGGCTCCGCGACCTCAACAAATATTTTAGCATCGGCAATGCGGAACATAGAGCTCTAGATGATTGTAAAACCACAAACATCATACTCCAAAAACTTGCCAACATCATTTCAGAAAAACAAATTGATCTTTCCCTTTGGAATATGCCCCATGCGTCTTTTGATTTACGCTCACTCACTGGCAATGAAGCTAATTTTTTAACAGATCATCCTTTTTATGGTATGCACTGTGTATTTACCGGCAAATTGGAACGATTCACTCGCAAAAATGCTGCACAATTAGTTGCCAATATTGGTGGTCATTGTGACAATAATGTGACTAAGCATACCAATTTTCTTATTGTTGGGGATTTAGATTATTCTACCAGCATAAAATGTGGAAAAAGCGGTAAACTGAAAAAGGCCGAACAGCTTATTCTTGAAGGCCAAGATCTAAAAGTTATCACAGAAAATGTATTCTATGATATGCTAGTCGATTCCACTCAAACAGCTGTAAAATAATAACTACTATCATCAATCCTAAAATGAAAATTGTTTATTCTCAACATTATTTTTCATATTCCCGGATCCTTCAGCCATCGGCTCATTGTAACTCCTCCCGAGAAAAAGCCTTGCTCTATACGATCCAGTTCATAGTCGATCCCCCTATATAATAACAAATTTCTGTATTTATAGAGACTTTTTGAAAAAGATATATATGTTCGTTGAATTTACTTATAGAATTTAGTATCGTTATCTATGAACATTATAAAATACAAATACAATGACCACCATAGGTTAGACTTAAAAATCCAGCCTATGGTGGTCATTTCAATTCCAATGAACTTTATTATAAAAACATCAATCTGGCACATGACATTCCAATCTTGTGATTATATCATCTTTAACATATATTTGTAAGTGACGAGTTAAATCTGGGCTGTAATAATGATATATATATCCTCCAAATGTATTATCCTTCTCCAAACTGTCCGCCTTGCCATATACTCGGTTTAATACATCGGCATTCATTCCAACAATTACACCTGCTGGTGTAGCAATTCCATTATTCTGCGTTGTCGAAATACTCCAAGCTTCATTGCCCCCCATCGTATAAATAGTAAATCCATTCCCATAATCAGCGTGACCACGATAATAAGATAGTGGTTGACCATAAATTTTTTTTACTACAGACATTGGAGTATTTGGCACAAGGCCACCGAGAGCAATTTCGTCGGCAGCAATGTTCGCAAAACATGTAGCATTAATCATTATAGACATAATCGCTAATATAAGCCCTGTTATATTTTTTTCTTTCATTAAAATATCCTCCTTACCTTTTTATGTTTCATCAATTGAAGCGTTCAACTATCAAATCTATATCCCAATTAAGTCATTTTATACTTAAATAGATTGTCCATTCAATTCATCCTTGTACTCAACATTCCAAAGCTGTTTATACGCTGCTTTAAACATAAAATATTCATATGCATGATAAGTATTAATATATCCACCATAGCCGTTACTCCGCATATAGTCAAGAATCTCATCATAATTAAACCTTGGTATACTTATCCATTTATCTCCGTTTTTGTCCAAATACTGTGGAAGACTATTACCATCTTTCATTTGACGATAATAACGTATATGATATTTATTATTATTCAAATCACTCATATCTACTCCCATATACCCTACAGCAAATTCGTATGAATCATCATTATTATATACAAAAGTACAGGAACTTAAGTCGATATACTCTCTATAATCGACATGGTAATACGTCACTGGATAGTTACTGTCACCATTCAAATACAGAATATCAGCATATGCTACAGAAGGAAACAGCCCAAATACCCCCCCTACTATAAAAAACGAAAACAATGAGTATAAGATAATATATCTTTTTAAACATCCTCTCATAAAACCATTTGACAAAAGCCCATAGTCATTTACCACTTTTTTGCTGTATTTTTGATAATACACAAAATCATCTCATTTCTTTTTTAATATTAACATTTATAATATATTGATATTCTATATAAATATACTTTTCCCTTCTTGTAAAATATGCCACGCACCTTACCAACCATCGAAAGTATTCTCGCAAAATATCTACGTCATAAGCCTCATTAAGAAGGTTTCCATCCCATCACTATGAGAGCGTCCATACATTCAACTCTTTCCTTTATCCCCACTGCCTTTTTCCACCTGCTTCGTCTGCATTGGCATGGTCACCTTGCCACCGGTCATTCCAGCGCTTCCCACGACACAGCACTGATCCATGACTTCCTCCCAACTGTTATATGGTAAATCGTATACCATCCAATAACATTGCGTCAGACCTGGATTCAAGCTTTCAAGTAACGGCACCTTAAGATTCAATGCTCTCACCCTATTATTATCTATACACCCCAACTCAGTTATAGTTCCTGAATCTTCCTCATATTCCGTTCCTGAATTTTTATCAACGATTTTAAATGAAGCGGAACTCACCGTAATCGCATCCTTCTGCTCATTCTTCACAGCTACAACTAATATATAAAACTTTCCTGCAGGACGGCTCATACTAAACATACCCTTTTTAGCCTCAAAAAATGTAACCGTTGTCATTACGACTCCATCTTTTTTCCATGCAATAAAATCTTTACCATCTTTAATCTTCAAATGTGTATTTTCAATACCATCCTTGGTTTTTGTTGCCTTCACACTCGATGGATCATTCCCTCCGCAAGCCGCTATACTAACCACAAACACACACAATAAAATACACGATAAAATACGTTTTACCATTTTCTGCATCTCCTTTGCATATATGTTTTTATTATTTAACATATTCAACTAAGCAAAAATAAATCCTGCAAATAAAGCGAATAGTATAAATTTTATTTTTATTCATCTGCCACATGTACTTTCTGGAATTTTGAGTAGCTATTGGACTTTAGCTCGTTATGCAGCCTTATCCATCCCAGCCAGCCTCATGTGATTTCTGTTCGTCAGACCAGAGACTTGACGACACCTTCCTTCAAATTCCACCTCGCGATGGACATCCTTGGTGTGCGACTATGACGTTCTCACTACTAGGGCAGTCTAGGGACTTTCAACCATTAGAGTGCGCCCATACCGGGCGCACATAAAAAAGCCGCTCGGTGCGATAACATCGAGCGGATTCCATTCTTATACTATTTTTTCCACAAGAGCCTCTTGCAGTACCTTGGAAAAGTTGATTTTTTTCGCTAAAGCCTTATCATTGAGCCACGCTGGAATCGTCAGCGTTTTCTTTACGGAGCGGGTATCTTTGCCAGGTCTACATCAATTCGAATCAGCGTAGCATAAGCATTACCTTCAGGGTTCAGGTCCTGCATCCAGCTCGGCGGTGCAATGGTTTCCCCCTGTTCCAGGGCCTCAATGAGATAGCATTCCAGCGCTTCAGCTGCACCGGCCAAAAGGGTATCAATAGAATCATCAAACGTCTGGCATCCCGGCAAATCCGGGAACTCTGCCCATAATCCGTCCGGGTCCTCATGCACGATGGCAGGATACACGTATAACATACAAACTCCTCCATGTCACATTTAAAAAACCGCCTAAAACATAGACGTTCCCTACTCTACTACCTCGCATCAAATAGACAAGAAAATGCAGGCCATCTTTTTATAATTTGGCTGCTGGCAAGTCCACAGTCAGCAGTCCTTCCAGTTCTTCATACAATTTAGGCCGAATGAACATTTCATACCTGCCCGCATCGTCATCCAGCTGATCAATATTTTCTTCGGATACATAGATCCCGAAGTCACCGGTAAAACAGATGACATCCGTTACGTCTTTATCTTTATTCAGCACAAAAGCATAGGTATCGGCAATGGCCGTCATATCAACAAAGGATAACCCCTCCTGGAAAAGCTTATCATATGCTTCACTGATTTCAGCTGCCATATCTGTGCGGCCATGGTTCACCAGATACAAAACAGCACATCCCATAAGGACTTTTCTATAGTTGTCCCGGGCAAGCTGTATATACGCTTTATTGCCCCCATTTACATCCAATCCAGCAAAAACATCGTATGCTTTTTGTGAGCATACTTCTATAATGTCCATAATACTCCCTCCATGATTTCCCGTTTTACGCGAACCTACCTATTTCTTTGTGATTTTATAACCAATCGTACATACCGCTACCGAAACTATAATTTGCAACCCCAACCGGACCATATCGATAGATGCACCCTTATATTTATAAGAAGGCGGCTCCGTAAATGTACCATAGCCAACAAAGCTATCTCCTATATTGGCCTTTACCTGATGATATGGCGGATAATATACCATGGCCAATACCGATATCATAAAAATAATAGGCCAAATATTCCTGATTATATTTTGAATGTAACGGGAATTTCTGCCTATCCAATGCCCTTGTCCAGCTGAAGTTTCTTCAACTGATGACAGAGGTTCACATGCGGAAGGAGCAGTATTTTCCTCTGATTTTTCCCCCTTTTTACGGGCGCAGTTTAATGGATAGAGAATTGCCACACATACGATACCAAGAACGAGGAAAAATACATTTGCTGGTGTAATCATTACCCGCCAAGTCTTGAGCCCATATAAAAAAACACCCAGACAATTAATCAGTAACAGAATAATAAATGCCCGAAGCCGATAATAGGATTTTGTATACCCCAATTTTTTTAAAGGAAACAGATAACATAAAGCTATAACTAATTGGACAATCGAAATTCCCGCAGCGATTGCTATATTATCGAACAACTGCATTAGCTACATCTCCTAATCATTACAAAATCTATTGTCAGTATACAGCTTTTAGTAATTTTCTGTCAATTATTAGAACGCTTCTCCATAGCTCCAGCCTCCCCCCTCATTCTTCCCGCAGCAATGGGTAGAAATCATAGTTCCTGTATTTATCCAAATCAAAATCCGCTTCTATATAGGCGGGTTCGAGATCGTAGGCGGGGACACCTATTTTTTTCGTATAAATTGCGTAAATCTTGAATTCTTTACGCGTGACTTCCCGAATGGACATATTCAACAACGTAATGGGAAAATCATAATCTCGCCCGCTCCGAAACCCCAGACTCATGACGCATTTCGTATCCCCCACGTAATACTCCGCCCGAATAGCGATATCGTTGCCCAAGGTGTCACCGATCCAACAGCGATGATAGAGCAGCTCTGGCAAAAGCCCCAATACGGCCAGCTTGCGGTGTGTATTGCCATCAGTTTTAAAGCCTATATCCCGCACGGACAGGCGCTGTTTCAGGCATAGCTTGTAAAACTCCACGGGCCTCTTTTCCGTCACAATACCCGTCAAATGCAGAAAATTACCAGGGCTGAAGGAAACGACCTCATACTCGTAAGTCTGCTGTATCTTGTAAATGAGCAAAAACTGACGGTTGGCCAGCTTCTCCTTATACTGCGCTGCTGCAACACAAAGAATCCGCTGCGCTTCTTCCTTGGTATATTTTTTACTGGCCACAAAATCGCTCCTTAAAATAAGCAAGGCCACTTAAAAAAGTGGCCTTGCTTGCTGATTTTTCCGTTGTCTCCCAACAACCGGCCCTTACGTCCGGCATTCGTGTGAAGTTTTTCCGTCGCTTCCCGACAACCGGCCCCTGCGTCCGGCAGTAGTGTGAGATTTCTAGGTGTCAGCACACCATATAGGATTTCTTCTTACTTTTATTTTAGCAAAAAATGGGGTGAAAGTAAAGCACATTACGTGTAAATGCTATTCTATAAGTGAGCCATTTAAAGCACAAACGCTAACGAAAAAGTGAGCCACTTCGACTCTGCATCTCTTATAATTAGGTTATATCAATCTAATTGAGGGGATGTCTGTCAGGTGATCATCACGATGAAAGATTATGAAAGAATTCGGTATATGTATCTGGTCGATGGTATCAGCCAACGGAAGATAGCCAGGAGCTTGGGGATTTCTCGCAACACAGTGGCCAAGTATTGTGAAGGAAAGACCTATCCTGGCATCCGTTCTGATTACAATCGAGCTAACAGCGTCATGACGCCGAAGGTCGTACAGTTTATCCGGATGTGCCTGCATGAGGATGAACTGGAACCGAATAAAAAGCAGCACCATACCGCGAAACGTATTTATGACCGCTTGGTTGAGGAAGCTGGATTTGACGGTGCTGAAACTACGGTACGCGGACTGGTACACAAACTGCGTGGGAATCTTAGCGAGACCTTTGTGCCCTTGGCCTTCGATCCCGGCGAAGCGATGCAGATTGATTGGGGGGAATGCTATATCCAGCTTCGCGGTGAGCGAATGAAGATAAATATTTTCTGTGCCAGGCTTTGCTACAGCTGTGCTCCGTTTGCTATATGTTTCCGGCAGCAGAATACAGAAGCATTTCTGGAGGGCCTACAGCGTGCCTTGGAGTTTTTCGGTGGGGTTCCCCGGCGGATTATCTTCGACAATGCTCGTGTGGCAGTAAAATTTGGCTCAGGTAAGAATGCTATCTGTCAGGATTCCTATGATGCTATGGCAGCCCATTATTGTTTTAAAACCATTTTCTGCAATGTGCGGAGCGGTAATGAAAAGGGACTTGTGGAAAACTTAGTCGGTTCGACGCGTAGAAATATATTTGTTCCCGTCCCACATACCGAGTCGCTGGCAGAATTGAATGAAAAGGTCAGCCAGCGCTGCCAGCAGTACATTGATTCCCATAAAATCCAAGGGAAGCCATTTCCGGTCAGCACGATGTTTGGTACGGATCAGCGGAGCCTGCTGGCTCTGCCTCGGCGTCCTTTTGACGTCAGTCAGGCCATGGAAGCCCGTGTTTCTGCTTATGCAACAATACGCTTTGCCACAAATGTCTATTCGGTGCCTGTAAAATATACCGGGCAGACCGTGGCCATCCGCGCTTATGCGGAAAACATCAAGATTTATGCCAATGGCAGGATGATAGCAGTGCATGAACGCTGCTATCATCATAGCCAAAAGATTCTGCGGTTGGAGCACTATCTGCCTTTGCTGGAACGAAAACCTCGCAGTATTTTGCAGGCCATTCCGGTTCGGCAGTCGCTAAGCAGCGCCATGTTCCATCTGTTGCAAACAACAGATTTCACAGAAAAAGAACTGGTAGATATTCTAAATTTTTGCGTAAANAATGGGGAAGACAGTTTTTGGCAGCATCTCCCAGAATTCCTGACGAGCCATGCAGCACCACCAAAAATTAAAGATACTGTATCGGTGCAGACCGTTGACCTGACTGCCTATGACCAATTTTTACAGAAAGGAGATGCTTGCCCATGCAGGATACAGGCATAAAGGAATCGATGCGTTTTTATGCAAAACAGCTTAAACTTCCAACTTTTGGCGATATCTCAGAACCTGTAATGCATTACCATGCCGAACAAAGTTTGGAGGAATTCGTGCTGGAATTGATGAAACGCGAATCTGCAGCCCGGCAGGAAAAGCAACGCAAAGCCCGTATAAAACGGGCACATTTCCCGATGCTCAAGACACTGGAAGAATTTGATCTTTCCCGCCTTGCTCATGTAAAGCCGGAATTCATTCACCAGTTGAGCACCTGCGATTTTATTGATCGCCATGAGAACCTTACGATGATTGGTAATCCCGGCACGGGGAAAACGCATCTAATGACTGCACTTGGACTGAAAGCCTGTCTGCAGGGCCGCAAAGTATTGTTTAAGACAGCGACCTCGTTAGCCGCAGAACTCCGTGAAGCCCGAGATAATTACCAGCTGCGCAAGCTCGAAAAGAGCATTGCCAGCACAGATCTGCTGCTCTTGGATGAACTCAGCTATGCCCGGTTCAACCAGGAAGAATCCGAGCTTCTATTCAAGGTGATTGCTGAGCGGTCCGAAAGGACCAGCACAGTGATTACCACCAATCTCGAATTCTCAAAGTGGACAGAGCTTTTCGCAAACGAGACACTGGTTGCTGCATTAGTGGACCGCCTGACCTACCATTCCGTTGTCCTGAACATGAATGGAAATTCTTATCGGTTGGATAGCAGCCGTCAGAATATGCAGGCTGGTTAGTCCTGAGTGGCTTACTTTTTCGCTGGCGAGTGGCTCAGTTATTCAATAGCGAAGTGGCTCAAAATTTCGTTAGCGACTGGCTCACTTTTTCATTGACATTCACATTACGCCCCGGGACCACGCCCGGGGCCTTCCTTTACTCAAACAAATACTTTTGTATTACATCCATAACAGCGGTATATTCTGCTGGATCAATTTCGTATTCACTATAAAGACTATCCCCTTTTACACGTATAATCTTTGCATTTTTCCATTTATTAAATGTCGCGTAATCATTCCCTAACAGATAGAACTTCATACGTTCTGATGTATGCCTGCCCTCTAACATCCTTGTAGGTTTCTCATTTGGATACAAATCATAAGCATTGGTTCCATCGCCAATAGTTAATCTATTCATCAGCATCCAGGAATCACCATAAAATGAGGCTATAACTGTTACATATTTCTTCTCATTTAATTCCCCTAAATAAAAATTAAGTTCTACTATATCAGCTGCATCTGTTTTCAATGTCATAATCTTACCGTAACGACTGTGCATAACTTGTCCAGAATCAGCTGTATAGGATTCTTCTTTGATTTTAAATCGATGATAATCTTGCTTTACATCATTTAAGCTATAAGCATATGCTATATTTGTTATACAAACCACTAACATACTTATTATTACAATAGAGAGTTTATTAAGCATCTTGAACATTTCGGTTATCCTCCTTTTGAATTCATCTATCTCCTTGTTTTACTTATATAATAGCACAATTATTCTATCAATTCCATAAATGATGATTCCAGCAGGACTTTCCTCAGCTTCATTTATAAGAAAATAAAGAGGCCCCCGGAAGTCTGGAAGCCTTGATTTATCTATCGGTGCCGGCAAGAGGATTTGGGATGCAGTATTGTATACTTATAAAATATGATGTAACGTGCGACAACCTCTAACAAAGAGCCCAAAAAAGCTGCGGTCCTTTTCGGATCGCAGCAGAGTATTCCTCTTCTTTTATTTTACCAGCCAGGCGGTTCCCGCTTCCTGCTGGCTCCAGTATTCCGCATCCTGGCGTACATATTTCTCCGCCCAGGGCTGCCCGCCATCCTCTTCCTCCAGATAGTCCGTCAGCTCCCGGATACCCTCTCCCGTGACAGAATCCACGAAAAAAATCTTGCGGCAGCCGGCCAGTTCCAGCCACAGGGCTGCCTGCTCCAGATTTCCATAGGGATCATTGATATGGGTCACGATGCCGATGACCTCCCGGGTCCCCAGGGATACGATGTTGGGACTGTACAGGGAATAGGTCTCCGTGGCATCGATGAGCAGCCCCAGGATATCCGCCTCATGGGAATAAATGATGAGTGCGTGGGCCAGCTCCTTGTTTTCACAATACTCCCCCGGGGTATCGATGATAGCATTGAAATGCTGCACATCCTGGGTTTTCTTGTAGGTGATGGTTTCACCCTTCAAAGCCTGCGTCAGCGTGGTCTTGCCTGCGCCGGTGCGTCCAATGAACATGATTTTGCGCATACAGCCTTCCCTCTTCTCCGCTTAAGCCTGGGTGATATCACAGACCGTAAAGCCCAGGGTATTCTTCACATATTCCAGGACCTTTTCCCAGGCCATGGACACATCGGAAATCGTTCCGGTCACCACCAGCGTACCGCTGAACCGGTCCACAAATCCCAGCTGGATTGCCGCTGCCTTCAATGCGATATCCGCTGTGATGACGGCGGTCTCATAGGGAGTCTGGCAGAGAATGCCGATGGCTGCATTATGATAGTCGACCTTTGGGTCCAGCCCCAGCTTACGATAGAGGATGGGATCCGGACTTGCGATAATATGGGCCAGAGTGATCTGTTTGCCTGGCACCGTCTCCATAATCAGCCGGGCCAGATCTGTTTTATTGATGCTGCTGTCATTTCCTGAAATCATGGCAATCGTCCCTTCTATTTCCTGTTTCCATTATATAATGGGACAGATAGTGAAGAATAACAATTTTCAGTCATCAAGATGGAAAATACAGCACAGGCGGCTGCCGATACAATAAAAATACAGCCTTTTCCCAGCGGAAAAAAAATCCAGGACAGCGGCCCATCGGCCACTTATCCTGGATTTTCCGATCTTGTTCTATTGACCTTTAGAAACGATGCGTGTAACTCAGCAGATAGCTGGTAGGTGCCGTATAATAGGAGGCTCCTGTATGCATCGTATTATCCTTGCGGTCCAATACATTATCTATTGTCAGTTCAAATTCATTCCACTGGTCTGGTGCATAGATTGTGTTCCAGGTCGTGAGGAAATAGGGCTTGGCATCATAGGAATGCTCTCCTGACGGTGTCTGCACCCGATCAAACAGATAAGATCCCGTAAGGCTGGATGTCCATTTTGCCTTTTTATAGGTTACGCCGCCGGTGAGCTGTACCCGGCCGAAATCCCGATCCCAATAGCCTTTGGACGTGCTTTTGCTTTCCGGGTTCTGCCAAAGTGCACTCCACTGATAGGAAAAACCGCCCTTGCCGGCTATGTCGCAGGAAAGCTCCAAGCCCGTATTGCGGAAATCCTCATTCGTGTATCGATAGCTGCTCCCTGACCATTTCGCGCTGATATTATCCTTTACATCCATATGGAACAATGCTGCTTTCCAGTTATGTCCCCCGGTTACCTTTTTCCAGCCAACCTCATAGTTGATACCGGTCTGCGGCTTTAAATCCGGATTTGGTATGGAATTATCACTGGACTTGTACATTTCCGCAAAGGTAGGCATAATAAAGGATTGACCAATGCTCACATACAGACTGCTATCCTTATTCAATTTGTGAAGGAACTGGCCCGCCATGCTGAAATTATTGTAGTTCTCATTTTTATAAGCACCGCTGGTCCATGTTTCTCTTGCACTGACAATCGCTGTATCCCTGGCATTCAGCTTCTGTTCCCACTGGCCAAATATTCCCCAGTTATTACGTGCATATTTCAAGTAATCCGTAAGATTTTCAAACTGCTCCCGCTGGTAATTCATACCAAAAACAGCATCTGCCTTAGCTAATTTCCATTCTTTCTGCACGTCGAAACCATAGGTGGTGTTCTTTTCCCGCTGTTTGTAATCAGTGGTCGTGAGCCTCTTTCCATAGGATCGGTCATATCCCCATCCGTCCATAAGGCTTGTATTGAAATAACCGCTGGCCTTCCAGCCCTTGTCATGGAAATTGAATTGTGTCATGTGCTGCTCGGTCTTATACCGATGAGAATTGTACAGATCCCCTGCGGAAGCATACGCATTATCGGAACGGTCAAATATGCGCTCATAAGTGGTGCGTGTCTCATAATGGTTATACAATACATCCCAAAAATCATTGATCTTCCAGCTCAAGCCAATATTTTCCTTCTGTACGTCCTTCACATTGGTCTGGGTTTCTCCGGCCAGTTTATTGCGGCTGCTGGCAGTAACCGCTGCATTGGCTGCACCATCAAAGCGGTTCCATTTATCCAGGCTGTAGTTCACACTGAAGCCTTCATCTCCCACATTCAGGTTATAATGCTGACGGCCGTGATTGCCAAAACCAATGGACGCCTGATCCAAGGATTTTCCCTTGCGCAGAATGATATTGACGGTTCCTCCCATAGCTTCACTGCCATAGAGAACTGACCCGCTGCCTCTGACAATTTCAATTCGCGCGATGCTTTCCGCCGGAATTGCGTCGATATTGTATTTGCCCCGCCAGGCAATCGGATTGCCATTGAGCAGCACCAATACGTTATTATTGCCGCGAATACTCAGCTCATTGGTCATCCGGCCCATGGCTGAATCTGCCGGGCCCAAGGATTTATAGGCAAAGCCCTGTACCTTGGAAAGTATCTCCGCCGCGTTTTTTGCCCCGCTTTCCTTGATTTGCTGCTGTGTAATAACCGTGGTAGCAGCAGGGACCTGGGTATCCTTTTTCTCATTCCGGGTTGCCGTTACCACAACCATCTCTGTACCGTATTCAGCAACATCATTTTCTGCGTTTCCCTGGGCAAAAGCACTGCCCGAAAGCCCTGTACTCAATACGCAGGCTATGGTCAGACCTAAATACCTTTTCTCCATTTGCAACATCCCTTCCTTGTATATCAATTTCTCTATTTCAATGTGAACCCGCGGCACACGTCTCCTTCAACGCCTGCCGTTGTATGTTCACTTTATTTTTCCAGTCACCATAGGAGTCCTGTATAAATTCATGCACCAGCCAACGGGGATCTACCGCCTGTACCAGGCGCTTCACCGCCGTGCTGCGAAAGGGTGCATGCTGGTCCGTCCGCAATATATAGTCCATGGTCTGCTGCCAGTCCAGGGGCGCAGCCGCTTTTCTTCCCTGCCGGTGCTTCATTTCTTCCACAAACATGCCGGATAAGGAACAATGCAGATGCATTCCCAAAATATGCTGACGCAGCTCTCCCATCCCGTCGAGCACCTGCAATTCGTAGTCCACCGCCTCTGCCTCACTGGTCAGCCTGGTATTCGTATTCATAAGATGGCCGCTGTCCAGCATAAACCCGCAGAAAGGATGCCTGACCTTTTCCAGCAGCCGGCCTGCCAGCCATGGCTCCAGGAGAGTCAGTCCCGGCCACCAAAGGTTTTCAAAAAGCAGTCTGCAATGCGCCGGCAGTGCATCCACGATCTCATTCAAAAGCTCAATGGAAGCCTCCACAACTTCGGCTGAGGTATAAGCAAATCTCCGCCGGTAAAGCTCCGAGGTCCTGGCCTGCGCGATGTGGAAAACGCCATAATCGGCCCCGCAGCTGCCGGCCTGTCGGAAATTTTCCCGCCACTTCAGCAGCCAATCCTCCCGCGATTTTCCATAGGTTCGGCGGATTGCCGCATCGCTGCCGAACTCGGCCCAGAGTGCTTTTTTATCACCTCGCCAGAAATCCAGCCAATTGGGCCAGAAGCGCAAATGCACCCCCTTGATATACCGCGCAGGGTGCAGTGCGGGATTCCATGGTTCACATGGCAGGAATTCTATACCATCCAGCCCGCATTCCCGCAAAAACTGCTCCAGCTGCTGCGGTTTCCCTCCCAGCAGATTCTTGGTATCAAAGGATTCATTTGAAAGATTTGCCAATTCCAGCATTTGGTTTCCTCCTCATCCATCCAATCGAAAAGGTATGCGAATATTTTTATGGAACCGCACCGGCTCTCCATAGGCATTCATGGCTGGCGTATAGCGGGAGGCCCGCACCGCTGACAGTGCCGCCCCGTCCATCTCCCCATAGCCAGAGGAGCTGACCACCGAAGCGCTGTCCACTCCGCCATCCGTCCCTACGATAATAGAAATGACCACCGTGCCCTCCACATTCTGGACCCGCAGGCTTTCGGGGTAAACAGGCGCCGGCCGGGACTGCAGCACCGGAGCTACAGCCGCCCGGGCCGCGGTGACCGGATCCCGGGCATTTCCCTGCCCATTGCCCGCACCGCTGTCGCCGCCATGTCCCGCTCCGCTGCCGGAGCCGCTGCCTGAACCATCCCCCTGACCGCTGCCGCCATGATCATCACCGCTGCTGCCACCGCTATTTCCAGCGGCTGGTCCATTGGCGGAGGCATTCTCCACCACGCCATGCTCCTTTTTGTATTCCTGCTGCTTTGCCGGCGATTTGGTATATTCCTCATGGATGGCCGGCAGCGCCGCCTTTTCCGAAACGGCTGCAATATCCCCCGGCGCAAAGGCCTCTGCCTGGGGAGAAGCAGCTGCCCCGCCTCCACCTCCGGATTGCTGTCCCGCAGTCTCCTCGTAGATCGTCACATCCAACGGCGGCTTCTCCTCCGCTGCCGTAACAATGGCAAAGATTCCCGTAAAGGACAGCAGCACCAGCAAAAGCAGATGGAATGCGCAGGAAGCCAGCAAAGCCCGGTATTTATCTCTTTCCTCTCGGACCATGTCATTTTCCCCCGGTTTCTGCCGCCAGGCCAATCCTGGAAATGCCGGCACCCTTGAACTTGTTCAGCAGGCCGATGACCATGCCGTAGTCCATATCCTGATCCGCCCGGACCACCACGGAAAAATGGGCATTCTTTTGGTTCTCCGCCTGCGCCCTGGATAACAAGGTCCTTTCATCGATGGCCTTGTCCTCCAGCCAGAGGGAACCGTCCTTTTTCATAGTCACCAGATAGCTCACCTGCAGCTGGGTCTCCGCCTGATCCGCCTTGGGCATATGCACATCCACAGTCTTCAGATTCACCATGTAAAGCGTGCTCATCATGAAAAACACCAGCAGGAAGAACATGATGTCGATCATGGGGATGATCATGACCTCGGGCTGGGAAAAGCCGCGCCGATTACGAAGCCGCATAGGCCGCTTCCCCCTTTTCCTCCCGTTCCGCCAGCTTTTTGCCTGCCGTTTCCATCAGGGAAAAGCTCTGCTCCATATCGGTAACGATATTCTCAACGCGCTGGGAAAAATAGGCATGGATCAGCAGCGACAGAATAGCCACGCAAAGCCCCATAGCGGTGGCGATGAGGGCTTCACCCACGCCCCCGGTGATGGCTGCCGACTGCCCGGATTCCAGATTGAACACGCTGAAAGCAGAAATCATGCCGCTGATGGTTCCCAGCAATCCCAGCAGCGGAGCCATGGTCACAATCACCTGCAGATAATAGAGCCGCTGCCGCAGCCGGGACAGCGCGATGCCGGACTGCAGCTCCATGAACGCTGTCACACTGCCCTCAGCCTGGCTGCAGCGGGAAACTGCCTGCCGGAGGATCTCCGGCAGCAGGCCGCCGGCCTCATGGATCAGCCGCTCCGCCTCATCATAGCGGCCGCCTGTCATACAGCCGTAAAAGCTCCGGGCGAAGGCCCGGCCCGCATCCATGCGGGAAAAATACAGCCACCGCTCGATGCCGATGGCCGCCACAAAAATTGAGCAGAGCAGCAGCACGTACATGACGGGCCCGCCCTTGCGGAAAAACTCCACCCCTGTCCATATAGAATCCATAATCTGACCTCCTGAAATCAATCTATTGTAAAGGTATTCCGGCTGCGGCGCAGCAGGTACAAAAAATACGGCGTGCCGATGAAAGCCGTCATGATGCCTACCCTGACTTCAACCCCGGGAACGATGACCCGCCCCAGGGTATCACAGAACACCAGGAAAATTCCCCCGGCAGCCACACTGGCCGGCAGCAGCCGGCGATGATCCGGGCCGGTGAGAAAGCGCATGGCATGGGGCACCACCAGGCCTACAAAGCCGATATTTCCGCTGATGCTCACCCCTGCCGCCGTGGTCATGGCCGCCGCCAGCAGCAGCAGGAACCGATAGGTGGTCACAGGCATCCCCACGGCCCGGGCCTCCACCTCTCCCAGCACCAGCACATTCAGCTGGCGGGCCATGAACAGCAGGAAAAGGATTCCGGCACCGATGGGAACGAGCCCCAGCTGTACATGTTCCCAGCGGCGGTAATCCAGCCCGCCGATAGTCCAGAACAGATACTGCTGCAGCTTCTGCTCGTTGACCACGGTGAGGATAGCCGCCGTCACCGCGGCCAGCAGCATACCCACCACCACCCCGGAAAGCAGCAGCGTCATGACGGGAATCCGCCCATGGCGCATGGACAGTGCCACGGTGATTCCCACCGACAGCAGCGCCCCCAGAAAAGCACAGAGCGGCAGGGTGTACAGACTGACTGCGGTAAAGCCGCCGGCAATGGCCGCCACAGCGCCTACAGCAGCTCCGCTGGAAACGCCAATGATGCCCGGATCAGCCAGCGGATTGCTGAAAATCCCCTGCATAACGGCCCCGGAGGCTCCCAGACTGGCGCCCACCAGCAGTCCCACCAGGGTGCGGGGCAGGCGGATGTGCCAGAGCACCGCCATTTCCTCCGGCGGCAGAACCTGTGCCGCACCGAAGGGCAGTCCCAGCGCCTGGCTGATAGCAGCCAGGATATGGGAAAAGGGAATCTCATATTCCCCCACGGACAGAGAAAACAGCGTTGTGAGCAGAATTGCTGCCAGCATGGCGCACCATAGCAGCAGCAGTGACAGATTCTTCGGTTTCAAGATGCCTCTCCCCCCTCCGCTGTCCGGCCTAAAAGGATCTGCAGCCACTCCCTGTGGCGCTCATCCCTGGCCGGCAGGCTGGTAAATATATCCATATGATTCGTCAGGGGATTTTCCACGGCCTCCATGGCTACGCCATAGGCCCGGCTCAAGGCCTCCGGCCTCAGCACCTGCCGGGGCTGGCCATCCGCCAGCAGACCATGCTCACCCATGAGCAGCAGCCGGGAACAAAACCTCGCGGCCAGGCTCAGCTCGTGGACAACCATAAGCACGGTTTTTCCCGCCTGGCAAAGCTCCCGGCAAAACCGGAAAATCTCCTCCTGATAGAAAATATCCAGCCCCGCCGCCGGCTCGTCCAGAAACAGCAGGGGAGTCTGCTGCGCCAGCACCTTGGCCAGCAGCACCCGCTGCCGCTGGCCGCCGGAAAGGGTATGCAGCGGCTGGTCCGCCAGCTCAGCCACGCCGGCATATTCCATGCAGGCCCGAACCACGGCTTCATCCCCGCTTCCCTCCTGCTGCCACCAGGACAGATAGGGATACCGCCCTGTCATGACGATTTCCCGGGCGGTATAACCGAAGGGCACCATGGTCTGCTGCTGCAGATAGGCTGCCCGCCGGGAAAATTCCCCGGCCGTCAGCTGACCGGCATCCCTGCCGCTATATAAAATATGACCCTGCAGGGGCGGCAAAAGCCCCCGCAGAGTCTTCAGAAGCGTGCTCTTGCCCGATCCATTCGCTCCAATGATGCCAATCATTTCCCCTGTATCTGCTGTAAAGGATACCTGCTGCAGAATGGTTTTTTCCCCATAACCTGCCGAAAGCCCCTCCACCTCCAGGATTTTATCCATTGCTCATACATCCTTACTTAAAAGCTATAGGTCATACCCAGCTGGAAGAAACGGCCCGGCGCCGGATATTTCGTTCCCACATAATCCGAATAGGCCTGATTCGTGAGATTGTTCACCTTGAAATACACCGTTGTCTGCGGGTTCAGATCATAGCTGGTATTGAAATCAAAGACGGTAAAGCTCCGTCCCGCATAATACTTGGTATTGAGTCCGCTGCCCATACGGCCCAGCAGATTTGCCTTCCAGGCCCCCCTGGCGTAGTGCACGCCGATACGGTACCCATTGGGCTGGTTGTTGTTTTTCAGCAGATTCACAGCTGCCGAATTATAGGGATTCGGATCATCCGTTTCCGTATGGATGTAGGAATAAGCCAGATCATAGCTCCAGGATGGATTCATCTTCCTGGAAAAAGCGATTTCCAGGCCATGCTTTTTCTCCAGCGCTACGTTATTCACATACCAGTTGCTGTAATCCTCCGTATACCAGGCAATCGCATCGTGCAGCACAGTGTTGAAATAGCTGGCACTCAGGCTGGTATTCTTGTCAAACTTATAATTGATGCCCAGTGTCTCCGTATGGCCGGTTTCCGGCTGAAGGTTCTCATTGCCGTGGTTTCCCCACTCGTAATGCACGCCGCCCCAGTCCATGGAGCCTACATTGTTGTAATAGAGATCATCGGCGGTCGGTGCCTTGAATACCCGGCCCCAGGAAGCATAAACCTGTGTCTTGCTGTCCGCCTGATAATTCAGGGCTGCCTTCGGCGTCCAATGGGTGCCGAACATATTGTGATGATCCATCCGCACGCCGGGAACAAAATCCCATTTGTCTCCCAGCTTCATGGTATCCTGCAGATAAACAGCCTTGTTCGTGATTTCCTTATCGCTGTAATTTCCCGCAGTCGAGCCGGAGGAGGATTTGCTCTCATGCCATTCCAAACCGGCAATGAGCACATTGTTCTTGTCCAGCTTCCAGCCATTCTGGTAATCCACTCCATACAGGCGGGTCTCATAGTGTCCACTGAAATTGCCAAATTTATAATTGTCAAAATAGCGCAGGAAGCCCGGGGCCGGCTGCCCTTCCTTGAAATTATAGGTCAGCGCATAGCTGTTGAAGAGCTGATCCTCATCATCGGAGGGAATGAATCCCGCCTTTCCATAGTAATAAGCCCCGCCACTGACGGACTTATGCTCTGCGTTGAAACGCAGGGAGCTGCGGTCATCCAGCTTGTCATCCAGACGCAGGGAAAAGCTGTTATTGTCATAATTGCTGCCCGGCATATCATGGTTTTCCCCATCGGCCTTGTAGCTGAAATGATCCCGCTTCTGAATGGCGCCGGTGAGGAACCAGCTTATCGTACCGTCGCTGCCCTCGTTGGTGATTTCGTAATTATGGGTTCCCCAGGAGCCGGTATTCACATCCAGGGTGGTATTGGCTTTTGTGCCTTTTTTCGTGATGATATTGATCACGCCGCCTACAGCATCACTGCCGTAGAGCGCTGAGCCGCCGCCCTTGACAATCTCAATGCGCTCGATGTTCTTCATGGAAGGAAGCAGCCTCAGATCCGCACTGGCCCGGCCATTCTGTCCCATATCGTTGTTCATGCGGCGGCCGTCCAGCAGCACCACCACCCGGTCATCTCCGTTCAGGCGCACGATGGCCTGCTCTCCCATGGACCGGGTTTCCACATTGACCCCGTTGACCTGCTGCAGAGCCTCAGCCAGATTGGCATAATGGTTCGCCGCTATATCCCTGGCGGTGATGACCGTTACATTCGCCGGCGTCGCTGCCTTCTTCTGCGGTATGCGTTCCGCTGTCACCACGACTTCCTCCGCACCGTATTCCGCTATCGGCGTGCTGGAACTGTCCGCTGCCAGAGCCGTCCCGCCCAGGGACATACTGCCCAAAAACACAGCGGCTGTCACCTGGCCCGCCAGACGTACCATTTTTCTTTTCTGCTGCAATTCCTTCTCTATTCCCATTCCTTATATCCTCTTTCCCTCTCTATTTTACGGCTGCACCGCCGTCAGATGCTGTCCATCCGGCTGGCTGAAGCTGTCGCCATAGGCCATATAGGCAATTTCCTGCACGCCGAAGACCACATCCTGTGAATCGTTATAAATATAGCTTTCCCGCGGCTCCTTCAAGGCCTGGCTACGGATTGCCTTCATCTGCTGCAGGGATGGATCCTCCAGATAGGACCGCCGGAAGGCATCCACATCGAAGGTTCCGTGATTTGTATAGGTTGGCAGGAACAATATATCCGGATCGATGCGAACCAGCTGTTCCTTGCTCATGGGCTGCCCGCTGGCAAGCCCCGCGGCCGCCCGGCCATTCACCACGCCGGCCAGTCGGCAGGCGTCATCAAAGGTACAGCCGCTGCCGCCGTAGGTGCTCATAACGGAGATAAGCACCACGCTTTTCCGTTCCTGTTCCGGTATCTGCGCTGTTTTCTGCCGGATATCCGCCAGTTTTTCATCCATCTGTTCCACCAGACTGCGGCCCCGCTCTTCCTCTCCGGCAGCCTGCGCCAGCAGCCGGATATTGTCCTTTACCTCATCAAGGCTTTTCGCTCCATGGCACACCACTACCTTGATGCCAAGATCCCGCAGGGATGCGGCCTTGGCCACATCCCCCCAATCCGGAAGGATCACCAGATCCGGCTGCAGCGCGGCAATCTCCTCCACGGAGGGATTGCCGATCTTATGGCTGAAGTCCCTGGCCAGATCCACGATATTGGAATTCACCGGATCATCCAGCAGCTGATTGACCGCCGCCATGCGGTCCTTTTCCACCAGACCCAGCATAATCTCATCGGTCCCCAGGGAAAGGGTAATGATGCGCCCGGGCTTTGCCGGCATTTTCGTGACGGTTCCCTGGATATCCGTAACCTCATAGGCTGTTTTCTCCGCTTCCCCGGCTGTATTGACAGCCTTTCCGCCGCAGCCGGCCAGCAGGAAAAGCAGGAAGCCCATCGCCCACAAAAGGGCACCTATTTTTTTCTCCATACCGTGCCTCCCGCTCTACAAAATATTATTCCGCCTGCAAGGCCTGCCAGGCTTCATCGGCCCGGGCGGCAAAAAGCGCCCGGATGGCCGGATTTTCGCCCAGCCCGTGGATGTAGGTCTTCACCCCAAAGCCATTGGCCTCCAGCACAGATTTGTGAGAGTCCTTGTCTGCACCGGCCATATCATTATTGGCATGGTCCCCCGCCACCATCATCATGGGCATGAGCAGCACATTTTTGATGCCCTGGGCCTTCAGCTTCGGGATCACATCCTGCAGGCCCGGCCAGCCCTCCACGCTGTAGATATATACATTCTTCAGGCCCATTTCCTCCAGCCGGTCCTGCATGACCGCATAATAAGCATTGGCCGGATGAGGTGTGCCATGAGCCATGATGAGGATGGCATCCGCAGCGCCCTGCTTCGGGAACTGGGTCGCCAGAGCCTTCATGGTTTCCGTGATATCGTCCCGCTGCTCAGCCTGTCCCATCCAATACATGAGAGAGGTGCCCAGCGTCATTTTTTTGAACTGATCCTTATATTCGTTGAAAATGGCCACATCATAGGCATATTCCATGCCTGGAATCACATCCAGGGAGGTCAGCGCCACCCGGGTATAGCCAGCCGCCTTAAGCTGCTGCAGGGCTTCCTCCGGCGTAGGTATGCGGATGCCCTCCTTTTTCTGGATACGATCGATGATGATATGGGAGGTAAAGGCTGTGATTACCTTCGTATCGGGATGGGCCTTCTGGATCTCCGCCACTGAAGCCTGGATTGTTGCCTGGCGGGATTTCCGGAAGGTGGTGCCAAAGCTCATGACCAGGATGGCATCCTTATTGGCCAGCGTCTTCATGGCGGGATTCTCATTCTTCAGCACGCCGATCTGGGCCGCTTCCTTCAGCGCCGGCGTAGCCGTCTTGACCTCCGGGTTCAGGGTATAGGCCGCATAGCTGACTGCGGGCACACCTCCCAGCAGGCTGCTGCAGGCCAGGGAAGCGACTACTAGCTTTTTCCAATTGTTTTTCATATCCTTACGTCCTCTCTTTGTTCTTGTTTCAGGCATAAAAAAAAGGCTTTTCTCCGCACGAAAACACGAAGAAAAGCCCATTATCTACACGAATGAACAAATCCCCTCCCCATCGCTCGCAGGTTATAACGGTGATTGACAAACAGGTAGTTCTCCTGGCTCCAGATCATCGCTCCGCTGCGCCTTCCCAAAGCATACGCTTCAGTGACGTTTCTTGCAGCTTCGCTCCCTGATACAGTGGCGGGACCGCGTTGGCATTGAACCAACTTTTCTGTTATGCCCTTTCGGGCACCTGTTCCTCTGATAAACATATATAGAACTGTAAAGTTCATTTTTACTAATCATATCCTACAACGAAAGACCTCTCTTGTCAACTGACAATCCCTGCAGCAGATACATTCCAGCCATAATCAATAGACACCGTTCAGACCATGCCCCGCATAGAAATCCGGCTGTTCCGCATGAAGCTGGATCACAATGTCGCTGATGGAGGCCCCCGACAGGAATGCCTGCTCTATCCTAGACGGAACACCTTCCGGCTCTTTAACCATCGCTATGGACAATGCCGCCAAAGCCCGGCGCTTCTCTGCCTCATCCATATCAATGACATATTCCCCAATATCCGCCAAACGCCGGCTCTTCAAACGCCGGGCTTCCAAAATTCCCAAGGGCAGGTGCTTCGCCGCACAGGCATTCTGAAAACGACGGCGTGCTCCCCTGCCCAGGAATCTGGTCAGCATTCCCCGCTCCAGTATCCGCAGCATACCACCGAGCTGTTCCATATCCTGCCCGAGCTGCCTGGTTTCCCGGAATAAAGCATCCCTCTGTCGTCTCCCTCTCCCGGGATCAAAACCGCTTCCTGGCAGCCGAACCCAGCGAAGGTGGCTGCAGGATCCGGCATTCCTCCTGACTATATCCGTAGCTTCAGCAAAAAAACGCAGCGGGGGATTTCCCGCACCATGCATCATGGCCATTTCGCTCCAAAGGCGGCGCAGCACCTGGCGCGCGGCCAAATTTTCCGAAGAAGCCCCCTGAAAGGAGCAGGCAAAGGACAGGCAGGAAAAAATCCTGGCTGCAGCAATCCCCCGCCTCTGCATTTCCCGCAAATACTCCTGCGCCACCGCGAGGGCACAGGCAATTTCCTGCGCGGGCGAAGCTCCCGCTGCCTGATATATCCTGGAATCCACCGCCAGCAATCCGACCCGGGGAAGATGTTTTTCTGCCCAGATGAATTCCTGGGCCAGGAGATCATAGATGGCTGCCGGCAGCAACGGCAATGTACCTTCTACGGCCAGGACCCCCAAGGGATCGGCGCCAATAATCCCCTGCAGGCTTTCTCCTGCATAACCGTTTGCCCGCAGCCAGGCAGCTGTCATTCCCAGCAGTGCAGCATTTTCAGCTCCCGCCTGTACCTGTAAAGATATATCCGTCGGCTGGATACCGCAAAACAGCGTCTGCATATCCTGCAGGGTGGTAAGCGATACACCGCCCTCCATGATATCCAGCCGTTCCAGGGCATCCGCGCCCTGCCCATGACGCACAGCCGGATCCACTGCAATTTTCAGCACCCGCTGCCCATCGGCAATCTGCTGCCGGAGACGCCGGTTCGTAACCACCGGCAGGATTTCCTCACCCCGGCGCGGTTTCTCCCAGGATGAATGAATATCCTCCGCATATCGCTGTTTTTTCATATAAATTCACGTTCCCTTCCGACTGTTCTCCTCAAATAAAGCAAATGCCGCAGTTCTATAACTCGGAACAAGATGTCCCCCACCTCTGCAGGTGGCGGGCGCGAACAAAGATAACAGGCGGTGAGTTAATATCTCCCGCCTCGTTGAAACGCTGTTGGGAAGGATTCCGCGTTGCGGAATCTTGAACAATGGCGTTATAAGAGGATGGTATAACCCTCCTATGGGGACTGCGGCTTAATTTTACTGCCTTTCAGCCTTATGTGTTTTCTCCGCTGGGCAAATGACCCCCAATACCTCCAGATACCGCAAATCAATCTGGGGGGAAACAGGCTCTGTACCGGCAAGCTCTGCAGCCGGCAAAACCGAAAAATATTCCAGCAGTCCGGCTTCAGCCCTGCACGGGCGGGCAAAGGCTGCCCGTTCCAATGGATCATTGAGTGTCAGCGCCGCATCGGTCACAGCCTGCGGCTTGCCCCGATTGCGGATAAAATTCATATGATACTCCACCAGTGGCTGATCCTCGCCATCCTCATAGTAGACCCCGGCAGATCCGCACAGGGATTTCCGTTGGACGGGCCATTCCCGATGGGGATCGATGACCGTGAAAAACAGATCCATAAGCTGGGAAATATCCACCTTCTTGGGATCATATTCCACCCGTACCCCCGGGATCTCTTCCGCAGAGGAAGGGCGCCCCTCCGGCCGCAGCAGGCCCAACACAGCCGCTGCCACCCCCGGTACTCTCAGAAAAAACTCCTGCAGTTCCAGCGCACTTCCCCCGGAGAAATAAATCCTCTTCACAAACATGGCATGCCTCGCTTTCATCGTTCCGGCAAATGGAAAAGATCACTGTGCCGGCGAGATGCCCGCTCCACATCAAACAGGCTGATAAGCTCCGCCACCGCCTGGGTCGGGGATATTTTTCCCTGCAGCACCGCAGCCTTTACCTCCGGCATACGCCCCAGCACCCGAGGATCATCAAAGAACAGATTATGCAGATGCTCATCAATCATGCTGTGCATCCAATCCAGCATCTGAGTATCCCGGCGGCGTTGAAATTCCCCCTTCTCCCTGGTCGCAGCCGAAAAAGTCCGGATGATTTTCCAAAGCTCCTCCAGCCCTGTCTTTTTCACAGCAGAGCAAAGATACGCATGTGTCGTCCAGCCGGTTGTCGCAGGACGGATATATTCCAGCATCCGTTCGTATTCTCCTTTGGCCACCCGGGCCCGGACCAGGTTATCCCCATCCGCCTTATTGATCACAATGGCATCTGCCAGCTCCATAATGCCCTTCTTAATGCCCTGCAATTCATCGCCTGCTCCCGTGAGCACCACCAGCAAAAAGAAGTCTACCATAGACCGTACAGTAGTCTCCGACTGGCCTACACCCACAGTCTCAATAAGGATGATATCACAACCGGCCGCCTCGCAGAGCAGCATGGTCTCCCGGCTCTTGCGGGCAACCCCTCCCAGGGTGCCCCCCGCAGGTGAAGGCCGGATAAAGGCCGTTTCCCGCCGGGAAAGTGTCCCCATCCGTGTCTTATCCCCCAGGATGGAGCCTCTGGTCACGGAGCTGGTGGGATCTACGGTAAGCACAGCAATCCGATAGCCCTGGTCACAGAGCATGTTGCCGAAGGCTTCGATGATGGTGCTCTTGCCAGCCCCCGGCACACCGGTAATGCCAATACGCAGTGCCCTTCCTGTATAGGGAAGCAGTTCCTGCAGCACCCGTTGGGCCTTGGGAAAATGCGCCGGATTATTGCTTTCGATCAGTGTGATAGCCCGGGATAGAACCATACGGCTGCCTTCCCGTACCCCCTTCACATAATCCTCCACTCCTAATACCAGCTTGTGCTTTGTCTTCAATCGGCCAGCGGCCAGAGCCGGATTGATATTTCCCACCGTTGTATCCCTGATTCCCTCAATACCGCTCATCACGCGGCAGGCAAAGGCGGCATTGTCATCCTTGGGTGCCCAGTCCGGCTTGCTGTTTTCATATTTGGCCATAAAGCATCACCCTTCAGCTGTTTCTTCTCTGGCCCGATCAAGGAGCAGTGTCAAAAGCTTGATACCAGCCTCGGGGATATTGGTTCCCGGAGCAAAAATGGCCACTGCCCCATGTTCATAGAGATAATCATAATCCTGCACGGGGATGACACCGCCGATGGCCACGAGGATGTCTTCCCGTCCCCGCTTTTTCAATTCCTGCACCAGCTCTGGCAGCAGCGTGTTATGCCCGGCGGCCAGAGAACTGAAGCCTACCATGTGCACATCGTTGTCCACTGCGTCCTGGGCAGTTTCCTGCGGTGTCTGGAACAGCGGCCCCACATCCACATCCCAGCCCATATCAGCAAAGGATGAGGCAATGACCTTCTGGCCCCGATCGTGGCCATCCTGACCCATTTTGGCCACAAAAATACGGGGCCGGCGGCCCGTGAGCTCTTCAAATTCATCTGCCATCTGACGGGCCTTGTTCAGCTCACTTTTATCCGTGAATTCTGAGGAATACACGCCGGAAATCGTATGGATGACTGCCTGAAACCGACCGGATACCTTTTCTACCGCATCAGAAATTTCCCCCAGAGAGGCATGGGCCCGGGCCGCATTCACAGCCATTTCCAGCAGATTGCCGTTATCCCGGGTCTCTGCCGCCCTTGTCAGCGCCTCCAAAGCCCGGCGCACATCATCCGGATCCCGTTCTGCACGGAGTTTCTGCAGCCGCTTGATCTGGGCATCCCGCACGGCAGTATTATCGATGGCCAGGATCTGCAGCGGATCCTCCTTTTCCAACCGGTATTTGTTCAGTCCCACAATGGTTTCATTGCCAGAATCGATCTGCGCCTGACGACGGGCTGCCGCCTCCTCGATACGCATCTTGGGAAGTCCGGTGGAAATGGCCTTAGCCATGCCGCCCAATGCCTCCACCTCCTGGATATGGGCCCAGGCCCGGCGCACGATCTCATTGGTAAGGGCCTCTACGTAATAAGAGCCGCCCCAGGGATCAATGATCTTGCAAACCCGTGTCTCATCCTGGATGTAGAGCTGGGTATTGCGGGCAATCCGGGCGGAAAAATCCGTAGGGAGTGCAATGGCCTCATCCAGCGCATTGGTATGCAGCGACTGCGTATGTCCCAGGGCTGCCCCCATGGCTTCCATGCAGGTACGGGAGATATTGTTGAAAGGATCCTGGGCTGTAAGGGACCAGCCCGAGGTCTGGCAATGGGTCCGCAATGCCATAGACTTGGCGTTCTCCGCCCCGAAGGATTTGACAATCTTGGCCCAGAGCATACGGGCCGCCCGCATCTTCGCCACCTCCATAAAATAGTTTTTGCCGATGGCCCAGAAAAACGAGAGGCGCTTGGCAAACGCATCGATGGGCAGTCCGGCCTTCACACCGGTGCGCACATATTCCAGTCCATCCGCCAGGGTATAGCCCAGCTCGATATCGGCGGTAGCCCCCGCCTCCTGCATATGATAGCCAGAAATGGAGATGCTGTTGAATTTCGGCATATATTTTGTCGTGTATTCAAAAATATCGCCAATGATGCGCATGGACATTTCCGGCGGATAGATATATGTATTGCGCACCATGAATTCCTTCAATATATCATTCTGGATAGTGCCGCTCATCACGCTTTTATCCACACCCTGTTCCTCACCGGAAACGATATAAAAGGCCAGGATAGGCAGTACCGCACCATTCATGGTCATGGATACAGACATCTGATCCAGGGGAATACCGCTGAACAATATCCTCATGTCCAGGATGGAATCAATGGCTACGCCGGCCTTGCCCACATCTCCCAGCACCCGGGGATTATCGGAATCATAGCCCCGGTGCGTAGGCAAATCAAAGGCAATGGACAGGCCCTTCTGTCCCGCAGCCAGATTGCGCCGGTAAAAGGCGTTGGATTCCTCTGCGGTGGAAAAACCGGCATACTGCCGAACCGTCCAGGGGCGGAACACATACATGGTGGAATAGGGTCCCCGCAGACAAGGGGGAATACCGCTGGCAAAATCAAGATGATTCATGTGCGCATATTCATCATAATTGTAGATGGGCTGGATCGGTATATGCTCCATCGTACGGCCAACCCAATCCTCATAGGAACGGCCTGTTTCCTTTTCCAGGCGCTTCCGCCATTCCTCTGCGCTGTGGGTTGGAGCATCTTCCAGCCTCATTTTAGTAAAATCAGGATTTTGATAGCCCATCACTCCATCATCCCTTTCTTTTCCTGCAGGAACTGCAGAATTTTATAGCAATTGGCTCTTACGGAAATGAAATCGTCAATCCCGGCCGCACGGTAGCCGGGCTCCAGATCCTTAGGCGCTGCGCCTGCCAGATAAACCACAGCATCCGGCAGGGCCTGATGCAGCAAGGGGGCCAGAACCGGAACGATCTCCGGATAAGCTGCATCTGTGGAACAGATGACCACCGCATCAGCCCCGGATTCTCCAGCGGCGGCTGCGGCGGACGCTGGATCTGGGAACCCGTTGTTTCCCAGGATTTCAAAGGCTCCCACCTGCAAAAAGCTGCTGGTGAAATCCGCCCGGGCTTTATGCTGTGGTACAGGCCCCATATTGGCCAGGAATACCCGCAGATTTTTCCCGGTCCTTTCCTTATAGGCTTCCGTACGCTCACGCAATTCCTCATAATGTTCGCTCCAGCGATGGGGCAGGATGGGGGTGACTATTTCTGAAACATCCGCTGTCCCGGCATTCAAAGCCCGGCGCAGTGCTCCCAGCGAAGCCCCCGCGAGTGCAGCGGCCAGGCTTTTTTCCAGGCGCTCCGTCCAGGGTGCCCGAGCTAAAGCCTGCAGAGCCTCTTCCCGGAAGGGTTCATCCAGGTCAGCCTCATATGCCTCGACAGCCGCCCGCCGTTTTTCCCTCAGCTCCGGCTGATCTTCCGGGCGGGGATCCAGCCGTTTTTCCGTCATGTTCGGATACATATTATTTCCCACGATGCGGTCGCGGCGCAGCTCCGCATTTTTAAACCGTTCCTGAAGGATTCCCTCTATATGGGTCTGAGGATCTGCTGCCAGCATAGCGGTCAGCAGTCCTCCCTGTCCTTCGATGCGCTGGAATTCCGCCCAGATCTTTTCTTTCATCTGCCTGGTCAGGCTCTCTACAGCCCAGGAACCGCCTGCCGGATCAATGGGCTTCAGCAGCCCGAATTCCTCCTGCAGAATGATCTGGACATTGCGGGCAATCCGTCGGGAGAATTCATCTCCCTTGCGTATGGGCTCATCAAAGGGAGCATTCTCATAGGAATCCACACCTCCCACCACGCCCGAAAAAATCTCCGTCGTATTGCGCAGCATATTCACATAAGGATCGTATACCGTCTTGAAGAACAGGGCCGGCTTCCCATGGACCACCATACGCTGGGCCTTCTCACTGCCGCCGAAGGCTCCCACAATCTTGGCCCACAGGGGGCGTACCGCCCGCAGCTTGGCAATCTGCATAAAGAAATTTGCTCCCATAGAAAAGCTGAATGCCATTTGCCCGGCGGCCTGCTCAATGGTCAGTCCCCGTTCCAGCAGGGCCCGCAGGTATTCTACGCCCTTTGCCAGCGTATAGGCGATTTCCTGCACATCACTGCTGCCGCCAAGGCTGAATACATCACTGCGGACCGCAACTGTCCGCAGCCCCGGTGCATGCTCCGCCGCCCACTTCCCGCAGACGGCCAGCTCATCATAGAGCTGATGCACAGGGGCATAGTTTTTCCCCGCAGCCAATAGCTCCCCCAGCGGATCGCCACCGATAATGCCCTGCAGCTTCCCCATCTTTTTCCCGCTGGCGCGGAAATCCGCGGCCACCATGGCCAGCACAGGCAGTGGTGAGGCACCGGCATAAATATAAAGCCCGTGAACATCCAGCTTCAGACCTGCCAGCAGCTGATCCATATCCGCCAGCGTGGCAATATTGCAGCCCTGATTTCCCAGAGCCGCTGCCTCCCCCACATCGAGATTTTGCCGGGAAGCCTCATCCAGTCGAATGTTGTAAATTGTCGAGCCCTTTTCCGCCTCATGTCTCAGTAGCGCATTATTTTCCTCCGGCAGTGTCTCATCACAGGCCTGGGCAATCCCCCAGGGATGCTGGATATATCCGTCGGGCCGTGTTCCCCGCAAAAAATCCTCCATGCCTGGGAAAGAGCCCTTGGGCAGGATATCCTCCGTCATGGCCCGGGTATACATGGGTTCGAAGGTGATGCCCTCATAGGTTTTCGTATACATTTTCTTCTCAAAGGGTGCCCCCTTCAACAGTGCAATGCAGGCTTCCTTCCACTCCTCATAGGTGGGCGGCGTGAATTCATCAAAGGGCACCTCGGGAAAATCCGTTTGCTGGTCCGCCTGGTTCAGGATATCCTGCAGCGCAGCATTATCCAGATCCTGACCCTTTCTTTCCTCATCCATACAACAGCCTCCTTCAGACAAAATAAAGATCCCTGCCCAAACGACTGAACAGAGATCTTCATAAAGAAAAAACCGGCTTTATCAAAGCCGGAGAAATATGCCCTGCAAAAACATGCATGACAAATCCCCTCCCCATCGCTCGCAGGTGAAGGTATCTCCGAAGAAATACCAACGGTGATGCTGGAGCAGGCAGGTCTCCTGACTTGGCTTCCTCGTCGCTGCCAGCCTTCCCGGATTTTCTCCAGTGGCGTATCGAATGGCAGGACTCAGCCTTACAGTGGCGGGACCGTTCCGGTATTGCACCGGATTCCCTATTGAGCCGAATGGCACCTGTTCCCTCTTATGTAATTCTCATCTTCATCTTAAAGGTATTTTTTTCCTTTGTCAATGAAATGATAAAATTTTCTAAATAAATATACCTATCATAGCTTCAAGTTATTTGCTTGATGCTTATATTCTATGAAAATAAAAAGTCCCGCCCAAAAGAGTCCTGTAAACAGAATGTAAAAAAAACCTGCATCAGCCTTTCAGCCGATACAGGTTTTATCGTACAAATCAAGCGATTCCTGTGAGCATGTAGAAAATCACGCAGAGGAATGGAACGAAGAACTTCAGGCCCATGAGCACTGCGATATCATAATAGGACTCCTTGTGGGACAGACCGCAGATAGCCAGCATGGTTACGAGGGCTCCGCAATGGGGAACCGGGTCGATGCCCACGGAGGCTATGGCTACAATACGATGGAGCACCTCCAGCGGAATCCCGGAGGCTACAGCCATCTGAGCCCATTGATCACCCAGCATCGAAAGAGCAATAGTCAGACCGCCGGAAGCGGATCCGGTCACACCGCACATGACGTTGGTGGTGAGTACCGCGGAAAACAGCGGCCCGCCGCCGAAATTCGCATTGAGCAACAGGTCCTTGATCATCGAAAAGCCCTCCAGGCTCACGATGACACAGCCGAAAGCATAGCCGGAAGCTACGTTCAGCACAGCGGTACCAGAGGAAACCGCCGCGAAATTGACAGGTGACAAAATGCCGTCCATCAAGCGGAAACGCTTGCGGCCGATATAAGCCGCAGCGATGCTGCTGATGATCAGCGCCACACTGATGGACCAGATGGCCTGTACCTTGCCCACCTTGGCAGCCAGCAGGGACAGATTCATCGGCACAAAGGACTGCAGCATGTTTTCATCCCAGTGATAGCCCCAGGTCCAGTTGAACGGATTGCTGAGGATGACGTTCAGTACAATGACCATCACCAGCGGGACCAGAGACAGTCGCCAGTCCGGCTTTGGCAGCCTGCGCTTCTTTTCCTCTATCACCGCATGACGGCCATAGCCTTCTCCCCGCGACTTCAGCTTTTTGGCCCGATAGGATACCCAGCCCCAGCCCATGAGCAGGAAAATGATGGAAGCAAAAATACCAATGCCCATGCCTGACCAGGTGGAAGTACCGAAATATGAGGACGGAATGATATTCTGGATCTGCGGCGTACCAGGCATAGCGACCATGGCAAAGGAAAAGATACCTACCCAGAGCGTTGCCGGCAGCAAGCGCTTCGGGATATCCGCCTTTTTGAATACCACCGCACCAAAAGGATACATCACAAAGGCCACGACAAAAACGCTCAGACCACCATAGGTCAGAGCGCCGCAGCCTAAAAGAACAGCCAGCACAGCGCGTTTTTCGCCCAGTACCTCAATGATCTTACCAGCGACTGAAGATGCCAGGCCGCCTTTTTCCATCAGCTTGGCAAAGACCGCACCAAACAAGAAGATTGGATAGTAGGTCTTTAAATATTCCGCTGCCTTCGTCATGTACAGCTCGCTGAACACCGGCAGGGCCGCATGCTCACTCCCCAGAGCTGCCACAACTGCGAACAGTGGTGCAACTAAGATAATTGAACAGCCGCGATAGGCCAGATACATCAGCCCCAGCAGTCCAATAAAAATAGTTATGGTTCCCATTTGAAAAAATCCTCCCCTTCGTCTTTAAATCAAATGGCGCCGCGCCTAAGCGCAGCTTTTTTCAGAATTTTTCACTTCGAACGACTATTGCAATGATAGTGAAAACTTATCGTTAACACCTTTCATAGACAAAAACTATCATTCTTGGCAAAAAAAACAGCCGGATACAGATCCCTCCCGGTTGTCTCCAATACATCTATAAGAAGCCGATTCCGGCAATTGTTGTAGAAAGATGGCTTCCAGGCAGCTCCACCTGCCTGGAAGCTTTGGCTGACCAGCAGCCATAACTGAATGAAATGTATGAGCAATGCTTTCTCCATGGAGCTGAAACCATGAAGAAAAACCTTTCGCCAAGAATTATCCTGCGGCGGGAGGTTGATTGCCCGGCATCCCATCAACAAAAAATCCCGGCATCGCCAGGATTTGAACATACGGAATACACTCAAAATCCCCTTCCCCATCACTCGCAGGTCAAATGGTGATTGCTGATCAGGCAGTTATCCTGGCTCCAGTTCATCGCTCCTCTGCGCCTTCCCAAAGCTTGCGCTCCAGTGACATATCTATGCAGATTCGCTCCCTGTTACAGTGGCGGGACCGCGCTGGCTTATACCAGCTTCCCTATTAAGTCTTCCGACACCTGATCCAATCGATATGAAATTTTGTAAAATCTAGCCTTAACTTTCTTGCACATCATACCATCAAATATTTTCTTTGTCAAGACATATACATGAAATCATTGAATTTTACCAGAAAAAATCACAGGTATTTCCATAGTAACCACAGCTCCGCCCCCGGGACGGTTTCCCGCCCAGATTTTTCCCCCATGGCTTTCAACGAAACGCCGGGCAAGAGAAAGGCCAATGCCCGTCCCGCCGCTCTCCCGGCTGCGTGATTTATCCCCCCGATAAAAATAATCAAAAATATAGGGAAGCTCTGCTGCCGCTATGCCGGGACCGTTATCCATGATCTCCACCCGCAGGCTGGCTGTACCGGACCGGGTTTTGACAACCAGCTCGCCATTCTGCGGCGCATAGCGCAGCCCGTTGGTCAGCACATTGTAAAATACCTGCTGCAGCCTGTCCCTGTCCGCCTGGATCTCCGGCAGCGTCCCCCACTGGCAGCGCACCTGCACGCTCTTTTCCTCCAGCAGCGGCTGGAGCATGTCCACCGTCCGCTGCAGCAGGCCATTGATATCCAGCGGTGCCGGATGCAGCACCAGCTGTCCGGCCTCAGCCAGGGAAAGCTCCCGCAGCTCCCCCACCAGCCGGGTCAGGCGCATGACCTCCTCCTGCAGGAAAAATATCCGCTCCATATCCGGTGCCGTGACTCCCTCCAGCATATTCTCCAGATTTCCCTGGAGCACAGCCAGCGGCGTGCGCAGTTCATGGGCTGTATTGGCTAAAAACTCCCGGCGAAGCTGCTCCGTCCGGGCCAGACGGTCCGCCATCTGATTGAAGGCAGCCGTGAGCTGTCCCACCTCATCCCGTCCCGCCACCGGAACCTCCGGCGGCATCCTGCCCTGCCGGATCATTTCCGCTGCCGCACTGAGACGACACAATGGAACGGTGATATTCCTGGCCAATACATAGCTGGCCGCCAGGCCGATTCCGGCGAACAGCAGCCCCACCCACAGCAGGGAACGGTGAACCGAATGAAGGAACATCTGCTCATGATTTCCCATAGACATAAAAGGAGCAGGCTCCGCCTGCAGATAGGCCTGAAAAAGATTTTCCATCTGATGGTTGGCCAAATAGACAAAGCTCACCACCGTGAGCATGATGAGCAGGAAAGTCAGACCCATCAGGCGATAGCGAAGACTGAAAAAATCAGGCATTTACTTCACCACCAAACTTATAGCCGATACCGTATACGGTCAGGATATATTCCGGCTTGCGGGAATCCGCTTCGATCTTGCGCCGCAGGTTCCGTATATGGGCATCCATGGTCCGCTCATAGCCGTCAAAGGCAAAACCGTGGGTGTTTTCCATGAGCTGCAGCCGATTGAACACCCGTTTAGGTGAACGCATGAGCATCTCCAGCAGGCTGAACTCTATAGGCGTCAATTCAATGGACATACCGCTCCGGCGCAGGATATGCTGTCCGATATCCAGCTCCAGTTCCCCTGAACGCAGCACCTCCTCAGCCTGCAGGATTTCGCCGTAGCTGCGGCGCAGCAGCGCCCGCACCCGGGCTGCCAGCTCCCGCAGGCTGAAGGGCTTCGTTACATAGTCATCCGCTCCGATCTCCAGTCCCACCAGGCGATCCGCCTCATCATCCCGGGCTGTGAGCATAATGATTGGAACAGGGCTCTGGCGGCGCAGCCGTCGGCACACCTCCCAGCCGTCGAGCTCCGGCAGCATGAGATCCAACAGCAAAATACTGGGCTTGTACTGCTGGACAGCCGTCAGAGCCTCCAACCCATCCCTGGCTGTATAGACTATAAAATTTTCCTTTTGAAAATATTCCTGCAGCATTTTGCGCAGATTTGCATCATCATCGGCCACTAAAACGGAATAAGGCATGACTTTTCCTCCCATAAGATAAAAGAGACTGTCGCACGAAGGACATCTGCTTTATAAATATACAGCCAATGCATCCCACCACCATGCTGCGCATGGTCCCCCGCCCTTCAAAGGGCGGACATGGGGTGCGGGTATTGTATACTTATGAAACATGATGTAGCGTGCGACAGCCTCTTCCAGTTATTCGGCTTTATGCATGTTCCCGTGATTCATGGATGAATGATCCATGGATGGCATCGTACCCATCTCCTGCTGCATTCCATGGCCACGGTGGGCACCCATCAGCCCCGGATCCGTCATTCCGAAGATCATAGCCAGATGGCTCACCACCAGAAAACCAATGAGCAGCCTGAAATGGCAGAACATCCGCTGGCGGGGTTCTTTTCCCCGTCCCAGGAGCCCCAGCTCCATCAGAGCGATGCCCAGCAGCGGAACGATTCCGCTGAGGTAAAACACCACCGCAAGCACATCCAACGGTCCACGCCAGGTAATATAGGGAACGACATGCGTGATCAGATACAGGAACACTCCTGCAAAGTAGACGCCCGCGGCAATTCCCAGCCGGCGGTTCCAGGCTTGCCAGCAGCCTTCCCTGCTATCCTTCAGATAAGCGGTATAGAACTCCGTCGCCACCAGAGCCTCGGCCAATCCCACGGGAATCACCATGAACATGATAAGATTCCAAGGCTGATTCACCATCAGCAATTCCATATAATTCGTCATCATCATCCTTATTTCCTCCTGCTTGTTGTTTGTTTATGGCTTTATTATAAAAAGCAATTGTGCAGAAGTTATAAACGAAATGTGAAGAAATTATGAAACTGCTGTTTACCGGGGCCGGCTCTGTTTCTCCGCGAACCTTGCCCGCAGCAGCTTCCGGTACAGCCCCTGGACAAAATCCGCCGCTGCCTGCAGATCCCGGGTGTCAGGATGATTGGCCGCTGCCGCCCAGCGGGCCGCATTTTCAGCACTGTTCGCATGGGGATCCTCCGGCCCGGCTTTTTTCCGCTTCTCAATGAGAACCGGATTGATTTTTCCCTGACAGCTGAAGGTCCCCAATATGCTGCAGCCTTCGCCTAAAAGGAGTGCCGCCCGGGCAAAGGCCGTAACCGCATGCTCGGTTCCCGGCATAGTGCCATGGGTCTGGAAAAACACCACCTGCCTGCCCGCCACCCGGGGCAGGAACCGGGCCATCTTCGGATCCGGCCCGCCCCGGCGCAGCCAATAACCAGCCAGAACCACCTCATAGCCGGAAAGATCCTCCGGCACCTCATCCACGGAAAACAGGTCGGCCTCTTTTGCCGCCTGCGCCATAGCTTCAGCCACCTTCTTCGTATTGCCGGTAACCGAGGAATATACCACTAACCATTTTCCCATGTTTTTGCCTCCTTTTCTGCGCAGCTATTATACCACACCTTCCCTCTGAGAGCTGTACCGGATGTTACAAAAAAATAAGCGGCCAGCCGTCGCTGTCCGCTTACCTTTTTCAACTATCTGTACAAAGGATTTTATTCACCAAGTACCGCAGCTTCCTCAAGCTTCAGCTCACGGTCCGCTTCCATGCGGGCCGGTGAGAATCTGCCCTGGCGTCCGAGAGTCAGATAGTAGAGTACGATGCCGACGAAGGAGATGATAGCCGCGCACCCATAGACTGCCGGAAAACCGAAGTTAGGTACAAGATTGCCAAGAAAATAGGGTCCCACGCCAATGCCGAGATCCAATAAAACAAAATACGTGGAGGTTGCCACGCCCACCTGATGCAGCGGTGCACAATGCACCGCCAGCGCATGGCAGGCCGCTGTGACCGTTCCATAGCCGGCTCCCAGCAGCAGGCCGCCGGCCAGCAGCATCCAATCGCTGCTGGCAAAAGCGATGGTTCCCATGGAAATAGCCAGCAGCACCAGGGACGGATAAAGCACCACATTGCCGCCCCGGGTATCCAGCAGATGGCCGGTCAGCGGCCGGCTCAGGAAGGAAGTGGCCGCAAAGCAGATAAAGAACCAGGTCCCTCCCACCTCAGCCATATTCATGGCATGGGCATACTCCCCTAAAAAGCTCAGAACCGTAGAATAGCAGATGCCGCCCAGCATGGCCACAAAAGCCACCGCCAAAGACCGGCGGGCAAAGAAGGCATCAAAGGATACCTTCCGGGCCGTCCGGCGTTCCTCCAGTGTGACCTTCCGCTCCGGCGCCTTGATGAAAAAGGACAGCAGGAAAATCACTGCCGTGAGCGCCGTACAAACGTAGATGCTCAGATCAAAATTGCCGCTGCTCACAAAGGACAAGGCCATAAAAGGTCCAATGGCCGAAGCCATGGTCACCCCCAGAGTGAAATACCCTATGCCGGTGCCCATGCGTTTCATCGGCACCAGCGCGGCAACCACGGTGCTGGCAGCTGTAGATGAAGTACCGAAAGCCAGGCCATGCACAAAGCGTACAGCCATGAAGGAATTCGGATCCGGTGCCGCCCGATAGAGCAGTACCATGAGAAAAAACATGGCTGTACCCGCCAGGAACATCCGGCGGCGGCCAATGAAATCAATATAGCGGCCAGCCGGAACCCTGGCCACCAGGGCCCCTACAATGAAGATTCCGGAAGCCAGCCCGGCGGTACCAATGGATACATGCCAGTTGGCGATAGCATAGCTGGTAGACCACAGCATCAGCTGGAAGTGCACAATATAAATCAGGAAATTCACCCCGATATCAAAAACGTAATCCCTGGACCATAGCCGTTCTGCCGGCCTGGCCTCACCGGCCGCAGCAGCCGGCTTCCCCCTACGTGAATCATTACTTTCTGTCATTTTAAATCTCCCCCTTGATCTCTATGGGTCTATACCCCACATGCATTGTTATACCACCATGGAATATATATGTCCAATTATTTTATTTTAGCGATATATGTGCTTATTATAACTTATAGTTATAATAAGCACATACCATTCCTATTTTATTGTATTCATTACCATTCTGTATTAAAACATGAAAAATAAATCACTTTTTCTTGATATAACAGGATAAAATAATACATTCTTTTTAGTTATCGTATTGATGAAAAAGTTGTATGGTGGGAGATGAAGCTTTTTTGCAAATGTATAGGAACTTTTCATAAAGCCAGCGAATACTAAACATAAACCACGAATCAGGAGGTCATCCTATGGACCATCAACTGGAAGAGGAAATCACCGATATCAATAAAAAAATCACTCTGCTGCTGCAGACCGGCCAGATGCTCATGGAAAGCGGTGCGGATACCAGCCGCATCATCCGGAATATGACACGGACCGCGGCCTATATGGGCATCGCCCAGGAAAAACTGAACCTGCATGTGATGTATACCACCCTGATGCTGAATATCCATGACGGCTCCCGGTTCTACACCGGCTTTCGCAAATGCCAGCACCACGGCATCAATATGACCATCATCTCGGCCTTGAGCAAACTGTCCTGGCGAGCCATGAAGAACAATTACTCCCTGGAACAGTATGAGACCGCGCTGCATGCCCTGGGGCAGCGGCCTCGCTTCTATTCTCCCTGGCTTACAGCCCTGGGAGCCGGCTTTGCCTGCGGCGGCTTCTGCAAGCTCTTTGGCAGTGACTGGCTGGCCTTTTTCTACACGGCCATCTGCGCCGCACTGGGCTTCGGCATCCGGCGGCTCTGCAATCGCTGGGGCTTCAACGGCTATGCCAGCATAGCCATCGCCGCCTTCTGTGCCACCTGTCTGGCGGTATTCACCCAGTATCTGCCGGCCTCCGATACTCCCTGGCATCCGGTCATTGCCTGCGCGCTCTTTATCGTCCCCGGCATCCCACTGATCAACTCCATCGATGATCTGCTGAATAATCATATCGTCTCCGGATCTACCCGGGCCATGAACACACTGATCATCGGAGCCAGCATGACCTTCGGCATCGTCATTGCCATCCGCCTGCTGCACATCTACGATTTCACCAGTCTGCGCATCATTCCCGACAGCATCTATCTGAGCCATGCCGCAGCTGCCGCCATTTCAGCCATCGGCTTCTCCATGATCTTCAATGTTCCCCGCCGGCTTCTGCCTGCAGCAGCCATCGGCGGCATCATTTCCGTCTGCCTGCGGAATTTTTTTGCGCTGGAAATGGGCATGGACCAGGCAGCCGCCTCCTTCATCGGCTCCGCAGTGGTAGGTATCCTCTGCCTGCAGGCCGTCCATTGGTTTCACACGCCTAACCATGTCATTGCGATCCCGGCGGTCATTCCTTTAGTGCCGGGGGTACTGCTTTACCGGCTTCTTTTTGCCATCATCAACATTACCAACAGCGATACCGCTGACCTCATTGCCGGCTTCCGCAGCGGCGTTGAGGCCATGCTGATCCTGGCTGCCGTCGCAGTGGGCATTGCCATTCCAAATATCTTTTTGAACCGTTATATCGAACGGAACCGGGAACTGCGGCAGCAGGAACTGCTGGCGGCCAACTACCCGGAATCTGAGGATTGAATAAAGAGAAGGGATGTATTCTCATGAACATTGTCATTGCCGTAGATTCCTTCAAGGGCAGCCTTTCCAGCTTACAGGCAGGGGATATCATTGTCCAGGCGGCCCAGACCATTTTCCCCCGGGCAGCTATCCAGCGCTTCCCTGTGGCAGATGGCGGTGAAGGCACTGTAGATGCCCTTGCGAAGGGTCTGGGAGGCAAAATCATCGCTGCCACTGTCACCGGCCCGCTGGGAGAAAAGATTGCCAGCCGCTACGGCATCCTGCCCCAAACCAACAGAGCCATCATCGAAATGGCCGATGCTGCCGGACTTCCCCTGGTACCGCCGGAAAAGCGGAATCCGCTTCATACCACTACCTACGGTCTGGGCGAACTCATCCTGCAGGCTGCCCAGGCCGGCTGCCGGGAATTCATCATCGGCATCGGGGGAAGCGCCACCAATGACTGCGGTCTCGGCATGCTGACTGCGCTCGGTGCCCGCTTCTTTCGGGCCGATGGAAGCCGGGCCGGCATCACAGGCGGCGACCTGGAAACCATCGAAAGCATCGATGTCCGGCAGCTGGCACCTGTCCTGCAGCAATGCCGGTTCCATATTGCCTGCGATGTCACCAATCCCCTCTATGGCCCCCAGGGCTGCTCCGCGATTTTCGCACCGCAAAAGGGAGCCTCGGCAGAAACCGTCCAGCGGATGGATCAGGCCATCCGTTCCTTTGCCCAAAAAGCAGCTGCACAGCTGGGCTATGAAGGGGCTCAGCTGCCCGGCGCCGGTGCTGCCGGCGGGCTGGGATACGCCTTTCATGCCTTTTTGCAGGCCTCCCTGGAACCGGGAATCTCCCTGATTCTTAAAGCCACCGGGCTGGAAGCTGCCCTGGGGCAGGCAGACCTTGTCATCACCGGTGAGGGACGCCTGGACGCTCAGACGGCCATGGGCAAGGCTCCCATAGGCATTGCCCGTTTAGCCAAGGGGGAGCGTCCCAAGACAAAGGTCATTGCCCTCTGCGGCTGCGCTATGCCAGAGGCCCGGTGCCTGAATGAGCAGGGAATCGACGCTTATTTTCCCATCCTCCCCGGGCCCATGTCCCTCCAGGAAGCCATGGACCCCGGCATCGCCGCCCAGAATCTCAGACAGACCGCAGAACAGGTCCTGCGTCTGCTTCGCACCGTATGAAAAAGGGAAGATGCTCCGCAAAGAGCCTCCTCCCTTTTCCTTCCTCAATGGCGGCAGGTATGTCCCAGGGCTGCCGCCCACTCATGGCTGATGAGCCCCCGATGGGCAAAGCTGCCCACCAGATGTGCGTTGATCTCCCGGATAGCGGCAATCTCCGCTTCACCGTTTTTCTCCCGTACCCGCTGATGATAGGCTTTCTTCAGCTGACGATTGATTTTATAATACTGCTGTACTCGAAGGTTCATAAATCGCATCTCCTTTAGTGTACATTGGGTCGGAAACAGTTGTCGATGGCTTTGGTGATATTCCCATCGATAAAGCCGTTATCCGCCATACCATACATGATTTCCATGGACTTTTCATGGGAAAATCCCGGTTTATAGGGCCGCGGCTCCGTCAGGGCCTGATAGATATCCACGCAGCCCATGAGCCGCTCCGGCTGATCCAGGTCCTTCCCGGTAAGCCCGAAGGGATAGCCCTGCCCATTGAGCTTTTCATGATGATATCCCGCCCACCGGGCCACCTCCTCCAGCCCGTCGATAGGGCTCAGGATATCCCAGGAGGCCTGGGCATGGGTCTTGACCAGCTCGAATTCCTTTTCCGTAAGCTTTCCCGGCTTCTCCAAAACCCTATTGGGAATGGTCAGCTTGCCGATATCATGGAGCGCGCCAGCCAGATAGAGCCTGGTCTGCACCGCGCTGTCCATGCCCAGATAGGCGCCCAATTCCCGGGCCTTCCTGGCAATACCCTGGGAATGGGTACAGGTGAAGTGGGATTTGTAATCGATGATCTTCGCAAATACCGAGGCCAGCCCTTCAATGCTCTTATCATCGTATTCCCGATACAGATGGGGCAGGGAATCCTGCAGCAGCTGCCGGGCCTGACGGCCGGCCAGTCTATCTCCAAAGGGCTCCGCAAACACCCGGGAGAACACTGCTGCCAGCTCAGTATCAAAAAGATGTCCCTCATGACGATGGACATAGGCCAGAATTTTTTCGTGCTTCTGACTGTCCACCTGATCCAATTGGAACCGGTTATCGATATGGTCACCCAAATGGATGAGCCGGGAAAACAAGGGGGTTTCTGCCGGCTTTTTCCCATAGGGCCCACTGCCATCCGCATTTTCATGATGATACAAGACCGCATCGCGGATCCGGTCATAAAAGGGCAGTACCCGCACATTCTGTTCCCCCAGCTCGCAATGGACCCGCAGGTCCTTCGGGGCAGCCTTGGTTTCCGGCACATAGGCTTCACTGCCCGATTGACCGGACTGCCGCAGGCTCACATATTCCGTCAGCGCATTGTCGTGCAGCACCGCTGCTGCCGCCAATGCCAGCAGGTCGCAATCCTGCAGCCCGTAGCTCCGTCCCATCGCTACGCAAAGATAGGCTACCCGCCCGGAATGATAGCTCCTAACGCCTAAGAATTCCTGCTCCACGCAATCCAGCGCATAAGAGACGGCATACAGCATATCATTCAAATAAATCTGCATATTCCTCTGATCCCTTTCTCAAAAACAACTCTTCTGCCCTTTATTATACAGCAATCAGGGTCTATATGCCTAGTATAAAATGCAAGTCCATAATTGTTCAAATTAGCTGAAATTTACAATTACACGTATTTTAAAAAACATCCTTGACATTTATTCCGAACACGAGTATATTAATTTACATCAAGTTTTTGTAAACTTGTAATCTTGAAAATCCGATGACGGGAAAAAGTATTTGCTGCACCAGCTTTCAGAGAGCCATCGCTTCGGTGCGAGATGGCAGCTAGGACAGAAAAGAAAATCCTCCCAGAGGAGTGCGGCTGAAAATAAAGTAAGCCAAAACGTCTGATCCACGTTACAGGAAACGCGTATTGCGATGTACGCTGAGCGCCCGGCTGTGCCGGGAATATGGGTGGTACCACGGAAGCAAGCCTCCGTCCCTTTTTTAGGGATGGAGGCTTTTATTTTTTCAGCCAGAACTTATTTTAGGAGGAATCCATCATGGAAAACATCAACTTTGCCAGCTTAAAACACAAGCGGGATCTGCGTATCATCCTGCCCGTATTCCTGGTATCCATCATCGCCTGCATTGACCGGGTGAATATCGCCTATGCAGCCCTCACAATGACCCAGGACCTGAACTGGATCACACCGGAGATTTTCGGTGCTGGTGCCGGCATCTTCTTCATGGGCTATCTGCTCTTTGAGATTCCCGGCTCGCTGGTGGCCGCACGCTTTTCCGCCACGAAATGGATTGCCCGCATCATGTTCACCTGGGGACTGGTATGCGTGCTCATGGCCTTTATGAACACCCAGTTTGAATTCTATCTTTACCGTTTCCTGCTGGGCGCTTCGGAAGCCAGCCTGTACCCGGTCATCTACTCGGTCCTCTACCCCCGCTGGTTCACCCCGGCGGAAAGAGCCAGGGCCACCTCCCTCATGCTCACCAGCCTGCTGCTCTCCACAATCCTCGGCGCGCCGCTGGCCGGTGTGCTGCTGCAGACCTCCTTTTTCGGCCTGCATGGCTGGCAGGAGCTCTTCATCCTGGAGGCCATTCCGGCTCTGCTCTTTGCAGTATTTTTCTTCTTCGGTGTAAAGGATCGCCCCGATCAGGCCGCCTGGCTTTCTGATGCAGAAAAAGACTATCTGACCCAGTCCTATGAAACGGAAAAGGCCAAGCTGCAAAAAGTAAAGAAGTATACCGTATTGCAGGCCTTTGCGGAGCCCAAGGTCCTGAAGCTCTGCTTCATCTACTTTCTCTGGGTCATCGGCTTCTGGGGCTTCAACTTCTGGATGCCCACCGTACTGAAGGGCCTGTCCGGCTGGTCCACTCAGCTCATCGGCGGTGCCATCGCCATCCCCATGACCGCCGCCCTCATCGTCCAGCTCATTGTCGGCCATACCTCCAGCAAGACCGGTGACCGTGTATGGCACGTGGCCGGCACTCTCTTTGTGGGCGCCATCGGCCTGGGACTGAGTCCCTTTGCCCAGGACATGGGCACCGCACTTTTCCTCATCTGCCTCTCAGCCATCGGCATCTACGCCTCCATGGGCGTATGGTGGACCATCCCCACCACCTTCCTCACCGGCCCCGCTGCCGCCGCCTCTGTGGCCCTCATCAACTCCTGCGGCAACCTGGGCGGCTGGGTCGGCCCCTACATGATGGGCTGGGTAAAGACCAATACCGGCTCCTTCGACCTGGGATATTTTCTCATGGCCGCCTTCATGTTCCTGGCCGGCCTCACAGTATTGACCATCAAATACAGCCTGTTCGGCCATCGCAAGGAAGAAAAGGAAGCCGCAGCCCTGACAGAATAATAGAAGCCACTGAAAAATCCGTTTTACAGCAGTATGGCCAGGCCAGCTGCCGCAAAGCGGATTTTTATCTGTTCATATACTATTCTGCAGCATTTTCCGGATAAAAGGCCTGAATTGCTGGAATGCCTTCCAGGAAAAGACACAGCCTACCAGGAAAACGACCGTACCACCGATACTGCCAAAATGTAAAAAATCACGGCTCAGACAGGAAAAACCGAAACCGGCCAGCAGTGTCAGCAGAATCAGCACTATATATTCTCCAGCTGTATAGCCAGCCTGCTTCCCAGCGGACATCGCCAATGACTTCTGTACAATTTCTTCTTGGGGTGTTCCCTCCCCGGCAGACAGCTTCCGCTGGGCGATCCGCTCCTTTTCCCGCCGTGTCCACAAAACGCCCTGCTGGATAAGCCCGCTCACCTCATTATCCCGGCGCACCCATTCTGCCAGTGTCAGCGAGAGGGATATGGGATCTATTTCCATGGACACCGTATCGCCCCGCTTCAGCATATAGGTATCGCCCTTCAGCTGCCATTCCTTTACGATGCCGTAGGCATGCCCTTGTTCATAGTGCGCCCGGCCCTTCAGCATTATATCCTCCTGCTCATATCCCAGGATCAGGTCACGATAAACAGCCGTCTCCTCACCGCCAGCTAAAAGTATGGTGCCATCCGGGCCAAAGCTCAAGCTCATGCCCGTATCTTCCAGCAGGCTCTTCTGCCGGAAGATAAGCTGCCGCTGAAATGCAAAGCACCCTGCCCCCTGCGTCCCCGGTTCCCAGCAGAATAAAAAGACTCGCCCCGGACTATGCAGATAAACCAGAAAGTTCCCTCCTGATTCAAAGGCCACATTGCGATCGTCCAGCTCCATTTCTCCCCGCATCTCATCCAGTACATTTCCGGACTGGTCAAGAAGGGGAACATACGTCCCCCGGGCAAAATCAAAGACCCGGAATCCCCTGCCCTGAATAAAGGCCGCAAAGCGATTTTCCTCTTGAAAAGCCAGGGACAGCGGCTTACTGCTGTCTGTCAATCCCTTCCAGGAATAGTGTCCGCGAGCCTGTATCTGCGTCCCCGCCAGCCGGAAGAAGCGAAACTCAGCTGCCTTTTGGGGAAGGTACACATAGAGTGCGGCATCCGGCGATGAAAACAATTCCTCGGGCTGCGGCATGCCTGTGCCGCGCCCCAATGCCTCCGCCATATCCACCACGAAAAAGCTGCCCCCATCCAATGCCCAGGCCTCGTAGCGGGCCGGATGCTCTGCATCCGCGGCCGCCAGCCCCAGCACATACAGCTCATCCGGCGTATAGCCAATGATTTGAAAGCCCTGGGGCAGAGCCTCTACCTTCCAGTAGAATTTATCCGCTTCCCTATAGGTATCATCCCAGGACGGCTTTCCGGCAGTCCAGGTCTTCGTACGCAAAAGCTTATCCTGCTTTTCTGCCTGTGGATACCGAAGCTGCACGCTCCTATGCTTCGGTCCAAAAAAACGCTGGCGGACTCCCACACTGAAATCGGCTTCCCGCAGGGGCTGAGAACAGCTGTCCATCTTTACCCGCAGCCCGATCTTCTTGCTGTCATAGGTATAATGAGCCGCCAGCCGATCCGAAGCAGTCATGAGAGATAAATAGGTATCCTCATCTATGAGCTTCTGTATCGACTGCAAATTATCCCGCAGGACACCTGTTTCCGCCTTTAATTCCTGCTGCAGCCCGTGAATCTCCCGTTCCAGCCGGTTTCTGGCTTCCTCCCGCAGCTGATGGAATACCCTGCCGGTATATTCCCTGGAATTGATATCTGGATCCGCTGCTGCCTGCAGAGAATAGCTGCGATCCACCCGTACCAGCTCTTCCAGCAGCAGGGCGGGCTTTTCCTGCTCTCCGGCCGCACTGCGGGCCTTAAGCTCAGAGAAATGCGCTTCCCGCTGGTTCTTCTCCAGCCGCGCCCTGGTATCCAGCCCCTCTTGATCCTGTGTGCCATTCAACATATGCAGCTTCGTCAGATCACCCTGCTGCACTATCTGCGCCTGGACATCCGCAGCAACAGCAAAATAAGCCGCCGCATCCTGAAACTTAGTCTGCGCGTAGGCAGCGATACCAGCCTGCATCGCTGAATTCGCGGCCATCATCTGAATATCCTCCAACGACATCTGACGGCCTTCATTGGAAATCCCCGTATAATTCTGCCGCAGAGCTGCATCCGCCTTTGCATAGCGCCAGGATTGCTGCAAAAGTTCTTCCGCCCGGGCAAGATCCAGATGCCTCGGTGAATACAGGTACAGCATTCCCAGCCTATTGGCGGCTATATAATCCGTAGGCTCCATATCATAGGCCTTCTGCAGATGCTGCAGTGCATCATCGTACATTCCTGCGTCGAACTGGGCCTTCAAATAAAAATTGAACCCCATATCCAGCTCATGCTGCCGCACCTTCTGCGCATCTGACAGCGCAACAGTCTGCGCAATCTGCAGCAGCAGAATATTGCTGAGCTGATGCAGAATATTCCCGTAGCGAAGTTCTTCCTCCACATGGCTCATATGCCAGTCAATCAGGGAATAGATTCTTTGATGGCCCTGATTTATAGTTTCAGCCAGCTGGCTGAAGCCCTCATCCATAGAATGGCAGACCATTTCGATATTTTCCCGAGCCACCCGCTGCTGATCCGCCGAAAACTGCTCCATGGCCTGTCCGATTTCCCTGGTCTGCTGCTGCATTTCCTGCTGGAATGCCTGATTCTGTCCCTGCACATAGGATTTATTCTGTATATAATCTCCCCACTGCTCCAGAAAGCCACGTTTTGAAAAGGGATTATAATAATAATTCATGCCGGTCATCCTCTCAAAATCCATTTTCTGCCACTACTTTTATTCCATAGTTATAAGTGTATCAAAAAATTTCAAATAAATAAATGTAAATTTATGTTGACAGGGGATTTAGGAAATGGATATTTCTCCAAAATAAAAGCACCTGCTCCCAAAATAGGAGCAGGTGCTTATTTATTCAGCTTACTTGTTGAATATGTTCTTCAGTGCCTGTTTGTTGACATCGCGGTTCAACTGAGCGAGGTAGGTGGTCAGCTTGATGTTCTTCGGGCAGACCTCAACGCAGTTCTGGCTGTTGCCGCAGCTGGTGATGCCGCCTTTGCCCATCAGAGCATTCAGGCGTTTTTCCTTGTCGAACTTTCCGAGGGGATGCAGGTTGAAAAGATACGCCTGTACCGACGGGGAAGCGCCGATGAAGTCGGACTGCGGTCCAACGTTCGGGCAGGCCTCGAGGCAGCAGCCGCAGGTCATGCAGTGGGAAATCTCGTAAGCCGTCTGGGCCGTGTACGGATTCTGGATAGGAGCATCCTTTACATCCCAGGTACCATCGATTTCCACCCATGCCTGAACGCGCTTGAGGCTCTCAAACATGACGGAACGGTCGATGAGGAGGTCACGGATGACCGGGAAGGTGCGGGCCGGAGCCAAATGAATCGGCTGCTCAAGCTCGTCGATCAGTGCGCAGCAGGCCTGACGGGCACGGCCATTGATGACCATCATGCAGGCGCCGCATACCTTCTCGAGGCAGTTGCATTCCCAGACAACCGGAGCGACTTTTTTGCCGTCCTTCGTCTGCGGATTCTTCTGAATTTCCATCAGAGAAGCAACTACATTGAGACCAGGACGATAAGGAATCTCGAATTCCTGAGTATAAGGCTTTTCCCCAGGACCATCCTGACGTTCTATGATAAAAGTTACTGTTTTCTGTTCTGCCATTCTTATTTATCCTCCCTCTTACTCTTTTTTCGCTACTGCGTAGTTACGAGGACGCGGTTTAACGAGCGAATGGTCGAACTCACGATAGGATACCATCGGCTCTTCGGTCTCTTTGTTGTAGGAAACGATCGTGATCTTCATGAAGCGCGCATCGTCGCGGCCCATGAATATCAGCTCGCCGTCCTTGTCCTTCATCACATTGCCCTGCTCATCCAGCTGGATTTTGGCATGGGCGCCACGGCTCTCATCACGCATACGGGCAGCCTTGGTGATAACCATAGCATAAAGGATCATGTTACGGAGCTGACGGACAAACATAGCTTCCTGGTTCGCACTCTTGGAATGGTCGCTGATGCCGATATCATCCCAGCGCTCGAGCATCTTCTTGAGCTCTACGAGGCAGATGTCAAGACCCTTGTTCTCGCGCTCAATGGTAACATATTTATACATGAGATCACCCAGCTCATGATGGAGGCGATGAGCATTTTCCTTGCCATCCATCTTCAGGATCTTCTCATATTCATCAACACATTCCTGACGAGCTGCCTCTACCTCAGCATCCGTCATCTCAGAGCCTCTGTCGCCCTCTTTTGCCCAGCGCATAGCCTCCGGACCAGAAATGGTTCCGGAATAAGCTGCGGAAAGCAGGGAGTTTGCACCCAGGCGGTTGGCGCCATGGTACTGATAATCGCACTCGCCGGAAGCCATGAGGCCCGGGATGCTGGTATGATGCAGACGATCTACCCAGATGCCGCCCATGGAATAATGGATGGACGGGAAGATTTCCATCGGAACCTTGCGCGGATCCTTGCCCACGAATTCCGAATACATCTCCAGGATACCGCCGAGCTTGCGCTCCAGATAATCTGCCGGGATATGGGACAGATCCAGGTATACGCGGTTCTCACCGTTGATGCCCAGGCCCATATGGACGCAGACCTTATAGATTGCACGGCTGGCAACGTCACGCGGAACCAGGTTGCCGTATGCCGGATACATTTCCTCAAGGAAGTACCAGGGTTTGCCATCTTTGTAAACCCATACGCGACCGCCTTCACCACGGCAGGCCTCAGACATCAGGCGGTTCTTATCAGAACCCGGGATAGCCGTCGGATGGATCTGGATGAACTCCGGATTGCCGATCTCAGCCCCCTGCTGATAAACAGCAGATACAGCGGAGCCATTGCAGATGGTGGAAGCTGTGCAGCGGCCGAATACCTGGCCAGGGCCGCCTGTTGCCAGGATGACCGTATCAGCACGGAATGCGCGGATCTCCATGGTGTTCATGCTCTGCGCAATGATACCGCGGCAAACGCCTTCCTTATTCTTCATGACCTTGATGAATTCCCAGAACTCAAACTTCTTTACGCCGCCCTTGACTTCCCAGCGACGTACCTGCTCATCCAGAGCATAGAGGATCTGCTGGCCCGTAGTGGAACCGGCAAAACAGGTGCGCTTGTTCTTCTGACCACCGAAATTACGGAGATCCAGAACGCCTTCAGCCGTACGGGTGAACGGAACACCCATGCGATCGAACATCTTGATAAGTTTCGGAGCTGCCTCGACCATGCCCTTGACTGCAACCTGGTCAGCCAGGAAGTCACCGCCATATACCGTATCATCGAAATGCTCATATATGCTGTCATGCTCGCCCTTGGTGTCCATGCAGGCATTGATGCCGCCCTGGGCACAGAGGGAATGGGACCGCTTTACCGGGCAGTACGAGAACAAATCGACTTCGCCGCCTGCTTCGCAGATTTTCAGGGTTGCCATGAGCCCGGAAATACCGCCGCCGACGACGATGATCTTCTTTTTCGTCATATCTTTAGCCATTTAGGTTTCTCTCCTTATACAGTTATAATCAACATTACATCAGGTAGCTGCCCATGAAGGCCAGCGTTACCAGCGACAAGAGAAGGCAGAGCAGCATGCTGAGCTTATCCACAACACACTGGATGCGAGGTCCCTTGGCAATGCCCCAGGTCATGCAGAAGGTCGTGATACCATTGCAGAAATGGAAGATTGCGGCCAGCATACCAAGAACGTAAAGAACGAATACAATCGGATTGGAAACATAGCTCTGGATGAGCTCATAGGAAATGGGCACGCCATTGATGCCCTTCGTGAAGATACGCAGATAGCCTACATGCCAAATCAGGAAGGCTACGAGATACCAGGCCGTCCAGCGCTGCAGAGCGAACTGCCAGTTGCGGGCATAGCCGTACTGGCCAGGGTTGTTCTTTGCCTGCAAAGCGATGTAGACACCGTAGATTGCATGGAAAAGGATAGGAATAGCATAGAAGCATACCTCAATTGCCAGGAATACCGGTTTCGGGATAAGCTCCATCATAGCCAGGCCGCCATTGAGCGCTGCCGGACCGCCAAGTGCCGATGCATTCGTCAAGATATGCTCTATAAGAACGGCACCGAGCAAAACAAGTCCACAAAGCGAATGCAAACGACGAAGATAAAAAGATGTGTTAATCATTCTAGACCTCCTATAAATTTTCTTTCCTAATGGAAAATATTATAACGCCACTGTTCAGGATTCCGCAACGCGGAATCCTGCCAATCAGCGTTTCAACGAGGCGGGAGACATTAGCTCACCGCCTGTTATCTCCGTTCGCGCCCGCCACCTGCAGAGGCGGGGGAAATCTTGTTCCGAATTATAACTTACGATAAGGGGCCTGGCCCATTTCGTAGAAGTTATTGCCTTCGGAATCGATGACGACAATCGCGGGGAAATCCACAACGGTAAGAGCCGCAACAGCCTCCGGGCCGAGCTCCGGATAAGCCAGGACTTCATACTTCTTTACGGATTTCGCGATGAGGGCAGCGGCGCCGCCAACAGCTGCGAAATAGGTAACGCCATGTTTTTTCATGGAGTCAATGACCTCCTGGGTGCGGGAGCCTTTGCCCACCATTCCCTTGATGCCCTGATCCAGCATGGTCGGCGTGTAAGCGTCCATGCGGCCGGCTGTCGTCGGGCCGCAGGAGCCAATCGGATCACCCGGTTTTGCCGGCGTAGGTCCAAGATAATAAACGATCTGATTGTTCCAGTCCACCGGCAGCTTCTCGCCGCGGGCCAGAGCTTCCGTCATAGCTTTATGAGCAGCATCGCGAGCGCTGATGATGGTACCCGTGATGAGTACGCTGTCGCCAGCTCTGAGCTTTCTGGATGCTTCTTCCGTAAAAGGTGTGGTAATGCGAATCTTTTCAGCCATTTTTATATCCTCCTCTTATATATTATAATACGCGTTCCGAATGGCGCATTGCATGGCAGCAGATTGTAACAGCAACCGGCAGTCCAGCAATATGGGTTGCGCCCCATTCGATGTTTACAGCAAGAGCGGAAGTCGTGCCGCCAAGCTGCGGTCCGATACCGGTCTTGTTGATGAGCGTGAGGAGTTCGCCCTCCAGCTTCGCATAATCCGGGTGTTCATTGCGAACGTTCGTCGGACGAAGAAGAGCGCGCTTGGAAAGATACGCAGCCTGATCCATGGTACCGCCAATACCTACGCCGACAACCATCGGCGGGCAGGGATTGCAGCTGGCATGCAGGATGATATCAAGAACAGCCTTCTTGACACCCTCAACGCCATCTGCCGGAACCAGCATCTTGATGCCGGACTTGTTCTCACTGCCGAAGCCCTTCGGTGCCAGCTGGATCTTGAGCTTGTCGCCCTCTACCATCTTGGTATAGATGACAGCCGGCGTATTATTCTGTGTATTCTTACGATTGAATAACGGCTCCGCTACTACGGATTTTCTAAGATAGCCTTCCGTATAGCCCTTGGCTACACCTGCATTGATAGCGTCATTGAGGCTGCCGCCTTCAATGTGCAGATCCTGGCCTACCTCAACAAAGACAATCGTCATGCCGGTATCCTGGCAGATTGGTCTGTCTTCTGCCTTGGCAATCTCGGCATTGCGGATGATCTGATCGAGGACATCGCGGCCAACAGGAGACTCTTCCGTCTCTCTGCCTTTCTTGAGCGCTTCATATACGTCCTGCGGCAGATAATAAGCAGCCTCTTTGCACATCTGCGCTACTTCTTCGGTAATTTTCCCTACTTCGATCGTACGCAAAGTAAAACCCCCTAAATATAAAATATAATACACTCGCAGGCTTCATCATACCATATTTTCAAAGTGCTTTCAAGCCGCTTCACTACTGGATTTGCGGGCTTAAAAAAATGAATCAGGTTCGCTTTTTTCAGCACTGCGGAGACGTATTTCCAAGAAAAAAGGACCGCATTATCATAAACTATGGTTATTATGACGCTTTTTCCCATATATGACGGTCCATACAATCCACCTAATATATTTGCCATCGGCAGTTTTTTTCCTGCCTGTTTAAAAATTTTCTTGAAAAAAATTTCTTTTACTATTTTTCATATTTTCACGCGCTGTAATTTTACCTGCGGCACCTGCCCCTCGGACAGCTCCAGCAGCAGAAATGATCCCAGAGCTTCATCCCGGGGACGGGCCACACTGCCCGGATTCAGCACCAATACCGCTCCCGGCGTGATATCAGCCACATGGGTATGCCCGTAGACAGCCACATCAGCTCCCCGTTCCGCCGCAGCCTCCTGCAGGGCTTCAATGGTATAGCGTACACCGTAAAGATGCCCATGGGTCAGAAAAATACGATGGCCCCCCAGCTCCACCAGCGCCTCCCCCGGCACACTGGTGCCCGGCCAGTCGCAATTACCGGCCACCATGGTAACAGCGGTATCCGAAGCCAGCTGCAGATATTCCGCATCGGAAATGCAGTCCCCCGCATGGAGCCAATGATCTACCCGGCCCGCCTGCCGCAGAGCCGCATCGATGGCCATAGTATTCCCATGGCTGTCGCTCATGATGCCAACTTTCATTTCAGATATTCCTCCAGCTTTTTTGCCATCTGCCGCAGAGCCGCTCCCCGATGGCTGATCTTGTCCTTTTCCTCCAGGGTAAGCTCCGCCATGGTCTTTTCCCCCACATAAAAATAGGGATCATAGCCAAAGCCGCCCGTTCCCCGGGCCTGGGAACGGACAGTTCCCGGACAGATGCCCTCCGCGGTCAGCAGTGTCCCATCCGTATCGGCAAAGGCCAGCACGCAGTGATAGGCTGCCGGCGATGCGTCACAATGATGCCTGGCCAGCTCAGTCACCAGCTTGGCATTGTTTTCCCCGTCCCCCGCATGATGGCCTGCAAACCGGGCAGAATAGACGCCCGGCGCTCCTGCCAGCACATCGATGCACAGCCCTGAATCATCCGCCAGGCAGGCACAGCCCGTCTGCTCCCGATAGAACTCCGCCTTGCTGCGGGCATTTTCGCCAAAGGTCTTCCCGTCCTCTGCGGCATCCGGAAGGCTCCCGAACTCAGCCAGCGATACCAGCCGGACATCCAGGCCCGCAAAGGCATGGATCATTTCCCGGATCTTCCCCTGGTTCTTCGTCGCGATTACGATTTTCTTCACATCTCCCGACCTACCTTCCATACCAGCTCGCCGCCTAAGATATCCTTCTGATAGGAAATAAGCTCATCGACGCCCTTCTCCGCCTTGGCCAGCAGTGCGTCCATCTCCTTGCGGGAAAAGGGCCGGCCCTCACCGGTTCCCTGGACCTCAACGAATTCGCCGCTGCCGGTCATCACCACATTCATATCCACAATGGCCTGGGAATCCTCCTCGTAGCAGAGATCGATGATGGGCTCGCCCTCAGCCGAGATTCCCACGCTCACCGCTGCCAGAAAATCCTTTACAGGGAAATCCTTCTCCGGGTTATAAATGGTGGCCAACGCCTGGACCAGCGCAATATAAGCACCGGTGATGGAAGCGGTACGGGTTCCGCCATCCGCCTGCAGCACGTCACAATCGATCATGACCGTGTGCTCTCCCAGGGCCTTCATATCCATCACAGAACGCAGGGAGCGGCCGATGAGCCGCTGGATCTCCTGGGTGCGGCCAGATACCCGGCCGCGGATGGATTCCCTGGAGGTCCGGGTCAGCGTGGAGCTGGGCAGCAGAGAATACTCGGCTGTGAGCCAGCCCTCACCGCTGCCCTTTAAGAATCCCGGTACCCGGTCCTCTATCGTTGCCGCGCAGATCACCTTGGTATTGCCCACTTCAATGAGCACTGAACCTGCGGGATAACGCTGAAAATGCTTTGTAATTTTTACCTGGCGCATCTGATCTGCACTGCGCCCATCTGTTCTAACCATGTGCTGCCTCCAAAAATCAATATCCTATATATTCTATACCGCTTTACGTTTTGGAGCAACAAAAAAATAGTACCTGCTTTTTATTGTCTGGCTGCGGCCCCTATAGTATACTGGATAATAATTATTAAATGAAGAAAAGAGGGATTCCTATGTTCCGTAAAATTCCCCTTCCCACCGTTGCAGTGGCCCTGGCTCTGAGCGCCACCGGCGGCCTGCTGAAGCTCCAGGGCTTTGCACTGCTCTACTGGCTCTTCGGCGCCGCCGCGGCCGTCTTCCTGCTGAGCTTTCTGATCAAGGCCCTGCGCTATCCCAGGGACATCTGGACGGATATCTCCGGCAGCTCCATCCTGGCCAGCGTATCCGGTGCCTTCTTCATGGCCCTCATGCAGCTGGCGGTATATCTCAAGGCCTTTTGCCCGCCAGCCGCAGCCTTCCTATGGTATCTGGCACTGGCAGGCTACACGCTGCTCTTCCTGGGATTCACCTGGCACTACATCCTGCGCCATCTGAACATGCAGCAGTTCTATCCCGCCTATTTCCTCATTTACGGCGGTATTGCCCTGACCTCTGTCACCGCTCCCCAATTTGGCGCGGATGCCATTGGGCGCCTGGTATTCTGGGCCGCCTTCCTTACCTTCTTTGGCGCCCTGGCCGGCGTGCTCTATCGCTACAGCCGCCCTGAGCCGATTCCCCAGCCCTTCCAGCCCTTCTTCTGCCTCTTCACCGCGGCTCCGAACCTGATTTTGGCGGCCTATCTGGCCGCTTTCCCGGAAAAACCGCTGGAAGTGGTCATCGCCGCCCAGGTCATCGTCCAGCTCTGCTATCTCCTGGTGCTGACCCGGCTGCCGCAGCTGCTGCGCATTCCTTTCTACCCCAGCTACGCGGCGTTCTCCTTCCCCTTTGTGATCACCGCCTACACCCTGCTGCAGACCATGGCCTACCTGGAAAAGAGCGGCATCGCCTACCCCGCCTTCCTCCCCTGGCTGGCCGCAGCCGAAAGCCTGCTGGCAGTGATCCTCGTGCTCTACGTAACAGTCTGCTATACCAGCTTCGTAATCGACCGCTGCTTCCGCTGCCAGCACACAAAACCAAAAGCATAACAGCACTGCTCCTCCTGCCAGCTGAAAATCTTCAGCTGGCTTTTTTTAGAAATTTACTAAAAGCCAAAAAAAGGAGGGAGCCGCAGCTCCCTCCTGGTTATTCATGACGGGTGATATTGAGTTTTGGTTCAGCTTCCTTTTCCGCCGGCTTTTCCTCGGCGGACTGTGCCTGGGCTGCAGGAGCCTCGACCGTTTCCGGTGTCTCCAGCGGCTGAAGGATCACGGTATCATTATCCTTCTTATCTTCCGCCTGCTCCGGCTTATCTTCCTTATCGGCGATATACCCCTTGGTCATGAGCTCTTCCAGCTCGGCAGCCTCCAGGGTTTCCCGCTCGATCAGAGCCTTCGCTATGATATGCAGCTTATCGACATTCTCCGTAAGAATGGTACGGCAGGCCTCATAGGCATCCTCCATATACTTGCGGACTTCCTTATCGATATCGCTGGCAACCTCTTCCGAATAGTTGCGCTGATGATTGATGTCCCGGCCCAGGAAAACCTGGTGGTCCTGGCCCTCGCCAAAGGCGATGGGTCCCAGCACATCGCTCATGCCGTACTGGGTAATCATGCTGCGCACGATCTGCGAAGCCCGCTGGATGTCATTCTGGGCACCGGTGCTGATTTCCTTCAGCACCACTTCCTCAGCCACCCGGCCGGCCAGCAAGGTCTTCAGCTTGTCCATAAGCTCGCCGCGGGTCGCATAGGAACGATCCTCCTTCGGCAACATAAGGGTATAGCCCCCTGCCCGGCCGCGGGGAATGATGGTTACCTTGTGCACTGGATCCGCATTGGGCAGCAGCATGCCCACCAGGGTATGGCCGCCTTCATGGTAGGCTGTGAGCCGCTTTTCATTGTCGCTCATAACCTTGGATTTGCGCTCCGGACCGGCCATGACCCGCTCGATGGATTCCTCCAGCTCGCCCATGCCGATCTTTTTCTTGTTGCGCCGCGCCGACAAAAGCGCAGCCTCATTCACCAGATTGCTGAGATCTGCTCCCGTGAAGCCTGGCGTACGCCGGGCCAGCACATCCAGATCTGCTTCAGTATCCACCGGCTTGCCCTTGGTATGTACCTTCAGAATAGCGATACGTCCCCGCACATCCGGTTTGTCCACCACGATCTGACGGTCGAAACGGCCCGGGCGCAGCAATGCCGGGTCCAGGATATCCGGACGGTTGGTAGCCGCAATGATGATGATTCCCTCATTGGCAGCAAAACCATCCATCTCCACCAGCAGCTGATTCAGCGTCTGCTCCCGCTCATCATGGCCGCCGCCAAGACCGGCACCACGCTGGCGCCCTACGGCATCAATCTCATCGATGAACACGATACAGGGCGCATTTTTCTTGGCCTGATCAAAAAGATCACGCACACGGGAAGCACCGACACCCACGAACATCTCAACGAAATCTGAACCGCTGATGGTGAAGAAGGGAACTCCTGCCTCACCGGCCACAGCCTTGGCCAGCAGCGTCTTGCCTGTGCCCGGAGGCCCAAAGAGCAGTACGCCCTTAGGAATGCGGGCTCCCAAATCATTGAACTTCTTCGGGTGCTTGAGGAATTCCACGACCTCCTCCAGCTCCTGCTTGGCCTCATCCGCGCCAGCCACATCCTTGAAGGTGACCTTCACCTTGTCGCTGCCGCTCATCTTGGCCCGGCTCTTGCCGAAGGACATGACCCGGCCGCCGCCTCCCTGGGTCTGCTGCATGATGAAGAACCACACACCTACCAGCAGAAGAATCGGCAGAATGGATGAGAACATCGAAGACCACCAGGGCGGCTCCGGCGGATTTTCCGCCTTGATGTCTACATGCTTATCCTGCAGGGATTTGATGAGATTTCCATCCCCGTTGGGTGAGTTCGGTGTAATCGTAGTGAACTCCGTGCCGTCAGCCAGCGTTCCCTTTATGACATTGTCAACAATAGTCACCTTGGAAACCTCGCCCTTATCCACCTGCTGCAGGAATTCCGTATAATTTATCTCCTGTTTTGTAGTATTACGGGTTGAAAAATAATCAATGACAGAAATCGCAATGAGAATAATCAACAGGTAAAAGCCTACATTCCTTAAGAACTTATTCAATCGGTCGCCCTCCTTCTCCTCGGAGCATCAGAGGAAGCTCCATGGGAATTAATTATACCATCAAATAGTCGTTTTCACAAATTATTCAGCGTAAATCTCTTTCTTCAACACGCCGATATAAGGAAGGTTACGATATTTCTCCGCATAATCCAGTCCATAGCCCACCAGGAACTCATCCGGAACCTCATAACCGCAGTAATCGATCTTGACATCCACCTTGCGGCGGGAAGGCTTGCTCATCAATGCGCAAAGCTTTACGCTGGCCGGTTTGCGGCCCTCGAAGTACTTCAGCAGATAATTCATCGTAGTGCCGGAATCGATGATATCCTCGATGATGATAACGTTCTTGCCCTCGATATCGTAATCCAGGTCCTTCAGTATCTTCACTGTGCCGCTGCTGGCCGTCCCATCCCCGTAGCTGGAGGCAATCATGAAGTCCAGCTGCACCGGCAGGTCAATAGCCCGTACAAGATCGGAGAAAAATACCACGGCGCCCTTCAGGATGCCCACAGCAAAAATCTCCTGGCCCGCGTAATCCTGGCTGATCTGTCTGCCCAGTTCAGCCACCTTATTGGCCAGATCCTCCCGGGAAAAATAAATCTTTTCAATATCGTCCTTCATCATTTTGAAATTCCTCTTTCCTTTAAAGTCATATATTCTTCAGTTGTAAAAACAAATATCTTTTCGTATCCGGCCGGACCGCTGCCACCGTTGTGCGCCGCCAGCCCCCCAGCCAGAGGATCTCCTCCCCGGCACAGAAAACCGGCACCCGGTCCCGCGCTTCACGGGGAAGCTTCCTGTCGATGAAAAAATCCTTCAGCTTCTTTGTGCCGCCAGCCAGCCGCAGCCGGTCCCCCGCCCTGCGGGAGCGCACCCGGACAGGGCCGGGCAGCCGGTCATAATCGCAGTACATGGCCTCTCTGCCCACATCCCGCGGAAGCTCCGAGCGGATCTCCGCCTGGACCACGCAGCGAAAAAACTCCAGCCTCGTCTGCCCGGGGATCTGCAGCGGCATCGCCGCTGCCGCTGCCGTCGGCTGCAGCGGCTTATGGAAATGCACGGTTCCATAGACCAGCTCCGCCTGAAATGTTCCCGGCAGAGAGAGGCGCCTGCCGCTCTCTCCCGTCAACAGGAACTCCCGTAGCTGCTCAAAATGACGGGCTTCCCAGCCCTGGCAGCTGCCCTGGAGCTGCTGCACCAGCTGGCGCAGCACCCGCCGGGCCATAGCCAGCGGCAGATCCCGAAATGCCCCCCGGTCCAGGCTCCATCCCCCGGACTCCGGCCGGGCCATTTCCCGCAAAAGGTGCGCCGCCTGGCCATCCAGATAATCACAATCCGCGGCAGCCAGCTCTGCCAGCCGGCAGAGCGCTGACCGCACGCCGGGATTATACTCCCGGGCCAGCCGGGGCAGCAGTTCCAGCCGCAGTCGATTGCGGGTGCAGTCCGGCAGATCATTGGTAGCATCATGCCGGGGTGTCAGCCCCCGCTGGCGGCAGTATTCCTCCAGGACCGCCTTTGTCGTAAAAAGCAGCGGCCGGATGATTCTGCCCGCCTGGGGGCGCATACCGCTCAGACCATCCAGACCGCTGCCCCGCAGCAGATGCTGCAGGACTGTCTCCGCCTGATCATCCCCGTGATGGGCTATGGCGATGACAGCCCCCGGTCCCAGCCGCTCCCGCTGGCGATGGAGAAACGCATACCGCAGGTTCCGGGCCGCCGTTTCCAGCGACTGTCCATGAGACGCCGCCCAATCCGGCACCGCGGCTGCCTCCTGGACAAATTCCAGGCCATGCTCCCGACAGAAGGCCGCCACAAAGGCCGCATCCTGCCGGGAATCCTCCCCCCGGATACCATGCTCAAAATGGGCTACGCAGATGCGCAGCTGCCATGTTTCCCGCAGCCGCCAGAGGATATCCACCAGCGCCAGGGAATCCGGCCCGCCGGAACAGGCCGCCACCACGCTGCTGCCCGAAGGAAGCAGCTGATTCTGTTGACAAAAGCTTACAAATTCCTTTAACACTGCCATCCCATCCATAACCACAAAAAAGCACCCTTCACAGAGTGCTTTCTGAAGCCTGTTATTCAGATCTGCGGGAACCGCCGCGGCCGCCGCGCTTCGAATCTGTCTTCTTGCGCAGATCTGTAAGTCTCTCATCGCTGTCCTTCAAAAACTTGGACAGCTTATCTTCAAAAGAAGCCGCATTATTATTATTATATCGATTCTGTCTCCTGAAATCATTGGCAGGCGCCCGGTAAGAGGACTGACGATATGAAGAGGAAGGTCCATGCTGCTGGGCCTGGCTCCGCGAATGCTGCTCTTCCGGCTTCTTTTCCTGGAGCTGCTTGATTGAAAGGCCAATCTTGCCCCGCTCATCCACCGTAAGCACCTTTACCTTAACCTTTTCCTTCTCCTTCAGAAAGTCATGGACGTCCTTGACATAGACATCTGCAACCTCGGAGATATGTACAAGACCAACCTTACCGCCCGGAAGCTCAACGAACGCACCAAAATTCGTGATGCCTGTTACAACGCCTTCCACAACACTGCCAACTTCAATGGACAAATTACTTCCTCCTCAAAAATTTATACATTACACGCCTATTATACCCTTGCCTATTTCCCAGTGTCAAGAACACCTTGTCATTTCCGTGAGTAAATGTACGGCATTTCTCCCTGGCGCGTCATGCCCAGTTCTTCCCGGGCAATTTTTTCGATATAGGCAGGATCATTGAGCTGCCCTTTTTCCTGCAGCAACGCGTCATGCTCCTGCTGAGCCGCCTGCAGCCGCTGCTGCGCCGCCTCATAATCCTGGTTCACAGAATTCAGATAGAAATGCTGGGACACCATCATATAGGAAAAATAGCCAACAATGCCCACCATGAGCACGACAAACCAGTCGAGCCGCCGCCCGTTTTTCCTATACGCTTTCTTCTCCATTGCTGTCCCTCACTATCTTTCTTCTGCCCTTCCGCCTATCATACAATGTACCTTGCTGCGCGGCAAGCCGCCAAAAGCTTCATTTTTCACTCCACTGGAAGTAATTTGTCGCAGCAATGCGGCGGTATACCGAACCGCAGTGTTCGCAGCGGAAATGGTCCCAGACATTATCCATGTCTACCTTGCCATCCACGATGCGCACCGGTCCGCCCTCCACAAAGTCCATGATCTCCCCGCAGCGCGGGCAGGTGCAATGCCCCTGTTCATCCTTTTGCAGCTGCATGGGCGGTATATCCCCCGTAGAACGTACCGTCTTCGGAGCCGGTTCCTTTTGGGGCATAGCGAATACATCATAATACCCGGTATCCAGCATTTCACGGTAAAATACCCGGCAGTGATCGCACTCATATTTCGGCTTGGTGTTTTCCATGTCCACCTGCCCGTTGACGATCTGTACTGCTCCTCCCGGAACATACCGCAGTGGCTGGCTGCAGGTAGGGCACAAAAATTCTTTTGTTTTTCCATCTGTTTTCAATCTCACTAATGACATTGTTCTCACCAGACGTTTCCCAGCCTTTGCTCCATGCAAAGCATGATAATTAATATTACTATTCCATAAAAACTTTGCAAAAACCTGCCAGGATATAGTTTTTTTACAAAAATACATAAAAATTTTATTGTATCAAAGCTCTGTCCTTCGCTTCTGCCCTCTGGACCAGCTCGGCAACAATCACAGCCGCAGCCTGGGGATGACGGCAGCCCGCCGCCTGCTGCCGCATTTCAGCCAGCTTTTCCGGCTGATGGAGCACCTCCGCGATAGCCCCGGCCAGCCGGTCATCCGAGCGGATCCAAAGCGCCGTACCGCATTCAGACATATACACCGCATTGTCTGTCTCCGGCCCGGGAATGGGCTCATGCAGCAGCACCGGCAGCCCTACGGTCAGCGCCTCGGTAATCGTCAATGCCCCCGGCTTGCTGATGAGGAAGGACGCCGCCGACATGAGCGTCCGCACCTGGTCTGTATAGCCCCAAGCCCGCACCTGATGATGGGAGGCGGCCGCAAAGCGCTGTACCTTTTTCAGCAGCGCCTGATTGCGGCCGGCCACTACCAGGATCTGCAGCGGCTCCGGCTGCTTTTCCAGCTGTGCCAGCGCAAAATCCATGCCGCCCAGTCCCAGGCCGCCGCCCATGATCAGCACCACCGGCCAGTCCGCCCGCAGATCCAGCGCCTGCAGCGCCGCCTCCCGGGCTATAGGTGTGCCAAAGCTTCGTTCCACCGGGATGCCCGAGACCACGATGGATTCCCGGGGAATGCCTTCTGCCGCCAGAGCCTCCTGCATTTTGGCCCGGGCTACGAAATAGACATCCACATTATGATAGACCCACATCTGATGCACGGAATAATCCGTGATGACCGTGGCGAACAGGAAGTGCTGCTTTCCGCTGCCCTTCAGGGAAGAAGCCGCCCCCGCCGGAAAGGGATGGGTGCAGACCACCACATCCGGCCGGCAGCGGCGCACCAGGGAAGCCATATTCCGCTTCATCACCGTGGACAGCACCCCCTGCACCAGTCCGCCGCCCGCATGGCCGCCAGTGAAATTGTACAGGAACTCATAGAGATTCGGCACAAAAGCCAGCATGGTCAAATAGCACTGCTTCATGAATGCGTTGAGCCAGGAGGTCTCCCCTGACATAAAATCGACGATCCGGATACTGGCATCAGCATATTCTGTTTTTATCTCATGGGCCACAGCCTCAGCGGCCTTCACATGGCCTGAACCTATCGAAGCCGTTACGATGAGAAAGCTTTTTCTCGGCATCTGCTTTTCCTCCAAATACCCGTCTCCATATTTGCATAAATTTCATTTTAACATATTCGTGGAAGCGATGCAATGAAACCATGCCCCTTTTCAAGCTGTAAGACCGCCATCTACGCTCCAGGCAGCTCCGGTGACAAAGCCCGCCTCCGCCGATGCCAGGAACACAATGAGGCTGGCGGCCTCCTCCGCCGTGCCGATACGACCCAAAGGATAGACGCTGCTCATCTCCCGCAGGGCCTGCTCCCGGGAAGGAGCCGCTGCCAGCTGAGCCTCTGTGAGGGGCGTGGCTATATCCCCCGGGCAGATGCAATTGACCCGGATATTCCAGGGCGCCAGTTCCAGGGCCAGGGCCTTGGTGAAAAGGGTCACCGCCCCCTTGGAAGCACAATAGGCGCTGCAGAGATAATTCCCCTGCAGACCGGCGTCAGAGGATACATTGACGATGGAGCAGCCTTCTCTCTTCTTCAGCTCCGGCAGGGCGTATTTCGCCATAAAATAGCTTCCCTTCACATTGACAGCCATCAGCCGGTCGAAATCCGCCTCCTCCATATCCTCCAGCGCCCGTTCCAGGTAGATGCCCGCAGAATTCACCAGTACATCGATGCGGCCGAAGTGCCGGACCGCCCGGGCCGCCAGCGCCTCGCAATCCGCCGGACGGCTCACATCCCCGGAGAAAAAAACCATATGGTCAGCCGGAGCGTACTGACACAGCTGCTTTACAGCCTCCGCGCCCCGGTCCGCAGACCGGCCCGCCAGGACCACCCTGGCCCCCCTGGCCAAAAACAGCCGGGCCGCCGCCAGGCCGATGCCTGAGGTGCCTCCGGTAATGAGTATCACCTTATCCTTCATGATGCTCTCCTCCTAAAATAAAAGAGCTGCCGCCGGCAAAGCCGGAGACAGCCCCATCCCCCTTCGGGGGCAGCCCCAGTGAGGCTGCAAATCGCATTATTTCTTTTTCTTATTGACAGCTTCCTTGAGAGCCTTTCCTGCTTTGAATACAGGGTTCTTCGAAGCCGGGATCTTGATCTCGTCACCCGTCTGCGGATTGCGGCCAGTTCTGGCGGCACGAGCCTTGACCTCGAAAGTACCGAAGCCAATCATCTGTACCTTATCTTTTTTTACCAGAGCCTCCTCGATGCTGGAGAATAAAGCGTTAACCGCCTTTTCTGCATCTTTTTTCGTCAGCCCAGCCTTTTCGGCAACATTAGCCACTAATTCAGTTTTGTTCACAAGTGTAGCCTCCTTTGAAATTATTACGATTAGCTTAATTCGCTATAACTCTTGAGATTCCTCTTTATTTTTGCAAATTTATTAAAAAAAAACCTTTTTTTTTGTAAAAAACATAAAAAGCGCGAAAAAAAGCCCTATTTTTCTTCTTTTGCCTCATTCCAAAAGGCATCCAGCTCTTCCAAAGAGAACGATTCCCAATCCCGTTTTTCAGCCTTTACCCGCTGTTCCACATGGGAAAAGCGATGCATAAACTTGCAGTTTGTATGCATAAGAGCCAGCTCCGGATCCACCTTGAGGAACCGGGCCAGGTTCACCAGACTGAAGAGCACATCCCCCAGCTCCTCGTTGATGTGACCGCTGTCCTTTTCCGCTACAGCCTCCCGCAGTTCCTGCAGTTCCTCAGCCACCTTGTCCCAGACCGGCGCCACGCTGTCCCAGTCAAAGCCCACCTTGGCAGCCTTTTTCTGCAGCTTCTCCGCACTCATGAGGGCAGGCAGCCCCCGGGGCACTCCATCCAGAGCTGAGGTCCGCTCCGGCTTTTCCTGCTTCTTCATGGCTTCCCAGCTCAAAAGGGCCGCACCGGCATCCCGGGCCTGCACATCGCCAAAGATATGGGGATGACGGCGCACCAGCTTCCGGGTCACTCCGTCGATCACATCCTGCATGGAAAAGTTTCCTGCCTCCTCCGCCATGCGGGCATGGAAAACCACCTGCAGCAGCAGATCCCCCAGCTCCTCGCAGAGCAGGTCCGGATCCTCCAGATCAATGGCCTCCAGCACCTCATAGACCTCTTCGATGATATTTCGGCGCAGGCTCTTATGTGTCTGGACCAGATCCCAGGGACAGCCTCCGGGAGACCGCAGGGTCTGCATGATATCCGTAAGCGGCGTCATATCGAATACCGGCTTTTTCGGCCGGGCCGGCACGTAGAGACTGGTCAGATGATCGATATCCGGCTGACGATCCATTTCAAAGAGAGGAATCCGCCGCAGGCTCTCATCGGGAAGCCCAAGATTATGGATGAATACCACCTCATAATCATCCCCAAAAACCTCCATGAGGCTCAGCTTCGTATCCGAAGCAATGGCTTCGTTGTAAACCTGGGTGATCACCAGCCCCGTAGCGAGATCTGCCGGCAGCTGATCGAAATCCTCCGCATCGATGATGGTAAGCCCGTCGATGGGATCGATGCCCAGCCGGGTATAGAGCACCTCCACAAAGCTCATGCCCGGCAGAATGGTTACCGGTACCTTCCCCGCTGCCATCTCCCGCAGCAGCACCACCGTGCGCTCCGCCACCAGCGGGCTTCCCGGCACCGCATAGACGATTTCCTCTCCGGATTGGGCCCGGGCAATGAGGTCAGCGGCAATCGCCTGATAAAGGGCCTCAAAGCTCTCCGCCTGCTCATAAAAACCATCATAGGAATGGATCTCTATGCCCCGCCGGCGGATTTCCTCCACCGTGGGGTGTACCGCTGTACGGAACAGCAGTGTCCTGGCCTGCCGCAGGATTTCCCAGCTTTCCATGGTAATGAGCCCGAAGCTTCCCGGTCCCAGGCCTATGACTGTAATATTTCCTGACATCTGTCTTCCTCCTCAGCCCTCAGGCCCTTAATTTCTGTCTGGCTCTCACTGCCTTCTGCAGCGCTGCCTCATCCCCGGCCAGCATCATCAGCAGCCGGGTCAGGAACCCGGTGATATCCTTCTTATGCAGCGCCGACAACCGGATGCGCATGAGCTGCTGGGGCGGCGGCAGCAGCTTCATGGACATTCCCAGCTGTTCCTTGAGCTTCAGCATATTTTCCACTGCGAAGGATGGCTGGGGCAAAAAGGATATCTCCAGCATAGCCGGCTTTTCCACCACCGACTTGATGCCCAGATCCCGGGCGTAATTGCGGATGCGGGCCACGGAAAGCAGCCGCATCACCGGCGCCGTAGGTTCGCCGAAACGGTCGATGAGTTCATCCAGCAGCCCCGGCAGCTCCTCATTCTTCCGCACCGCCGCAATGCGCTGATAGATCTCGATCTTGTGCAGCGCATCCGGGATATAGCCTCCATCCAGATAGGCCTCCACCTGGAGCTCGATCACCGGCTCCGGGATTTCCTCGATAGGCTTGCCCGTCTGCATGGACTGGATAGCCTCCTCCAGCAGACGGCAGTACATCTCAAAGCCCACGCTGGCGATATGTCCATGCTGCTGGGAGCCCAGCAGATTTCCGGCGCCCCGGATTTCCAGATCCCGCATGGCAATCTTGAAGCCCGCCCCCAGCTCCGCAAATTCCTTGATGGCCTGCAGCCGTTTTTCCGCCGTCTCCGTGAGCACCTTGTCCGCCTGGTAGACGAAATAGGCAAAGGCCATGTGATTGGACCGCCCTACCCGGCCCCGCATCTGATAGAGCTGAGAAAGGCCGAAATAATCCGCATTGTACACGATGATGGTGTTGGCATTGGCCACATCCAGACCATTCTCCACGATGCTGGTCGCCAGCAGGATATCGTATTTTCCCTCATAGAAATCCACCATGACCCGCTCCAGGATCTCCTCCGGCATCTGCCCGTGGGCGGTCTGGATCCTGGCCTCCGGCACCAGCTCCTCCAGCCGCTGGCGCATGCGGTCGATGGTCTCCACCCGATTATAGACGAAATAGACCTGGCCGCCCCGCTTGATTTCCCGGCGGATGGCGCTCTTCAATATGCCGTCATTGTTCTCCACCACATAGGTCTGTATGGGATAGCGCTCCGCCGGCGGCGTCTCGATGATGCTCATATCCCTGGCTCCCACCAGGGACATATGCAGGGTCCGTGGGATAGGCGTAGCGCTCAGGGTCAGCACATCCACACCGTTGGCCAGGCTCTTGATCTTTTCCTTCTGCTTCACGCCGAAGCGCTGCTCCTCATCTACGATCAGCAGCCCCAGATCCCTGAACTTCACTTTTTTCTGATTCAGGATTGCATGGGTGCCGATGAGGATATCCACCTGCCCCCGGGCCGTGCGTTCCATGGTTTCCTTCTGTTCCTTGGGGGTACGGAAACGGCAGACCACATCCACCACCGGGCCGAAATTCATGAACCGGGAGGTAAAGGTCTGATAATGCTGCTGAGCCAGCACCGTGGTCGGCACCAGCACCGCCACCTGCCGGCCGCTCATCACCGCCTTGAAGGCTGCCCGGATGGCCACCTCGGTCTTGCCGAAGCCCACATCGCCGCAAAGCAGCCGGTCCATGGGCTGTTCCTTTTCCATATCCGCCTTGATCTCCGCCACAGCCGTAAGCTGATCCGTTGTCTCCTCGTAGGGAAAGGCATCCTCGAATTCCTTCTGCCAGGTGGTATCCGCAGAAAAGGCAAAGCCCTTCACGCTTTTACGCTTGGCATAAAGCTGAATGAGCTCCTTGGCAATATCCTGGACGGAAGCCCTGGCCCGGGCCTTGGCCTTGGCCCACTCCGTACCGCCCATGCGGTGCAGCCGGGGAACCTCCCCCTCGGAACCGATATATTTCTGCAGCAGCTGCACCTGATCCGTGGGCACGAAGAGCTTATCATCCCCGCCGTATTTGATGTGCAGGTAGTCCTTATGCACCCCGCCCACATCCAGGGTCTCCACCCCAAGATATTTGCCGATGCCGTGATTCACATGGACGACATAGTCCCCCACATTGATATCCCGAAAATGGGCGATCTTTTCTCCCGGCTCCTTTTTGGGCGCCAGCTTTTTCTTCTGCCGGCCAAAGATATCCTTTTCCGTGATGACCACCAGCCGGGCCTCCGGCAGCTCAAAGCCATTGAGCAGCGTTCCCTGGGCAATGGTGACCAGCTGATCCGTCAGGGGATCTTTCTTTTCCGCCACGGAGGAGGGCAGCCGATGGCGGGCAAAAAACTCCCGCAGGGAGTCCGTCTTCGTCTTATCCCCCAGCAGCACCAGTACCCGCTCTTTGGTTCCCAGCCAGCCCCGCACCTCGCCGGCCAGCATATCCATCTGCCGCTGGAAGGGGGCCATGGCCTTCACCACCACGCTCACGATCTCATCCGGTTCCGCTCCATGAAGCTTCTGCAGCATGAGGGCCGTGTAGATCACATTGCGCAGCTGGGCCGCAGCCACCATATCCTCCCAGCCGAAGATCTGCTTCTTGATTTCAGGATTTTCCTTCACCAGCTTCAGGATCTGCTCCCGGATGCGCATGGGTTCGTCAAAGATCACCGCCGCATCCCCAGCCAGGTAGGACAGGAACATCTCCGGATTCCCGGAGGCATCGGTGCCGGCCAGAGGAAGCACCACCAGGGAACTGGTATTGCGGATGGAGCGCTTGGTAGCCAGATCGAATTCCCGCAGGGAATCGATTTCGTCATCAAAGAACTCGATGCGCACCGGTACCAGGGAATTGATGGGGAAAACATCCACGATGCCGCCCCGGGCACTGAACTGCCCCAGGGTTTCCACCTCTTCCACATGCTCGTAGCCCAGCTGAACCAGCTTTTCCAGCAGAGCATTCCGCTCAATCACATCCCCCAGCTTCATATGGAGGCTCAGCCGGGAAAACTCCTGCTTGGATATGCCCTTCTGCACCGCTGCAGCGGCACGGGCCAGCACGATTACCCGCTCTTCCCTCATAAGCCGTCCCAGCACATCCATGCGGCGGGCAATGAGATCCACGCTGCGGGCTGTAGCCGAGAAGGTCAGTACATCCAGTTCCGGAAGCTCCACCACCGGGATTTCCGGCAGAAGAGCCGTCAAATCCTCCCGCCATTCCTCCAGTGTCTCCTTATTATGGGTCAGAATGACCGTTGTCCGGGGTGCCGCCGCAAAGGCTGCCGCTAAAACCGCATGCTTCTGAGTTCCGGCCAGGCCGTAGACAAAGCTCTGGCTCTTCTTTTTGGCAAAGCAGCTGGCGATCCGTGCCACCGAAGGGTCATCACGCATCGCTGTAAAAAGTGGATTCATTTCCTCACCTGTCCAATCATACCAAAAGGGGACTGTCAACTGAAACAGGTCCAGTCGATAGCCCCTCGATACCTTTTCTATTTTACCGCTTAATTATAACGCATTGTTCAAGGTTTTTCAAAGAAAAACCTACCACTTGACGTTTCCCACAAGGGACTAGCTTCGCGTCGCAATGAGGCGGGGATATGCCCATTGCTCCTATGATTCGACTTTTCCAGCCGCCCACAATAGCATGGAATATCCTGCGTGCCTCATTATAACGCATTGTTCAAGGTTTTTCAAAGAAAAACCTTGAAGGATCAGCCCAGGATGTTGTGACGCAGTGCGTAATCCACCAGCTCGGACTTCTGGGTGCAGCCCAGTTTCTGCATCAGACGCGTTTTATAGGTGGATACGGTCTTGATGGAAATATACAGCTTCTCCGCAATGACTGAGAGGGAATAGCCGTGAACCAAAAGTGCCAGCACCTCCCGCTCCCGTTCCGAGAGCTCGGCCTCTTCCTTGGGTTCATTGATCAGGCTGTCGATGAGTACATGGGCTTCCTTCTCCCCCAGATAGCGGCCGCCGGCAGCTACTGTATGCAGTGCCTGGAACAGCTCAGAATCCAGGGTATCCTTGCAGAGATAGCCGTTGGCTCCCTGCATCATGACCTCCTTGATATACTGCTGTTCACTGTACATGGTGAGGATCAGCACCTTCACCGGATATTTCCGGGCCCGTATCTCCCGCAGGCACTCCAGCCCGCCCATGACCGGCATGGAAAGGTCCAGCAGCACGATGTCCACCGGCGTAGTCTCCAGCTGCTTCAGTGCTTCCCGGCCATCCGAGGCCTCCGCCACCACCTGGAAATCCCCCTGGGAGGACAGCAGCAGCTTCAGGCCTGTACGCAATACCCGGTGATCATCCGCGAGTAATATCTTTAATGGTTCCTGCATCTTTATAATCTTCTCCTTCCGCCTCTATTCCCTTCAAAGGCAAAATAATCGTAATGCACGTGCCCCTCTGAGGCCCGCTGTCAATATGGAATCGTCCGCTTAGAAGCTCCACCCGCTCCCGCATGCTCACCAGCCCCAAATGCCGGTTCAGCCGGGCTTTTTCAGCGGTACGGCGATCGAAGCCGATACCGTTGTCACGGATGGATAAATGGATTTCGTCAGTCAATGCGGCCAGCTTGATGTTCACCGTATCCGCCTGGGCATGGCGCACGATATTCGTCAGTGCCTCCTGCAATGTCCGGTAGCATATCAAAGAGATGGCATGGGGAAGCTTGGAAAAGTCCCCTGTCACCTTCATGTCCACCGCAATCTGCGGCTGGGTCCGCCGGAAGGTCTCTAAAAACTTCTCAATGGCCACTACCAGCCCCAGATCCTCCAGCATGGGCGGATGAAGATTCACCGCCAGCCGGCGCAGTCCCTCCAGTGTTGTGGAGGTAAGGTTTCGTGCCTCAAAAAGCAGTTCCCGCTGCTCCTTGGTCATGAGCTTGTCGTGCAGGATCCGCAGATAGGCCAGAATGGAAACCATGGACTGGCTGGTCTCATCGTGCAGTTCCCGGGATATTCGCTTGCGCTCGTCCTCCCGGGCGGAAAACAGCTGACTGATGAGCCACATCCGCAGCTTCTCCTTTTCCTTCAGAGCGGCCAGCAAGCGGGAATTCTCCTCATCCTTCATGCGCAGCTTGCTGGTCATATCATTGAAGGCCTGACCCAGCTGCCCTACGTCGTCCGCGGTCTCCACCGGCACCTTGACATGATAGTTGCCGCCTCCCAGCTGCTGCACAGCTGCCGACATGGTGCGTATAGGCTGCAAAAAGTTCCAGGCATAACGGGTGGCCATAAGAGAAGCCACCACACAGATGATGAACACCAGAATGATGATCTGAGCGCACCGTTCCTGCATGAGCCGGGTCATCTGCTTTTCCGTCATGCCGATGCGCAGATAGCCCACCAGTCCCTCATCAATGGGATACATGATCTCCCGGATCCGCCCCTCATCACTGGCAAAGGACATGGTATCGATGGACATGCCCTCCTGTGGGTGCCGGGTAGCAGGCAGCCCCTCTGGCAGCCCGTTGGTAAAGGTACTGGCCAGGATATCCCCGTCCGGATAGGATACGATGATATACCGCACCTGATCGTTATTGGCCATAGTCTTCATCAGCCGCTCCGAAATGGAAAACCGGTCATCCAGCAGAATATCATTGCCGATGATAGCTCCAATGGAAGCGGCAATCTCCTCACCGGATTTATCCAGCCCGTCCTCCAGGGACTGGCTGGTGGTATAAAGCAGCATGCCGCCCATGAGCAGGCCGCAGATGAAGATTGCCCCCACGATCAAAAGATTGAATTTTAAATACAGGCTGTGATTATCCATATCAGTCCCCCGGCAAACGGTCCCGCATGCTGTATTTACTGCGCAAATCCTCATACAGTTCCGGCTGCGGCGGCACAAATTTATCAATGACAGCCCGCTGCATAGCTTCCCGCAGCGGTGCCTCATCCGACATCTTATAGAATATTTCCTTCAGTTCCTGTTTTTCGGCCTCCGGCAGATCGCTTCGCATGACCACGGGTCCTGTGGGCGCCTCCTTCAGCACGTCGATGATCTGGACCTTATCCGCCAGCTGGGGATTCATATGCACGGCATAATCGTAGATCTGGCTGTCCACACTGGCAGCATCCGCCAGATGATTGGCCACGGCCCAAATGGATTTATCGTGGTTATAGGTATAAAAACAGCGCTTGAAATACACCTCCGGTGAGGTGTGCCTATCCAGCAGCAGATAATCAATGGACAAACGCCCGGAGTAGCTCAAGGGATCTGTAAAAGCAAACACCTTCCCCTGCAGGTCATCAAAGCTGTTGATGCCGCTGTCCTTGGCCGTAATCAGATAGGTATGATAAAAAATCGTACCATTGGTCTGCACCATAGCCAGCAGCTCAACAGGCTGCATGCCCCGATAGGCGGAATAGGCGCCGGTGGAAAAGAAGGCGATATCCGCGTCGCCGCCGGCCATGAGCATATTCAGCTCTTCGTAGGTCCGGCGCTGCAGCAGCACTGCCGGACGATGGAGCTGATCCGATATATATTCAACCAGAAGCTGATAGGACTGCCGGGTTTCCTGGGGCGACATCACGGAAGCAAAAGCAATGCGCAGCGGCCGTTCACCGCCGTTTTTTCCGGCTGCCAGGGAGGTATCCGCTGTTCCCTGCTGGCTCCGGGAAAAATCGATTTTCCCCTGGGGTGTATCACAGCCTGTGCACAGCAGCAGCAGGACTACCAGCACCAGCAGAAGAGAAGAAAACTTCTGTACCACTTGTGAAAGACTCCTTTTCCGGCGAAAACCTCGCCACATATCTCGTTCTTCGTTATCATAGCATAAAACATTTTTTTCATCAATGGAAAGGGGAAGGGCGCCCAGCCAAAGACCGGACGCCCCAAAAGAAAATTTATATTTAGAGAGGGATCTGCAAATTAAGCTTCTTCTTTCGGCTTCGCGTTCCAAACCAGAAGTGCCAGCAAAGTCGAAGCAATAGCCGCGCCAACCCAGAAAGTTGTTGCCATACCGAAGTCATACATCTTCACACCATTCACAACCGTAATGGTCATCAGACGACCGGTTACAAACTCCTGGATAGCTGCACCAGCGTAGCTCAGGAGGCCGATCATACCCATAGCTGCACCGGTAACACGCTTCGGAACGATATCCACTGCCATCAGACCGCCCATATAGCATACAAGAGCTCCCATGGTGAAACCGTAGAAGGTCATGCAGATAAGGTCAGTGGTAAAGGCCTGCGGGGCCCATACAAAGCCTGCGATGGACATGGAGTAAAGAATACCATAGATGAGAGCCGGAGCATTGCGCTTGTGGTTGAAGAACCTATCAGAAATCCAGCCGCAAAGCAGTGCGCCGAAGATACCGGCAACCTGCATGTAAGCCATGACGCCGGCAGCGCCCATCATATCGTAGCCCTTCTGTGAGGTGAGGTAAACAACGCCCCAGCTCTCTACAGCGTAGCGGGCAATATAAACACAAAGAGAAGACATACCAAGAATCCATACAGCCGGGTTCTTTACAACAGCGTTCCACTGCATGGCGCCAACGGACTTTTTCTTTTCCGCATCCACCTGCTCCTGGGTCTTTTCACCGTAGAACACGGCGCCATTCGGCAGGCCCTGGGTCTCCGGGCGGTCGCTCATGCCCAGATAAATGAACAGTGTACCGATCAGGGAAATGATACCGGCGGCGATGAAGCCCATGGACCAGCTGTAAGCCGTTACGATGCCGGCAATGGCAAAGTAAGCGAAGGAGGAACCCAGGTTATGGCTGGTGAACCATACGCCGTAAAGCGTACCGCGCTGCTTGTTGCTGAACCACTGGTTCAGGGATACGATGGAAGGACCGGCGCCATAGGACTGGAACCAGCCGTTGATGCCCCAGAGTACCGCCAGGGGTACGAAGGAACTTACCAGGCCCATGCCCACCATGGTGAGCGAGGACATGAACAGACCAAAGGCAAAGAACCGTTTGTTGTTCATGCGGTCAGCCAGGAAGCTGTTGGTGAACTTACCAAGACCATAGGTTACAAAGAATACGGAACCGATAATACCTACTTCCGTCGGCGTTACGATTCCGGAAGCCAGTAGCGGCTTCTTGATAACGGAATAGCTCTGACGGATGATGTAATAAAATGCATACCCGATGGTGATAGAAGCGAATACCCTCCAGCGGAGACTGTTGAACTTCTGTTTTACTGCCTGCGAATCAGCGATCTGTGCGATATCTGGTCCGGTTCTGAAAAAATTCCATATTAAATCTTTCATTTTACCACTCCCTCTGACTGCTTCCAGAGAACAACCGCAGCTCCGTTCCCTCTCTCTTCCAGGTTCGCTGCGGTTTATCATTTCGTTCCGTTGCAGTCTTATTCTTTATTTATTATCCCATAATCTGAATTTGAAAAGTAGCGGAAAATATCTGATTTTTTTGTAGGAACTATTCCTACAAAAATTTCAAAACAACCACGGATTCTACAAAAAAATATAAGTCAGAAGCTATTCTTCTGACTTATATCGGATTATTGTGTATCATAACCATGTTTTTTTGTGGGTCCTTGTAGGAATCCGGCACCGTCATTTTTTCTTCTGAATATCCGGTGCAATGAGATGGATGGTGAAATCCTGTTCCAACCTGGCCAGTTCCCCATTCCGCTCAATGTTCAAAATATAATAGCTGCCGCAGTGGCTGCACTCCAGCACCAGGGAATTGCCCCGGATATCAATGGTGATATCCCGGCTGCCGCAGGGACAGTACAAACCACCCCGGGCCGCAATATCATGCACCCGGTTCACCGCTGCTAAAAGCAGCTGCTGCTTTTCGATGAAGTTCTTGCCATCATCGGGATGCAGCGCCTCGAACTCGGCCTGATTGAAGGCCAGCAGCTCCTCGATGCGCCGACGGCGGCCAATGTACCCCAGCTCAAAGTGATCCTTGCTGCAGTACACCTTTTCCAGCCCGATCCGCCGCAGCTGGCGAAGAGAATAACGGCTTACATGGACAGTATCGCAAACGACACAGGGTACCTGGAATTCCAGCATATTTCCCTGCCGCCGCAGCAGCACAACCTGCTCATGGCCGCAATTGGCACATTCAAGCACCATCCGGCGCCGGCCGGAAAAATAAGGAATATCCTGCACATGGATCCGTCCGCAGCGCTGACAATAAAACGCCGCTGAGCAAGCTGTCCAGATAAGCATCGAACTCTCTCCTTTCATCTTATATTATTTACTACATGGAATTTCGCCAAAGCTGTATAAAATCCTGCAAAAAACCCGAGAAAATAACAAAAACATAGATCAAAATTTATATCCGAAGAGAAAAAGCCGGTGATTGCTGTTCCTCCAGCAAAAAACTCGCAGCACGGAAGGTCTCCCTCCATGCTGCGAGCTTTAAAATAACGCACTGTTTATTTGATCTGCAGCGCTGCCTTCACGAAATCGCGGAACAGCGGATGCGGATTGTTCGGACGGGATTTGAGCTCCGGATGGAACTGAGACGCAACGAACCAGGGATGATCCTTGACCTCCACCACTTCCACCAGACTGTCATCCGGCAGCGTTCCGGCAATGACCATACCAGACTGCTGCAGTTTTTCCCGATACACATTGTTGAACTCAAAACGATGGCGATGACGTTCATGGATGAGCTCTTCCCCATAGGCCTCACGGGTATGGGTATCCGCTGCCACCTTGCAGGGATAGGCTCCCAGACGCATGGTACCGCCCTTGTCCTCCACATTGACCTGAGAGCTCATGAGATCGATGACCGGATAAGCCGTTTCCCCATTGAACTCCGTACTGTTGGCATCGGTCATCCCGCAGACGTGGCGGGCGAATTCGATGACCGCACACTGCATGCCCAGGCAGAGTCCCAAAAAGGGAATCTTATGCTCGCGAGCGTACTGGATGGCCATGATCTTGCCCTCTACACCGCGATCACCAAAACCGCCCGGCACCAGGATGCCCTTGCAGCCAGCGAACACCTCAGACAGATCCCGTTCCTCTTCTTCCAGCTTCTCAGCATTCACCCAGGTGATCCTCACATCAGTATCATTGGCAATACCGGCATGATGCAGTGCTTCCGTAACGGAAATATAGGCATCCGGCAGTTCCACGTACTTGCCTACCACAGCAACCTTGACCTTCTTGGAAGGATGATTGATCTTGTAGACCATCTTCTCCCATTCCGCCATGTTGGCCGGGCTGTAGTCCATGTTCAGCTTTTCCAGCACGATCTTATCCAGGCCTTCCTTCTGCATCATGAGGGGAACCTCATAGATGGTGGAAGCCGTGCGGTTCTCGATGACTGCGTTCACATCCACATCGCAGAACAGCGCCAGTTTGTCCTTCATTTCCTTGGACAGAGGCTTTTCAGCGCGGCAGACCAGGATGTCCGGCTGGATACCGATGCTCCGGAGCTCCTTTACGCTGTGCTGGGTCGGCTTCGTCTTGAGCTCGCCGGCAGCGGAGATATAGGGGACCAGCGTCACATGGATGTAGAGCACATCGTTCTTGCCCACTTCCTTCTTGACCTGGCGGATAGCTTCCATAAAGGGCAGGCTCTCGATATCACCCACGGTACCGCCGATTTCCGTGATCACCACATCCGCACCATCGGCAGCGGCTACATCATAGACCCGCTGCTTGATCTCATTGGTGATATGGGGAATGACCTGTACCGTGCTGCCGAGATAATCGCCCTTGCGCTCCTTGTTGAGCACAGACCAGTATACCTTGCCCGCCGTGATATTCGATCCCTTCGTAAGGTTGATATCAATAAAACGTTCATAATGACCAAGATCCAGGTCTGTTTCAGCACCATCGTCGGTGACAAATACCTCACCATGCTGATAGGGACTCATCGTTCCCGGATCAATATTGATATACGGATCGAATTTCTGGATTGTGACCTTGATGCCGCGGCTCTTGAGGAGCCGGCCCAGGGAAGCAGCTGTGATGCCCTTGCCCAGGGAAGAAACAACCCCGCCGGTAACAAAAATATACTTTGCCATGAAAATGCCTCCTATTTATAATTCTCTTTCACAAAAAACACATGCCAATTATTCTAACGGTTTTGCCTTCAGAAGTCAATTCATTTTTAGGCTCAGCTTTCCTCCTGGATACCCTCCAGAAGCTTCTCGCGACGACGGACAGTCTTCGAGGAAGAGGCCGCGGTGGAACCGGAACGGCTCGTGGAATGGCTGCGCTTTACCTCCGGCGGATTCCACTCCGTAAGGCCCCACTGGCCCTTGCCCTCATAGTGGAAACGGCTGTCCATGTTGATGAGGGTATAGACCTCAGAGATTGCCTCGGACATGGACTGTACCGGCTTGCACTTCTTCTCGATGACATCCATGACCAGATCCTTGTAATAGATTGGCTCTCCAGCCTCTGACAATATATAATAAGCTACATCTACTTCTGAACTCTTCACAAAATCCAAAACAAAAACTCCTCTCAATCTATGCGGTTACTACGGCTTCCAGATTACATCTTTTCCGGAGCGGATACCCCCAGGATACCCAGGGAATGGCGGATGACATGGGCAGTCTCGCCCACCAGGGCCAGACGGGCCGCGGCCAGCTCCTCCTCCACGCCCATGATGCGGCACTTATTGTAAAAGCTGTGGAACAGCCCGGCAATCTCGTAGGCATACCGGGCAATGCGCTGGGGCGCATACTCCGCCGCAGCCTTGTCCACCTCTTCCTCATACTCCTCGATCTTCTTGATAAGGGCCAGCTCCGTCTCATCCGTAAGCAGCGGCAGCTGGGGATTATCCCCGGCAGCCATATGGTTTTCCGCCGCCTGGCGGAAAATGCTGCAGATACGCGCATGAGCGTACTGGATGTAATACACCGGATTCTCGTTGGACTGGGACTTGGCCAGATCCAGATCGAAATCCAGCTGGCTGTCCAGGGAACGGGCAATGAAGAAATACCGGGCTGCATCGGTGCCCACTTCCTCGATGAGCTCCGACAGGGTAACGCTCTGGCCCGTGCGTTTGGACATCTTGACCAGCTCGCCGCCCCGATAGAGGCTTACCATCTGCAGCAGCAGAACCTCCAGATGATCCGGATCATACCCCAGGGCAGCCATGGCGGCCTTTACCCGGCACACATAGCCATGATGGTCCGCGCCCCAGATATTGATGATGCGGCCAAAGCCCCGCTCGAACTTATTGCGATGATAGGCGATATCCGCTGCCAGGTAGGTGGGCACGCCATTGTCCCGGATGACCACCCGGTCCTTGTCATCCCCATAGGCAGTGGATTTGAGCCAGAGGGCGCCATCCTTCTCATAGATATTGCCGTTCTTCTTCAGGATTTCACAGGCCTCACGCACTGCGTCCGGATGGAGCGTACGCTCACTGAACCAGACATCATAGCTCACATTGAAGGCCTCCAGATCCTCCTTCAGGGCCGCCAGCTTTTCCTTCAGCGCCAGCTCCTTGAAGATGGAAAGGCGCTCCGCCTCCTCCATGTGCAGGTATTTATCCCCATCCTTCCGGATGATGCGCTTGGCTGTATCGATGATATCCGCCCCGTGGTAGCCATTTTCCGGGAAAACAGCTTCCTTGCCCAAAAGCTCCAGATAACGGGCATTGACAGAAGCCGCCAGGTTGTCCACCTGATTGCCGGCATCATTGATATAGTACTCGCTGGATACCGGATAGCCGGCAGCCCGCAGCAGATTCACCAGAGCGCTGCCCGCAGCAGCGCCGCGGCCATGGCCCACATGCAGCGGCCCCGTGGGGTTGGCACTCACATACTCCACCTGGATACGCTCCACATCCTTGGCTGGCAGATTGCCATAGTCCTCACCCCGGGCCATGATCCGGCGGAAGGAATCATAAATCACATTGGATTTCAGATAGAAATTGATGAACCCCGGGCCGGCAATCTCAGCCTTTTCCAGCCAGTCTCCCTGCACCCGCTCCACCAGTGCCTCGGCAATCTTGCGGGGATTCATATGAAAGGCCCGGGCTGACTGCATGGCAAAATTCGTGGCGAAATCGCCGAATTCCTTTTGCGGCGGCACCTCCAAAATGATTTTCGGCAGCTCGGCTTCCGCAAATACGCCTTCAGCCATAGCCTTTTTCGCCGCATCCTCAATCGCCTTGCTCAAAATATCCTTGATATCCAAAGAAACATCCTCCTATACTCAATTCAGCCGGCGGCTGTCTGTATCGGCCGCGCTGATCTCAATATGCAGTTCATTGCTGCTCTGCCACTGCCCGTTCACCGACATGGCATAGGCAACATCGATATTACCCGAAATAGTTCCAAACACAATAGCTATCTTTTCCGTTTTCACCGACAGATCCAGATTCCCGTAGGGCGTCCGATAAACACTGGTATGCTCCTGCCGGGGCTGGAAATGCTGTTCCTGGACCACCCCGCCCTGGCGCAGCAGCGTAAGGGAATCCGCCGCGATCTTCAGAACCGTAGCGGTCTTTTCCTCGGTATTCGTCATGGTGTCATCGTAAAGCACATAATGCTTGCCATTTCTATAATAATGGCGACCCTCGGCCATGAGCTCGATCCTGTTGACCTCCCCAGTCCCGTCGGTCTGGCTGCCGATGATTTTCACAATAACCTTATCCATTTTACAGCTCCTTAAAAAAATTACACTATCCATTATTATAACCCAACCGTTCAGGATTCCGCAAGGCGAAATTATTCCAATAAATTTAAGTTTTTCCCCGGCAAAACAAGGAAAAGGCACCATATGGAATCATACGGTGCCCTTCCTTACTGGCAGCTGCCAGCGACGCTCTTTTATTGCACAGCGATATCGATCTCCACCGGATGCCCACTCACATCCATGGTGACGGTCAGATATTTCTCATTGCTGATCTTGACCTGAAACTCGGAGCCCACGGACAGGCTCGGCGTGGAAATATCCACCTCCAGCCCCATGGCAGCCAGATTGGTAGCCGCATTGGCCGTAAGCATATTGGACATTTCGGATACAGCGCTCTGCGCCATCTCATCAAAGCTTTCCACCGGCATGCCCATCATCATGGTGGAAGCTATGTATTTAGCTGTATCCTCTGACATATTATAGACCACATTGCCGCGGATCTGCTTGGTGAAGCCGACGATGATTGTGACCCCCAGACTTTGGGTCATCTTATCCTTAACGTTCATAGCCGCACGCGTCGGCTCCTGGAACCCAATCTGCGGCAAAACAGTCATAAATGCATCTATGAACGGATTGACTAATTTTGCATCCATATTTACTCTCCTCCCGCAAATCCAACATTCATATAAATATTCCCCCAGGGAGTCGCCGCCGTGATCTTAAAGGAAGTCAGCTTTGGATTTGCGATGCGGATTTCAGTGCCGCAAATTGTCCCTGGCGGTGTTACCCGGATTTCCTTATCCTTGAAGATATCATTGATTCTGGACACGCCCCGGCCGCCGATGATATTCGCGGCCTCTTCAACAGCATCACAGGCCTCGGCATCACTGACATCCGCATCTGCCGATTCATTCAGCATGGTGCGGGTGAAATGGGCCATGGCTTCTTTATCCATATAGACGATCAGGCGCCCCAGAGGATATCCCGTAAGCCCCACGATAACAGCTACACCATCGACCTCCAAGAAACCTGTCTCGTCCAGATCGATCCGGGGCTCGCAATCCACCCCCAGCAGTTGGAACAGGCTCTGCTGCATAGCCTTGGCAAAGGGGACCACATAGGATTCCCGATAAACAGCGATGGTACCCACCTTCTGCTGGCAAAGAATCATCATCGTATCGATGAGTTCATTGGTATTGATCGGCTTCTGCAAAAAAGAACTGATGCCCGCGGCCCGACCCTGAAGCATGAGCTTGGCATCCTTCATCGCACTGATCATCACAATTTTCACATGAGGATCGATTCCATGGATGAGCCGACTGCATTCGATACCATCTGCATCAGGAAGATTCATATCCATAGTAACCACTGTCGGACGGCTGCGCTTGAATTGCTCCACTGCCTCAGCACAATTCTTGGCTGTTGCACAAACTTCAAAATTCGTCTTTGACAGAATTCCTTCAAGCATTGCACAGCTGACCCTCGAATCATCGACAATCATAACCTTGACTTTTTCCACAAATGCTCACCTGCTTTTCTTCTAACATTATAACGTCATTGTTCCTTATCCAAATCGTTCATTTTCTCCGTTATATTTTAGAATTCACGATTTCCTGGCAAAATCCTTTTTTCCCTTCAGCTCCTGCTGCATTTTCTAAAAATAAGTATACAAAAAAAAGGAAGCAAACTCAAGGCTCAAACCCCTGCGCTGCTTCCATTATTTATTTTTCCGGATTACTTCTCATCCATGATGGCTTCCGCCCCGGATACGCCGGTACGGATGCGGACCGCATTGTCGATCTGGTAGACAAAGATCTTGCCATCGCCTACATGCCCGGTCTTCAATACCTTTTCCGCTGTCTCCAGCACCTTTTCTACCGGGACCTCGCAGACCACCGTCTCCACCTTCACCTTCGGCGTAAGATTGATGCTGTATTCCTTGCCGCGATAGACCTCGGTATGTCCCTTCTGCAGGCCGCAGCCATAGACCTGGCTAACGGTCATGCCCTGGACCCCAATACCGTTCAAAGCTTCCTTTAAATCCTCCAATTTATTTGGCCGGGTAATGATATCTATTTTTGTGATTGTATTCATTTTCTTCGCTCCTCTCCAGAGTATCCTGCCCTTCTTCGGGAAAAAGCTGTTTCATAAAATAACTTATTTCAATGCCGATTCATGGAGAACGGAAGACTGCATAGCCATATCCGGCGCATCAGCGGAAAGCAGCGGACTGCCCGTCATGATGGCCTGGGCATAGCCACGCTCGCCGTGCTCCACGATATCGAGGCCGGCAACCTCTTCATTCTCATCGGCCCGTACCTTCATGAAGGCACTGACGATCTTGAAGAGCACATAGGAACCTACAATGGCCAAAGCATAGGCCACTACAATGGAAATGAGCTGTGCCGTAAGGAGATTGCCGCCATAGAAAAGACCATCCGCCCCGGCGGGATTCACCTCTTTAGTAGCCCAGAGGCCAGTGGCAATGGCACCCCAGGTACCGCCGATGCCATGTACGCCAAAGGCATCAAGAGCATCATCATATCCCAGCTTTGCCTTGACTACCGCTACCGCGAAATAGCACACAACGCCGCCGATCAGGCCGATAAGAACCGAAGGCATAGGAGCAACGAAGCCGGCTGCCGGTGTGATTGCCACCAGGCCCGCGATACAGCCGGAGGCTGCACCCAGGATGGTCGGCTTGCCATTATGGAGCCACTCCACTACAACCCAGGCTACAGTTGCCGCTGCCGCTGCGGCCTGGGAGGCTACAAAGGCATTGGCGGCCAGCGCATTGGCCCCCAGAGCGCTGCCGGCATTGAAGCCGAACCAGCCGAACCAGAGAAGGGCTGCGCCCAGCACGGTCATGGGCAGATGATGCGGCAGCATGGGCAGCCGGCCATAGCCATGGCGCTTGCCCAGCAGCAGGCAGATAGTCAGGCCGGATACACCGGAAAGGATATGGATGACCAGGCCGCCAGCGAAATCGAGGGCACCCAGCTGGGCCAGGAAGCCGCCGCCCCATACCCAATGGGCCATAGGATTATAGATGAATATCGCCCAGAGCAGGATGAATACCGCAAAGGCGGCAAATTTCATCCGCTCGGCAAAGGCGCCGGTGATGAGCGCCGGGGTGATGACGGCGAACATGCACTGGAAGGCCACAAAAGCCAGCTCCGGAATCGTGCCGTTTTCCAGCACATTCATGCCCACGCCGGCCAGCCCGATCTTGTCCAGGCTGCCGATAAAGCCGTTGATATCCGCGCCGAAGGTCATCGCATAGCCCAGGATGACCCATTCCACCGAAATCATCGCCACAATGAAAAAACTCTGCATGATGGTGGTAAGCACATTTTTACTGCGGACCATGCCGCCATAGAAGAATCCCAGACCCGGTGTCATGATGAAAACCAGGGCTGCACTGATGAGCACCCAGGCCGTATCACCCGTATCGATCTTGGCAGCCTCCCCATCCGCTGCCAGAGCTGCCGGCGCCGCCATCAGCACACAAAGCAATGTCATACATAAAATTGACCATTTCTTTTTCATAAGAACCCATCCTTTCCTAAATGGACAAAAGAAAGGGCGCCTCCTTCCTCCCGCCCTGCGGCGAAGAGGAAGAAGACGCCCTTGTCTTCTGCGTTCATCCGGTATGATTGCCAACCCGGCCAAAAGTAGAAAAGCCCCTGCTTATCCGTACCGGATAGCAGGGGCTTCATTGCCCTCGACCTTGTTGATGTTTTTATTATACCCACCGCTTCGGGGCTTGTCAACGGAATCCGACATGTATCCAGGTATACCGGAAACCCTCCAAAAATCAGTTGCGCGGCCATACCGGCAGTGCCCAGTGATAGCGCAGGGACAGCAGGCGCAGCCCCGTGGTCACGCCAAAACAGCTGTACATTGCCGCGTCATGGCTCACGTAGGGATACAGGAAGAAAAAGACCGCTGCGCCGGCCCAGGCCGCCGTAGCATAAATTTCCTTATAAAATACCCCGGGCAGCACCTGGATGAACACATCCCGGATCACCCCGCCGCCCACGGCGGTGACCACAGCCAAAAAGGACACGGTGACGAAATTGTAATAGCCGGAATCTGCCGCCATATTCGCCCCGGCAGCCGCAAAGGCCCCCAGCCCGATGGCATCACAGATCTGGATGGCGCCATTGAAGCGCTCGCACTGACGGCGCAGCAGCATGGCCGCCAGCGCTCCGGCCAGGCTCACCAGCACATAGGTGGAATCCCGGAAAGCCATGGGCGGCGTATTGGAGATCACCACATCCCGGATGATACCGCCGCCCACTGCCGTGGCCAGCGCCAGGATCAATACGCCGAACACATCCAGCTTTTTATAAACGCCGGCCAGTGCTCCCAGCACAGCAAAAGCCACGGTTCCAATCATATCGAATACCGGCATCATATCCATGACCTCTGCCTCCTGTCAGTCTCCCATGCGGGAAAGAATGGTACGGGCCACGTATACGCCGCTGGCCCCGGCCTGGGAAAGGCCCCGGGTCACCCCGGCCCCATCGCCTACGGCAAACACCTTGGGCAGCTTTGTCTCCAGTTCCTTGGACAGCACAATACGGGAGCTGTAGAACTTCACCTCAACGCCGTAGAGCAGGGTATCATCGTTGGACATCCCCGGTGCAACGGTATTGAGGGCCTGGATCATCTCAATGATATTATCCAGATGACGCTTCGGCAGCACCAGGCTCAAATCGCCTGGCGTCGCCTGCAGCGTCGGCTTCGTAAAGCTCTTGCCCAGCCGATGGGCATTGGTGCGGCGCCCCTTCAGCAGATCGCCGAAGCGCTGCACGATGATGCCGCCGCCCAGCATATTGGAGAAGGAAGCAATGCGCTTGCCGTACTGATGGGGCTCATTGAAAGGCTCCGTGAAACGGTTGCTCACCAGCAGGGCAAAATTCGTATTCTGGCTCTGCAGCTTCGGATCGCTGTAGGAATGGCCATTCACGGTGATGATGCCATCGGTGTTTTCCATGACCACATGTCCATGGGGATTCATGCAGAAGGTACGCACCAGATCACCATAGCGCTTCGTGCGATAAACCAGCTTGGCTTCATAGACCTCATCGGTGATATGATTGAACACCTCATCCGGAACCTCTACACGCACACCCACATCCACCTGGTTATTCAAAAGCTCCACGCCCAGATGGCGGCACTCATCGGTGAACCACTCCGCACCGGCCCGGCCGGGTGCCACCACCAGATACTCCGCCTCCAGCCGGTCGCCGTTTTCCAGCAGCAGCCCATTGCTGCCCCTGCCATCCGTCTCTATATGCTGCACCGGACACTCAAAGCGGAATTCGACCTTGTCCTTCAGGTACTCATAGGTCTTCTCCAGCATATGGAGATTATTCTCCGTGCCCAGATGACGCACGCTGGCATCCAGCAGGTGGAGATCATGCTCCAGCGCCCGCTTGCCGATATCGCTGCCGGCGGTGCTGAACACCTTGGCCGGCGCCCCATGCTTCATATTGATGTCATCCACGTATTCGATGAGCTCCATGACCTTGGCATCCGGCAGGTAATCATTGAGCCAGCCGCCGAACTTCGTAGTAAAATTGTATTTTCCATCGGAGAAAGCTCCCGCACCGCCAAAGCCGCGCATGATGCTGCAAGGCTTGCAGCCGATGCAGCTCTCCACCTTGCCAGTGGAAATCGGGCAGACCCGATGATAGATATCCCGTCCGCTTTCGAGCACAACAATACGGAGCCCCGGCTTCTTCTCAATCAGCTCATAAGCTGCAAAAGTCCCGGCAGGCCCCGCGCCCACAATCGCTATATCATATTTTTTCATTTGAATACGCACTCTCCTAAAATTTAATCGGGACAGTACTATCTGATTGTCCTTCGATATTATATAAGAAAGCTACCCGCTCTGCAAGTAAAATTTCAAACATTCCATTCTTATCTCAATAACAGCTAAATTACTGACAACTTACGGAACGGCGTAAATTTCCCGTTCTCCGTGCCTTGCCCTGCCTCATAATGTTTCAGCAACTTAAATTATAAAAGTACATTGCAATATAACCCACCTTTACATTATAATGGAACGTATATTGTAAAAGGAGGATTCATTGTGACGAACAATCTGTACATTATTTTGGCATTTATACTTTATCTCGGCCTCATGATGGGTATTGGCGTGTACTATTACCGCCGTACGCGGAACATGGCGGACTACATCCTGGGGAACCGCAAGCTGGGGGCCTGGGTTACTTCCATGAGCGCGGAGGCTTCGGACATGAGCGGCTGGATGCTCATGGGGCTGCCGGGCTATGCCTATGTGGCCGGGCTCAATGCCGGCTGGATCGCCCTGGGGCTGGCACTGGGCACCTTTGCCAACTGGAAATTCATCGCGGCCCGGCTGCGCAAATACACCGAGCTGGCCAACAACTCCCTGACGCTGCCGGACTTTCTGCAGAACCGCTACCAGGATAAAAGCAATCTGCTGCGCATCATCCCGGCTATCTTCATCCTGATCTTCTTCATCATCTACACCTCATCGGGCTTCGTGGCCGGGGGCAAGCTCTTCGAGACCATCTTCGGCCTCCCCTACACCACCGCCCTGCTGCTGGGAGCCTTTGTGGTGGTATTCTACACCCTGGCCGGCGGCTTTCTGGCGGTGTGCTGGACGGACTTCATCCAGGGCGTCATGATGTTCTTTGCCATCGTGATTGTCCCGGCCATCGCGGCCTGGACCCTGGGCGGCGTATCCACCACAGCCAATGCCATCTACAGCATCAATCCCACCTTCTTCAACCCCTTCACCAAACCGGATGGCTCCATGATTTCCTTCATCGAGTTCATCTCCCTCATGGGCTGGGGCCTGGGCTATTTCGGCCAGCCCCATATCCTGGTGCGGTTCATGGCCATCCGCTCCTCCAGGGAGCTGACCCAGGCCATGCATATCGCCATGACCTGGGTGGCCATCTCCCTGGCCGCGGCAGTCATCGTGGGCATGGTGGGCAAGGCCTATCTGACCACCGGCCTCACAGGAACAGAAACGGAAACCGTATTCCTGGTCATGACAGACACCCTCTTCTCCCCCTTCTTTGCGGGACTGGTGCTGTCCGCTGTACTGGCGGCCATCATGAGCACCGCCTCCTCCCAGCTCCTGGTAGCGGCTTCCGCCTTTTCCCAGGATTTCTATCGTTCCATTTTCCATAAGGATGCCTCCCAGAACGAGCTGGTCTGGGTCAGCCGCCTTTCCGTACTGACCATCGCCGCCATCGCCATAGTGCTGGCCATGAATCCCAACAGCCTCATCCTGGACATGGTAGCCTATGCCTGGGCCGGCTTCGGCGCCGCCTTCGGTCCGGCGCTGCTGGCCTCCCTGTTCTGGCGCCGGGCCACCCGCAACGGCATTCTGGCCGGCATCATCGTGGGCGGTATCACCGTCCTGGTCTGGAAGCAGTTTGCCTTCTTCGGCCTTTATGAAATCATCCCCGGCTTCTTCCTTTCCCTGCTGGCCATCTACCTGGTAAGCAAGCTGGACAAGGAGCCCTCGGCGGAAATCATGGACACCTTCGATTCCGTAGACAAAAGCGACATCTGACATAGCCGCAAAAAACCAAAAAGGCCGCGTGGAGAAAATTCTCCCGCGGCCTTTTTTATTGCAGCTGCAGCTGATAGATCCGGTTGGCGTTGGCAAAGAATACCTTCTCCCAATGCTCTGCCGGAATGATTTCCTTCGTGAAGGCGATGTAGTCCCCCAGATTGGCCAGGGGCCAGTCTGTACCGAACATGAGCCGGTCATAGGCATCCAGGTATTCGAACCAGTCCTGCAGCATATGGATGTAGCCCCGCTTCTTATGGAAAAAAGCCGGCAGATCCGGTATCTTGCCTTCCAGCAGCCCGGAGAGATCCGCGGCCACATTTTTATTTTTCTCCAACACTGCAATGGCGTCCTGCAGCCAGGGATTGCCCATATGGCACATCACGAACTGCACCTGGGGATGGCGCACTGCCGCTTCATCCAGCACCATCGGATGGCTGTATTTCAGCAGCGCATTGCTGGTGGCCGTGAGCCCGGTATGCACTGCCACCGGCTTGTGGTATTTCTCCGCCAGCGCATAAAAGGGATCCATGCGCTCCTCATAGATATAAAAGTGATTGTAGCCCGGATAGAGCTTGATTCCCACGCACTCCGGCCGCTGCAGGTTTGCCTCCACCAGCTGCAGCTGCTGACGGATGTCCGCCGTCTCAGCGCTCATGGTGTCCAGCCCGATACAATAGCGGAAAAATTCCGGATACACATGGGCCGTCGGCTCCAGGCTCCGATTGCCCATGACGATGCCGCAGTCAATCCCCAGTTCCTTATAGGCCTGACGCATATGGGCCTCGCTGTTCTCATGCCCCGCCGCTATGGCCAGCTCATCAAAGCCTGGCCAATCGCAAAAATGCAGATGGGCGTCAATGATTTTCATAATAAATCCCCTCGCTCTCAATTCTCATCGCGTAAGACTTCGTCCGGTCTGTCCACTGGTGCGGAAAATTTTTCAGCAAAGGAAAAAATCACCAGAGCGATCCAGATGAATCCAAAGGAAATCCCATGGGTCCAGCTGAAGGGCTCATGGAAAACAAAAATGCCAATGCCTAAGGCAATGGTGGGGGCAATGTACTGGCAGAAGCCCAGCACATTCAGCGGCAGCAGGTTGGCTCCCCGGGAAAAGAGCATCAGCGGCGTCGCTGTCACCGCACCGGTACCGACGATACAGACTGTCACGAACAGCGAGCTGCCGAAATGGCTTTGGCCGCTCTGCCCCAGATAGCCCAGATACAAAAAGGACAGGGGCAGCATGAGCAGTGTCTCCAGCGTGATGCTGACCACCGGGTCCAGCCCCAGCAGCTTCTTCACCGCCCCATAGACAGCAAAGGATGACGCCAGCAGCACCGCAATCCAGGGCAGCTGGCCAAATTGCCAGGTCATGACCAGGATGCCGATGCCCGCCAGCAGGATGCTCAGCTTTTTGCCCGGCACCAGCCGTTCGTGGAATACCACCATGCCCAGCAGCACGCTCATCAGCGGATTGATATAATAGCCAATGCTGGTCTCAATGATGTGGTCATGGTTGACCGCCCAGATATAGGTGAGCCAGTTCACACTGATGAGCAGGGACGCCAGCAGCAGCATAGCCCCCCGCTTCTTATCCCGCCAAAGGGCCCGGCAATCCGCCAGAAAGCCGCGGCCCCGCCCCAGGGCCAGCAGCACGCAGAGCATGAACACAAAGGACCAACACATGCGCTGCGCCAGGATCTCATCCGCCGGCACCGACTGCAGCAATTTCCAATAAAGAGGCAGCACGCCCCACATACAACAAGCGCCCAGCGCGGCCAAAATCCCCGCCCGGCGATTTTTCATTTCATCCTGCATCCATACATCTCCCACAAAAAACTTATCTGATAGATTTCTATTATAACGCTGATGGGAAGGATTCCGCAACGCGGAATCCTTCCCATCAGCGTTCAGCCTTTCCTGCACTGGAGCTTTCAGTGCCAAACCGGCACAAAAAAACATGGCCCTGCGAAGAGCCATGCCTTTATTTTATTCATACCGCAGGGCCTCAATAGGATCCAGCAGCGCCGCCTTGCGGGCTGGATAGATACCGAAGAAAAGGCCGATGCCCACGGAAAAGAAGAAGGACAGCAGCACCGGTGCCGCGGTGATCACCGTATTGAAGCCGCCGAACCTGGCAATAGCCATGGAGGCGGTACAGCCAAAGCCTATGCCAATAAGCCCGCCCACCACGCCGATGACCACCGACTCGATGAGGAACTGCATCATGATATTCTGGAAGGTTGCCCCCAGGGCCTTGCGGATACCGATTTCCCGGGTCCGCTCTGTCACGGATACCATCATGATGTTCATGATGCCGATGCCGCCTACCAGCAGGGAAATCCCGGCTATGCTGCCCAGCAGGATCGTGATCATGGTCGTGGTCATGGTCATGGCCGTGGTCATGGTCATGGTCGTGATCATCCCGGCTATGCTGCCCAGCAGGATCGTGATCATGGTCGTGGTCTGGGTCATGGTCTGCATGAGGCTGGTGAGGTTGCGGACGCTGAAATCGTCCTCCTTGTCCCCGATGATGTGATGGCGCTGGCGAAGCAGTGTCTCCACCTCGCTCTGTACCTGATCCATCTTCGTGGAATCCGACACCTGGATGTTGATGGACTTCACATAGGTGATGCCCAGCAGGCGCTCCTGAGCCGTAGTCAGCGGAACGATCACCACATCATCCTGGTCCTGCCCCATGGAGGACTGGCCCTTGCTCTCCAGCACCCCAACGATCTTATAGGGGGAATTATGCACCCGGATGGTCTTGCCCACCGGATTCGTGGTGCCGAAAAGATTCTCCGCCACTGTAGTACCAATGACAGCCACCCGGTTGCGGGTATTCAGGTCATTCTGGGTAATGAAGGACCCGGTGGAAACCGTCAGGGACCGGATGGCCATATATTCCGGAGTGACCCCCTGGACCGTGGAATTCCAGTTCTGATTGCCGTTGACAATCTGATAGGAATTGCTCACGGTCGGAGAAACATAATCGATATTTTTGATCTTATTCTTGATGGCCTCAGCATCATCGTATTTCAGCGTGATGGTGGAACCAGCCGCCGAACGCACGCCGCCGGAATTTGCCGAGCCCGGGGAAACTATCAGCATGTTGCTGCCCAGGCTCGCGATGGAGCTCTGAACATTGCGCCGCACGCCCATGCCCACGGAAACCATGGCAATGACAGCTCCCACGCCGATGATGATGCCCAGCATGGTGAGCACGGAGCGCAGCTTATTTGCCAGCAGTGCCTTCAGGGCAATCTGCACGCTTTCCTTAAACAACATCCATGATCACTCCCTTGCCTTCATCCCGGGTAATCACACCATCCCGCACCAGCAGCTGCCGGCTGGCGCAGGCGGCTATATCCGGCTCATGGGTGACGAGGATGATGGTACGCCCCTCTTCCTCATGCATGCGGTGGAAAATTTCCATGATCTCACCGGTGGATTTCGTATCCAGATTGCCGGTGGGCTCATCCGCCATGATGATGCGCGGATCGTTCACCAGGGCCCGGGCGATGGCCACCCGCTGCCGCTGGCCGCCGGAAAGCTCATTGGGCTGATGATCCTTGCGGTCCGCCAGCCCCACGGCCTCCAGATAATGCATCGCCCGTTCCATCCGCTCCCGGCGGCCTATCCCCGCATACACCAGCGGCAGAGCCACGTTATCCAGGGTACTGATCCGGGACAGCAGATTAAAATTCTGAAACACGAAGCCGATCTTGCGGTTGCGGGTCACAGCCAGCGCATCATCCCCCAGATTGGCCACTTCCTCCCCGTCCAGGCGATAGGAACCCACCGTGGGCCGGTCCAGGCAGCCCAGGATATTCATAAGCGTGGACTTGCCTGAGCCCGATGGCCCCATGAGAGCCGCGAACTCCCCTTTTTTTATATCCAGATCAATGCCATTCAGTGCCGCCACCTCCTGATCACCGATCTGATAGATTTTCTTAATGCCGGAAAGCTGTATTGTCAGCATCTTTTCATCCCCGCTTTCCCTTGCTGTTTTCATATTACATCGGTGGCCCGCCCGGGTGTCCGCCCGCGCTGCTCTTCTTGCTGCTGGAGGATGAACTGGAGCTGGAACTGGAGGATGAGGATTTATAGGTAACGGATACCTTGTCCCCTTCATCCAGGCCGCTGAGGATTTCCACATAATCATCACTGTAGATGCCGGTGGTCACCGTCCGCTCCTCCGTAGTGCCGTCCTCCCGGACCAGCAGCACATAGGAGCCGCCGTTATTGGTCTTCAGCGCCGAAATCGGCACCGCCAGCGCATTGGGCTTGTTGGAGGTATTGATCTCCACCCGGGCCGTCATTGCCGGCAGCAGCACATTATCCGGATCCTCCACATCCAGGGTCACATAATAATAGATGACGCTGGCTGAAGAAGAGGAACTCGACGAGGAGGTGGAGGATGAGGTGGTATCCCAGGTATTGCTCACATCGGTCTGGGATATCTTGGATACCTTGGCGGTAAAGGTCTTTCCGGTAAAAGCATCCACCGTGAAGGTGGCCTCCTGGCCAATGGCGATCTTGCCGATATCCGTCTCATCCACCTTGGCCATGATCTGCTTCTGGGACAGATCCGCTATGCGCATGATGACCGTAGGATTGCTGGTGCCCTGGACTGCCATGGTTCCAGCGGTCTGGGGCTCGCCTACCACCACGCCGTCCATAGGCGCCGTGATCACCGTCTCAGCCAGGTCGGACTCCGTCTCCGCCAAGCTGCTTTCTGCCGTATCGTAATCGTACTCTGCATCCTCCATATCGGTATCCGCCTTGGCTCCAATGGAATGCAGATACGCCGTCCGGTTGTATTTCGCCCGGGTGTTGGTCACCTTGTACTGGGCCTGTTCCCGTTTGGCCTCATAGTCCTTGCCATCCAGTATGGCCACAGTCTGGCCGGATTTCACCTCATCGTTTTCCTTGACCAGCACGCTCTTGATCCGGGCCGTGATCTTCGAGCTCACCTCTACAGAATTCACCGGCCGCAGGGTACCTGTAGCTGATACTGTGGACTTCAGATTCATACGGGATACCTCAGCCGTCTCTAAAGCGGTGCTCTGGTTGGCAGCCTGCTGGGCCGTATAGTAATGATAGCCGCCAAAGGCGCAGCCGGCCACCAGCAGAACGCCGATGAGTATTTTCACTTTCCCATTGATTTTCATTATGACACCCCATTTGCTGCCGCATTCATCGCTGCGGCAGACTCAGTCTGCACACGGCCAGCGGTGTTTCCAGCGACGCTGCCAGTGGTGGCAGCCGCGGCTTTGCCGGATCCTGTTCCCAGGCCCATGGCATTTTCCACCTCGGCCTTGTACCGGGCATAATCATACTGGGCACTGATATAATTCAACTGGGCCGTGGACAGAGCCAGCTGGGCATCGATGATATCCAGCATGAGGCCCTCACCGGCCTTGTACTTCTCACTGGCAATGAAGTAATCCTCCTTTGCCTGGGTCACCGCGTCCTGGGTGGAAACGAAGCGCTTTTCCGCCTCCCGCATATTGTAGTACGCCTGCCGGACGGCCAGGTCCACGGAATTCTGATCCTGCTCCAGAGTCAGCTTTGCCACTTCCAGCGCTGTCTTGGCCGCAGCGATCTTGGCCTTGTTGACCCCGCTGTCAAAGATATCCCAGCTGGCCTTTACCCCTGCCGTATAGGTGTGGTTATCATTGGAGGGAAGCCCCTGCTTGTCCCAGGAGGCTCCCACGGACAAATCCAGTGTTGGCAGCAGTCCGGCCTTGGCCGCTTTCACAGCCAGCTCCTTCTGCTGCAGCGTATACTGATCCACCTGCAGGTCCTTGCGGTTCTGCCGGGCATAATCCACACAGCTTCCCAGTTCCCGGGGAAAAGCCGCGTAGGAAAAATCATCCGTCAGTGTCAACGGTTCATTCGGGTCCATATTCAGGATATTGCGCAGCTTGCTCAGATCCACCTCATAGGCATTCTGGGCCTTGATAAGGGTCTGGCGGGCATTGGACAGCTCCACAGAAGACCGCAGTACATCGATGCGGGCTTTGCTGCCAGCGGAAAAAAGCTGCTCCACATTGGTAAGATGGGCCTGATAATTATCCACAGAAGACTGATCCACACCAATGGTCTTTTGGGCCTCCAGAACGTTGTAATAGGCCTGGATCACATTGAGGCGGATATTCTCTTTCTCCCGGTCCGTGGTAAGGCTGGCCGCCTGCACCCCCAGTTCGCCGCTTTTTATATTGGCCTCGTTCTTGCCGCCGGAATAAAGCGGCAGTGAAGCTGTGACCCCGTTGCTGTTGTAATTGCTCCGCCCCTCCTGGTCTATATCGCTGGTGGACAGGCTGCTGCTGGCCGTCACAGAAAAGCCCTTGCTTCCCTTGGCCTGCTTCAGCGTCGCTGCCGCGGTATCCTCTCCCAGCTTCGTGATCTTCACAGCCGTATTCTGCTGCAAAGCCATCTGTACTGCCTGATCCAGGGACAAGGATGCACAATATCCCGCAGGCAGATTCCAAAGAAAGGCCCCCGCCAGCAGCAGTGCTGTTTTGCGCATATAATTCCTTTTCATTCCTATCCATCCCTTCCGCATATAACAAATAATATATCAACTTTTACCCAAAATATTCTACATACATCTCATATTAGCATATTTCCCCCTGAAATGTCATCCCGTAAGGCCAATGAACAACAGCGGGTAGACCAGGAACAGGAAAAGCAGCGTAGTGACAATGAAGGCCGCCACATCCAGATCCACATTCAGATGATAGAGTCGGGCCGTCACCACCGCGTTGATGGCAGATGGCATGCAGGCCAGCACCAGCAAGCTTCCCAGCATATCCGGATTGCTGATGACCAGATGGGATAAAAGATAAATGATAGCCGGCGCCGCCACGAATTTGATGAAGGAAAGGTCAAACAGCGACAGCCAGTACTTCCGTATCCGGGGAAAATCGATGGAATACCCCACGGGGATGAGCCCTGTCCAGGCTCCCATATGGATGAAGATCTGGGCCACTCCATCCAGCTCCACCGGCCGGGGCACGCCCGCATACTGCAGTACGCCCCCCAGCATGATTCCCAGCACCGCCAGCTGATTCTTGGAAAAGAGCACCGAACGCAGGGACACCCGGTTCCCGCCGCTGCCCGCCTGGGCCCTGGTCTCAAAGTACTGGGCCAGGGGATAGCAGAACATGAACATCAGTACATACTGGAACAGCAGGATGATCTGCTGATAGCCATAGCCCCGTTCCCCGTAGATAAGGAACACGCAGATGCCGCCGATGGTTCCCAGATTGGAAAGGCTGGCGGCCATCACATAGGCGCCCCGCTCCAGATCGCTCTGGTATTTCCGCCGGGCAATCCAAAAGGCCAGAGCCCCGGGCACAAAGCCCATCACAATACTGATCAGGGGCAGCCACAGAAGATCCCGGGTAATGGGCATGACCCAAAAGCTCAGGAAGGACACCACCGGGCACACCACCAGGATGTTGTTCAGTATCATCTTGTTGAAGAACCCATCCTTCAGCCAATGCTGATACTTACAGGCATATCCCAGGATCAGCGGACAGATCATATCAATGGCAAATACCAGCAGCTTCATTTTTATATCCATAACCAAAACTCCTCTACAACGTTACAGATATTTATTATAACGCCATTGTTCAAGATTCCGCAACGCGGAATCCTTCCCATCAGCGTTTCCCGCAAGGGACTAGCTTCGCGTCGCAACGAGGCGGGAAATATCAACTCACCGCCTGTTATCTCTGTTCGCGCCCGCCACCTGTAGAGGTAAGAAACATCTTATTCCGAGTTATACAACTAAAATCATCTGCCGATAACCCGGAATTTTCTTCCTGCTCTTATCCTAAAAGCTTGCCTTTATCATTCTATTAGAGTCAGATTAAAATAGGATTAAAAAGCAAAAGCAGGGATTTATCCAACTGCCACGAATGTGTATAACTACAAGAAAAAACAGAAAGGATGTACTCCATGCAGGAAACCTTATGGAACAACGCATTGGCCGTACTGCGCAAAAGCTACGGCTATAAAACCTTCCGCCCCGCCCAGGAAAAAATCATTCAGAGCCTCCTGGCCGGCCGCAATACAGTAGCCATCATGCCCACCGGCGCTGGGAAATCCATCTGCTTCCAGATTCCCGCCATGCTGCTGCCTGGCATCACCCTGGTCATCTCCCCCCTGATCTCCCTTATGAAGGACCAGGTGGACGCCCTGACAGCCCAGGGCATGCCCGCCACCTTCATCAACAGCTCCCTCTCTGCCGGCGAAGCATCGGATCGGCTGAACGCCATTGCCAGCGGCCGCTACAAACTGGTCTACGTGGCCCCGGAGCGCCTGGATACCGGCTATTTCCAGTCCGTGCTGGCCCGCATCGAAATCTCCATGGTCGCCGTGGACGAGGCGCACTGCCTCTCCCAGTGGGGCCATGATTTCCGCCCCAGCTACTGCCAGATTGCCCCCTTCATCGCCAGCCTGCCCAAGCCGCCCCTCATCAGCGCCTTCACCGCTACTGCCACCCCCGCGGTCCGGGATGATATCGTGGCCCTGCTCCGGCTCCGGAACCCGGACGTCCATATCAGCGGCTTCGACCGGCCCAATCTTTACTTCGGCGTGCTGCGGGGGGAGGACAAAAAGAAATTCATCGTAAACTACATCAAGGACCACCCCCAGGATTCCGGCATCATCTACGCGGCCACCCGCAAGGAGGTAGACGCCATCTACGCCCTGCTGCTGAAGAAAAAAATAGCGGCCGGCCGCTACCATGCAGGCATGCCCGATGGGGAGCGCACCCAGGCCCAGGAGGATTTTCTCTACGATAATACCCAGGTCATCGCCGCCACCAACGCCTTTGGCATGGGCATCGACAAATCCAATGTCCGCTATGTGATCCACTACAACATGCCGAAAAACATCGAATCCTACTACCAGGAAGCTGGCCGTGCCGGCCGCGACGGCGAGCCCGGGGAATGCATTCTGCTCTTTTCCCCCCAGGACACCATGACCCAGAAATACCTCATCGATGTATCCACGGAAAATGAAGAGCGCAAGGCCCATGAATTCGGCCGGCTGCAGAAAATGGTGGACTACTGCCATACCCCCAACTGCCTGCGGGAATTCATCCTGCGCTATTTTGGCGATACCCGGGCCCCCGACCGCTGCGACAACTGCAGCAGCTGCTGCGACGATACCGAGCTCATCGATATCACCATCGATGCCCAAAAGGTCTTTTCCTGCATCTACCGCATGCGGGAACGATACGGCCTCACCATGGTGGCCCAGGCGCTCAAGGGCTCCCAGGATCAGAAGGTGCTGAAATTCGGCTTTGATGAGCTCTCCACCTACGGCCTGTTCCGCGACCGCAGCCTGGCGGCCATCAAGCTGCTGATCCAGCGCCTGGCCGCCACCGGCTACCTGGTGCTCACAGAAAGCGAATATCCGGTACTCAAGCTGCTGCCTGAGGCCTACGCCGTACTGAAGGGACAGCAGCAGGTGCTCCAGCCCGTTCCCAAGGAAAAGAAAAAAGTTCCCGTGGACACCAGCCTCTTCGACCGCCTGCGCACCCTGCGCAAGGAACTGGCCTCCCGGGACAAGATCCCGCCCTACATGGTCTTCTCCGATGCCACCCTCCAGGACATGTGCGCCCTGCTGCCCCAGACCGAAGCCGAGCTGCGTGAGGTCAAGGGAGTGGGCGAGCTCAAGCTCAGAAAATACGGCCAGGACTTCCTGGCCTGCCTGAAAAAAAATGATAAACAAGGATGAAATAAAAAACACCAAAGCCCGGCGCTGCCATGGCTTTGGTGTTTTTCTATATCTTCTATTTCCTTACGGATTCAGCTTTTCCCGCAAAACCTCGACGGCCTTCAGAAGCTGCTGATCGGTGCGGCTGTTGGGATCCTGGTCCACGGCTACATCCGGCTCGATGCCGGTGCCGTCGATGCTGCGGCCGCTGGGAGTGTAGTACTTCGCTATGGTCAGCTTCATGGCATCCCCCTCCAGCATGGGCATCACCAGCTGGACGGAGCCCTTGCCGTAGGATTTCGTGCCTACCAGCGTGGCCGCCTGACGATCCTGCAGGGCACCGGCCAAAATCTCCGACGCGCTGGCGCTGTTGGCGTCAATAAGCACCACAATAGGATACTTGGACTCCTCCAGTGTGGAATCGTGTTCCTCCTTGTTGCCATCCCGGTCTACCACCGACACGATCTCCCCCTTGGGCACAACCATGTTGGCAATCTCCACGCAGCTGGTTATGAGCCCGCCCGGATTGGCCCGCAGATCGATGATAAGGCCCTTCATGCCCTGGCTTTCCAACCGTGCATAGGAATCCTTGAACTCCTGTCCCGTATTCTCACTGAAGGAAGCAATGCGGATATAGCCCATGCCCTCCGGCAGCATCTGCTCGGCGGCGGTCTTCACCGGAATCACATCCCGAGTGATGGAATAATCCTTATCTGGCTCTCCCTGGCGGCGGATGGTCAGAACCACCTGGGTTCCCGCATCCCCCCGGACATTCATCGCGATCTCCTCCGGCGGCATCTCCTGGACAGACTTGCCATCCACCGCCAGGATCTCGTCCCCTTCCTTGAGGCCGGCCGACTGTCCCGGCGTCCCATCCATTACAGAGATGATCTCTACCTTCTTATCATTGAAGGACATCACCACACCGATCCCCCCGAAGGTACCATCAGTGTGATCCTTAAGCTTTTTGTACATATCCTGATCCAGATACAGGGAATGGGGATCCTCCAGGGACTTGACCATGCCGGCGATAGCCCCGTCGATGAGCTTCACATCATCCACCTGATCCACATAATGGGTCTCGATGAACCGCATGGCTCCCAGGAGCCGCATGGTTTCCGCCAGCTTATAATGGTTTAAGCCCAGCATGAAATACAGCCCGGTCAGCGTCAGCAGAGAAGCTGCCACCGCTGAAGCCAGGACTGTGAGTATTATCTTCTTCTTGCCTGTCATATCTTACCACCAAACCTTCCAAGTCCCCGCCATCAAAGATAACCATAAGGACTTACAGGCTCACCGTTCTGGCGAACCTCAAAATGACAATGGGGACCTGTGGAATTCCCTGTGGAACCGCAATAAGCAATGGTCTGCCCCTGGGACACATTCTGTCCCTCACTCACGGCCAAAGACTGATTATGACCATAAAGGGTGGTGATTCCGCCCCCGTGGTCGATGATGACCGCGTTGCCATAGCCGCTGATCCAGCCGGCATAGGTCACCGTACCAGCCGCTGCCGCATGGATGGCCATGCCGTAGTCGCCGCCGATATCCAGACCGCTGTGGAACCGGGCCGTACCGAAAATCGGATGGGTGCGCCAGCCGAATTCTGAGGTCACCGGCCCGGAAATCGGCCAGATCATAGCCCCTGAGCCCGAAGCCTGGGCCGGACCGCTGGAGCCCCTGGACCGGATCATATTGCTTACCTGGCGGGAAGCCGCCATGAGCTCGTTGTAGGCCCGCTCCGAAGTATCCCGGTCATATTTGGCCTTATCCAGCAGCTTGTCCTTGTTCTTCTTCTTCACCAGCATATCATTTTTCTTCGTTTCCGCATCCTTCACCAGGGCATCCGCGGACTCCTTGTCCTTATCCAGCTGCTCCCGGGCCGAAACGATGGTGGCCTTGTCCTCCTGGACCTTCACCACCAGGTCATAGTCGTATTTGATGATCCGCTTCAAAAGATCCATGCGGGTCATGAAATCAGAAAAATCCTTGGCCCCGAACAGCACATCGATATAGCTGATCTGGCCATTGATATAGATATCCCGTACCCTTTTATCCAGCACCTTGCTCTTGGCCTGGAGCTCCTTTTCTGTCTTGTCCAGCAAAACCTGATTCTCATCGATGCGGCCCTGGACCTCATCCAGATTGCCCTTGACCCGCTTGTATTCCGTGGTGGCCTCATCCACCTCGCCCTGCAGCTGCCGCAGCTGCTCGGAAATGGTATCCACCCGGGAAGAGGCCTCGTTCATTTTCTGTAGCTGCTCCGCGGCTTCCTTCAGCTTGTCATCCCGCTCGTCCGCCATCCCCACTGCGGAGGATGAGACCAGCAGCAACACGGCAAGCCCTGCCGCCAAACGCTGTTGCCATTTCTTCATGGAGAAATTCACCTCTATACCTTCAAAAACCGCTTCAAGGAAATCGTACTGCCCAGCGCCCCGATGACCATGCCGCTGATCAGCAGCACCAGGCTCACATAATTCAGGAACGGATACACCGGAATCAACGGGAAAAAGGCCAGCGTGCTGTAGATCTTATCCGTCATAGCCGTATAGGCCAGCCGCAGCACAATGGTGGCCAGTATGCCCCCGAAAAAGCCCAGTACCATGCCCTCGATCATGAAAGGCCAGCGAATGAACCAATCCGTAGCCCCCACGTATTTCATGATGGCAATCTCCTTGCGTCTCGCAAACACCGTAAGCCGTATGGTATTGGAAATAATGAACAGCGTAGCCGCTGCCAGCAAGGCCATCAGAAGCAGCCCGAAGATGCGGATGAGCCGGGTGATGTCAAAGAGATGCTCCACCACATCCTGGCCGTATTTCGCCGTCTCCACGCCCTTGAAATTCTCAATGGCCGCCGCGGCGGTCTTCACCAGCTCCGGCTGGGACACCACCACCTCATAGGAATCCGGCAGCGGATTGGTATCCCCCAGGGCATCCAGCAGGAAGCGCTGATCCCCCAGCCGCTCCTTGAACCGCTGCAGCGCCTCATCCTTGTCCACAAAGGTCACCTTCTCGATGCCCTGCATGTCCCGGATATCGCTCTCCAGATCCCGGCGGTCAGCCTTGGACAGATCATCCTTCAGATAAACGCTGATCTCCACCTGAGACTCCAGGGTTGAGGCCATCCTGTTCATATTCATCACCAGGATCATGAACATCCCCAGTACAAACAGGGATACCGCCACCGTGCCGATGGATGCCAGCGACATCCAGTTATTGCGCTTCAGGGAGAAAAAAACCTCCCGGATAAAATACTCACTGGTCCTAATCTTCATAGCCGTATACCCCCTGGGCCTCATCCCGTACAATGCAGCCGTCCTCGATGGCAATGACCCGCTTCTTCATGGTATCCACGATGGTCTTGTCATGGGTAGCCATCACAATGGTAGTTCCCGCCGCGTTGATGCGCTGGAAAATATCCATGATGCCCCAGGAGGTTTCCGGATCCAGATTCCCGGTGGGCTCATCGGCGATGACAATGGCCGGATCGTTCACGATTGCCCGGGCAATAGCCACCCGCTGCTGCTCGCCGCCGGAAAGCTGGGAGGGAAAGCACTTATACTTATCCCGCAGCCCTACCACGTCCAGCACCGAGTTCACGCTGCGCTGCATGAGCCGGCGCGGCGCCTCGATGACCTGCATGGCAAAGGCGATATTCTCAAACACCGTCTTGTCCGGCAGCAGCCGGTAATCCTGAAAAATCACTCCCAATCCGCGCCGCAGATAAGGCACTTCCTTATTGGTCATATGGATCACATCGCGGCCATTCACCCGCAGCTGCCCTGCCGAAGGCAGCACCTCCCGCAGCAGCAGCTTGATAAAGGTGGACTTTCCCGCCCCGCTGGCTCCTACGATGAAGACAAACTCCCCCTTGGCAATATCAATATTCACATGATTCAGCGCCACGGCGCCGTTTTCATAAATCTTCGATACATCCTTCATATGGATCATAGAATATGCATTCCCCCGTCAGAAAAATTCGGTTCTGATTTACAACACACCATCTTCTTATTGTATCATAAAATTCCCCCGGATTGCAGGCTAAAAATAAGAGACCACTCAAAAAGAGCAGTCTCCCCTATGATAGCTTATTCCATTTTATCCTGTATAAGACCAAAGGCCAGCTCCGCATTGCGCACAGCCAGCACCCGGAGCTTAGCCAGCAGCTCCGCATTGCGGGCCTTGAAGGCGGCCTTGTCATTCCATTTGCAGCGGACCTCACCCATCAGTTCCTCCAGGCTGATCTTCTGCAGATCCCCCACCGCTTTTTCCCCGATATATTCCAGGAAACGATCGATCTTCGGATCATAGGAAATGCCGATCATGGGAATGCCCATGACACCGGCAAAAATCAGCGCATGCAGCCGTACGGCAATCAGCAGATCCATATTGCCCACAATGGACAGCAGCTCGCTGGTGGTATACTCATCGTTGAGCACTGTCACCGGATGCTTCGTATGGGCGGCGATGATTTCCGCCGTCCGCACATCCTCCGGATACTGCATGGGCAGGAACACCACCCGGGCCCCGAATTCCTCGGCAATCTGGTCTGCAGTCTGCGCCACTACCTGCTTGTAGTGCTTCCAGCCGCACCATTCCCGCACGGAAATTCCCACCACGGGCTTCGCCCCATCCGCATGATACTGCTTCAGGATAGCCCGGCCAATGCCCTTGTCCACCGGATGGATGGCCAGCACCGGATCCGCGGTAGCCTCGATGTGGGGCCGGGTAATCCCCAGACTCTCCAGCTCGCCTAAAGATCCCTGATCCCGCACCGTGATGAGCTGCACCCGGTTGCCGATCCAGGCCATGAGCCGCCGGGCCACATGGCCCCGTATCGGACCGATGCCCTGGGCATACAGCATCACCGGCACCCGGGCCATAAAGGCCAGAAAAATGATGCCCATGTAGTAGTACAGACTGCGCCGGCTGGTGACATTCTGCAGCAGGCTGCCGCCGCCGCTGAGCAGCAGGTCAGCCTGGTGCAGTGCCCGCCAGATGGCCGGTATTCCCAGCCAGGAAACCGCCTGTACCCCATGGCGCTCCATTGTATCCTTCGGATTTGCCGAGATCACGGTAATATTCACTTTCGGGTCCAGATCGGATAAAACCTCGATCATCGCCGCCAGCATCGCTTCATCGCCGGCGTTCTTCGAACCGTAATATCCGGAAATCACAATATTACTCATGCTCGCTATTACGCCCCTTTGCTGAGGAAATCAGGCACTGCCAGAGATGCACCGCCACCATGGCCAGCGCGCCGATGCCGGCGCCCAGTACAATGCCGCCGATACCGCGCATGAAGGACATGAAAATCGGCGTACGCATATGCGCGAAGGTTTCCACCATCGAGCCCTGGCCGATGGTTGCCACCAGCACCAGGACAAAGAATACCATTGTAGGCCATTTGCGCCACCAGGCCATAGCCGCCAGCATAAAGGCCGGATGGCCGATCAGCAGTTCCTTGGAACGGGGCCGTGCATAAAAGGCCCGCTCCAAAAAGGCCCGGAATTTAAGCTCCAGTCCCGAAACCGGCATGCCGGAGGTATGCCCGGAACGGGCAACGAAGATGACCCCGGCCACCAGCACCACGAACAGCGCCAGCAGCGTCCGGATCCTCACCGGCATGTCCAGGATCTTCTTCAGCTGGTTCACCACCCCCTGGGTATCATCCATGCGGCCGTCAAACACATCGAACCGCTGCAGGAAGGCAATCGCCACCAGAATGATAGGCAGTACAAAAGTGAGCTTGATGCCCCGGAAGATATTGACCTCCAGCAGATACTCCGTATCCGCCAGGGAACCGGAAAGATAGGCTGCCCCCACATAGGAAAGCGCCCCGGACACAAAGAGGGCGATGGCCCCGGTCACTATGATCCTGCCGATGGAGGTGCCCGGCTTGGCCAAGATCTCCCGCACCCGGTCCAGCTGCCAGATGACCGCCAGCGCCGGGAACACATTGGCGCTGGCCAGTGCCGCCAGCACCCGGATCTTCGTGCCATTGCCCATGATCATGGGCACCACAGACCCCAGGGCAAAGAGCAGGAAAAGACCGTAAAGGTATTTAGGCTTCAGCCGCGGACAGATCAGGGAAATATACAGGGCCACAGCCGCTGCTACACCCAGCATCATCAAGGCCCGCAGGTATTTCGACGGATAGAAGTGCTGGAAGGTCCCCGCCGGGCCAAAACTGAAGCCCTTCTGCTGGAGAAGATCCCGGGTATCCGAAAAATATTTCATATTCGTTTCCAAAAGGGTCATATTCGGCGACGGCTTGTCAAAGATCCGCAGCAGGTCCACCCGGATGTTCCGTTCCTCATCCGTGTTTGCCCAGCGCTCCACGATATCCGCCAGCTTCAGTTTCGGCTGCTCATCCTTCGGCACCGTATAAAGGCGGGCCGCCTGATAATCCAGCCCCTTCGCCACCTCCATGAGCCCGTCCTGCTTGTAGAACTGCAGCTGGGTGGTATCCTCGATGAGGCCCAGGGTGATATGGCGGGCCTTCAGCTCGTCAATGGTAGCCTGCAGAGCCTTGGGGGCCCCCAGCACCTGGGAACCGGAGAAGATCATCTCCGAAACCCGGATACCGTCCAGCCGCTGGAATACAGCCGCCACATCCTCACTGGAAGCCGCCTCGTAATTACTGGGCCGGGCCACCACATAGAAGCCCGCCGCATTGACGGCCTTCATCTCATCCGTCGGCATGCCCAGGTTCATCTTCACAAAGGACTCGTAATTCGCCTTGACCTCCAGCACCTCCGCGCCGTTGACCTGCAGGCTGCGCACCCGGCTGTCTCCCAGACGGCGCAGCAGATCCTCCTTGACCTCCTTGAAGGTCTGAGCATCATGTCCCGTCACATAGATCTTGGTGCCGGTAACTGTACCGTCCTGCACCAGCGAACGCCAGGCCGGATCCGTAAGAGCACCGCTCTGGTAGTTCTCCAGAATTGCGCTGCCCGGCGTTGCCGTAGCCTTGCCGTTCACATTGAGCTTCTTGAAGGTCGTCTCATAGACGGCCAGTGAAGTGATGCCCGCATCCTTCGCCTGGCGGAAAACCTCCTCCGGCGGCAGCCCCTCGCGCTCGGCCAGCTCTACCAGGCCTTCGTAATCGATGGCCATATCCACCGTCATATTCTGCTTTTCCACCTGATAGCGCTGTACGTCTACCACCAGCGCCGCCAGCAGCCCCACTACGATAAAGAACAGCAGCCAGCGGTTGTATTTGAATTTCTTCATTGGATTTCCCACCTTACAAGCGAGTTTTCTCATTTATTGTGACGGCTTGCCGTGAGAACGACCTCGCCATCCTTCTGCACCACCTTGTCCAGCTCCGCCGAGAAGGGCATCGCATGGAGATTGATGAGCAGTATATCACCAAAAAAGTTACCGATGGCAGCTGTGCCGAACAAAGCATTCCTGATATCCAGCTTTGTCATGCGGAAATACACCGAACCATCATCATCGAACAGAACGCCCTCCAGATGGATATCCGCCTGCCGGCCGGCAATCTTTACCTTGCCGGTGGCCGTCACTGCCTGGGGTGTAATGGTCACCTGGATATCCTGTACCTTATCCACCTTGCGCTTCAAAAGGTCCGCCAGATTATCCGCCGTGATCACCCCGGTGAGCTCCAGGCTGTCCGCCCGGCGCACCGCCGAGCCATCCTTCGCGTCCAGATTGGAGAGATCCACGCCCACATTCCTGCCCTTGAGCGTCAGCTCCTGCACCCGCACCTGGCCCAGCATGGCGTTTTCCGCCTTCATGTCCACGGTATCCAGCTGCCCCAGCAGCATCAGCACTGCCGGCATGGTCTGGAGAGAAACCGTGGCCGCGGAGGCCTGGGTTGCATTCTTCAATCGCGTCTCCGCCGTTTTTTCCATGATTGGAACCAGGAAAAACTGGCTAAACACGATTAATATTATGATGATTATCGAAAAAATAGTCAAGCCCTTACGCAACAATATATCACCCAATTCGTGAAAAGAACGAGAGTGTGTACCGACAACAGCTGCCGGCCAACACCCTCGTCATGGAAATTACAACTGATGGTTTGCCTTTGCCCGCAGATACGCCTCGATGAACATATCAAGATCGCCGTCCATGACGGCCTGCGTATTGCCCGTCTCTGCACTGGTCCGATGATCCTTGACCATATTGTAGGGATGGAAAACATAGGAACGGATCTGGCTGCCCCATTCGATTTTCTGCTGATCGCCCTCGAGAGCGGCCAGCTCCTGTTCTTTTTTCTCCTGCTCCAGCTCAAAGAGCCGCGCCCGCAGCATCTTCATGCACTGCTCACGGTTCTGGATCTGGGAGCGCTCATTCTGGCACTGCACCACTACCCCGGTGGGGATATGGGTCATGCGCACCGCTGAAGAGGTCTTGTTGATGTGCTGACCGCCCGCGCCGCTGGCCCGGTAAGTATCCACCCGCACATCATCCATATTGATAGCCACTTCCACCGCATCATCGATCTCCGGCATGATATCGCAGGCCGAAAAGGAGGTATGGCGGCGGGCTGCCGCATCGAAAGGCGAAATCCGCACGAGACGGTGGATTCCCTTCTCCGAGCGCAGATAGCCATAGGCATTGTGACCCTTGATGAACAGCGTGGCCGACTTCACACCGGCCTCATCGCCGGGCAGCAGGTCTGCTGTCTCCACGGAAAAGCCATGGCGCTCCGCCCAGCGGCCGTACATGCGCAGCAGCATCTGGGTCCAGTCCTGGGCCTCGGTTCCGCCAGCTCCCGCATGAAGGGTGAGGATAGCGTTATTGGCATCATAGGGGCCGGAAAGCAGTACCTCCAGCTCCAGCTCATTCAGAGCCTGGCGGATTTCCTGCATCTCCGAGGTGACCTCAGCCTCCAGGCTGTCGTCCTCTTCCTCCATGGCCATCTCCCAAAGCACCTGCATATCATCGAATTTCTTGCAGAGAGCCTTGTATTTATCTACACTGATTTTGACGTCATTGAGCTCCTGGTTGATCTTCTGGGCCTTTTCTGTATCGTCCCAAAAGGTCGGTTCACCCATCTTGTATTCCAGCTCAGCTATTTTGTCCTCTTTGTGAGCGACGTCAAAGTGAATTCCCCATTTCGTCCAGCTTCACCTTAAGTGCCGTTATTTCTGATTTCAAATCTTCCAGCATTTCTTCACATCCTATTCATTGTACCAAACAAAACTTCACTATTATTTATTGCGTCCGCAGCAATTCTTGTACTTCTTGCCGCTGCCGCAGGGGCAGGGATCGTTGCGGCCGATGGTCTCGCCATTCACTACCGGTTTTTTCTTTGCCTCGGCTGCGTCCACATCGTCGCCATGGGAAGCCTTGGCATTCTGCAGACGATCCTGCAGCTGCTGCTCCTCCTGGCTCACGATCTGTACCCGGTACATGAGCTTCGCAATATCCGTCTGGATACCCGCAATCATTTCCTCGAACATATCGAAGGCCTCGATCTTGTACTCTACTATCGGGTTGCGCTGGCCATAAGCCCGCAGGCCGATGCCCTCACGCAGCAGATCCATGCGGTCCAGATGTTCCATCCAGTGGTTGTCCACCACCCGGAGCATAACCACCTTTTCCAGCTCCCGCATATTCTCCTCGCCAAACATGAGCTCACGCTGCTGATAGCCCTCCTCGGCAGCCTTGACCAGAGTCTCCTCCACCTCGTCCCGGCTCAGCGCCTCCAGGGCTTCCTTCGTCATCTTGCCTGTGGGGGCATAGGTCTCCTCGGCATCCTTGATGAGATCTGCCAGGGACCACTCCTCCGGATACAGCTTCTCGTTGGCGTACTGATCCATCTCCGACTTGATGATCTCGTGGATCATATCCATGATGCTGTCGCGGAGATTGTCACCGGTGAGCACCTTGCGGCGCTGGCTGTAGATGACCTCACGCTGCTGGTTCATGACATCATCATATTCCAGCACGTGCTTTCTGATATCGAAGTTGCGGGCCTCCACCTTCTTCTGGGCATGCTCGATGGAACGGGTGATGAGCTTATGCTCGATAGGATCATCCTCACCCATGCCCAGCTTGTCCATGATGGAAGCGATATTATCCGAAGCGAAAAGCCGCAGCAGATCATCCTCCAGGGAAAGGAAAAAACGGGAGGAACCCGGATCGCCCTGACGGCCGGCACGGCCGCGCAGCTGATTATCGATACGGCGGGATTCATGGCGCTCGGTGCCGACGATGCAGAGACCGCCCAGCTCCTTTACGCCCTCACCCAGAGTAATATCCGTACCACGGCCGGCCATGTTCGTGGCAATGGTCACCGCGTTGGGCTGACCAGCCCCGGCAATGATCTCGGCCTCCATCTCATGGAACTTCGCATTCAGCACATTATGCTCAATGCCCCTTTTCTTCAGTACAGCACTGAGCTGCTCAGACTGCACAATGGAGGTGGTACCGATGAGCACCGGCTGGCCCGTCTTATGGACCCGCTCCACTTCATTGGCAACCGCCTTGTATTTCGCCCGCTTCGTCTTGTAGATCACATCCGGGAAATCCTCACGGATGACCGGCTTATTCGTGGGAACCACAATGACCGGCAGCTTGTAGATCTTGAGGAACTCATCCTCCTCGGTCTTGGCCGTACCTGTCATGCCGCCCAGCTTGTCGTACATGCGGAAATAATTCTGGAAGGTAATGGTGGCCAGGGTCTGGGACTCACGCTGGATGCGTACCCCCTCCTTGGCCTCAATGGCCTGATGCAGGCCGTCGGAATACCGGCGTCCATCCATGAGGCGGCCGGTGAACTCATCGACGATGATGACTTCCCCATCCCGTACCACATAGTCCCGGTCCCGCTTCATGAGGGCCTTGGCCCGCAGTGCGGCGGTGAAGCAATGAGAAAGCTCCAGATTCTCCGGCGCGTAAAGGTTCTTGATGCCGAGGAATTTCTCCACCTTGGCCACAGCCCCCTCGTTCGGGGATACCGTCTTCTGCTTCTCATCCAGCTTGTAGTCCACCTCTTCCTTCAGAGGGGCCACTGCCTTGGCCATACGGGCATAGGCATCCGTGGACTTGGATCCCGGACCGGAAATGATCAGCGGTGTACGGGCTTCATCGATGAGGATACTGTCCACCTCATCCACGATGGCAAAGTTCAGATCCCGCTGCACCATCTGATCCGCATAGATGACCATGTTATCACGCAGATAATCAAAGCCGTATTCATTGTTCGTACCAAAGGTGATATCGCAGCTATAGGCGAATTTCCGCTCGGGGAAATCCAGGTCATGCTTGATAAGACCTACGGACAGGCCCAGGAAATTGTAGAGCCGTCCCATCCATTCACTATCGCGCTTGGCCAGGTAATCGTTGACCGTGACCATATGCACGCCCTTGCCTGTCAAAGCATTCAGGTATACCGGCAGGGTAGCCACCAGGGTCTTACCTTCACCGGTACGCATCTCAGCGATTTTTCCCTCATGCAGGCAGATACCGCCGATCATCTGCACATCGAAATGCCGCATGCCCAGCACGCGGCGGGAAGCCTCGCGCACCACGGCGAAAGCCTCCGGCAGGATATCATCCAGGGTCTCGCCATTGGCCAGACGCTCCTTGAACTTATCCGTGTTCCCGGCCAGCGTAGAATCGCTAAGACCCTGCAGATCCGCCTCATAGCCATTGATCTGCTCCACGATTTCCTGCATGCGCTTTATCTCTTTATCATTATTGTCCCCTAAGAACCGCTTAATGAAACCCAGCAACCAAAACCACTCCTCAAAAGTCAATTACTAAACGAATATTATTAAACCCATCTTACGATTTTATCAGACTATGGGATATAAGTCAAAAAAATAACGAAAAAAAGAGCTGCCCCGTATTCCAGGGCAGCTCCCCTATCATTCAGTTCATCAGGATCCCGACTCGATCAGCCCGTAATTGCCATCGGTACGGCGATAAACCACATTGACCTCTTCCGTTGAAGCATCACGGAATACATAGAAGTCATGGTTCAAAAGGTTCATCTGCATGATGGCCTCCTGTACATCCATGGGCTTTACGGCGAAACGCTTCGTCTTCACTACCGGATATTCCTCATCCGCATCGGCCTTCGTACCAATGGGAGACTCCGAAAGAGCCTCAGCCTTGAAGGCACCGCCGCGGAAGCGTTTTTCCAGCTTGGTTTTATGCTTATGAATCTGTCTCTCCAGCTTCTCAACCACCAGGTCGATGGAGGTATACATATCCATTGTTGCTTCCTCACCACGCAGCAGAACGCCGTGGACCGGGACCGTCACCTCTACGATATGTCTGCCTTTGGAAACGGTAAGAAGTACAGTGATTTCGCCAACCGTATCGAAATACTTTGTTACCTTTCCTACTCTCTTCTCAACATAGTCCCTGAGTGCCGGGGTGATTTCTATGTTTTTTCCTCTAACAGTGAATGCTGCCATATGACACATCCCCTTTCCTGTATCCTATGGTGTATATATTCTCTAAATATGGAAAAAACCCTTCTTGAAAAACAAAAAGATTTCTGAACTTTTGCTATTTGCATTTGCTCCGGAAATATTAAAAACCCGGCTCACGAATGAGCCGGGTACGCATCTTGTCATTAATCTTATCAGGCCGTTTTTACGACATTTGAAGCCTGGGGACCGCGAGCACCTTCAACGATTTCGAACTCTACGCTCTGGCCTTCTGCCAAAGTCTTGAATCCTTCGTCCTGGATCGCTGAGAAATGTACGAATACATCGCCGCCATCTTCTCTCTCAATAAAACCATAACCTTTTTCTGCGCTAAACCATTTTACTTTACCAACCATTTTGAAACCTCCTACAAATAAACTGGTTGTTCATCAACCATGTGTATCATTATATCTCAATTAGTATAGGTTGTCAATTATATTTTTATTCAATTTCGGCAAATGTTCTTTTATTATGAACATCTGCTCGGCAAGGAAAAACAAGGCATACATTCCCTATTACAGTAATAGAAAATTTATGCCTTGTTGTATCAAAGCACCTTGGACAGGAAAGACTTCGTACGCTCTTCCTGGGGATCCTCGAATACGGCCTTCGGTTCCCCCTGCTCGATGATACGTCCCTCATCCACAAAGAGCAGCCGGTCGCCCACCTCGCGGGCAAAGCCCATCTCATGGGTGACAACCACCATGGTCATGCCCTCCTTGGCCAGGGCTTTCATGACATCCAGTACCTCGTTGACCATTTCCGGATCCAACGCTGAGGTGGGTTCATCAAAGAGCATCACCTTCGGCTTCATCGCCAGGGCCCGGGCTATGGCCACCCGCTGCTGCTGCCCACCGGAAAGCTGTTCCGGATAGGCCTGGGCCTTGTCCGCCAGGCCGACCCGGTCCAGCAGGCTATTAGCCGTCTCCAGCGCCTCTGTGCGGGATACATGGCGCACCTTCACAGGGGCCAGCGCGATGTTTTCCAGCACGGTCATATGGGGAAAAAGATTGAACCGCTGAAATACCATGCCAACCTCTTCCCGCACCTTATTGATATTGGACTCGCTGTTGAGATGGATACCATCCACGGAGATATCTCCCGCTGTAGGCTCCTCCAGATAATTCATGCAGCGCAGCAGGGTACTCTTGCCCGAGCCGCTGGGTCCAATGATGACCACCACTTCTTTTTCTGCGATATGAAGGTCGATGCCCTTCAATACCTCATTTTTGCCGAATGCCTTGTGCAGGCCCTTAATGTCTATCATCGACCTTATACCTCCGTTCCAGATATGCCACGAACCGGGAAATCGTCAATGTCATGGCCAGATAAATGATGGCGACGCTGATCCAGATTTCCAGCGAGCCATAGGTGCGGGCAATGATGAGCTGCCCGCGGCGGGTGAGCTCCTCAAAGCCGATGACCGATACCAGGGAGGAATCCTTCAGCAGGGCGATGAACTCGTTGCCCAGGGGCGGTATCACCCGCTTGAAGGCCTGGGGAACAATGATGTACCGCATGGTCTGCATCCAGGTCATGCCCAGGGAACGGCCGGCTTCCATCTGTCCGGCATCAATGGACTGGATACCCGCCCGGAAGATCTCCGCCACATAGGCACCGCTGTTGATGCCGCAGGAAGCGATAGCCGCAAAGAAGGGATCCACCCGCTGTCCCGTAATCACCGGCAGCGCGAAATAGATCAGGAATATCTGCACCAAAAGCGGTGTGCCCCGCAAAAAATCCACATAGACAGCAGCCAGGATGCGCAGCGGCGCCACATGGCAGATCCGTGCCACACCTACGAATAAACCGATAATAACACCCAGAGCCACTGACAGCGCAGTAATCTGCACAGTGACCACCGCTCCGGTTAAAAGCAGCGGGAAGGAGTTCATTACCAAATCCCAATTGAAACTCATACAATCCACCTTACCTATTCATATTTATTCATACCGAAATACACACTATGCTTATTATATTTCACGGATAATCCCTTGTCAATGCTAGTTTTAGGCAAAATAAAAACACCGCCTCCTATCGGATTTGGTGTTTTTTTATGCATTATTATTTCTTATCGCCGAACCACTTCGCGAAGATCTTGTCGTACTCGCCGCTCTTCTTCAGGGCAGTCAGCGCATCGTTGACCTTCTTCTGCAGCTCTGCATTGTTCTTGTTGATGGCCATGCCATAATCCTCGGAGGTCAGCAGTTCATCCAGGGCACGCACGCCCTTCTCGCCGCTCTTCATGATGTAGTAATCATTGACCGGACGGTCGTTGACCACTGCATCCACGCCGCCAGCCTTCAGCTCCATAAAGGTATCTGCGGAGCTGTTGAACTCCTTCACCTGGACATTGGCCAGCTTCTTGACTTCCTTGGCACTGGTGGTGCCGATCTGAACAGCTACTTTCTTGCCCTCCAGATCCTTGAAGGTATTGATGGAGGTATTATCCTTCTTCACGATGATGGTAAGACCGGATTTATAATAAGGCTCCGAGAAAAGAACCTTGGCCTTGCGCTCATCGTTGATGGTCATGCCCGAAGCGATCAGGTCGATGTTGCCAGACTCCATAGCGGGGATCAGGCCATCGAAATTGATGTTCTGGATCTCTACCTTGTAGCCCATCTCCTTGCCGATAGCCCGGATCAGGTCCATATCAAAGCCCTGGTATTCCTTGCCGTCCGCATCCTGGAATTCAAAGGGAGCAAAATCTGCGTTGGTGCCTACCTTCAGTACCTTTTCACCGCTGCCGGCCGCATCCTTCTGTGCGCCTCCGCAGCCCGTTACCAGAGCCATAACCGACAGCATTGCTGCCAGACAGAAAACTAAAATCTTTTTAGACATACCCATTCCCTCCATCAATATAAAAATTTCTCAAATCCGCGATCCGGCGATTTACTTCTTCTCACCGAACCATTTTGCATAGATCTTGTCATACTCACCGCTCTGCTTGAGCTTCTCCAGAGCCGCATCGATCTTCTTCTGCAGTTCCGCATCCTTCTTGTTCAGGGCAATGCCATAATCCTCAGAGGACAGCAGCTCATCTAGGGAGCGGACACCTGTCTCGCCGCTCTTTACAATGTAATAATCATTGACCGGACGGTCATTGACCACTGCATCCACACCGCCAGCCTTCAGCTCCATAAAGGTATCCGCGGAGCTGTTGAACTCCTTGACCTCTACATTTTTCAGCTTGCGGACCTCAGCGGCGCTGGTGGTGCCGATCTGCACAGCCACCTTTTTGCCCGCCAGATCCTTGAAGGCGTTGATCGACGTATTATCCTTCTTGACCACGATGGTCAGGCCGGATTTGTAATAGGGTTCCGAAAAAAGCACCTTGGCCTTGCGCTCATCGTTGATGGACATGCCGGAAACCACCACATCCACGTTGCCCGTCTCCAGCGACGGGATCAGACCATCAAAGTTCAGATTCTGGATCTCTACCTTATAGCCCATTTCCTTGCCCAATGCCCGGATCAGGTCCATATCAAAGCCCTGATACTCCTTGCCATCCGCATCCTGGAATTCAAAGGGAGCAAAATCCGCTGTAGTTCCTACCTTCAGCACCTTTTCTCCGCTGGATGCAGCATCCTTCTGGGAACCGCCGCAGCCGGCTGCCAAGGCCATGACTGCCAGCAGGCCGGCCATGCACAATACTAAAAACTTTTTTGACATAGGTCTCCTCCTACACAATGAAATATAAATGAAGCCCGGATTATTCTCCGAGCTTCATTGCCAGTAGACATTTGTATTATAACGCCATCCTCAGATATTTTCAATAGAAAATCCGCAGTCAGCGTCTCATGAACGATCCAAATATCAGCCTCTTCTTGCGTTGAAACAATCGCGGCAATATACCGGGCGATCATTTTTCGGTTCGAACGGAACCTCAGTCTCTTTGCCGCACTCTGCGCAGATTACCTTGTACATCTGGCGCGGCTCTTTCTCTCCGCCTTCACGTCCACGGCGGCGCTTGTCGCGGCAATCGCGGCAGCGTACAGGCTCATTTTCGAAACCCTTCTCTGCATAAAATTCCTGTTCGCCTGCACTAAAGATAAAATCCTTACCACAGTCCTTGCATACTAACGTTTTGTCTTCGAAAGCCATGAAAAAATCCCCTCACCTTTTGAGTTTGAACATCCCAATCTGCTTGCGCGAATCTCCTACAAAGTCCAGACAAAGAGACATCCTTGATATCTAGTATAGTTGTCTTCCTGCAAAAAAGCAAGAAAAAATTTCTACTATTTTGAAAATCATTGAATTTTACAACAATACAAACCTTCCGCCAGCCCGAAAAAAACTGGTATCACCAAAAGCCTCAGGCCTGTATATCCAGGTTCGCCCCCACATTGGGATCCAGGCTGCCGGTCACACCGCCCAAAAGCTCCTGCACGCCCTCCGTCTCCGCGTTCATAGCCATCTTCAGCACCGAGGTTCCCATATCCTGCATCGTCTGCTGGGCATGCATCCCCACCGACAATGCCGCAATGCTCATATCCATATCCATGATAATAACGCTTCCTTTCTAAAGACTCCTCTTACTGCCAGTATAACTCTGAATTCCGCAAATAACAATATAATAATAATTATTTCTGCACAGCTGCCCGCCATATCTGCCAATAGGCCGTTTCCACATCCTTCATGTACCGCCGCCCGTCCATCAGCGGCGACCGCCGCAGCTCATCCCGCAGTCCCCCGTGGAACTGCTGCAGGATATCCGGCGAGGATGCCAGCTGCACCGCCTTCTTCACGTACTCCATCTCGCTCTCCGCCACCAGCTCCGGCACCCCCGCATTTTCCAGCAGGCTCGCCCCGAACCGGGTGCCATGGCTGCGTCCCCGCAGCGACACCACCGGCACCCCCATATAAAGGGCCTCGCAGGTGGTAAGCCCGCCATTATAGGGCATCGTATCCAGCGCGATATCGATATCCCGGTACTGCTCCAGATAATCCGGACTGTAGGGCCGCAGCTCCACCCGGGAGGCGTCGATGCTCAGCTCCGCCAGCCGCTCCCGGATAAACTTCCGCCCCGCGGGAATGCTGCAGGTCTTGGACTTCAGCACCAGCCGCGCCGTGGGCACCTGCTCCAGGATAGCCCGCCAGAGAAGCAGAGTTTCCCGGGATATCTTGGAAAAATTATTGAAGCAGCCAAAGGTCACCCGGCCATTTTTCCGGCAGGGTGCCTCCAGTCCGGCCTCCGGCAGCGGCCGGATCACCTCCGGCAGATAGCAGAGATGGCTACGGGGCAGCCGCAGCACCCGTTCCGTAAAACCCCGGGCCGGCTCCTCCACCGGCTGACAGTGCACATCCGACAGGAAGTAATCCACCTCCCGGAGCCCCGTGGTATTCATATAGCCGATGCCTGACACCTGCACTGTCGCCGGCCGGCTGGCCAGCACCGGCAGGCAGGAATCCTGGGTATGCCCGGAAAAGTCCACCAGGATATCGATTTTGTCATCATAAATCTGCCGGGCCGCTTCCTGGGGAGGCAGCTCCGAGACATCCCGCCAGCAGGCTGCAAAACGCTTCAGCCGCTGGGTCACCCCATCGCTCCTTCCCCGCTGATAGACAAAGACCTCAAACTCCTTTTTATTGTAATCCCGCAAAAAGGGAATGAGAAAATACACCACCGCATGCAGCCGGAAATCCGGCGAAATATAACCGATGCGCAAATGCCGCTTCTCCCGCGCCGGTTCATGGGGAAAGGTCACCTTGGCCCGGAAAAAAGCATTGTACCCCCGATGCAGTGCCTGAGACCGATCCGCCGGCATAGGGCGGTAATTGGCAAGGAACAGCCCCTTACTGTAGAAATCCGCCTTCTGCAGCGGTTCTGCCGACAGTCGGCTCAGCTCAAACATGGTATCGCGAGCCTTTTCCGGCAGTCCTGCCAGCTGATAGGCATCCGCCAGCAGACACAGCGCCCGGATCCAGACCATCACATCACTCCGGCGCAGACCCTCGGCCGACTGCTCCTCCGCCAATCCCGCCAGCCGTTCCAGCACAGCCATCTCCTGAGGCAGCAGAAAATCCGCTCCATAGAGCTCTCCTGCTACCAGCAAGGACCGCAGATTCACTGGTTCCTCATTATTTTGCAATCCCTGCACAAACACCTGGGCCGATTCCTCGTCCCCCAGATAAAAAGATGCCTGAGCCAGCAAGGCCCGCCCCTCCAAATCCTCCGGCAGCTGCTCCAGCATCTCCCTGGCACAAGCCCGCATCGCCTGAAAATCTCCCTGACGGAAAAATCCATCCGCCAGGTCCAGCCACTTCTCGCTATTCTTCTCCATTAACATCGTTCCCCGCCCATTCTCAAATCTTCACCTTTTATATTTCCACTCACGCACAGGATTTCCTGCTTTTCTGCCCATAGTTGGCAGGAAATTCACCCTGCAGCACGAAATAATAGGGTAGACTAAACGGAAAAGGAGCCTTTATCTATGAAAGTTGTAATTCTAGCCGGCGGTCTTGGTACCCGCATCAGCGAGGAATCCCACCTGCGGCCAAAGCCCATGATTGAAATCGGCGGCAATCCCATTCTCTGGCATATCATGAAAATCTATTCCCACTACGGCTTCAACGAGTTTGTGATCTGCCTGGGCTACAAGGGATATATGATCAAAGAATACTTTGCGGACTACTACCTCCACACTTCAGATGTCACCTTTGACTTTACTGAAAACAACCGCATGACCATCCATAACAACGTATCGGAACCCTGGAAGGTCACGCTGGTAGATACCGGCCTCAATGCTCAGACAGGTGCCCGCATCAAACGCATCCAAAAATACATCGGTAATGAACCCTTTCTGCTCACCTACGGCGATGGCGTAAGCGATGTAAATATCACCGAACTGGTAAACTTCCATCAGAAAAACAAAAAAGCCCTGGTAACCATGACAGCTATCCAGCCTGGCGGACGCTTCGGAGTACTTGACATTGATCATCATAATAGCAGCGTAACCCGTTTTGTTGAAAAGGCCAAGGAAGATGGCGGCTGGATCAATGGCGGCTTCATGGTAGTGCAGCCAGATGTATTCAACTACATCAATGATGACGAAACAGCCGTATTTGAAAAAGAACCTCTCGAAGCCATTGCACGCGATGGGCATTTACAGGCTTATAAGCATACTGGCTTCTGGCAATGCATGGATACTCAACGGGATAAAAGTGCCCTTGAAGCTCTTTGGGCAACAAACCAAGCTCCCTGGAAGCTATGGAAATAAAATTATAATATTGTAATTTTTCTTTTATTTTTTTTGACAAAAGGGTATAATATAAGTAATAGAATATCTGTATCAATAAAGATTCCAGGGAATGGAAAACATAGCATTATTTGAAAGGAGTGTTCTCTCATGCAGGTATCATTCAACAGCTCGGCCTCGGGCATGAGCAATATCAGCACAGCCTCAAAGGAAGTGGCCAGTACCAGTGCCAACCAGATAGAGCAGGAAATTGCCACCATCGATAAACAGCTTTCCCAGCTCTCCTCCTCCAATGATAATATGAACCACTCGACGGAGGTCAATCAGCTCACGAAGCAGCGGGAGACCCTGCAAAAACAGATAGATGAACTGAAGAACTCCTCCAGTACTGCCAACGCAAATAATACCTCTCAGGTACAAAATGCCAATGAGAAGCAGCCCCAGACCAAGGAAGAGGCTGAATCCATGAAGGCCTTTGGCCGGGCCTATGACACCACCATTTCCCCGCAAAGCTATACAGCGATGCAGACCGAACAAAAGAGCACCAAACAGACCAATGAACAGCAACTGTTGAAAAAGATGACTCTTTAATAACAAAACCAGAGAAGCCCATTTACTTCTCTGGTGTAACTGCCTAATAGCATCGTGTATTAAAAAAGCGTAGCCCATATTGTATACTCAAGGGTACAAATATGGGCTGCGCTCTATATTTTATTTGCAGTGATTTATAATCTCCAGTGCAGATATTTCTGCAACATCTCTGGCTGGCGTTAGAAGGGTTCATTCGACAAATGCTTTAACATATAGATCAGATATTTATATGGATTGATTTCATTTGCCTTGCAGGTCTCCATAAGGCTGTATATTGCTTCGCTGGCAGTGGCTCCCTTGTGACTGCCACTGAAAAGCCAGTCCTTCCGTCCAATGGTAAAGGGGCAGATGCTTCCTTCAGCTAAATTTTTGGAGATATTGCAGCGGCCATTCTGCAGGTAGGCTTCCAAGCCCTTACGATTTGCAGCAGCGTAGTTCATTGCCTGTCAGAGCTTGGATTTTGGTAGCACATTACTTTTCTGCGTTTCGATCCATGAACAAAAAGCCTGCAAAAGCGGTTTTTTCGCTGCAAGAATGACCCAATTGGCCATGGTGCCACGGCTCAGGTTCACGCCAAGGGTCAGCCATTCCTTTTCCTGCCGGGCGAGCGGTACTGCGTAAAAGTATTTCTGCAGCAGGATATGAGCAATACTGGATGCCGAAGCCATGGAATATGCCAGAACAGGTTTAGGCAGGACAGGCTTTTCAATGGAAAAATGTTGTTCCTTCCGAAAGGCACGGCATTCAAAGGTTTCCTGAGAGATGTCGGTGACCTTAACTTCTGCTGGAATAAATTACACTTCCATACGGATGAGTTGTTCACCCATGGATACGAGTTCCGTACCACAGCGCTTGCAGCTATGTTCCTCTTGGGAAAGAGTGAATAACTTCTTCTCATGCGGCAGGTTCTCAAGCATTTCCCTGCGCTGCCCGGTCTGCTTTTTCCGCTTATGTTCCTGGACCGTCTGCAGTTCTGGTTCAGGGCACTTTTCTTTGCTTCCTGTTCTGCTTCATCTGATAGTTTATCCTGCAGTTTTGCCATATAGCGATTGAACCGCTTGTCATCTTCCACTGCTTTTCTGGGTTGTAGTATAGCTGATTTTATAGCAACTCCCTAACAAACAAATCACTCCGCAAATTCCACATCGTCTTCACCTAGATATTGCCCATTCTGCACCTCGATAATAACCAGCTCCACCTTGCCAGGATTACGTAAGCGATAAAACGTCGTCATCGGTATAAAAATAGACTCATTGGATAGCACCATCTGCGTTTTTGCTCCCACAGCCACTTCAGCCGTTCCCCCAGTCACAACCCAATGTACGCTGCGGTGATAATGTCGGCGAGTTGAAAGCTCTCTGCCCGCCTCCACCACCAGTTTCCGCATGCGATACCCCTTGCCTTCGCCCAGCAGGGACGCATTCCCCCATGGATAATACATTGTCGTATGTTGCTCCGCTTCCTTGCGCCCCTGATTCTTCAGCGTATCGACAAGTTCCTTGACTTTCTGTGACTCGCCCTTTTGCGCGACCAGAATCACATCATCCGTCTCCACAACCATGATATCCCGCAAACCGATTCCAGCAATCAATCGACTGCGCCCCAGGAGCAGACTGTCCTGGCAGTCCAGCGGAACACAATCGCCCTGCAGCGCATTCCCAGCGGCATCCTTGGGAAGCACATCATAGATTGCATCCCATGAGCCCACATCATTCCATTCCACCTGTAGCGGCAGCACCATGCACTTTTGTGATTTTTCCGCAATAGCATAGTCAATGGAAATATTCGGCAGATTTACAAAACTGCGCTCCATCTCCGCAAATCCCTGCTCCATCCCCGCAGCAATCTCCGGTGCATACTGCTGCAATTCTCCGCGATACGCTCCGATGGTAAAAGAAAACATCCCTGCATTCCAATAATGATTTCCACTGGCCACATAGCGCCTGGCGGTAGCCTCATCCGGTTTTTCCTTGAAGGCCCGGATTGAAACCCCCCCCCCTTCTGCCAAACCTGCCTCAATATAGCCAAACCCGGTCTCCGGTCTTGAAGGGTGAATACCAAACAGCACCATCCGCCCACAGCTGGCTACAGCCATCGCCTGCTGAACCGCCCGCTCAAATAAAGCAACCGGCCGGATCAGATGATCCGATGGTGATATAAACAAAACTTCATCTTCTGGCACTCCCAGTACATCTACTGCATATTGGGCCGCCAGCGCAATGGCCGGAGCTGTATTCCGCGACTCAGGCTCCAGTACAATATGCGCCGCAGAAGCCCCTGTTGCCGCCAGCTCGCTTTTCACATGATGAAAATAATCCTTCCCTGTAACCAGAATAATATCCTTTGGCGACGCAATCCCCAAAAATCGCTTCACTGTCCCCGCCAAAAGCGATTCATCCTCTTGCAAAGCCAGAAACTGCTTAGGCCGGCACTTCCGTGACAAAGGAAACAAGCGCGTTCCCCCACCGCCTGCCAAAATAACAATCTTCATATCTCCATCCTCCTATGAAACTGCACACGCAGTAACTCTCCATATTATATCATATTCAATGATAAAAAGACTCTGAGCACATTGCCCAGAGTCTCCATATTTTACCGTTCTGCCCGCATATCATGCTGCAGGAAATCCGCATATGTAAGCTGGATTCCCTCCTCCAACTCTGTCTTATAATGCCAACCCAAGCCCTCCAGCTTGCTTACATCCAGCAGTTTCCGCGGTGTACCATCCGGCTTCGTCGCATCATAACGGACTTTTCCCATATAACCAACCACCTTTTTAACCAGCTCAGCCAACGCCGCAATGGTAAGCTCTTTGCCCGTCCCCAGATTGACTGTCTCATTCCCGAAATATGTATTCATCAAATACACGCACGCATCCGCCAGATCATCCACATAAAGGAATTCCCGAAGCGGCCGCCCAGTTCCCCAGATGACCACCTCCGGCAGATTTTGTTTCTTCGCCTCATGGAATCGCCGAATCAAGGCCGGCAGCACATGCGAATGCAACGGATGATAGTTATCATTCGGCCCATAAAGATTTGTCGGCATCACAGAAATATAATCCGTTCCGCACTGGCGATTCAAATACTCGCAATACTTTAGGCCAGATATCTTGGCCAGCGCATAGGCCTCATTCGTCTGCTCCAAAGCACTGGTCAACAAACATCTCTCCGGCATCGGCTGCGGAGCAAGCCGCGGGTAAATGCAGGAACTTCCCAAAAACATGAGCTTCCTCACCTTATTCTGAAAAGCGGCATGGATTACATTCATTTCCAGAATCATATTATCATACATAAAATCTGCAAGTGCTTCTTCGTTTGCGGCAATGCCTCCGACTTTTGCTGCTGCAAGAAAGACGTATTCCGGTTTTTCTTTTGCAAAAGAAAAACCGGAATACGTCTTAAAATCTGCTGGATGCTCACTGTTAGCCATAATGCCCCCAACCTTGGCTGCTGCCAGGAATACATAATCCGGCTTCTCCGCCGCGAAAAAAAACTCCACCTGCTCCTGCCGGCGCAGATCCAGCTCTTTAGATGTCCGCATCAGGATATTTGTATATTCTTGTTTTTTTAAAGCTCTTACAATTGCTGAACCGACCATGCCACGATGTCCGGCCACATAAATCTTTGCATCCTTCTCCATTAAACTGCCACCTTCAATATTTTCACTTAGCGAACTCTTCCATATCTGCCCGCACCATCATAGATACTAATCCCTTGAAATCGACCTTGCGCTCCCAGCCAAGTTCCTTTTCCGCCTTGGAAGCATCACCCCAGAGAAGTTCTACTTCTGCTGGCCGGAAATACCGTGGATTGATATCTACCAGCAGACGACCATCTTTACGATCATAGGCCTTTTCATCAATCCCACTGCCCTTCCACTCAAGCTCAATCCCAGCCTCAGCAAACGCCACCTCAACGAACTCACGTACCGTATGCGTCTCATTGGTAGCAAGCACATAGTCTCCCGGCTTGTCCTGCTGCATGATGCGCCACATACCCTCCACATAGTCCCCCGCAAAACCCCAGTCACGCTTCGCGTTCAGATTTCCAAGCGAAAGCTTCTGCTGCTTCCCGGCCAGAATCTTAGCCAAAGCAATCGTAACCTTGCGCGTAACAAAGGTTTCGCCGCGACGCGGGGATTCATGATTGAAAAGGATCCCATTACAGGCAAACAAACCATAAGACTCACGATAATTCACCGTAATCCAATAGGAATAAAGCTTTGCCGCACCATACGGGCTTTTCGGATAAAACGGCGTTTTTTCACTCTGTGGAGCCGTTCCAGGCAAACCACCAAAAAGCTCTGAAGTTGATGCCTGATAAAACTTGCATTTCACACCGCTCTGATAAATGGCATCCAATAAACGAATCGTTCCCACACCCGTAGTCTCCGCCGTATACTCCGGCACTTCAAATGAAACAGCCACATGCGACTGCGCTCCCAGATTATACACCTCGCCCGGCTGGATTTTCTGAATCAACGATGTCAGATTGCAGGAATCCGTAAGATCTCCATAATGTAAAAAAAAACGGTCCTTCAAAGACGCATCATCATAAAGATGATCGATCCGCTGCGTACAAATTGTGCTGTGGCGGCGAATAATCCCATGCACCTCATACCCCTTATCCAATAAAAGCTCTGCTAAATACGATCCATCCTGACCTGTGATTCCTGTAATTAATGCCTTTTTCATTTCATACATCAAGCAATATTTGCCCGACTTCCCCCTCTCGTAAAGTCCCCATTCATCTGTACCAATTACCCTTGAATTGTACTTTGATAGATCCCTTTTAAAATAGTCAAGGGACTCTATGTATCATGATTTTACTCAATGAAGCTTCGTGCACAGCCCCAGCCTGCTTAATTGTTCTCCCATCCTCTAATATGTCTATTATAATTTCAGAAAAACATTTTAGCGCATCTGCCACATATGCCCCATGCTCTGTTCCCATTCCAATAGAACCTTTACCAACGCATGTCAAGATCTCTTTTTCGTTTGACACGAGAAATACTCCCTTTCAATGAACATGTGGTCATTTCACATGTTCATTGTACAGCTACAGAAAAAGGCTTTCTAGCGCATACATAAAACTGACAACATGTGGCTCTATGCATCGTAACGGGTGGCTTTATCAGAATATTAACTTGAATATACCGGGTTCTAGAACACCACCTGTCCGGCGACTGAAAACCAGCATTTTGGAATAATGGAAATCAACGATCCGACCAGGTGGAAACCGGTGTTTGTTCTGGTCAAGTCTTTTTGTAACAGTACAACCTACAATTTTAAGAATGCTATCGAGCTTCATAAGATGTTCGATAATCATTATATGAATGTGGCCTGCCGTGGTTGTACCAACCATAGGCAAATTCTTCAATGGAACTTGTGAGCTCTTCATCTATATGGTAGCAATGCAATTCTATAAGCCCATTTTTCAAGATATTATAATAACGTTCCATTTGGGCGTTATCGTATGGGAAGCCAGCCTTACTCATGCTCTGCTGGATTCCCTGCGTTGCACAGAAATCAATGAACTCCTGAGATGTGTACTGCCTACCTTGATCACTATGCAGCAGAGTTTGCTGACATTTTGGCTTCTGCGATTGTATAGCCTTTTACAAGGTTCGAATTGCCCATTCACTGGTGATCTTTTTGTCAGTGATGCTTGCAACTACACTGCGATCATGAAGGTCAATAATCGTACAGTTATACCGCTTGCTGCCATTGCTAAGAAATAAATACGTAAAATCAGTGCACCACTTATGGTTGATCTCTTCTGCTGTAAAATTTTGCTGCAATAGGTTTGGAAATATTTTATGAGCATGGCCTTTGCAATAATTTGGCTTACGCCGACGAACCACAGCCAGCAGACCAAGCTCTCGATTCATGTACCGATGCACGGTTGGCCGGCTGATTACTATTCCTTCACGTCTCAGGTAGACCTGCATCGTACAATATCTTGGCACGCCATTATAGGCATGATGGCTGTCTTTGATTTTTTGCAGATTTTTTTGCTTTTGTTGCTGATGCGCCGCCTTTCCTTGTGCAAGATAGTTGTAATAAGCGTTAGGGCAGATGTTCATCCGGCGGAATAACCACCGTAAGCCAAATAGTGGATGATATGTTTAGATAAATCGATAAGCCGTTAATCGATTTCCTTCGTGAAAAATGCTGCAGCTTTTTTAGGAAAAGCACTTCCTTTTGGACCTCTTCAAGCTCCTTGCGTAACCGAAGATTTTCTTTCATATAATCATAATCAGATTGGGCTTTAGGATTGTCTTGGCATTCATCGCGAAATTGTTTTACCTATTTAGAAATTGCGGCTTTTGAAACTATATATTCTTTTTGCAAACTGACGAGTGTCCGGCCTTCCTCTAAATGCAACCGTACGATTTGCTTTTTTGAATTCTGGATCATAATGCTGTGACATAAGGCAATCCCCTTTTCTAAGATAATTTGATTATATCTTATTAGGTCGCCCTGTTACAATTTTAGTTTAACACAACACAAATCACCGGTACCTTGGTTTTCTAAGGCCAGAATATCCATCATCCGCCAAACAAAACGCCGCTGGACATCTTTTGTGCAAGAAATATACATTGCAATCTCTTTTGGATGAGTTGGATGTAATGGAAAGCTATGAATCACCGGAAAATGCGGTTATCGTTGGTGAAGTCTTAAAGAAACAGTCCAAAATTTATGAAGATATGGTTGTTCCAGCACCGATGCATGTGGCCTCGTTATGTTAAGCCGGGAATCCAGGATCAAACTGCAAAATCCATGAGCAGTTTATGGCAATAGTTGAGAGCAGGATTGGGAGAAATCAGAAAAGTAGCACCACTATTTTTAAACTTCCGGATCCAGTTCCTGCCCATATTCCTTTAGAAATACCTTCTGATATTCCTTGTACTCCGGTGCCAATGGCTTCTCCTTGGGACAATGGATGCACCAGAAATCATCCGCCTGCCGGGGCACCACCACCTGATAGCCGCGACGGATAAATTCCCGGCAAATCGAGGTATCGTAAAGATGCCAACCCGTAAAAAGATCATCCCGCCAGGGAACATCATACTGGGTAGCGATGAGTAAGCCATCCACTGCCTCTACATCAATATATGCCCCCTCAGGCTCCTGGCACTCTGAATCCACCACGCTTTCCGCCTCGCAGGCATGCAGTACCCGGCCAAAGGTACGCAGTCCATCCCACCAGATACCGCTCTTGGGAAGACTGCGGCAGCCGATCATACCGATTGCCCCCACTGAAGGCTCCTGAAAAATCCGCAGCATATCCGCAACAAAATACTTATTGACCACCAATGTATCCTGATGCAGATACACTTTATACCGCGCATCCGAGACACGCAGCCCTTCATTATACCCCGCCGCCATGGAAGCTGCTCCCCGGATACCCAGATACTCAGCTTCCATGCCCGCCGGCAGAGACAGATGCTTCATATAAAGCAGTGCCTCTGCATACCGGTCCTCATTATTCACACAGGTAATGAAACAGACCTTGTTATCGTTCATCTTTCACCCCATCCTCTTCCAGCTCCAGCAGCATCTTCATATCCGCTTCCTTCGTACAGCGATCTTCCGCTGCCTGAAATATCTCCGCCAGCAGAGCCGTATCCGGTGCCGATGCCTGCAGGGCAGCAAAAACATTGCGCCGATGCACAATGGTCTCCCAGATGAACTCGGCCAGATAATCGGGGAAAAGGCCTGCCTCCTTGTAGAGCTGCCAAAAACGCTGGCAATTCATTTCTACATCGATATCATATTCAATCCGCCGCAAAAAGGTCACCAGCTGGCGGCGGATCTCCGGTGTAAAAAAGCTCTTAAGCATACTGATTTCCGGCGTAGACCGGGCCGCCTTCACCAGCCATACCTCCGTATCGATATCATGGAAGCTGTTATCAAAGCCGCAGGCGATAAGCTTTTGGAGAAGCTCCTTCGGCGCAGGTGAACGCTGAGGCCGAAAAACCGCATCCTTATAAAAAGAAGCATATAACAGCTTCACCATTTCCGGCTTGGCAAACCAGCGGCTCACCACCGCATAGAAGTGCCCCTCCATCAAATCCCGCAAGACCTTCCAATGCCGGATATTCTGAAAGCTCGTGAGCAAAAAACCCGTCTGCTTGATATAGGTTCCAAAACCCGCGGCAATATCCTGCGGATTTGCCGCCAGCTCCAGGCAACGTTCCGAGAGAATATAATCAAAGAACTCCTTTTCATAGGGCAGCGGTGTCTCGTGATAATCAAGTATCTGCCAGGAAACATCCAAACCGGCATATTCCGACATCGCCGCAATATCCGCATCCGCGACTACTGCATAAAGCTCCGCCCGCGGCATCCTGCGCCGCAGCTCCGGCAAGTACAAACAGCTCTCCACCACCAGAACCCGCAATTTTTCCATACTCTCCGGCAAAAACTGCAGCAGTCCGCCTATCTCTAATGCCTCTGACTCCTCATCCATCCAATCGGCTCCCATCTTCCTCAGCAAAAAATCCCCCAATCTGCTCTTCCATGCAGCCTGCAATATCACCGCCGGCTGCATAAAGCTTTGCCCAGGCAACGGTTTTTTCCACCGCTTCCCGGATATGCCAGCGAGGCTGCCAGCCGAAGGTCGTTTTCAGTCGGGAACAGTCCAGCTTCAGGAAATGTGCCTCATGCGGCCCTTCATCGCCAACATGCCTCCACTGCTGTCCCTGACCCCAGGCCCGGCAAAACAGCTCGGCAAGCTCACCTGTGGTCACACAATCGCAATCCTCCGGCCCAACATTATACGCCCCGGCAAACTTCCCGTCCTCATACTGCCGCTGTGCGATGAGCAGATACGCGGCCAGCGGCTCCAACACATGCTGGTAGGGCCGGGTCGAATAAGGATTTCGCACCTCAATCGCCCGCCCGGCCAAAGCCGCCCGGATGCAGTCCGGCAAAATACGATCCACCGAAAAATCCCCGCCGCCGATCACATTTCCCGCCCGTGCCGTAGAAACAGCCGTGCGCCCATCCACAAAAAAGCTCTTCTGATAGCTATGCGTCACCAACTCCGAACAGCTTTTGCTGTTCGAATAAGGATCGAACCCATCCAGCGGATCGTTCTCCCGATACCCCCAGACCCATTCCCGATTCTCATACACCTTGTCTGTCGTCACATTCAAAAAGGACCGTACGGAGCTGCATTGCCGCACACACTCCAAAACATGTACCGTACCCATCACATTGGTGCTATAGGTTCCCACCGGATCACGATAGCTTTCACGCACAATCGGCTGCGCAGCCAAATGCAGCACAATCTCCGGCTGGCAATCCGCAAAAAAAGCCGCCAGCTTCGGCAGATCCCGTAAGTCACCAAGCACGGAAGTCATCCCTGCCGCCACCCCGGAAGACTGAAACACCGCTGCCCCTTCCTCTGTCGGCGAAGCCAGGCTATATCCATAAACCTCCGCTCCCCAAAGCTCCAACAGCTTGCAGAGCCAGGTTCCCTTGAATCCCGTATGCCCCGTAACCAATACGCGCTTGCCCCGAAAGAACTCTTTATCCATATCTCAATCCTCCGATACAGACCAATCAATATTTTCATACGCACTTAAATGTTTATCTAAACTCCATATTCGTACATCCGTACCTTTCCCAACTCTTTTTTTATATTTATTACAGGCAGAAATAATGGAAAGATCCCCTATCCCCATTTCCATTTGCATAGCATATCTAGGAAAATTTTGGGCTATTTTCAATAAGTCATCCGCTTCAATTTCATTATCATTGTATACCCATGGGGCAGCTCCATTTACAGTCATTTCCAAATAGGTTGCCATCTTTTGCGCCATCCCTCTGCGAATCCGTCCATCTGAAATATGTGCTATGTGATTCCCTGTTTCTATAATCGTTGCTAAAGGCAAAATCAATATAGCTTTATCTTCATAAACACATTTTTTTAACTGTTCATGAACTTTATCATCGTCTTGATTCATATGGGGTATAGATAATATATTTACCAAAACGGGCGTATCTATAAACAATACAGTTTTCATGATTATATCCCCAACCAATCATAACTCTTTTTCTGCGCACCATTATCATGAATAGCTTTCACAAATTCATCGCCAATAACCAATTTACCAATAGACCCCTTTGCTGCCAAGCGCAAATAATCCTCCATCTCAACAATCTGGCGAATTTCACTGCTTCCATCCATTGGATTCCTATAGCAAAGTGAAACACCTTCAATAAATTCTCCTTGAACAGCATCCAATAAAACCGGATTATGCGTTGTAGTAACAATCGCCAACTGTTTTTCTTTAGCCAATTTTATCATCATCTGCAGCAGAATTTTTGCTCGGCTTGGATGTATCCCATTATCCACCTCTTCTATCAAAAGAATCCCCTTCGGTTCTGCAGTAATTAAAGCGGCTGCTATACCAATACAACGCAGTGTTCCATCAGATAATCTTTTTGCATCCATTGGTTTTTCACTATAACGCTCAGACAATGTAAGCATCACATCATCCAACGCTGTAGTCACAAACCCAATACCATCAACCTCATTCTCAGGCAATGCGTGTATGATATTCAACAACCTTCCCTTATTTTCATTTCCATCTGGCTGATTCACGCAAAGGTCATACAATACGGCAGAAATATTTTCAGCATCCGAACGAAGTTTAATTTCATTAACACGAGAATAGTCACGCATTTTAGATGGTACTGGATTCAGAAATACGATTTTCTCCAGACAAAGCAGCAACGCGTGGATATCCTTGGTAGACTGCACCAAAACCTTGCTATCGGTTGGTAAGCGATTTTCTAATTGCGGCAATGCCGCTGAAAACCTATTGACCTTTATCTCGCGATGGGAATAATCAAAACGATCCGATTGACAATCCGCAATTGCTGCAGAACTCTCTGTATCAACTGCCCGCATAATAAAAATATTTTCTCTTTTTCCTTCGCTATAGACTCTTTCCAATTGTTCCTGGGCTGAATACACCCCTTTTTCCACGCATACACGAATACGATATTCCAGTTCATATCCATCACATGTACAAGTACATCCTAAAATGAAATAATCCGAATTAAATCGTGCACAGGCCTTACTCCCTCCCCGAACAGCACCTTCCATGTTTTTTGCTCCATCAAGAATGATGGATAATGGCTGCCCAGTACTTATATCAGCTAAAATACGGATTCCTTCTATTGCGTTAGATTTTCCACTAGCATTTGATCCCATAAGGACAGAAATTTGTTCTACTTTCAACTCTGATTTTTGGAAGCTCTTAAAATTTTCGAAAAAAATCTTCTGAATCACAAAATCACCCTTACTTTCCACATCCGCATACGCTCTTGTCAATAATTTCTATTATACCATTCTTATCCCACTCCCGTACAACCCCCAAGTGTAAAAACAGGCTGTCAATTGACAGCCTGCGTTTTTACAAAATCCCGTATAGAATTCACCATATACTGCAGTTTCGCCTTCGTCATGCCGGGATATACTCCAATCCAGAAGGTATCCCGCATAATACGATCCGTATTTGTGAGTTCTCCCACTACGCGATAGCCCCTGCCAGTTTCCCGCATCTCATCGAAACAGGGATGTTTGATGAGATTCCCCGCAAAAAGCATACGGGTCTGGATGTTGCACTGCTCCAACGCGCTGACCAGGTCGTCGCGCTTGAAACCTGCATTTTCACGAATGGTCATCATAAAACCGAACCAGCTTGGCTCACTGTCCTTCATCGGCTCCGGCAAAAGCAATACATCCGCCAAATCCGCCAAAGCATCCCGCAGGAACTGCCAATTCTTCTGCCGCGCCTCGATAAAGGATGGCAGTTTCTCCAACTGGGCACAGCCGATAGCCGCCTGCATCTCTGTCACCTTCAGGTTAAAGCCTAAATGGGAATACACATATTTATGGTCATACCCATACGGCAGCTCGCCAAACTGCTGCGTGAAGCGATGCTGACAGGTATTATCATGCCCCGAAGCACACCAGCAATCGCGCCCCCAGTCACGGAAGGACTCCACAATGCGCTTGAGCTGCAGGTCATTCGTATAGACCGCACCGCCCTCACCCATCGTCATATGATGAGGCGGATAAAAGCTCGATGTCCCAATATCCCCGATTGTTCCCGTATAACGCCACTCGCCCTGATACAAATACTTTGTTCCCAGTGCATCACAGTTATCCTCAATGAGCCAGAGACCATGCTTGTCACAGAAAGCCTTCACTGCGCCCAGGTCAAAAGCATTCCCTAAAGTATGGGCCAGCATCACGGCCTTTGTCCGCTCTGACAAAGCTGCCTCCAGCTTCGCACTATCGATCTCATACGACGGAATCTCCACATCCACAAACACCGGAACAGCCCCATACTGAACAATCGGCGCAACCGTCGTAGGGAACCCTGCCGCGACCGTAATGACCTCATCGCCGCGCCGAATCCGCCGCTCCCCCAGCTTGGGCGAAGTCAGCGCCATAAAGGCCAGCAAATTGGCCGACGACCCGGAATTTGTCAGCGAACAATACTTCACGCCCAAAAACGCGGCAAACTCCTTTTCAAACTTAGCCGTATACCGTCCCGTCGTGAGCCAGAAATCCAACGAAGCATCCACGAGATTTTCCATCTCCCGCGCATCAAAAACGCGCCCGCCATAGCCAATACGATCCCCAGGTGCAAACTCCCTGGTTTCGCCAAAAGCATAGGTATAATACTCGTCAACCGCCGCCAGCACCTTTTCCCGCAATTCCTTTTCCTTATCCAAAAGCACATTCCTCCATCACCTATCAGCGCCTCTGCAATGATTCTATCATCGTCTGAAGATACCATATTAAAATCCCTACATAGGGGGTTTTTACTTTTCTTTCTAGGTAAAACTCACCTAACATCGATTCACAAAATTTTAATAATCGAATTTCATCAACGTGGGCATCCTGCCCAATAACATCAATCATACTATCCAATGCAGCTTTCCGCTCTGCAATTAAAGGCGCAGACGGGCAATTCAAATTCAATATATCCAGCAAGTCACTTTTGACGTCCATATCATTTGCATCAATTTTACCATCCAACGTATAAAAAATTGATCGTAAATTGCAATAGCAAATTGAACAAAAACCACAATCTATAATGATTCTCAACAAGCATACACCTTGTCCAAGAATGTATCGAAGAGATCCTCTGGCGTATGGTAGCCCAGCACCCGTCTTGGACGGCTGTTGAGCTCATCAGCAAAGGATAAAATTTCTTCATCGGTGTACTGCTCAATGGATTCGCCTTTTGGAATGTAATCGCGCAGCATGCCGTTGTGACGCTCGTTATGCGGCCGCTCCCATGAACTGTATGGATGTGCAAAGTAAACCCTTGTACCCCAGGATTCAACATTGGAGAAGTTCTCAAACTCCGGTCCGTTGTCCGCCGTTATTGTCTTGAATACTTGAGCAAATTGATTACCATATTGCTCATGGAGCTGAGCCATTGCTTGGCTGACGCCAGCGCTGTTTCTGCCAGAAATCTTAATGGCAATATAGTGATCTGTGATACGTTCTACCATGGTGAAGACAACAGATTCCTTGCCTTGACGCTTCCCAACGACTGTATCCGCTTCCCAGTGACCGAATTCTTCGTGCTCATCAACAATGGCAGGACGTTCATCAATGCTACGTCCAAGCATGCGCTTGTTCTTGCGGTTCCATTTGCGGTGCTGCTTGCGTGAAAGGGCGCGTGGCACATCGAATACGGTAATCGGCAGCTTGCCGGCCCACAGCATGTTGTACAGAGTCTTGGTGCAGACCATCGTCTCTTTTGGAAATAGCTGATGCAGCTTGGCATAGCCGACGCATACATCCAGAGACCAATGCTTTTCACGGACCTGCTTGACTAGCCATTGAATAAACGGCTCGAATAGGGCATCATCAAGTTTGAAGGGTTTGCGGCAGTGCGTGCGATGTTCATTGTAGGCGGATTGCCCACGCTTGGCCATGTATATGGGAATTCGGCCACGGCTACTGGTACGCTGAGGCGTACCGCGTCGTAATTCGTACCATACAGTAGCATGTGCACAGCCTACGGCATCAGCAATGGCTCGTAATGACAAGCCTTGACGCTTTAGTGTTTGAATTGCACCACGCTCATCAAGGGTAAGATGCGTGCCCCGTTTACGAGATGTATCGTCTGTGTTAGAATGGAGTTGATCCATAATGATTGCTCCTTTGTAGATTGTTGTTTTAGCGATTACATTCTAACACAAGGTTCATCATTATGGATTTTATTTATTTGTTCAATTTCATTTTACAACTAACCATAAAAAATTGATTGCAGCGTCTCCGGTTTGCAAGGATTCACTTTTCTAAACTCTAAATTATCCTTATGCGCATCACAAATCAAGTCCGTTTTATTTTTTGTCCCATGCGCACCACGATTTCCATGGCAAACCGCTACAAAATTGTTGTAATCAAGCCCTTGCCCAGCATCTCGATGATCTGCAGAATTTCTAGGGTCCATATGTTCAATAACAATAGGGGCAATGCCCGGATCAATATCAGTACGAGGGATTCTACACATACAATAAGCACATAACTGTCCTTGTTCATCTACAAGACTATCACGAACCATTGCTTTTAAAGGATTCTTCAACGTATCATACGCTTCTTCTGGTGAAAGCATTAGCCTTTCCGCCTGGTGTCTTAATTCTGCCAACTCTGCCGGTTCAGCTTTCTTTTGTATCGCAATCATATCTGCCCTCCACGTATACGTTCCAATTTCAGCTTTACACGGCAAGCCGCCACTTCCGGGTCGTGATAATCGCGAACTTCATCTATCTGATTTAAGATTTTATCTGCATCCTCAAAATTTCTTTTTGTAAGCTGCTCATAAAATCTATCAAAAAGGCGTGATACCTCTGGTGGACGTTCTGTAACCTCCATGATTTCACTTAGTACAGACTTCACATCCTTGCCATAAACTTGGCTCCCAGGTTGAAAAACCTTTGTATTCTTTAAAATTATGAGATTATCACTCTTAACTGAATTAATAACCGCTGGAGCATGTGTAGTAACGATAAACTGTACCCGAGGAAAAATGGTGACTAAATCATGAATCACACGTTGCTGCCAAGCAGGATGCAAATGCAAATCAACTTCATCGATAAAGACAATGCCATCCGTTTCTGTCAAAACTTTATCTAACAACCATGGATTTAATACTGCCATCCGATAAGCAATATCGGCGATAAGACTTAACATCCCTTTATAGCCATCACTCAACTGATTAAGAGAAAGTCGCACCGCTCGCTGATTGATATCATAGTAAAGGATATCAATTTCTCCCGTTTCAGGGTTGAACTGAACTTTTACCCTATTTATCCCTGTCATCAATGAAAAGCACTGTTCCATTGCCTTACGCACAGCAATATACTCCAAGCTTTTATGACTGCTTTGCCCATCCTTCCAAGCCATTTTCTTGAACCAATTCAGCATCAGCTTAATATTGGATGTCCCATCCAGGCAATCAATATATCCATTTGCTCGATTATTCTTCTTGAATATATCCCTTTTTTTCTCCCGATGATAATCCCACAAACGTCCCGTCCCATAATATGCTATCATCGGCAAAACAAGAGACTTATCTCCTTCCATCATTTTTTTCTGATACTCGGTCGAAATCCCAGTCATGGCCTTTGCATCTATAACAGTAGTTTTCCCTGTTTCGCTATGCAATGCACGCATCCATTTTATTGAAGTATCCGCCACACGTCCTCTTGCTGATATTTCAACAGGATACTGGGGCTGCACATCAATACTACTCCCCATCTTAAAATACTTATTATGCGCATCCATTTTCTTGATTCCATAGTTGCTTACGCCCTTTAAAGAATACAAAAATGTCCCGATTGCAATCGCAGCGGCTTCAATTATATAATGGAACCATGAATTAAGACAACTTCGAAACTACTTCTTAATGTGAATCTCGTGGTATACTGGAGGCGATCAATGAAAAGGAGATAATCATCATGTCACGCACGCGCCGTCATTTCACATCGAAATTCAAATCCAATCTCGTCATCGAGCTGCTCAAGGGTGAGAAAGACCTCAACACGCTGGCGGCTGAGAACGAAATCCTGCCGAACCTCTTGCGGAACTGGAAGAACGAGTTCCTCAGCAAGGCAAGCATCATATTCGATGATTCCAGAGAGGACAACCTCAATCAAAAACTCGAGACCGAGCGGAAGGAGAAAGCCTCCTATGCCCGCAAAGTTGGCCAACTCACCATGCAGGTGGATTGGTTGAAAAAAAAATCTGAGGAAATTCTTGGACCGGACTACGAGAAACAGTATTCTCCAAAACCTTTCGAGGAGTGAGTGCAAGG
>JGI20225J20221_1000131_pt1 | contig 200907 bp, 200 predicted proteins | sample BioMet4_FD_20221 | JGI IMG/M metagenome (IMG submission 20221) | reverse complement strand
CGGCGTTCGTTCTCGGAAAGCGGCGCGTCGCGGCGAATGCCGCTGCCGACGAAGGCGTGATCTCCGAATACCTTTCGCTTCTGCCGCCACTCCGCCAGAGAGTAGTATGGAATACCCAGTTGTTCCGCCGCCTGCTTTACACCGATTTCATCGGACAGCTTGACCGCTTCTTCTTTGAACTCCTTGTCATATTTGCGCATCGCAAACACCACCTTGTCCTTTCCTTGATTCTATCACTTTTTGGGTGTTTGCTCTCTGCACTTCTATGATATCCCTCCAATGGTCCGTTTTGGCACAGGATTTGATGGCAGTGGGTCCGTAAACATCCGCGCCCTTTTCCGAAGAATTCCCCTCGGAAACGGGCTTATGGGCCAGACTGCCATTGGGGCCGGCAATTATTACGTCGCCAAAATACACGTGGCGGGTGGTGGGCAGCATATCCACGCGATAGTTGCCGCCCTTCATGTTGGGTCTGCCGGTGATGTTGTTCTGATACAGATCAAAGACTCTTTAAAGATCTCATCGGCATAGTCATCGTCGTTGCCGTATTTTGGCGTCTTATTCTTCACCAGATTAAAATTTCAGGTTCTCTTGCAAAGTCTTGCGTCAGCGCGTCCAGCAGCTTCCCCATGGTGAATTTCTTATGGTCGAACACATTGTACTTCATGGCAGCCAGACTGTCGGTAATTGTACCGATGCAAACGCCCTGAATGTAATTGGTATTATAGCGGGCTCCGCCGGTGTTGTAATCCTTGCCCTTGACGATGCAGTCGTTGGTGATGATGGACAGGAGGGATACAGGTGCTGGTCGGTGAGTGAACCAGTACATCTTCATGCTGGCGAGCTGCTAATCATTGGTTCCTTTGATTAACTTTACATTAAATTCTTGTTTTCACCAACAAAAAAGCATTATGTTTCTTCTTGACAAGAGGTGACAGAAGTGCTAAAATTCGCTTGTAATTTTTAAAATAGTGACAAAAAATTTCTTGTTGCTAAAATATTGAGTCGAGGGGCATGATATTTAGAATAATTTAAGCAAATTAACAGTTATTTTTCCGAACCGTTCAAAATCTATAGTATACCTCTCAAGGGACGTTTTACCCTCGTTCCTGTAGATGAACTTATAGATATGACTCTTCTGAACGCAGATGACGCTGTCATCTGTGTTTTATTTTGCAACGGGCAAAATAAAGAAAGCAAAAGCCTTATTTGCGGTACACTATGCAGAAGGCAGGCAATGACAAAACATTTTGTCGCGCAATTGCAGTGATCCTACCGATCAGGAGGACTGGAACTCCTAAATGAAACAATTATCCCCAGCAACTGTGCATGAAAAAAAATTTGAGCTTACCATAGGAGGCTTTACTATTGGAAACATTAAGATTTGTTATTAATGTCAATATGGTAATTGTTGTGTTAATGACTGTCGCATATCTTTATCAGTATCTTTATACAATTGTTGGATTGATCTTCAGAAAAGTCAGACCGGAGAAGGAAGCTTCTCGCCTTCATAAGTTTGCGACGCTTATATGCGCCCGAAACGAAGAAGGTGTAATAGGGGAACTGATTGATAGCCTAAAAAAGCAAAATTATCCCAGCGATCTGTTGGATATTTATGTTTTGGCAGACAACTGCACGGACAGCACAGCACGTACGGCCAGAGAGGCTGGCGCAATCGTCTATGAGCGTTATAACCAGAAGCAGATAGGCAAAGGTTACGCGCTTGACACCTTACTTTCCAATATTAAAGAGGATAAAGGGCAGGACGCTTACGACGGTTATTTCATTTTTGATGCCGATAACATCGTCGACCTCAACTTTGTCAACGAGATGAATAAGACTTTTGACAGAGGTTACGAAGTCATTACCTGCTACCGCAATTCCAAGAATTTCAGTGCCAACTGGATTACCGCTGGATACTCTATCTGGTTTCTGCGTGAAGCTAGGTTTCTCAATTATCCACGGATGCTCCTTGGAAACTCGTGCGCAGTTTCTGGTACGGGATTCTTTGTGTCCCAGCGCATGATTGACGAAAATAATGGCTGGCCTTTTCATCTGCTTACGGAAGATATCCAGTTTTCGGTGAACTGTGTCATCAACGGGCACAAGATTGGTTATTGCGACAGTGCGATCGTATATGATGAGCAGCCTACATCGTTCAGCCAGTCCTGGAATCAACGGTTGCGCTGGGCGAAAGGATTCTTTCAGGTCAACAAAAAATATGCACTCCGTTTGGTCAAAGGCATCTTTACCTCTTCTGCTGCGAAAATGTCTTGTTATGACTTTTTGATGACCGTAGCGCCCTGCGTGTTTTTGGCGGTATTTGCTGTCGTTTTCAATCTATTGATCCTCTTAGGTGTTGCATTTCAACCGCACTTCTGGATGCACCTGATCGTCATTCAGGCTTCGCGATACCTGATGTTTGCAGTTGTTGACTTTTATATCGGTCTGGTGATTTATGGAGCACTCACGGTAGCTTGCGAGTGGAAACGGATCAAGGCCACTTCTTGGCAGAAGGTTCGGTATGTTTTGCTTTTCCCAATTTTTATGGCAACTTATGTGCCCATTACGTTTGTGGCATTAAAGCGTAATGTCAGCTGGACGCATATTGAGCACAATTCGGTGTCCAAGTTTGATACGATTGCCATAGGAAGCCAAAGTGGACATTAAACGGCAATCAAAAGATTTCCACATTTCAGAAAGGCCGTCGACTTTTGTCGACGGCCTTTCTGCTGATCCGCGATAAATTGCAGTGCTTGAAAAAAGTCAGCTATATCAAGGGTTTATCTCTGCCAGTCAGAAATGCCCTTGCGAAATCATGAATCCCTCCCTTATTTTGGATGCGTACGATTGCGTACATCATGGAAGGAGAGAGAAACTTTGGCAGAAAGGCATAATAACCGGGAACCCATTCCGTTGGGCTGTAGCTTGCCTTTGTATGATAGAGGTTTTTAAAGCCATAGCAGGAATTCAAATGTTCATAGACAAAATTCAAAACTTTTTCCGCAGAGTTGGCGTCGGTATCCTGACAAAGATTTGCAAGCGGCGCAAGTCCCAGGCTGGCACAGCGGTATCCTTCCTCTTTGAATACGTGGAACGCCTCGTAATTGATCTTCTCTGTAATCCCGCTCGGGGCGTCTCGCATGCGCCGTGTGATATCCGCCATGTAGCCCTGGCCGCAGGCAAACGGACAGAACACATGAAATCCCTTGATTTCGCCGTTAGAATCCACGGCATAAAAATATCGCTTGTCCATTGGATCATCCAGTCCGACCGTTCCCAAGGTAAAAGTCAGCTCGGAGCTTTTTTTCCCTGCCAGCCAATCATTCGTAATATTTTGAAACGCCGCTTCAATGACTGGTTCTCTTTTTTCAAGCGGTCTGTATTCGAGTACGGTCAGTCCGCATTTCGTGGCATGATTCACATTCATCCGCATTTTCGCGCCTTTTTTCCCTGCAATATTGTAATCGCTCAGGTCAAAGCGGGCCTCCTCGCCACACTTTGCCGTACCGAATCCCAGTTCGTGATATGTATCGAGATAGGCATCGGTGATGCTCAGAAAGATAAGCTTGTGGCTACTTCGAACACAGAAATCCTTGAATTCGCCAAGAACTGCTTGGAAATCCTCCGGAGCACAGATCGGGTCCCCGTTTACCAGCACGGTGCTCCCAACAACGCCGTACGCAATAACCCCCCCTGCACAGCGGCTGAAATAGAGATATTTATCGTCTTCAAGTGTAAGATACGACGCGGGGTTCTGCCCGTATTTGAGTACGAGGGTTTTGGCCCGCTGCATATTCCTTTTGGTCCACAAATGCCGCGCGATAAACGGCCGCAGTGAGTAAAACAGTGCGGCAAGCATACAGGCCCATGTGAACCAGAACATATAATTCTCAAATTTTGCTCCGGGCAAGCCCTGCGTGTCGATATCAAGAGCTCCAAACAGAATGCCCAGCGAATCGGACAGGCTGTGCAAAAAGACATAACCGGGTTTGCTGCCGGCCATGGCCATCTTAAGAAGATGATAGCTTACGCCGGAATTGAGCAGGATCGCCGCTGCCGCGGCAATCAGAAAGAACAGACTCTTTCTGATCGATTCATGCGCGGACGGGCAGCAGAAGTCGCCGCGAAACAAGAATAGTGCAAGAAGAACCAACAGGTCAATGGCCGCAAAAAGCCACGATACCCAAATTGTCGGGGGAATTATATGTTGAATCAGACTGGCCAGCAGCAGAAATGTCGTGATATACCATGCCGCCCGACGGCGCTGCATCAGGTTAAACGACATAACGATAAAGACAAGGGACGTAATGCGTTCTGTAATGCGTTTCATCTCAAGTTCCTGCGCAAAGAACAAAGAAATTTTTGTCACAGGAAAGAACGTTGAACAGAATACGATTATGGACAAAGACATGATCATCATAATCAGAATATTCTCGATGAGCGCATTTCTTTTGCTGCTTTGATTCATTGGCCGTTATTCTCCTGCAATCAAATTTAGAATTTTTGGGCTTGTAGACGCATATGGAATTCGGCAGATATTATCGCGCAGCTGAGACCGGCCAGTTGGTTAACCATGCTTTCTAGGTTTCTTTGCAAAGCTGTGTGCCTTCCTTTTTCCCTGGGGCTTGGCGGCGGCGCAAGGGACTACTTTCTTCCGGTGCTGCTGCTCCGGAACAGGCATTACCTGGATGGGCTTGCCGCAGATCTTGCATCCCCGCATGGCCAGCATAACGTCCTCCAGCACTTCGGCGGGAACACGGACGGTGGAAAAGGATTCGGATATCTGCACCTTGCCCATGTCGCGGGAACTGATGCCTGCCCGCTCTGTGACAGCACCGATGATGTGCCGATCCGTGACCCTGTTGGCAGAACCGATGTTGATGACAAAAGCAGCCATGGGGCGGTGCTCCTGCACCTTTGCCTTTTTTCCCGAAGCGGTGGGGACACTCAGGTCCTTCAGCGCATGGGTATCATGGAGATAGGAAAGACCCATCAGCGTGGCGGCAATGCGCTCCGGCGTATGTCCGCGTCGAATCAGCTCCTCCACCATTTCCGTGTGGAAAGGCAGGGGTTCCGACTCCATGGCGCGCTCCAGGTCCTTCAGGGTCCTTTCGCGGTGGGCCTGTTCAATATCGGAAACTCTGGGCAGGGGAATTGCATCAATACCGGAACGGGTACGAGCGGCCAGCCGCTGCAGCTGCAATACCTGCGCCCGGCCGCAGCAGAGGGTGACCGCTGTTCCGGCCCGACCGGCCCGGCCGGTACGGCCGATGCGGTGGACATAGGAATCCGGCTCTTTTGGAATATCGAAATTGATCACGTAGTCTAGATCACTGACGTCGATACCACGGGCCGCCACGTCGGTGGCTACTAAAATGGAGACGCGGCCTTTGCGGAAACCGTTCATGACCGTGGTGCGCTGCAGCTGCTTCATATCTCCGTGCAAGCCTTCCACGGAGAATCCGGCTGCGCTGAGCCGCTCGGTCAACTCGTCCACCATGGTCTTCGTATTGGAGAAGATAAGAGCGCGGCGGGGCTGATAATAATGGAGCAGCAGTGTCAAAGCCTCGGGCTTTTGCTTGGGTGGAATCTCCATATAGACTTGCTTGATGTTTTCCAGCGTAATCTGTTCCCGGTTGATCTCAATGCGAACCGGATTGCGCTGAAACTGCTGTGCTATGGTCAGAATCTCCTCTGGGATGGTGGCGGAGAACAGAACGATCTGCCGATCTTCCGGCACGTCCTGCAATATGACCTCGATATCCTCCCGGAAGCCCATGTTCAGCATTTCGTCAGCCTCATCCAGAATTACCATTTTCAGATGACTCAGATCCAGGGTGCCCCGGCGCATATGATCCATAATACGGCCGGGGGTNCCGATGACCANGTTNGCAGACTCCAATTCCCGGAACTGACCCCGATAGTCTGCGCCGCCAAAAATATCGGCGACTTTGACATAGGGGAGGTAATGGGCCAGCTTTCGGATTTCCTCNCCGCACTGGTGCGCCAGTTCCCGGGTGGGGGAAAGCACCAGAACCTGTACATTCTTGACATCAGCCAAGATGCGTTCCACAGCGGGGATACCGAAGGCCACCGTTTTTCCGGTGCCGGTTTGGGAGCGGGCCAAGACATCCGCGCCGGCGCGGATCAGAGGGATGGACTCCGCCTGAATATCTGTGGCTTCTGTAAAGCCCATCTTTGTCACCGCTTCCAGCAGTTCGGGGGAAAGAGCGAGTTGGGAAAAGGTTTGGTTTGTCATGAATATCCTCGTTTTAATGAATTAAACATCCTGCTTATATAAATCAGGAAAAAATATAGATGCCGCCAAAGCTCAAGCGACATCAATAATTTTGTGAAAATGCAACTTAAATCAGCGGTTAGGCCGTGGCCGCCCGCTCACTCTGACACCTTATCAAAATAGCTTCTGTATTTCTCCGCCGCAAATTTTCCCACCTCGGCGCAGTACCCGTCGTAGGCCGCCAACAGCGCTTCCGCCTCTTTTGTCAAAACGGCGCCTCCGCCGTTTTTTCCGCCGGTTACGCTGCTGAGCAGCTTGCAGTCAAACACGGATTCCGCGGTGCGCACAATGCGCCACGCCTTGGAGTACGCCATCTCCATAGACGCCGCAGCGGCGCGCAGGGAACGGTGCTCCTCCACCCGGTGAAGCAGCACGGCAATACCCGGCCCGAAGCAGCGTTCATCGTCACCGGAATATAATCTGATCGTCAGTTTTAACCGCAAATCTTTTTTCATGGTTGCATAATAGCACATTTCTGGTTCTTCGTCAAACGGACAAATTTCCGGTTCCTGTGGCCGCAGTAATCTTTATACGCCGGGCGAATGTCCATAAGTTTCCGCGGCACGCAGGCAGGAGGGCTGGCCTCTTGCAAACCGTCTCCGGATAGGCTACAATCAGTGTATAGGACTGAGAAAATTCCAAAAATCGCACAAATGGGGAGGAAGTTTCCATGGAAATTGAAAAGGTCCGGCTCGGCAGGACCGGATTGACGGTCACGAAGACCGCTTTCGGCGCTCTGCCCGTCCAGCGTATCGACCGCACCGACGCGAAAAAGCTTTTGCGCCGCGCCTACGACTCCGGCATCAACTATTTTGACACCGCCAACGCCTATACCGACAGTGAAGAGAAGCTCGGCGAGGCGCTGGGGGACGTCCGCCATAGCATTGTGATCTCCACCAAGAGCGGCGGGGCGGATAAGAAAACCGTCCAGGCCCACATTGAGGAGAGCCTGCGTCGGCTGAAGACGGACTATATTGATCTGTTTCAGTTTCACAATCCCGCTCAGCTCCCGGACGTCAATGACCCCGACGGCCCTTTTGCCGCCGCACTGGAAGCAAAGCGGAAGGGCTATGTCCGTCATATCGGCATTACGAACCACCGTTTGAAGGTGGCTCTCGCCGCCGTGGACTCCGGCAATTTTGAAACCATGCAGTTTCCCTTCTGTTACCTGTCCTCGGACAAGGATATCGACCTTGTAAACCGCTGTAAAGCCGCGGACATGGGCTTTATCGCCATGAAGGGCCTGTCCGGCGGAATGCTGAACAATGCCGCGGCCTGCTATGCGTTCATGCAGGGCTACGACAACGTGGTCCCTATCTGGGGAATTCAGCATGAGTGGGAGCTGGACCAGTGGCTGGAGCTGACGGAGAAAAACCAGCAGATGACCCCGGAGCTTCAGTCCGTGATCGACAACGACCGCAGAGAATTGGCCCACAACTTCTGCCGCAGCTGCGGGTACTGTCTCCCCTGCTCCGCCGGGATCGACATTCCCCAGGCCGCCCGGATGGCCATGCTCCTGCGCCGGTCACCCTATCGGCCATACATGACCGACGAGTGGTACGCCAAGATGCACAAAGTTGAGGACTGCATCCACTGTAACGTCTGTAAGAGCCGCTGTCCCTACGAATTGGATACGCCGGAGCTGCTCCAGTCCATGTTGAAGGACTACGACGAATTCTACGCCCAGCACCATAACGACTAGTAAGGAGATGCCCACATGCTTTTCAAAAACGATGAGGCTAGTCTGGAGCTGGGAATTGTTAGCTACGAATTTCCCGAGGATTCCGGCGCGCCGGATAGTGACGACCGCAACTGGCTTGTCCTGCGAGGCACTTATACCGACGAGGACGGCCTTGTCATCAGGGACTCCAACAGCTGCCTTCTGACCTTTGAGCTGAAAGAGCTGACCGCCGGACTAAAAGTTCTGAAAGCCGGCATCCGTGACAGCTACGACAGCGACTTTTCGGAACCGTATTTTCTCTTCTCCGCCCGGACAGAGGTTGAGAACCGCTATATCGTGGATGTCTCCTTCACCCTGCCCAACACCATGGAAGATATTGAAAACGCCGAGCTCAGCTGCGTTATGACCACTGCGGAGCTGAGTGCGTTGATCGACGAGCTGGACACCCTTTGTAAAAAGTTTCCCGACCGAAAATAGCAGTTGGTTTTCTCAAAACTTATTTCATTGGCCAACAAAAAGCAGCCGCCTCCGGCTGAAGACACAGGTCTTCGGCCGGAGGCGGTTACCTTTTTATCCAGCGCCCAAGCGCCGGCCCCTCAGGCGTTCAAATTTCCGCACAGCGCGGCAAAGTCCGCAAACGTGAGCTGCTCCCCCCGGACAGTCTCGGGCAGTCCGGCAGCCCGAATGGCGTCCAGCAGTTCCTCCTTGGGCCGCCCCAGCGCGGAAGCCAAACTGTTAGCCAGCGTTTTGCGCCGCAGGGCAAAGGCCCCCCGCATCAACTGAAACAGCAATTCCTCATTCTCTGTCTCCACCGGCGGTCGCTCCCGCCGTACGCACCGCACCACGGCGGAGGTCACCTTCGGTGCGGGGTAGAACTTCTCCGGCGTCACCGAAAACAGATATTCCGGCTCCATGTAGTACTGTAAAAACAAGGAAAACGAACTTCCTCGGTTGCTTCCCGGTGCGGCGCAGATCCGCTGGGCCACCTCCCGCTGGATCATTACGGTAAACTGCCGGATTCCCTCTGTCTCCACAAATTTTGTCAGCACCGGCGTAGTGATGTTGTAAGGCAGGTTCGCGCAGGCCATTACCGGCCTATCCCCGAACTTCTCCCGGAGCAGCCCGCCTAAGTCCAGCTTCATCACATCGCCGGATATGACCTCCGCGTGAGGATACTCCGCCAGCGTCTCCGCCAGCACCGGCAGCAGCGACCGATCCAGCTCCACAGAAACCACCTTTCCGGCCCTGCGCGCCAGCTCCACCGTCAGCGGTCCCACGCCGGGACCGATCTCCAGCACCCCCCACTCCGTCGAAGCACCGGAGGCGTCTGCTATGTCCCTGGGTACGGTAGGGTCGATGAGAAAATTTTGGCCCATGGATTTTGAGAAGCGGAAGCCGTGCCGTCCCAACAGGTCCCGTAAATCATTCAGATCGCAAAGATTCAAAGCATTCTCCGCCTTTCCGCGGGCACCCGCCCGCACTCATAGGTAGTATTGCTGCAAGGTGGCGGTTTGAAACCGGTCCGGCAGTCATTTTTACAGACAAACACAGGCTGGCGAAATCCGCCAGCCTGTCTTGTATTCTTCGTTACTGGACTTTGCGGGGCAGGACCTGCATCTGTCCGTTGATGCCCGCGCCGTTTTCAATGGTGATGCTGGCGGCTTCCAGATCACCCTCAATATAAGCGCTGCCGCTGACCGTCACATGTCCGCTGACCTGAACGTTGCCCTGAATGCTTCCGGCACAGTTCAGATCCTTGCCGGTGATGTTGCCGATCACCTTGGAGTTGCTGTCGATCCGTACGCTCTCGTCGGCGTGGACGTCGCCCTGTACCTCACAGGCCACCAGCTCCGCCACCTTCGCGCTCAGATCGCCCGCCAGCCTGGTCCGGATGGTCACGGTGCCATTGGCCCGGATATCACCCTGAAAATCACAGTCCATATCCACATCGCCCTGAGCGGTCATGTTACCCACAAATGTGGTACCCGCCGCCAGAATTGTCTTTTGCATGGGCACGGCCCTGCTGCTATAAGAGGGCGCGGGCGTATAGGCCACAGCGGAGGCAAAGGGGTCTACTTCACGCTCCACGGGCATCTCCAGCGGAGCAATGGGCTCCGGCGCGGGAGCCGGTATAATTGGGGTTTCCGCAGGCTCGTACGGCTCCTGAGAAACATAAGGCTCGGATGGGGCCGACATGACCGGTTCTGCGGCGGGCGACTCTGTTCTGTCGTCTCCACCCACTCCAAACATCTCATTCATAGCCTTACTGAAGTTTTCTTTTTTCATAATGTTCTCCAAATCCTTTCTCTACTCTGGCTTCGCCCTGGCCGCAGATATTGTCTCGCTTTTCAGCGGGTTTCACTTATTCGCAGTCTTTTTTTTGCTCAGTCCGGCTGATAGTCGGTATAGTTAAACAGGATGGGCCGCACCTGGCGGGTAAGCGGAGCAAAGGTGAATCCCTGTTCCCGCAGCCCATCAATCACACCGGCAAGGGCCTCCACCGTGCTGTCCTTGCTGGGTGCGTCGTGGAACAGCACGATTCCCCGTGAAAAATCCGAGGCGTGATCCAGAATATTAGCTGTGATCTGCTTGGGAGACATGTAGTTGGAGGAAGCGTCTCCGCTGGACAGGTTCCAGTCGTAGAACACGAAGCCCCGCCGCAGCATCTCCGCCACAATCTCCCGATACACCGGATAATCATAGCTGTTCACGCTGCCGCCGGGGAACCGGAAGATCGTGGGCGTCTGTCCGGTAGCCTCCTTGATGTTGGTAAACAATTTGTAGTAGTCGTCCAGGAACGCTTCCACAGACGCATAGATCTTATAGTAATCGTGCGTATAGCTGTGCATTCCCAGTGTATGGCCGTCCTCCACGATATCCCGCATCCACTGGCGCTGCTTCTCCGTATCGCCGCCCACCACGAAGAACGTGGCCTTCACATGCTTGCTCCGTAGAATGGACAACAACAGCGGCGTGTTAGAGGAGGGACCATCGTCAAAGGTGAGATACATGGTCCCTGTGTCTTGCACCGTTGCACCCACGGGCGTGTTCACATAAAAATCCGGATACAGTTTCTGATAGTCCAGCGGCTGGGCCTGCACCACCTGACTGGCGACCGATCCACCCCATATGGTCTCCTCGGCTCGCTTGTCTGCGGCCAGCTGATTATACTGCACCTGCAAATCCGTCAGTGTGTTGCTGAGCGCGGCCCGCTGTCCCTCCAGCGTCTCAGCCGTCGTTCGTCCATGTCGCCAGAATGTGACCGCCAGTACGGTGGGTACGGCGACGGCGATAACCACTGCCAGCAGAATCATGTTTTTAAAGAATTTAACGCTGCCGAAATACGACTCCTTCTTTGCTGCTGCCGGATACTCCTCTGCGGCTGCTTCCACGCATTCGGAGTTCTCCGTTTCACGGGATTTTTCCGCGTCCCTGGAATCCTCCGTCTGCAAATCCGCCTCCCCGCCCAGGGAGGCTTCACCCTCTGGGTCTGTTTGTGCCGCCTCGCCGTTCTCCGCTTCGGCATCTTCCTCTCGTGCGAAGTCCTCCATTCGGAAATCGGCTCCGTCCGTACTCCCCTCCTTCGGGTGTTTCACTCCTCCGGGGAAGTTCACCGTTTTCCCATACGGCGGCTCATCTATTAAATCACTGTCTGCCAAAGCTCCCTGTGCCAGTTGTTTCATCCGGGCCCTCCTTCCCTCGCCGCAGTGCCCTTTAAGCAGGCCCTGCCGCTCCGGGATTTACGCACTATATTTTTCTGTTTTAAAAAACGACTGCGGTCCGCAGACGGATGAGCAGTCAACGCCGGTATTTGATCACTGTTTTTTTTGGTTATTGTACCACGTCTTTTTACTTTTTGGAAGTCTTTGTCGAAAAAAATGAGTTTATATTAATCTTCTCCGTATGCCTTCGATGCTTAACAAAAGAAGCGCCCATCCCACCGATAATTCAATGGAATGGACGCGTCTGATTTTATTGGGACCTCTCAGTTCAGGACGTACACCGTGGCCGCCCGACGACCGAACTCAATGCACTGCTGATAGGTGTCATAGTACAGATCCACAATGTTGCCGCTTACGCCGGTATCCTCGGCCACAGCCATGCCGTATGTCACCTTGCCGTCGGCGGAGACTATATAGAGCTTCGTCCCCAGCGGGATCACCCGCTTGTCAACAGCCACCACGCCCACCCGGACCGTGGTACCGGTAGCGGTACAGCTGTCCGCGCCGCCGTAGCCCTTGGTATAAGCCGTGGCAGTCATGGACTTGGCGGAGCTGAAGTTCAGCGCCGCGCCGGATGAAAAGGTCAGCGTGCCGCTTCCGTCGGCATTCTTCGCCACATTCACCACCCGGTCCCCACTCTCGGGAGCCGCCGACGCGGTCCCCACGTGGACGATCTCGTCCACGGCGGTGGAGTCCTCCTCGGACACCAGCTGGCGGGAAACCCGTTCACCGCCGGAATAAGTCACCTCATACACAGCGGAGCAAATACCGTCCGCGCCGGTCTGGACCACCTTCCGCGTCCCGGCCGCCAGCCCCGAATCGTTCACGAGCACCGTCTGATGGGGAGCGCTCTCCGTCACGCGCTCATAGTAGGTCAGATCGGAGGCCACAGTCAGTGTCAGTCCCGTGTCCTTCAGATCCACGCCCACCATATCCAGCGGCCCGGGGATGGTATGGACCCTGTTCAGCAGCTCTGAGACCGTTTCCTGACGGGAGGTGGTGGAGATCGAAGCACCGTCATACAGCACCGTCACGGGTCTTCCGGCAGCCAAAGTCAGCTCGAAGCCGCTGGCGTTCGTACCGATATATACCATCTGAGAGGAAAAGTCCGCCACGCTGGCGCCCTGCTCCAAAACGATGGACGCATCGTCCTCATTGGTAAGGATATAGAGCGCGGCTGCCCGGTCCGTGGTGAACCAGCAGACGGTCAGAACCAGCGTTGTCACACAGACAAACGGGATCAGCCGTCGCGCCGCGCCTTTCGCGCGGGACAGTAGTTGCAGTTTCAAAACAATACCTCCTGAGAATCGTTTTCACCCCAAATTTTTCCCAATTTGGAAAACGATTATACACGTCCAAACTTACAAAAAAACATTTTGTAACTTTTCGTTACCAAATGAAAAACTGGGATTAGTATAACCCATCCTCCCACTCTTGTCAAGTTTATGCGGCGTTAATAAGAAAACCCTCCCCACTTTCGCCCTAAAACGTCAAAAATATATGGATATTTCTGGATGTTCTTAAATATAGTAGTAACAAACAAATTACAAAAAATATAAAAGGAAACAGGCAGGACACCCCATTGGGATGCCCTGCCTGTTTCCTTTGTGCCCCAGCGGTTTTACCTGACCTCCGGCGTAAAGCCCAGGTCTTCCAGCTCGCCGACGGCGGTCTTCACACAGTTGTCGCAGCCATCGATCTCCACGATCTTTTTCTCCAGCGAAACCTGAAATTTCAGGTTTGCTCTGGTCAGTGCGTCCGTGATACGGCGGACGCAGTTTTCACACATCATGTCCGGTACGGAAATCGTCTTCATAATTCGTTCTCCTCTGGTTTTATTTGTTCACGGCCGCTAAAGCCGGCCGTTCACTTCATCAGCTTTTGCAGCGTATTCAGCAGGTCATCCACCACCTCGGTGCGTCCCGCCTGAATATCCTCCACCACGCAGGTTTTAATATGGTTACCCAGCAGCTCCCGGGAGAAGGCGTTCAGCGCCGCCTGCACCGCCGATACCTGCGTCAGAATATCGGTGCAGTAGGCCTCCTTTTCCACCATGCCTCGGATACCCCGCACCTGTCCCTCGATGCGGCTGAGTCGGCGGAGCAGCGCATTCGCCTCCGCCGGTTCCCGATGCTTGTGCCGGGTGCAGCAGGCGCATTTTTCTCCCGTCTCCGGGCATTTTTCCTCATCCATGCTCCGTCCTCCTCACAGTTTCTTGCGGCCCAGCCGCAGCGCGTTGGTCACCACGCAGATCGAGCTTAGGGACATGGCCGCTCCCGCGATCATGGGTGACAGCAACAGCCCATTGCTTAAAAACAGCGCTCCGGCGGCAATGGGGATTCCAACGGTGTTGTAGCAAAATGCCCAGAACAGATTCTGTTTGATGTCCCGGATGGTCAAGCGGCTGAGCCGGATAGCCCGGGCCACATCCCGCAGATCCCCGCGCATCAGAATCACCTGAGCGGACTCAACGGCAATGTCGCTTCCGTTTCCGATGGCGCAGCCGATATCCGCCTGGGCAAGGGCCGGGGCATCGTTGATTCCGTCGCCCACCATCATGACGGTTTTCCCCTCACTTTGCAGCTGCCGGATCACTCCGGCCTTCTCCTCTGGCAGTACCTCCGCCACCACTTTGTCCACTCCCACCTGAGCGGCAATGGCATTGGCGGCGGCCTGATTGTCCCCGGTCAAAAGTACCGTGCGGATATTCTGGGCCTTCAGCGCGGCAATGGCGTCCGCGCTGGTGGTCTTTACCCGGTCCGCTACCGAGATCAGCCCCAGCAGTTTTCCGTCCCTTGCAAAGTACATGGGCGTGTGTCCCTGCCCGGCCAGCCTGGACTCGTCCTGCTCCAGCGCCGTCAGATCCACGCCGGATTCCTCCATCAGCCTCCGGTTTCCCGCAAGAACCGTGCCGCCGCACGTCTCGGCCCGCAGTCCCCGGCCCGGCAGATTTTCAAATTTCTCCGGCGCATCCGCCGTCGGCAGCTTCCGTGCCTTCGCCGCTTCCACAATCGCGGAGGCCAGCGGATGCTGAGACACGGATTCCACACCCGCCGCCAGTGTCAGTAAATCGTTTTCCTGAATTCCCACCGGCAAAATTTCCGCCACGGCAGGCTTTCCCTCGGTAACCGTGCCGGTCTTATCCAGCACAACCACAGAGGTCTTGTGGGTGATCTCCAGCGCCTCGCCGCTGCGAATCAAAATTCCGTTGGAGGCTCCCAGTCCGGTCCCAACCATGATGGCAGTAGGTGTGGCCAGCCCCAGCGCGCAGGGACAGGCAATCACCAGCACGGAGGTGAATATCCGCAGGGCGAATGAGAATTCGTATCCCGCCATCAGCCAAACGGCTGCGGCCAGCACAGCGATGGCCATAACCACGGGGACAAACACGCCCGCCACCTTGTCTGCAATGCGGGAGATGGGCGCTTTTTTCCCCTGGGCATCCTCCACAAATTTAATGATTTTGGACAGAGTGGAGTCCTCTCCCACTCGGGTCACGGAGACGTAAAGCACCCCGTCGCCGTTGATGCTGCCGCCGATGACGGTGCTGCCGGTCCCCTTTTCCACCGGCAGGCTCTCACCGGTGAGCATGGCCTCGTTGACGCTGCTCTCCCCCTTGGTCACAGTGCCATCGGCGGCGATTTTCGCCCCGGGCTTTATCAGAATCAAGTCTCCGGCTTTCAGGGATGCGGTGGGTACCTCCGTCCCGGACTCCGCCAGAATTGCCACATCGGGCCGCAGGTCCATCAGCTTTGTGATGGCACCTTTTGTTTTCTGAACATTCCGGCTCTCCAGAAATTTTCCAACCATGATCAAGGTCAGCACCACCGCCGCGGACTCATAATACAAATTGTGGACATGGTGAGGAACGTCGGAAATCAGATAGGTCATGACCAGCGAATACAAAAACGAGCAGGAGCTGCCGATGGCCACCAGCGAATCCATGTTGGGATTCCGGTGCCACAGGGCTTTCAGTCCGCCGATCAGATAGTTCCGCCCAAACCACAGCACCGGGATGGTCAAAATCAGCTGCGTCATGGCGTAGTTTACCGGATGAGTCGCCATGGATAAAAGATTCGGTAGCGGCAGTGGCGCGGATAGCATCTGCCCCATGGACACGTAGAGCAAAATAACCGTCGTCACCGCCGCGCCAATCAGGTTTTGCTTTGTCCGCCGCAGCTCCAACTCCGCCTCGTCCACTTCTGCCCTGGGCGGCGTCTCCCGCCTCTGTGTCTTGGGGTTGCAGCCAAAGCCCGCCTTCTCCACTTTATTCATAATGTCCGACCGTTCAGTCTGGCCCTCGTCATATTCGATGGACAAAACCCCGGTGGTGAGATTCACCTCGCTCCGGGTGACGCCCGGCAGCTTCCGCGTCACCCGTTCCACGGATGCGCTGCAGGCCGCACAGTGCATTCCGCTGATGTCATAAGCTTCCTCGCGCATACTTGACTCCTTTCAGATTCATAAAATACCCCCATAGGGTATCTTTGTGTCTTTACAATATACCCCCCACGGGTATTTGTCAAGTCCAATCCGTCTTTTTTTATCAGTCCCAGTCTGCCCAAAAATAAACGACTCACCCGCCATGAAAAAAATCGGCAAAAATATATTATGTTTCTTATGCCGGATTCAAAAGAGCCGGAATAAATGGATGGCCGGAACGTCTCCGCTCCGGCCATCCATTTATTCCGCTCAAGCTGCAATGCCGGACTCCCGGTCCGCCGCACGACACACTCAAAAATTATGTTAACTCTACCGTTCTTTCATCTGCACCAGCTTTTCGATGATCTCCATGGTCCCATCCTGCCCAAATACGCTGCTGTTCAGGCAAAAATGATAGCTGTCCACCGCTCCCCATTTCTTGGCGGAGTAATATTCATAGTAAGCGGCACGCCGCTTGTCCATCCGCAGGACCTCCTGGCGGGCTTTGTCCGCATCCAGATTCTGCCGCCGGGCCACGGCGGCAATCCGCCGCTCCAGCGGTGCATGGATGAACAGACTCAGCACATTGTCCCTGCCCTCCAGCGCATAGTCGGCACACCGGCCGATGATGACGCAGGGGCCCTCGCCGGCCACACGTCTCACCGTGTCAAAGGTAGCCAGATGCACTTGTTGTTCCAGTGAGTCGCTGACCCCCGCGCCGGGCAACGCAAACATGTAGGAGTCCATGGCGATGGAATACAGCAGACTCTTGGGGCGCTCGTCAAAGGTGTCGAACAGATTTTCGCACAGACCGCTTTTCTCCGCCGCCGCCTTCAGCAGCTCTTTGTCGTAAAAGGGAATCTCCAGTTTTTTCGCCAGACGGACACCGATCTCCCGTCCGCCGCTGCCGAATTGTCGGCCAATGGTAATAATGGTTCTTATGGAAAGTCCTCCCCTCGTTTTTTCAGTACCCTCCCACAGGCATGAGGTCAGTTTTCTTCAGGCAGAGGCTTTCCAAGCCTGCGATACATGGTCTTCTTTACCGCCCGCAGAATATTTTCATACCCTGTGCACCTGCAAAGGTGCCCCGACAGCAATTTACGCAGCTCGTCATCTGTGTATTCCTTACCGGACTCCAGAATTTCCACGGCAGTCAGCATAAAGCCGGGGGAGCAGAATCCGCACTGGATGGCGGCCTCGTCCACAAACGCCTGTTGGATATCGGAGAGCTCGCCGTTAGGCCCCAGCAGTCCCTCCAGTGTCCGTATCGTCTTTCCCTCCGCCCAGACTGCCAGATAGATGCAGGAGTTAAACGCCTCTCCGTCGATCAAAACGTTGCACGCGCCGCACTCCCCCACCTCGCAGCCCTTTTTGACCGAGGTCATCCGAAAATCGTTGCGCAGCATGTCGGTCAGGGATGCGCGCACGTCTACCGCGCGCTCGACCTCTTTCCCGTTGAGTGTGAAATGGACGGTTTTATATTGCATTACGTGCTTTTCCATCACAGCGCACCTCCCGCCAGCTCCACGCTCTCAAGGAACGCCCGCTTCGCGCTCTCCACGGCGATGTGGAGCCGAAAATCCCGGCTGGCCCGCCAGCTGTCCCGGGGATTGATGTCCTCCTTCACCGCTTGGGCAAACCGCTCGGCCAGCTCCTCCGACACCAGCTGACCGGCCGTCGTCTGTTCCGCCGTCACCGCCCGCAGGGGAATCGGACCCGCCACGCCAAAGGCCACCCGCGCCCGCTCCACCGTCTTTTTGTCGGCGGACAGCCGCACATTGACGGAGGTTCCCAGTGTGGCAATATCCATGGCGTTGCGCATGGCATATTTAATATAGTGTCCATACGTATTCTCATAGCTTTCCCGGGGAATCAGAATACCGGTCTGGATTTCTCCCTCCCGAATATCGACTTTTCCGGCCCTGATGTAAAATTCCTGAATGGGAACTCTGCGTGTTCCCGACTGCCCGGTCAACTCGATGACCGCGTCCCAGGCGAACAGCGTGGAGGCGGAATCCGCGGAGGTCACTCCGTTGCAGGTGTTGCCTCCAATGGTGCCGATGTTTCGAATCTGGGGGCCGCCAACCTGATCCACCGCCTGCCCCAGCACATTGATGTACCGCTGGATCAGCGTGTCCCGGGTGATGTGGGAAAAACTGGTGAGAGACCCGATCCGAAGTGTCCCGTCCTCCTCCATGCACACACCCCGCAGGGCGTCGATGTCATAAATGGAGATCAGCTCCGCCCCGGCCCGTTTTCCCTCCCGCATCTGGACCAGTACGTCGGATCCGCCGGCGATGATCTGAGCCTCTGGATGCTCCATCCGAAGGGAGACGGCCTCCTCCACCGAGCCTGCCTCATAGAGGGCTTTCATATCATACATGTCGTCTTCCTCCCTTCATTCTTCGATCAGTTCCGCTTTGCGGAACTCAGCATAAAGCACGTGGGGCGTAATGGGGCAACAATCGATGGCCACCCCGGTGGCATTCAGGATCGCGTTGCGGATGGCCGGGGCGCCGGAGCAGGCCGGCGGTTCGCCCAACGCCTTCGTCCCGTAGGGTGAGGTAGGCTCCGCGTTTTCCACGAACTCTCCCTCCAGATGGGGATGATCCATAAACGTGGACAGCTTATAGTCCAACAGGTTGTTGTTCAGTGCCTTTCCGGTCTTCTCGTCAAATTTCAGTTCCTCGGAAAGCCCGTATCCGATGGCCATGGACATGCCGCCGTGGACCTGCGCCTCTGCCAGCTGGGGATTGATAAGGGTCCCGCAGTCATGGACGTTCACCAGATTCAATAGCTTCACCTTGCACATGGGGATATCCACTTCCACCTCCGCAAAGGAGCAACCGAAGGAATAGGCGTTGGACCGGATCTGGGCGGTGGTCTCGGCGGTGATGTGCTGGCTGTGGTCAATGGAATACAACGCTTCCATGGCCAGATCCCCAAGGCTTTTCAAAATCCGGCCGTCGGATATGCGGACGATGTTGCCGTCCACCAGATCCAGATTGGAAACCGGCATCCGGGTCTGCTCATGGGCGATGTTCAGGATCCGCTCCCGCAGGGCGAGTCCGGTCTGCATGATGGAAAACCCGCCTATGTACGTCTGCCGGGAGGCATAGGCTCCGGTGCCGTAAGGCGTCACGTCGGTATCCTGCGTGGATATCACGTGGACCTTTTCCAGCGGCACACCCACCGCGTCGGCCACCATCTGGGAATAGGCGGTGTCGCAGCCCTGTCCGATCTCTGTCTCGCCGGTCTGGAATTGCAGGGACCCGTCCTGATTCAGCACCATCCGGCAGGAGGAACTCTCCATGGAAATCGGCCACACCGCGGTGTTGTACCAGAACACCGCGCACCCGACGCCCCTGCGCACCGGCCCGGTCTGGTTTTGATAGGCCGCGTACTTCCGCGCAAAGTCGATGTACGCCATACCCTTGTCCATGCACTGATTGAAGGTGTCCGTATACAGCTCGTTTTTGGAGAATCCGTCCACGTATCCCACAGGCATCAGATGTGCCCGCCGGAACGCAATGGGGTCCTGCCCCAGCGCGTTCGCCACATCGTCGATGTGGCACTCTCCGGCGAACATGGCTTGGGGAATGCCGTAGCCTCGCATGGCTCCGGCGGCGGGCCGGTTTGTGAACACGGTCCAGCAGTCACACTCCAGATTGTCACATGGATACAGCTGAGGGAACGCGCCCATGCCCTTGGCCACGATACCGTGTCCGTGGGAGGCGTAGGCCCCCTGATTGGAAAACGCCTCGAACTTCCGGGCCGCGAACGTCCCGTCCGGCCGAACCCATGAAATAATGTGCGTTCGGATGGCGTGCCGGACCCGGTTGGATACAAAAGTCTCCTCCCGTGAACATTCCAGCTTTACCAGCCGCCCGCCTACCTGCGTGCTCAGCCAGGCGCACAGCGGCTCATACAGCGCGTCCTGCTTGTTGCCGAAGCCTCCGCCGATATAGGGCTTGATGAGCCGCACCTGACCCCAGGGAATTCCCAAGGCCTGACCCACCACGCGGCGGACGATATGCGGGATTTGGGTGGAGGAGACCACCACCACACGGCCCGCCTCCTCATAGGCAAAGCAGCCGTGATTTTCGATGTGGCAGTGCTGAACCGTGGGCGTGTCGTACCAGCCCTCCACCCGGATGAGTCCCGGCTCCTGAATGGCGGATTGATAATCGCCTCTGCGAATATCGGTGTGAGCCAGCACATTGCCGGGATACTTCTCGTGAAGCTGCGGCGCATCCGGTTCCATGGCCTTTTGCACATCCAGTTCAAAGGGCAGCTCCTCGTATTCCACCTTCAGCGCCCGGATAGCCTGCATAGCGGCCACCTCGTTTTCCGCCACCACCGCGGCGACTTCGTCGCCGTAGTACCGCACGTGGCGGTTCAGCAGCATCCGATCCGCTACGTCCTGATGCGCCGGGTCCATGGACCAGGGATGCCCGGCCGTGGGGAAGGGACGGTCCGGCGCGTCAAAGCAGGTGAGGATTTTCACTACTCCCGGAACGGTCTCTGCCTCGCTGGTATCGACGGACTTCACAAACCCGTGGGCGATGGTGCTGTGCTTGATCTTTGCGATCAGCGCTCCGCTGTCGCACAAATCGTCCATGTACTTTGCCCGGCCCGTTGCCTTTTCGTATGCGTCCACACGTACGACGCTTTTGCCGACGCTCTTGCTCATGGTCTGGCCTCCTTTTTAACTGAACTTCCCATGCGCTTGACTTGACACGGGAAAACCGGATATACTATGAAAAATAAAACGAAATTTGGGGGTTCCAATATGGAAAAACCGGGTTGTGTGGTTCTCGCCGCCGGAATGGGAAAACGCTTCGGCACAAACAAGCTGACGACGGCGCTGGATGGCCGTTCTCTGATCCTGCGGGCTTTGGAGACCGTTCCCACGGAGTGCTTTTCCTCCGTCATCGTGGTCACGCAGTACCCCGAGATTCTGAAGCTGGCGGGAGAATTTCATTTCGCCGCCATCCACAACGACAATCCGGAGCAGGGACTGAGCCGCTCCATCCACCTGGGGCTCACGGCGCTGCGGGACTGCCCTGCCGTCTGCTTTCAGGTCTCGGATCAGCCGCTTCTGCGGCGGGAATCCGTGGCGGCGCTGGCCAACTTCTGGCATCAGCAGCCGGAGCAGATCGCGGCCCTTGCTCACGGCGGCGTTCGGGGCAACCCATGTATTTTCCCCCAAAAATTTTTCCCCAAGCTGATGGCTCTCACCGGCGACACAGGCGGAGCAGAAGTCATCCGCCGACACGAGGACGCCCTGCGGCTTTTGGAGGTTCCAGCCGAAGAACTTTGGGACGTGGACACGCCGCAGGCACTGAGCGCGGCGGAACGCACCTTGAAAGGGGAAAATTAGCGGTAATTTTCCGGTTGTGGGTCTGGGCGGCCGATTGGGGGCCGCCGCCCGGTATGCCATTGGACTAAGCCGGTCTCCCGCTGCGGGAGACCGCTTTATTTTTTGCTGTAAGGCGTGTTCTCAAGCGGCAGACTCGAACGGAAATTTCCGTCGTAGCGGAAATAGGCGTCCGCGATGGCGGGAGCGGTGGGGATGGAAGTGATCTCCCCGATACCGATGGCCCCGCAGGCCACGTTGAGGCCCGGCTTTTCCACAATCAGCGCCTTCACCTCGGGAACTTCATTTGCCCGGAACAGCCCCAGGGTGCCATATCTGGCAAGGGGCTTACAGTCTTGCAGAGGATAGCGCTCTGTCAGCGCGAAGCCCATGGACATGACCACGCCGCCCTCGATTTGTCCCTCCACGGAGGTCGGGTTCACGGCTTTCCCCACATCGTGGGCCGCCACGATCTTTTTGATCTTTCCCTCGTCATTCAGAATGCAGATCTGGGTAGCGTAGCCGTAGGCCACATGGCTGACGGGGTTGGGCACATCCGCGCCCAGCGGGTCGGTCTTCGCCAGATACTCCCCGTAAAACTCCTGCCCTTCCAAATCGGCCAGGGTCTTTCCGTCCATTGCCCCGTTCAGCTTTTCACAGGCTCTACGGCAGGCCTCGCCCGTCACCAGCGTCTGCCGGGACCCGGAGGTAGTCCCCGAATCCGGCGCCAGATAGGTATTGGATCGCTGGTAAACCACGTCGTCCCGCTTTAATCCCGTCCGGTCGCAGACCATCTGGGTCAAAACCGTTCCCAGCCCCTGCCCGATGCAGGACGCTCCGGCGAAGATATGGAGCTTTCTGTCCTCAACGGCCAGCCGTACCCGGCCGGTATCGGGAATACCCACGCCCACGCCCGCGTTTTTCATGGCGCAGCCGATGCCCACATATTTTGCAGCGTCATAATAGGGCTTCACCGCTTCCAGCGTCTCCGCAAGCCCCGTAGACGCGTCTACGATCTGACCGTTGGGCAGTTCCTGTCCGGGTCGAATGGCATTGCGCCAGCGGATCTCCCAGGGGGAAATTCCCACCTTATCCGCCATCTGATTCAAGAGGCTCTCCACGCAAAAACAGGTCTGCGTGACTCCGAAGCCCCGGAACGCCCCTGCGGGGGGATTATTGGTGTAATACGCCCACCCGTCAATCTCAAAATTCTGATAATTGTACGGTCCCGCCGCATGGGTGCAGGCCCGCTCCAACACCGGTCCTCCCAAAGACGCATAGGCTCCGGTATCCGCAATGACCTCCGCCGCCACGCCCTGAATGATGCCGTTTTCATCGCAGCCCATGGAAAACTCCATTTCCATGGGGTGCCGCTTGGGATGGATGAGAATGCTCTCCGCCCGGCTGAGCTTCACCTTGACTGGTCGTTGCGTGAGATACGCCACCAGCGCCGCCAGATGCTGCACGGTCACGTCCTCCTTGCCGCCAAAGCCGCCGCCCACCAGCATGTTTTTGACCTTCACCTTTTCAGCGGGCAGGCCCAGCATCCCCATAGTCTCGTGCTGCGTGTCATATGCCCCCTGATCCGTGGACCATATCTCTACACCGTCCCCCTCCGGGAACGCCACGGCGCACTCCGGCTCCAAAAACGCATGCTCTGTCCAGGGTGTGGAAAAGTGCTGCGTCAACACATATTTTGATTTCGCAATGGCCTGCGCTGGATTGCCCCGCTGGATATGCTTGTGGGCCAACAGATTTCCAGACCTGTGGACCAGTGGCGCATCCGGCGCCATGGCCTCCTTTGGGCTGCGAACCATAGGCAGTTCCTCGTAGTCCACCTTCACGAGGGCCTTCGCCTGTTCCAAAAGCTCCTTTGACTCGGCGGCCACAACACAGATGGCATCGCCCAGATAGTGCGTGATCTCCCCCACCGGAATCATGGTGTCCCAGTCCTTCATCAGGTGGCCCACCTTGTTCTTTCCCGGGACATCCTCCGCCGTAAACACACCCACAACACCCGGCAGGGCTTTCGCCTCCTCCGCGTGGATGTCCAGCACCCGCGCCCGGGGGTAGGCGCTGCGCACCGCGCTGGCGTAAATCATCCCGTCCAGATAGACATCATCTGGATACTGTCCCGCACCAGTGACCTTTTCCCGCACATCCACCCGCGGGACCCGCGCGCCCAGGCTCCAATCCTGCGGCGGCTCCGGAACTTTGCCGCTGCGGAACACCTCCGCCGCCAGCAAAATGGCGTCGATGATCTTTACGTACCCGGTACAGCGGCATATGTTGTTGCGGATGGCGAACGCCGCCTCTTCTCTGGTGGGATTCCGGTTCACATCCAGCAGCGCCTTGGCGGAGATCACCATGCCCGGAATGCAAAATCCGCACTGCACGGCCCCTGCCTTACCAAACGCATAGGTAAACACGTCCTTCTCAAAATCGCTCAGACCCTCCACCGTCAAAACGGACTTTTCCTCCAGCTTTTCGGTCTGGGGGATGCAGGCCTTTGTGGGCTTTCCGTCGATCAGCACCGTGCAGGTGCCGCAAGCTCCCTCGCTGCAACCGTCCTTCACGGAAGTCAAATGCAGATCATCCCGCAGGAAGCGGATGAGTTTTTGGTTTTTCTCCACGGTCACAGCTTTGCCGTTCACGGTAAATGTCGCCATCGTGTACTCCTCCTCAAACTCCGTGTCCGGCTCCGGTCCCACGGTCTTTTTTGGTCTCCTCTCAGTTATTTTTGAAAGGTCAACCTTTTTGCTCATTATACAATAATTTTTAGGCCAACGCAATCTTTGTTTGTGCAGTTCGTTATTCTATTTAAATAATCACGCTTCTTGATGCGGAAGTTCCCATCCCACCAGCAACGCGCCATTCCGGACGGTGATAACAGCCTCCGGATTCAAAATATGATTGCTAACGCCCAAGGGGAACTCCGGCGTAAGCGTTGCATCCTTCAGGGGGTACTGGAACCCCACCTCGTCAATTCCCCCGGCTTTGTCACCCAGACAGAACGCAGAGAACAGCCCCCACTCCACTTCCTTATGAATCGTGAGGGATTCGTTTTCAATGGCTGTCCAGACAAAGTCGTCGCCATACAGCCATCCCCGCGCGCGCCTGCGCCGAAGGTACAGCAGCGACTGAAGGTTTGCCAGCGTGTGATCCAGTCGCTTTCCGCCGGTGAACCCATAAAGATGGAACTCGCCGCAGCCCTTTTCCAATCCGGTTTTCAGCGCCAGCATGGTGTCTGTGTCATCCTTCTCCACCGGCACCCGCAAAACCGGCACGCCAACCGGCTCGGGCATGGAATCAAAGTCCCCCAGCGCCAGATCGGGCACAGCACCCAGACTCCGGCACAGCCGGTACCCGGCGTCGGCGGCGATCACCAGATCGTCTGGCGCGGGCCGTTCCCGCAAACCGAAAAAGCTCCCGGCGGCAAAAATAAAACAGCGTCTCATAGACGTTCCCTCTGTTCCTTTTGATGTAACGACAGGCGCCGATGGTTTTCGCCCGCCGATTTATCGTAATTGTACCACAAGTCTCACCCACTTGACAAACAGGTGTTACCACCTTATAATGGATACTGACAATTCCAAGGGGTGCTGGCGGAAGCCGGCTGAGATGGGCGTATTTCCGCCCGGTCCCTCGAACCTGATCCGGGTAATGCCGGCGTAGGAATGTGAGCTGTTGAACAGTACCGCATGACGAGGCCGAAGCCCGTTGTGCGGATTTTTTTATGTCCGCGGGCGAAGGCTGGGGGAAACGGGATTGCCAAATTTAAAAAAGGGAGTTCCGAATTATGAGCCATAACCGCATCCGCATCATCTGCGAAGCCGCCGTTCTGATGGCCCTGGCGCAGATCCTCAGCTACATCAAGCTCTATGAGTTCCCCAACGGCGGATCCATCGACTGCGCCATGGTTCCCATCATTCTTTTCGCTGTCCGATACGGTGCAGGCTGGGGCACCAGCGTCGGCTTTGTCTTCGGCGCGATGCAGTATTTCTTTGCCAACGGCATCTCCATCGACTGGACCACCATCATCTGCGACTATTTCGTTGCCTACGCCCTTCTGGGTCTGGGCGCCGGGCTATTCCGCGGCCGGAAGTTCAGCGTCTATTACGGAACCCTCTGCGGCGGCTTTCTGCGGTTCCTGGCCCATCTGGTTGTGGGTGCCATTGTGTGGGGCAAGTATATGCCACCCGAGTTTTTTGGAATGACCATGACAAATCCCTGGTTCTACTCCCTGCTGTACAACGGCAGCTACATGCTGCTTGACCTTGCAATCTGCATCGTTATTTTCTCCCTGTTATACCGGCCTTTGCGGAAATACTTCACCTGCGCCGACCTTCGCGCCTCCCAAGCTCAGGGGAAGGATCTCTGAGAAAAAAGCAGCACCCCGGCCCCGTTTTGGCGGGGCCGGGGTTGCATTGGAAGCGTTTTATTTTGCTTTTCCGGTTCACAGGAATCTTACATGATGTGTTCCTCGCAAAAGTTGTCCAGCACCCGCATACCCATTTCTTGGTTGGCCGCGGGAAACAGCGCGATGCTCACAGGGTCAAACGCCGGACAGAGCCGTTTTTCCGGTTCCGTGCGCAGGGTTGGTTTCTCCTTCGCAGGATGGTCCGTCCGCTGTTTTTTGCTCATAAAATCACCCTTCGATAGTGTGTGGGCGAATCGAAAAAAGTATTCTTTGTATTTTTTTGAAAAAGGGTTGACAAGAGCGGAATTTTTTGTATAATAATATCTGTTCGCTGCGCGATTCGCGTTTTGAACGGCAGATAGCGGGTTTGTGTAATGGTAGCACGCCGGACTCTGACTCCGTCTGTGAGGGTTCGAATCCTTCACCCGCTGCCAAAAAATTTCCCTGAAACCGCAATGGTTTCAGGGATTTTCTTTTGCACTTTTCAAAAGTTTTCCCTTGTTTTTTCCCTTATCTTCAATTTTGCAAATCTAGGCTCACTCAATTTTTTCAATGTAAGCCTGCATCCTGCTGGCGCTGTCATCCTTCATTCGCTCCGAAACATGCCCGTACACATCCAACGTAAAAGCCGCAGTAGCATGCCCCAAAGCGTCTTGTACCGTCTTGATGTCATCTCCATTTTGAAGAGAGAGCACCGCAAACGTGTGTCGAAGGTCATGTACTCTGCATTCTGGTACGCCAATATCCACAGCCAGCTTTTTAAAATGATAGCGAATTGAGGTTGGAGAAATATAATGTCCTGCTGAGGTCGTAAATACCAGCGCAGTCCTTCGTTCCTCCTCTGTCTTCCATCCTTCCCATTTCTCACCTTTTTGCAGACGCTGCATGGTTTGCTCAGTGTACTGGCGTTTCAAAAGTTTTATTACAAAAGGCGCAGGCTTTATGGTTCGCACTTTTCCATTTTTGGTCGAAGCAAGCATCGGGCCGCCATCATCCCGTTTCCGTTTAATGAGTTGCTTGTTAATCTTCAGCACGCCGGCTTCAAAATCCACGCAATCCCAAGTAAGTCCAATTGCCTCAGATTCTCGCAGGCCTGTAAAAAGAATGACCATCAGCATGATTCCAAAGGCATCTTTTTCTGCCACTTCCAAAAAAACTTTCACATGAGAATCGTCCAAAGGGCTCAATTCCTTACGCTCAATTCGAGGAAGCGTAACTTTGTCAGCAGGATTGCTGCGGAGATATCCAATGCTCACAGCCGTAGAAAGTGCTTTTGTCAGAACACCATGAACATTGCGGACGGATTTAGCCGACATAGGTGCACTTTCATACAGCGGCTTTCCGCCTTTTCTCTCAATTTTCCCATTCTCATCTCTTTTGACAACGGCCTTTCCTTTTGCAAGCAGGTCATTGTAAAAGTGTTGAATCATGTGCGGAGCTAAATCTGAAAGTCTTACAGCGCCGAGCGCCGGTTTGATATGGACAGCTACTTGTGCCCTGTAGTCTTTGCATGTCAGATACTTTTTGTCTGCCATGTAGTCTTGCAGCCAAATATCAAGCCATTCTGAAAGCGTCAGCCTTGACGGCTCTGAATATTCTCCTTCGGTAAGTGCAACCGCGGCAGCTTGCAATTTTTCACGGACCTCTTTTTGAGTTTTTCCTGTATAGGAATGTTGAATTTGGTTCCCGGAACCCAAATCAAAGCCAACAGTCACGCGGGCCTCCCAATAGGTATACTTTTTTTCATTTCGAACAATCGTCTTTTTTCGGATAGTGCCCGTACCGTTAGCGGCGCGGCTCATTTTAGTTTTGCGCGGCATAGTATCCTCCTCTCACCGCGCCAAAGTATCACAATAATATGATACATGGCAATGCAGGAAAGTTCAAGTACCGGCCTTTTAAATACACAAAACTTGCAGGGTGGACAAATTGCCCACCCTGCAAGTATTTTATTGTGCGGATAGATACCGGTCCAGAGCTTCTTTTGTGATACGAACTTGACGACCAATGCGGATGCTGGAAAGTTGCCCACTGCGCACAAGGCCATAAGCGGTGTTGCGTCCAATGCGTAGAATATTCTGAACGTCTTCGACAGTCAAAATCAAGGGCAACTCATCCATTGTTTTTGCTTTAGGCTTCATAAAAAATCCTTTCCTTGTAAAGCATCTGCCGGCTGGCTGCCGGTAGATGCTCCAAACGGCGTTCCAACGCAACGCTATGCGCTGGAGCAGGAACCATAACGACGGCTTTTGACTACGTCAAAAGTCGCAAGAAAAGGAATATTTAATGAATCCTCTGTTGTTTGGCCGCAGCGACACTGGCGGTACCACATACGCAAAATCTCCTGAAAACGCAAAAAGACACCCAGCCTGTTAAAAACAGGCAGATGTCTTAGATACTTAATCATGTAGAAACGCCCAGTTCTGGCAGGTCATCCAAAACCGGTAGAAGAGACGCAGGGCTAACCACCGCCCAAGGTTCGGCTCAGCCGGGAATCAAGAAACTTATGTATCTACAGTAGCATAATGGAAAAACGAGGTCAAGTTTTTTTCCGTACAATTTGTGTGCTACACGTGCTACGTAGCACATGTAGCACGCGTAGCATCTTGCCGGGCAAGAAATCAGCAGGCCATGAAGCCTGCCGATTTTTGCTTAATCCTAGTTCGCTTTTTTCGTTCGGCAATTGGTTGCACACAATGATTCCAGCTTCTCCGCTAAAAACTGTGAGGTCTGATTAAATGCTGAGATTGTCTGCTGGAGGGATGTATTTTGTTCTGTAAGAGAATCTACCGTATTACGTAATGCTTGTATCTCCTGCTGGTTCTTTTCAATCGTATCCTGTAATTTGGCAATCAACTCTGCTTGTTCAGCATTATCATCGGTGAGCCGCTCCAAATGGTCGGTCTTCTCATCAATCTTGGCACGTTGATGGTCAGTCAAAGCCTGCTGAGCGGCTACTACCGCACTTAAACACCCAGCAAATTCCGTTTCTGCTGTATGTACACTATCGAGAAATTTCTGAACATGGGAACCAGCCTCCGGCGGCAAATCCAAACTCGACAGGGGCGATGCCTGCTTTACGCTATCCAATAACGAACGAAGCGCTTCGTCTTGGGTATAGTGATTACTGCTTGCATATTCTTTGAAGTCGCTCAGGGTATTCTCTGAAAATCTGAATCCGGTAGGTTTTTGTAAGCTCATGTGAACACTCCTCTATTTTTCTGTTTTTTCCATAGTCTTGTCCGCTGCAACTGCCAAAAGATAGTTGCTTACTGACACGTCTAACCTCCAATGGCTGAGATGAAAGATACTGGTAGCAGCTAAAGCTAGCCTAGAATAGCGGTCTGGCATTTTGGCAGAAATTGCCAGTTCTTTGTTTTTACCACGGATTCTATACCAACCCTCCACCTCGCGTGGATTCCACGGCTTTTTACAGTTTTGTTGCCAGCGAATCTTGATTTCAGCTATCAATTGCTCGCGGTAGCCTGGGTCTGCTTCCAATCTGGCTTGATACCCCTGATAAGCCTCCCAAGCCAGATAATGACGGTAATGATGAAGGTCGATTTTGTTGTTCATCTCAGCCTTTGAAAAGACAAAGTTACTGCTGCCATCGAAATACGAAGCAACAAAATCTTCCGAGCCCGGTGGCACGCGCTGTAACTGGCGTTTGCCGCCCTTCCCTTTGCGCACAATTACGCAGAGGTACCCGCTTTCGTCTCGTGTCAGGTCATTGCCACGAAGTGCCGCGCACTCGTCTCTCCTGATACCTACATGGCAAGCAAAATCGCATAGGCGCGGTGAGCAAGCACGCTGCCTGTCACGCCTTTTATCAGATGCTTTTGTACCACGGCTCCGTGTGTTGTTGGCGGTATGACGAATGGGATGTTTAATTTCTGCAAGCGAGACACCAAAGGCGGCGCAGACTCCTGCCAAATAAGAATGTACTGTTGATGCAGATTTACCTTGAGCTACCAGCCAGTCTGCGTAATCTTGTATATGACAGCGGCAGTCATCATAATGCCGGGTTCCAAAATTGGCCTTGGACCATGTTCCGAAACGAATGGCTTGATTTAAGTACTGATGGTAGGTCTCCATTGTCGGGCCTTCCCACTTGGGCGGTTTTATACCTAGCTTTTTTGCATTTGCGGAATCCTTCTGCTGGCTATTGATTTTTTGGAGCATGTTTTGAAAATTCTCGCAGTTTTTAAACTGCCATGTTATACTACCCATGCCTATCCCCCTATCTAGATATCAGGAAATTTTAAACGCTATAGACCACAAATGCAGCAGCCGGATTTGGGCTCCGGAAACCCCCTCCCCATGTCGGGCGTTGACTTCACTACGCGCTTTTCAGCCCTTTCCGAAAGGGGTGGGTGCGCATTAACCCGCAGAGCACAGGAGTTAGTTGGGCTCCTGCCTGCTAGCAAATTACTACTAGCCGGTTATTCTTCACGGTTTGTACCGTGTCGAATAACCTGCTAACGCCTGAGCCCCTATGAGACTATCAATTCCAATGTGGAACATTAGACTCAAAAGGACTCAACGCTGCTGAGGCACTGGGGTATCCTGATGTCCGACAGGTGGCGGGTCATGTTTCCATGGCGCGATGCGGGGGACACACTCTAGTCTCCGGTAGAGTAGGCGGGCGACGTGATGCCGCGACTAGTGCAATGGCTTTATCTAGGTACACCGGCCATTGCCACGGTGTATCGACGCAAGCGTCCTATCAACGATTTGCAAGATACAGATAGTTCGTTAAGCTATCTGGGACTTAACGCCAGTCCCATGCGCTAATATTGATACTTTCTCTTGGACCATATATATAAAAAACGCCCAGGAGATAAATTATCTCCTGGGCGTTTGAATCGTTTGTTTAATCAAAGTCCGACACTGTATGTCAGGCATACACGATTTCCTCTAAAATGTTCAATTAGAGAGCAAACTGCTTACACAGTCTACTCTCCAACAATACGTATTATAGCCCACTCCTAGACGGACAGGCAAAAAATCAAAGAGACAATCCCGTATGCACGGGTGAAAGTGACTATCTGTATAATCTACAAATAAAAAGAAACTTATAGTGTTATTATATGCAGGCGTCTTATCGAAGTCAATACCCATAAATAGCTTTTTCAAATTTTACTAAAATTATTGTTTGCAATACCAGCTAATACTTTGTCAAGAGTTTTCTTGTCAAATCTGTGGCTTAAAAAAGCGTATAAAAAGAAGGATATGCCTCATGTCAAAAGCCCGGCCAGTTAAAAATACAAATATTAGGTTCATTTTCTCCAAACGCAAACAAATAGCCTTTAATATTGTATAGTAAACTTTGTCACCCAATACTGACTATTAATTCAGCATTGGGTGACAATCCTTAATCCTATGTTTTATAATAGTTTATTTCCTTTGGCTCCGCCATCTTATACGGGCTTGCTCTAACGAAGTCGGATTACTCCCTTTATCCAAAACAATATTCGCATTCTGATTTGGGTCATCAATCCATCCGCAATCGGGGCACACCTCATATTCGGAATAGGCAGGAAGTGTATATTGTAAGCAGCAACAGCATTTCTTTTTCAGCGTCTGCCCACTCACCCCGCCACCGATTCCTCCCGCTGAAATCGTCCCATTTATATCTTTTGTCTTCGCCCTATAATCATTCCATATCTTTTGAATACTTTCAATTTCTTGTCTCTGAATATGTGCACTCATTTTAATTTGAGCATTATCGTTTGCAACAAAGGCGCCCCTACCTCCCATCAGGCACTCGCCTTCTTCCTAAACGCACTATATGGAAAGCAAACAATATTCCCATCCATTTCGGCAAAGGGGTCGCCGTAGCAGATAATTAGTTCTGGACTTATCACTTCAAGCATTTTGTCATATCCATCCAAGAATGACTGTTTAAAACCTACGCACCCCACTGTACTTACTGCCACCGTAGAATGAACAGCTATTCCCTCAAAGCAAAATGAATAGCTGGGTTTTTCGGCCCATGTAATAGTTGGAATTACACATAATCCCATATCTTGCCAACGTGCACCGCACCAACGGCTTTTAAAGACTTGCATTTGCTGCAAAGTAGGAGACATTTCAGGGTATAGGCTAAAATCTGGAGTACATGTCGCTGCGTATTGTGCGAGTTTTTTTAAGCGTTCTTGTTCCTTCCTCGGGTTATTGTCCTCATACAGAAACGCAAAACGATTGTCATCCTTGAAAAAATGAATTAAGTAGGCCGCTTCTTTTGCCCTCTTGTCGTTGCATCGTGTATCGTGATAAGATAAAAAGTTTTCCACTTGTGGTAATTGAGCTGGCTGGAGAATTGGTATCCCGTGTTCATTGGAAATTGGGTACTCGTTTCTCAAAAATCGTGGATTGCTGCGAAATTGTTTGGAATTCATATCTTTTCTACCTTTCAGAATATTTTTATTCAAAAAGACAAAAAAATGCCTGCTTGTCAAGAAAATTTGTCACTTCCTTTCAGGCATGACAGGCTTGCAAACAGGCAAGAATTCTGATAAACTAAACTTGTCTAGGGTCGTAGTTTAACGGGTCGTCCTGTTTGCTATGGCGTAGAGTCAATAAAAATGCTTTTCCCCGTGCATTTTTATTGACTCTATTTTTTTGTCATTCTGCTTCTCCTACTTTTGCTTGCTTCATATGTTGCTCGTCTACTACAAAAAACAGTATTTTTTGTTCTTCGTTGTATTCAGGAATAAATTGTCTTGCTTTTGAAAAATCAATCCCACTTTTTGTCGATAAATAGCGCATAAAGTCTCGACAACTAATACGAACCCATCCGTCCTTTTGACGCCCTTCAAAAGCATATGGCTTTCCGCCGTTCTCCTCTTTGTGCGCACAAACCCCGATAGCGTTAGCGGATTCATCATATCCAACGTCTATTTCATCCGGGTACTCAAGCATACTCCTAACAATAGAATTAAACGCAAGGCCAGTAGTGCTCAGAGTTACGATAGGTGCTCCGGAGCGAACGAACGTAAAATCAAAATTAAACACAGAAATTGTTCTCCTTTCTCCGTATATGTTTTTACGTTTATTATTGTAGCATACTGTTTTTGGAAATGCAAGTTAAAACATCAAAATCAGTGGAGAGAAAGTTGATTTTAAAACGACAATGAAGCGCATACGCAGCAGAGAGGATGTAAAGCCTTTCTAAGTATAGATTTTCTCAGTCCTTGAGAGATGTCGCGTGGAATAAATAAAGCAGAAATGTTTTAGAACAACATGAAACAACGAAAAGGAGTGGACCATATTAATATGGTCCACTCCTTCAACTAGCTATTTCGGCGTGTTGTCTCTTTAAATCCTCATAGACACCTGCCGTTGCCTGTAACGCCATTTCCGCATTGACATGGGTATATATATATCTTCATAACCATATCACTACTGCCGGTTGCACGGCTGAGACAAGGGGGACAACCTGCTCTTGTCCTCTATTTAGTTCGTCAAGCCTACGTTCTAGATAGGCCCTGGCCTCATCTTCGTCACGGAACCCTTGTTCTCCCTATCACGCTTGCCGTCCGGTTTCTTTCCTTTTTCAATCTGTACCATAAGCCTTTAAACTTAATGTTGAGGTGAGAAATTATGAAAAGTAGCACTTGGGGTTACTTTACCGGAGTACTACTTAATTTTTGCTATCCATTTTTAATATCTATAATCAGATTTGCCCCACACCTGAAAGCATAAAAGAACATCCTATCCATTTCCAGGCCTATCTGCTTTGTGTGAAGGCTATGTAGTTGTTTTAGCTTCTTCTGCTGCGTATCATCCAAAACAGAAGATAATTCTTCTGATAGGTCTTTTGACTGTTCTACCAGGGTTTTCCACTCGTTAGAGGTATTATTTTCAAAGTTCTCAGCATAAGAGAAGGAACGGGTATATAGGTCTTGCAGTTCATCCACGTTATCACCGCCAAATATCAATTTTGGTCATGATAACTCTTCAGAGAGGATGGTGACAAGCCCCAATACCAATTACTAAGTACCTTTTTTAATCAAACTTATTTGTACTAAATATTTGTCCTTCGTCAATTGTTCCATCTGCATTATAAAACCAAATTGCAGCGCCATCCTCTCTTATTAATTCTGCAGACAAATATTTTTTACATAAATGTAATCTACTGAATTCAATTTCTTTTTCGTTGGCTTTTAATAAGTCTAAAATATCATTTTTTAGATTAAGGTGTTCTATTGATTCTGACACAAAGCAGATAAGAAGGGTTGATTTTACATTGTACTCTGTCCACCCAAGCATTTTTCGATTTTTATAATAAAGGTCTATATCTTCTATCACGTCATTAATATCAAAAAAACCATATTTGTCGATTACCGTTCCAATAATATAAAGTTCGCCTGAAATTTTTGCTAAAAAGGATAACTTGTAAAAATCTCTTGGTATTTCTATGTCTGGACATATTTCAATGTTATGTTTATATCTCTCATATAAATATTTAAAAATAGCAGATTCACTCACCTCAATTATTGAAGGAGCACTTTTCAATACCATTTTTAACTTATAAGAATTTTCAGAATCTAATATATTTTCAAATGGGACTATTATCTTATACCCGCTCTTTAATTTGTAAACAGTGTCTACAGTCACATGACACCAATATATTTTCCCACTTAGATTATTGCACAAACACAAAACAACGGGGAGTGATAGTTTAATCCAATAATTTACTTTATCTTCACTGCAACGAAAAACATATCCATAATCGCACTTTTCTTTAAAGAAAGATTGTCCACATTTAATTTGAACAGCGAGTAATTCTCCAGTACACTCTCTGTTATCATCAAGGAGCTCAATTTCTCCATCTATTCCCAAGTCGGCCTGCTCTTTAACTCGAAAAATCCAATGTAGTTCATCTGCCACAGCATCTGCAACCATTCTAACGCCTTTATCTCCTAATTCTGCAGATTCAGGGTAGTTGGGCATAAGAAAATTTTGTTCTCCCATTTCCTCACCTCCTAAACACGTATCTTTAGAGCATATTTTCATTCTTATAACTTATCCCACAGAGAAAATTGCAATTCCGTATTATATACAGGCTTAATTTCCCCATACACCATATTTAAAAATGTGTCTTTATTCTCTATGGCCTGTTCTAATATTCCTTTTTTCCTTAGAGAAACGTATACCGCAGCAGCTTTTGCCTGGCAATTTATTGATTTGTCTGGATTAAACGCAATATCAGTAAAAGAAGTGTACTTCATTAACTGACTTTCTAAATCTGGATAAAAATGAAGAGAGTTAATATAAAGCCAGTTATAAAAGTATGTTGTTGGAAATAAAGGAAAAAAACGTTTTCCAAAATAAAAATTTTGTAAGCGGCCGCTTTCCTTTAACCGCGGGTCTTTTTTAGCTTCTCTCGAAGATTTATCAAGCAAATCTTTGTAAGGCCCACCATGTTCAAAAACCTTGCTTGCTTGGAAAGCAGATTCGACAGAGTATTCTTTTTGATTATTTGTTTTAATTTTTAAGTTAAATGCACTTAGTTGTACACCTAACTCATCTTCTGATTTACTTGATATTTCCAAAACTTTATGATTAGGGAATTGCTTAAGGAACGCCTCGTGTAAACTTTTAATAGATTTCTTTTTTTGTATTTCTGCAAATCCGTTATAATATTCAAAAGAAATAGATTTTTCTTCATAGTAGGGTGAGCTATTAGATATTACAAAAACAGGTCTGATTGCCATAAGTTCTCCTTGTAATTATTATATACTTTTTTGCCAAAACCTATAATCTTGTCTGCCGTAGAATAATTCTTTATTGATTTCATATCGAACATTACTTGGAAGTTGGTCTTGATATTTTAAATATGTAGTTCTATCCTTAAAAATTACACTATGAATATATTCTATTGGTATAACATTGAATATTAGTATTTCTGCTTGCGGGTCTGTTGGGTAATAGTCCGGTATTTCTAATTGCTTTCTTGTGTACCAGTTTGGTATTTCCTCAAATAATTTTATAAAAGCCTCTTCACCCTGTTGTTCTGATAATGGAATACATGACATTGTATCATTTGCTGCATTCGTTTTACAAAACGCGCTTTTAAAATCAATCATGGCATTTGCATCAATATTTAATATTACCCAGTCTGTTCCAGGATTATCCTGACGTAATGTATAGAACATTTTATAATTTGGAAATTCAATTGAAGCACATATGGCATTTTCACACCCATCAAGCCTTACTTCATCATTAAAAATGTATTCAAGCCTTGATTTTTCCAAATTTCTTCTGGGGTATAGTCCATGCGTTAAAATACTATTAAGATTTTCAATTCTAGTGAAATGGAAAAGTGTATCTATTTGCCTGCTTTTTAAAATTTTCTGCATACTCATAAAACCACTCCTCTATACTGCTTTAAATATTTTTATTATACCATAATTCGCCAAAAAAGTCGCCAATTATAAAAGGCAACTTTTTTTACGTCGATTAAGATTTAATTTATCCAACAAATCATTCCTCAAACCCTAATTGATAATATCTCATCCTAGTTTTCTCCTTACTATGTCCCAGACGTTTCTTAGCCACAATAGCGTGAATGGCGTGTTCTGCAGGCCAATTATCATGGATATGACGGAATTTGTTATTTAAATCACGTCCTCTGTTGACCACCGTTGCCCAACAACTCTTATCAAGCGTCAAAATGGTGTGCCACTGTGTTTACGCAGTGTCTTTCCTAATACTTCTTTCGTATCTTCACATACTCCGAACAACATAGTTTCCTCTGCTGTTGTAAACTTATATTCTTTCGGATTTCCATATTGAGTAATCTCGCAGACCTCTAACCATTTTCGATTAAATAGCGCACTGACTACTTCAGCATAATGCTCTGATAAATGGTTGTCCACCATCAGTAAACTGTCCCATTAGCTCTCTCCTTTGCTTCCTTCTACTATACTACTTTAGAGAGCGGCATTATAACTTTACTATACCAGGACAGTTTGAATTTGCAACACATCTTCCTTTCGCCCACTCTAAAAAAGGGGCACTGCTGAATTGAATCAGCAGTGCCCCGTCCTCTTACGATAGCTTTATGCTCCCAAGCCAAGTTGGACAGCCAGCGCGTGCTGAATGCTGATGCGCTGATACCAGTCAGTTACACTGCCGATTTTTTCAACCAACTCAGACTTGTCCAACGACATGGGCTGCTCACACAAGGCGCGGCTGGCCTGGCGCAGCCCAGTCACACCGTAAATCAGCACATGGGTTGGCATCTGGCGCTTTTCGATGCGCGTTGTCAGAGGCACCACGGTCATTACTTCGTTATGTGTGTTTACCACGTTGTTTGATGCGATGAGCACAGGGCGCATCCCATACATCACATGACTATCCGGCAGCTCCGGCAGATTTGCCCACCAGATATCATATTGCTGATATACGGACTTGGTTTTCGCTTTCTTCGCTCTTTTCATTGTCGCGCCCTCCCTTATGCTACATTTTGATGACTCAGCATCAAAACCTTTTTCAATAGTTCTGTGTTGCGCACAGGCATTTTTCTCTGAATGGCTCGTTTCAGCACCCATTCCTGCCCCACAAGAATGACGGCCTTTTTTGCTCTGGATGCCGCTGTGTAAATCATGTTGTTATACCACATAAACATCTGCTCCGGTACCATCGGCAAAATCACATAGTCATACTCACTGCCCTGCGCTTTGTGTACCGTCAACGCATAGGCGTGGTCCAGCAGGTGGTCACGCCGAATCTGCTCCACTTTATATTCCACAGTCCGGCCATCGGCGTCAAAGTTGATTTCCATGGTTAGAGAACCATCGCTATGTATTGCAACGACTGTTCCGACGTCTCCATTCATGGCATATTTGTTATTTTGCATTTGCACAATCCGGTCGCCCACCCGGTATACCTGATTGCCAATAGGCACCTCCAGCGTTCCGCTGCAAGCCGGATTAACCAACCCCTGCACCAGCGTATTTAATACGTTCACGCTGCACCTTCTGGTTTTTCCGGACGGTGAGAGCATCTGTACCGACTTTCCGTCTAATTGCAACCCCACGTACAACTCTATCATCATGCTCTCCGCTTCGCCGGCAGTCTTGGCTGAAATCATGTGAAAGCTCTCGTCATACGTCAGTTCCGCATCATTCACTCGAATCCGCTGAATATTCTCCGCCAATGCGTTGGACCTTTCCATCAGGCGAAAGTTGTCCGTCAACTCAAAAACTGGAAAGCCGCAAGCCAGCATATCCGCAAACACAGTCCCGGGTCCAACAGAAGGCAGCTGTGCCGGGTCACCAACAAGAATCAGACTGGACTTATTACGCAGTGCCCGCAGAATATCTCGCATGATGGCCGTTTCAACCATGGAAACCTCGTCCACTATAATTAGCTTTGCACGGAAGCAACCCTCACCGTCAAGATACGGCTTTCCGCGGGATGAATGTAGAACCGAGTGGATGGTGTGCGCTGCGCCATGGGCCTGCTTGGCAAGTCTCCGCGCAGCTTTTCCCGTTGGAGTGTAAGCAGTCAAGTAAAGTACACACTTTTTCGCCAGCAAATGCACACTTTTTCACAGCCGGTTTTTAGCTGGTAATGGACTGGTGGTGAGCTAAGCGGTAGCTGTTGCCAGTCATGTTAATAATCTCGCAGTGGTGGATGAGCCGGTCAAGGATAGCCGTCGTAATGGTGGCGTCGCCAAGGAAATCAGCCCATTCATCAAAGCCCTTGTTGGAGGTAATAATCAGCGAGGTCTTTTCGGACATGGAAGATACAAAACCGAAGAAGAGATTCGCTTCTGCCGGAGTCAAGGGCATGAAGCCCACTTCGTCCACCACAACGAGGGCGGCTTTCTGTAAATATTTCAAACGTCGCTTGCTTGCACCCGAGATTTCAGCCGTTTTTAGCACGGACATTAAGTCGGAAAGTGTTTCAAACGCAACGGCATATCCGAGGTTGAGCCCTCGCACAGCCAACGCCAAAGCAAGATGCGTTTTTCCAACGCCGGGTGGCCCCAGAAAGCAGATGTTGTAAGCCTGCTCCACCCAAGTCATGTCACTCAGCCGGAGCATTTGCTCCCGGGTCACACTGCGCTGGAAGCCAAAGTCAAAAGCGTCAATCGTCTTTTCCGCGGGAAGTGCGGCTCTTTTGCGGCGCAACAAGGTTTGTTTCTCAACACGGAGCCGTTGTTCTTCCAGCAGGAAAAGCTCCACGCTCTCCAGCGGCGTCAGGTCGTTTTTGCCGGCGTATACGGTATCGAAATCAACCGGCTGGATGCGGAGGTCGGACAAAAGGTTTAACACGCGTTCCTGCGGTGTCAACATCATCTCACCCCCACTTTTGCATAGACATCCAAAGGCCGTTTTTGCGTGGTTACGTGGTATTTTACATCAGCCACAGGTATAACGGATGCAGCAGGCGAAATCAGCAATGCAGTATTGGGAGCTTCCTTGGTCTTGTGGGTGAGATAATCCTTTAAAATATTGGCGCTGCTGAGATTGCTGTATTCGCAGAAATCAACAGCCTCCAGCACCGCGGGAACACCGTACTGGTCAATCATGGACTGGACGATACGGAATTGGTCTCTGGAATACCTTGTTTTCTCCGTACGGATAGCCTGCAAGAACTCTGTGGCGCTGTGCTCCAACTGCGTATCCAAGTCATTCTGGAGCTTGTCCAAAGCGGTCGTGCGGTCTCTCGTATGATTTTTGCTCTGAATAAGGAGCCCTCTGCCGCTGGAGATGCGGTGCTCACAAATCGGTTCGCCAAATATGGTCTGGATGTAAAGAATGCCGTCTTTCGTGTCAATGCGCACCTCCGGCTGCTTGTTGTAGGTGCCCAGAGGAACGGAATAACGGTTGCTGTCGTAGATAATCGTGTTGTCCTTTCGGACGGTACGGCAGACAACAGGACGGGACGCCTCATCAAAGCCCACCAGAGGCCGCAGCTGCTCCCGTTCTTCCTGAAAGACTTCCACAGGAATACGCTTTGTGGTTCCATGCACCTTCGCATTGGCGGTGCGTGCCAGCCATTCCAGACAGCTGCCATTGAGAATCCCGTCATCCACATAGAGACGGTTACTCAGAAAATTGCCCTTTATATATTTCACGGTATTCTCAATCTTGCCCTTGCTTTCTGGGTCGGCCCCACGGCACATATAAATGTTCATTTTGGTCTCTTGCCGGAACTTCTCAAATTCATAGGTGTAGACAATATCTCCGGCATTTTCGCTCACGCACACAATGCTGTCCTGGTCGAAAACCATTTCACGCGGCATTCCCCCGAAGTATCTGAAACAGTTGTGGCTCATGTTTACCAAGTCTGCCGCTGTAAAAGGACGGCTCTGCATTTCGGCATATTTGTATCGGGATGCGGAAAGCAAAAAGGCTGCTGCGTAGACTCTGGTTTGCCCGCCGTCAACATTCGGCATCAGGAGCTGGCCAAAGTCAACCTGCACCTGCTGCCCCATCGGAAGCTCAGGAACGGCTTCATAGTCTCTCGGGTTGGGGGCCTTCTTCAAGCCGTATTCCTCACGCAGCCGCTTGACGTACCGGGAGACGGTGCGTTCCCGGAAGTCCTCGTTGTAATGCTCTTTTAGCCAGTCGCAGACCTGCGCGGCAGAGAGAGTTGGATAAGCTCGCAGCCAGTACAGAATCTGGTCGCGGTAATCGTCCAAACTGCTTCCGCGCTTTAGAGTCTGTTGCTGAGCTTCGTATTCGTCAGCCGTCATGGCCCAATACCGGTCCACTGTCCGGCGATTGATTTGAAGCTGTGCCGCCACGGCGGCTCGCTTGAAACCCATGTCTTTTAATTGCTTAATTGAATTGTACACACGATACCCCTTCATTTCTCGCCACCTCCGTTTCGACTGGCTTCATTTTACCAGCTTTGCGGAGGCTGCGCAGTCTTGGCTAAAAACTGTGCACTTTATGTGGCGAAAAACTGTGCAGTTCTATTGGCTGAAAAGTGTGTACTCTATCTTACCATTTACATGGAGCCAGCAGCAGAATATCTGTCAGATTTTCCGCTCCAAATACGCCGCAGATGCTCCTAAGCAAGGTGGTCTTACCGCTGCCGGGGCCTCCCGTGATGATGGACAGGCGGTGTGACAGACTCCCAACCACTGCGGCCCGCTGAGACTCCGACAGGGTCATCTTCTGGTTCTCCTCGACCGTCGGCAGTCTCTCCGCCACATCGATTGCTTCGAGAGGCCGATTGCTGGTTAAGCAGTTGGCGCAATATTTCGCCAGTTCGTTTTCAGCACGTACTGTGCCTGCTAGGGCATAACGTCCATCTTTTTCCGTTAGGCTCTTTTCCTTAATCAGCACCGTGGCTCCCCGCATAATCCCCGCTGAAGTCATATAGGGGTACTTTGCAAGAGCTTTGCTGATAAGGTCTTCTTTGCTCAGATAGATATGACCATCCATCTCTACATCTTCCATGGTCGCATACACAACATTCCGTTCGTCCTTTTGTCTCAACTTCTTCAACCCTTTCGTTTTGGACGCAAAAAGCACCGTGCAGGACGGTACCCGCACGGTGCTCTTACTCCGCTGCAAAAGGATGATAGTTGCAAAATCAAGTACAAATGGGTATAATCATCCCTGTAGTGTAGCAATTGCTATTGTGCCGGTGCCCTAATCACCTGTGCAGGCACACGGGGGTTGCCGCCCCCGTGTGCTGCTACTTTACTTTTTGCTATAGCTGTATTATACCATACATGACCCCATTCTTCAAGTACTAATTACTCATCAAGGAGAATTTTTATGCCGGGAGAAAACCATATATCAGAGTCACGCCTAAAAGCAAATAAAAAATACCTGTCAAAGTTTGCGGATTTTAAGGTACGGGTTTTACCGGAAGAACGTGATGCCATTCAGGCACATGCCAAGACTATGGGTGAAAGTACGTCCACATTCGTCAAGAGGGCGATTTGGGAGGCTATTGAGCGCGACAAAGGCAAAAATATAGATTGATTATATATTCATGAACCAGTGAGTTGCAGAACAGGGGTTATGTTTTATGAGTACATCCTATTCCATCTTTACAGAAGGACTGAACCATGGACACTGGGTCTGTCTGAATAGCTATTTGCTCAGCGGCGCTCAGTATGTGTTGACAGAAACTTATCATAATAAATCCAGAACCTATTTCTCTACTGCGTTTGATAAGCTGTGTGAGATTGGATTCTCTGCTAAAGTTTCTGAATTGTCTCCGGCCTTGCAGCAAAAAGCAGCGCATGAGAACTGGCAGAATATTTGGGCCATCGATGTAGCTGCCATGCAAAAGCTTCTTTCAAAGATGCAACGCTATGAGTGTCATGGCTATGTTTTGAAGTCGGAAATACTTTTGTTAGAAGCTGGAGATATTGATGAAATTGACGGATGGCTCACATACCAGGATTACACTGCGCTGAGCGCCGAAGAGCAGGACTGCTACCAGTACCATGAATGGAATGATAATTTCGGCTGGTACAAATATTTTCTTTTGCTATTAGAACGTACAGAATGGCAGTGTGGCGACTGGAAAAGGTTTAATCAGGGTTGTGAAAATGAGATACATCATTTGCGTCTAGTGCTCGCTGTATCCTAAAATGAAAAGTAGCACATTATATGGGAGCTGCCAATGTTTCAGAATTTGAAGCATTTTACAAACTATGCCGAACTCTGTGTCTGTGCTACTGAAAAAGTTCTCAATTATGAATTAAAAACTTGGAAGCACGTAAAATTGCTTCCAAGTTTTTTTAAACCTTTATAAAAGCCATAATATAAATATCGCTACAGCAAAACACAAAGCAGGCACAAACCAAAGTAACTTAACAAAATTTTTCTGTTGCAAATACGAAGAAATCAAATTTCCTAACAAGCTAATACTTCCTATCGTGCAAAGGTTAAAGAGGAGGAATGACCTCCAATCTAAATTAGTATTACTTGAAAACGAAACATTTATATTAAGTATTGTAAAAATAGTGATGAAAATTGTCAAAATCGCAATGACATTTCCATATATTGTTTTTTCGTGTGCCTTCAGAGCTTCTATTTTCTCATCAAATCTATTTATTTCTTTATCATATTCAGAAGAGTAATCGCCTAAATGTGTATAATCTAACTCATGTTGGAAAGTTCCGTTATAAGGGTTCTCGGGCTCCCTATCTAGTTTCTCAAACATTACACAAGCATAACTTTTGCCACTACGCAGTTGAATTGCGGAGTTAGATACATTTGTAATACGGAAATAGATTTTTGTGTAGTGACCCGGCTGGTATATTGGCGCATCTATTCGCAACCCCTCCCGTATACGCGAGTTACGGCAAGAAATATGACCAATCATATTGAAATCAAACTTAATAATTTCTCGGGTCGCCACAAAGATAGATCGTTTCGGAGGTAAGCAAAAATTTTCATAGCTTTCCTGCCTATTTTCAACAGTTTCAATAAATTTATCTGCAATAAGGTCATAACAAACACTTTGAATACTGTCTTCACAAAAATTCTCTATAAGCCCATTTTCTATTTCTTCTCGAATTTGACTGTCTACTAAAATCATACTACCAACTCCTCAAATGGTAATAGAATTATCACTTTTGATTATTTCAGACAATATTAATGCAAAATTATTTTGTACGAATTCCTTGCAGAAAGAATAGTTTTCATCACTAGATAATCGGCATATCTTATTATCCGGCAGCAATTCCCAATACGTGGAATATGTATCATTATTTCTCCCTAATACTTTAGTACTGCTAGTACCTTCAAAATCTTGATAAGCCATACTCAAAAAGTGCTGATATTCAGAATTATCAGCAGAATATAAATCGTATTCACGCTTTTTATTAAGTGGGTGCGGCTGAATAATACACCATTCAAGTGGCAAAAGTTCTTTAATTTTCTGAATCATTGCACTAGCAGCATGTCTATCGCAAATCTGCTTATTAACAACTGTATTAATTCTGATATTATTGCAACCATTATCCAATAAAGACTTATTAAGGCACTCAAAAGCCGCAAATGTGCCTGGATAGCTGCTATAATTGTCCACTTGTTCAGGTGTGCTTCCATCCAAAGATAAAATCACCCTGGAAAATAAACTCCAATGACGTATAATCCAATTTTTATTATCTTCTAGTCCTACTCCCCGAGTCGTAATTGTTAGATAAACACCTTTTTCAGTTGCCTTATTGCATAAATAACTTAAATTTTCTAACAGCAAAGGTTCGCCGCCTGAAATATCAATTTTCTGAACTCCAAGCTGAGATAAAATATCAAGGCTACTATCTACACTGCTTTTGTCTAAACAACCAACCTTCCCGAAATTCTGCGAGAAACAGGTTTTACACCTCAACCTGCACAAATCAGTAACATGCCACATAATTTGTGGTAGAATGCTGGAATATGTATTATCCTCTATAAAAGTATTTGTGCTCGGACAATACCTGCAATTCATTTTATGACCACGTCCTATAAAATTACAATATCCATTGATTTGCTAAAAAGGTTAGCAATCCTCCGTAGCATGATATAACCACAATTTCTTGTATGTTTTTTTGATTATACCCCAATTTATAGTGAAAAGTCAAGTTTTGTAAAAAGTGTTCAAGAAACAGTTTCACAATGGCCGGAGAGGTCATTTCAAGCTCCTATCTCCGAGGTCCAGCCATGGCTCGCGCAGAGTGGTAAAAATCCAGTATTAAGCAGAAACGAACCGGTCAGTATGCTATTTTCACATAATTATATGGGGCCTGCTTGCAATTGCAATTGGTGGTATGATATCATATATAATATAAAGAAATTAATGTATCGAGGAGGTTGCGGGATGAAAAAAACAGATTTTATTGGCTCATCTGAGCCTTTTTTAAAAAACAGCGGAGATACGGATGCCGCCATCACGGATTCTTTTCGAAGCGCTGTCCGGCACACGGTCGACTTCTCAAAGGCTCGCGGCTGTCCAATTGCACGGTATGATGCAAAGCGAAAGGTAGCTTATCTAGAGTACCCTGACGGAAGTAAGGTGTACCATGAAAAAGCCTGAGTTAATTGTTTTTGCAGGCCCAAACGGCTCCGGGAAAAGCACGCTTTCCACGCCGGAATGGATACTGGAGCCATATATTAATGCGGACAATATTAAGAAGGCCACGTACTGCTCGGATTTGGATGCCGCTGAACTTGCAGATAAGCTGCGGAGCGAGGCATTACATGACCGGAGTAGTTTTTCATTTGAGACCGTGCTTTCCACCCCCCGCAAGCTTGATTTAATGCGACAGGTAAAAGAGGCTGGTTACTTTATCCGTGGATATTTCATTTTGACCTGCGACCCCCTGCTGAATGTGGCACGCGTCCAGGCGCGAGCCTCTGGCGGCGGGCATGGCGTCCCCGAAGAAAAAATCATCAGCCGGTATCATAAGGCTCTGGCTAACATTCCTGCATTTATTGGCCTCTGCGATATTTGTCACATCTACGACAACACTGTAGAGCCGTTCCGAATTTTCCGCAAGCATAAAGAGACGGAAGCAATTTTCCCAAGTGAATTCTGGTCAGTGGAGGCCATCCTCCAGTTGACCGGGCGGCAAGGCAGCATTTAGGGACAACCAATCTTATCAAGAAAAGTAACGGGCCAACCGCGCTACGGCTGGCCCGTTACTTTTGTGGCTTGGTTCAATTTGATGCACAGTTCAATATGGTGTAGGTACATTTGTCTAGGTAAAACTCACGTCTAAGGTGCGATAAAATTTGTCATCTTCTCCATTAGACCCACAGAGAAATAAAATAACAGCAGGCTCGACAAATTCGTCGATACCTGCTGTGTGATACTTTGGCGCAGTATAAAATTTTTCCCTTATTTTTTCCCTTAATAGGTTAAAACGTGATAATTTTACATGATACGGCTTAACACGACGATGTGCATCAAAGCATTGAAAGCAGGCACTTTTTAACACAAGTCGAGATTACCTGAAATCATATTTTGGACAATTCGAATCCTTCACCCGCTGCCAAATAGAAAGCCTTGTATCCTAAGGGTTATCACCCACAGGGACAGTAATTGAACCTAGGGGTAACCGGTACGGGGCAAACAACAAAAGCGGATAATGATCATGGATTTACTTTTTAGTCCATGGTCTTTATTCGCTTTTTCCACAATCCTTCTATCTGGAGCAAGTGCCGGGGGTCGACGGTTCTATTCCGTTCAGATCCACCCAAACAGCATAATCCGAACCTTTTTCCAATTGGGGAAGGGTTCGGATTTGTTGTTTATTTGGACATCATCGCATTGAACAGTTACTTATCATCTGTGTTTTCGTCCTCTTTCTTCTGGATAATATTCCAAAATAATCGGATACAGCGCCCTTCTAGGCGCTCGATTTGCTCTTGACATAGCTTTAACTCGGGCATTAGCTCAGATGGGACAAACATCATATTTTCGCAATTCATAAGAGATATTTCCACCAAAGGATATTTTATAAGATATTGCTATAACTGGCTTCTGATTGTGAAATGTGGTTTGTAATTCCCTGTGTGTGAGGCTAAGTCGGTCTCCGGCTGATAGACGTTTGTTTCTTCGGTTATGCAGTAAGATTCAAACTGCTGCAAACGGGAATATCGCACCGCTATACAAAAAATATGCAATATTTCATTAAGAGATATGAAATTTATGAAACTCGCCATAAAAGCAAGTACGTCGGTCCAATAAATGGAACCGGCGTACTTGTTGACATACTATTTTACTTCTACTTCAATGAACCTCTCCAGGATGGCAGTACCCATGAGCCCCTGATCACGCAGGAGCTGTGGGACATTGTTCAGGAGGTTCGCCAGCACAAAAAGCGAACGCCGAAGCATATGGACGAGCCAAATCTTTTCTCTGGATTGGTGTACTGCGCCGACTGCGGCAAGCCGCTGGTGCTCCATCGGGCACACACGATGAAAGCGACGCAGAATAATTTTAAGTGCTACACCTATGGCAAGCGCGGAAAAACGGAATGCTCACCCCATCATATCCGAGAACAGGATCTGATCACCATCGTCCTTGACGATCTGCGCCGGGTAACGCACTTCGCACGGCAGAAGGAAAAACTGTTTGCCGAGTACATCAACCAGAAAAACAGCGTAGAGCTTCGCCGGGAGATCAATACCGTACAGAAGAAGCTGGATGCCATGCGCGGCGAAACACGGAATTGACGGCATTATTTAAGAGGCTTTACGAGGATAACGTGCTGGGACGCATCACCAGCGAGCAGTTCCGTATCCTTTCCGGCGATTACAACGCCGAGCAAAAGGAGCTGGCCGTTACCATCCCCGAGAAGGAAGCGCGGCTTCAGAAGCTGCGGGACTCCGCCGCCAACGTGGAGGCATTTATTGAGAAAGCCAGGCGGTACACGGAGATTCCGGAGCTGACACCAGAAATTTTACGGCTGTTCATCCAGCGAATTGAGGTCGGAGAGCGCAGTGAAAAATACTCCCGCACTGCCGAACAGGAGATTCGCATCATTTACCGCGACGTGGGCGTCATGGACAGCGTGGAACAGGTAGCGGAAGCTGCGGAAAATATGGAGCAAGCAAATATCGCATAGAAAACGCACGAGGCGGACGGCTTCCGCCGACCGTCTCATACATAGGCTGGTTCATAATGTATCCCTGTGAACGCTAACAGAATGGTTCCAACGCTTTTTTCTGATAGGCGATACAGGACTCGACCCGTGACTCCCTGCACGTCAAGCGTAACAAATAAAGCGAGAGGCCTTGGAAATGCTGTATTTTCAAGGCCTCCAAATTTTTCTGTTCATGTGAGCACAGTTAAATTCTGCATACTGTCGTATTTTTGTCGTACAATACGCCAACTACTGAGCAGAGACGATTTAAGCAATGATGCTGCACAATAACTCCTCAAGATAGAGCGAAATATGTCCAGGGGTATGGCCTGGTGTTGCAAGTACCTGACATCCTCCGCAAAAAGGCAACACCTCGTCCTCGTGAAGTAACTGATCAATTTGGACTGGCTCAACAGATCGGAGAAGACTGCAAAACGCCTCTCCAAATTCTTGTTGTTCTACCGGCAGTTCATTTTCCAATTGTTCCGCCTGCTTAAGCTTTATATGGTCTGAATATGTGTTGAGCAAAGCAACATAAGAATCATTGAAACATCTGCCCTTTTTTTATTTTTTTGAAAAGCCTAAAGAAATTGGAAAAAAATCCGATATAATAAATGAACTATGAATTTACAAAGAAAGGTCTGAACCAAATGCTCTGGAAGGACAAGTACAAGTTGGGCGTCCCGCTGATCGACACACAACATAAAGAACTGTTTCAACGGGTAGACACGTTTTTGCAGACGCTGCGCGAATCTTCCTCCTGGGAAGAAAAGGTACAGCGCGTAAATGAAACGCTTGAATTTATGAATGGATATGTGGTGGAACACTTCCGCGACGAAGAGGCATACCAGAAAAAAATTGGTTATCCCGACTACGAAGCGCATCGAAAAATCCATGCGGAAATGATGCGTTATGTTCTGCAGATTACAGCCGAATACAAGCAGAAAGGCTTTGACCAGCAGCTGATGCAGCAGTTTGCGGGCAAGCTGCTGGCGTGGCTGATCAACCACGTTGCAGCGGAGGATCAGCGGATCGCCACCTATGCAATTGAGCGGGGGGTGGAAGCAGATGACTGATAATCTCTACACACCTTTTTTAGAAGCAACCCGAAACGTATTTCAGCTGATGTTGGATCTGTCCGATATTTCCGACAGACCCGTAGAAGCGTTTGAGTGCGATGATGAGGTGGACATTTCCATTGGCGTGACCGGGGATCTTGTCGGAGAGGTGATCTACCGGTTCCCCCGTGAGACCTCCTTAAATATGGTGAAAATTATGAGTGGAATGGAAATCGAATCCATTGATGATTTCGTTACCTCCGCTATTTCTGAAATTGCAAATATCATCAGCGGAAACGTTCTGACGATGCTTGCGGGAGAGGATATGAAATGCGACATATTGCCGCCGGCACTGAAAAAGTCGGATAACAGCAAAGAATACGCCATACGCACTGGCTGCTGCATCTCCACCTCTGCCGGCGACGTGTGTCTGGACATCCGGTTAAATCACGCAAGAGAAGCGTCCATTTAAAAAGCCATCTCAATGGTTTCTTTTCATTTTTCGTTATTACTTCCGAGAGATTCGGAATAATAAAAAATTAATTCAGGAGGGATTTACCATGCCGTGGACACCTAATTTGTCAGTTGGCGTAAAAATGATTGATGATCAGCATAAAATGTGGTTTGAAAAGGCGGAAACGCTTTTTGATGCCGGAAAGAACCATCAGGCCAAGGAATTCATAGGGGAATTGCTGACATTTCTGGACGACTACACCAAAAAGCATTTTGCCGACGAAGAAAAATACATGCTCAGCATTCATTATCCCGAGTATGAAGCACAAAAAAAAGCTCATACGGCGTTTATTGCAGAGCTGGCAAAGCTGCGTAATGACTTTGATACTTCCGGGGGAAGTCTGATGGTCATTCTCAATGCCAATCAGATGGTTATTGACTGGCTGACAAAGCATATTTCAAATATGGATAAAAAAATCGGTGAATTTGCCAGAACCAATCACTGACAACTGATACGGTGCTGAATGCCGCTGTATCAAATCGAACGAGCAATACAACAGGAAGCCGTCAATCAAAGAGTTAAGCTTTGACTGATGGCTTCCTGTTCATATTCAGTACCGGCTGATCCATTTGCCTCCTACTCAAACCGCAATTGAGCTTCTGCATAGGGTCTAATCCAGCTTCTCCGGAAAAGCCGAGGTTTAACTAGGTCACACCCTCCTCGTTGTGTAGAAATTCATTCAGAAACAGAGAAACAATTTTGGGATCAAATTGTGTTCCTGCATTTTGTTCTAATTCTGCGGCTGCTTTTTCGATTGGAAGTGCTTTCCGATATACCCGATCGTTTGTCATGGCATCGTAGGAGTCTGCCACCGCCAGGATGCGACAGAGCATAGGAATCTCCTCTCCTTTGAGTTTTCGCGGATAGCCCGTACCATCCCAACGTTCATGGTGAGAAAGGATCAATTCCGCAACCATGGACAATTCAGGAGTACTTTGTGCAATTCGATATCCGATCTCAGAATGACGTTTCATGTCTTCCCATTCGATGGCGGTCAGAGCACCCGGCTTCTGCAAAATATGCTGAGGAACTCCAACCTTTCCAATGTCATGTAAAATTGCAAGCAATGCAAGTTCGTTCAACTCATCTGCATTCAGATTCAGTCTCTTGCCTACTGCCTGACAATAATCCTTGAGCCGCTCCGCATGTGCCTCCGTTTCCATGCTTTTCTCATAAAGCGTTGCCAGCAAGGTATTAATGATTGAATTTCGGTAGCTGGAGCCTTCCAGCAGTTTTTGATGATACATCCACTCTTCTGCCTGCCGCATAATGAGTTCCAGACTTTGCGCAGGCTCCGTCTTCGTGGCACAGCCAAGAGACACGCTGAGCTGCAGTGACTCTTCGTAGTTTTCTTCGAAAGCCTGTCTGGCCTGCTCAATCTTTTTTTCTGCCGTTTCCTGCAATGTGCGGGGCAGGATGATCAGGAATTCGTCTCCGCCCCATCTTGCAACGATATCTCCTTCGCGGCAGATACCTTTAAGCACATTTGCAACCCTTTTGAGAAGCCGATCTCCCGCACTGTGCCCAAACACGTCATTTGTAATTTTGAGGCCGTTGACATCTCCCATAATGACTGATAAGGGCAGCTGACTTTGCGTATCCATCAGTTGAATCTGCTCTTCCAGGAATCTTCGGTTGTATAGACCGGTTAACGGATCGTGGTAACTTAAATATAAGATCTGTTTTTGCTGCTCTTTATCATGGCGGACATCCCGGAACACCATCACTACGCCAAAAGTCTGGCCGCTATCATCCCGAATGGGCGCTGCACTATCCGCAATCGGTACAGGGCGTCCGTCTTTTCGAATCAGCACGGTGTGGTTTGCTAAACCCACGATTTTTCCGGATTTTAATACAATTTGAATAGGATTGTCAACTTCGTACCCAGTTTCCTCACTCCGAAGACGGATAATATCCGCAAAGGACTTGCCTTGAGCTTCTGTTTCCTTCCAGCCGGTGATTTCAACGGCCGCCTGATTCAAAGAGGTTACATATCCATTGTTATTCGTGGTGATTACTCCATCTCCAATCGAATATAAGGTTATTTTCAATCTCTCTTTTTCCATGTTGAGTGCTTGCCGGTAATGCTCGCGGTCAGTTGCATCAAAAATAATGGAGAGCAGTTCTGTTTGATCACCATAGTTTACCGGGCATGAATATACGTCTACGAAGCGGATTTCTCCGCTGTGCAATTTGTGCGGAAACAAAAAATATTTCTGATTTGCAGAATAGGCCAGCATGCGTCGGCGGAGTACTTCCTCTTCCGGCAGTTGGTTAATGTCTTGAATTTTCATGGATAGGAGTTCATCATGCGTATACCCATAAAAAGTACATGCAGCGGGATTTGCGTCCATAATTTGGCCTGTCTTTGGATGAATAACCAACATAACAGCATCATGCTCGTTGAACATGGATTGAAGGTGCTGCAAAAGTTCTTCTTTATCTTTTCTAAGGCGCTTTATCTCTGTAATGTCGGTACGAGAACCGACGAGATAACTTGGTTTTCCTTCCTTAAAAACCGGAGTGAGCTTGGTTAGCCAATCCCGGGTTCCGCTTCCAAAGTCTTGCGTAAGTTCAAATGAAATATCAGTTCCGCTGTCAATGCATTGTTGATAACTTTTCTGAATTTTCCCCCCAAGTTCTTTCCCCAATACTTCTTCCGGCGTTTTCCCAATAATATCATTTAAACCGGTCGATTGGCGATGTACTCGGTTGTTTCTGAGATATTGAAACGTTCCATTGCTATATTCGGCAAGAAACATAGCGTCATGAGTACTGTTAAAAATCAGCTCCAAATCTTCAAAAGCTGTGCGAGTTTCTCTATCCTGTCGCACTTGCTTCGGGGCTAAGAGCTGTTCATTTGTCACATCTTGAAGAATCATGATCAGATGACTCGCATCGAAATAACGAATGCTGATGGTCACCAGCCTATTCTTGAGCTCAATTTTCCATCTTTTTTCATCTTGCGCAGATTCACGAATCATCTCAGCATAAAAAGCGGCCCAGTTGAACGCATCTGAAGCATTTTGATCTGAGTCACTAAGCATACTTTTCCCATAGAGCTTGCTCATCTCAAGCCCCGTAAACACATTAAATGTACTGCTCGCTTCCAGTAAAATAAGATCAATTGGCCGGCCATTGTCATCAAAAATCAGCTGGTAATAAGCGTAGGCTATGAGTAGTTGTTCAAATAGGCTTTTTAAAACTTTTCCGGTCATTTTCGATCCTCCTAAACTGATGTGGTTTGTTTCGAAAAGTGGGCTGAAAATTACATAGGTCTGCATATTGCCTGCGCATTGCCTGGTCTGAATTAATTCGTACCCATATTTGACATTTCAGTTATGGGAAGCGATTCCGCACTGCTTTATCCGAATAATGTAAATTTATCTGTTATTATAGGACAAATGGTCAGAGGGGTCAACGTTAAAGAAGGTAAAATCAGGTAATTATTAGTAAAATGTGCCCGACGCTCATCCTACTGCCACCAGCGGCAAAATCGGCTCTGAGTGCATCAGCGTCAAGCTCTACTACTGTTCTTGAGCAGCTGGGTGAGCCCGGCTGGAACGTCATGGCCAGTGCCATGAAGAGATGGCCGTGGATGGTGCACAGCGTACTCACAGGACAGCTGCGCGGTACGGTCGTCCCTTTGACGAGCAAATCGTGTTCGATTCCTGCCTCTGACCCTTGACCGGGACTAGACACTGCAGTGGGCTGGCTATTCTGCCAACGAGGCAGTGGAACGCTTTGAAAAGACGTTCGTCACCACAATGCGCAGGAAATTGGCAAAAGTATTAGTAAAAAGAAGCCTATTATTGGAATGGTTGTTGGGTCGTTCCTCAAGCTGGTGCCCGGAGATCAAATGATTAATACCCCCCATATTCATGCAGTCGCAGGCGCAGGCGGCACGCCGCTGCTGCTTCCCGTTACCGGGGATCCCTCCGCAGTGGAAGCATACATTGATCTGCCGGACGGCTTGCTGCTCCCCGGCGGAACTGACTATGGGGAAGATCCTGTTCCACAGGTTACATATCTGCTGGAGGATCAGGTCCATATGGAACTCTCTCAGATACGACTTGCCGTGGAGTCCAGCTTCTGAAGGTGGCTTTCGGCGGCACGCTCTTAAAGGATCCTTCCAGTCAATGTCCGGACTTTATTGGGTACAGTCAGGATGTGTCACCCGAAGTCAGCTGACCCATAGGGCTCAGTTGGTTTCCAGCTCTCTAATGGAGCAGCTGCTGCCAACGGAGCCTCACTTCGTAAACAGTTATCATCATCAGGCATTGAAAAAGACTGCACCCGATTTTACGGTGTCGGCCTATGCGTCGGACGGGGTTGTGGAAGCTATGGAGGATTCGGCCCGCCATATTTACGCCATTCAGTGGCATCTGGAGGAACTGGTGGATCGCTATGAGCGGTTTTGCCCTCTTTTCCGCTATCTGGTGGAGGAAGCAGGAAAATAACTGTCCTCGGGAAGCCCCGAAGTCCCAAGCAGCGCTATACCTCCGTACAGCCAAAATAAACCTCCCGCCGCGGCGGGAGGCTCGTATCTGAACTTCACAAGTACAACAATGCCTGATATGTAGCAAAGAATTGATGCCCAAGTGCAGTCCGGTCTGCCCTCGTAAAAGTCATAGTTCATATGGGTATCATCTTTTTAGACGTGTGACCCGTACGACCCATAAGAGTCTCATCCTCTGCAAAAGCCACGCAGGCTTTCTGGCGCAAGTTGTTCAAGTATCTCTCCATTGTCTCTCCGGTAAAAATTTTAATCTCCAATTTCAGCGTTTCGTCGTCCTGCGGCGTCACAAGGATCTTATCGATATACTGGGATACAAATTCACTTATGGGATTGATGATGGATATAGTGACGACTTCTATGTCGTCACGATCAGCGGCACCCTGAAGGGCGGTCTGGCCCCGTACCAAAATGGTATCCAGAGCGGCCAGGCGGTATGGCTGGATGTGGAAATTACCTATCACTACAGTGTCTATAGCTGTAAGGTAAATAACCAATCTGCTGTTACCGGGCAAGGGCTGTCAGTCACGAATTATATGATTGATTGCTACCGCGAACATTTGCATGACATCGCACAGGCCGAGGCTAATATCGCTTATCCGTTGAAAACGGACCGGCGCAGCATATGACTGACCAAAAACCCGTCCAGGGATTGATTTCCCTGGGCGGGCTTGCTTTACATGTTGTATACGAATGGGAGGTGCAAGCCGGACCTCGACGCGGAACTATTTTAATCAGTCTTACACTCACGTTTCTGTAAGATGCGCTGTCAGCAGCTCCAGATTTTTTACAGTAGTACGGTCTAGAAAATGCTCTATTTTTTCGACCTGTTCCAATTCATTATCCGATTGATTCAATACACATAAAAACCGGTGGAGCACTTCGTGACGATAAAGCAGATAATTGCCTGCCTCCCGCCCCTTGTCCGTCAGATAAATATCTCCGTACTTTTCCGCCTGGATAAGTCCGAACTGTCCCAGTTGCTGTACCATTTTGGTAACCGAAGAGGCTTTGACATGCAGCATTTTAGACAGATCGCTTACCCGGACGGATTCATTCTGCCGTGTCAGGCGCGAAATCATTTCCAGATAATCCTCCATGGCGGTGGTCAGTTCGCCGTCGGCATTGAGCGCATACCCCTTCATCGTATAAAATCCGTCTGATTGACTCATTTCTTGCACCTCTTTATAGCCATGCCAATACTGGTAACCATTTATGGTATCGTGCATAACCTATTGATAGAAAGTTTCCTTATCCTAAATTATTCGAAGGGTGTATTGGTTATGAATCAACAAATTTGTTTGAATGATATAAAGCCCGGCCAGCATGCAACTGTGAGCACGCTGCAATCCACAGGCAGCATGCGGCGCCGCCTATTGGATATTGGTCTGATTGAAAATACAGATGTGGAGTGTCTGGGCAGAAGTCCGGGCGGTGACCCCACAGCTTTTCTGATCCGTGGGGCCGTGATTGCAATCCGTTCCGAAGATTGCCGGAATATCTTGATTCACGCATTGTAATTTGGAGGTATCGGAATGGGCCTTACAAACAGCTCCATGGGAATCAAAGCCGTTGATTCCGGATTGGTCATTCAAAAGCAGACGCCAAGCGACAAGGTAGTAGCTCTGGCCGGAAATCCGAATGTAGGCAAGAGCACGGTCTTCAACGGGCTGACCGGCATGAACCAGCACACGGGCAACTGGCCCGGAAAGACCGTCACCAATGCCCAGGGGTACTGCAAAACCAAAAAGAAATCCTATGTGATGGTGGATATTCCCGGTACTTATTCTCTGATGGCCCATTCTGCCGAGGAGGAGGTTGCGCGCAACTTTGTTTGTTTTGGAGAGCCGGACGCGGTGGTCGTGGTCTGCGACGCCACGTGTCTGGAGCGCAACCTCAACCTTGTTTTGCAGACGATTGAGATTTTACCGAGGGTCGTTGTATGCGTCAACCTGATGGATGAGGCAAAGCGGAAAAATATCCGAATCGATCTGCCCCTGATTGCAAAGAGATTGGGCGTGCCGGTCGTCGGAGCTGTCGCAAGGAAAAAGAAAAGCCTGTCCGACCTGATGGGAGCGCTTGACCGCGTTACAGATGGAAGCGGTCAAGCAGCACCTCTGTCTGTACGCTATCCGGAAATCATAGAAGCCGCAATTTCCAAAATTCAACCGTTTCTTATGCAAAAAGCCTGTGGAAAGCTGAACAGCCGGTGGCTCAGCTTAAAGCTTTTGGATCAGGATGAATCTCTTATCCGTGAAATTAACGCTTATCTCGGAGAAGAGTTTCTACAGGATGAGGACATAAAAGATGCAATTACACAGGCAAAAATGCAGCTGACCGAGCAGGGAATTGATGCGGATGGTTTAAAGGACTTGGTCGTATCTGCCCTGGTAAAAAGCGCGGAGGATGTATGTCGAGGCGCCATTACCTACGAAAAGCACAATTACGCTGCCTCAGACCGCAGATTGGATAAAATTCTTACCAGCAAGTTGACCGGATACCCGGTGATGCTGATCCTGTTGGCTTTGGTGTTCTGGCTGACCATTACGGGCGCCAATTACCCCTCACAGCTGATATCAAACGGCCTCTTCTGGGTGCAGGACCGGCTGACGGACTTTTTCCACTATATCCATGCACCCGATTGGCTTCATGGAATGCTCGTTCTGGGTGTTTACCGGGTTTTGGCCTGGGTAGTTTCCGTGATGCTGCCGCCGATGGCCATCTTCTTCCCGCTGTTTACCCTGCTGGAGGATGCCGGATATCTTCCGCGTGTGGCCTATAACCTTGATAAGCCGTTTAAATGCTGCTGCGCCTGCGGGAAACAGGCGCTTTGCATGTGCATGGGTTTTGGGTGCAACGCTGCGGGCATTATTGGGTGCCGGATCATCGACTCTCCCCGGGAGCGGCTGCTGGCCATTTTGACAAATAACTTTGTACCCTGTAACGGCCGCTTCCCCACACTGATTGCAATTCTCACCATGTTTTTTGTAGGAACCGCAGGCGGAGTGTTTACCTCGCTCCTTTCTGCGGTGCTGCTGACAGCGGTGATTGTTTTCGGGGTTGGAGTTACCTTTGCGGTCACAAAACTGCTTTCCAAAACCTTGCTGAAAGGGATACCGTCTTCCTTTACGCTGGAGTTACCGCCATACAGAAAGCCGCAGATCGGCAAGGTAATCGTCCGTTCCATCCTTGACAGGACGTTGTTCGTGCTGGGCAGGGCAATCAGCGTTGCGGCTCCCGCAGGTCTGGTTATTTGGCTCATGGCAAACATCATGATTGGTGATGCCAGCGTCCTGAGTCACTGCGCGGCCTTCTTAGATCCCTTCGCACGGTTGATGGGGCTGGACGGTGTGATTCTGATTGCTTTTATTCTGGGGTTTCCCGCTAATGAAATTGTCATTCCAATTATTATTATGGCGTACATGGCACAGGGCAGTATTCTTGAACTTGACAGTCTTGCTCAAATGAAAGAATTGTTTGTATCAAATGGCTGGACCTGGGTCACAGCAATCAGCATCATGCTATTCTCTCTTATGCACTGGCCCTGTTCCACCACATTGCTGACCATAAAAAAAGAAACGGGAAGCTGGAAGTGGACGGCTCTCGCGGCGGTGATACCGACGTCAATCGGTATCGTCTCGTGCATTTTATTTGCCACCGCAGCCAGCATGATGGGATAAATTGCACTTCTTCATTATTATAATTCGAGCCAAACATTCCGACTTTAATAGAAAGCCATGGTATAAGGAAAAACGGATTGCCATTCATAAAAACAGAGTAATTATCCTTGGGCAGCCAGAATTATCAAGGTTGAGGTAGTGCGGGAAAGTCAAAAGGCGGATTTGTTCTGGCACGGTTAGGTGTAGTTTGTTTCAGTTATCAGCAAATTGTCAGCAACGTCAAACGTTTTCAATCAAGTCTGTGATTTACTTCTCGTATTTCTCGGCAAAACAAACCCGCTTTAACCCTAGTAAATTGGCGCTACCAGCGATCGTGATACCGAAGAACAGTACCTCCACAGGCAGGCCCATATAATCAACGATCGTCCCATTACACAACGTGCTTCCAGTACAGAGAATCAGGTCTGCGAAAGAATGAATAATCTCATCTTTCTTAAGGGTTCCATCCTCCACCTCAACCCCATATCGCCGCTGCCCGATATTCCCCGGATTCAGATCAAGTGCCCGGACCTCGTATTCGCTGCCGGACAGCATTTCAAGAAGAGAGGGCTGATAGCCGATCAATGCAATCCGCCTGACATGCGGATAATTTACCCGAAGAAATGCCAGCATGTCCACCGCGCATTGTTCCGGTCCGTCCGTTCGACAGTGCACGGTTCCGCTGCATAGTCCCACGGAGTTCATCACTGCATTCAAGGTTGCAACAAAAATTCCGCAGTTGTGAGAGTTGTGGGCAATTTCCATTTGTAAAATCTCAGCAAGCGTTCCGCTGAATGCGGTCGGAGAATCTGTAAAAGCCTGGCCTCGGCAGCCGCGGTACTTTGCTTCAATCATGACATCCTTTCCGGTAATAATCGGGAAGTCCTTCCGCACCGTTTCTCCTATCGCCTCTTGCGGCGTCAAAGCGCGGCAGAACACTGTTACGGTGTCATCTTCAATATGATACTGTTTCAGGATTTGTGAAAATCTGATTTTCAGCGTTTCATAAAGTTCTTCCCTCGTCACGGCAATCCCTCCGATTTTTTTCTGTAATTCCAAGAAAATTCTGAACCTCTTGACCCCATTGGGCACTATATAATTCATTGCTTTTTACAATACCGCAAAGGCGTCCATCAATCAACACGCCAATTCGATCAGCCAAATGCTCAGCTTCCGCAAAATCATGGGTCACAAAAATGAAAGAGCAGCAAAAATCTTCCCGAACTTTCTGAATCATATCATACATATTGCGCTTTGTGACCGGGTCCAGTGCGGAAAATGGTTCGTCCAGCAGCAGTAAAGACGGCCGCATAATCAGCGCGCGTGCCAAGGCAACACGCTGCTGCTCTCCGCCGCTCAGTGTTCCAGGATACTGAGCGAGAATATGCTCAATTTCAAACTGCGCGGCTATCTCCTTAACTCTGGCCTGTATTTCTGCCTTTGGTACTCCTTGAATTTTAGGCCCATAAGCAATGTTGGAAAATGCCGTCATATGCGGAAATAGACTATAATCCTGATAAAGGTACCCAATGTGCCGTCTACAGGCCGGGATCTTACACATCGGGGTTCCCTCGTAGAGGACTATTCCTTGATCCGGTTGATAGAATCCAGCAACCGCTTCCAAAAGCATCGTTTTCCCGGATCCTGTTTTTCCGATAATCGAAAAGATCTCATTTTGCTGAAGCGAGAAATTGATATGCTCCAACAAAAAGTTGCCGCGTCTGACTGAAAGATCCTGTATCTCCAAAAGGCAACCCGTATTATGATTCATATCGACTCAGCTTCCTGTTCGCTTTGGCGAGGTGGTTTGCGATTCCAAGCGAGACGGCGGAAATAAGCAGTAAAATGAATGCGCTGGCCAGCGCACCGCCCAGATTGTTGGTGCTGACATCCAGATAAATACTGGCAGGCAGCGTCTCTGTTTTCATGCGGGTAACGCCCACCAGCATCAGTGTCGCCCCAAATTCCCCCAAGGCTCTTGACCATACCAAAATAAACGCACTGATCAGGGTGTTCTTACATAGGGGCAGGAGGATGGTGAAAAAGCATTTTCCCTGGGTGGCGCCAAGCAGCCCCGCCACCCGCTCTAATTTTTGATCGACTCCGCGAAAGGCTGTTGATGTCAGCTTAACAGCAAACGGCAGATTGACAACCAATTGCGCCAGGACGATACCACTGCTGTTGAAGACCACCGGAAAGCCCGCACTCTTTAAAGTCTTTCCCAAAGGTGAGGAAAACAGAATCAGCATGCTCAGCCCCAATACAATATTGGGCAGCGACATCGTCAGTTCCAGAAGAATCTCAATGACTTCCCGGCAGAACAACCTGGTTTTTGTCAAGACATATGAAACCGCAATCGACAGCAGGAAGCAAAGAATGCTGGATATGCACGCACTTTTGATGCTTAAATATAACGCAAACAGCGTTTCAGATTGATGCAGGCATTCCGGGAGACTACGTATTCCCCGGAATGCGATTACAGTAATATTTCCCCCGATAAATAGAATTGTCAGGAGCGTAAGAAAAATACAAGCGGATTGGAAGATATCATGTTCTCGCCGCTTCATACTGCCAATTCATAACCATAGGCAGTCCATATCTGGTTGGCTGCATCAGAACCGAGGAATGTGCTGAATGCGTCCGCAGCCGCGCTGTTTGTGGAAAAAGAGAGTCTTGCCGCCGGAACCGTTTTTACATAGCTGTCCAAGTCCTTCGTCTCACAGATTTCCACACCGTCAGCATTGCAGTTCTCCTTCCAGATGATTGCCGCATCTGCCTCACCCAGCCCTACAACCGTTGCCAGTTGGGGAGCCGTGGTCGTTGTCGCGCCAAGCGTTACGGTATCGGAGACTCCAAAATCAGAAAATATCTTTTTTGCAATCTTTCCAATCGGTGTGGATTCCGGATCTCCAATTACGGTCACAACATCGCTCTTGCCCAGATCTGAAATGCCGGTAATTCCTTTTGGATTTCCCTTGGCAACTGCCAGGACGGGAATGTGTTTTACAAGGTCTACACTGCCGGATACATCCTCTTTAACAGGCTTTACCTCATCCGCAGAACCGGCAATAAAGAAGTCCCCTTCTTTGGATTCTGTGATCTGTGTTTGGATCTGCGCCGCGTTTGCATAAGTAACATTCATTTGACAGCCGGTTTCCTTTTGAAATGCATCTGCAATTTCCTGAAAAGGCTGCTGCATCCCCGCGCCGCAGTAAATCAGGAGCGACTGACCGCTAAGATCCGGTGTAGTCGATGAGGAACCCACTGCTTCACCAGATGCAGCAGAGGCCGTAGCATTGCTGGAGACGCTGCCGGAGGAATCCTGCCCCTGCCCTCCGCAAGCAGCAAGCGCAAGTGCCATTGAGAACGCAAGAACCGTTACTAAGATCTTTTTCATCTGTTTCTCCCCCTTATGAATAATTTGGTAAGTTGTCTGTATAACAATAGCACAATCGTTATTCTCAGTCAAGAATAATGGTTGTGCTATTGTATAGCCTTGTGATGATGAGTCATGAACTTGAAATTTGAGACAGGGCAAATGTTTCATTGACTCTTATTGATATAATTTGCTATAATATAAATACTATATTGCTAATTTATAAAACATATCTCAACAGAATGCTGCATCTGTGGTATCATAGCTGTCAATCATGGGAAAAGGCTTGCCGGCATCGATTTACAACACCCACATGACATATCTGATACCGCCCTTGCTTTCTCTTACTGCAAATATGAGAAGAGGTAAAAATAGCAATATGTCGGATTTAATTTATGAGGTAGAAAATCATTTGGCCCGCATTACGCTAAACCGCCCGGAGCATCTCAATTGTTTTAGTGAGGAGATGATTCAACTCTGGGCAAACGCACTGGAGGACATCCGAGACCGGGATGATATTGATGTTGTTCTTTTATCGGGAAACGGAAAGGCGTTTTGCGCCGGCGGAGACGTAAAAGCCATGGCGACCGGGAACGGCTTCTTCGAAAGCAATGAGGATATTACTTCCACCGCGCTTGCCAGAAAGAACTCTCTTTGGGATGGGATTCAGCGTATCCCGCTGATTCTGGAGGAAATCGACAAACCGGTTATTGCGAAGGTTCACGGCGCGGCTGTGGGCGCGGGGTTGGATATGGCTCTGATGTGTGATATCCGCATCGCTTCGGAAAGCGCCTCGCTTTCCGAAAGCTATTTCAACGCAGGAATCGTGCCCGGTGACGGCGGTGCTTACTTTTTGCCTCGTCTTGTGGGGCGAGACAAGGCACTCGATTTATTTTTAACGACACGGGTGCTAAAAGGCCCTGAAGCGGAAAGAATCGGCCTTGTCACACACGTTGTACCCGATGACCAGTTGGATGATTATGTGGAACGATATGTCCAAAAACTACTGGATGCGCCCCAGCAGGCCATGCGCCTGACGAAACGTGCGATTGATCAGAGTGAACAAAGTACGCTGCGAGCTTCGCTGGATTTGGTGTCTTCTTTTATGGGAATCGTGACTGAGCTGGATGATTACCGTATACGGACGGCTGCTCTGGTAGAACGTTTAAATAAAAAGTCTAAGGAAAAATAACGAAACATGCTTGATCCGATATAAAGGGTCTGAATCCTGTGAACTGACCTCCAATCGTTAGATTTTTTGGTCTAACTTTTGGGGGTCAGTTCAGTTTAAAGCGGGCCTTTATTCTGTTTATGTTGCGCGTATTGGAATTCGAGGTTATAACATTATTCTAATACCCCCAGCATCCTCATCAGCATCACTGCCGCCTCGGCTCTGGTTACAGTTTGATTCGGGCAAAAGAATCCGTCATTGCCCTGAATAATACCCAGTATCCTCAGTTCCTCGACATAGCCCAGATCCTCGGCGGGAATATCACTTTGATCCAGAAACGCCACCGTGTCCGCGGAGATATCTGCCGGTTCAATTTCAGCCGCTTTTGCCAGCATTACTGCAAATTGAAGACGGTTCAGCTGTGCTTCTCCATAGCACTGGCTCTGCGCGGCAATTCTGAGAGCGGTTTTTTCCTGCAGTTGTTCTCTTGCCCATTCAGGAACAAGATTCCAATCGATGCTGTTTTCGGTTGTTTCCGTGCTACTTTCCCCATTGAGACAATTCATCAGACGGCTCGCCATCAGTATGCCTCCCATACCCGAAATCTTGCCGTCAGGATTGAAACCGCCATCGGGGTATCCGTTAATAAGTCCCCAGCAATATGCCGCGTTGATTTGTGCTCTGGCCCAGTGTTGATCTGTATCGTTGAAGCAGGAGCTGCTCTGCTCATTCTGCTGCATGCGCTGCTGATACTGAATATTCGCCCGATCGGAGATCTGAAACTTATTCCTGACCTGAAGCTTTGCCTGCTCCCGTTCGGCCGCACTTACTTCTGTCTGCTGACAGCTTTGGTCCTTCAAACGATCTCTGGTTTGATCCTGTGTCTGATCCTGCGTCTGATCCTGCGCCTGGCTCTGCGCCATAGTTCCGGAACCGACCGCAAATGCCGGTATGGACAGTCCGCAGAGAAGAATTAGCGATGTCAAAAATACCATTGCTTTTTTCATAATCTCACCTCATATTCGAATGTTGATGAAAGGGTTACTTGCCGCTTTTTCCGTTTCCTGATGATGTCCCAGAGGAAGAACCGTTTCCACTCGTTGGAGTCCCGTTTTCTGTAGCAGAGGAGGTTTGGCTGCCGCCCCCATCATCCTGAACTGTTTCTCGATCTCCGGATTGGGTGCCGGTCGTTTGTCCCTTGTTTGGACTGAAAGCTGACTCATCTCCTCCTTGTAGCTGATTCTGCGTTTGTTCCTCCGGAGTCCGAGTCTGCTGCTGCCCAGTGCCTACACTCTGATTCTGCGCCTGCTGCCCGGTATCCGGACTCTGACTTTGAATCTGCTGTTTTGTTTCCGAACCCTGGTTCTGAACCTGATTTTGTGTTCCACTATCGTTAGGGCCCTGGTTTTGTTCTTGTTCACCGGATCCCTGGTTCTGATTTTGCGCGCCGCTCCGGTTCTGTTCTTGCTCTCCTTTTGCATATGCGGCCTGTACTTGCTGCGCAGCGCTGCGGATCTTCTGGAGTATTTCGGCATCCTTTCCGTTTTCCAAGCCGCTGCCGGACCGCGTCAACAATTCGTTTGCCTTGGTGATAATGTCGGTCATTTTGGCATTTTTATAGTCTTCTATGGCAATGCTTTGATCAAGCGTCTGCAAAATCAGGATCAGTCTTAGTTTACCCGGAGAGATTCCCGCGTCTTGCGCCTGTTTTCTAAACTGAAGATCCGTGCAATCAGAATACACAATGGCGGAAATCCCCCCTGCACTCAGCGTTGAATTGGCTGCGGAGTCACCGCTGCTCTGCAATTGGGCGGCCGCTTTCTCCCTGTTCGATTCGGCCGTGACCGCTATAACGGTCGATCCGTCTCCTGAAATGAATCCCTGTTTCATGGCGTTGTGTACCAGTGTGCCTACTGCATCTACTACCGACAGATTCACATATTGATTGTCTCTTAACAGACTAAACCCGTCTTCGTTATACGCCAATATGCTTACCACTCTGCCAAAGGCGTTTATTCCGAGTTCAACGCTTGGGTTAATATCCAGGCATAAATAATTGACCGGCGTATGGTAATAAGCTCTACCGCACAGAGTCAGGATCAGACAAACGGCAACCGCTGAAACGGCAGTCAGGGCGTTATTGAACACAAACTTTTTTCTTCTGAATTTGGGTCCGGAATCAGCAGCTTTCTTATGGCGTTCCGCACTTGAAAAAGCCGTGCGGACATAGCTTTCTGTCTTTATCTTCAGCTCTTCTTCCGCTTTTACTTTGCCCATGTATTCTGAAAAGGAATTCATAACTCATCATCACCAACTTTCTTTTTCAGCTGCGCTTTTGCGCGGCGGAGTATGGAATAAACCGTATTTATGTTCTTTTGCATAATTTCTGCGATTTCCGGAATGGTCCGATTTTCATAATAATGTAGATATACGACTTCCTTCTGATCGGAAGGAAGCTCAAGAACCGTTTTGATCAGTTCCTGCTGCTCAGGATCTTCATAAGGAATTTCCATTTCCTCTATACTGACAACTCGTCTGTGCCAGAAGCTTTTGCGGTAATCTTTACACTTGTTGAACGCAACCCGGCACAGCCATGCTTCCTGATGGTCTTCGCTTTCAAAAGACGTGTAATTCAGGAAGAATTTAAGGAATACCTCCTGAAACACATCCTCCACATCCGTGCTGTTTCTTAAATAAAGGAAACAGATACGTCGAACCATGTCCGCATGCTTTTCAATTGCCGCCGAGATGTAATCGTCGGTACCAAACGATTGACTCAACTGTATTCCCTCCTTCCTGCCATAAATACGATCTAAAAAGATACATCCGTTTATCGTGTATGATTTTTTTATCGGCATAACAAGAGGATTTCAAAGATGTAACCAATCTTATAAATAATGGAAGAAACGGCTCTAACAAAGGCTGTTTCTTCCATTTAAATGATATTCATGCGCTGCAACATCGGCAATCAGTATTCCATACCAACGAATTAATTAAAACTCAAATTGGAATTTTGTGCCTTCATTCAATTTGCTTGTGACAGATACCCCGATATGATGTCGGTCGGCAACTTGCTTGGCTATTGCAAGGCCCAGACCTGAACCGCTTTTATTTTCCTCGGACACTACTTTGTAAAACCGATCGAAAATATGAGGCAGATCCGCTTCGGTGATTCCATTACCCCGGTCGCTGATCGACACGATCCTGCTATTCAGAGAAACCCCTATTTCACTGCCCGCGGGCGAAAACTTAACGGCGTTGTCCAGCACGATCAGGAACATCTGTCTCAGACGGCCATAGTCTCCGACCACCGTCAAAGAATCCGTATCGAATTCCTGTCGGATTTTGATATTCTTCTCCCGGGCCAGATGTCCGGCACTCCGTACAGCGTCGCTCAAAATATCGCAAAGGTTCAACTCCCGCTTGTCAATTTTAAAGTCGGCGTTTTGAAGCTTGGACAAATCCAGAAGATCGCTGATCAGCCGTTGAAGATAGAGGCTCTCACGCAGCATCTGACTGTGGTAGCTCTTAACCTGCTCGGGTTCTGTTACTACCCCGTCGCATAACGCTTCCATAGATCCCCGGATCACCGTAACAGGCGTTCTAAGCTCGTGGGATATATTTGCTACAAAATCGCGGCGGAGCTTCTCCAGCTGATCACTTTCCCTCTTTGCAATCAGAAGTCTTTCGCTGAGAATGTCAATGGCCCCCGCAAGCTCGCCGATTTCATCCTTTTGCTGTATGCCGGTTTTGGCCGTATAATCTCCTTCAGCCAGTAAAAGTGTAGAACTTTTCATTTTATTGAGAGGCTTTGTAAAGGTGTAAGCAAAAAAAGCGGATAGGATCACGGATAGACCAAGTGCGGCCAGGATACTGACCGCCAGAATTTTTACGCCCTGCGCAGTCGCATCACTGATTCCTTTAACAGGAGAATGAAGGAGGACAGCTCCGATGATCTGCCCACCTACTTCAATCGGTGTTCCCACCGTCAGCGTCGGAATATCTAAAAGGCTGCTGAAGCCCTCACTGAATGTGGTTCTTCCGGTGAATACCTCCTTTACGACCTTATCGGCATCCGACGGTAAATCGGCGTAATTGTAACTTTGACCCGACATCTGGCTATTCGTGATCAGATTGAGATTCTCGTCCACAATCCAAACGTCGCTCATAGCAATATCGTCAATGAACCTCAAATAAGCCCCATAGCCCCCCATCCCGTTTCCCATCATGCCTTTGCCGGTACCTGCGCTGGAACCCATATAATCGGACAGTGCACTGGCAATGGAGACGGCGCGCGTTTCCAGATCATTTTTATGTTCCTTTATCGTCTGGGCCCGGAACAGAGTAATGAATATAACTCCCATCACAACGGTAAACAAAAACAAGGCGGCTGCAAAGTATAACGTCAGCTTGCGTGAGATTTTACTCTTCATCAGATTTTACCTCAAATTTATAGCCGACACCCCAGATGGTGCTGATATCCCAGCTTTCGTGTGGATACTCGTCCAACTTTGCACGCAGGCGCTTGATATGCGAATCTACCGTGCGGGTATCTCCGAAATAATCATAGCCCCAAAGGCTGTTTAAGAGATTGTCACGGGAGAAAACCTTGTTTCTGTTCGTGGCAAGCGTCCATAGGATTTCCGTTTCTTTCTTTGTAAGCAATACATTCTTGTTATCAATGGCAACGATATATTCATCAAGGTTAATGGCCAGGTTCGAAAAAGAAAAAGTTTGGCTGATTTTTGCGTCTTCACGGGCAAGTCGCCGCAGAACAGCGCGTATCCGGGCCATAACTTCACCAGGTGAAAAAGGCTTTACGATGTAATCGTCCGCACCGATATCGAGTCCCATGATTCTCTCAAAATCTTCTCCACGCGCCGTGATCATGATCACCGGCGTGTTCGACTTTTTTCGGATTTCACGGCAAACTTCAAACCCATCCATCTTAGGCATCATTACGTCCAGCAAAACCACTTCGGGATGTACTTTGTGAAATAAATCGAGGGCCTCCTGCCCGTCAAAAGCAACGTAGGGAGTATGCCCTTCTTTTTTTGCGTATTCTTCAAGAATTGATGTAATCTGCCTGTTGTCGTCAGCAATCAGTATGATTGACATATAATCACTCCCAATGACTTATTTATTCAAATTATACCATATAAAAAACCAAGTGGGTGGCAAAAATGTGTCTTTTTTCTTTCCAAAGACACGAATTCGGAACTCAGAAGACACATTTTTGCCATTTGTCACGGCTACTCTATAGACAAATGAAAGGAGGTTTTGACCGTGAAACAAAAACATAAAAGAGCAGGTGTAGTCAGGCTGATTGTTCAGCTCACCGTATTTATCCTTGTGTTCTTAATCGCTGTCAGCAAGTATCTTGCGGAAAAGGGAATATCCATTCCTCTTTTACCCGATGCGTCACTCCATGCAGTGTGTCCGTTTGGCGGGGTAGCAACCATCTATGAATTTATAACGACAGGTACCTTTATCCAAAAAATACACAACTCGTCATTTATTCTGATGGTTCTTGGACTTATTGTGGCAGTTCTTTTCGGCACGATCTTCTGTGGTTATATCTGTCCGTTTGGATCCTTTCAGGAATGGATCGGCAAACTCGGCCGAAAGCTTTTCCCGAAAAAGTACAACCGGATGGTACCTTCAAGGATCGACCGGATTTTGAGGTATCTCAGATATTTGGTTTTAATCATGGTTCTGTATCAGACAGCCGTTTCCGCAAAGCTTGTCTTTCAGTCGGTTGACCCGTATTACGCGCTTTTCAATTTCTTTACGAACGAGGTTGCCGTGTCCGCATACATAGCGCTTGGGGTTATTACTGTACTGTCACTTTTTATCGAACGGCCATGGTGCAAGTACTTTTGCCCATATGGTGCGCTGCTGGGACTGTTCAACTCCATTCGCATCTTCAAAATCAGGCGCAATAAAAGCACCTGCATCGGCTGCAAAAAATGCGACAGGGTATGTCCAATGAATATCGAAGTGTCCGAAAAAGAGGTTATACGGGATCACCGGTGCATCAGCTGCCACAAATGTTCAAGTGAAATAACCTGCCCGGTAAAGGATACAGTTGTCATTTCCGCTGGAAAGGGTGGTGTGTCTCATGAAAATTAAGCCGCAGGCTGCAATACTCATCGTATTAGCAATTTTCATCTCCGGGATTACGATCACATCCGCCTTGGGAGTCTGGACAACGACTTCGTCAAAGGTACCTGCAAAACTCAAAGATGTGCAGTATTCAGAGGCATATGACCCGTCGGATATCCGGGGCTCCTACACATTTTCCGATATAAGCAGATTATATAACATTCCGATGGATGATCTGGCTGTTGCCTTCAGTGTCGACCTCCAAAAAGAATCCGATTTCAAGTGCAAAGATCTGGAAAACATTTACGGTGACTCGCAATATGAAATCGGCACAGCTTCCGTAAGAATGTTTGCGGCCTATTACCTAGGACTTCCGTATAACCCGACAGAGGAAACCTATCTTCCGGATGCGGCGGCAAAAATCCTGACGGAGAAAGGCAATATGACACCGGAGCAACGCGACTATTTGGAAAGTCACACGATTCCGGCGATCTAAACGTCAAAAAATCAAAAAACAAAAAACATACTTTTGACATAACATCCCGGCATAATCAGAGCATAGGCAGCAAGCAGAAATATATTTTAAGGAGGAAATCAGTATGAAGAATCTAAAGAAAATCGTGGGGCTTGGAGTAGCTGTATTCGTTGTCAGTGCAGCATCTGTTACCGCTCTTGCGGCATCAAACTACAATACCCCGGCGGAAACTTTAGCAGGTCTCACCGGAAAGTCGGTTGAAAGCGTTACAACTGAGAAAATTGAAACAGGCGATACTTACGGCGCGCTTGCCAATGAGTATGGATTGCTCGATCAGTTCAAATCGCAAATGCTGGAGCAGAAAAAAGCCTATCTAGATGAACGGGTTGCGGCAGGAACAATGACGCAGGAACAGGCAGACGCAATCATCGCGGCGATGGAAGCGCGTCAGGCTGATTGCGACGGAACCTGCAGCAGCGGGACCGGAGCACGAATGGGGGCTGGCTTCGGCGGCATGAACGGGAATCGCGGCGGAGGTGCCTGTAACGGATTGGGTTACGGGTCGGGTTGCGGATTGGGATTCAGCACCGGCAGTGCTCAGAACTAAACTCTGTATCCAAGCACCCGGGCGGGATTTATTTCCCGCCCGGGTGCTTTGTAGAAAGTGGCTCCGGATCAGCTTAGGCCAGAAGCGGTTTTGAGAAAAACAAGCGCTAAATAATTCAGTACCGTCGCCACCGGCTCTGCTCAGGCAGAGCCTTTTGCCTTTCTGCGCATGGCCGCCCTCAGGTAGATGTCCACGATCTCCTGATCGGCGCGCGCCTTATCCTCCTGAGTCATATTGCGGCAGCAGGTGTCCATGATGTAGCAGACGGCTCCGTTGGCTTGTACAACCATTTTGCAGTCGTCCATATTGGGGACAAACGGGAATGTACCGAGCTTTGCCATAATCATCACCTCACCGCAATGTACTAAATGGTAGCCTGTTCTATTCGTGGTTTTCGCTCTTATCCGAATATTCGACCTCGAGTCCCGCCGTCGTGAGCTCGTGCATTGCGCGCAGAATTCTTTGGTAGTTCGCCTCTTCGCTCCCACCTACCCTGCCGTCTTCTGCAAACAGCGGTAAAATGGAGTCAAGGTCATTCTTTTTTGCAAAGTCATTAATCATCCGCAGATATTTATACGCGGTCTGTCCGAATGAGAGGCCTGAGCGAAATTCCGGCAGAATCTCATTGATGGCTGGCGTGGCTATTCGCAGGTGCTGCACCACCAGCAGACGGTCATCGTATACCAGCACCATTAGGTCCACCGTTGGATTCGGGGCAGGTCGAACACCAGACTCATACTGCTTAGTTTTGCGGCTTCCCGAGTCGCTTGTTCTGCACACGGTTTCCTCCTTTCATGGGACTTGCAACATTCCCCCCGTGGTGCTAAAATAATTTCAAACTGTTTTTATTGGCGCGATTATGGAATTGACTGACTACTCGCTTGTGGCCTTAGGAAACTATTCGTGCATATCAGGCAGAGGTGGTATCTAAAAAACATGTCCGGTGGATTCAGTTCTGGATACCAACACTAATTTCCTTAGCAGCGCTCATAAAATCTTTTTTCTTTTGATAAAAGATGCCCTCATAATTACCCACCCACATACCAGAGAAACCATTCTTTGTATGATTTTCCAATGCAGAAGCGCCACCAGCACTTGCGTAATTCTTAGGCGTAACCACTCGGGAGCTTCTGGGGGAATAATCAGAAGCCGAAAAAAACTCACCCCCGCAAAGGAGGGTGAGTCCCGAGATCCATTGGATGCGCGCATTATGGATTTGGCTTTTAGTATATCGCCTGAAATTTCTAATATCCATGTAATAAGTTTCTCTTTGCTCTCCGGGGTGAGCTGCCTGAGCAGCTCCACAATCTTTCTGTCATAATCGGCCTGGACATAATAAACTCCTTTCTCAGCCGCCGACAGCTTTATTCTTGCTCGCATGCTTATATTACCATATTTCGATAAAAGGCACCTGTTAGCTAATTACTGAAGAAGCGTACAATTAAAAGCGCGTGGAGATTCTTGCAAGTTTGTAAAAACAGCGCCGCCCTTCCGGGCGCAGGAGGGATTTGTACATGAACAGCGAAGAAAAGATTTTAGAAATTCTGGAGCAGCACAGTAAGATGCTGGAGCAGATGAATGACCGGCTGCTGAAACAGGAAGTGACGCAGGAGAACGTCGTGATTCCCCAGCTTCAGGCTCTGGCTGAGGGTCAGGCGAACCTGCTGGCAACCCTCGCCCCCAAGAACCGTGTGGAGGCGCTGGAGGACGAGATGGCCTTTATGAAATCCGTCATTAAGGCGCTTTCGCAGGAAGTTGCGGAGCTGAAGAAAGCACAGTGAAATGAAGCGCCGCCCTTCCGGGCGGCGCTATCCATAGGAGGACTCATGGAGCAATATCTAGTCTACCTGCGCAAGTCCCGCAAGGACCGCGACACGGAGATGCAGACCGGTGTATTTGACACACTGCAGCGCCACCGTGATACACTCCTGAACCTTGCCAACAGCAGAGGCTATACGGTCTCTGGCATCTTTGAGGAGGTCGTCAGCGGCGATACCATCGCCGAGCGGCCCGAGATGCAGAAGCTGCTAGCTGCTGTGGAGACCGGCAAGTATACCGGCGTGCTGGTCATGGAGGTCCCCCGTCTGGCCCGTGGCAACACCCGGGACCAGGGCACCGTGGCCGAAACATTTAAGTATAGCGATACCAAGATTGTCACGCCCGATAAGGTCTATGACCCATCCGACGAGGCAGACGAGGAGTATTTTGAGTTTGGCCTGTTTATGTCCCGCCGGGAATACATGGCGATTAATCGCCGCCTACAGCGTGGACGCATAGCGTCGCTCAACGAGGGCAAATATATTGCCGGGACTCCCCCCTATGGGTACCGTAAGGTAAAGATTGAGCATCAAAAGGGCTATACGCTGGAGATCAACCCGGAGCAGGCCCGCGTGGTAAAAGAGATCTTCCGGTTGTACACCGACGGAGATCCCCGACCGGACGGCACGCTGGACCCGATCGGCAGCTATGCCATCGCAAATCAGCTCAACACCCAGGGCATCCCCTCGCCCGGCGGCATGAAATGGTCTGCCGTCAGCGTGCGGGACGTGCTCAAAAATCCGACCTATGCCGGATACGTCCGTTGGGCCTATCGTCCACAGACAAAGCAGATGGTCGGCGGCGAGCTGACGGTCTCCTACCCCGTCAACAAGGACTGCAAGCTCCAAAAGGGAGTCCACACGCCGATCATATCAGAGCTGACGTGGCGGCGTGCTATGGCGTCCATGCGAGACCGCAGCCATGCTCCGGTACCCGGTGCCAAGCACATTGCAAACCCACTGGCGGGGCTGCTCTATTGCTCCGTGTGCGGCCGCTCATTGGTGCAGCTGCCTAAAGGTACGAAGAGCGGTCCCACGGTCATGTGTCCAACGTCCAAGTGTCCCACCGTCGGCAGCCGTCGGGATGTGGTGGAGCAGGTGCTGATGGAGAGCCTGTCCAACTGGCTCATAAGCTATCGCATCAAGATCAGCCAGCAGCCGGAGCAGGGCGCGGAGCAGCGGGAGGAATCGGAGTCCGCCCTGGAATCTGCGCAAAAGAATCTGGAGAAGCTGTCCGCGCAAAAGGGAAAGCTGTATGATTTGCTGGAGCAGGGCGTTTATACGCAGGACGTGTTTCTGGAGCGCTCCCGCCTCCTGGCATCCAGAATAACCGAAGCCGAGGCAGCCGTGCAGCGCTTGCACCAGCATCTGGTATCCATCAACGAGGCCGAGCAGACCCGCTGCCAGCTGATTCCCCGTGTACAAAACGTCCTGGACGTTTATAACACCCTTGACAATCCCGCCGACCAAAACGCGCTGCTCAAGTCTGTACTGGATCATGTCATCTATTTCAAATCCGTTGGGGGACAGTGGAAAGAGAGCGACATGCAGCTCTACATTTTCCCCAAAATTTCCCCATTTGAAAATGACTTATAGCCTAGTTGTTGATATACATACGGACCGCCCATGGCAGTCTCTCCTATGCCTCAGGTCCGTGCAGTACTGGATTACGCCGTCACGGAAATCCCTGCTAAAAAGATTTTTCTGGGCCTCTCCAATTACGGTTACGACTGGTCTCTCCCCTTTGTGCAGGGAGAGACAAAGGCTCAGTCCATCTCAAACCAGCGGGCCATTGAACTTGCCATCCAGCACGGCGTCGCCATCCAGTACGACGAGACCGCCCAAGCTCCCTTTTTCCATTATACCGATTCCGGCGGTGCGGTCCACGAGGTCTGGTTTGACGACGCCCGCAGCCTCGCTGCCCGTCTTCGGCTCATTCAGGAGTACGGCTTTCAGGGCGCCGGTATCTGGAACGTCATGCGTCCCTTCTCTCAGCTTTACCTTGTCATGGCCACGCTGTATAACATTCTGTAATATCCCCCGCGCTTGATTCCAATACGACGGCCTGCCGAATACATTCGGCAGGCCGTTGGTGCAAAATATTTTGGGCTGGCTGGAGCGGTTTTTTTCTATTCAATCAATACTTTCCGGAGAAAGAAACCGGAGTCTTTGCCGGAGTCCTTGTTGAAATCACCGCCGAAGCCTTTGCCGAAGACCCTGTTGAGGTTCCGACCGGAGTCCTTGTCGAAATCTCCGCAGAAGTCTCAGGGGAAGCCGCCACCGCAGGAGCCGGCTTATCCTCTTTCAGCTTAAACTGGCCCACCAGATCCTTCAGCGTCTGCGCCTGTGCCGACATCTCCTCGCTGGATGCGGCGCTCTCCTCGGCGGTGGCGGAATTTGTCTGCACCACACTGGAGATCTGATCAATACCCTGTGAAACCTGGGTGATGGAAACAGCCTGCTGCTGGGCAGCCTCCGCTATCTTACCTACCATCTTCGCCGTGGCTCTGGAGTTCTCCGCCACAGCGTCCAGCGTCGTAGCGGTGGTGTTGGCAATACCCGCGCCCCTTTCCACGGACTGCACCGCGGCCTCAATCAAAGCGGAGGTATCCTTGGAGGCTGCGGCGGATTTTCCAGCCAGATTCCGCACCTCGTCCGCCACCACGGCAAAGCCCTTGCCGGCCTCGCCGGCTCTCGCAGCCTCCACGGCAGCATTCAGCGCCAGAATGTTCGTCTGGAACGCGATGTCCTCGATGGTCTTGATGATGCGGCCGATCTGCTGGGAGTTCTCGCTGATCTCGCCCATCGCAGCAACCATTTCCTTCATCTGCCTGTCGCACTGGACCATCATCGCGCCGGTCTCGTCGACCTTCTGCCTGGCCTCCCCCGCATTCTTAGAGGTTTCTCCGATCTGGTCGGAGATCTCCGAGATGGTGGCCGCCAGCTCCTCAACGGACGAAGCCTGCTCCGTGGCGCCCTGACTCAGGGCCTGCGCACCGGCAGACACCTGCTCGCTGCCCGCAGCCACCTGTTCGGCAGACAGGCCAATCTGGCGCATAGTCCCGTTTTGGCGTGCAATCAAATCCCTGATGGATTCCAGCAGGGCGGTATAGTCGCCCTGATACAGTTCCTGGTTCGAGCTGGTAATGGTAAAATCGCCGTTGGCAATGGCCTCCAGCCCCTGCTTCAAATCTCCGATGATGCCGGAGATCGTGCGTGTCATCGAAGCCGTGGTCTCTGCCAACCGCTTCGTCTCGTTTCTGCTGTGAACCTCCGGCACCGGCGACTTCAAATCGCCCTGCGCCAACAGCTCCAGCCGGGCGGTGCACCGCGCCACGGGATCGCCGATACGCTTGGCCACCCGGATGGCAATGAGAATAGCCGATATAATTGTCACCGCAATCAGGATCACAGTGATGAGGATTCCCTGATACGTAGCACCCATGAAGTCGCTCACCGGGGCGTTGACGCCAATGCTCCAGCCGTCGGTTTCTCCAATGGGCGCGTACGACAGGAACTTAGTCTCGCCTTCATAGGAATATTGTCCAAATCCGGATTCGCCATTGACCATTTTTGTTTCAAACTCGGCCAGGGCTGCCAGAGAGGAATCCGTCTTGGCTTCCTCGACGATGTTCTCCTGATTTTTCACCTTGTCCATGTTCTTATGAGCGATGATAGTACCGTTCTTGTTCAGAATAAAAGCGCTGCCATTCTCGCTGACGTTAATTTCAGTCACAATATCGTTGAGGAATGTCTCCTGGGGGACAAAATACACCACACCCGTCACCGTGCTGTTGGGTACGCCGTCCTTCCAGATAGGTGCGGCGACAATGATTGTCATCTCGCCTGTAATTCTGCTGACCAGAGGGTCAGAAACCCATACTTTTCCGGTTTTTGCCTGCTGAAAATAATCCCGGTCGGAGAAGTCGGTACCGTCAAAAACACTTTTCCCGTCCAGTGACAGGATGTTGCCACTCTTAAAGCCATGGCTCTCGACGCGCTGGTCAATGATGGTCTGCTTGTCCTCTGTGGTGCTGGAACTGCTGGATAACCGCATCACGTAACCTGTCTCGATCGCCACATTTTTTATGGTATCCAACTGCTCCTGAACCTTGTCGGCCGCCACGTCGGACAACTGCGTCGTAGTCTGCTCCAGAGTGGTCTCAGTACTTCTGAAGATTAAAAAAGCGGCAAGGGCTCCCAGCAGAATCATAGGAATGGAAACAAGTATACAAATTTGCACCATTAGTTCTTTTCGGATTGTGGACTGCTTTTCTTTCCTCCCGTTGTTTTGTTCTTTGGACTCGTTGCCCCTCTTCGTTTCACGTCTCATAACTGTTTTCCTTTCTCACCCATTGTCTTCAATTCCGCCCTGCGCCAATGCTCTTTCCCGGTTAGCTACCCCCCCTCCGAAAGCTGACCGGTATGCGCATCTATGTTTACTTTCTTATCGGCTGAAATCGAAAAAGCATAAGGCCACACGTGGTACTATCTTCTATATAGCCCTTCAGTTCTTTCAATTCCCTCACACGGCTCAGGAGATTTCTCCGCGCCGGTGCACTCTGTCCAATAATTATACGTTAAAGCGGAAATAGATCATGTCGCCGTCCTGCACCACGTAATCCTTACCCTCGCTGCGCAAAAGGCCCCTCTCTCTGGCCACGGCAATTCCGCCGCATTTCATCATGTCCTCATAGGCAATGACCTCCGCACGGATAAAGCCCCGCTCAATGTCGGTGTGAATCTTACCGGCGGCCTGCGGCGCTTTTGTTCCCTTTCGGATGGTCCAGGCCCGGCACTCGTCCTTTCCGTAGGTCAGGAAAGAAATCAGGCCCAGCAGCGAATAGGAGCATTTAATCAGTCGGTCCAGCCCGGATTCCTTTACGCCCAGTTCCTCCAGAAACAACTCTTTTTCCTCGCCCTCCAGCTCGGCGATGTCCTGCTCCATTCGGGCGCAGATGGGAAGCACCTGACTGCCCTCCCGCTCCGCCAGCTCCTTTACCTGCTGGTAATATTGATTCCCGTTCAAATCGGTGAAGCCATCCTCATCGGTGTTGGCGGCGTAAATGACGGGCTTCAGGCTCAGCAGATCGGAGGTAGCGATCAGCGCCATATCCTCCGGCTCGCACTCGTAGATGCGGGCAGATTTTCCCGCGTTCAGATGCTCCGCCAGAGCCTTGAAAACCTCCGCCTCGTGGAGGAACTTCTTGTCTCCCTTGGCCGCTTTGGCGGCCCTTTCTATGCGGCGGTTCACCATTTCCAAATCGGCCATCACCAGCTCCAGGTCGATGGTCTCGATATCGCCCAGCGGGTCCACAGGTACGTTGGTACCGGCATCCGCCACCACATGCATGATGTTTTCGTCGTCAAAGCAGCGGACCACGTGAACGATGGCGTCCGTCTCCCGGATATTGGCCAGGAACTTGTTCCCCAGACCCGCACCCTGGCTGGCGCCCTTAACCAGACCCGCGATATCAACGAATTCGACGACTGCCGGTGTCTTCTTATCCGGCTCATACATCTCCGCAAGGCGGTCCAGCCGCTCATCCGGCACAGCCACCATTCCCACATTGGGATCGATGGTGCAGAAAGGGTAATTGGCGCTCTCCGCACCGGCGTTTGTAATTGCGTTGAACAAAGTGCTCTTGCCCACGTTGGGCAGGCCCACGATGCCAAGTTTCATAGCAGGAACCTCCATGCGCCGCGTCCGCGTCCATTGAAAAAGCCCCCTTTGGAGGCTTGACGCGCGTCGCGGTCAGCCGCTTTTGCGGCGAGCGGTACGCCGATCTTCAGCCGGAATCATTCTCCGGTCCGTCCGTGCGCCTAAGCGCACTGTATTTGTCTTATTGTAGCATTTTCTTTGCATAAGCGCAAGATTACACAAATTCTTTCTTTGCTGAAATCGCAGGCTTCCATAAAAACAGGGCCCTCCCCCAAAGGGAGGACCCCGTCTCGGATTGCCGTGCTATTTCCGTCTGGTGAAATCGCACCACTCCTCACCGGCACATTTCAGGGGAGGGGCAGTCTCGGATTCTCCCGTCAGGGTCGGATTTCATGAATTGCCATGCGGAACATCTCTTCCGTCTGGAGAATGGAATTTTCCAGAGAATAATCTGCGGCGCTTTCCGCGTAGCGCTTCTCCGTCTCCCTCCGCTCCTCCGGGTGCTCAAGCCAATAGTCAATGCGCCTGGCCAAGGCCGCGCTGTCCCCCGCCGGGAACAAGCTCCGCTCGTCCAGCGCAAACTGGGGCGTTGCAGAGCGGGGTGACTGAGCGATCACCGGCACCAGGCCACAGGCGAACGCCTCCATGCAGCTCATAGCCTCAATTTCCGCATCGGAGGTATGAACGTACAGGTCGCATTGATCGATGATTTCAATCAACCGCTGGGGCGAATAGAATTCCATGACAACCGGATTCGCCAGCCGCTCCTCACACAGTCTTCGCAGCTTCTTTTCCGTGGGGCCCTTGCCCGCCAGAATCAACTGGAGGTGAGATGCGTGGCGGGACTTTGCGCAGGCGTCGATCAGCACGTCCTGCCGCTTCTCTCCAGAATACCGGCCTACCATCAAAACGGTGAATTTCCCCTTCAAAAAATCCTCCTTTTCACGTTTCTGATAGAAATAGGCAGGACTGATTCCGTTGGAGATCACGTGGAGCTGAGCGGTATACCCGTGCTGGCGGAGCTGATCTGCAATCATGCGGCTGGGACAGTGGATGTGTGTGAAGCGATTGAAAAAGGTGTCCCGGAAACGGTTGTAGACAAAGTCGTTGGCCCGTTGGCTGTTGCCAAGGTGGACGGAAAACGTGATGTTCTCCGGCTGGCAGTGAAACGCCGCCGTATGGGGAATTCCCAGCTTTTCCACGTGTCTCAGTCCCATGATTCCCAGCGGCGAGGGCATCATGAAATGCACCACGTCCGCCCAGGCCGCCGCCTTTTCAAACACATGCCGGTTGGGAATGGCCAGCCGCATTCCCTGGCTGGTAATCAGATGCTCCACCACCGGCAGGAATCTCATCTGCCGCACAGCATACTTATAGTCGGCCGGTTTTCCACAGGCGATGACCCTCACCTGATTTCCGTGTGCGATCAGAGCGCGGGCAAACCGCTGGGCGCTGATGGTGGTGCCGTTGTTGGCGTCATCAAACTGGTCGATGACCAATACGATCTTCATTCGTTGATTCCGGTTACCGCGGCTTTACAATCATGTTAATCAGGCGGTTTTTAATGTAGATCGTCTTGACGATCTGCATTCCCTCGGTAGCTTTCTGGACCTTCTCCACCTTCAGCGCAGCGGACATGACCGTCTCCTCGTCACTGTCGGCGGGGAGGATCACAGTACCCCTCAGCTTACCGCCCACCTGCACCGCCATTTCTACAGTGGCGGCGGCGGTCTTGGTTTCATCAAAAGAGGGCCAGTTGTTCTGGCTGGCCATCTTGCCCGTCATTCTGGCAAAGCCAAGGTCCTCCCACAGCTCCTCCACAATATGGGGTGCAAAGGGGCTGAGAAGCAGCAGCAGATATTTCATATCGCCCCGGCTGACGCCGTTGGCGTAAAACTCGTTGACCATGGTCATCATTGCCGAGATGGCGGTGTTCATCTTCAACTCGTCGATGTCCTCCGTCACCTTTTTAATGGTCTTGTGGATGATGGACTCATTTGCGGGCGTCACCTCATAGCTGTCGGAGGCGGACTCCGCCAGATTCCATACGCGGTCCAAAAACCGCTTAGAGCCCTTTACGGCCTCGTTGGACCAGGTGACGGCCTTTTCGAAGTCACCGATAAACATGATGTGCAGGCGCATGGTATCCGCGCCGTACTGCTCCACAATGTCGTTGGGGTTCACCACGTTGCCCCGGGACTTAGACATCTTCTCGCCGCCCTCGCCCAGAATCATGCCGTGGCTGGTGCGCTTTTGATAGGGCTCCTTGGTGGGAACCGCACCGATGTCATAGAGGAACTTATGCCAGAACCGGCTGTACAGCAGATGCAGTGTGGTGTGCTCCATGCCGCCGTTGTACCAATCCACGGGAGACCAGTACTCCAGCGCCTCTTTGGAAGCCAGGGCCTTGTCGTTGTGGGGGTCCATATACCGCAGGAAATACCAGCTGGAACCAGCCCACTGAGGCATGGTATCTGTCTCCCGCTTAGCGCTTCCGCCGCAGTGGGGGCAGGTAGTGCTCACCCAGTCGGTCATGGCGGACAGGGGGCTCTCGCCATCGTCCGTGGGCTCGTAGTTCTCCACGTTTGGCAGCAGCAGTGGCAGCTGATCCTCCGGCAGAGGCACCCAGCCGCACTTTTCGCACTTCACCATGGGGATGGGCTCTCCCCAGTACCGCTGACGGGAGAAGACCCAGTCGCGGAGCTTATAGTTGGTCTTGGGACGGCCGATGCCCTTCTCCGTGACCCACTGCTTCATGGCGGGAATGGCTTCTTTCACAGTCTTTCCGTCCAGGAAGCCGGAGTTCACCATGATGCCGGTGTCGTCCTTCAGAGCAAACGCTTCTTTGGTGATGTCGCCGCCCTTGACCACCTCCACAATGGGGAGGTGGAACTTCGTTGCAAATTCCCAGTCGCGCTGGTCATGACCGGGCACGCCCATGACGATACCGGTGCCGTACGTGATCAGAACATAGTCGGAGACAAACACGGGGATTTTTTCTCCGGTGACAGGGTTGACGGCTTCAATGCCCTCCAGCCGGACGCCGGTCTTCTCCTTGTTCAGCTCGGTGCGCTCCAGATCGGACTTTCGGGCCGCGGCGTCTATATAACCGGCCACCTCGTCCCAGTTTTTGATCTGGTCCTTCCACTTTTTCAAATACTCGTGCTCCGGCGACAGGACCATATAGGTCACGCCGTACAGGGTGTCGCACCGAGTGGTATAAACCGTCAGTCTGTCGCCGTTGGTGGCGGTAAAATCCAACTCGGTACCCTCGGACCGACCGATCCAGTTGCGCTGCTGAATCTTGACCCGCTCAATAAAATCCACATCGTCTAGATCGTCGATGAGCCGCTCGGCGTACTCGGTGATCTTCAGCATCCACTGGCTCTTCTCCTTGCGGATGACGGCGCTGCCGCAGCGCTCACACACGCCCTCCACCACTTCCTCGTTGGCCAGGACGCACTTGCAGGACGTACACCAGTTCACGGGCATTGTGGTCTTATAGGCCAGGCCCTTCTTGTACATCTGGAGGAAGATCCACTGCGTCCACTTGTAGTAGCTGGGGTCGGTGGTGTCCACCTCCCGGTCCCAGTCGAAGGAATAGCCAAGAGACTGGATCTGCTTGCGGAAGTTGGCGATGTTGTCCTCCGTCACCTTCCGGGGATGGATATGCATTTTAATGGCATAGTTTTCCGTGGGCAGGCCGAAGGCGTCGAACCCGATGGGGAACAGGACGTTATACCCCTGCATCCGCTTTTTGCGGCAGATGATGTCCATGGCGGTATAGGGCCGCGGATGGCCAACGTGCAGTCCCTGCCCGGAGGGGTAGGGAAATTCGATCAGGCCGTAGAACTTAGGCCGGGACGTGTCGCCATTGACAGCGGCAAAGGGCTTTTCCTCCAGCCACTTTGCCTGCCATTTCTTTTCGATGCCGGTAAAATCATACTTCATTTTACAAGACCGTTCCTTTCTGGTTTTTGCCCCGGCCGGGAAAACGCAAAAAAACGCGCCCCTGACCGCAGCGGTCAGGGGCGTTGTAACGCGATACCACCCTGATTCAGCCGCCGGTCGCCCAGACGGCTCTCTTGGGTCCCGAAAAGGCACCGGACTGGGACATCGGCGTCTGCCGCGAACCTCCACGCGCCTTCTCGGACCATCAGCCTGTAACGGGGCCGTCCGTCCCGCCCTACTCCGGTTCAGGCGGAAAACTCCGGGAGCAGTCATGCACGAACATGTCTCCACCGGCTCGCACCAGCCGCCGGCTCTCTGAGGCAGACAAGATCGTCTTTCATCCCTTCAACGTCTTTAACATCGCTATTCTACGGGGGTTTTTGCTTTTTGTCAAGAAAAATCCGCGAGCTTTCTCAAGGTCTTCCTCATTCCTGCGTCAGAAGTCCCGTCAGGTCCACTTGCCTGCCGTCCCGCCACAGGCGCTCTAGGTCGTAAAATTCTCTTGCCTCCTGTGAAAATACATGCACGGCAATGCAACCGTAGTCCAGCAGAACCCAGGTTCCGTCCCGGTAGCCCTCCCGGCGCAAAGGCATCTCCCCCTGCTCCTTCAGCGCCTTTTCCACGGCGTCGCACAGCGCGTTGATCTGGGTGTTGGAGGTGCCGGAGGCGATGACAAAATAGTCTGCCAAAGCCGTCAGGTCCGCAATCTCGATGGCGGCGATCTCCTTGCCCTTCTTCTCATCCAGCGCGCGAACTGCCGCCAGAGCAATTTCTTTTGGTGTCATTCTATTTTTCCTTTCAATTTAAGCCGTCTCAATACACGGCATTTTTAAAGTAATACGACGCAATTTGGCACACCTGCGCCTTAAGTCCCGGAGGCGCTGTCCGGCACTGTAGTAACCTCCGGCGGAACGATCACCGAGTTGTCCGGAGGAGTGGTCTGCGTGCCCGGATCGGTGGTGGCGGGGCCGCCGCCGGTCCCATCGGTGGAGGGCGTCGTGGTGGTTCCACCTGTGGTTCCTCCGGTAGTCCCTCCGGTAGTTCCGTTAGGGGGCGCTGTGGCCGGATCCGTCACACTTGGGTCCGTGGTCGGCGGATTCGTGGTGGACGGGTCTGTGGTCGATGGGTCTGTTGCAGTCTTGCCGCTATCGGTCTCGCTGTTCTCCTCCTCCACTGGGTCGGTGGGCGTATTGGAGGGGATCACTGGGGCGAACACGGCCTTGCTGTCCTCCACATGTCCGGTGGAAGAACTGACGGAACCGTCGGAATTGATGGCCATGATATCCAAATCACTGAGTGTAAAGGTCTCCACAAAGGGACTGAGCTGATTGTTCACCAGATCCAGCAGCTCCGTGGCTTTGGGGACCACGTAGGACTGGTAGTTGTGATAGACCCGGCTGTAACAGGATTTCGGCGTGTTGGGCATGGTGACAAATTTCACATTGTCCATGGTCAGTCCGCCCATAATAGCCGCCTGTCCAAACCAGAACAGATTCTGTACGCTCAGGTCGGTCTCCACGTTCTCCTCGAAAATTTTAGCAAACTGATTAATCTTACCCACGTTTTTTACCTGCAAAAGCTGCTGGATGACCGCCTTTAAAAACGCCTGCTGGGTCTCAATGCGGCCCAGGTCTCCGTTGGCGTAGCCGTATTTCATGTTGTTGTCGTGACGATAGCGGATGACCCCCATGGCCTGCTTTCCGTCCAACAGCTGATAGCCCTTGTCGATATGAATGGAAAGATCCTGATAGGGGTCCTCATAATTCATGTTTCTGGGTACGTCGAAATAGACCCCACCGATGGCGTCCACCAGCTTTCCCACAGCATCCCATTCGACGATGACCTGATAATCCGGCTCAAAGCCAACCAATTGGGAAACCTCCTGGTAGACCTTTTTAACGCCCTTGTCTCCGCCGCCGTAGTAATTATAGACGGAGTTGATGCGCTTGATGTCCCAGGAGACGTTCACCATGGTGTCCCGGGGAATGTTCATGACGGTCAGCTTCTGGTTGGTCACGTCATAGCTGGCCAGCATCATGGTATCGGTATTGCCTCCGCCGCCGGTGTCACGGCCCATCACCAGAATGGTGTAATAATCCTTGCTCTTCCGCTCTCCGTCGCTGCGGGGGCGGACGCCGTCGCCGTAGTCAATCTCCTCCACGGCGGAGTCCGGGTCTTTTGGAATCAACTCCGGCTTGACAAATATTGCCCGGTACGCCAGCGTCACCGCCAAAATCACCACCATCACGATTGCCACGGAAAGCAGGATCTTTTGCTTCCCCGTCAGACGGCTTTTGTGCTTTGCTTTCCGCTCCGATCCCTGTGAGGACTTTTTCTGTCCCCCGTTCCTAGCCTCTCTATAGTCGTTCATCGTCTGTTTATTAGTTTCCTTTCAGATACTCATCCGCTTCCAGCGTAGCGCTGTGGACCGGGTTGCCCCGGTCACGCATTTCCTGAATTGTCATTTCAAGGCCCATCCGCAGCCCCTTGTCCAGATCTTCATAACATGCCGCCCGCAGCCCGTCCACACCAGGAAAGTCACGGGTGGGCTCGATGTAATCCGCGAGGTACATGATCTTTTCCAAAAGCGTCATATTGGCGTGGCCCGTGGTGTGCCAGAAAATCGCTGTGTAGATCTCGTTGTCCACACCGAAGGCATTCCGTGCGATGGCCGCGCCGGTCTTGGCGTGCAGCAGCTTCAGCGCGTGCTGTTCCAGTTGGTCCAGCTGGATGCCGTAAGCTCGGCAAAGGGCAGTTTGCTCGTCCATCTCCAGTTTTTTCGTGCAGTCATGCAGCAGGGCCGCCACCCGGGCCTTCCCCACGTCCGCACCGTACCGCACAGACAGGCGGATCGCTTCCTGCTCCGTACCCAGCACGTGTGGGATGCGCTTGTGCTTGAGGAAGCTCAGCGCCACGGGCCGGAGCTTTTCCAGCGACAGAGCCTTCAGGTTCTCATCCGTACCATACAGCTTATCCCGCAGAATGGCGCCGTATACCGCCGGGGCCAGATAATAGCTTCCGCCGCCCTCCGCCAGCTTATCCCGCAGGTCCGTGGAGGAAATGTCCACTACGCCGGGGACGGTGAGCGTGAAGATACGGGCAAAGGGGTACGTCCGATAGAGCCGCTCCCGCTGAATGGTAAACAGCTCCTCCGTGTCCTTCTCCGACCGGCCGAAGGCCGCAATTCCCGCCAGAGCCATGATACGCTCGGGCTCACGCCATGTATGAAGGGTCAAAAACATGTCCGTACCCATCAGCAGCCACAGCTCGTCATCCGGGTACAGCGCCCGGACCGCCGCTAGCGTGTCGGCGGTATAGCTCTTGCCGCCGCGGCACAGCTCGATGTCCAGAGTTTCAACCTTTTCCTCCAGTCCCAGCTGCTCTCCCGCCAAACGCGTCAGCTCCAGGCGCTGCTGCGCCGTGGGGCTGCCCTCCGGCAGGGGCTTGTGGGGAGGCTGGGCGTCGGGTATCAAAAGCAGCTTGTCCAGCTTGAGCAGTTCAAATACTGCTCGCGCCGCCGTGATATGGCCCAGATGGGGCGGATTGAAGGTCCCGCCGTAGACACCGATCCGCATGGAACTTCCCCCTTGCTTTTTAAAATTAGGCCTTACGCTTTCTTTCTTTTACAAGTGCAATGCGCTTGTCCTTCGGCCTTGCGTGGGTCTCCCGGTACAGCACGAACTTGCTTCCGATCACCTGTACCGGCTCGCTGCGGGTGGGCTTTGCCAGCTGGTCGCAGGCCTCCTGCGCGGTGAGCATGGAATTTTCCAGCACCCGGCCCTTGATGAGTTCCCGTGCCTCCAGCGCCTCATCCGCCTGATGGATGAGATTGTCGGTAATGCCCTCTTTACCCACCTGCAGGATTGTGTCAATTGTATTTGCCATGCCGCGCAGCTGCGCGCGCTGTTTACTTGTCAGTTCCATAAATTTAGTATGATCTCCCCTTAATTTTTATAGTTCTATGTCAGACGCTCGGATTTGTCAATAAGTTTCCCCAATTTTCAGGAATCTTTTTTCAAAGGCTCACTAAAACGTCATTTGCTCCGGCACCATACGTCGGTTTTCCGCAGTCAGGCGCCTATTTTCTGAGGTAGGCCTCCAGCCCCGCCGCAAAGGCCCGCAAGGCCTTGCCCCGGTGGGAAAGCGCCGCCTTTTCCTCCTCCGTCATCTGTCCAAAGGTTTTGGCTTGCTCCGGCACCAGAAACACCGGATCGTACCCAAAGCCGCCGGTACCCATGGGGGCGAAGGCGATCGCCCCGTCACACCGCCCCGCCGCCGTCAGGGTTTCCCCGTTGGGAAAGGCGCAGGCAACGGCGGTTTCAAAGTGGGCCGAACGGGAGGGCGCGCCCCGCATGGAGTTCAGCAGCAGCATGTACCGCCCCCGGTCGTCCAGCCCCTCGCCGCCATACCGGGCGGAGTACACGCCCGGGCCGCCATTCAGCGCGTCCACGCAAAGGCCGGAATCATCCGCGATGGCGGGCAGCCCCGCCAACCCACAGACGGCCTTTGCCTTCAGCATGGCATTTTCCGCAAAGGTCTCTCCGGTCTCCTCCACATCCACGGTGAGACCCAGGTCGGAGGGACTGACCACCTCCACGCCCAAAGCCCCCAGAATGGCGGACATCTCCTTCAGCTTACCGGGATTGTGGGTCGCCAGTACAAATTTCAGCGGTTCCATATTAACCTCCCAACGCGGCTTTCTGAATGGCCTGAAGCTCCCGGATACCCTTGGCGCACAGGTCCACCAGCGTCCGCTGTTCTTCAATCGTAAAGGCCCGGCCCTCGCCGGTACCCTGCAACTCCACCAGCCGTCCGTCGCCGGTCATGACGCAGTTCAGGTCCACCTGCGCCGCCGAGTCCTCTTCATAGCAAAGGTCCAGCAGCGGCCTGTCGTCCACGATCCCGGCGGACACCGCCGCCACGGAGGTTTTCAAAGGTATCTCCTCCAAAGCCCCTTCCTCCGCCAGCTTGCGCAGAGCTAGCGACAATGCGATGAAGCCGCCGGTGACGGAGGCCGTCCGGGTCCCGCCGTCGCCCTGCAAAACGTCACAGTCGATGTTGATCGTCCGCTCCCCCAGTTTGGTCATATCCACGGCGGCACGGAGAGACCGGCCCACCAGCCGCTGAATCTCCGCGCTGCGCGCGGACAGCTTCAGCTTGGAAATATCCCGCTTGCTTCGCTCCCGGTTCGCCCGGGGCAGCATGCTGTACTCTGCGGTCACCCAGCCGGTCCCCTCCGCCACGTGGGGCGGAACCCGGTCCTCCACGCTGGCGCAGCAGAGGACTTTTGTGTTTCCGCACTCAATGAGGCAGCTTCCCTCCGGGAATTTCACAAAGTCGGTGGAAAATTTTATGGGCCGCAGCTGGTCAAAAGCCCGGCCGTCGATTCTGGTCATGATCTTTCTCCTTTATCCGTTTGGTCGTGTGGAACGTTTGCTGAGTCCTCAGATGATGGCCTCCACATATTCCTTTGCGTCGAAAGGCCGGAGGTCGTCGATCCCCTCGCCCAGCCCCACATACTTGACAGGCACGCCCAACTCCCGGGCGATGGCGATGACGATGCCGCCCTTGGCGGTGCCGTCCAGCTTGGTGAGGACGATGCCGGTGAGGCCCGCGGTCTCCTTGAAAGTCCGCGCCTGAATCAGACCGTTCTGCCCGGTGGTGGCATCCAGCACCAGCAGCGTCTCCCGGCTGGCATCCGGGCACTCCCGGTCGATAATTTTGGAGAGCTTCGACAGCTCCTTCATCAGATTTTCCTTGTTATGGAGACGTCCGGCGGTGTCGCACAAGACCACGTCCATGTTCCGGGCTTTTGCGGCGGCCAGCGCATCAAACAGCACCGCGCCGGGGTCCGCTCCCTCGCGGCTCCGCACCAGCTCGCAATTTGCCCGCTCCGCCCAGATCTGCAGCTGATCGGCGGCGGCGGCGCGAAAGGTGTCCGCCGCGCAGAAGAGAACCTTTTTGCCCTCCTCCTTCATCTGGTGTCCCAGCTTTCCGATGGAGGTGGTCTTCCCCACGCCGTTGACACCGATGAACAGCACCACGGCGGGCTTTGCCGAAAGGTTCAGAGCCGTATCCCCGACGTTCAGCATCTCCGCCAGAATGTCTCGGAGAGCCGCGCGGACTGCCGTCTCGCCGGAGACGCCCTCCCGCTTCATTTTGGACCGCAGCTTTTCCACCGCTTCCGTGGCGGTCTCCACACCCACGTCCGCCAGAATCAGCTGTTCCTCCAGATCGTCAAAAAACACCTCATCATCGGCCGAGATGGCGTAGCCGGTGATATCCTCCTGCCAAATTTTTTTGAGTTTGCTGAAAAAGCCCATAACACCCGTCCTTTAATCGATTATTTCGCCACAGTAGGGGCAATGCCTCCCGGGCCGGAAACTCTTTCCCAGCCGCCGCCCGCAGTGAGGGCAGCGGAACAGAGCCACTTCCAAAACCAGCCCTATCAGAACATACGGCACACCGATGAACCGCCCCATTTCAGGATTCTGTAGTCTGCCCAGCAGCACCAAAGCTCCTCCCGCAACAAAAAACGCAATCACAATCGCCTGCTTTTTTCTGGCGGACATGGCGCTCCCTCCCTCACTTAATTTTCAGTTCCTTCGACATATCGTTGAGGTTGATAGTCAGAATCTTGCTGATGCCCTGCTCCTGCATCGTGACGCCGTAGAGGACGTCGGCCTCCTCCATGGTACCACGGCGGTGGGTGATGACGATAAACTGCGTCTTTCCCGCAAGGGTGCGCATGTACCGGGCGTAGCGGGTGACGTTGGCGTCGTCCAAGGCGGCCTCGATCTCATCCATGACACAAAACGGCGTGGGGTGGACCTTCAAAATGGAAAAGTACAGCGCGATGGCCACAAACGCCTTCTCTCCGCCGGAGAGAAGCGAGATCGTCTTCAGCGTTTTCCCGGGGGGCTGGGCCTTGATCTCGATGCCGCAGTTCAGAATATCGTTCTCATCCTCCAGCTCCAGCGTCGCCTGTCCGCCGCCGAACAGGTCCATAAACGTGGCCTGAAAGCTGTCACTGAGCAGCTTGAACTGCTCGGAGAAGATGGTGGTCATCTCTTTCGTCAAGTTTTCAATGACTCCCACAATCTCACCCTTGGCCTTTTCCACGTCGTCCCGCTGTTCACTGAGGTATGTATAGCGGGTATTCACCCGGTCGAATTCCTCGATGGCGCCGATGTTGGGGGTTCCCAGAGCGGCGATATCCCGCTTCAGTTCCCCGATGCGGCGGTTTGCTTTGGGTCGGCTCTCCAACTCCACGCGCTGGGCCTGCGCGTCGGAATGGCTCAGCTCATAGTGTTCCCACAGGCGGTCCAGAATCTGCTTTTCCTCCATTGCGCCTGTGGCGATCTTCTGTTCCAGCCTGCTGGCTGTGCGTTCCAGATCCAGCAGATGCTCGTTCATCTCCTGCCCGGCGCGGCTCTTGGCCGTGCGCTCGGCCTCCAGAGCAATCTTCTCCTGATCCAGAGCAGTCAGGCGGTCACGCAGCTCCTGCTGACGCGCGCGCAGAGTCTGGATCTCCCCCAGCCTTCGCTCGATCTCCCCATCCGCCGCAGCAATGGCCCCACGGCAGGATTCCAGCATGTTCTCCCGCGCGGAACGGTCACCGGAGAGGTCGGTTTTCAAGCTCTGCAAGTCTTCCGCACGTCTTGCGGTACTCTCCCGCTCCGCCCGTAGGGCGGCCAGCTGGGACTTCCGCAGGCTGACGGCCTCCGTCAGTTCGCCGGAGCGGGCCAGCAGTTCCGTCTGGCCGGAGAGCTGCCCGTCGGCCTTTGCCCGGAAGGTGGCAGCTTCCGCTTCCTTCGCGGCGATATCCGCCGCCGCGGCCTCCGCCCGTTTGGCGTTGTCGGCCAGTCGGCCGGAAAGGGCCCCGTATTCACCCTCCAGATTTTCAAGGTTCACCTTCAGGCTTTGAATAAGGATATCAAAGTGGCTCTTCCGGCCGTCCAGCCGCAGAACCTCATCCTCCGCCGTCCGCTGTTGGCTCTGGGCAGTCTCCAGCTCATACTTTGCCTTTTTCAGCTCCCGCTCCAGCTCCTCCGCCTCCGTCTTCGCATCAGAGAGTCGGCTGTGCATGGCATCGGCTTTGCCGTGAAGCTCCTTCAGCTCCGCCGCTCGGCTCAGAACGCCGGCGCTGCGGCTGACACTGCCGCCGGTCATGGAACCGCCGCGGTTGATGACCTGACCGTCCAGCGTGACGATGCGAAAGCGATTGGCGTATTTCCGGGCCATGGCAATGCCGCAGTCTAGATCCTCCGCCACAATGGTGCGGCCCAGTAGGTTTTCAAAAATGTTCTTGTATGGGGGGTCGTATTCCACCAGCCGGGAGGCAAGGCCCACGTAGCCGTACTCCCGCTCCACGCCGTTCTCCCTCAGTTCGTCCCCCCGAATGGCGGACAGGGGAAGGAAGGTGGCCCGGCCCGCGTCCCGCTGTTTCAAAAAGCCTATGGCGGCTTTCGCGTCCTCTTCCCGGTCCACTACGATATTCTGCAGGCCCGCGCCCAGAGCGATTTCGATGGCCACGGAGTATTTCCGTTCGGTGGTCATCAGTCCGGCCACCGGGCCGCGGATGCCCCGCAGACTGCTCTGCGCCTGACACACCAGCCGGACAGCCTTGGAAAAGCCCTCGTATTCCTTCTCCATCTCCGTCAGCATCCGGATGCGGTTGTCCAGCGCCCCGGCTTCAATCGTCAGCTTGCCGACCTGCGCCGCCGCCTCGTCGGCCTTCCGGCGGCGCTCTTCCATTTTCATGGTATGCCCGGCGATGATGTTGGTCACCGCGGCTGCCTCGTCCCGGGCATCCTCCAAAGCGCGGCGGTTGGATTTTGCCTCTTTTTCGTTTTGAGCCAGCTGGTCTTTGACATTCGCCAGCTCTGTCTCCGCCGCGATCCGGCGCTCCAGAATCTGTACGCTCTCGGCCGCGGCGGCGGACGCCTCCGCCCTGGCGTCGGCAGCGGCGGCAACGGCCAGCGTCTCCTGCGCCCGCAGGCGCTCCGCCTCGGACAGCTTACCGCCCGCGGCCTGCGCCGCCTCCTGGGCCTGCGCCAGCAGCGCATCCAGCTGCTCGGTCTCCCCCGCGGTCTGCCGGTCGATCTCCGCGATGCGGGCCATATGCTCCTCGATTTGCTTTGCGAGACCCTCCGCCCGACTCTCCTGATCCTGCAGTTCCCGCTCCATGCGGTCGATGTTCTCCTGATTGTGGGCGATGGTGGTTTTCAGCACAGCGATGGCGGATTCCTGCACCGCCGCGTCGGAGTCCTGTTCCGCCGCCTCCGCTCGCAGGTGCTCCGCCTCCACGTCCTTCCGGCGCATTCGCTCACCGTACTGCTCACCCTCGGCGTACAGAGCATCCAACCGGGTTCTGGCCTCGTCCCGGGCGGACTCGGCGGCATGGAAATCAGATTCCAGCTTTCTGGCCCCGGCCTTCAGCGCGTCCATATCTTCCAGCCAGGTGGATATCTCCAGCAGCCGCAGCTCATCCCGGAAGATCAGATATTTTCTCGCCTTTTCCGCCTGATCCCGCAGGGGCTCCACCTGAAGCTCCAGCTCCGCGATCTTGTCGTTGATACGCACCAGATTTTCACCCGTGCGCTCCAGCTTTCGCTCCGCCTCCTCCTTGCGGTGGCGGTATTTTGAGATGCCCGCGGCTTCCTCAAAAATTTCCCGGCGGTCGCCGCTTTTGGTGGACAAAATCTCGTCGATCTTGCCCTGACCAATGATGGAGTAGCCCTCCCGGCCCATGCCGGTGTCCAGAAACAGCTCCGTCACGTCCTTGAGCCGGACGGACTGTCGGTTGATATAATACTCGCTCTCTCCGCTGCGGTAGAACCGGCGGGTGACCGCCACCTCGGATTCCTCCAAGACGGGAAAGATGTGCTCCGTGTTGTCCAGCACCAGCGTCACCTGAGCAAAGCCCTGCTGGGGCCGTTTGGCGGTGCCGCCGAAGATCACATCCTCCATCTTCGTGCCCCGGAGGCCCTTGGCACTCTGCTCTCCCATGACCCAACGAATGGCGTCGGAGGTATTTGATTTACCTGAGCCGTTGGGACCTACGATCGCGGTGATGTCCTCGCCGAATTTCAGAACCGTCTTGTCCGGAAAGGATTTGAAGCCTTGGATTTCCAATGCTTTGAGGTACATAAGCGGGCCTCTTTCTTCTCACAAGTTCTTAAATCCCCTGTTATCAAGGGGTTTCGAGGTTTAGATGCTCACATAACCTCTCACAGGTTCTCAGGCTTACCTGACATATTATTTAATCATAACATACCGGTCTCTTCTTTTCAAGATTTGTCTAAATTACATTGCCAATTACCTTGCGCGGTCGTTCAATTCCTCAAATCTTTCTGCGTAAACAGGGAACGAGGCGGACAGCCCAAACTGTCCGCCCCGTTGTTTGTCCCCATGATACCCCATCTGAACATCCGGTCTTTTTTCTCTTGCACGCGGATGTTTCATTTATTTACATGTCAAGAACGCCGCCGATGCCCTGTTTCAGGGCGCATTCGTAAATGCGCTTTGCCGTTACCAGGTCGAGAACGGCGCTTCCCGTCGTGTTAAAGAAAGTTATCTCGTCGTCCGACTCCCGTCCCGGGACCTTGCCGGCAATCACTTCGCCAAGCTCTCCCGTCACCCTGTCTTCGCTGAAAACGCCCTTTTTAATCGGCTGGATCAGGTCGCCCGACTCGCTAAAGCAGCCGTCCCGCGTATCCACATACACCTTATCGGCGTGGGTCACGATGTATTCGTCGATCTCGGCCATTTCGGGCGTATACGACCCTACGCCGTTGATATGCGCGCCCTTTTTTACGAGTCTTCCGTCAAAGATCGCCCTTTTCGCGGTGGTTACGGCCGTAATGATGTCGGCATCCTCCAGGGCGTCCTCGGGGGACCGGGCGGCTATGATCTTCACGCTGAATCTCCCGCCGAGCTTCTCCGTCATCCTCTCCGCGAAATCCTTCGCTCGGTGGTTGTTCAAGCCAAAAACCTTCACCAGCTCAATGGGCCGGACGGTCAATACCGCCTCAAGCTGCGTTTCCGCCTGGCCGCCCGTTCCGAAGAGGGCAAAAACTTTGCTATCCTTTCGCGCGAGCTCGTCGGTCGCGGCGCCGGAAACGGCCCCGGTGCGAATACGGGTCAAAAACGTGCCGTCCATAATGGCGCATACTTCGCCCGTCTCGTCGTTTACGAGAACCATCATCGCCGGGACGCTCGTCAATCCTTTTTCAACATTTCGGGGGTAAACGGATACGATCTTGACGCCAAGCGCGCCAGCCGGCTCGGCGTAGCCGCTCATATAGAGACTCTGTCCTTCATGCTTGGGCACGTCGAGATTGGCACGGAGCGGAATATTGGTTGTTCCCGCGGAATACATCCGAAGGGCGTCCTTATCAGCCTGAACGGCGTCCTTCATTGTAAAGACCCTTTGCATATCTGTCTGGTTTAAGACTGTGATTTTCAACGTTACGCTGCCTCCTTTGCCATGGGTTTGCCCCAGTTTTCTATTTCCGGTGCTAAAAAAATGGCGGACGCAACTGTCCGCCCCATTGTGGATTACTATAGCGCTTTTCTAAAAAATGTCAAATCCTTCACTTTTCTTTCTCTTTTTTGCTTATTTTGGATTGCTGTATTTGTGACATTTTTACGAGGCAAACCTGTGGCGCGCCGCACGACCGCACAGAGAAAACCGCGCCGTCTGCTCACAGCGGCAGGCGGCGCGGAGCCGGTTCTGCTATCCGCTCACTTTAACTGATCATACAGCCAGTTCAACGCGTCGGACAGCGTCCCCACCTGATCGATGAGTCCCATGCGGACGGCCTCTTCGCCGTAGATCACGCTGCCCACATCCGCCGCCATCTCCCCGGTCTTCATCATGAGTGAAAGAAATTTGTCTTTGTCGATGGCGCAATTGCGGGTGACAAAATCCACAATGCGATCCTGCAGCCGTTCAAAGTAATGGTAAGTCTGGGGTGCGGCGATCACCGTGCCGCTCATGCGAACGGGATGGATGGTCATGGCCGCGGAGGGCACGGCGAAGCTCCGCTTTGTCGACACCGCAAGGGGAATGCCAATGGAATGGCTTCCGCCCAGTACCAGCGACGCGGTGGGTTTGCTCATTCCGGCGATCAGCTCCGCAATGCCAAGTCCCGCCTCGATATCGCCGCCCACCGTATTCAGAAGAAACAGCACGCCGTCTACCTCGTCGGACTGCTCCAGCGCCGCTAACAGGGGCATAACGTGTTCATATTTCGTGGCCTTTATGTTGGTGGCTGCGGTCATGTGGCCTTCGATTTGCCCAATAATGGTGAGACAGTGGAGATTTCCCCGCTTACTCTTCGTGGTAACGGAGCCGCTGTCCACGATCTGCTGTTGCCATTCCTCCGGACCGGTTCCGCCCTTATCCGTATTATCTTTATCCGTATCCTTGTCGGATTTGGAATCGGCGTCGTCGTCCTCCGTCGTTTTCTTCGTTTTTGTTTCTTCTGTCATGGAATCCCTCACTTTCTCTCATATCTTTTGCAAAAATTTAGAAATTAGTCGGGTTTAATTTTAAAAACGACCGTGCTATAATGTTAACAATTACCGCGCTATGCGAACATAAGACCCGATTGCCAATGAGCCCATGATATGCGTATTTCGGCGCTCCGCGCTGAAGTTCTTGAATCTGGAGGCAGCGTAACTGTATGTTTGTAGATTTCCGCGCTTTTCATATAAAACTTACAAGAAAGAAATTTCCTTGAAGGGAGCTGACGGATTGAATACCCAGCGTATCGTTGTGAAGGTGGGCACATCGACTCTCACCCATGATTCCGGCGCACTGAATCTGCACCGCATGGAGCAGCTTGTGCGGGTGCTGGCAGATCTGAGCGGAATGGGACATCAGGTGATTTTGGTATCCTCCGGCGCCATTGCCATCGGAACCGCCCGGCTGAGCTTGCCGGAACGGCCGAAAGAACTGCGGATGAAGCAAGCCGCGGCAGCGGTGGGCCAGTGCCGCATGATGCACATTTACGACAAACTGTTCTCCGAGTATAACCGCATCGTCTCGCAGATCCTGCTGACGGGAGATGACGTGGACGACCCCGCCCGGGCAGCCCACCTCTCCAGCACATTTGAAGCGCTTTTGAGCATGGGCATCATCCCCGTGGTAAATGAAAACGACTCCGTATCCTCGGCTGAGATCGAGACCGGACAGCATAAGGTTCTGGGCGACAATGATACCCTGTCTGCCATTGTGGCACGTCTTTGCCGGGCTCGTCTTCTGATCCTGATCTCAGACATTGACGGGCTGTACGACGCGGACCCCCATTCTCACCCGGAGGCGCAGCTCATTCCCCGCGTGGAGACTCTGACCCCGGAAATTCTGGAAATGGCCGGCGGCGCCGGCTCCTGGCGCGGCACCGGCGGCATGTCCACCAAGCTCTCCGCCGCGCGGATTGCCATGGACGCCGGGTGCGATATGGTCATCACCAACGGCCAGCGGACGGAGGACCTGTACGACATCGTAAACGGTCAGGATATCGGAACCCGATTTCTGGCTGCAAAATAAGGAGGCACGGGATATGACTGTATTAGAGCGGCAGGGCGAACTGGCCAAATCCGCCGGGCGAACGCTGGCAATTGCGGGCTCCGCAAGAAAAAATGCCGCGCTGGAAGCCATAGCCAAAGCTCTGACGGAAAAGCAGGACGTGTGGCTCTGCGCCAACGCGGAGGACGTGGCCGCCGCGAAGGAGACCGGAATGCGCCCGGCTATGCTGGATCGGCTGACCTTAACACAGGAGCGCATCGCAGGCATCGTGGACGGCATCCGTCAGGTCGCGGCGCTCCCCGACCCCATCGGCACGGTTACAAAAATGGAGACCCGGCCCAACGGGTTGATTATCGGGCGGCGGCGAGTCCCTCTGGGCGTCATCGCCATCATCTACGAGGCCCGGCCCAATGTCACCGTGGACGCGGCGGCGCTGTGCCTGAAATCCGGCAACGCCTGCATTCTGCGAGGCGGGAAGGAGGCCATCCGCTCCAACCGCGCCGTGGTGGAGCTGATGCGCGGAGCGCTGGAGAGCGCGGGCCTGCCGGCGGACTGCATCTCTCTGGTGCAGGACACCAGCCATGAGTCCGCCAATGAGCTGATGCACCTGACGGCATATGTGGACGTGCTCATTCCCCGGGGCGGCGCGAACCTGATCCGTTCCGTCGCCAAAAACGCAAGCGTGCCCGTTATCCGCACCGGCGAGGGCGTGTGCCACGTCTACATCGACAGCGAAGCAGATCTGGATATGGGCGCTAGGATTTTGTACAACGCGAAATGCTCCCGTCCCTCCGTGTGCAACGCGACGGAGTGCGTGCTGGTGGCACAGGACATCGCGGCGGACTTTTTCCAAAAAGCCGTCCCGCTGCTGAAGGCCAAAAATGTGGAGCTGCGGTGCGACAAGGCCGCTCTGGCCCTTGTGGGCGGGGACGGAATCGCGGCTCAGGAGTCCGACTGGGACGCAGAGTATGACGACTATATTCTTGCGGTTCATGTGGTGAAAAACGCGGCGGAGGCCATTGACTTCATCAATGCACACGGAACCGGCCACTCCGAATCCATTATCACAAAGAACTACTTCACCGCCCAGCACTTTCTGGACGCGGTGGACGCGGCTGCGGTATATGTCAACGCCTCCACCCGGTTCACAGACGGCGGCGAGTTCGGTCTTGGCGCGGAGATCGGCATCTCCACTCAGAAAATGCACGCCCGCGGTCCCATGGGCCTTGAGGAACTGACCAGCTGTAAATATGTGATCTACGGCGAGGGCCAGATTCGGGAATAAAGGACGCGCGGGCAGTATGCCCATTCTGTAAATTGGGGTCTGCTTTGGAATGCGGCTCTCCGCCGTACTTTGGCGGGGTCTGTTTATCGTCGGACACGGGAAATGAAAGAATGAAAGGTAGTATGAATATGGCGACTTATGGATTCATCGGCGTGGGCAATATGGGCGGCGCGCTGGCGCGGGCCGTCTGCCGCACGGCGGAACCGGATGAGATCTTTCTGGCCAACCACACTTTGGAAAAGGCCAAAGCGCTGGCGGAGGAGCTGGGCTGCCGGGTTACCGATAACAGCGCCATCGCCGAAAGCGCCGACTTTATCTTTCTGGGCGTGAAGCCCCAAATGATGGAGGGACTTTTGACTGAGATCGGTCCCCTGCTGGCCGCGCGGAAGACCCGGTTCGTCCTGGTGTCCATGGCGGCGGGCCTGACCATCTCCAACATCCAGCAGATGGCGGGAGGAGCGTATCCCGTCATCCGCATTATGCCCAACACCCCCTGCTCCATTGGAGAGGGTATGACGCTTTACGCCTGCGGCACGGAGGTAACGGAGGAAGAGGAGAAAACCTTTCTCTCCGACATGACAGGCTCCGGAAAACTGATCGCGCTGCCCGAGCATCTGATCGACGCCGGCAGCGCAGTCTCCGGCTGCGGTCCGGCCTATGTGGATCTGTTTCTGGAGGCGCTTGCGGATGGCGGCGTGGCCTGCGGCTTACCCCGGGCGGCGGCCATGGAGTTGGCGGCGCAGATGGTGGTAGGCTCCGCCCGTCTTCAGCAGACGAGCGGAAAGCATCCCGGCGTACTGAAAGACGCGGTGTGCTCGCCCGGCGGGACCACCATTCAGGGCGTCCGGGCATTGGAGCAGAGCGGATTCCGCGCGGCGGCGATGGGCGCGGTCATTGCGGCATACGAAAAGACGCTGGCGCTGAAAAAATAAAAAATTTTTTTCCACACAGTTCAAGGCAGGTAAAATTTCTTTTGAAATTTTACCTGCCTTTTTATCTTTTTCAATCTTTCATCAAGGGGTCCCTTCTAAACTGATCCCATACCGAATGAGGGGCCGCGGTCCCTTGACCATAAAAAGGAGAACGATATGAGCGGTTATCAAAGCGTATTCCGCCGCGTGGAAGTGAAGTTCCTGCTCTCTGCGGCGCAGTATTGGGCCTTGGTTCCTGTTTTGGAGCGATACATGGTTCCTGACGACTTCTTCAAGAGCACCATCTCAAACCTCTATTACGATACACCAAATTTCCAGCTGGTCCGAACCTCGCTGGCAAAGCCCGCATACAAGGAAAAGCTCCGTCTGCGGTGCTACAGCGTCCCGGCGGAGGATACTCAGTCCTTTGTGGAGATCAAGAAAAAGGTGGATGGCGTGGTCTACAAGCGCCGGGCGGACCTGCCCTACGGGCGGGCGCTTGACTATCTGGCCGGAGAGGGTCCGGGGGGTGACAGCCAGATCTTCCGGGAGTTGGACTGGTTTGTGCAGTTTTACAGTGGCCTCTCCCCCGCTGTATTCCTTTCTTACAATCGGGTATCCTTCCGGGGCCGCGAGGACAAAAATCTCCGCATGACCTTCGATCGGGACATTCTCTGGCGGGCAGACCATCTGGATCTGTCCGAGGGAGCCTGGGGGCAGGACCTGCTGCAGCCCGGTGAGCGGCTGCTGGAGATCAAACTTACAAACGCCATGCCCTTGTGGCTTGCGGACGCGCTTTCGGAGCTCGGCATTTTTCCAACCGGCTTTTCCAAATACGGCGCCGCCTATCAGACCCTCCTGCGGCAACAACTGACTGAATTGAGGATGAAACGATATGCTTGAAGGACTTTTCGCATCCATTTATGGAGACGCCATTCCCCTGTCCGCGTTTTTGGCGGCCTCCGCCGTCTCTCTGCTGTTGGGCGGACTGATCGCCCTGTGCTACCGAAAGACCGCCGGAACCGGCGGCACCATGAGCGGTGCGTTGGCGCTGCTGCCCTTTCTGGTGCAGGTGGTGATCCTGCTGGTCAACGGAAATCTGGGCGCGGGCGTGGCCGTGGCGGGGGCGTTCAGTCTGGTGCGCTTTCGCTCCGTTCCCGGTACCGCGCGGGATATCACCGCCATTTTTCTGGCCATGACCGTGGGGCTTGCCTGCGGAATGGGGTATCTTGCACTGGGAGCCTTTGCATCGGTAATCGTCTGTGCGGTCACGCCGATCGCAAAGGGTCTCTCCCCTGCCGCCAGCGAGGCCGACCGCGATCTGAAGATCACCATTCCTGAAAATCTGGACTACTCCGGCCTCTTTGACGATCTGATGGATCAGTATACCAACGCCTCCGCTTTAATGAACGTGAAGACCACGAACCTGGGCAGTCTCTATTGCCTCCATTATCACATTCAATTGAAGGACACCGCCAGCGAAAAGGAATTTATCGACCACCTGCGCTGCCGCAACGGAAACTTAGACATCACCTGCGGCCGAATTTCCACCGCAAAAGACATTTTATAAATGCTAGGAGGAATTGCTTTGACACTCACAATTCTTAAAAAACGCCTTTTGCCAATTTTGGCTGTGGCACTCACTCTGATATTCCTTGGAATCCTGCTGCCCGCCTGTATCTCCGCCTCCGAAAACAGCAACGTTTTCACTTTTTCCGATACCTCCATCACCGCTGCCAGCGAGGGCAGCAGCTATGAGATCGACGGTACGACCCTGACCATCAACGCAGCCGGGACTTATACCCTCACCGGCTCCTGTGCCGAGGGCAGCGTCACTGTGAAAAAGGAAGTCACCGGCGTAACGCTGGTGCTGGACAGCCTCACGCTAACCAGCTCCGAAACCGCCCCCATCTCCTGCAACAAGTCCTCCTCCGTCTCCATCGAAGCGCGAGGTGAAAGCACCCTGACTAACACGGAGGACGCCTCCACCGAAGAGACCAGCGACACCTTCGAGGGCGCGGCCATCAAGGTAAAAAGCGGCGCATCTCTGTCCCTCACTGGCAGCGGCACGCTGAACATTGGAGGCGCCTGCAAAAACGGTATCAAGGGCGGCGTGGGGGCATCCGTCACCGTCTCCGATCTAACGCTAAACGTCACTGCAGCCGACAACGCTCTGTCCTCCGACGGCTCCGTGGTCGTGAACAGCGGCATTCTCACTCTCACCGCCGGGAATGACGGTTTGAAGTCCGCCCCGGACGCGGACGACACGGAGTCCGACGGCACCGTTACCATCAACGGCGGCACATTTGCCATCACTTCCAACGGCGACGGCATCCAGGGTGCCTCCGCTCTGACCATCAACGGCGGCAACTTGACCGTCACCGCCGGCGGCGGCTGCGAGGCGGAGCCTGCGGAGGACGCCAGTGCCAAGGGTCTGAAATCTGACGGCACCCTCACCATCAATGGCGGCAGCTTCAATCTGGACTGTGCCGACGACACCCTCCATGCGGTCAATGTCACGCTGGCGGCAGGAACCTATACCCTCTCCTCCGGCGACGACGGCGTGCATGCCGACGAGGCGCTGGTGGTGGGCGTACAGGATGCGGAGAACGGCCCCGACATCACCGTGGCCACCTCCTATGAGGGGCTAGAGGGTGCAACCGTAACCCTTTACTCCGGCAGCGACTCTATCACCTCCAGCGACGACGGCATCAACGCCGCCAACGGAGATCTGGACAGCAGCTATGGCTTCACTCTGGATATCTATGGCGGTAGCTGGTACATAAACGCGGGCGGCGACGCTCTGGACTCCAACGGCGATGTCAATTTCCACGGCGGCGTCACCGAGTTCTACGGTTCCGCCAACAACGGCAATGCCGCGCTGGACTATAATGGCTCCTGCACCTATGACGGCGGAACCTTCCTGGCGGTAGGCACCTCCGGCATGGCGCAGACACCCTCCACCGGCACCTATGTGGCCTTCGGCTCCACCGGCATGGGCGGCGGCAATATGGGCGGTCAGCGCCCCGGCCAGACCACTGACGGCTCCACCTCCACCGATGGTACGTCCACCGGCGGCATGACGCCTCCCGACGGCACACAGGGTACGCCTCCCTCCATGGACGGCCAGCAGCCCACAGCACCCGCCGGTGACTCTTCCGATACAACTTCCGACACGGCCACCCGCGGCGGCCCCGGCCAGCGAGGCGGTATGGGAGGCGGTATGATGAACGGAACCGTCGATGCATCCACCTCCGAGTTTGTCATCGCCGAGGGAAGCGCAATCGTCATCAAGGACAGCGACGGCAACACTCTCTATTCCGCCACCGGCGTAAAAGCCGCCAACTCCGTAGTTTTCGGCGCGGAAACGCTGGTGGAAAGCGAAACCTATACGCTGTATATCGACGGCGTGGAGGCAGCCACCGCCACCGCCGAAACCGGCACCGGAGCGACACAGGGCTTTGGCGGTGGCACGGGCGGCCAGCGCCCGGATGGGACGGCCGGCACACAGTCCGGCTCAGCCGACAGCTCTGAAAACACCCCAGCGCAAAGCAGCGCAGCTTAAAACTAAGATAACGATGCAGCGCATTGCAGGTATATTTCGGCCTGCTGCTGCAAATAATGCTGTGGATTTCCCTCTTCGTCCATGCTACAATTACCAAGCAGGATTGAAGCACAGAAAGTCATTACTTTCAGCTAAGGCTGGATTATAAAGAACTCAATTCTGGAGATTGAAGGTGGACGCATGAGCTGTGAGCATGAGCATTGCGGTAGCGGTGGTTGCGGTGGCTGCGATGGTTGCGGAGGAACTCTGCAGATGACGCAAGCCGAGATCGATTTGCTGCTGGATTTTGCCCAGACCCCCTTTCTCCCCGTGGCCCGTCGGGCGGATTCCGAGGCCCCGATCTATCTGGAGAGTGATCGGTATACCGCGGAGGAGTATGAAAAGATCATTACCGCGCTCTGTCAAAAACGGTTGATTCGGCTGGATTATGATTTGCCGCTGGCGAACTTTAACTATGCGGCATATGAGGCCTACCCCCACAGGGGCAGCATGGCCCTGACCGCCACCGGGCAGCACGTTGTGGAGCTGCTGGAAATTCAGGGAATTCCAGAGGCTTAAGGCGGTCGTACCGGGGAAGTAAATTTCCAAACGGTTGGTAAAAACCCGTGGGCAGCACGTTCTAGTGCTGCCCACGGGTTTTTAACGTTTACCGTTTGATCTTCGCAGGACATCTGCCGCGGCTAAATCACATAATCATCGCCTTCGGGGTGGGACTTTACGAGATCGGCGACGGTGATATGGTCCAGGTAGTCACGGATGACCTTGTCAAGCCCCTGCCACAAGGAAAGCGTGCGGCATTCCGCCATTCTGGGACAGGATGCACTCCCGCCTTCCAAACAGGCAACGGGGGCCAGAGATTCCTCCGTCAGCCGCAAAATGCCGCCCACGGAATAGAGATCGGGGGCCTTGGTCAGCTTGTATCCGCCGCCCTTTCCCCGCAGTCCGCTCAGCAGCCCGGCCTTGACAAGGAGTTTGATGATGCTCTCCAGATACTTCTCTGAAATGTCCTGCCGCTGCGCAACTTCCTTCAGGGGAATATACCCTTCCGCCTGGTGCTCGGCAAGGTCGATCATAACGCGCAGCGCATAGCGGCCTTTCGTTGAAATCAGCATATAAAACTCCTCCATATGAGATAAACCTATTATATGGCATGGTTAATGGGGAATCAACGGGGAGGTTTAAAAATATTTTGCGATCTCATTGACAAATCTAAAAATCGCAGTTATAATCCACACTAACCTACTTGAAAGGTTGGTATTTAAAGATGGGACTTATTTCGCTGTTTTTTAAACGCCTCCGATGTTGCTATTCCCTTTGTACCGAAGGAACGCTTTTTCAATAGATCACAAAAACCATCGACTGTATTTATCAGGAGGAATCGACAATGAGCCTTATTTATACTTCCGCCGATCAGCTGATCGGCAAGACCCCGCTGCTGGAGCTGGTCCATATTGAAAAGGAAGAGGGGCTGGAGGCTCGCGTGCTGGGTAAGCTGGAATATTTCAATCCCGCAGGCAGCGTAAAGGACCGCATCGCCAAGTCCATGATTGATGACGCCGAGGCCAAAGGCCTGCTGAAGCCCGGCTCCGTCCTGATCGAACCAACCTCCGGCAACACCGGTATCGGTCTTGCTTCCGTGGCTGCCGCCCGGGGCTACCGTATCATCATCGTCATGCCGGAAACCATGAGCGTGGAACGCCGGCAGCTGATGAAGGCCTACGGCGCGGAGCTAGTGCTGACAGAGGGGGCCAAGGGCATGAAGGGCGCCATTGCCAAGGCCGACGCGCTGTCCAAGGAGATTCCCGACAGCTTTATCCCCGGGCAGTTTGTGAACCCCGCCAACCCTGCCGTCCATAAGGCAACCACCGGTCCGGAGATCTGGGATGATACAGATGGCAGGGTGGACATCTTCGTGGCCGGTGTTGGTACCGGCGGCACGGTTACCGGCGTGGGCGAATATCTCAAGAGCCGAAATCCCCAAGTGAAGATTATTGCCGTGGAGCCCGCGGCCTCCCCCGTGCTGAGCAAGGGGACCGCCGGTAGCCACAAAATTCAGGGCATTGGCGCGGGGTTTATTCCCGACGTTCTGGATACCGAGATCTATGACGAGATTGTCGCCGTGGAGAATGAGGATGCCTTTGCCGTCGGCAGGAAGATCGGCAAGTCCGAGGGGGTTCTGGTGGGTATTTCCTCCGGTGCCGCCGTCTGGGCCGCCATTCAGCTGGCTAAGCGGCCGGAGAACAAGGGCAAGACCATTGTAGCCCTGCTGCCGGATACCGGCGACCGCTACCTTTCCACGCCGCTGTTTGCTGATTGACTGAATCATAAATTGGGCCGCCGCTTGTATGCGGCGGCCCAATTCTCTTCGAAACAGCGTCAGATCCGCTGTTCCTCCGGCGTTTCAGCGAACTTACGCGCCCGCTCGGCGCAGAGCAGCGCGGATTTTTCGTTTGGCAGCTCGCCGTCAACCACCGCGGAGATCAGACGGTCCAGCGCCGCGCCGATCTCCGGGCCGCGAAGGCCCAGCTCCATCAGGTCGCGTCCGTTCACCGCCAGCTGTTTCAGGGAAAAGCAGGCGTCCCGCGCCAACAGGGCGTCCAGAATTTCCGCGCCCCGTTCAACCTCCCGAAGCCGGGACCGGAGCTCTGGAGCCTGCCCCAGATTGTCCGCCCGCTTTACCTCCGTCAGCTGCCGCATACGCTCCTCACCCAGCTTCATCAGCGCCCGGCGGACACCTTTCTCTGTCCGGGGAATCTCCCGGTCGTGCCACGCCACCAGGGTTGTCACCGCGTCCCGGGTGGCATTGTCGAACTTCAGCCGCCGCAAAACGGCGTCCGCAATCTCCGCACTGACAGCGGGGTGCCCGTAAAAGTGCCCGCCCCGTTCATCCCGTGTGAAGCAGCAGGGCTTGCCGACGTCGTGGAGCAGGACCGCCCAGCGCAGCACTGGCTCCTGCGGAGCCGCGGCCAGGGCGTGGAGCGTGTGCTCCCACACATCGTAACAGTGATAGCGGCTGTGTTGCTCAAAGCCCACCATGGGCAGTATCTCCGGGAGCACCGCCCCCACGACTTCCGGATATTCCCGCAGCACCTCCGCCGCGGCCTTGCCGCAGAGCAGCTTTGTCAGCTCGGAGCGAACGCGCTCCGCCGCGATGTTGGAAAGAAGCCCCTTGCAGTCCCGCAGTCCCCGGGCCGTCTCCGCCTCGACGGAAAACCCCAGCGTGGCAGAGAACCGCAGGCAGCGCAGAATACGCAGCGCATCCTCGCCAAACCGTTCCTCAGGGTCCCCCACGCAGCGCAGAACTTGAGCTTTCAAATCCGCCTGTCCGCCAAAGGGGTCCGTCAGTTCTCCCCGAAGATCCACCGCCATGGCGTTCACAGTAAAATCCCGGCGGCTCAAATCGTCGCGCAGGGAGCGGGTGAAGGTCACCGAATCGGGGTGGCGGCTGTCGGCGTATGGCCCGTCGGTTCGAAAGGTTGTGACCTCCACCGAGTAAGAGCCCTCCCGGACAGTGACGGTACCGTGCCGCAAGCCGGTTGGAAAGGCGCGGCCCGGAAAGACCGCCAGCGTTTCCTCCGGCAGAGCGGAGGTCGCCACGTCCCAGTCTTCCGGCGTCCGGCCCAAAAGAGGGTCACGGACACAGCCGCCCACGCAGTGGGCCGCATGGCCGTGAGCTTCCAATAATTTCAGGATCATTTCCACAGGTCCCGGAATGTTCACTAGGTCCACCTGACTTTCTTTTTTTCAAAAAGAGAGGCCCGCTGAAAGCAGCAGACTGCGCCTTTTCGGTTGCATTTTTCAGTGTCTCCTAGTATAATATACTTTTTGAGAAAGGCAGTCAAACGAACCGGGCGCAAATCCGGTAAATCGGGTGCTTTTGCGCCGTTCCAACGTTACATCTGAGCCGATCGTCCGCCCAGCGGCTGTTTCGATATTTTGCGCGGCCCAAGGCTATAAAAAATGAAGTTACAGATTATAATACAATAAATGGCATCTGGCATCCAATTTGCAAGGAATTGCAGGAGAAGGAGCGAACTATTATGATGAATAATCCAAAGCCCATCAGCGCTTACATGGTTCCCGGCAAGCAGGTCCATCTGGTTGGAATCGGCGGGGTATCCATGTGTCCGCTGGCGGAGGTCCTGCGGGGTATGGGGCTTGTGGTGCACGGGTCCGATATCCGCGAGAGCGACGCGGTGAAGCATCTGAAATCTTTGGGTATCCACGTGGACATCGGACACAGCGCGGAGAATCTGGGGGACTGCGACTTTATCATCCGAACCGCCGCCGTCCACGACGACAACCCGGAAATTTCCGGTGCGGTGACCCGGGGCATCCCGGTCTATGAGCGGGCTCAGGCACTGGGAGCCATTATGCGCCACTATCCCAACGCTCTGTGTATCTCCGGCACCCACGGAAAAACCACCACTACTTCCATGTGTACCCACATCTTCATGGCGGCGGAGGCAGACCCTACAGTGATGATCGGCGGCACGCTGCCCCTGCTCCACTCCGGCTACCGGGTGGGGAAAGGCGACACGATTATCCTGGAGTCCTGCGAGTATTGTAACTCGTTTCTCTCGTTCTACCCCACGGTGGCGGTGATTCTGAACGTGGAAGCCGACCACCTGGACTTTTTCAAGGATCTTGAAGACATTGAGCATTCTTTCCGCCGGTTTGCGCAGCTGGTTCCGGATGGCGGCCGGGTGGTGGCCAACGCGGACAACGCCGGGGCCATGGCGGCGCTGAAAAATCTGGGCCGTCCCGTATTCACCTTCGGTCTGGAGCACGCCGCCCACTGCACCGCAGAAAACCTCCGGGAAGAGGACGGGAAGCAGGTCTTCGACGTGACGGTGTACGGCAAACCCTATGCCCACGTGATGCTGCCCATCCACGGCAGGCACAATGTCCTCAACGCTCTGGCGGCGGCCTCGGCAGCCTATGTTCTGGGGCTGCCCGGCTCCGCCGTGGAGCAGGGCCTGGCCGGATTCACCGGTGCGGGACGGCGGTTTGAGCGAAAAGGGACCTTCCACGGCGCGGACGTCTACGACGATTACGCCCACCACCCTGACGAGCTGCACGCCCTGCTGACCATGGCCAAGGAGCTTCCCTACAAACGGGTGGTACTTGCGTTTCAGCCCCACACCTATTCCCGGACCGCCAAGCTGTTTGACCGCTTCGTGGAAGAGCTGAAGCTGGCGGACGTGGCGGTTCTGGCGGAGATCTACGCCGCCCGGGAGACCAACACCATCGGCATCAGCTCCAATGACCTGTGCAAGCGGATTCCCGGCTCGGTCTACTGCTCCACGCTCGAACAGGTGACGGACCGGCTCCGGGCCATCGCGCAGCCGGGAGACTTGATTTTGACCGTGGGCGCGGGAGATATCTACCAGGCCGGCGAAAGCCTGGTGCAAGAGTAAAGAACGGCGCTTCACGCTGTTTCGCGCGCAGCTTCCAAATCAAGCGTCAGGAATACTACGCACCCCGCGCCGCAATGCGGCGCGGGGTGCGTACCAAAGAAAGGACAGACAGATATGACGATCACACCGCTGAGTCACAACACCCGCCCGGAGGGCGAGCTTTTACCGCAGGAGGCCGCATGCTTCCACCAGCTGGAGACGCTGGGCATCGGCTATGACCGGGTATCCAGCGAACCCGCCGACACGATGGAAAAATGTGCAGAGGTAAGCCGGGTTCTGGGCATGCCGATCTGCAAAAATCTGTTTTTGTGCAATCGGCAGAAGACACAGTTCTATCTGCTGGCCATGGGGCCGGACAAGCCCTTCCACACCAAGGACTTGAGCGCACAGATCGGCTCCGCCCGGCTGTCCTTTGCACCGGAGGAGCAGCTGTGGGAGCTGCTGCACTGCACGCCCGGTTCCGCCACGGTGCTGGGGCTGATGAACGACACCGATCACGCCGTCCGCCTTCTGATGGAGAGGGATATCTATGAGGCGGAATATTTCAGCTGCCACCCGTGCATTTGCACCAGTTCTTTAAAGATAAAAACCAGTGATATTTTAAATGTATTTTTGCCCTCCACCGGCCATGATGTGACGGTAATCGATCTGTAAAATCAGCGTTTCACGCATACATATAAGCCTGCCGAAACGGCAGGCTTATATCATCTGCTCAAGGGAAAATTTTTGGATCCTGCTCAGGCCCTCCGCGCTGCGGGTGGCCACACCGGCCACGTATCCCTGAAATGTGTCCACATAGTAAAAATATTCGCCGTATTGGAGGGGGGTCTCCCCTTCCATCATGGTGCTGACTCCCGCGCCGCTGCGCTTGAAGCGGGCCTCCCGCCGGACCCAGCTCTGAAAAAATGCCTTTTCGGAGGCCACATCCGCCAGCCGTTTCATGGTGCGCTCCGATACGGGCCTGATTTTTTCGATATCCACGCCCACCGGTTCGCTGGACAATCCAACCAGCACGGCACCGGGCGTATGACTCAGATTGAAGTGGACAGTTGGAAAGGAGGGAAAGCCGGGCTTTCCCTGAGCGGTCAGCGCGATTTCGGGAAGGTCCTTCCAGCGGTACTTTTCCCACAGCGCCCGGCGCAATATGGCATAGGCGCACAGCGGTTCCCGCCACTTGGCTGCGTCATGGACCTGGAGTATCCGCTCCCGCCGCTGCGGCGGCAGCATTTCCAGCAGCGCGTCGTTCTCCCGCTGAGACAGCGGACGATCCAGCAGCGCCGCCCAGAGCTCCACACCCATGCTTCCACCTCTTTCTCTCTTTCTTTAAGACTCTATTCTAGCCGGGAAATGCGAAACTGTAAAGGCAGGAGAGAAAAGTTTTCTTAAAATTCGAAAAAAAAGAGGAAATCGGATTCAAACGGGGTATAACTAAAAGAATGCGTTAGAGTATGCCGGTATGGCCCGGCGCGATTTTGGCAAGACTGACGGGGAGGAGGTATGTTTCGTTGCCATTTCCGCAGAATTTTCTGGACGAGCTGACTGCTCGCAGCGATATCGTGGATGTGGTTGGAAGCTATGTCCAATTGGCGAGAAAGGGTGCAAACTTTTTCGGTCTATGCCCGTTCCACAGTGAGAAAACCGGGTCTTTTTCCGTCTCCCCAGACAAGCAAATCTTCTATTGCTTTGGCTGTAAAAGGGGCGGCGGCGTCATTAACTTCATCATGGAGGAGGAAAACCTCTCCTTTCCGGACGCGGTGCGGTTCCTCGCAAAACGGGCCAACATGGAAGTCCCTGAGGAAGAGGGTGACCGGGAGGCAGGGCGCAGGCGCCAGCGCCTGCTGGACCTGAACAGGGACGCGGCCCGATTTTATTACCAGCTGCTTCAGCAGCCTGAGGGTCGGGCAGTACGGGATTATCTGGACCGGCGGCAGATCCGAAAGCCCACGGCGGTCGCCTTCGGACTGGGCGCGTCGCTGGACCAGTGGGACGCCCTCATCACCGCCATGACTCACCGGGGATATACGAAGTCGGAGTTGCTGACCGCGGGCCTGGCGGTCCAGAATAAGAACGGCGGCATCTACGACAAGTTCCGAAACCGCCTGATGTTCCCCGTCATCGATGTGCGGGGAGATGTGGTTGCTTTCGGCGGCCGGGTGTTGGACCACGCGGAGCCGAAGTACATGAACTCCTCCGAAACGCCGGTATACAGCAAGCGCCGCGAGCTATATGCGCTGAATCTGGCAAAGAAGTCCAAACGGTCCAACATCATTTTGTGTGAGGGAAACATCGACGTGGTAACCCTCCACCAGGCGGGGTTCGACAACGCGGTTGCCTCCATGGGCACGGCGCTGACTCAGGAACAGACCCGGCTTTTGAGCCGGTATACCAAGGAGCTGGTGCTCTGCTATGACAACGATAACGCCGGAAAGATTGCCACCGAGCGGGCCTTGCAGATTCTGAACAATTCGGAGTTTGCCGTCCGAGTCCTTCAGTTGCCCAATAAGAAGCTGGAAGACGGGACCATGGGGAAACAGGACGCGGACGACTTCATCAAGAATTTTGGCTCCGGAGCGTTTGAGCGGCTGCTCTCTGGGAGTGAGAACGGCATTGAGTTTCGGCTGGCCCAGACGTCCGGAAAGTATGATCTGACGGACGACCAACAGCGCTTAGGCTACGCCGAGGAGGTCAGTGAGCTGCTGGCGGGTCTGCAAAGTCCCGTGGAACGGGATATTTACTCGGTTCGGGCGGCGGAGGCGGCAAAACTGACGCCGGAGGCCATGAAGCTGGAGGTCCAACGGGCCTTCAAGCGCCGAATGGGTAAGGAAAAACGGGCGAGGGAGCGCCGGGACCTGAATCCGGCGGCGGAGCTCCAGCCAAAGGAGCGAACCATGCATTACACCAACGTCCGTTCCGCCATGGCGGAGGAGGGCATTTTGCGTCTGCTTCTGCTGGATGACAGCCTGTTCCCGGCAGAGCCGCCGCTCAGAGAGGATGAATTCTCCTCCCCGCTGCTTGGAAAGGTCTTTACGCTCTTATGGCGGCAGAGAGAGCAGCGGAGCGCTCCACAGCTCACCTCTCTTGCAGGGGAGCTGAGCGGCCAGGAAATGTGCCACATCACGAATCTCTGTCAGAAGCCGGAATCCGTTTCCAACGGACGGCAGGCACTGGCGGATTACATAGCGGTTGTCCGCCGGGAGGCGGAGAAACGGGCCGGCACGGGCACGGTGGACCCGCTGCTGGCAGTCACGGAGAAATTCAAAGATCAGAAAAAAAGCAACGGAGGAAAGCAACATGGCTAAGAAGAAAGAACTGGATCGGGAGGAATTGTTGGAGCAGCAGGCTAATGCCCTGCTTGCCGCCCAAGCGGAGGCCGAGGCGGAAAAAGCGGGAAAAACCGAAAAGAAAAGCGAGAAGATCGCCGAGGAGCCTGCCCCCATCATGACCGACGAGGAGGCAAAGAAAGCCGGCATCCTCCGGCTGGATGACAAGCAGGTAGCCACGCTGCCCGCCGCCGCGTGGCTGGCCAGCAACGAAAAGCTGCGGGAGCTGCTGTATAAGGCCCAGAAAAAGGGTAAGCTGGACTCCGGTGAGCTGGCGGAGTCTCTGGATAACCTCAACCTGGAGGGTGACCAGATGGATCAGCTCTATGATTCTCTGGAGGCCCTGAACATTGATATCAGCACCGACGAGGATATTCTTCCTGAGCTGCCCGACGACGGTCCTGCAGCAGAGGAGATCGCCGATGTGGAGGAAGAGGAGCTGGTGGACCCCAACTCCCTGGTGGGGAATTTTGCGATTGACGACCCTGTGCGGATGTATCTCAAGGAAATCGGCAAGGTGCCGCTGCTGTCCCCCGACGAGGAGATTGATCTGGCCCAGCGCATGGCTGCCGGCGAGGAAGCGGAGCAGAGGCAGAAGGAGTTGGCCCGCCAGCGGGCGGCAGGTGAGCCCGCGACCATCACACTGGAAGAGGAAGCGGCGATAAAGAAGGCCCTCCACAGCGGGGAGACCGCCAAGCAGAAGCTGGCGGAGGCAAACCTCCGTTTAGTTGTTTCCATCGCCAAGCGGTATGTGGGCCGAGGCATGCTGTTTCTTGACCTGATTCAGGAGGGCAACCTGGGGCTTATCAAGGCTGTGGAGAAGTTTGATTATACGAAGGGCTACAAGTTCTCCACCTATGCCACCTGGTGGATTCGTCAGGCCATTACCCGTGCCATCGCAGACCAGGCCCGAACCATCCGCATCCCCGTCCACATGGTGGAGACCATCAACAAGGTGATCCGGGTGAGCCGCCAGCTTTTACAGGAGCTGGGACATGACCCCAGCCCCTTGGAAATCGCCATTGAGATGAACGGCGGCACTGCGGCCTGGGAAAAGATCCGGGAGGATGAAAAAAAGCGGGCCATTGAACGCATCCGGGAGATTTTGAAGATTGCCCAGGAGCCGGTGTCTCTTGAGACCCCCATCGGTGAGGAGGAAGACAGCCATCTGGGCGACTTTATTCCCGACGAGGGCGCGTCGGAACCCTCCGAGGCTGCGTCCTATAAACTCCTGCGGGAACAGCTGATGGACGTACTGTCCACGTTGACCCCCAGAGAGGAGCAGGTCCTGAAGCTGCGCTTCGGCATTGAGGACGGCCGTGCCCGGACTCTGGAAGAGGTCGGAAAAGAGTTTAACGTCACACGTGAGCGAATTCGGCAGATTGAGGCAAAGGCTCTGAGAAAGCTGCGCCATCCCAGCCGAAGCAAGAAGCTGAAGGACTTTTTAAATTAGTGCTATAAGGGAAAAATTTTTTAGGGCAGGTTTTGTTCTGAAAGCCCTAAAATGCTCCCAGAAGACTGACTTTTCAAAAATGCCAGTTTTGTTCTGAACGACAAATGATGAGGGAGTAAAACATTCGGCAGGCACCCTCCCCCATTGGTTGGATAATGATTGTCGGCCGCCATAAAGAGAGCACGAATAAATCTCGTTCTTTGTTGCGCAGCGAGGTTCACAAAAGATAAGACCACGCGGTAACCCGCGTGGTCTTGTTTGTCTTTATTTCCGACCCCGGGTTTTCAGTCTCGCCATCGCCCGGGCCAGCGCGGCCTTTGAATTATAATATTCCACTACGCTTTGCTTATGGCGCAGACGCTCCTCGGCGCGCTCCCGTGCCGCGTCCGCTCGATTGATGTCGATCTCCTCAGGATGCTCGGCAGAGGAAATCAACACAACAGCGTACTCCGGCGTAATTTCGGCGAATCCTCCCGAGACGGCCGCCAGCTGCCACTGTCCGTTCACTTTGTATTTCAGTTCTCCGGGCTCTATGGCGGTCACCGTTGGCTCATGGCCGGCCAGAATGCCGTATTGTCCATCCTGAATCGGCAGAATCAGCCCTTCGGCCGGACCGATGTAAAACTGCCGGTCCACGGAGATAATCTCCAGATAAAAGGTCTTTCCCATGAAAAAGCCATCCTTCCTTCACGGCGGCGGGGGACCGTCAGACGGCGCCCAGTTTTTTCGCCTTTTCCGCCGCCTCGTCGATCGTGCCCACGTTGCTGAAGGCGGCCTCCGGATAGCGGTCAGTCTCGCCGCCTAAAATGGCCTCGAAGCTGCGCAGGGTGTCCTCCAGCTTTACATAGCAGCCCTTCAGTCCGGTAAAAGGCTCTGCTACAAAGAAGGGTTGGGACAAAAACTGTTGGACCCGGCGGGCCCGCTCCACGGTGAGACGGTCCTCTCCAGAGAGCTCCTCCATCCCCAGAATGGCGATGATGTCCTGCAGCTCGCTGTAGCGCTGCAAAAGCTCCTGAATGGCACGGGCGGTTTTATAGTGGCGCTCACCCACCACCTCGGGTTCCAGAATCCGGGAACTGGACTCCAGCGGGTCCACCGCCGGATAAATTCCCATCTCCACGATCTTCCGGGACAGCACCGTGGTGGCGTCCAGATGAGCAAAGGTGGTGGCGGGTGCGGGGTCCGTCAGATCGTCGGCAGGTACGTAGACAGCCTGGACCGAGGTAATGGCCCCGTCCTTTGTGGAGGTGATCCGCTCCTGCAGGGAGCCCATCTCATTGGCCAGCGTGGGCTGATAGCCAACGGCGGAGGGCATACGGCCCATCAGAGCCGAGACCTCGCTGCCAGCCTGCACATAGCGGAAGATATTGTCGATGAAGAGTAGCACATTCTGCTTATCGTGGTCGCGGAAGTACTCGGCCATGGTCAGGCCCGTGAGGGCCACCCGCATCCGCGCTCCGGGGGGCTCGTTCATCTGGCCGAATACCAAAGCGGTCTTGGAAAGGACGCCGGAGTTGGCCATCTCGTGCCACAGATCGCTGCCCTCCCGGGTGCGTTCTCCCACGCCGGTAAAGACGGAGTACCCGCCATGTTCCGTGGCAATGTTATGAATCAGCTCCTGAATCAACACGGTTTTTCCAACGCCTGCGCCGCCGAACAGACCGATCTTTCCGCCTCTTGCATAGGGGGCCAGCAGATCGATGACCTTGATCCCGGTCTCCTGAATATCCACCACGGGGCTTTGATCTTCGAACCGGGGAGGCTGGCGGTGAATGGGCCATTTTTCCTTTGTGGCCACTTCGCCCTTTTCATCAATGGGCTCACCCAACACGTTGAACATACGGCCAAGAACTTTTTCGCCCACCGGCACTGAAATTGGGCCGCCGGTGGAGATGGCTTCCATTCCCCGGCCAAGCCCCTCGCTGGGAGAGAGCATGATGCAGCGGACTGTGTTATTGCCCATGTGCTGGGCGACCTCCATCACAGCCCTCTCGCCGTTCAGAGAGACCCAAATCGCGTCTCGGATGAGCGGGAGCTTTCCCGTTGGAAACTCCACATCCACCACCGGTCCCATGACCTGAACGACGGTTCCCTTATTTTCAGACATAAGAATCACTCTTTCTTGACAAGTTCACGGACTCTTGCCGTTATTCCCTGCCAGCCTGCGCGCCGCTCACCACCTCGGTGATCTCCTGTGTGATGGCGGCCTGACGGGCGCGGTTATACTCCAAACTCAGCTGCCGCAGCAAATCTCCGGCATTCTTGGTAGAGGCGTCCATGGCGGACATCCTCGCTTGCTGCTCGGAGCAGAAGGACTCCACCAGCGTACTGAACATCATGCCGTTCACATAGTGGGGCACAAGAGCGGAGAGCACCGCAGTTTCAGAGGGAACGTAGTTCACCGTTCCTGCGCCCTTGTCCCGTGGCTTCCACGGAAACACATCCCGGTCCAGTGGCAGCAGCTTCACCTCGCGGGGCTCCAGCCTGAGCGGCGTCACCATTTCGGTGTAAATCACCCGCAGTTCGTCCAACCGCTCAAGACGGTACTCTTCCACCAAAAACCGGCCGATTTCACGGGCCCGGTGCATATTGGGATTTTGGGCGGTATACGCAAACTCCATCTCAAAAGGAACTTTTCGCTCCCGGCACCAGGCAACACCCACCTGTCCAACCAGAAACAGGCGGCAGCCCGGATGTTCCGCGGTGGCTTTCTCTGCCAACTTCAGCACATTGTGATTATAAGCTCCGGCCAGCCCCTTGTCGCCGGTGATCACCATATACCCGACCTTCCGCTCTTCTTCATGTACCTTGTGTCGCGTTTCCAGATAAAGATTCGGCATCTCCGGAGAGCGGTGGAGGATATCGGTAATGGTGGTTTCAATTTTTTCAAAATAGGGTTTCACGTCGTTCAGCTGCTTCCGGGCTTTGCGCAGGTTGTTGGAGGAGATCAGGTACATGGCGTTTGTGATCTTCCGGGTCTCCTGTACACTCCGAATATGGGTGCGGATCTCCTGGATGTTTTCCATGGGAGATCACCGCCCCTTCTCTTCCGCGGGCGATAGGACGCGGCGTTTATAAGCTTCCAGTTCTGTGCGGACAGTCTGCGCCGCAGCGTCCGAAATGGTCCCTGTTGTCTGAATTTCCGTCATGACATCCATATGAAGGGAGTCCATCTCGTCGGCAAAGCCCTGGATAAACTCCCTCACCCGCTCCAGGGGTACGTCGTCCACCAGACCGCCCGTTGCCACAAAGAGGATGACGGCCTGCCGGGACACTGGGAGGGGATGGTAGAGGGGTTGCCGGAGCAGTTCCATCATCCGCTTGCCGTGGTCCAGCAGCCGCTGCGTGGCCGGGTCCAGATCGGAGGCAAACTGGTTGAACACCTCCAGCTCCCGGAACCGGGCCAGATCAATTCGCAGGGTTCCGGCCGTCTTTTTAACGGCCTTCGTCTGCGCATCGCCGCCTACCCGGGAAACCGAGAGGCCCACGTTGACTGCAGGCCTTTGTCCGGAGAAAAACAGGCTGGTCTCCAGATAAATCTGGCCGTCGGTGATGGAAATCACATTGGTGGGAATATAGGCGGACACGTCGCCCGCCTGCGTCTCAACGATGGGCAGCGCAGTCATGGAGCCGCCGCCATACTTTTTTGTCAGGCGGCAGGCCCGCTCCAAAAGCCGGGAATGCAGGTAAAACACGTCGCCGGGATAAGCTTCGCGGCCGGGAGAGCGCTTTAAAAGCAGGGACAGTGTCCGATAAGCCACCGCGTGCTTGGACAGGTCGTCATAAACGATTAAAACATCTTTTCCATGCTCCATGAAGTACTCGCCCATGGCCGCGCCGGCATAGGGGGCAATATACTGCAGCGGCGCCGGATCGCCGGCCGTGGCGGCGACGATTACCGAGTAATCCATGGCCCCGAACTTTTCCAGGGTATTGCGCACCCGGGCCACACTGGACGCCTTTTGTCCAATGGCCACGTAGATGCACACCACGTTCTGCCCCTTCTGGTTGATAATTGCGTCCACCGCGATGGCGGTCTTCCCGGTTTGCCGGTCACCGATAATCAGTTCCCGTTGGCCGCGGCCGATGGGCACCATGGCGTCGATGGCCAGAATGCCGGTCTGAAGGGGCACCTTTACCGGCTCGCGGGTCACAACGCCACTGGCCTCGTGCTCAATGGGGCGGGTCTCGCTGGTTTCAACCGGCCCATGCCCGTCGATAGGACCGCCCAGCGCGTTCACCACTCGGCCCAGCATCGCGTCGCCCACGGGCACGTCGGTGGCGCGGCCAGTCCGTCGGACCGTGGAGCCCTCGCCCAAGCCGTCTTCCCGGCCCAGAAGCACGCAGCCCACACTGTCCCGTTCCAAATTCATCACCATGCCGCGCACGCCGGTCTCAAATTCCACCAGTTCACCGTAAACGGCGTTGTTCAGGCCGTAGACCGTGGCGATACCGTCACCCATGTCCAGAATGGTGCCTGTCTCACTGCGCAGGGTCCTGTTGTCAAAACCCGAGATTTCCTCGCGTAGAACGGAGATGATTTCATCCGATTCCATTTTCATATCATTCGCCTCTCTTGCAGCTGCCGTGCCAGGCTGCGGAGCCGGCCGCGGACGCTATGGTCATACGTGACCCCGTCGATCTTCAGGAGAAAGCCTCCCAAAAGGTCTGGGTCCGTCGTAATTTTCAAAAGAACCCGGTCCCGGTGGTGCAGTTTGCACAGGGCCGCTCTGATTTTCGTCTGCCGCGCCTCGTCCGGAACCCGAACGCACCGCATCTGACACACTGCGGTGTTATGTGTCTCCAGATCCAACGCCCGAAAAGCCTCCGCAATCTCGGGCAGGAGCTTCATGCGGCCCTTTCGCACCAGCAGGCGGTAAAAGTCCAGAAGCTGGGGAGTGTCTGAAAACAGGGGCAGGCGGGCAAGTACCCGTTCCTTTTCCCGCCAGTCAATGGTGGGGGCCTCCAGCGCCTCGCGGAGTGGAGCGCAGCCGCCGATAAACCGTGCGGCGTCCGCAAAACGCTCCGCGTCCGGGAAGAGATCATAGCAGGCTGCGGCATAGCGGCGGGCAAGCTCACTCATTCATGTCACCCGTTTCGGAGAGAAAAGCGTCCACCATAGCCAGATCGCTCTGGCCGTCCAGCTCCTTTTGCGCCACCTTGGCAGCGGCGAGCAAGGCAAGCTGGGCCACCTCTTTCCGGGCGCCCCGGAGCATACTTTCCCGCTCTGTCTCAAGCTGTTTCCGCGTTGTCTCCATCAGCTGCCGGGCATCGGCCTGCGCCGCATCCAGAGTGAGCTGATACTGCTGCTGCGCCTGCGCCTTTGTTCTCGTCAAAAGCTCCGCACTCTCCTGCCGAGCCTGTCCGAGCTGCTCGTCATACTGCCGGTACAGCTGCTCAGCCTGCTCTTTTTCCCGCGCAGCGCCGTCCAACTCGCTCTGGACCGCCTGCGCCCGCTGATCCAGAATGGCCGTGATCTTTCCAAACAGGAAGCGCCTGAGAAACAGCCAGAGCACCAATAGATTCAGAATCGTAAATACAATTGTGTAGGGGTTAAAGTCCAGCACAGGGATCGTCCCCTTTACTTCAGAATAATAATTGCCAGACCGATGACAAAGCCGTAGATCGCGGTAGCCTCGGCAAGCGCACATCCAAGCAGAAGGTTGCTTCGGATCTGGCCGGCGGCCTCCGGCTGACGGGCGATGGCCTCGGTGGCCTTGCCGGTGGCGATTCCAATGCCAACGCCGGCTCCAATTCCTGTTAATACTGCGACTGCTGCTCCAATTGCGACGGACATAATAAATTCCTCCTTAAAAAATCATGCTGAAATAAGTTAGATTTACGCTTCCTGCTCCAGTGCCTCTCCGGTAAAGAGGGCAGTGAGGAAGACAAACACAATGGTTTGAATGAGCCCGTCAAAAATATCAAAATAAAGGCTGAACGCCACTGGCACCGCGACGGGAACAAGCGCCTTGATAAGCTCCATGATCACAAAAGACCCCAGCACGTTGCCAAACAGCCGCATACAGAGCGACAGCGGACGGATTGCAATCTCCATCACATTGATGGGCACCAACAGGGGCAGGGGCTCGGCAAATTTATGAAACCCCCTGGAAACGCCCAAAAAGCGGAAGGAACTCCCATAGATCAAAAAGACGCTGGTTATGGCCAGAGCCGCGGTCACGCTCACATCCTTGGTGGGCGGCATGAACCCCAGAATACCGCTCAGATTGGCGCAGGCAATATACACCGCTACCGTACCCAGCCAAGGGGCAAAGGATCGCCAGTGCTGGCCGATGTTCTCCTTGGTAAACCCATTTAAAAAGCTCACCGCCGCTTCCAGCAGCGCCTGTACCCGCCCCGGCCGGTCCGGTTTCAGCCTCCGCGTGGCCAAAAGTACGGAGATCATGATGAGCGCCATCAGAAGCCAGCTCGTCAGAACCGAATCCGCCACCGGAATCCCGCCGAGCACCGGGATTGTAAAGGCGGTCCTATTTTGTAGTTCCACCGTAAGCGTATTTTGAATCCCAGACAAAACAAATATCACCTCCTGTATAATTCGACAAAAGCTCCCCTTTTTCGCGGTTATTGGGCAAAAAATCTCACCGTCTGTCGGGCGGTATCCGGCAAACGGCGGACATCGCAATACAACGTGTCTGTTGAATTCTGGTGCATATCCTCCGGATTACGCGTGTTCTGGCAGGCTCCTCCGTCCGACTCGGAATATCTGCCGCCATTCTTCGCCGCGCCTTTGCAACCCTTGCTTTTATTACAGAAGCACATTATAATAACTCTGGTGTAATTTGTAAAATGTATCTTTAGAATGCTTGCTATATCAAAATAGAATGGCCATTTATACAACCGAAAGGTGTTTTTCATGTCAGTCAACTATGATTATTACCGAATTTTTTATTTTGTTGCCAAAAGCAGAAGCTTTACCCGGGCTGCTGGAATTATGCTGAGCAGTCAGCCTAATATTACGCGTTCCATGAACAATCTGGAGCAGGAACTGGGCTGCCGGCTCTTTGTCCGCTCCAACCGGGGTGTCACGCTGACACCCGAGGGAAAAAAGCTGTTTACTCACGTATCTACGGCCTATGAGCAGTTGGAGGCAGGCGAAGCGGAACTGGCTAACGACAAGAGTCTGCAGAGCGGCACCGTCTCCATCGCCGCCAACGAGACGGCGCTCCACGGCATTCTTTTGTCCAAGCTCCGCCAGTTACACAAGGACTATCCCGGTATCCGCATCCGCATCGCCAACTATGCCACGCCGCAAGCCGTTCTGGCTCTCAAAAACGGCCTTTTGGAGCTGGCCGTGGTTACAACGCCGACCGGCGTGAGAAGACCCTTCCGGGAAATTCCGCTGAAGCCCTTCCGGGAGATCCTAGTGGGTGGACCGGACTTCTCCTTCTTAAAAGGAGAGACACTGTGCCTCAAGGACTTACAGAGCTATCCCCTGATCTGCCTCGCGGCGGACACCAAGACGTTTGAGTTCTATGACCGCCTCTTTCTGGAGCACGGACTCACGCTGCACCCGGATATGGAGACCGCCACCACCGACCAGGTACTGCCCCTGGTAAAAAGTGGCTTGGGCATCGGTTTTTTGCCAGAAAATCTCGCTGCGGAGGCGCTTGAGCGCAATGAGGTCTTTCAGATTCGTCTGGCCGAATCCATTCCGGAGCGGAATATCTGCCTGGTGAAGGATACGCTCCGCCCGCTCAGCATCGCGGCGAAGGAGTTGGAAAAGCTGCTGCGGCAGCCTTGATTTGGTGCGCGCATCATCAACTGGATTCATCTTAGAATTTTCTTCATAGAAGGCAAAAAGCACCCGGGCGCACGACGCGTCCGGGTGCTTTTTCAGAAATTGTGAAGCGGGATCTCAGTCCTCGAACATGGGAATCTCATCCTCTGCGCCAGAGGCAGCCGACGCGGGGACCAGTAACTCAGCAAATTCCTTGTAGGCCGCAAGACCGGTGCCCGCAGGAATCAACTTGCCGATAATGACGTTCTCTTTCAGACCCAGCAGGTGGTCAATCTTGCCCTTGATGGCGGCTTCGGTCAGAACCTTGGTAGTCTCCTGGAAGGAGGCGGCCGACAGGAAGGAATCGGTGGCCAGGGATGCCTTGGTAATGCCCATCAGCAGCTGCGTACCCTCCGCGTGGCGTAGAAGCTCGCCGTCCTCCCGGCGCTCTCCGGCAGCATTGCGGCGATCAATCTGCGTGTTGGCGTCGTCCAGATTCAGGACGTCCACCATGGAGCCGTCCAACAGTTTGGTGTCGCCGGCGTCCTCCAGACGGACCTTGCGCATCATCTGACGGACAATGATTTCGATATGCTTATCGTTGATATCCACGCCCTGCTGGCGATATACCCGCAGAACTTCCTGAATGAGGTAGTTATACACCGAGTCGCTGCCCCGCAGACGCAGAACCTCATGGGGATTCAGCGCACCGTAGGTAAGGGCGGTGCCCTGTACCACCCGGTCTCCGTCCTTTACGAGAAGGCCGGTATGGGGAACGGCATAAATCCGATTATCGCCGTCGTCGGCGGTAATGATGATATTCAGGAGGCTACCCTTTGTGGCTTCCTCAAACTTGACGACACCCGCAATCTCTGCCAGCTGGGCCATCCGCTTGGGCCTGCGGGCCTCAAACAGTTCCTCGACACGGGGAAGGCCCTGGGTAATGTCGCCGCCAGCCAGACCGCCGGTATGGAACGTACGCATGGTCAGCTGCGTACCGGGTTCGCCGATGGATTGGGCGGCGATAATGCCGACCGCCTCGCCGGGGCCCACGGGCTGAGACGTAGCCAGGTTCATACCGTAGCACTTCGCACACACGCCACTGTGGGCACGGCAGGTCAGGACGGTGCGGATCATGACGACGGGTTTGCTTCCCTCCACCGTCGGGTCGAAGGTGCAGGCGTCGCCCTCGCGATGGTTCTTCTGAACCCAGTGCCGGGTCTCCAACAGCTTCGCGTCGCTTTCTTCCATCATCTTCTCACTGGAGATTAGTTCCGCGCCCGTGTCCGCGTCGTAGACATTGCTCACCAGGAAACGGCCCCGCAGACGGTCAGAGAATTTCTCGATGACCTGTCCGTTCTCGCTGATCTCAGAGACTCGGATGCCGTGAGTGGCGCCGCAGTCCTGCTCGCGGATAATGACATCTTGAGAAACGTCCACCATACGGCGGGTCAGGTAACCGGAGTCGGCGGTACGCAGAGCGGTATCGGCCAGACCCTTTCGGGCGCCTCTGGAGGAAATGAAATACTCCAGAGCGGTCAGGCCCTCGCGGTAGTTTGCCTTAATGGGTATTTCAATGGTACGTCCGGCAGTGTTGGCGATCAGGCCGCGCATACCGGCCAGCTGACGAATCTGTTTCATGGAGCCGCGGGCGCCGGAGTCCGCCATCATGAAGATAGGATTATAGCGGTCCAGATTTTTCTGCAGAGCGTCGGAGACCTCGTTGGTGGTCTTTTCCCACTCGGCAACCACCTGCTTATAGCGCTCCTGATCAGTCATGAAGCCCATTTTGTACTGGCTCTCAATATCCAGAATCCGCTTTTCGGTTTGGGCGACCAGCTCGTACTTAATGGGAGGCACAGTCATGTCCGCGATGGACACAGTGATGGCGGCCTGCGTGGAGTACTTATAACCGGTGGCCTTGATTGCGTCCAGCACTTCGGCGGCTATGGTGAACCCGTGCTTATTGATGGTGCGGTCCACAATTTTGCCAAGCTCTTTCTTGCCGCACTGGAACGTGATCTCATAGTCCAGGGCCTTTGCGGGATCACTGCGATCCACAAAGCCCAGATCCTGAGGAATATTGCGGTTGAAGATGATACGGCCAGCAGTGGCCCGGATAATACCGGTATGCTCCACGCCGTCCAAAACTCGGGTGACACGCACCAGAATGGGGCAGTGGGGCCCAATGACACCGTTGTTATAGGCCATCAGGGCCTCGTTCTCGTTGGCGTACACATGGGTGGGCAGGAAGGTGGCCTCCTGCTTTCCAGCATCCTTAGCCGCTTTATTGGCGGCAAGGAATTCGTCGGCGTCCACTTCCGCGCCCACAAACAAGCCGGTCTCGCCGACGTTGTCCACATAGACGGTCTCCGCCCCGGTCTCGGCTTTGCCAATGCGCTCATAGGTCAGGTAGTAGGAACCCAGAACCATATCCTGCGTAGGAACGGTAACGGGACCGCCGTCCTGAGGCCTCAGGAGGTTGTTGGCGGAGAGCATCAGAATACGGGCCTCGGCCTGCGCCTCGGAGGACAAAGGCACATGGATAGCCATCTGGTCGCCGTCGAAGTCGGCGTTAAAGGCCGTACAGTTCAGGGGATGCAGTTTCAGGGCGCGGCCATCCACCAGCACCGGCTCGAAGGCCTGAATGCCCAGCCGGTGCAGCGTAGGCGCGCGGTTCAGCATGACGGGGTGGTCCTTGATAATGACATCCAGAGCGTCCCACACCTCGGCAGTGCCCTTGTCCACCATCTTCTTGGCGGACTTGATGTTGTTGGCGGTGCCGTCCTCCACCAGCTTCTTCATAATGAAGGGCCGGAACAGCTCCACAGCCATCTCCTTGGGCACGCCGCACTGATAGATCTTCAGCTCGGGGCCGACTACGATAACGCTTCGGCCGGAGTAGTCCACGCGCTTGCCCAAGAGGTTTTGGCGGAAGCGGCCCTGCTTGCCCTTCAGCAGATCGCTGAGGGATTTCAGCGCCCGGTTGTTGGCGCCGGTGACGGCGCGGCCCCGGCGGCCGTTGTCAATCAGGGCGTCCACGGCCTCTTGAAGCATCCGCTTTTCATTGCGGACGATGATATCGGGGGCGTTCAGCTGAATCAGCCGCTTGAGACGGTTGTTCCGGTTGATGACCCGGCGGTAGAGATCGTTCAGATCGGACGTTGCAAACCGGCCGCCGTCCAGCTGCACCATGGGGCGCAGCTCGGGCGGAATCACCGGCAGCACGTCGATGACCATCCACTCCGGTTTATTGTGAGAGATTCGGAAGGCGTCCACCACCTCCAGCCGCTTGACGATCCGGGCCTTTTTCTGCCCGGCGGCATCCTTCAGCTCGGTGTGAAGCTGCTGAGAGAGGGCTTCCAGATCCACGTCCTGAAGCAGCTTCTTCACGGCTTCCGCGCCCATTCCGGCCTGAAAGTCGTCCTCATACTTCTCCCGATAGTCCCGGTACTCTTTTTCGGAAAGGATCTGATCCTTCATCAACGGCGTCTCGCCGGGATCGGTGACAATATAGTTGGCAAAATACAGGACCTTCTCCAAAATCCGGGGACTGATATCCAGCAGCAGACCCATCCGAGAGGGGATGCCCTTAAAATACCAGATATGGGAAACGGGGGTGGCCAGTTCGATGTGGCCCATACGCTCGCGGCGCACCTTGGCCCGGGTGACCTCCACGCCGCAGCGGTCGCAGACCTTGCCCTTATAACGGATCTTCTTGTACTTGCCACAGTGGCACTCCCAGTCCTTAGTGGGCCCGAAAATCTTTTCGCAGAATAGACCGTCCCGCTCAGGCTTCAAAGTACGGTAGTTGATCGTCTCCGGCTTCTTGACTTCGCCGTAGGACCACTCCAGAATCTGCTCAGGAGAGGCCATGCCGATCTTAATGGCGTCAAAAGCAACATAGTTGCCGGTAGTAGTGTCAATCATATGGTTTCCTCCTATCATGATTCAGAATTTTGAGTTTTCTCCGTGTTGGTCTTTCTCAATTCCGAATCACTCGTCGTCAAAACCGGCGTCGTCTCCTCCGTCCAGACCGGCATCCGCGCCGGCGTCGTCGGGAGCGTCCTCGATGTCAAATCCGGACTCCTGGAACTCTGCCTCCTCCACCACGTTGTGGTGACGGTCATCCTCGGCGTCCATGCGGGCCAGATTGAAGGTATCCATGGCGTCCTCATCATCCCTCAGTTCGATCTGGTTGCCGTTTTCATCCAGCACCCGGATATCCAGGCACAGGGACTGCAGCTCCTTCACCAACACCTTGAAGGCCTCAGGCACGCCCGGCTCAGGTACGTTGTGGCCCTTGACAATGGCCTCGTAGGTTTTGACGCGGCCCGTCACATCGTCGGACTTGACGGTCAGCATCTCACGCAGGGTATACGCTGCGCCGTAAGCTTCCAGCGCCCACATTTCCATCTCGCCGAAGCGCTGGCCGCCAAACTGGGCCTTGCCGCCCAGAGGCTGCTGGGTCACCAGAGAATACGGGCCGGTGGACCGGGCATGGATCTTGTCATCCACCAGATGGTGGAGCTTGAGGAAGTAAACATAGCCGACGGTGACCTTGTTGTCGAAAGGCTCGCCGGTGCGGCCGTCATACAGCACGCTCTTGCCCTCGGGGTTCAGACCCGCCTGCTGAAGCATGTCGGCAATGTCCTTTTCGTTGGCTCCGTCAAAAATGGGGGTGGCCACCTTGCAGCCAAGGGCGTGTGCAGCATAGCCCAAATGGACCTCCAGCACCTGTCCGATGTTCATACGGGAAGGCACGCCCAAAGGATTCAGCACGATGTCCAGCGGCGTGCCGTCGGGCAGGAAGGGCATATCCTCCTGCGGCAAAACCCGGGAGACAACGCCCTTGTTACCGTGGCGGCCTGCCATCTTGTCGCCCACCTGAATCTTCCGGCGCTGGGCAATATAGACGCGGACCACCTGGTTCACGCCCGGCCCCAACTCGTCGCCGGCCTCGCGGGTGAACACCTTCGCGTCCACCACAATGCCGCTCTCGCCGTGAGGTACCTTCAGGGAGGTATCACGGACCTCACGGGCTTTCTCACCGAAGATGGCGCGCAGGAGTCGCTCCTCGGCGGTGAGATCGGTCTCGCCCTTGGGGGTGACCTTGCCCACCAGAATATCGCCTGCGTGGACCTCAGCGCCGATGCGGATAATGCCGCTCTCGTCCAGATCTTTCAGCGCGTCCTCGCCCACGTTGGGAATGTCGCGGGTGATCTCCTCGGGGCCAAGCTTCGTGTCCCGGGAGTCGAGCTCAAATTCTTCGATGTGGATGGAGGTGTACAGATCCTCGCGGACCAGCCGTTCATTCAAAAGAACGGCATCCTCGTAGTTGTAGCCCTCCCAGGTCATAAAGCCAACCAAAATATTCTGGCCCAGAGCGATCTCGCCCTGCTCGGTGGCGGGACCGTCGGCCAAGACGGTGGGATCCTGAGGTTTTCCGTCGGGGCCGATGCCCGCTCCGTGGACCCGCTCGCCCACCTCCACGATGGGCCGCTGGTTGATGCAGGTGGTGTGGTTGGACCGGAGGAACTTCACCAGCTTGTAATTCTTGGTCTCGCCGGAATCGTATTTCACGGCGACGTGGCGAGCGTCCATGGAGGTGACTACACCGTCGCCCTCGGCCAGCACCGCCACAGCGGAATCAATGCAGATCTTGTGCTCCATGCCGGTGCCGACGATAGGAGCGTGGGGCTTCAGCAGAGGCACGGCCTGACGCTGCATGTTGGCGCCCATCAGGGCGCGGTTCGCGTCGTCATTGGGCAGGAAGGGGATCATGGCCGTAGCGATGGAGACCATCATCCGGGGAGACACGTCGATATAGTCCACCCGCTCCTTGTCCACCTCCACGATCTCATCGCGGTGGCGGGCGGTGATACGGGAATTAATGAGGCAGCCGTTTTCGTCCAACGGTTCTGCGGCCTGACCGACGATATAGTTATCCTCTTCGTCGGCAGTCATATAGGTGATGTTCTCCGCCACGTGGAACGTCTTCTTGTTGATCGCGCGGTAAGGCGCTTCGATAAAGCCGTACTCGTTGATGCGGGCATAAGTCGCCAGATAGGAGATCAGGCCGATGTTGGGACCTTCGGGAGTCTCGATGGGACACATACGGCCATAGTGGCTGTAGTGGACGTCTCGGACCTCCATGTTGGCGCGCTCGCGACTCAGTCCGCCGGGGCCCAGTGCGGAAAGGCGCCGCTTGTGGGTCAGCTCGGCCAGAGGGTTTGTCTGGTCCATAAACTGGCTCAGGGGGCTGGAGCCGAAGAACTCCTTAATGGCGGCGGTGACGGGCCGGATGTTGATCAGGCTCTGAGGCGTGACGATATCCATGTCCTGAATGGTCATGCGCTCCCGAATCACCCGCTCCATACGGCTGAAGCCGATGCGGAACTGGTTTTGCAGTAGCTCACCCACGCACCGCAGACGCCGGTTGCCCAGATGATCGATGTCGTCTTTGTTGGATACATTCCGCGCGAGACCGTTCATATAATTAATGGAGGTGAGTATATCGTCGATAATGATGTGCTTAGGGACAAGCTCGTCCCTGTGCAAACGGATCTGATCTCTCAGCTCCTCACCGGAATACTGGCCCAGCAGCTCCTGAAGCACGTCATAGCGCACCCGCTCCTTGATCTTGCACTCAGCCAGGGGGTCAAAGTCCACAAAGTGGCTCAGGTCACACATCTTGTTGGAGATGATCTTCATGGGTTCGCCGTCCACGATGATGGTGACCTCACTGACGCCGCAGGCGTCCAGGCTCTTGGCCTCGTCGGCGGTGAGCAGGTGGCCGTCCTCAAATAAAATCTCGCCGGTGGAAGGATCGGCCACGGGCACAGCCAGCTTATAGCCGGTAATCCGGGGCCACAGACACAGCTTCTTATTGAATTTATACCGGCCCACGATGGACAGATCGTAGCGCCGGGGATCGAAGAACAGATTGTTCATCAAGGTTACGCAGGCTTCCACCGTAGGGGGTTCGCCGGGACGAAGCTTGCGGTAGATCTCCAGCATGGCATCCTCATAGGTCTTGCAGGGATCCTTTTCAAGGGTTGCCAGAATCCGGGGGTCGTCCCCGAACTGCCCGGTAATCTCCGCGTCGGTCTTCAGGCCCAGGGCACGCAGCAGGCAGGTGACGGGGAGCTTCCGGTTCTTGTCGATGCGGACCCAGAAGCACTCGTTGGCGTCCGTCTCATACTCCAACCATGCGCCGCGGTAAGGGATGACCGTGGCGGTGAGAATGGGGAGGTCGGTCTTCAGATCGATCTCCTTGCCGTAATAAACGCCGGGGGAACGGACAATCTGGGAGACCACAACTCGCTCGGCTCCGTTGATGACAAAGGTACCGGCATGGGTCATCAGTGGGAAATCCCCCATGAAGATCTCCTGTTCCTTGATTTCCTCCGTCTCCTTGTTGCGCAGACGCACCGTCACCTTCAGGGGTGCGGCGTACGTGGCGTCCCGCGCCTTGCACTCCTCCACGTCGTATTTGGGATCCTCGTCCATCTTATAATCAATGAATGTCAGCTCCAGATTCCCCTGGTAGTCGGCGATGGCGCCAACGTCTGCGAAGACCTCCCGCAAACCTTCGTCCCAGAACCACTGGTACGACTCCTTTTGGATCTCCAGCAGGTTCGGCATAGACATGACTTCTTCGTGCCGGGCAAAGTTCTTACGAAGGGTCTTTCCGTAGTACTTGTCTTTGGACATCTCTGATTCACGCAACCTTTCTGTCCGTCCCATCGGCCCTGTCCGGTCGGTAAAACGGATTGAACTGTGAGCAGGCGTTGAAATTTTAGGCACGCACGGGTGAGTTGTTAAAATTTATTCGCTTTGCTCTTGCTTTTTTATAGGAACTATGCTATCTTATTTACAGTAAGTGAGAATGGCGTGCTATTTTCTAATCGTCATAAGCAATTTATTATACCATTTTGTTTTCCGCCTGTCAAGGCGGTTTTCTTTTTTTATGCATTCTTTTTATCCAACGGCGATGGAAAAGAATGCGCATAACCCAAAAAATTGGCTCAGGTCCCAGAGGGATGCCCGCGCCAATTCTTTGGGTCGATTTTTATTAAACTTCCTTCTGGAAGGACGCTGTTTCAAAGGATCCGATCCCGTGGCACACGCTGCACACATCCGGTCTCTCCTCATAGGTCGCGCCGCAGAACATGCACCGGAATCCGTTCACGGTGACCGTCTTGGGCTGTGCCTCCGGCACCTCTGCCGCCGCGGACTTTCCGGGGGTGGCGCTCAGCTTCGCCAGTGCCGCCAGAAACGTATGCTCATGGTTGCACTCGATGTCGGCAACCCTCTCAAACAGCTCAGCAACATCAGAAAGGCCTTCTTCCCGGGCAGTCTTGGCAAAGCCGGGATATATGGAACTCCACTCCCCAAACTCGCCCTTCATGGACTCCATCAGATTCGACGTAGTCGCGGAAATTCCGCCATTCAGATGCTGATAGAACAGCTTCGCGTGAATGGTCTCGTTCTTCGCCATCCGCTCATATAGGTCCGCGATCTCATCCAGACCTTCCTGTCTGGCCTTCTCCGCGTAAAATGTGTAGCGATTCCGGGCCATGGACTCTCCCGTGAATGCGGCTTTCAGGTTTTTCTCTGTCTGTGTACCCTTAAATTCTATCTCGTTTTCCTCCTGTCTTATTTTCCCTTATTCTATTCACTTAATGGGTATGTGTCAGTGGCAAATCACACAGTCTGATATATCATTTCATAATCAGCGAAATGCCGCGCGGAAAGGGAGCGCCAAAGCGAGACTTGCAGGGCTCAGACTGTGACTCATTTTGCTCTACCCAAAAAATGGGCTGCCCTCCCGTTGGAAGGCAGCCCGCTTTTTCAGGAATATAGCTGCTCGTCGTCGTAATCGTCATACTCACTGCCAAACTTCTTATTCAGCCTCTTTTTCAGACCGCAACAACCCACGCTGAGATCGTGCCATCCGCCGATCAGCAGGCAGACGAACGCAGCCAGCGCCAGACTTGCTCCGACGATTTTCATAACCATACGGGCGGTTTTGCTCATATTGTATCCTCCTTTTACGGGGTGCTTTTCACAGTTCCACGGAGAAACCGTTCAGCTATTTTAGTATGATACACCCGACCGGAAAATATTACAAGGGGGTTTTCCGCAAAGACTCAGCAGCGCTTTGCGAGGTACTCCCGCCGGGTCTCCGGCGGCACCAGCTTCCCGCCGGTCGCCCACAGGATGTGAGCCGCGTTCTCCATTTTCTCCGCAAGACCGTGCTCCTCCAGATAAGCCCGCGCCACCGGAAATTGGGCCAATCCGCGATACCCGGCAAAAGCCGCGCAGGAGGACGGTTCGATGAAGACCTTCTCTGCGACGTGCAGCTCTCTCAGATCGTCGAACAGCCGTCCGTCCGCAACGGTGAACTCTCCGGAGAGCGTCCGTCCCATCACGTCGCATACAAGCCTGGACGGCCGTCCCACCGCGAGGCCGTCCGCCTCCGTGATACCGGAGAGGCCCGCGTCCTGTACACACACGCCGTCCTTTTCACCCGAGGCCAGTCCCAGCAGCATACAGGGACACTGGACCGGCTCCGCGAAGAATATGTGAACGCTCTCGCCGTACAGCAGCTTCAGCCCATAGGCAACTCCTCCGGGGGCTCCGCCCACGCCGCAGGGAATCGTGACGAACAGGGGGTGATCCATGTCCACCGCCACGTCCTGCGCTTTCAGCTGCTCCGCCAGACGGCGGCCCGCCACCGCATAGCCCAAGAACAAGTTTTTGGAGTGCTCGTCGTCCACAAAATAGCTCATGGGGTCCGCATCAGACAGCGCCCGTCCCTGCTCCACGGCCTTTCCGTAATCTCCGGCGTACTCCCGTACGTCCACGCCCTTTTGCCGCAGCAAGTCTTTTTTCCACTGCCGCGCGTCGGCGGACATGTGTACCACTGCTCGATAGCCCAGCGCGGCGGACATGATCCCGATGGAGAGGCCCAGATTTCCCGTGGACCCCACCTGCACCGTATATTTTGCGAAGAAGTCCCGGTGATCGGCAAGGCCCGCGTAATCTCCGTCCACACGCAGCAGCCCCGCTGAAAAAGCCAGATCTTCCGTGTGCTTCAACACCTCGTAGATGCCGCCTCTTGCCTTGACAGACCCGGCTACCGCCAGATCGCTGTCCATCTTCATAAACAGCCGTCCAGCGGGGATATGCTCCCGCCAGCCCATCCTTTCGCGCAGGGCGGGCAATTCTCTCAGCGGCGACTCGATCCGCCCGCCGTCCGCGGCCGTCTCCGGGAACAGCCGGCTCAGCAGCGGCGAAAAGCGGTCCAGCCGGTCCGCTGCGTCATCCACCTCCGCCGGGTGCACCGGAAGACCGTCCCGGACAGCCTCAAACGGCGCCTTTTGGGGATTAATCCAGCAGGTTTCCGCCGCCGCCATTACATCCCGCAGCACGGGATTCTCATTCCACGCAGCTCTCATGGGTTTCCCTCCTGTCAATCTTCAGTTGTCGGTCCACGCGTCTCTGCTTTTCGGTTATCGGATTCGAGACTCATTCATCGTCCTCTTTGCTGCGTAGCACAAATAAAAATTTCGCGATCAGTGGAATATACGTGGCCGCGAAAATCAGCCCCGCAATTTTAGCGGCGGGCTTTTTTTTTCGCGTTGGAACTGCCAGCCCCATCAGCACGCCCAAGGCGCACAGGCAGAACTTCAGCACCGCAATGTCTCTCCAATCACTGACTCGCAGATAGCGGTCAGCGGCGGAAAACAGTTTTTTCATAAGTCGGCCCCCCTACTCAATTTGATTTTCTTTTTGAAAGATCTATACTTAATTTTAATACAGCTCTCCGTTTAAAACAAGGGTTTTTAATTGGAATGCGCCTAGTGCCCCTCTGGATGCCGCTCATTAAGGGGCGACATCTGCTTTACAGAGCCAGAGGGCAGATTATCTTTGCACAGGCCGACGCACAAATCAAAGGCGCGCTGCATATGCGGCGCGCCTTTGACGTTTGAATATTCGGATGGTTCGGAAGGTACTCAGACCTCTGCGATCAACTCGACCTCCGCCAACAGGTTCTTGGGAAGCGTCTTTACCGCCACGCAGGACCTGGCGGGTTTCCCAGTAAAGTACTTGCCGTAGATCTCATTAAATGCGGCGAAATCACCCATGTCGGCGAGGAAGCAGGTGGTCTTCACCACGTGGGTAAAATCGGTGCCCGCGGCAGTCAGCAGAGCACTCAGGTTTTTCATAACCTGCTCGGTCTGGGCGTTGATATCCGTGCCAACAGCCGCGCCGGTACCGGGATCCAGCGCCACTTGACCGGAGGTAAAGAAGAATCCGTTTGAAATATAGCCCTGGGAATAGGGACCGATAGCGGCGGGGGCATTTTCTGTATGGATGACTTTCATACGAGAAGACTCCTTTCAATAATTGTGATTATTCTAATAGTACTTCATTCGAAGACAGATTTCAAGTCTTATGTGTTTTCTTTTGTGGGAACAGACCAGGCGGCATGGTCGGTATGGAGCAGGTGGTGGGATTTTTTGCCCAGCGGCTCTTTGAGATATTCGCTGTACAGCGCCTTGACGTCGGGATTCTCGTGCGAGAATCGAATCTTACTCTTGGCGTCCAGATCCCAAAGAAGTTCGCCCCGCTCCTCGGCCATTTCCACGCCGTCGTGGATGGGTTGTCCGCCGCCGCCGGCACAGCCGCCGGGACAGGCCATAACTTCCACAAAATCATAATCCACGGTACCGGCATCCAGTGCCTCCATCAGTGCTCGGGTGCTGGAGAGACCACTGACCACCGCCACCCGGACCGTTCCCGCACCGGGGATGGCGAAGGAGGACTCTTTCCATGGGTTGTCTCCCCGGACAGCGGCAAAAGCATCCGGCTTTGGATTCTTGCTGGTAACGAGATAGTAGGCGGAGCGGAGCGCCGCGTCCATCACGCCGCCGGAGGCGCCGAAGATCACTGCTGCGCCGGTGCCGGAACCCAGGGGACTGTCAAAGGGTTCCTCCGGCAGGTCGGTGGGGACGATGGAGTCACTGCGCAGAAGGCGCACCATTTCGCGGGTGGTCAGTACAGCATCCACATCCGGATCGCCGCAGGCATCTTTCATGGTGGGAAGCTCGCACTCAGCCTTTTTAGCGGAACAGGGCATAATGGACACTACGAACATCTTGTGCGGGTCGATGCCCTGCTTCTCCGCGAAGTAGCTCTTGGCGATCGCACCGAACATCTGCTGGGGGGATTTGGCGGAGGAGAGACGCTCCGTATAGGTCGGGAACTGGGACTTTACAAATCGGACCCAGCCAGGGCAGCAGGAGGTGAACATGGGCCAGCGGTATTTGCTTCGGTGGGTGAACCGCTCCAAAAACTCGCTGCCCTCCTCCATAATGGTGAGGTCGGCGGTGAAGTTTGTGTCAAAGATGTAATCGAAGCCCATGCGGCGCAGAGCGGCCACCATGCGCCCGGCGGTGGCAAATTTGGGAGAGAGGCTGAACGCCTCCGCCCAGGCCACCCGTACGGCGGGGGCCACTTGAATCACCGTTGTGATCTCCGGGTCCGCCAGTGCACGCAGGACCTTGTTGCTGTCGTCCCGGACGGTGAGGGCGCCGGTGGGACAGTGGGTAACGCATTGGCCGCAGAAGGTGCAGTCTGTGTTTTTCAGCAGACGGTTAAAGCTGACGTCCACCGTGGTGCGGGAGCCGGTCCCCGCCACATCCCAGATGTGCATGCCCTGTATCTTGTCGCAGACCTGGACGCAGCGCATACACTTGATGCACTTGCTGGCCTCCCGGACTACCGGAGCCTCCAAATCCACCCGGGACTTTTCCGGCTGAAGCCGATAGGGCTGGTAGTGGATGTTCAGATCGTGGGACAAAGTCTGCAGGGCGCAGTTTCCGCTGCGGATGCAGGTGGTACAGGTGGAGTTGTGCTCCGAGAGAATGAGGCGCAGGTTCGTTCGGCGAGCGGAGCGGACACGGGGGCTGTTGGTCTTGATGACCATGCCCTCCTCCACCTGGGTATTGCAGGCGGGAATCAGCCGCTGGGTTCCCTCCAGCTCCACCACGCAGACGCGGCAAGCGGCGATCTCGTTGATGTCCTTCAAAAAGCACAGGTGGGGGATGGGGATACCCGCGTGCTGCGCGGCGCTTAGAATCGTGGAGCCCTCAGGAACAGAGAGGGCTTTGCCGTTTATTTCGATATTTACCATTTTTCCACACGTCCTCCCTTGAAGTTTCCATATCCGAAGTGATCGCAGCGCAGACACCGGGAGGACTCTTTCTGGGCTTCCTCGTCGGTGAAGCCGCACTCAATGCACTGGAAATCGCCTGTGCGCTCGCCGGCATCCCGCTCACTGGTATTGATGCGGCCCCGGGGGCGCAGGTCGGAGAGATCCGGCGTCGGAATCTGGACATCCGTCACGATCTCATGGTTAAAGCCCAGATACTCGTCAATGTTGGCTGCGGCCACCTTGCCCGCGGCAATGGCGCGAATGACGGTGGCGGGGCCGGTGACGCAGTCCCCTCCTGCGAATATGCCCTCCACATCCGGCAGCTGCGTGCTGGCGTTGGCCAGCACAGTGCCGCCGCGCTGAATTTTTACGCCGCTTTGCTCAAAGCCATGAGTCTCAATGCCCTGCCCGATGGCGACGATGATGACGTCAGCGGGAATGCGCCTGGATTCCACGGCGGCGTTGTTGGGCCGGGGGCGGCCCATGGCGTCCACTTCACCGATGATCTGAGGTTTTGTCCAAAGAGCGGTCACATGGCCGTCCTCGCTGGACTCAATCTTCAGTGGGGCCTCCAGTGTCAAAACCTCCGCGCCCTCGGCAATGGCGCCCTCAATTTCCTCCGGCTGGGCGGTCATATCCGCCTGACGGCGGCGGTATACGCAGGAGACCTTTTTAGCCCCCAGGCGGATGGCAGAGCGGGTCACGTCCATGGCCACGTTGCCGCCGCCGATCACCACGACGTTCATGCCGGTAAAGTCAGGCAGCTCGCCGTCTCCGATGTGGCGAAGCATCTCCACTGCAGAGACCACGCCGTGGCTGTCTTCCCCGGGAATACCCGTCTTTTTGTCGGTGTGGGCGCCCACGGAGAGGTACAGGCAGTCAAACTGCTTTCTGAGATCGTCCAGCGAGGGCTCGGTACCCACGTCTACCCCCGCATGGACCTCTATGCCCAGAGACAGGATGGAGGCGATCTCCGCGTCCAGCTTCTCCCGGGGAAAGCGGTAGCTGGGGATGCCGTAGCGCAGCATTCCGCCCAGCAGCTTCTGCTTTTCAAACACGGTTACCTTGTGACCCATCAACGACAGGTAATAAGCTGCGGAGAGTCCGCCGGGGCCGCCGCCCACCACGGCCACGGTCTTGCCTGTGGCGGGTGCACAGGAAGGCTGAGGCACGTCTCCCGCGTGGTCCACTGCATATCGCTTCAGTCCGCGGATATTCAGCGGGTCATCCACCATGTTCCGGCGGCACCGGGCCTCACAGGGGTGCTCGCAGATGTACGCGCAGGCGGTTGGGAAGGGATTGTCCTTTCGGATGAGCTTTACTGCATCGTCGTACCGTCCGGAGTTGATCAGGGCGATGTAGCCAGGAATATCCACCCCCGCAGGACACAGTGCCACACAAGGCACCGGGTTTTTCAAACTGCCCAGGCACCGGTGACGGAGGATGTGCTCCTCGTAGTCGTCCTGAAAGCCTTTCAGTCCCAACAGGACAAGCTGTGCTGCGTTGATGCCGATGGCACAGTCGGCAGTGTCCACGATGGCCTGAGCCGTTATCTCAATGCGGTGAATGGTGCGCAACTCTGCCTCTCCGTCCAGAACCGCCTGCAGCATATTGGACAGCTGTCCCAGTCCGATGCGGCAGGGGACGCATTTACCGCAGGTCTGCGCGTGGCAGAGATTCAAAAAATTCAGCGCCATGTCGATGGGGCATAGACCCGGGGGGCTGGCCGCGATGCGCCGCTCCACGCCGCGGTAAAGCTGATCAACTACGGCCTGAGCCTGGCTGGGGGTTTTGATATCAAGTCTGCTCATGATTTCGATCACTCCTTCTTTTCAATTCAGGCAATTTTCTTTGTCAGCTTCCTTTACCGACGTTTGTTTTCTGATTCTATTTTGAGAACCGGCGCTTTCGCGGCGGAATTCAAACATTTCCTAGCTTGCGGGGAAAAATTGCGAACGCCAGAATCGCTGGAAAACGACTGCGCCGGTGGATACCGCCTGCGTCGAAATTTAATTTTATGTCAGTTTACTCTTTTCTGTCAGAAGAAACAACTGTTTTGATAAAATTTCGCCAAAAAAAGCCGTCTATACTGGTGTAAAGTTTGACAAATAGAGGAAATGCGCGTATAACGAATGCAGTAAAAAGGACGTGGGCGGGTGACTAGCCACCGGCTGCGAAATGGAGGATTATATGAGTGAACTGATCGAATTTTTGCGGACGGAAGGTGTGGATGAAAGTCTTTTGAACGCGGCGGAAGATTGGCGGACAAAGCAAGCCCCCGCGCGGGACACCGTTGCCCACCGGGTTCCCAGGCCCCGCTATCCTTACTATGGGAGGGACGTGTGGGAGGAGGCGATCTCCGCCCTTTTGAGCGGAGAGCATCTGCTGTTGGTGGGTCCCAAGGCCACCGGCAAGAACGATCTGGCGGAAAACCTCTCCGCTCTGTTTGGCCGTCCCCAGTGGGACGTGTCGTTCTATATCAATACCGACGCCGCCTCACTGATCGGCACGGACACCCTCACCGGAGGCGAAGTCTCCCTGCGCCATGGACCCATCGCCCGCTGCGCGCTGGAGGGAGGGTTCGGCGTTCTGGATGAGATCAACATGGCGAAAAACGAGTCTTTGGCTGTACTCCATGCCACGCTGGACTTTCGCCGCTGCATTGACGTACCGGGTTACGACCGCATTCCGCTGTCGGACGCAACCCGCTTTATCGCCACCATGAACTACGGCTACGCGGGGACCCGGGACCTGAACGAGGCGCTGGCCTCCCGCTTCTTGGTCATCGACATGCCGCCCATTTCGGAGGAAAATCTTATGAAGCTGCTGCACCGCGAATTTCCGGAGCTGAAGGAGGCTTATGCCCGGCAGTTCATGAGTCTGTTCACCGATATCCGCAAAAAGTGCGACAGCGCGGAAATCTCTACCAAGGCATTGGACCTGCGGGGCCTTCTGGCCTCCATCCGCCTGATGCGCCAGGGACTTCCCGGAGTCCGGGCGCTGGAGCTTGGCATCGTGAACAAGTGCTTCGACGATTTTGAGCGCCAGTTGGTGGAAGATGTGGTCCGGGGCCGCATCCCGGAGGACCTGACGGGCCGGGAAGCCTTTGAACACTGATGGAAATTCAGGAATATGAAAAGCGACGGGCGAGAAATCAGGTTTGGACCGCGGCGGAGGAATATGAGTTCGAACCGAGTCTGAAGACCTACGATGCCGGGGGCCGGGCAGACCTGTACTGGAATACGGTCGTGGGCTGCGTCCGACGGAATTGGGGCGGGGCGTTGGAGCCGCTGTTCACCTCCTTTGAGCAGTCTGTGGACTGCCAGCTCTATGAGCAGCTGACATGGCTGGGGCTTGAAAGCGCAGCCTTTCAGCGGGAGAAGGACCGCCGTCCCGCGCTAAGCGCCCTGCGGCGGGGATATGCGCGCCGCACGCTGGAGGAATTTGCGCGATTTCCCTCCGACCGGCCCGTCCACCTTCTCACCGCCGGCCGCTGTCGGGAGATTCTGGGGCGGGACCCGGAACTGAAGAGCCGTGACCGGGAGATTCTGGCCGCGCTGGACCTGACCGGCGATCTGGACGGGGACGCCCTGGCGGAGCGGCTTCGAAGAGTCCTGACGGCCTATTTCGGCTATGTCCCCGGTGACCCCGCCCGCTCCAAAGCTGCGGATGGGTCGGATGTCAGGAAGAAACGCCGCATTTTTGGGAGCCAACGGGGAAACCGGGTTCATCTGCCCGCCGTCCGTGGCTTTGGATACGGCTTTGGCGAACACAGCCGGGACCTCACCGGCGGAGGCGGTCCCGCCCCTCAGCGTCGGCTGGGGGACATGTCCGTCACCCAGAGCGCGGAGGCTCTGCGAGTCTATATCGCCAGCTATTTCGGAACACCCCTGTACCCGAAGGAGCAGGTGGAAAAGCTGGAGCGCGACCTGTGCGTGGGGGACCATAAAAACTGCAAGCTGTACTACGCCCGGGGCGGGGACGATCTGGACAAAAGCGCCCGCGGTTATGCGGGCGCTCAGCGCCGGGCCGCCCTGAAGCAGATGGTGAAAAACAAAGCGGCCTATGACGCAAATCTGACCTGTAACCGAACCAGCATTGCCCGGCTTACCGCCCGTATCCGCAACGCCATGCTGGCTCATTTACAGCCCACGGTGGTGCGGACTTCGGCGGGGATTTTGGACGCAGCCCGGGTCTGGCGGGCCGCGGCACTGGACGACGACAAGGTCTTTAACCGCACACTTCGGGGCGACTTCGGCGATCTGTGCGTGGATATTCTGCTGGACAGCTCCACCTCTCAGACTCTGCGTCAGGAGACGGTTTCCGCCCAGGGGTATATGATCGCCGAGAGTCTCACCCGCTGCGGCATCCCCGTGCGGGTGACGGCGTTTTGTTCTCTCAGCGGGTACACGGTCATGACCCGGTTCCGGGACTATCGGGAGACGGATCGGAACGAGAACATTTTCCACTATTTCACCACCGGCTGCAACAGGGACGGCCTGGCCGTCCGCGCTTTGGGACGGGAACTGGAGGGCGCGCCCTGCGAGCACCGGCTGGTCATTATACTGTCCGACGCGAAACCCAACGACGTCATTAAGGTCTCCCGCGACGGAAGCTATCTCGACTATGCGGAGCGGACCGGCATATTGGACACCGCCCGGGAGGTCCGCGGCATCATCCGTACCGGCACGGCGGTGATCTGCGTCTTTACCGGGGAGGACGAGGATCTGAGCGCGGCACGGACCATCTACGGGCGTAATTTCACCCGCATCCGTCGGCTGGATCAGTTTGCAGATACAGTTGGCAGTCTGATCCAGAATCAGATCCGAAATCTATGAGGCTCTCCCCGCCTGGAGGCGGGGAGAGGAGGAACCGCCGCTATGAAGCGGCGGTTCCTTTTCAAAAAAATGGTAAAACTGGGAAAAGACAGTGGACGTCGGCCCAAAACCATGATAAAATCACACCGGCGATGTGACGCGATTTGCCGGCAGTCATATTTTTGCTCCGCCGGTAAATACTGTATATGTGTATGCGCGAAGGAGGGAGACGCCATGAACGGACCATATCTGCGGCCGCTGCCGAAAAACAAGTTCTGGAGAGGCGTCTATTTGATGGCACGGCGGTATCTACGGCATAACGTGAACATCCAGAGCGCGGCGCTGGCGTTTTACCTGCTGTTTGCGATCTTTCCCATGCTGATTTTCATCAGCTCCCTGCTGGGTCTGCTGCATTTGGACGTGGCGGAGATTCTGGCGGACCTGGGGCAGATTTTGCCGAAGGTTGCTGTGAATTTCGTTGGAATGTATCTGGTTCACGTGGGGGCCAATTCCAACGTGCGCCTTTTGATGTTTGGTCTGGTGTTCTCCATTTACTTTCCCATGAGGGCAGCGAATACCCTGATGCGCTCCGTGCGCACAGCATACCATCTGGGCCCGCCCCGGCACGCGGCGGCACACCTAATCCGGACACTGGCTTATACGGTGCTTCTGCTTTCAACATTGGTGCTGACACTGACGCTGATGAGCGTCAGCAACACGTTCCTCCAGTATGCGGTGGAGCATTTTTATCTGCCCTCCTTCGTGGCGGAGCTATGGGCCAGGCTGCGTTTTCCGCTGGCTGCGGTGACTGCCTGCTTCGCGCTGCTGGCGCTGTATGCCATTACTCAGGATACCCGCCAGCCCTGGCGAAATCTGCTCCCCGGTGTGTTGGCATCTCTTGCAGCATGGATGGTGCTGTCGTGGATCTACGCCATCTATATGGAGAACATCGCGAATTATTCCCTGCTGTACGGCTCCATCGGCACGGCGATGGCCCTGCTGGTGTGGATGTATATGAGCGCGACGGCGCTCATCATGGGGGCGGAGCTGAACGGGACCCTGATTTCCCTGCGCAGGGAGGGAAAAGGTGACTTTTAAGTGAAATGGAGGCTGATAAAAATGGATTATGAGGAAAAATTCAAGGAATACGCCGCTCTGCTGATTTGGGTGGGGCTGAACGTACAAAGAGGCCAGACGCTGGTGATCTCTTCCCCGGTGGAATGCGCCTGGTTTGCCCGGATGTGTGGCGCCGAAGCCTATGACGCGGGCTGCCGTGAGGTGGTGATGAACTGGGGCGACGATGCGCTGAGCCGGATGAAGTACCTCCGGGCAGAGGAGGATGTGTTTGACAGCGTTCCCCTGTGGCGGCGGCACTTTTATAATGACTATGCGCTGGAGGGCGCGGCCTATCTAGCCATCTCGGCCAGCAATCCGGAAAACCTGAATGGTGTGGACTCCGGGCGCATTGTTCGGACACAGCAGGCCAGCGGCAAGGCTCTGCGGGAATTCGACCGCCTCCAGATGTGCAGCGGATTCCCCTGGTGCATCGCCTCCATCCCCATTCCCTCCTGGGCGAAGCGGGTATTCCCGGACGTGAGTGAGAACGAGGCTATGGAAAAGCTGTGGGACGCTATTTTTGCCGCCGTCCGCATCAGCGGAGACGGCAACGCCGTTGCGAAGTGGCGGCGCCATATCGAGACGTTGGCTCAGCGTAAGGAAAAGCTGAATCAGCTGAATTTCAAATTCCTTCATTACACAAATTCTCTTGGCACCGACCTGACTGTAGAGCTTCCGGAGGACCACATCTGGGAGGCTGGAGACGATGTGACGCTGAAGGGCCAAGCCTATATTGCCAACATCCCCACGGAGGAGCTGTTCACTTCCCCGCTGAAAACCGGGGTCAACGGCGTGGTATACGCCGCCATGCCTCTGGTAAACGACGGCAACATCATCAACAAATTTCATTTTGTCGTCAGGGACGGCAAGATCGTAGAGGCCCGCGCGGAAAAGGGAGAGGAGACGCTGAAATCTGCCATCTCCGTGGACGAGGGCGCATCCTACTTCGGGGAGGTGGCGCTGGTGCCCTATGACAGCCCGATCTCCAACCAGAAAATTCTTTACTACAACACACTGTTCGACGAGAACGCCGCCTGCCACATCGCCTTCGGCGAGGCATATCCCTGTCTGAAGGGCGGCCAGCAAATGAGCCGGGACGAGTTGAAAAAGAGAGGTCTGAACTACTCCATCACCCATGTGGATTTCATGGTGGGGACGCAGGATCTATCCATCGTGGGGACTACACACGACGGGGAGAAGATCCCCGTGTTCGTGAACGGAAACTTCGCCATCTGAGAGAGGACTGTAAAAAGCAATGCCGTATCAAAAGAGAGAGACCGACGAACATGTTTTGATTGTCGAGGGCGCGGTGGTGACTGGAGACGTGACGCTGAGTAAAGGCGTCAACGTCTGGTACTACGCCGTGCTTCGGGGCGACTGGGGCCATATCGAGGTGGGTGAGAACACCAATATCCAGGACCATTGTCTTCTCCACGAGGGGACCGTTGTGGGCCGTGGCTGCACCGTCGGCCACGGGGCCATTCTCCACGGCTGCACCGTGGGGGACAATACGCTGGTGGGCATGGGCTCCGTGGTTTTAAACGGAGCAAGGATCGGAAACGACTGCATCGTGGGCGCCGGGGCGCTGGTCACTGGAAAGCTGGACGCGCCGGACGGCTCCATGATTCTGGGCAGCCCCGCCAGGGTGGTCCGACCTTTGACGCCGTCTGAGATCGAAAGCAACCGGGCGGAGGCGGGGGCGTACCTGGAGGCGGCGGAGAGCTACCGCCGGAGCTGATGTAGCGGATCGTTCCGGCGTTTTTTGCCGTGATGGCGGCAAGTGCTTCTGCCAAGCGCGCGGCTATTCCTCGCAAAGGAGAAATTAATGGAATTTGATAAAAAGACGGTGCGGACCGTGGCGCTGGCGGCATTTGCCGTGCTGGCGGGGTATTGGTGCCTGCAAAACCTGTCACCAATCGAAAAAGCGTTAAAAGCGCTGATGGGGCTGGTGTCCCCGTTCCTGCTGGGCTGCGCCATCGCGTTCATCCTGAATGTACCTATGCGGGCCGTGGAGCGGCATCTGGGCGATGGCGGGAAACATATGGATAGATTTCGTCGCCCGCTGGCCTTTGTGCTGACACTGGCGCTGGTGGCGGGAGTACTGGCGCTGGCAAGCCTTATCATCGTTCCCAATCTGGGGGACGCTGTGTCCTCCGTCATCCAGCAGGCGCAGAGCTTTCTCACGCGGCTTCCGGCGACTCTGGCAGAGCTGGAGGCCAGGCTGCCGGAACTCCAGGCGGTCATGGCGGGTTTGGAGATCGATTGGGCGACCCTGTCCAGCAAGGCGCTGGAACAGCTTCAGAATCTTGGCAGAAGCCTGGTGGGAGTCGGCGTGGGCGGCGTTCTCAGCGGCGTGAGTATCTTGGGCAGTGTGGTCAGCGGCGTCAGCACGTTTCTGATCGGGCTGGTGTTTGCCATCTACCTTCTGTTCCAAAAGGAACAGCTGGGCCGGCAGACCCGCCAGTGTCTATATGCGCTGCTTCCTGAAAAGACGGCGGACCGGGTGCTGGAAATCGCAACCCTCTCCAACCGTACGTTTTCACACTTCCTCTCCGGCCAATGCCTGGAGGCGGTGATTCTGGGAAGTATGTTCGCCGTATCCATGGCGATTTTCCGAATGCACTATGCGCTTTTGGTGGGCGTTACGATCTCGCTGACAGCCTTGATTCCTGTTATAGGGGCGTTCATCGGCTGCGGGGTTGGCGTGCTGCTGATTTTGATGGTGGATCCGGTTCAGGCGCTGCTGTTCATCGTTTTGTTCCTTGTCCTTCAGCAGATTGAGGGAAATTTGATTTATCCCCGTGTGGTGGGGTCCTCCGTGGGACTGCCCGCCATTTGGGTGCTGGCCGCAGTCATTCTGGGCGGAAAGCTCATGGGGATCAGCGGAATGCTTGTGTTCATTCCGCTGTGTTCGGTTTTGTACGCGCTGTTTAAGCAACATGTGAAGGACCGCCTTGCACAGAAGAAAATTTCACCCGCAAAACTGGATCCGGATAGCTCACCGCCCCGCGAGGCCGCGAAAAAGCGTCCGCCTGCGGCCGGAGACGGAAAAAGCTCAGGCGCTTGACCGGCAACGTTAGGAATTCGGGTATTGACGTCACTCACTTGCAGATGGAACGGTAAAACTCCTTCGCCTTTTGCAGTTCGTCCGCGTTGGGATGTCCCTTGGCGATGCCGCCCACCAGCTTGAATGGGCCGAAGGTGTCGTAGCCTCTGCATCCATACTCCCCCAGTATGTTGGCACGCTTGGCGACCACGGCCTCAACAATGGCCTTGGTATAGTTGCCTCGTTTGGAGCCACAGGTATAGACGAAAAACACATTCTTGCCCTCAGGAAGGTATCGCGCAAAGCTTACCACGCTATCGTGAAACTTGCCGTAATAGATGCCGGAGGCAAAGCCCACGGCATCGTACTGTTCCAGATGCGCTGCCGCGTGGGAGGTCACGTCGAAAAGATCGACATCCTTCTCCTCGGCCATGGCCTCCAGAACTTTCAGCGTGTTCCCGTGGTGGCGGGAGTAATAGCAAATCGCAGTTTTCATGATAGCAGCACCTCATTTATAAGTTTGTAATGATTTCAGGTTCGGCGTCTTTTAGCGCCTGATCGATTAACTCCAATGAAATCTGAAATGCCCGAATGCGGCGAATCGTCAGCGTGTGCTGGGATTTCCCCGGCGTCAGCTTCAATACCGCCTTTTCGCACTTGCTGAGTGTGGAAGCAATGGAATGCTTGGCTTCCAACAGCTCCCCTGTGGTATAATTACTCATATCTTTCTCCCTTTGTCGTCGGTTTACCAGCGTCAGATACTGCCACATGGTGCGTCTATCGATTGGTTTCCTATCACGATTCTATCCCCTGCCGCTCCTGCCGTCAATGATGGCAAACAACAAAGTAATTCCGTGGATATTTCCACGCTTTCTCCGACAGCGGTCAATGTAAATAAAAAAGATAGCAATTCCTTTTGGCTTTTGTGTAGAAATGTGTTATAATAAAATGTTTCAAGATGTGTCCCGCAAAAGCCAAGCTGAAAATAGACCCTTGAGAGAGCGGGAGTGGATGAAGAGTCACACAAAATGGAAATATACTTTGGTAACAGGACTTTGTATCACCCTGGTATCAGAAATTTATTGGAACCTTTTTAACAATGGTCTCCGCGTTTCAATGTCTGTGGCGCTGCTGCCGATCCTGCTTTTAACGCTTGACCTGGATTTGGGCACGCTTTGGATCGGATTTACTTCCGGTATCATGATTTTCCTGTTTCGTGGAATCCTGGCCTGGATGGGCCAGGATTCGCTGACGCACGCGTTCCTGACCGCGCTGCCAGGCGGACTGTACTATGTGTTTTATAGCCTGCTCTTTTATCTTGCCATACGCAATAGGCATACCGTGAAATTTTCCCGCCTGATCATCAGCGTACTTTGCTGCGATTTCATTTCAAATTGGATGGAGAGCCTTTTGCGCAGCGGCGGGTTTCCCAGCCAGTCCCATTCGCTGGAATTGCTGGCGATCGCGGTTGTGCGCACCACGCTGGTCGGCTTCACGTTTGTATTGATTGATCGCTATCATTCCCTTCTGGCCAGAAAAGAGCATGAACAGCGATACCAGCGGCTTTTTCTGATGACTGCGGAACTGAAAAACGAGATCTACTTCATGAAAAAGAACTCCGAAGAAATTGAGCAGATCATGGGCAACGCATATCGGCTGTATGAATCCTTGTCGGACAGGCAGATCGAACCGCAGATCCTGGACTGCGCTCTGGCGATTGCAAGAGATGTGCATGAGATCAAAAAGGACTATCTTGGAATCATCATGGGACTGGAGCGGGAGATCAATAACGAGTATCCGGAAACGGAAATGAAGTTCAGCGATCTTCTCACCATCCTGAAGGAGGTCACCTATTCTCAGATCGATGCCAAGCATCTGTCCATATTTCTGGACTTTCAGTGTCAGGATGACTTTATGACGCAGGCACATTATTCTCTGATGCTGATATTAAAGAATCTTGTGAACAATGCGGTGGAAGCGATTGAATTTGAACGCAGAAAGGGCCGTATCAAAATTACCGGACACAAGGCCCAAGCCGACTATATGCTCAGCGTCTGTGATGATGGGCCGGGAATATCGGAGAAAAACCTTCCCAGGGTTTTTCAGCACGGATTCTCCACCAAGTTTGACCAGACAACGGGGAATATTTATCGCGGTGTTGGCTTATCCGGAGTGAAAAGTGTTGTGGAAGAACGGTTCCATGGAACAATTTCCGTTACGTCACAGCCAAATGTAAAAACAGAATTTCAGATCCGGATTCCCGCCAGCTCTCTGGAGGAAGAAGCATGAAGATTTATGTCATAGAAGACGACCATGCTGTCATCGATGTCTTAGAGGACCTGATTGAACAGCAAAAGTTGGGGAGTATCTGCGGAGATTCAGGAGGAAAAGAGCCGGATGAGCAAAGCGTCCTATCGGCCAGGCCGGATATTGTGCTGATTGATTTCCTGATGCCAAAAAAGGACGGTATTCAAATTGTACAGTCCCTTAAGCTCTTGGGGTGCGGCGCAAAATTTGTGATGATCTCTCAGGTTTCCGACAAAACCCTGATCGGTAAGGCGTATCACGCAGGCGTGGACTTTTTCATCAGTAAACCGATTAACGCCATTGAAGTGAAGTCTGTCATCCGTGCTGTTATAAATCAGATTCAGAACGAACGTACAATCGCAAGTATTCGCAGCCTGTTCGGGGAAAACGTTCCCACCGATGTGCGTAAGGAGGATGCGTTTTTGAAAAGAGCCAAGCTGGCAATGAACCAGCTTGGAATGTCAGGAGAAAAGGGCTGCATTGACATCCTGAAAATCTGTGAGTATATGCACGACAATAAGCTCTCCATTTATCATGTAAACTTCGGGCAGATTTGTGCCTCTCTGAGTGCGGCTCCGCAGAGCATGGAGCAGCGAATCCGCAGGGCGATCGCGAAAGGAATGCGGAACCTTGCTCAGCTTGGAATTGAAGATTACATGAACGAAACATTTGTGGAGTACTCGGGGAGTTTGTTCTCGTTTGAAGAGGTCAAGGCCGAGATGGATTATATCCGCAGGAAGCAGAAGAGGGGCGGAAAAGTCAGTGTCAAAGGCTTTATCGGCGGACTTCTCATTCTTTCGGAGCAGGATGAATTTTCGCTGTGAGGCCGAGCAGGTGCGACCGGAGGAAAACCTTAAAAGGAAGCCTTTGTGCAGACAGGAAAACTGTCTGCGCAAAGGCTTTTCTTATTTGCTTGAAGACGGTTCTGCAAACGGTATGAATAACAAAGCACAGGCCGAAGTCATATCGTTCGGCCTGTGCTTTAAAATGAGAAGAGTTTTGCAGGAGAGGTTAAAGATGTCTGTCCCTTAGAAAGTCTTTCTATAAATACTGGAAGTCGGATTTTTTCCTCTTAGTGGAGGACATTCATAAAGACCGTCAGAATCCCGCTGTTAAACATGTCAATAAACAGACTTCCCACCAGCGGCACGATGAAATACGCGCGGGGACACGGTCCGTATTTATCGGCCAGAACGCCCATGTTTGCCATGGCGTTGGGAGTGGCGCCCATACCGAAGCCGCAGAATGCAGTGGTCATGGCCGCGGCTTCGTAATCTCTGCCCATAATATTGAACACAGCAAAATTGGCGTAGAGCCCCATCCAAACGGTTTGTACCAGTAAAATCACGATCATGGGAACCGCCAGGGCAGCCAGCTGCCACAGCTGCAGGCCCATCAGCGCCATTGCCAAGAACAGCTGCAAGGAGAGATTGCCCAAAGAGTCGATCTCGGGCATGGGGACATCTTTCTTCATGCCGTCAAAACTGTTGCGGATTACAACGGCGATCAGCATTGCACCGATATAACCGGGAACGGTGAAATTCCAGCTTTTAAAAAGAGTGACCAACAGAGTTCCGACTCCGATTGCTACGGCAATGAACAAAGCGGCGTTGACAAACCGCTGCGGGTCAATGGTGGCTGCCTTCTCGGCCTGCTGGTCAAAGATGTGTTCTTCCTTTGCGGTGCTGTGCAGCTGCAGCTTCATGATTCTGCGTCGCGCAATGGGGCCGCCCATCACACCGCCCGCAACCAAGCCGTACGTTGCCGCCGCGATGGCCACGGTCGTAGCGCCTGTCACTCCGAAGCTGTCTTCCAGCAAGGGGCCAAATGCACCGGAGGTACCATGACCGCCCACCAGAGGGATAGAGCCCATGCAAAGACCAAGCTTGGGATCCAGGCCGAAGACGCTGGCCATGCCGCTGCCAATCAAATCCTGTGAGATGACCATGACAATTGCAAGCCCCAAAAATAGCAGAACCTGAATGCCTCCTTTTTTCAGCAAGCTGAAGCAGGCGGTGAAACCGACCGTGCAGAAGAAGATGGTCATGAATATGGTTTGGAGCGTGTTATCGAAAGAAATTTCAGCTACGCCGGTGGAATGCAGGATCAGATTCATAATGGAAAAAATGAGGCCGCCTACTACGGGAGCGGGGATGCAGTATTTGTTCAGAACGGGCACTTTGAGAATTAGAAACCGCCCGAGGCAGTAGACCAAGGCCGCCACGGCCCCGGCTTGGAACATATCCAGTTTAATTGCTGTCATTGCTTCTCCTCCTATGTAGTTCCTTGTTAGAATGTAAACAAAGAATATATTGTAGTAGACAAAATAATACAAAAAAGTACAATTATTATCTAAAATTTTTATATTGAATGACAACAACTACGTCATTGAGCGGAGCAGCTCTCATCTGACCTCCATATTTACTCCATAAAAAAGCAGAGAGCTGAAAACAAAAGTTTCAAGCTCTCTGTACAGAATTCGTCTGTTTAAATATCATAATTTTCAATAGGGATGGGACCTCTGACGATATTTTTCTCGATCCTGAGATTTCCGTCCGGGTCTGCCCGGATTCTCCAACTCACCAACATGATTTCGCCACCGGCTATTTCAATTCCCGTAATCCCCTTTGTGTGAATGCAGCAGCCTGTGTTAAAATACGGAAGTTCGTCCTTTTCTGAAAATTTCGGCCGATGCGTGTGCCCGCAGATAATCATTTTATGATGCTTTGCGATCCACTTCCTGTACTTAACTTCAATTTTCGACCTTTTGTAAAGGTTTTTTGCCGGACTAGCCGGATTTTGAAATCCGACCACATGCATGAACCTCCAAAAATACCGCATTAGCGCCATAGAGACCACCCAGAGCTGATCATTCATGAAATCGCCCTGGTGCCCGTGTACAATCAGTATTTCCTGCCCGGTATCCCTGCTCTTTAATACCAGTGCCTCATATGGGACCAAGCCCCTCAGAAATTCCTGCGTATCCTGACTGTATTCATCATAGTAGCAATAGTAATTTTTTTGGACAAAGGATTTTGAACGCAGATAAATGTTGTGATTACCGTAGAGCAAAACCAACCTACCTGCATCATAGTATTTCTTGATGGACATAAAAACGTCGGAATGCGCCAGTCGTATGGTTTTAAAATCGGAATATTCCCACAATTCATCCCCGTCTCCGGCCTCAACGTATCGGTATCCATTCTCATAGTAGTATTCAAGGGCGTGCAGCAGGACACTTTGGTTTCTGGTAAATTCATCGGAAGCACTGTCGTCGCCCCGATGGGAATCACTGAAAATTATATACTTAGACTTTGCGTCAAAGTATTCAACTTTCGCTTTTCGGTATGCAGATGTCAGTCTTTTATCTGTGAACATTTTTACTCCACGATTCCATATGATGTAGATTCAGATGATGGATTAGGCCTTTTCAAATAGAAGTTACGCAGTTGGTTAAGATTATGTAAATTTGACCTGCCCTCTGAATCCGTCCACCACGTAAGTTAGTTATCACCCCGAAATCTTAAACGCATATTTCATGTACTTCATTATGATCTGTTCCTCTGTAAACCGTTTCTTCATTTTACCACGTCCCTTTTTGTATTTATCATACAGGGACTAACTTTGTGAATGGTACGGTTTTTCGTGTTCAGATCAAATTGACCATCAAGCTGCGAATAAAGCTACAGGCAACAAGCTTTAGTATTCCCAAAATATTTCGCTGTCAGTCATTTAAGACGTGTACTTTTGCACATATCCGCATAAAAACTCTTCGGTCGTAAAATCTTAAACTGCAAGTTCATTTCTGCGAAAAAGTGTGGCCATGAGCGGCTAGGAAAACCGGAGAGAAGGCTGATGCTGCGGATTATCAATGATGAAAGCGCAATCGCAAACGCGCTACCGCTGAGCAGCTTTCTCTTCGGCATCGGATTGCGTCGCCAAAACAAAGAAAACGCCTTCCGATCGCTTAGAAGACTTAATTCTATCATAAATCAAGATTTGGATATTTTAGTAATCTGACCTTCATAGCGCTTCTCCATATATTCAACTATGGCTGCGCAAACTCCAACAGGAGCAGGGCAAACTGAAGCACAAAGCCCGGTCAAAGGCGCAGCGCGAGGCTGAGGAAACGCGCCAGTTTGAGCGCAAGCATCAAAAGCGCAAAGAGAAGCACAGGGGGCGTTGATGCCTCCTGTGCTTCTCTCAGTTTTCTCAAACAATACTTCTCTGAATGTTGATGTTCAGGCTCTGAATCAGTGACTGCAGCTCAGACGCAGACGCTGCACACTGCTTGATGTCTTTACCTGCAAATGCGGTGGCATCCTCCGCAGTTATGGTGTATTCCTGCCGACCGACGTCGGTCGTGTATCTCCATGTCACGTATCCGAGGTTGTCGATGGCTGCCAGCATCTCATAGGAATCCGCCGCCATAATCTCACGCGCGGCGCTTTCGTTTTCCGCAGAGATATGGGTTTCAAAATCGAACGTCCAGCCGTAGAGCTCCGCAGACGTCTGCAGCTCGTTGGTATACGGCCCGATTTGGTCGGAAATCCCAAAAATAGATGCAACCTTCCCGTTTGATGGCATATCGCCGACATACGGATTCTTTGCCGCATACAGCTCATCTGTCGTGCGGCTGATCGCAACGCCGTTCTCCCAGAGGATCAGACTGCCGCAGCGCACCATGCCGACTGAATCGCTCTGCGCCGTATACTGCTCGTCTATGGCACGGCTGAACTTTCTCGCATCCGACATATAGATTTCATAATGCAGGCGGGTGTCGCTCCTAAGGCATCCGTGAGCGCGACCGATGCCGGGCTCCTCATCAAACGGGCCAATCGCAATACGCCTCTTTCTCACCATCCTGCCATTCAGCAGTCCCATCTATATTTTCTCAGATCGACGTGGCCGTCGTCTTTCAGCTCCACGCCTTCCGCCCGAAGCAGTTCCCCCTGCTCCGGCCAGCCCGGAGCTACCCGCCCCGCGTGATTGACCACGCGCTGGCAGGGATAGTCTCCATAAACCTCCGCATGGCTCAGAATCTTGCCCACGAGGCGGGAATTCTTTTCCCTCCCGATGAGCCGTGCGATCTGTCCATAAGTCGCCACTTTCCCCTTTGGAATTTCCGCGACGACGGATAGCACCTCATAGGCGAGATCGTCGTCGGAGATATGGCCGCCGCGGTTTCGCTTTTCATGATAAAAAGAATCGTCAAAATTCATGCTCTCACCGATCACTCATTTTGCGGTATTTCCTTTTTTCGTTGGCTAGCAACCGATCGTCATAAATACCGCCGACGATCTTCCCTCTGTAATGAAGGATGTACTCTCCCATCATAGCGCGGCAGGTAATATCGTTTAAATCGGAGAATTGCTCCAGAATAAAATTCTGGTATTCTTTGCTGGAAGCCATGGTTCATCACCTTTCTGCTTTCAGTTTCAGCGCTTCCGCCAGCGTCACAAATTTCTTCTCCAACAAAATCATCTCATTGGAGATCGCCCCGTTATAGAACAGAGCAAAATTTGTCCAAGCCGTTGGCGCCGACTGTTCAGATTTGGGATATCCAGTGTTTTAAAGATGGTTATCATCGGCATGGGCGCGTCGATATACAACTGCCAGCTTGCCGCCCGAATGGTATTCATCGGATCGATTTCTTTCATTTTTATACAGGGGGCATTAACGCTCCCTGTGCTTCTTTTGTCTCTGCTTGTTTCACAGCCAAACGGCCCAGTCTCCATACTGGAAGGTTCCGCTTCCGTGGCGCAGTTTGCCCTCGGAATCGAGCTCCAGGAACGCGTCTCGCATACGCTCAAGGATTTCCGGCTGAATATCCAGTGTGTGATGCGCCGGAAACACACGCTTCACGGGCAGAGCCGCGATCTTCTCAAGCGACCTGAGATACGCCTTCGGGTCGGTGGATGGATAGTAGGCAAATAGGGTGTCCTTGTAGACAAGGTCACCGGTAAACAGATACCCGCGTTCCGGCTCCCAGAAGCACAGATGACCGGGAGAATGCCCCGGCGTATGCAGTGCTGTGATCTCCCGCCCGCCGAGGGCGATGGCGTCACCGCCCAGCAGCACCCGCGTGGGCGTCCCCTGAAAAAATTGGTAGGTACCCACATCATAGCCCTCCGGAAGGTCGCAGCGGTCAACGACCATGCCGCGAATGGTGTCGATGCTCAGGGGGAATCCGCCGGAAAGCCAGTCCAGTTCCGCTTCGTGAGCGTAGAAATCCGGGTAGTATTGATGTCCGCCGACATGATCCCAGTGGATATGCGTGGCAATCGCCGTCACGGGCTTGTCCGTGAGCTTTTTTACTTCTTCTGAAATGTCGCAGATGCCGAGCCCGGTATCGATCAGCAGCGCACGGTTCCTTCCCTCCAGCAGATAGCAGTGCGTCTCCTCCCAGTGGCGGTATTCGCTGATGATATGTGTGTTCGAATCAATTTGTTCGACTGTAAACCATGGTTTCATATCAATTCTTCTTTCCTATGAGAATCGGTGTGACAGTTATCCGTTCAGCAGCACAAGGTCGATGCCTGCCATGACCACCGCCGCCATAATGAGCGGCACCATACCGTCGATGAATCCCGCCGTCGCTGAAAGCTTGTAGTACAGCATATAGCAGATCAGGCTGATCACCGCACCTACGGCAATGAGCGCCGCAAATGTGATTGCGATTCTGTGACTAAATGCGCCGCCGCCGAACAGGGCACTCGCCTCAGACAGTGCCAGCATCGCCCAGCCGACAATCAGGAAAAGTTCCGTCGTCACCGGGCGGTGCAGCAGGAACCTGGTAGCCGCCAGCAAAACCACATACGCAAGGACACCGCCCCAGAGAACCCAGCCGGACGGAAACAGGCCCGGATAGGCCGCCACCACGCCAAGCCCTTTGGCCGCAAAGACCACCGCCGCAATGCCTGCGGCGAAGGCCGGAATCAGCAGCCAGCCAGTCTTCATGCCCTTGATGGGATTCACCGGCTTGAATGCCAGCAGCCACCACGCCAGATAAAATGCACAGCAGACAACCAGCAGCAGATTGGCGAGGAAAATTTGTCTTGTCTGAAAATTAAAATCATGCCACATGGGCATCATCCCTTTCCGGTTTACACAATCCCCTTGTACTCTGGGCACTGATACCGCGGCTTACCGACGCTGGCTTTCCCGTACTCGATGGCGGAGACCGGGCAGCCGCAGATGCAAGCCATGCAGTGGGTACAGCGGCCGCTCCAAGCGGGCTTTCCGCCGCGCAGCTCGATATTGTTCAGCACGCAGCTCTCCGCGCACTTGCCACAGCCGACGCAAGCGTCGGAAACGGTGAACTTATCTGCCTTGACGATGAAGCGATAAAAAGCAACGTTGATGACACCGGATTTCAGCCGGTCAACGTTCCCTGCCTTGGGCACCGAAAAATCACGGTCTTCCCGGATGCAGGCGATCCCGCTCTCCAGAGAGCGCGCGGCGGCATCCACGATCCTGATCGCCTCGGCCTGTTCCGGTGCGTCATACAAAGCAATATAGTTTTCCGGCATGACCACCGGGAGCGTTCCTTTATATTGAAGTTCCTTCTCTTTGCAAAGTGCCTGATTGAACGCAGCCGCGTTTCCGGTCTCGTCGCCGCAGGTCATGACGAAATACGCCTCCCGGCTGCCGGAAAAGCTGCCGGAGCGAATGAAGTACGCAAAGATATGGGGGACCTGCCAGGCGTAGGTGGGAGAGACGAATACCCATGGCCGGTCCGACCGAAGCTCCGCCGCAATGCCGTCCCGGATGAAATGGAACGAGTCCGTGAGTTTGTCTCCGAGATGACCGGCGAGTATCTGCGCGCAATATCGGCTGTTGCCAGTGCCGGTAAAGTAGACGATCATAGTTGCCTCCTCAGATAATGATCCCGTCGCAGTGATCGATTTCATGCTGGATGATCTGCGCCGTGAAGCCGGTAAAGGTCTTAAGCCGAATCTGAAAATCCCGATTCTGATACTGCATCTTAATAGACTTCCATCGCTTTGTCTTTCGGGTGCCGTCAAGGGACAAACAGCCCTCTTCCGCCTCGTAAAGCCCGGACTTTTTAATAATCTCGGGGTTGAACATCTCCATGTATTTACCATCGTTATCGAAGGCGATGATGCGTTTCTTCACGCCGATCATATTGGCCGCCATACCCACGCAGCCGTCCTTGTGAGCTTTCAGTGTTTCCAGCAGATCGTCGGCAACAGGCAAATCTGCCGGTGTCGCCGGTTCCGCCCGCATTGAAAGGAACACGGTATCCCTCGTAATCTCCCGAACCATAGCGCTGAGCCTCCCGGATTTTAATTTTATGATAACATAATTCAATTATAAATCGCCTTCCGGCATTTGTACAGGCGTCGGATGGATGACTGCTGTGCTCAGCACAGTTGAAACCCTTGCCCTGATCGAATCCCGACGCGCGCATGAGCGCCGCCCTTGAAAGACGTCCCAGCGCATAGCATCCTACGGGGTTCTGCGCGTTGGCACTTTTTTAATTCAGACGAAATTTGTCCGCAATTTGGATCTCAGGGCCTTGAAATGCCGAAAGCTGGTAAATTTCAGAATTGAATTTCATATTTTTCTGCGGTATGTTAATGGTATGATTTAGATAGGTCCGGGGTGTTCTGTTTTTTTAGATTTGTTGAGGAGGAATTTGATGTCGTTCTACATCAGTGCCAGTCAGGTCCCTCGCTCCGTACCGGAACCGCAGAAGTTTATTCCCTTTCTCTGGAATGGGCCCGAATTCTCCCTGCAGCACCGGATTTTTCCATCGGAACACGAACTTGGCCAGCTGATTATGGACTCTTTTGAAATCTCCAACTCAAGTGGTGCCACCATGTCCTACCCCATTCTGCCTTTCGGCGGGCTTCGGGCTGTCTTTTTGTTTAGTAGGGGGCTTACCCGCGCGGAACTGTGTGGCCCCACCACCTTGCTGAAGAAACTGTCTCTTCCACCCCAGTCCAGCGCTTTTTGTATGCGTTTCTATCCCGGAAGTATGCGGTACTTTAGTCCGCTGTCCGCCTGTGAGTTAGCCGGACAATCGCAGCCCCTGTCCCAGTATCTCTCCCACTCAGACAATCTTTCCTCCGCCATGCGGCGGGGTGAGTCGTTCCATGCCCGGAACGTCCTGTTGGTCCGCACACTGTGCGCGGGAGGGGCCGCGCGCTTTCAGCCATTTCCCCTGATCGGCCAATCGGTCGGGTTCATCTCGGAGCACAGGGGTATCGTCAAGGTCTCCCAAATTGCCGCAGAAATGGGATGCAGTGAGCGCTACCTCAACCGAATGTTCCAGGAGCATATCGGCATTTCCGCCAAGCTTTTTTGTGAACAGATCCAGCTTCAATTTTCCTTGTATCTTATCGTGGCTACCAAGCCGAAAGTCTTGACGGCCACCGCCGAGCGCTGCGGCTATTTCGACCAGACCCACATGAACCGTTCTTTCCGTAAGTTTCTGGACTGCACCGCAGGCGATATGCGCGCCACCAGAAACGACTTCATTAATCTACAGGGTGCTGCCGACCTCATCTGAGCGCGGATAACCTTTATGATTCTTGCTATTTCTGCGCTCTAAATTTCGTTTGTGAACTCCATTAAATTTCTTTTAGGAGGTATTACTCATGAGTATGACAAAACTGTTCAGCCCCGGTCCCGTTATGGTAAAGGATAATGTCCGCCGCGCCCTGCTGCACTATGACATCTGTCACCGCAGCCACGAGTTCGAAGAGATGTTTCAGGACACCCAGTCCAAGATTCTGAAGCTGTTCAACGCAGACGATTCTTACTACAGTTTAATCGTCTCCGGTTCCGGTACGTCTTCCAACGAAACGGTGCTCTCCTCCATTTTCAAGCCCGGTGAAGAGGTCTTGCTGATTCGCAACGGCGTATTCGGCGAGCGGTTGCTGGAAATTATCAATAAATACAACATTACCCTTGTGGATCTGTCTTTTCCCTGGGCCACCATGCCGGATCTCGCTGTGGTGGAGCAAGCGCTGAAAGATCATCCCAGCGTGAAAGTCGTGGCCATGGTCTTCCACGAGACCTCTACCGGCATGATCAACCCCGTCTCTAAAGTGGGCGCCTTGTGTGACAAATACGGCAAGATTTTTTCCGTGGACTGCGTCTCGGCAGCCGGCGGCCAAAACATCGATGTGGTGCAAAATCACATCTCCATCTGCACATCCGTTGGCGGTAAGTGCATCGGTGCATTTCCCGGCGCTGCCTATATCTGCGCCAAGAAGTCCCTGCTGGACAGCCTGACTGCTGACCAGTGCAAGAACGTGTACCTGAGCCTCTACAAGCACTATCAGAGTTCCGTTGCTTCCCATCAGACCCCCAATACGCCCAATGTCAACCTGTTCTGGCCTTTGAATGTTGCCCTGACCAACATCCTCGAGGATGAGAGTCTGGCAGGCCGCATCGCCCGGTACCAGCGCTGTGCCTCAATCATCCGTGAGGGTGTGCTATCCATGGGCTGCCGTCTGCTGCTGAATGACAACATGTCCAACACCGTCACCTCTGTCTATTTGCCCGCCGGAATCGATGCTCAGACTTTTTTGGACGAGATGACCAAGCGGGGATACACGTTCTACATCGGCAAGGGCGACTACGGCAAAAACGGTATGATCCAGATTGCCAACATGGGCGAAATCTATGAGCAGGACTGCTATAACATGTTGGAGGTCTTCCAGGTTGTGCTGAATCGGCTCAGTAAATAAAACGGCTTTTCCTTTACTTATTTAATCTTTGCGGAAAGCGCTGGACGGTGGAAGCTTCTGCTTCCACCGTCCTCTGTCTGATTTCCTCTTTTACGCTTGATCTCCTATGTATTGGTATGCGGGTAATGTTCTTCCTCGAATAGAAGTTTTTTGCAAAGACCGAAAAACTTTTCCTTTTTTCAGGTGAAGAAGTGTGGTAAAGTAAATTCTGCTGATAAAGCAAAGCACAGTAAATTTTGCACAAAAAACCCGATTATAGGGGAGGAAACTATGGCAGCGCAGTATTATCTCGGAATTGATCAGGGCAGCACGGGCACCACAGCAATCCTGTTCGACATCACGTGGCATGTAGTGTCCCGAGGCTACAGTAATATCCATCTCTTCTATCCTCGGGACGGCTGGGTGGAACACGACGCCGAAGAGGTGTGGCAGTCCGTACAGCGGGCGGTGGCCCAGGCCCTCCGTGCCCCCGCAATCCAGCCGGCCCAAATTCGAAGCATCGGTCTAAACCATGAGGGCGAGACCGTGGTTATCTGGGATGCGAAAACCGGCCGGCCGCTCTGCCGTTCCATCGTATGGCAGGACCGCCGCACCGCCCGATATGCCGACGCCATGGCCGACCAGTATAACTCCCTGGTCCGTGAAAAAACGGGGCTGATGATTGACTCCTATTTCAGCGCCACCAAACTCAAATGGATGCTGGACCATGTGGAAAACGCCCGGGAATATCTGCGCCAGGGACGCCTGTTGGCGGGGACCATGGACACTTGGATCATCTGGCGGATGACTGGCGGCAGAACCCACATCACGGATGCCTCAACCGCCTCCCGCACAATGCTGTTCGATGTGGCGGAGGGCGACTGGTGTCCGGAGCTGGTGGATTTGTTCGACCTGGACCTCTCTATTCTCCCCACGATCTCCGACAGCACGATCTCTGGCGTCCTCACGGACCCAGAGAGCTTTCAGGGTATCCGTGCGTCTTTGTCCGGCGTTCTGGTGGACCAGCAGGCAGCCCTGCTGGGACAGGCCTGCGTTACGCCAGGCTCCGTGAAAACCACCTATGGAACCGGTTGTTTCATGCTGATGAACACCGGGCGCACGATGGCGCTTTCCAAGAACGGCCTGCTGCCCACAGTGGCTTGGCGACTCCATGGAGAGACCACCTATGCCCTGGATGGTGGCGTCTACATCACGGGTGCCGCAGTAAAATGGCTTCAGGAAGGGTTAGAGGTAGTGGCATCCCCGGCGGATACGGAACAGCTCGCTCTCTCCGTTCCGGACAACGGCGGCATTTACTTCGTTCCGGCATTTACCGGCTTAGCGGCACCTCACTGGGATTCCTATGCGCGGGGGATGATGATCGGCATCACCGGCGGTACCCGGCGGGCTCATGTAGTCCGGGCCACTCTGGAATCCACCGCCTATCAGGTGCGGGATGTGCTGGACGTGATGCAGCGGGAGTCCGGGGTCTCCGTTCCGGTCATGCGCTGCAACGGCCGGGCTACATCCAACACCTTTCTGATGCAGTTTCAGGCGGATATTCTCGGTATCCCTTTGGAAATTCCGGAAATCGAGGAAACCACCGCTCTTGGCTCCGCTTTTCTTGGGAGCATTGGTCTTGGGGACTACGACGGCGTGGAAGATCTGGCGCAGACCTGGCGCTGTGCCCGCTGCTACGAACCCAAAATGAGCTCGGATCAACGAGGCAGTTTGCTGTATCATTGGCACAGAGCTATGGAGAGGGCCAAATATTGGAGTGAAGACTGATCTGCTTTTGTACCGTAAAGTCAATAAAAGAAGAAAGACGTTTCCGCCATTCAGAGCGGAAACGTCTTTTTACATATGGAAAGGTTGCCGTATTCTTTTGCTTATGTCCGGCAAACGGTCAGTTCAGAATCCACTTCTGCGCCCGTTCAACGGCCCGGTGCCAATCTGTCAGCAGGCTCTCCCGCTGGTCCGCGCTCATCTTGGGCTCGAAGCTGCGGGCCAGCTTCCAGTGGCCTGCCAGTTCAGCCGGGGAGGAGAATATCCCGACTCCGATGGCCGCCATATAGGCGGCTCCCAGGGCCGTGGTATCCGTAATCTCCGGAACGTTCAAAGGAATACCGAGAATATCCGCCTGAAACTGCATCAGAAAGTTATTGGCCGTAGCACCGCCGTCGCAGCGCATGACGCTGATGGGGACGCTGGAATCCTGCTCCATCACCTTCAGCACGTCGCTCACCTGATAGGCGGTGGATTCCAGGGTAGCCCGCACCACATGCTCCTGCGTCGTTCCGGCAGTAATGCCGATCATCATTCCCCGCGCATAGGAATCCCAGTAGGGGGCCGCCAATCCTGTGAAGGACGGAACAAAATACAGTCCCCCATTTCCGCCCGCTCTCAAAGCCATCTCCTCTGTCTCTGACGCAGACTTAATGATCTTCAGCCCGTCTCGCAGCCACTGTGTCGCCGCGCCGGAGATATAGATACCGCCATCCAGCGCAAAGCTGCGTTTTCCCTTCAACTGCCAGGCCACCGTGGTCAGAATGCCGTTGGGAGAATATACCGGCGTGTCCCCCGTGTTCATCAGCATAAAGCATCCGGTGCCATAGGTTGTTTTCACGGTACCGGGTGTGATACAGGTCTGACCGAACAACGCCGCCTGCTGATCCACCAGAACGCCGGAAATTGGGGCGTTGATGCCGCAAAAATCGATAGGATCGGTATAGCCGAACAGCATAGCGCTGTCGCAGATTGCAGGCAGAATGCTGCGGTCCACACCCATAATGTCCAGCACATCCTGATCCCAATCCCCGCTGCGCAGATTCAGCATCATCGTGCGGGACGCGGTGGACGCATCTGTGACGTGAAGCTTTCCATGGGTCATCTTCCAAATCAGCCAGGTGTCCATCGTCCCTGCCAGCAGCCTCCCCTGCGCCAGCAGAGACTTGGCCTGTGGCACATTTTCCATCAGCCAGTGGAGTTTTGGTGCGCTGAAATAGGAATCGACCATCAGCCCGGTCCGCTCCCGGATCAGGTCGCCATATTCCGCCGTCAGTTTATCTGTATAGCGGGCCGTGCGGCGGTCCTGCCAGACGATTGTGTTGTAGATGGGTTCACCGCTGAGCTTATCCCACATGACTACAGACTCGCCCTCGTGGTCAATCCCTATGCATGCGATGTCCCCGGGCTGCGCGCCCACAGTCGCCATAGCCTCCCGGATCGCAGCTTTCGTCGAATTCCAAATATTAATGGCGTCATGCTCCACCCAGCCGTCCCGGGGATAAATTTGGTTGATCTCCTGGTATCCCCGAGCAGTCAGGTTCCAGTTCTCATCGAACAAAATAGCAGTGGTGCCGGTGGTTCCCTGGTCCAGTCCCAAAAAAAATTTTTTCATGGCGCAGCCTCCTCAAATCATATCAAAGGGCAGCGGGAATGTCATCCGCGATGATCGTCCTGCTGTCCGCATAGCGGATATCGCTGGCGGTGCAATCCAAAAGTTTGCGGTATAAGCGGTTCATATGCGTCTGGTCAAAATATCCAAAATTTACAGCAATATCCAGCAGCGATTTTGGCCTGGTTGTCAGAATGCTGTATAGGGAAAACTGCATCTGGATGATCTCACTGTATAGCTTGGGGGAAATGCCCACCCGCTCTTGGAAAATGCGGTTGAGATATCGGTCACTGCAACCCACGGTGGTCGCAATTTCCGATACCCGCGCCAGTCCGCAGCTGTCGAGAATCAGATCCATACAGCGACGCAGCAGAGCCATGGGCCTGTATTGCCCGGCCTCCCGCGCAGCCAGCATACGGGTGACCAGCACGCACCGCTCATGGAAAGATTCGCTTCTGCGCAAGCCGGTGAGCAGTTGATCGGTGCCATGCAGGTACCGCGTCAGTGGCGCGGCCCGGTCCGCCAGCAAAGACACACTGTGCTGTTCAACGAGCCAGTCACTGCTCTCAGGCCTAAACCTTACGCAGAAAGCCAGAGACCCGGCTGGAATCCGCAGCCGCCGCATGGTTGTCAGTGCTCCGCACAGGATGCAGCTGGCAGCTCGGGGACTCAGATAGAAAATCATCGTCATGCAGCCGCTGGGCAGCATAAAGTAGGGCTCCTCTGCGCCGCTTGTATTATTCAATTCGAACATATCCTGCAGCAGTTTTCCAAACTCAAATTCCTCGGAAAAGGTTCTGTGCTGCATACCCAGATCAGGCGACAGCAGCAATAACGGCACTGGCGGCCGCTCCGCATTTTCCCGATCAAGCTGCTTACTGCTGATGTACAGGGACATAGGAATCCCTCCTTTTCCACAGTAGTGCGTTGGCAAAGTAAAGTCTTTTTTGATTTGGGTAAAATATATGGATGATATTTTACTTTAGCACAAAATTTCTCGTTGGAAAATTCCGATTTGTGCCAAAATTGCGATAGGCAATATGCTAACATGATATTATGTTTTATCTTACCCCCCATTTATTTTATTCAGATAGTAAAAGGAGGGGGAGATGGCAAGAGTAAGGAGGATGAAAGGCAATGCAAGAAAGCAAAAACAAGGTTCTGACGCGCGCGTTGGGTCTGCCGGAGTGCGTCACGATCACAGCCGGCGCGGTTATCGGCGTCGGTTTGTTCACCACCGGTTCCTCTCAGGTTGGCATCATGGGCAGTTCCATCATTATTGCAACCATCATCGCATTCCTGCTGGTCCTGTGGCCCGCCGCCATCTATGGTGAGCTAAGTGCGGCACTACCTCTGGCTGGAGGTACCTACGCCTATGCTAAGCGCGCCATCAACTATCCTGTGGCTGTGTTTTGCAGTTGGAACTATACCGTTGCCCAAATCGGCATCGGCGGCGCGGAGGCGCTGGCCTTCGCAAACTACTGGGCGATCCTGCTGGGTGCACTGGGCATTCCATGGAACGTGGATCCCCGAATCACGGCCAGTATGCTGTTCATCATCTTTGTGGCGGTTAACTATTTCGGCATCGAGTTCGCTGGAAAGTGGCAGAACTGCTCCATGTACTTCTTCTGGGGCGCTTCTATTGTCTGGTTTATCAGCGTATTCAATAAGATGGACTTCACTCGGTTCACCTCTCCCATTGCGGGCATTCCCAGCAGCGTGACCTCCTTTGCTACAGTCGTGCTGATGGTCTGGTGGTGCTTCGCAGGATTCGAAACCGTGGTAGGTATGGGCGCCGAGGTGAAGTTTCCAAAGATCACGCTTCCCCGTGCCCTGTGCATTTCTCCTTTTATCGTGTTCGGCGTAAATACCCTGTTCCAGTGGTTCCTTGTAGGGTTGACCCCCGCCGACTCCCTCAGCGGCCTTGCCACTGCCACTGCCCCCTTCGCTTTTTGCATGAATACTGCCGGAATCATCGGCATCCCGGTAGTTATCCTGTGTCTGGGCATTACTTTCGGCGGGGACTTTTCCACCATGAATCCCTGCGTAACCGGCCCCGCCCGCTATATGTATGTCATGGCAAACGACGGAAATATGCCCAAGGCCTTTGGTCGGCTGCACCCCAAGTATAACACTCCTTATATCTCTATCCTGACGGTGGGCATACTGGGAGTGCTTCTTATCTCCACTGGCTCTATCGCGATTTTGGCGGCTATGTGCGCATTTTGTCAGATGACCTGCTATATCATCGGTTACATCTCCTACCTGATGCTGCAGAAGAAGGAACCTAACTTGGAGAGACCTTTTAAAGTCCCCTTTGGTACCTTCGGTGCTTGGTTTAGCATCGCAACATACGCCGTGTTGGCAATTTTGGCCCTGGATATGCATGCCCTGCCTTTCAATCTGGGTTTTGACGCAATCTGCATCTTCTACTACTTCGTCTTTGTTCGCAAGCGCCCTATCCCTCAGGAGGCCATTGATGTGGAACTGCTGACACTGCAAACCGCAAATCCCACGGCCGAGGAAAAGATGTCTCTTGACAAGCAGTTCAATCGCTGGAAGGCTGCTGCTATCGCTGCGTTCATCGTGTCTCTTTTGCTGTTTGTTGTAAGCTATTTCCTGTAAATCCGCGGTTTCGTTTTAATGCCGCATCCCTACCAATAGCGGCGGGGATGCGGCATTTTTTATTTACTACGATTGCATCTGCCATGGTCATTTCTAAGGATAGGCACTCTCCATATGAACAACCCATTTCTGCTACGTGGGGCACCCTTTATTTTTGTTTGTTACTTATGATAAATAAAAAACACCGCCATGAGCAAGCGGTGAAAATGGACTATTTATCTCAAATTTATTCTTTGCTGCAGGACTACGTCGAATTCCTGTCTTATGAACCAATTTATTGCCGTTAAAAATAACACCCGAAGAAGCTGCCATGGGTGTCTCCAGTCATGTATTCGATGTTTTGCGGAGAGAGAAACTCGGCTATATGCGCCTTTACTTCTTCTGCTAAGGAGTACGTTCCATTGCAACACGCCTCCAGCATCTCCGGCAGTTTCTCCCGCACCTGCTCTCTATCCAATTTCATCACACTCCTTAAATTCTGTTTCTATCAAATGATGATTCCCTCGCAGTGATCGATTTCATGCTGGATGATCTGCGCCGTGAAGCCGGTAAAGGTCTTAAGCCGAATCTGAAAGTGCTTGGCCACCGGCAGATCAACCGGTGGCGCAAGTTCCACTTTTTGCGCGAGAAATACCTCGTCCTTGCAAATCTCTCGAACCACAAAATGCTCCCATGTATTTTTTTGAGCTTATACCTTCACCCGTAGCGTGCGGAGATACTGCTTTTGTTCGTCCGTGATGCGGTAGCTTTCCACCGCCTTTTGGATGGCTTTATTATGAGTCCACTTGTCCAGCCGGTTTTCCCGGAAGAAGGGAATCACTGCATCCCACTGCTTGCACAGGGCCGTTGCGAAATACCAAGCGATCATCATGTTGACGTAGTATTCCTCGCTGCGGAGTTCCGCCACCCACGCGGGGTATTCCGGCAAAAAATCCCCCTCCAGAAAGTGCGCCATCAGCATTTCGATGCCAAAGCGAACGGTGTAGGTCTGCGTCGACGCCATCCACCGCGGAATGTTCAAAATCAACTCCGACCGATGCTTTTTGAACACCTTGGGGCTCATCAGGTCGCAGGTGGCCCAGTTATCCACGTAGGGCAAAAACACGTCAATGGCCTCCACTGCCGTATTGTAGTCCCCGATCCGCTCCACCAGAAAACCGTGGAGATTGTTTTCGTCGTAATACCGATGGGGCAGGACTTGCAAAAAGGCATCCGCCTCCAGTGTACCGAAAAGCTCTTTCGCAAGCTTCCGTAGGGCTGGCGTTCGCACGCCGATGACGGTGTCCGGGTCCACCGTAGGGATCAACTTGGCTTGAAAACCCTTGTATGCCGGATCCTGCAAGGCGAACAGCTTCGCCTGTATCTTTTTTCCCGCCGTATCCATCCATTTACCTCGTTTCAGATATTCTCCTGTTCCCACTCTCTCAGCACCGCCAGCTGCTCAGGCGTATGGAACCAATGCTCGCCGTTTTTCATGACGCTCAGCGCAGCGTCGTGTGCGGTCACAAACCGCTCCACGGTTTGGCGGCTCGTCATATTGTCCTGCCCGGCATACAAAACGGCCGTGGGGCAGCTCCAATTTTGAATAGGGTGCTGCCGCTCCCAGGTCAGATAATCCCAGGAGAGCGTCTGCCCAAAATCGGTGGCGATTTTGCCTTTTTCCTGAAGCTCCTGCTCCGTCACGCCCGCCAACCGCAGCATATCTGCAATGATCCGCTCCATATCCACAATGGGTGAGAGAAAAAGCCCCTGCAAAGTTTTTCGCCGTCAAGCGCCAGCATGGAGAAATGGGCCCCGATGCTGTTGGCCCGCACACCGATCTCGCTCCACTGGGACTTCATATAGGCAAACACCGTTTTCAGCTCCGGCACCGCTGTCCATGGGTTGAAGCGGTCCTTCTCGCTCTGGCGCTCACCGTGCTCCGGCAGGTCGATGGCAAGCACCTGATATCCAGATGGGCAGGCAATTTCGGCGAAGGCTAACCCTTCCTCCTTGCACCCGCATTGACCGTGGATAAACAGATACGCTTTCTCCGCCGCATCGCCGTACAGCACGGCGGGGATATGTTCAATTTGAAATCTGCGCTCTGTCATTTCCCGTACCACTCCAAGACCGGGCGCAGGTTTTCCTCGCTGACCCGGCTGCCGCCGTGGAGAAGCAAATCCAGCATATCCTGTTCGTCTGCCGTTTTGTCTGGCTTTGCCGCCAGCTTTTTGCCCACGGTACGCTTCATGGTATTCATCATAAATTTATAAATGCCGTGGAGCTTATTTAGCTCAAAACCGCCCTGCAGGGTGAACAGCGGAACGTTCTTCGGAATGGTGTTGCCCTTGCGCACTTCCTTGATCTGCGAGCTGCCGGCCCCCATACCCACGCCGCAGACCGCGGCAATTTTATAAAGCTTTGCCGCCTGCTTATAGCCCTTGACCTGACCGTCCATCAGCCAGCCCAGATAGATGATTTCAGCGCCGGCGGCAAGTTCCCTTTTTGCCGTGTCCAGAGAATAGGCCGGCAGATTCAGTTTTTCGCCCAGCAGCCCCGCGTACTGCGCGGTAAAGCCGGTATTGGAGGTATATACGATTGCATTCATCATAGATTTACTCCTTTTTCAGTATCCGCTTTAAGTTCTCCACGTCCAACAGCAGATTCACCGTCTGGAATGTGCCCCTGTAAAATACCGCCCAGTTGTTGAACACGCACGGCAGATTCTTTGCCTGCTCCAGCGTATCTACCGGAACAAGGGACAGCGACACTCCCTGTTCTTCGCAGTACTGCCGGACTGTCTCGATGCTCTGCCCCACATAGGGACATTGCAGGTCGTAATAAATGGTCAGCTCCCGGCTCTCAATTTTAGACGCTCTGGCGCGATCGGTAAACCGCGGCGCCGTGCCGCCAAAGGAGAGGGTGAGCAGTTCGTAGCCGCTGTCGGTGGAGTCCACCGCCTTGAAACCAAAGCTTTTCGCAAAGCTCTGGTCGGTCAGCCATGCTTTCTGCTTTTGTGCGCCCAGCATACAGACGCCGGACTTCCCCTTGGCCTTGGCGTCCGCAATGCAATACTCCATCAGCGCCCGTCCGTAGCCCTTTCCCTTGTAGGGTGCGGCCGCCCACAGGCAATAGATGTATAAATAGTTCTCACCGGTAATAGGCACCCACGCAGTCTCCAGCGGCACATATTCGATGAACACGCAGCCCTTGACATTCAGCTTGCGAAAGACATGGCCTTCTTGGAGTCGCTCAGACAGCCACTGCCGCTTTGCCTCCACGCCGGAATGAGGCTTCCTGCTGCGGATGATACAGCAAAGATGCTCTGTATCGAGGTTTTCCGGGGTCAGGTTGATAAAACCAGGGCTTGCATTTTCCACGTCTACACCTCTGAATATTTCGGGCAGTCCGATTTCAAGAGGGCATACAGCGCCATATCCTGCACCTTGCCGTTTTCAACGGCGTTGGCGCGCAGGATACCCTCGCAGAGGAAACCGCTCTTTTCCAAAATGCGGCGGGAGGCGGTGTTGTAGGCAAAGGGCTCCGCAAAGATACGCAGGATATCTGTATTTTCAAATATGTATTTGCATGTTTGCTTCACTGCGCTGGTGCCAAGCCCCTGCCCCCAGAACAGTTCTGAAATATAATATCCCATTTCGGCAGTGCGGGAATGAATGTTATCTTTGCGAAAAACGCCAATACTGCCGATGGCCTTGTCGTCTACTGTAATAGCAAAGGCAAAGGTCGCGTTTTTATCGGCGCGAAGCATAGCGTCGATATAGTCACCGGCATCCTTTTCCGTGTACGGGCAGGGTAGGCCGTCCCGCAGATTGTCTTGAATATTCGGATTATTCAAAGCCGCCGCCAAATCGGCAGCGTCGCTCATGCGCCATGCGCGAATGTTGCAATCCATTCCATTACCTCTTTTTTACAGGATGACGAATCACCGTTTTCCACTTCTCCGGCGCGACCTTACGGGCGTCGGAGAGGTAGATTTCATGGTGAAGCCGCGTTTCCGAAAAGTCGTTTTCGTAGCCGTTCACCGCAAGAAACTCGTCCATCAGCGCTACAGTGGCAGGCTCGTCGTCAAAGGGGCCGAGATGCAGGATCTGGACGCACAGGCCCTCGTCCAGCGTGAAAAACTCCGCTTTGGAGCAGTCCAGCTTCTTTTTGCGTGTCGCCTCGCTAACCACCCAGTCAAAGTCAGCTTTGTTTACAAAATCCGGCAGACGGATCACGGAGATCCAATGGAACAGCGCCTTGTTCGCGTAATCCACGCCGTCAATACCCTCCTGCCACCAAAAGCCCTCCAGCGGCGGCACCACGAAATCGTAGTAGCCTTCCATGCGGTAGTCGCCCATCTTGCTCATCTTGATGGTGTAGGCCACGGCGTACACCATTCCCACCGCCGCCTTGTACGCGCCGGTAGCCTCGTTGGGGTCGCCGACGCCGCGCACAGCGATGTAGTTTGCCTTGGGCACGGTCAAAATCTCCGGTTTGTTCTTCGGCAGGTAGAACTCCTTGTATTCCTTCTTGAAATCAAACGCCATGGTACCCCCCTCCTCATTTCTTTCGTTTTGTTTTCGGCGCAGGAAGCTCCTCGTACAGGGCACTCACCAGCCGCTCCAAAAATTCCCGATTGTCCACATTCTCTACCAGCAGCATATGTGTTATTCGATTCGGTCAAGCTTTGCGGCCTGAATGTAGGGAATATTTCGTGCAATGCGCTCTCTGGGCCAGTTCCACCACTGCATGGATTTCAGCTGCGCAATGATTTCGTCCGAAAAGCGTCTGCGGATGGGCTTTGCAGGTACGCCGCCCACAATGGTGTAGGGTGCCACGTCCTTTGTGACCACGGCGCGGGCACCAATGATGGCCCCGTCTCCGATGGTCACGCCCTCCAGAATCACCGCCTCGTAACTAGAGAAGTCAAGAAGAGTGCAGAATGTGAACACCCAAAATCTGCAGCTTATGCGGCCAGGCCTCTGGCGGCCTGACGATACATGGCTGGCGGCAGGCCGCCGGGGTTGGCAGTATAGATTCGCCGGCGGTTATAGTAGGGCATGATGTACCGGAATACGATGCTCTTAACCTGTGCCATGGGCATCCGCTCCGTCCTGATTCGATAAAGTTTTTCTTTCTTCAGCGTAGCAAAAAAACTCTCCATCCGGGCGTTGTCATAGCAGCGGCCCGTGCCGCTCATACTTTGAACCGCGCCGTATTGCGCCAGCGCCTTTCGAAATGCGGAGCTGGTAAATTGGCTGCCGCGGTCGCTGTGCAGGATCATCCCATAGGCCCCCTGCGCCTGGCAGGCTGACCGGAAAGCCCAGATACACAGCTCCTTCTTCATGTTGTCATCCATGGCAAGACCAACGATCTCTCCGNTATAACAGTCCAGAACTGCTGCCAGATACAGCTTGCCGCCCAGACACTGTATCTGCGTGATATCCGTCAGCCACTTCCGGTTGGGAGCGCCTGCGGTAAAATCTCGGCAAATCAGGTTCTCCGCTTTCTGCGCAGCCAAGTCTGCTTTTGTCAGACTGCTGGGGTGGCGAGGAGCGCGATGGAGCAGGCCTCCACGTTTCATGGCCCGCCGTACGCTGCTGCGGCTTACTGCAATACCGCGCTGCGTAAGCGCCAGAAGGATTCGGCCGACGCCGTAGTTATCATTGTTTGGATTTTCTTTGTAAACCTCTCGTATTTTGACCAGAAGCAACTGCCACGGTTTTGGCTTGCCAGCCGACTGCAAAGAGCGGTAGTACCCGGATTCACTNACTTTCACAACCCGGCACATGGCATGAACGCAGAACCGCTCACGGCGCAGCGTGATGTACTCATACAACCGCTCCGGCTTTACCGTTTCCGGTCTTTGGCAAAAAACCCAGCGCATCCTTGAGAATCTCATTGGCTTTCCGCAGCTCGGCTTTTTCCTTTATCAGCCGGCGTTCGTTCTCGGAAAGCGGCGCGTCGCGGCGAATGCCGCTGCCGACGAAGGCGTGATCTCCGAATACCTTTCGCTTCTGCCGCCACTCCGCCAGAGAGTAGTATGGAATACCCAGTTGTGCCGCCGCCTGCTTTACACCGATTTCATCGGACAGCTTGACCGCTTCTTCTTTGAACTCCTTGTCATATTTGCGCATCGCAAACACCACCTTGTCCTTTCCTTGATTCTATCACTTTTTGGGTGTTTGCTCTCTGCACTTCTATGATATCCCTCCAGTTGGCCATTGGAAATTATCTTCCCGAGGATGATCGGCTGTTAGCGGGCGCATTCTACCGTCACGATGCAGTATATATTACAGACGGAACTCAATCGGTCCACGCGGGGCTACCGCAGGAAAAATTGCCAGATGCCATGCACCAATTAATTTCTCTCGCCAATCAGACTGGTAGCAATGAGCTTATCCTTGCAGCGGTTCTGCACTTTCAGCTGGCCTATCTGCACCCATACTTTGATGGAAACGGACGCATGGCGCGGCTCTTGCATCTGTGGTACTTGTTGCAAAAGGGGTATTCCTCGGCGCTGTTTATCCCGTTTTCCAAGTATGTCAACGCCAGCCGCAGCGACTACTACAAGGCCTACAGCCGGGTGGATGAGAATGCTGCTGTAAGCCGAGTAACTGACATTACGCCTTTTGTCGCCTACTTCATTCAAAGCATTTACAACCAGCTGGCGCAGACGGAATCTGAGATCACCGTTAGCGCGATCTATGAAGATGCCCTGCATGATGGGAAAATCACGGAAAAAGAAAAAGATCTCTGGGCATATGTGCTAACGCACTACGGTACAGAACCATTTTCCACGAAGCAGTTGGAGTTGGATTCCCGAATGGCTGCGTATGCAACAATCCGGTCATTCGTTCTTAAATTTGAGCAGTTGGGCTTGCTGCAGGTGCAGCAGTACGGGAATCGAAATAAGTATCAGGTTGTTTCGGCGTACTGATGCCGCAAAGGGAGTCGTGAAACGCGACTCCCTTTTGTGATAAAAATAAGAGGCTGTGTCAAAACGGGCACAGCCTCTTTTAACCCTGCGGTTTATTCCAACTTCATATCAAAGGCCTGCGCCTGCTTCAACTGGGCTATACGTACTGCTTCTTCATAAATCTTGTTGTACAGGATTCGTTTTGAGGTGGCCCAGAGCGCCTCAAAATCGGCCAGATATTCTCCGCTGTAAAGCGAAAGAAAAGCGGCTGCCATACCGGCGCTGACCGGCATCTTTTGTTCCGCGGCCCGCTCGAAAAGCGCAAAATCGCAGGCAACCTCATCCCGGCAAACGCAATAGCGTCTGCTGTGACACTGGATCAGACCGTCGATGCCGAGCGGCGCAAGGTCCTTTTTCAGCTGTGTCAGCGTTACGCCGATCAAGCCCTTGACGTTTTGCGACTCTGATTCCGACCAAAGCGCCTCACAAAGCTGTTCTTTTGTGGCTCCCTGCGCTCCGGCATCAAGGAGAAAGGCAAAGAGCTCACGTTCCTTTTTTGACCTTGTTTTGACCGGCGTATTCCTGTCGTCGAACGGGAAAACGGAAAATTCTCCGAAGGTCCGAATATACACTTTTTTTGCCTTGTAGCCCGAGAAATCCATGAGCTGCCTTGTGTAAAACGGCTCTATCCCGTTATCACAGGCAAACTGAAGAACCGGGCCATAATCATTTTTCGCCCGGAAGTACTCCAGAATACCGTTTTCCGAGCATCTGCGGACGCACAGTGCCGTACAGGTCCGCGCATTCTCCCACTGTTCGTCGGCGAGAGCACAGCGCGCCAGAATGCCGTAGGCCAACGTGGAATGGAGTCGCAGCCCTGTCTCTTCTCCCACGGCAATGCATTGCTTAGCGCATCGGACCGCCTTGGTAAAATCTCCTGCCGCAGCAAAATATCCCATAAGTCTTGCCAGTATAATGGATCTGAAATAGTCGTTGCATTCGCCTAAAGAACGAAAAATTTCCGTAATCGTCTCCTCTTTTTGGCCGTCCTCAAATATGACGCTATAGCTCAGCCTCTGCAGACGTGCCCAACGCTGCTGGTAAGTGGTTTTTCGGTACAATGGTGCATATTCATCCGCCAGCGCGAAATATTTCTTTGTCTTTTCGTAGGATGCCTCAATGCCGTTGGAGCGGTCGATAAAAACATTCTGAAAATGGATTTCCGCGGCGAAAAGATAACCAGTCCACATCTCGTCATACTTGCCCCTGTGCTTCATCTGCTCCAGCGCGTCATCGAGAACGGTCAGCGAGCGCTCTCTGTCCCCCAGCATCTGATAGGCCTTGGCCGCATAGATGGACACTCCGTGCATATCCAGATATGCTTTGTCCTCCTCTGGGATGGCAAGACTTTTTTCATAGCAGGCCACCGTCTTCCGCATGTTGCCGGCAAAGAAGTGCACAGCGGTCAGATACCGCTCCAGCCAGGCCTTGATCTTCAGATTTCCGATTCTCGCACAGCGTTCAATCTCCCGGTCTGCAAAGTCGCAGGCCTCCTGTATGCGGGAATTCCAGCAGAGATTATAGAGCTTTTCAACAACGATCAGATACCACGTCTCAGGCTCGCACTGTGAAAGCTCAGGCATGAGCCGATCCAGCAGCTCGTTTGAAGCTTCAAATGAGACGGCGTTGCGGAGCACCCGTGCCTTGTGGAGCATGGCCTCCAGATACAGCGGGCGGTTTTCCATGTCCAGCATCGGGATGGCCCGGTCAAGAGACTCTTGCGCACCCGTGAAATTCCCGACGCAGGAAAAAAGCACTCCCTTCGCCGTGAGGAGCTCGGGGCTCAGCGATGCGTCGTCCCCCATGCACTGAAACCACTGCAGCAACTCGCTGAAAGAACCGGAGCGAATGAGCGTCCGATAGCTTTTCAGAATGATTTTTCCCAGCAGCGTCCGGTCTTCAAGCTCAACGGCGCAACGGGCGGCCGAAAGGAAGTCCTGCCGGCCAATATAATACTCTGCGGCGCATCGCCGCAATTCGGTCCTTTCCTCCGGTTCCAACATCTCCTGCAGACAGCTTTTGAACAGCGCGTGATAGCGGAAGCGTCCCTCACCGCTCTTTACGGTAAAGAGGTTTCGCGCGGCAAGGCTGTTCAGGATCAGCACGGAATGTTTCCGCAACAGCACTGAGTCGAGCATATCGGCGTCCAGACTGTCAAAGCAGGAGGACAGCTTCAAAAAATCCACCGTTTCCGCTGAAAGACGGCTGATGCACTCGCAAAGAAGATAGGACGAAAGGGCGTCGGCTCCCTGCGCGGGGATGTCAGCCGGCGAGGCGCCACTTTCCGCCAAAAGCCGAAAAGAACCGACAGCCAGCGGCCAGCCCTCGGTGACGCGGTAAACGTCTTCATCGGCAAAGCCCAATACCTCCGCCGATTCCTGCCTTGTGAAGGCCAACTCCGCCTGTCCGAGTTCCAGTATGTTCCCCCGCAGGCTCAGCGGCGTCAGCTCCGACCAGAGCGATTCCCGGCTGCCCAGCAGGACGCGCATGTGTTCCGGGGAGAAGCGAAGAAAGCAGGCAAGAAAATTCCGGGTTTCGGGATCGCGAATGGTATGGAGATCGTCGAGTACAAGCATGAGCCTGTCAGACAGCCGTTCCGTGCCGCCAATTATCGCATTAGCCAAAATAGAGGTGAAATTCTCCTTTTCCCGAAACGGCAGGCACTCGGACGGCTGAAAGCTATAGGCCGGGAACGCTTGCCGGATGGCGCCGCACAGGGCGCTGGCAAACGCGAGAACGTCCGATTCCCCCGTCAGCGAAAGCCAAATCGGATGCGCTTCGCCCCTCGCCAGCTGCGACAAAAGCGTTGTCTTCCCGCAGCCCGCGCCAGCGTGCACAAAGAGGATTCTCCGTCCGCTGGCTTCAAACGGGGCAATCAGTCTGCTCCGAAGCATTTCGCCCGGCGCGGCCTTTGGTACCGTCAGAAGCGCGCTTGCCACTTCCATAAGCATTCTCCCCCTTTGTTCTACAGGCTTGCGTTTGCGATTATTATAACACAGGAGGGTTAAAGTCGCAAAATAAATAAGAAAGCTGAAAAATGTCGTTTTCGTTAACGGTTTCGTTAATGATGCCTGTCTTATAATAAGGACAAACTGAGAGGAGGACGGCGAAATGAAAGAGGGCGCAGACTGCGGCGTAAGCGAAGAACAGTTTCCATGTCTGGGGGTCTGCTGTGAAGCGCGGGAGGGCGCGTTTGGGCCGGAGTACCGGCATATCTGTCCCCGCTGCTCGGCTGTGACGCTTCCCCCTGACAGCTCGACACTGCAAATCGCGACGCTTTTTGAATGCACCTACCTCGGCTTTGACAGACGAATGACGGATGCCAGACCGCCGAAGCGGGAAATTGCAAAGGAAACGGAGAAAAAAGCAAAATGAAACATATCGGATTCAAGAAAAAAACGCTGAGCCTTATCCTCACGCTCTGCATGGTGATCGGCCTGTTGCCCACGTTGAGCCTGCCGGTGAGCGCGGCGTGGGACGGCTCCGAAGCGGATTATACCTGGTACGGCGACGGCAGCGCCGACACGTTTTACATCGGCACAGCTGCGGAATTGAAGGGACTTTCAAACATCGTGAACGGACTGGATGGAAAAGACAGCGATGATTTCTACAGAAAAACGATTATTTTGACCTCGGGCATTGATTTAAATTCACTGGAGTGGACGCCCATCGGCATGGATCCACCTGCAGGTTGTTTCTCAGGCAGTTTCAACGGCAATTCTCACACGATCTCAAACCTGTCCGTCACAACGGCTCAGACCCTGGTGGGCCTTTTCGGCTTTACAGACGGCGTGATCGCAAATTTGAAGGTGACGGGCAGCATCACGGTTTCCGACAGCTCAGCCTGCACGAACGGATCGTATGGAGGGTATGCCGGCGGACTGGCGGCGATTTGTCAAGGGACGATTCTCAATTGCGAGAGCAATATTTCGATCAATGTGTCGGGTACGAACAGCAGCGGGACGTATGTCGGCGAACTGACCGGCCAGAGCAGCTCGGTCTTCAATTGCCGCACTGACGGAGCGATCACGATAGCCGATTCGCTCTCCGCCGATTCCCTGTACATCGGCGGAATGAGCGGAAAATCATTCGAATCCTCTTACTTTGTGAATAACTGCTCTACCGTCGACCTGCCGGTCAGCGGCGGAGCGGGCATAGGCACGGCCGTCGGTACCGACGGTCTCGGCGATTCCGACGATCCAGACAGCAGCATCTTCTTGACAATCGATAATTTCTACTATAAAGGCGAGCACGAGGCCTGCGGCGTCCATAACGATAATTTAGCGATGGCAGACGTCTTTTATCTCCCGGATGAGGTTCTGAAAGGCGGGCCACATGATTCGGATTTGTACTACGGTACGGACACGTCATACTATGAGAAGATCCCGGCCGGCGAGACGAACGCCGTCATCAAGGCGCTCAATAACGGGCGCACCGCAATAAGAGATCTGCCCGACGGGTATGCGGCAAAGGACTGGACCTCCGATGCGAACGGATACCCGACGCTGAATTTCACATCCACCGAGGACAACACCGCGCCGCTCGTCTATGGGGCGTCCACCGCCGTCGTTCTTGGCGGGGCTGTCAGCGCAACCTGCAATAAAAACGGAACGCTCTATCTCGTACCGAAGCCGGCATCGGCCTATACTCAGAAATCAGAGCTTGTTTCCGCCGCCGCGGCGGGCGGTATGACGATGTTCTGTACGGCGGGAGTTTTTCGCTCCTTCCTGACCACCGGACTCACCACGGGCACCTATCAAATATACGCGGTGGATAAGCTGGGACAGCTCTCGTTGCCCTCTTCCAATATTACGCTTTACGCCGACAGCGCCTGGGACGGCACGAGCGCGTCCTACGGCTGGTATGGGACGGGCAGACAGACCACCTTCTATCTCAGCACGGCCGCAGACCTGAAGGGATTTGCGAACATGGTGAATGGGGAAGACGGTCAAAGCTCAAAGGACTTTGATAGAAAAACCGTGATTCTTACCCGTGACATCGACCTTGGAAATCACGAATGGACGCCGATCGGTGTTACTTACATCGCCTTCAGCGGCATGTTTGACGGGCAAGGCCATACGATTTCCAATATGCATATTTCTTCAGGCCAGAAAGCAGGCTTATTTGGATCCCTATCTGCCACAGTGATAAAAAATCTGAATGTCAGTGGGAATATTGCGGTCACGCTGACCAATCACGCTGTCGAACTCACACAGGAAGGAGCCTGTGCCGGGGGACTTGCAAGCGTCAGCTGTGGCTGCGCGATCATCAACTGCTCGACCGATGTCACCATGAATGTCACGGTTGCGAATGCTCAAAACAATCATAACACCCTGTGCGCATTCTATATTGGGGGACTCGTGGGCTGTCTGACCGCACCGACAAACGACAAAGGAAATGGCGTTGTCAACTGCTACAGCCGGGGAAGTATTACCGTGACCGCGAATAATAGCCTTGGTTATCTCTATGCCGGCGGGCTGGTCGGAGGACTCTCAAAAGAGCATAACAGTCCTGATGTGACCGTATGCGAGAACTGTTACGCGGCCTGCCCGGTGACGATTTCCGATGCCTCCGTCGGAACCTCGCAAAACAGATGCCTCGGCGCCGTGATCGGCGGAAAAGTCGACGAATGCATTGCGGACAACTGCTTTTGGAGTACCGACAAGACAAGCTGCAGCGGAATCGGTTCCGGAGTGAATTATGAAGGAACAAACAAAGCACTTGTAAGCCCGGGAAATTGCAGCGGATTTTCGGACACCGTGCTCAAGGGGACGGAAAGCGGTACTATTTCATACACAGGCTCAGACGAAACCACCTCGGCCACAGCCTTTCTGGAAGCGCTGAACGGCGGGAGGGCCGCGATCACCTGCCTGTCCGATACTGCGAAAGCGAAGAAATGGAACTATGAAAGCAGCGTCAATGACGGCTATCCTGTGTTCGACGACACCGCGCCCACGGTCGTTACCTGTTCGCCTGAATCGGGCTCCGAAAATATTTCGACCAATCCTCAGCTGACGGTGAACTTCAATGCGCCTGTAACGGGAGTCTCCGGCAAATACCTGTTTGTCGTCAAAGCGGAGGACGGGGCTGTCGCGGGCGCAGTCGATCTGGGCGGCTCGCATGTGAGCTGCTCCGGCAATACCGCAACCATCACGCTGCCGTTCTCGCTGGTAAACAGTACGGAGTACTATATAGCTATGGATGACGGCTCATTTGAGAGCGACGCGGGCGTCTCGTACGGCGGAATCAGCAACAGCCACGATTGGACTTTTACTACCATGCCCGCCGCCCCTCTGACCATTTCAAACTTTGCGCCGTCGAATGGCGCGGCCGGCGTTTCAATCAGTACAAATCCGGCAATTACCTTTAGTGAGAACGTGACGGCAGTGTCCGGCAAGAATATTTACCTCAAGAAAACTTCAGACGGTTCCACGGTTCAGACAATATCAGCTTCCGATCCGACATATGTGAGCATCAGCAATCATGCCGTTACGATTACACTGCCGGACAGCCTCGAAAACGGAACCGGTTACTATATCACGATAGACAATGGAGCATTTCAGAATGCGGCAGGCAGCGCCTTCGCGGGCATCGACGATAGCTCCACGTGGCACTTTACGACAGCCGCAGCGAATACCTACAGCGTCAGCGGCACGGTGAAATACAGCGGTGCCGCCGTTTCCGGCGCGACGGTCAAAGCAGTGCAGGGCAATACCCAGTTCGGCAGCGCCGCAACGACAGACGCTAACGGTAAATTTACTGTGGTAGGAGTACCGGACGGGGAATATGACCTGGTGGTCACAAAGGACAGTCATATCGTCACACAGATTATTTCGGTGAGCGGCGCTGATCTCACCCTTACCGGCGTTATCACTCTGCCGACAGGCTACAAAAACAGCACACTGGTTGTCGGCTCGGATACGCCGAATGTGGTCGTGGGTTATCTGGACGAGCAGTTTGACAGCTCAGACGACACATATGCCAATACCAGCGGCAACACCATAGAAATCAAGCTGGATGTGACCGCGAAGGACACAGCGTCCGCCGTCGGAGTATCGGAACTCAGCAATTTAACCTCAGGTCAAACGGTAGATCTATATCTTGACGTGGCACTGACAAAAAACATGTCAGGTACAACGACTTTCTCCAAGACACTCACTGAGACGGACAGTCTTTTGAAAATCATCGTTCCTTACGACCTGTCCGGCAAAACCAACGTAACTGTTTATCGCTATCATGTGGATAATACCGGCACGGCATCTACGCAAGCCATGACGCAGCAAAGCTATTCCTTGACGAAGCCGTCAAGTGAGTGTTATATGCTCGATACAACGGACAATCAAATCATTATATGGGCGCAGAAATTTTCCACCTATGCCATCGGCTATAGCAGCAATTCCGGCGGCTTACCTTCTGATGGCGGCTCCGGAGTGAGTTATTATACCATTAAGGCGTCGGCAGGCGGCGGCGGAAACATCAGCCCCAACGGTTCAGCAAGCGCCGCATACGGTGGCAGCAAAACCTATACGGTAACGCCGGATAGCGGTTATTCGATTTTAGATGTATTGGTGGATGGAAAAAGCGTAGGCGCGGTAAGCAGCTATACTTTTGCGGATATTAAACAAGCGCATACAATCCAAGCTGCGTTTGCAAAAATCTCCGGCCTGCCATACTACCTCAACGACAGCGGCAATAAGGTGTTTATAGGCTTTGCCTCGGATAAAGGCGGCGCGATTAAATATATTGCACCGAGGGGCAAAACGGTGCTGTTCGCAAGTAATCCAAAAGATTTCGCCGATATTTCCGGCCATTGGGCAAAAACCTATATTGACTTTGTCACGCAGCGTGAACTTTTTGTCGGCACCGATTCCAATATGTTTTCTCCCAATCAGGGGATGACGCGAGCCATGTTCGCGGCGGTGATCGGAAGACTCTACGCGCGATCGTACGGAATTTCTACGAGCAGCTCGGAGCATGCCTTCACAGACGTTGATTACGACGGCTATTACGGCGGATATGTTGATTGGGCGTATCAGAATGGAATTATCAAGGGAACAGGCAAAGAAGTCTTTGAACCAGACCGCGAAATCACCCGTGAGGAGATGGCTGCTATTATATATCGTTTCGCAGGCTTTTTGAAGATCTCAGGGGCGTCGGGCGGCATCGCGCTCAACTATTCGGACGCGTCGAGTATTGACGTTTGGGCACAGGAGGCCGCGCTCTACTGCCAGGAATCCGGTATCATTACGGGCCGGGAAAACGGCAGCTTTGCGCCGAAGGAAACGGCGACCCGCGCGGAAGTTGCAGCCATTTTGCAGCGTTTTATTGAAACGGCGGTGTAAACGCTAAAATAATAAGCAAGGGTTAATATTCTCAACGGTGAGCGTTGCATAGATCTCATCTTCCATGGCCTGAACCCCAAACGGCTCACTGCCGGGCTGTGCAGCCAAGAGCTTGCGTACGAGGTTTCCAAGGTGACCTTTGGCGCGGAGCCGAAAGATTACGAGGTCTACGCATATTTCCTCACATACTTTTATACGCTCCGGTTCAGTCCCTCCGTCGAAGCCGCCGCAGACGAAGAACGACGCATTCGTCCAAAGCGCCGGCAGCGTGAGGCGCAAAAGGCCGTCCAGGCTTCCGGCATCGGCACCAAGGCCCTGCAGGCGCTGAAGCTCCAGCAGGAGCAGGGCAAGCTGGAGCATAAGGTCAGGTCGAGGGAGCAGCGCGAGGCCGAGGAAGCGCGCCAGTTCCAGCTCAAACAGCAAAAGCGCAGGGAAAAGCACAGGGGGCATTAAAGCCTCCTGCGCTTTTCCCTTACATTCGCCACCAGACGGTATCCCCGCGCAGGTATTCATGAAATCCGCACCGCTGTAAAACTCGCTGGGAGGCGAGTCCGTCCAGGTCGGTTTCCGCAATGACGTGGGACACACCACTTTGCTGCATCGCCCATGTGCACATCGCGTTTACCGTCTCCGTCATATACCCAGAATGCTCAAAGGGCTTTCCTAGTCCGTAACCGATCTCAACCTCACCTGCTTCATTGGGAACATCCTTAAAGTCTGCGGAACCGACCACAATCCGGTCGCTTCTACGGAGGATGAGCCAAAAGCTGTGCCACAGGTAGTTTTCCGGGTCCTGTTCCGTAATGTCAAGCTGGCCTTTTACGATCTCGAGGAAGAAGCCCTCCATGGGCTCCGCCTGATAATAACAATTCAGTTCCTGCTCCAGTGCAGGTAAATCTTCCACCAACAGCTTTAACTGCCGGGCGGTCAACGGAATTAACTCTAATCGTTCGGTTTGTATCATCTTAATCACCTTCGTCAAATCTTCCCCAGCGACGCTTTTCATCGGTAAACCTCGTGCAGCAGTGCCATTAGGGCAGCGACAAAGGCCTTATCCTGTTCCGCCGTTCGCTTGGATGGCCCCTTGAGCCGACCACCGTCATTGCGAATTTTCTTAGCGGTGTGCCGCGCCAGCAGCAGGGCGTCGATGTTGTCGCCCGTGTACTCCATGCCATCCTGATTCAGCGCCCGTGCCCGCGCGCCAGGCACATGGCCGCAAGGCCATAATCCTGCGTCACCACCACATCGCCTTTTTGCACCAGATTCACCAGCGCAAAATCCACGCTGTCAGTTCCCTTGGAAAAGGTGAGGGTTGTGGCTCCTGCTCTCAAAACGATGGGAGGTGTCGCACAGGATCAGGCACTCGATCTGAAATTCCCTTGCCGCCCGGATGGCTTCATCCACCACTGAACAGCCGTCCGCGTCAATCAAGATTCTCATAGTGTTTTCCTTGTGTTTGCGCTTTCCCATTCGCGCAGCACAGCCAGCTGCTCAGGTGTGTGGAACCAATGCTCGCCGTTTTCCATGACCGTAAGCACCGCGCTGTGAGCGGCCACGAACTGATCCACAGTCTTGCGGGCGGTCATGTTGTCCTGCCCAGCATAGAGAATTGCCGTGGGGCAGCGCCAGTTTTGGACGGGGTGCTCTCGCTCCCAGGTCAGGTAGCGCCATGAAAGGGTCTGCCCAAAATTAGTGGCGATTTCACCCTTTTCGTGCAGTTCCTGCTCGGTGACGCCGGCCCACTGCATCATGTCGGTGATCAGCCGTTCCATGTTGACAATAGGCGACACAAACAGCGCCTTGTGAAGCTCCTCGCTCGCAAAAGCCAGCATAGAAAATGGGCACCGATACTGTTGGCGCGGAGGCTGATATCTGGCCAACTGGATTTCATATACCCCAGTACTGCCTGCAACTCCGGCACCACCGTCCATGGGTTGAAACGGTTTTCTTCGCCTTTTCGCGCCCCGTGCTCCGGCAGGTCGATTGCAAGTACCTGATATCCGGCAGGGCAGGCAATTTTGGCAAAGGCCAAGCCCTCCTCCTTACACCCGCATAGACCATGGATAAACAGGTATGCTTTTTGAGACGGCTCGCCGTAGAGCACGGCGGGGATATGGTCAATCAAAAATTGTTTCTGTGTCATTTTAATCTCTTCTTTTTGGGTTTTGGCAGCGGTGTGATCGGCTCTAAAATTGCGATGACGGTCAGGGTCAGTTCCTTATCCTCAATATCCAAAATGTAATGTTCCTTGCCGCCTTCGTAGGGTAGCGCGGTCTGTGCACCTGACATTAGCTCAGACAGCTCCGGCAAAATCTTTACGAACACAGTGTTGTCGCAGACCAGCAAAAGTGGCTTATCGTTCACATACACCATGTACTCGCCGAACATTTTTCGGTAGTGCAACGCACCCGCACCTGCGAGCTGCTCGCAGACAAATTCAATGTAATCAACCGTCGTCGCCATGACGCACCTCCTCATAGATACTGTTTTTCTTTTAACCCAGGATAGCATCATCAACTTTCGCGGTTATGCACCATCAAATACTGCTCCGCAAAAATCAATGTATCATTTCTTTTTGGCCAAATAATCTTTCTCGATTGCTAAGTCTATGAGCAAAGCCGCAGCAACATATATGACCAAAATCACACATTCCGATACCAATGCCGAATGCGGACGAGGGTAAAAACTCACACAAATCATGGCTAAAAATCTAATAGGAAAATATAAGCCCAGCCAAGCTGAAATCTTATAAAACTTTCTTCTGAAGTGAACCATCCTATCGAAGCGATCGTTTGATTTTTTTTGAAAAGCATATTCAAATCCACCAATCACTGCGGCAAAAAGGAGGAAGCTCATTCCCGCGAAGAAAGTATTTTGTAAGATAAATACGCACATGAACTGAATGATTAATACCATGACTTCCAAGGTGACCAGATAAATAAGGATTTGCTTACTGTTATCTTCTCTAACTTTTTTGAGCTTCGGTAAATCATTGTCGCTTTCATAGTCATCGTTTAGCAGATAGTCTGTTGTAACACTAAATAATTTACTGATTTGTAAAATATTATTTGAATCAGGCTGCGCCAAGCCCATTTCCCAACGTGAAATTGCTTGTCTTGAGACATTTAGTTTATCTGCCAGTTCCTCTTGGGATATTCCACTTTGTTTTCTAAGCATAAGAATTTTATCTGATAATTTCATAATGAAATCCCCCTTTGACTTGTGATCCCATTGTAGTAAAAAGACTTGCAATATGCCACCACAGGCACTTTACATTTACGCAACAAGACTTTACATTACACAAAGCAATGGAGTTTCTCTGCAGTAACACGACAAATTCTAATTTGTCTCGCACGTATTGACGATTATATGATAATCCCCTCGCAGTGGTCGATCTCGTGCTGGATGATCTGCGCCGTCCAGCCGGTGAAGGTCTTAAAAGCGCTCCTGAAAGGCGGGGTTCTGATACCGCACTTTAATGGACTTCCAGCGCTTCGCTTTTCGGGTGCCAGTGAGGGATAGGCAACCCTCCTCCGCGTCATACGGACCGGACTTTTTCACAATCTCAGGGTTGAACATCATCATGTATTCCCCGTCGCCCGCGAAGGCGATGATGCGCTTGTTCACGCCAATCATGTTCGCCGCCATGCCCACACAACCGTCCTTGTGGGCGATCAGCGTTTCCAGCAAGTCTTCCGCCACCGACAGATCCGCCTCGGTTGCCGCTTTCGCCTTCTGCGCGAGGAAGACCTCGTCCCTGCAAATCTCTCGAACCATATCTAAAATCCTCCGAATATTCTTTTTCTCATGATACCACGATTTTCCCTTGAAAAACAGCCTCCTTACCGCGGATATGATACAAGATCCGCAGTACCTTTTTCCGAACTTCGTAGTATCCCTCTGCGGTGAGCGCGGTTACATCAAGCTGAAAGCGGTTAAAAAGGCCTAAGGAAACGGCTCGGACTGTAAAAATCAATCTGAGCCGTCTTTTTTTGTTTCGCCGTTCTGCTGCGGCATTGCAACAACCTTTAACTCCGGTTCTGGCGCGGTAATGTAGAGCTCCTCGCATGCCTGCTGGGCGTCGATGAGCAGATTGACCGCTTCCTCCGTGGCACGAAACAATTTTAAATACATCTCTTTATAATCCGGCATTCGCAATCACCCCCCGCAGGGTATAGTTTAGAACAATACGTTCAAAATTTCAAGTGGAACAATTTGTTCTACTATACTAAGTGTGGTGATGCAGATGGAGAAATACCCAAGAATTCGCAATTTGCGGGAAGATTCTGATTTAACGCAGCAACAGGTCGGCGCGGCAATCAACGTGCCGCAGCGCACTTATGCCTACTACGAGAGCGGCCAGAGAATGGTGCCTCCTCACGTATTATGTGCACTCGCTGATTTTTACAAAGTGAGCGTGGATTATCTGCTGGGGCGGACGGACACAAAAAATTAAAAAACAATGAGGCGGTATCCTGTAATTTTCAGGATACCGCCTTTGTGTTGCGGGCGAACACCGTCTCCCTTACTTTTTCTCCTTCACCGCAATCCAGATCTCGCAGGAATAATCCGGGTTCTGCACGTCTGCCGAGGGGTATACCTCCAGCTCCACGCCCTGCCCGTACTCATAGTTGCTCTGAGGGAAAAACTCCGTGCAGATGCGCTTGTAGGTGTCCTTGAAGGCGTCGGGCATCTTGCCACGGCAGGTAAACACCGCGTAGGTGTAGGCCGGAATGTCGATGACGTCCAGTCCCTCGCCGTTCAGGGGCATGCCGTTGTACTCCGCACCGATGCCGTAGGGGAAGCCGGAGTCCGCCAGCTCATCGCTGAAGCAGATGCCCAGCACGCCGTGATACGTGTCGAACTTGCCATACTTGCAGATTTGATCCATCGTGCCGTCCGCGCTAACCTCATTCCAGAATGCGGAGATGTCCGCCGTGGCGGTGTCGCCCTGGGGCTTGGTGACCTGCTTCTTTTTGCAGATGATTTTGAATGCGTCTTTCTTTTCGATCCTGTAATCCATGGTCGTTCCTCCCGATAAAATCAGTTTTACGGAGAGTCTGGAAAAGGATTTGACGCTCCCGCCGTGCCGCGCCTGAGTGGGTGTGACGCCGTGAAAGCGGGTAAATGCGCGGGAAAAGCTCTCGGGCGTGTCGTAGCCGTACCGATACGCGATGTCGATGACCTTGTCGTCCGCGCGCATCAGGTCCTCGGCGGCAAGAGCCAGGCGGCGCATCCGGATGTAGTCGCCCAGCGAGAAGCCGCAGAGCATGGTGAACATCCGCTGGAAATGAAATGCCGACGAGCAGGCCTCTCTCGCCGCCTCTTCATAGTCTACCTCGCCTGTGAGGTGCGCCTCGGTATAGTCCAGCGCCCGCTGGATGCCCGTGATCCAATCCATCCTTCGGCCTCCTTCCGTATGCTGTCATTCTATCGCAGGTCGCCGGCAGTCTCATGACTTTCCGTGCGGTGTTGTGTCAGAGAAAAATTCTTCAAGCGTATAGGGCGGCGATGTCCTGTGCTTTTCGCTTCATCTCCTTGCGGATGTGCGGTTCCAAGCATTCGCATTTATCCCCAAAACTCAGAAGAATATCATAGTAATATTCATTTTCAATGAAGGGAAAGTCAACAATGAAATGTTCGTCACCGTCGGGCGAGAAGTCTTCATAAGCGCAATAATCGAGCATCCTGTCCATGACGGACTTGTGGATACGAATTTTGATTCTTGTCTGCATGGTTTCCAGAATGTCGGCAAAATTCAACTGCGGCTTTTCATAATCCCGCGGCGCGAAAACCTCCTCTTCCATTTGCAGGTTTGACATGCGGGACAGCTTGAATAAGCGAAAATCATTTCTTTTATGGCAATACCCTTGCAAATACCAATGACTACTTTTCAATGCAAGCTGATATGGTTCAACTGTNCGTGTGGTCTTATTTCCGTGGTGGGCTACATATTCAAACGAAAGCAGCCTGCTTTCCTGCAAAGCTGTTTTGATCATCTCTAAATATGGTTGTATGTTCCTGTTACCCATCCACGGACTTAAATCTATNCATATTTGATTTGCTTTTACTTCAATGTCTTTCGCTCTGTCGGCGGGGATAAAACTTTTGACTTTCGCAAGGGCGTTTACCAGTTCATTACCCCGTATCATGTTGGAAAGACTGGAAAGCCCCATCAAGATAGCGGATAGGTCGGCAGTTGAAAAAACTTTTTTATCAATCTTGTATTTCTGCATAATTTCAAAGCCGCCGCCTACTCCCGATGTTGAGCAAACAGGAATGCCCGCCATGTTGATCGCGTCGATGTCGCGGTAGATGGTGCGGGGAGAGACTTCAAATAGTTCTGCCAGTTCCTGTGCGCCGACCCGCTCTTTTTCAAGGAGTATCATAATGATGCTCACAAGCCTGTCTACCTTCATCAGACGGCCGCCCTTCAAAATTTCTATTTTTCATTGCAAATTGTTGCCATGCTGTTGTCAACAATGCCATGGTACAATAAGTCCGTAAGAAACGCAATGAAAACGGAGTATATTTATGTTTACAGTTTATGTTTACGTTCTGGATACCTTGGCCGACTGGGAAATTGGATACGTCACCGCGGAATTGAATTCCGGTCGTTTTTTCAAAAAGAATGCACCGGGCGTAACGCTCAAAACGGTCAGTGACTCCAAAGCGACGGTCAAAACCATGGGCGGGCTGACGGTTACTCCCGACTGCCTGATCGAAGATATTGCTTTGAATGAAAACAGCGTGTTGCTGCTTCCAGGGGCAAACACATGGAACGACCCAAGACACGGCGCGATACTTGTGAAAGCAAGTGAATTGCTTTCGGCGGGAGGAATCGTGTGCGCGATCTGCGGGGCTACCGCTGCACTTGCAGGTGCCGGCCTGCTTGACAACCGCCCCCATACCAGCAATGGGCCGGGATTTCTTGAGATATTTGCGCACAATTATAAGGGGCAAAGCGTTTATATAGACCAGCCGTCTGTAGCGGATCACAACCTTATTACCGCCGGTTCCACCGGAGATTTGCTGTGGGCAAAGCAAATCATCGAGCGCTTGGGCGTTTTTCAGGCCGACACGCTGGAATCCTGGTATAAATACTTCAGCACCGGCAAACCCGAATGCTTCTATGCGCTCATGCAAACACTGCCATCCTCAAATTCTGCACCGCAATAAACAAAGAAAAGGCCAATTTTTAGAGTTCTCCAAGCCGGCAGCAGGCGCATTGTAAATATGAGCTTTTTAATGCAAAAAACCTCTGAAATCAACTGATTTCAGAGGTTTTTGGTCGGAGTGAAATTATAGGACTTAGAGAAAGTGAGTAACATCAATGGTCTGAAGGTGGTCAGGCAGTATTTATGAATTCTTTGAGATTAAGATTATCATCACCAGAAATAATAGTCTGTATATTTTTTCGATAATAATGTTGATTTTTAATTGCTGTAATGATATTATTGAAATAGTAAAAATTGATATATTTCACATAACGGAAGGATGTTGGGTATGGGAAAAATGCTTACGAGTACAATAAAGTCTTCAAAGGATATTTCTGATACTTATAAAATAGTGAAAAAAGTTATAGATGATCAAAATTTAAAGATTACAAAAGACAAATGTAAAGAAAATGAATTTAATATTTCTGCCAAAGAATCTATGAAGTGGTTAACTACTAACTGGCCTACAATAGTTGAAATAAATGCAGAAATATTTGAAGGTAATGTTATGGTGAAATTGTCTGCATCAAGCAAAGGAACTTCTATTACACAGGATAGTAATACTAATAGTTTTTTAAACAACATTGTCACTAGTATACAAGCTTACCTATAATCATTGAGGAGTCTGTCCAGCGGAGCATGACATCCTGAGAAGTTGAGCCAAAGTAATCATGGAACTCCCGCCGCTCAATTTTGTTTCCGAGTGTAATTATAGAACTTACCGTCTGCATCATCGCATGAATGTAGGAAAAACGAAAGACCGTCGACAAAAATCGACGGTCTTTTTTTGGTCCGAGTGACAGGGTTCGAACCTGCGGCCTGATGGTCCCAAACCACCCGCGCTACCAACTGCGCTACACCCGGATATTGACTTGCCTATTCACTTTTCGCCGGTTCTCCCAAACCACCCGCGCTACCAACTGCGCTACACCCGGATATTGACTTGCCTATTCACTTTTCGCCGGTTCTCCCAAACCACCCGCGCTACCAACTGCGCTACACCCGGATATTGACTTGCCTATTCACTTTTCGCCGGTTCTCCCAAACCACCCGCGCTACCAACTGCGCTACACCCGGATATTGACTTGCCTATTCACTTTTCGCCGGTTCTCCCAAACCACCCGCGCTACCAACTGCGCTACACCCGGATATTGACTTGCCTATTCACTTTTCGCCGGTTCTCCCAAACCACCCGCGCTACCAACTGCGCTACACCCGGATATTGACTTGCCTATTCACTTTTCGCCGGTTCTCCCAAACCACCCGCGCTACCAACTGCGCTACACCCGGATATTGACTTGCCTATTCACTTTTCGCCGGTTCTCCCAAACCACCCGCGCTACCAACTGCGCTACACCCGGATATTGACTTGCCTATTCACTTTTCGCCGGTTCTCCCAAACCACCCGCGCTACCAACTGCGCTACACCCGGATATTGACTTGCCTATTCACTTTTCGCCGGTTCTCCCAAACCACCCGCGCTACCAACTGCGCTACACCCGGATATATGAAATTGTACTACTCGTACTGTGGCTCAGTAAAGACATACATATTCATATCATAAAACACCCGAGTATTATATCTGAATTTGTTGACAAAGTCAATCCGCTTGTTGGAAAAACCGCAACCAACCTGAGTTTATCACAGCAGCTTGCGTTTTTCGCCGGTATCGATCCGGTAATAACAGTCCGGCGTCCTGGCAGGAGACGAAACCACGTGTCCAAGCGCGGGCCGCCTTATCTGCGGCGGGTAATCCGGATGGCATCTACTGACGCCGTATTACGTAACCCTTAACCGATCTGTTTTTTCTATTACACTATTTCGGTTCCCATGTGCTATTGCGCGGGCAAGCCCGCGGCAACACACCGCGAAATTTTCAGCAGCCAAAATCCTCCAGCCATGCCTTCAAATCGGGCCCGGATAGTCTACCGTTTAGAAGCCGACCCTCCACAATCTCAGCCGTAGGAGAAATGCTGTTCTTGAGTTTTCCCATCGTGTTGCCGAAGCCGCTGCCACCGGAGGTTACAAACAGAATAATCTTCTTTCCTGAAAAATCATAGCTCTCCAAAAAAGTATTGATAATCGTCGGTGCAACGTACCACCAAATAGGAAAGCCGAGAAAAATAACGCTGTATTTCTCAATACCCTAGTCCTTGTGTGCCATCGCAGGGCGGTAATCCGAGTCGCTCATCTCGACGGCGCTGCGGGCCTTTTTGTCCATCCATCTCAGGTCCGCTTTCGTATACGGCACCGCTGGCTTAATCTCATAAAGGTCGGCATTTGCCGCCTTAGCCAGTGCCTGTGCAGCCCGCTTCGTTACGCCGGTTACCGAAAATACGCCACCAGTTTTTTGTTCATGTGGATCTTCCTTCCAATATTTTAGTATTTACTCTGTTCCAGTCTGATTTATTCCGCATTTTCTTTACTTACGCCTTATTTTCTCTCTCCGGGTCTATTTATGCCTCTGACCATATTTTACCCCCTGAAGATCACTCCAAGTCAAGAGAAAATTTTTAGGTGCGATGCCGCAAAGAAGCGCCCTGGGTTTTTTCCGTTGCTCTGGCAGACCCGCTGTGCTACAATACGGGTATCATTTGTCGGCAGCCGCTTTTTCCACCATACGCACGCGGACCGTCCATCCCGGTCGGCGGGACGGTTTGATCGCTTAACATGCCACCCGCTGGATTAATACAGGAGGAATCTCATGAAAGTCGCTCTGCAATTTGCCATGCCCTTTGAATTTCATGCACTTCCGGGCGCGAAGGCCCTGCCGCACTTTGAAACTGTCTCCGGCGTTCCGTTTTTTGAGGTCGTGCCGGGAATTCTTGCCTGCGCGGGCGGTGTGGGCAAGGTCAACGCCGCAATCACCGCCGAGATTCTCTGCCACCGCTTTGGTGCGGAGCTCATTTTGAACGCAGGCGTGGCCGGCTGCTGCACGGACCTTGCCACTGGATCTCTGGTTTTGGCGGACTCTCTGGTGCAGCACGACGTAGACACCACTGCCGTGGGGGACCCTATCGGTCTTGTGTCCACGGTAAACGTAACGGAATTTTCCGTCTGGGAGCCGGATACCTGTCTGGGGCTTCTCAAAAGTCAGGGTGTGAAGGCCGTGAAGGGCCGGGTGGCCACCGGGGACTGGTTCGCCGTGAAGGGTGACCGCGCCCGGTGGATCGTGGACACCTTTCACCCGCTTGTGGTGGAGATGGAGGCCTGCGCCGTGGCTCAGACGTGCCTTCGGAACGGTGTGAAGTTCGCGGCGCTGAAATCCGTGTCCGACCACCTGTTCGCAGACAATCAGGCGGAAGAGTATTTTGACTTTGCACAGGCAATGGAAAACCTGGGAAAGGTGGTTCTGCCTCTGGCTCAGGCGCTGTCAGAGCTGAAATAAGGGAGAGGTTTTATGAGTACCGTCCGTCTTTATACCCGTCAGAGCGACAAGACCCTGTTGATGCTGGAGCACGGCGAGCGCGTCCTGAACCAGCGGGTCTACGTTCAGCTTCATTTTGGCGACATGGCCAAACACTATCTGGATTGTTATGACTGGTTTGCCCGGGAAGCCGCCCGGCGGGCACCGAAGCCGGAGGGGGCAGAGCTGTCCATCTGGTGTACCCCCAATGTGAAGAACTGTCTTCCGCCCATTGAGGGAACGGTGGTGTATGCGGTGGACGTGCCGGAGGAGCAGGTAGTGTTTTTTGACGACGCAAAGTGGGATTATGTACTGAACCACCGCTACCTGCCCGCTGACGACGCAGACGAGGCCGCGTACCGTAGGCATCTGCGGGAGATCGGCGTGACAAACTCCTTTGAGTTTTTCGAGGGGCGGTACGCCGGAAAATATTCGGAGGAGACCCAGCGGGTACGGGACAGCTGGAAGCGGGTATTTGACCCGGTGGAGAGGACCTGCCCCACTGTCTGCGGCAACATCTGGGAAATCAAAAGGGAGCAGATCGTCCGTATTTTCCATTCCGGTGAAGCAGTAGTCCCTATATGATTAAAAACATGCAGAAAACAGTCAAATCTGCTTGACAAAGTCAGATTTGGCCGTTATACTAAATAAGCCGCTTTGAATGGGCTGAAGTGCGTCCTTTTGGATGCCGCCCCCGACAGCGAGCCCGTATTGAAGGAGTTGAAACATATGCATGCAATTATTGAAACTGGCGGCAAGCAGTACAAGGTCGCAGAGGGCGACGTGGTTTTCATTGAAAAGCTGGACAACGAGGCCGGTGACACCGTGAAGTTCGACCAGGTCCTGGCAATTCTGGACGGCGAAAAGGCCACCTTCGGCGCTCCCGTCGTGGCTGGTGCTTCCGTGGAGGCCAAGATCGTCAAGAACGGTAAGGGTAAGAAGGTTCGTATCTTCAAGTACAATTCCAAGAAGGGTTACCGTAAGCGTCAGGGCCATCGTCAGCCCTACACCAAGGTCGAGATCGGCAAGATCTCCGTCTAAGGTATGACTACCGTTACGTTCCATATGGAGGGCGACCGCATCTGCGGGTTTGACGCTCTGGGACACAGCGGGTACGCTGAAGCCGGGTCCGATATCGTCTGCGCCGCCGTCACCAGCGCCGTTCGCTTGGTGGACGCCACAGTCAACGATGTGCTGGGCCTTGCGGCTTCTGTGAAAGCGGACGAAGAGGACGCGAAAATCAGCTTTCGTCTTCCCGGCGGGTTGTCCGCCGCAGCGGAGAACTGCTGTCAGTCGCTCCTGACAGGCCTGATGGTCTATTTCGCCCAGCTTCACGACGAGTATCCCGAAAATATCGAGGTTTTGGAGGGCTGACCCCCTCCCCATCTAAACAATCTGAAAGAAAGGATGGTTCTCATTATGCTGAACATTGGTTTGCAATTATTCGCCCACAAAAAGGGCGGCGGCTCCACCAAGAATGGCCGTGACTCCAACGCCCAGCGTCTGGGCGTGAAGCGCGCGGACGGGCAGGAGGTCCTGGCGGGCAACATTTTGGTTCGTCAGCGCGGCACCCACATCCACCCCGGTGTGAACGTGGGCAAGGGCAGCGACGATACGCTGTTTGCCACCGCCGACGGCGTGGTACGTTTCGAGCATCTCGGCAAGGACCGCAAGAAGGTCTCTGTCTACGAGGCGCAGTAACCGAACACGATGGAAGGGCCTCGAACGCTTTCGTTCGAGGCCCTTTTTCCCGGAATGGGATATACTACGAATTATGGCTGATCTGCTCCCGACGGTCGGAGTGTACCGGGCGCGGGGAGCATACCAGCCGATGAGAAAGCGAGGCATTTTATGGCATCTTCTTTTATTGACAAAGCCCACATCACCGTGCGCGCGGGCAACGGCGGAAACGGGGTGGTCGCCTTCCACCGTGAAAAGTACGTGGCGGCGGGCGGGCCCGACGGCGGCGACGGCGGCAGAGGCGGCTCCGTCATTTTGCAGGTGGACGATAATCTCTCCACCCTGCTGGATTTCCGCTATAAACGGAAATATCACGCCCCCAACGGCATGGATGGACAGGGCGCCCGCAAATCCGGCCGGGATGGGGAAAATCTGGTCATTAAGGTTCCCCGGGGCACGCTGGTCCGGGATTCGGAAAGCAACGAAATCATTCAGGATATGTCCAGCGGAGAGCCCTATGTCCTCTGCAAGGGCGGTCGGGGCGGCTGGGGCAACTCCCACTTTGCCACCCCCACCCGGCAGGTACCCCGATTCTCCAAGGGCGGACTCCCCGGCGAGAGCCACGACGTGGTGCTGGAGCTGAAGCTTCTGGCGGACGTGGGGCTGGTGGGCTTTCCCAATGTGGGAAAATCCACCCTTTTGAGCGTGGTATCCCGCGCCCAGCCGAAAATCGCCAACTATCATTTTACCACGCTGTCCCCCAATCTGGGCGTGGTATACGTGGGAGAGGGTCGTTCCTTCGTGCTGGCCGACATTCCCGGCATTATCGAGGGAGCCAGTGAGGGAGCCGGACTGGGCCACGATTTTCTCCGGCATATTGACCGCTGCCGTCTGCTGATTCACGTGGTGGACGTGTCCGGAAGCGAGGGACGGGACCCGGTGGTGGACTTCGACGCCATCAATGCCGAGTTGAGTCAGTACAGCGCCGACCTTGAGAAACGGCCCCAGATCGTAGCCGCCAACAAGACGGATATCATGCAGGACCCGGAAAATCTGGAGCGTCTCCGCGCTCACGTGGAAAAGCTGGGCTATCCGCTCTTTGAGATCTCTGCCGCGGCGCACCGGGGCGTAGAGCAGTTGATGAACAAGGTCAGCGAGACCCTCTCTACTTTGCCGCCCATTGCGGTATACGAGCCGGAGTACGTTCCCAGGCCGTCGGTCATCGACTATTCTCAGCCTCTGGATATCCAGCGGCTGGATGACGGCACCTGGGTGGTGGACGGCCCGTGGCTCCAGCGGCTTATGAGCAACGTAAACCTGAACGACTATGAGAGCCAGATGTATTTTGACAGGACCCTGCGGGATTCTGGTCTCTACCAGCAGTTGGAGGCCATGGGGATTCAGGACGGGGACACCGTGTCGCTCTATAATTTTCAGTTCGAGTATCAGCGGTGATCTGGGGCACCCGACCTCTTTCTCCCACACGGCGGACTGTGGCCGATCAGCCGGTGCGGACTATGACTGAAAGCGAAAGCCCCGACGCGGAACCATGCTTCGCGTCGGGACTTTCATTTATTTGTTGAATAGCGCAGTCTCCCCTGCTCTGCCAGCGCCATTTACAGCAAAAGGCCCAGGCCGACCACCACCAGCAGGTCCTCCGTCTGGCTGCCAAGGCAGCCAAGCGGCAGCTCCTGCGGCTCCACCTGTCCGCCGTCCGGCTTGATCAGTACCCGCTGGACACACACCACCGCGTTCCCGTCCCCCATGCTGGAAAAAGTCAGGCTATCCCGGGACGAGAGACCGCAGCTCACCACCCGTTCCGCTTTCACCTGCCGGGTTGTGAGGCAGCTCCAATCGCTTGGCAGCAGGACGGAACCACAGGCGCACACCGCCTCCGGCGCGTCTGCCAGCAGTCGGCAGCCCGCGGAGGAAAGGGCCAGCACCTCCCACCGTTTTTGCGTTAGTGCCTGGACCGTTTCAGGCTGCTCCACGCCCGCAGGAAGAGGTGTGGGTGGAGTCGCACCTGCCCCAAAAAACGCCGCGTCCCCCATATGCGTGCCTCCCTTCTGCTGAGAGTGTTTGCGGAGGCGGCGGGTTTATGCGAAAATTTCTCTCGTTTTTTTTACCGGATCGTGCTAGACTGGTTTTAACAATTTGTTTTCAGAGTTCCGAGGTGACTGCTTTGTATTTCTTCGCCCACCTACATACCATCAACCACCACCGCGCCCTGGTCCGCAAGTACTGCTTCTGTCTGGGCCTGTATTGGCAGGGCCTGACACACGACCTTTCCAAATACTCGCCGCTGGAATTTCGTGTGGGTGCGAAATATTTTCAGGGCGACCGCAGTCCCAACGACGCGGAGCGAAAGGACAAGGGCTACTCTGCCGCTTGGCTCCACCATAAGGGCCGCAACCGGCACCATCTGGAATACTGGACGGACTACGGGCAAAAGCCCGACGGCTCCTTCGGCGTCGTGGGCGTGGAGATGCCCGTCAAATATGTGGCGGAGATGTTCTGTGACCGGTACGCCGCCAGTCGGATCTATCGGGGCAAGGCATTTAATAACGCGGACCCGTGGGAATTTTTTCAGCATTCCAAGACTCACACCATTTTAAACCAAAAGACCGCCGATCTGCTGGAATCCATGCTGGTCAAGCTGCGGGATGAGGGAGAGGACGCCGCCTTTTCCTATATTCGGAACGACATTTTGAAAAAATGAGGGCACTGCCCTTTTCACGCTACCCCAATTTTCAGGACCTTATTCTGCTGTTTGCAATTTATGGACAGGCTCAAGCGAGGACCGCCAAGTGGGTAATGCTCATAAGAGCGTATGGATTTGAGCAAACGCAAATGAAATAGATACAATAGAGCCATGATGACTAAGGTCATTGTGGCTCTACTTGTTGGGCTGACCACAGCGTCGGTCGTTTCCGTTCCGCTGGGCATTGCCACGGCCGCCGCGCTCGGTCTGGACAAACTTTCGGGAATGGCAATTGTCGCGTTGGGCGTAAACGCCGGGTTTACGGCAGGAATTTTAATCCTTTCAGCGTTGGTATCGCGCAAGGCTTTGCAGAATTACCGTTGTTCTCAGGCGAACGGCTGCGCTGGGTTACTCTACCGGTTTTATTGGCTGTTACAAGCGCTTACATTACGCTTTACGTAAAAAGGCATCGGGTCCCTGTCTCCAGTAATGAGAACGATATCCGTATTCATGCCATGACTCTCTGTGAAAAGATCAGCGTCGTAGCATTTATTGTGGGGTTTCTCCTGTTGACAGTCGGCATTTCCGTTTGGAACTGGGCCACAGACGGTATCGTAGTTGCGTTTTTTGTAATTGGCAGTGCGGTTGGCCTTGTTGCTGGGATGCCGCTTAATACCGTATGTGATACCTTTCTTGCAGGCTGCCGCAAGATGATGAGAGGTGTGCTGGTGAATGGAATCGCGGCGACGTCACAGATGGAAATATTCTGGACACGATCGCGTATAAGTTGACGGAATTGATCTATATTCGGCCAGCTTCTCCTTCTCGCTGTCGAGCGCCTCCACCGCAAAGTACATAGACGACGATTACTTGATTTTTGCAATATATGTTTAGTTACAATACGATCTCCGCTTTGCCCGCGTTGGTTGAATATTCGCTCGTAGTTATCATTAACACAAGCAATAACCACTACCTTAACTTTACCTTTAATTGTTTTGACGCTCTTTCTTATTTTGGTCTAAACTAGCACAGCAAAATTGCTAAAAGATAATAAAACTTAATGAAAGGATAATTCTCCACGGTTTTTAGGACAAAGCGACATTTGAGGTCATCGTGCCCAAAAATGATAAAAAGCCGCCTTTGCCGCTTGACAAAACGGTATAGGACAGTACAATGAAGATAAAAAGAGCGCTTTGCTCATAATAGATTTTGCTACTCTACAAGCGATATCTCCCATAACTCGGGAATAACTTGTCCAAATCCCTCTGTCTCCTAGTCAGTGGGATCATTAGCCTATTAATCAGTCAAAGGCATACGCCGTTTTTATGGCAAAATTAATCTTGTCATTTAATTCTTGGCTAATTTCTATATTGCAAGTATCATCCTCTTGCGCCGGACATGCTTCTTCTTGGCCCATTGCCAAGTGTTAACATGATGTCGCGTGCTCGGATCAAAAATAAATTCTGGAAAAGTGAGGCTTTACTATGCACTGCATTCGAAAGGTAACCGACGATTTACTTTGGATTGGCGCCAGTGACCGCCAGCATCCTCATTTTGAGGCGGTCCTTCCCATCCCCAATGGTATGTCGTTTAACTCTTACTTGCTTCTGGATGAAAAAACCGTCCTATTTGACACTGTGGATCGCGCCGTCCAAGGCCAGTTCTTTGAAAATCTGGAGTACTCGCTTAAAGGTCGGGCTCTGGATTATGTCTTTGTCCATCACATGGAGCCCGACCACGCCGCCACGCTGGGTGACTTAATGCTCCGTCATCCGGAAGCCACGATTGTGTGCAACGGAAAGTCTCTTAATATGATCCATCAGTTTCACTGCACCGATCCGAAGAAAGTCATCTTAATCAACGAAGGCGACACCCTTTCCACCGGCCGCCATCACTTCACCTTTTATAACGCGCCCATGGTTCACTGGCCTGAGGTGATCGTCAGTTACGACTCCACTGATCAGATTCTCTTTTCCGCCGATGCCTTCGGTACGTTCGGGGCGCTAAACGGAATCCTCTTCGCTGATGAGGTGGACTTTGACCGAAACTGGCTGGATGAGTCCCGGCGCTACTACACCAACGTAGTGGGCAAGTATGGTCCCCAGGTAATCTCTTTGTTGAACAAAGTCGTCAAGCTGGAGCTTCGAATGATTTGTCCGCTTCATGGTCCGATTTGGAGAAAAAACTTGGATTATATGCTGGATAAATATACCAAGTGGGCCGCCTACGAGCCGGAGGTTCAGGGGGTTTTAATTGCATTTGCCTCGGTTTACGGCGGGACCGAAACCGCAGCCAACATTCTGGCCTGTCGGCTGGCAGAGTTGGGCATTCCTGTCGAAATGTACGATGTCTCGGTGACCCACTACTCTTATGTTCTGTCTGATCTGTTCAAATACAGTCATATTGTCTTTGCCTCTACCACCTATAACAACGGCATTTTTATTTCCATGGAAAATCTGCTTCATGTCATGGCACACCACAATCTGCAAAACCGAAAGGTGGCCTTGATTCAAAATGGCTCCTGGGCTCCATGCAGTGGAAAGTTGATGTCTCAGCTCCTATGCGATATGAAGAATATTGAGGTTTTGGAGGCCCCCATAACATTAAAATCCACCTTGGCTCCCGGTCAGGATCAGGAACTTGAGGGGTTGGCCAAGGCGCTGGCTGCTTCCGTACGAGGGGATGAGCCTGTCCTCGTCGAGGACAATGAAACGTCCAAACCTAAGGGCTTTGTATGTAAGGTCTGCGGCTTTATTTATGAAGGAGACACCTTGCCAGACAATTTTGTGTGTCCAATTTGCCATCGTCCTGCCAGAGACTTTGAGCCCCTATCCTAAAACTTTAAAAAAATAGAAAGGAGTTTTTTTATGAAGTATGTATGCGATATTTGTGGCTTCATCTATGACGAGGCCACCGAAGGCCCCATGCCTGACGACTACACCTGCCCTCTGTGTGGTGCCGATAAGAGCCACTTTAAGCCGGAAGAGTAAAGGACTGATACCATAAACCAGGCCGCCACCCTTTTTCTTCAGGGAGACGGTCCGGTAGACTTTTTAAACACTTGAATATTCTTCAATAGTGCTTTAAAATAGGCACATTGAACTCTCAGAAATATAAAAGGGGGAAATTACCATGCCATGGACACCGAACCTGTCTGTTGGAGTTGCGCAAATTGACGATCAGCATAAGCTTTTGTTTGAAAAGGCAGAGAAGCTTTTTGAAGCAGGCAAAAACAATCAAGCCAAGGAGTATATTGGGGAGTTGCTGGACTTTTTGGAAAGCTACACCCAAAAGCACTTTGCTGATGAAGAAAGATACATGCTGAGCATCCACTATCCTCAGTATGGGGAGGAAAAGACTGCCCATACTGCTTTTGTTGCTCAATTGCATAAGTTGCGAAATGATTATAATGCATCGGGTAGCAATATTCTGGTCGTTCTCAACGCTAACCAAATGATTGTAGACTGGTTGACGAAGCATATCTCCATCATGGATAAAAAAATCGGAGAGTTTGCAAAAACCATTCAAAAATAAAAAAATTTCAAAGTCCTGCGGCACCTGTATTTTAATTGGTTCCGCAGGACTTTCATTGGAGCCGACAGCCTTCCAGGAGCTACTTGAAAAAATACTGCCGCAGCTGTTCGCCACGGCCAGTTGCACCGATGGTGCTTATATATCAATTGCTACAGGCTTTTAACACGCCTGCAAAATATTTGGGGTTACACCACCTTTCCATCACCTCACCAACAGTGATTCCACCGTACGGAAGCTGGTCACGCGGGTGCTGCGCTATTTCCAGTCCGAGGGCATGGTAAGCCTGACCTGCGGCAGTGCGGAACTGACGGACAAACCAGGGCTGAAGGCGTTATCTGAATAAAAACAAACCGCCACCCGATACCGGGCGGCGATCTGCTCTTATTCAGCCAGGATCATGTCGATGCCCTGGCGAAGCGTGTCCTCGTCCATGCTTCCGGCAGAATAGGCCTGCACATTCCCCTCGGTATCGATGAAATACGTCACCGGGATGGAACGCACGGAATAGGCCGTTGCGCCCTCCAAAAGCGTGTCGAAATAAACTGGAAAGGTGAAGCCCTGCTCTTTGATAAACTGTGTCGCACCCTCCAAGGTCTCCCGCCCTCCGTCGGTGAGGTTGACCATTATAAAATCGACCTTGTCCCCTGACTCCGCCGCCACGGTGTCAAAGACGGGCATCTCGCTTTTGCAGGGGCCGCACCAGCTCGCCCAAAAATTCAGCACGATGGGCGTGCCAATGTGATCGGAGAGCGCCACGCTGCTGCCCTCCGCATCCAGCATGGTGAAATCCGGGGCGGCAACGCTCTCATCCTCCGGTTGCACCGCACTCTGCGCCTCCGCTGGCGCGGAGGCTTCGCTTTTCGACAGAGCGCTGTACAGCGCCGACGCACCCAGCAGCACAACGACGAGAGCTGCGGCAATGAGGATTGTCGTTTTTCGGTTTGTCATACGCCCTCCTTCTTTACGATACAAGACCCAACAGCCGTCCAAGCAGTCCCGTCATCATAAGTATGCCGAGGGCTACCAGCAGCCCACCGGAGATATGTGAGACCGTTCCGCTGTGCTTTTTCAGCCAATTGAACACATTCTTAAGTCGCTCCATCAGCACCGCGCCGAGAAGGAACGGTATTCCAAGCCCCAAGGAGTAGAGCAGCAGCATGGCGGCCCCCCGCAAAACACTGCCGGACTGGGAGGCGAGCACCAGCGCACTGCCGAGGAAAGCACCCACGCAGGGCGTCCAGCCCACGGAGAACACCACGCCCATCAGCAGCGAGGTAAAAAAGCCGACGCCGTGCCAGGTACTCTTTGCGCCTTTGAATATCGGAATATTGAGTATGCCAAGGTAGATAAGTCCCAGCACGGTGATCACAGCGCCGCCCACCAGATTCACAGCTGTCGAATATTTTACGAAAAAACTGCCTATGGTGCCGGCAAAGGCTCCCATCAGCACAAACAGGATCGTAAAGCCCATCACAAAGCCGAACGCTCGCAGCAGCACCGTACGGCGGGAGCTTTCCCCCTCGCCCGCGCCCATGAAGTATCCCACATAGATTGGCAGCATGGGCAGCAGGCAGGGAGAAACAAAGGTGATAATTCCTTCGAGAAATACTAAGACATACTGCATCGCTTACAGCATGGAGAGAATTTGCGCCTTGGGCCTTGCGCCGACCGTCCGATTTGCGATCTTTCCGCCTCGGATGACCACAAGCGTGGGGATGCTCATGACGTCGAATTGCGCTGCCAGCTCCTGCTGTTCATCCACGTTGACTTTGCCGACCTTGACATTCGCGTTCTCCTTGGCTATCTCATCCACCACAGGCGAGACCATGCGGCAGGGGCCGCACCAGCTGGCCCAGAAATCCAGCAGCACAGGGCGGTCACTTTCCGTGACTTCTTTCTGGTAGTTTTCCTTCGTAATGGTTAGTACAGACATTTTTTATTCCTCCAATATAGTTCGATTATTCCAGTGTGAGTGCCTTCATGGGGCAAAACTTCACGCATTTCCCACAACGAATACATTTCTCCGAATCCACCGTGGGAGCTTCAAAACGCACCTGTAACAGAGCGCCCGCCGGGCAGACCTTGACCGAGGGACAGGGATGGTTTTGCGGGCATCGCCTTTTATTCACCACCAATGTCTTTTCAGCGTTGCTTTCAGCCGCTGCCTTACGCCCAAATCCGAAAACCATTTTACTCACGCCTCCTTTGTTTTGCTGTCTGTAGTATATCGCTCTTTTCGTCTTCATTCCGTGACGATATCACGCTCTTTTGACATTTGGCCTGTACTTTTTAGCGGCGAACCTACAATCTCCCAGTTGAGTCGTGTAATTACAGTTTTGGTACGTATGCTCGTCCATTGCTCTGAGGGAAAATCTGGGTAAGGTTTTTTCTACGCTGTCTTCAGCAGACAAGCTTATATGAATTGAATATTGAGGAAGTTTTTGTAATTGGACACACTGATTGTGGTGCTAGGTGTACGGATAGCAAAAACCTGATTAAAAAGATGAAGGTACGCGGGAAAACTCAAAAAAATCGTGACTTAATTAAGGGAAGTCGCATGAAAATGGAGGTAAATCTGTGAAACATTTTGATATCGTAATCGTAGGAAGTGGAGCCGGTCTCATGGTTATGGAGGCAGCTTTAAGTAAAGGACTCCGCTGCGCAATTGTTGAAAAAGCAAAATTCGGCGGTACATGTCTGACAAAGGGCTGTATCCCTTCCAAGATGCTTGTTTATCCAGCTGATTTTATCCGTGAAGCGGAGGAATCGGCGCGGGTCGGTATTCGGACTGCTCGCCCGGAAATTGATTGGGACGCTATTTCAAAAAGAATGTGGGAACAGATCGATTTTAATAAGTCAATTGAAACCAGCCTGCAGAACATTCCAAACCTCACGGTGTATAAAGGAATTGGTGCTTTTACCGGGCCTAACAACATGTGCATTTCGCGTGAAGATAAGGCAGATGAGACAATCTATGGCGACAAATTCGTCATTGCGGCAGGTGCCAGAACGAATATCCCCCCAGTGGAGGGCTTGGAAAATGCCGGATATGTGACGTCCGAAACTTTTTTTGGAGATAAGTTCCCAAAGACGCTATGGAAGAGCCTTGTGATTCTAGGCGGTGGAGCGATTAGTGCGGAATTCGCACATATTTTTTCAGCGTTTGGGACAAAGGTGACGATTATTGCGCGCTCGGAAATCTTAAATAAAGAGGAAGAAGAAGTTGCCCAATTTGTCGGCAGGCAGTTTACGAAAAATGGTATCAGTCTTCTGACAAACAGCACGATTCTGTCGGTTTCTGCGTCCGGAGGGGAAAAATATATTACCATCGAAAACAGCATGACCAAGAGCCGCACAGTTGTGGAATGCGAGGAAATCTTTGTTGCTTCCGGCGTGCGTTCTAATGCAGATGCACTATCGCTTGAAAAGGCAAGCGTAGCAACTGATAAGCATGGATGGATTGTTACAAACTCCTATCTGGAAACATCCAATGAAAATGTATGGGCTTTAGGCGACATTAACGGAAAGTATCAGTTTAGGCACAAGGCAAACTACGAGGCGCAGATTTTAATTCACAATCTCTTTTCAAGCGGAGATAAAAAAGAAGTATATTATGATACAGTTCCATGGGCAATCTTTACGCATCCACAGGTTGCGCACGTTGGCTTGACGGAAAAGGAGGCAAAAAGTAAAGGCATTTCATATAGAACCGCAATCAACCATTACTCGGAGGTCGTTGGCGGTAGAGCCATGGGTTACCGGGATGGGGATGACGACAACGGCTTTGTAAAAATAATCATCAGTGAAGATAAAAAAATACTTGGTGTTCACATTGCCGGACCGCAGGCCGCTATATTGCTACAGCCATTTGTTTATCTGATGAATGTGGGATATCAGTGCAAGAAGACAAAGCAGGCCTTGAACACGAAGGAACTTGATGCACTTCGGATCCTGTGCCCAAATATCGACACCTACGAGCCCATCAACGATTCCATGGTGATCCATCCTTCTCTGAATGAGCTTACGGCATGGGTGTTTGAAAAGTTAAACACAGCAGAGTAAGTTTTGTGCGTGAAACGCAATACTCTGATAAATCGGTGAGCTTTGCATTATGATACCCACATGAAATTCGTATAATGTTTATGACATACCAAATAAGTAAATAAGCAGCGTCTCAATTAAGAGATTCTGCCTAAGGGAGGCTAAAGAAGATGTCCAAAATAGAAACCTGCTCATAAGTGAAGCTGACAGAGCGGAACTGAAGTGGACATCAGCTATTAAATAGGGTTGGAGAGTATCATATGGTAAACAACTATCTAAGTAAATTTGTGACGCCGGAAGTGGCCGCGCAGGCGGTTCAGTCAGGCGACTGGGTCGATTACGGCTTTGGCGCCGGATTTCCGGAGCTAATGGACCGGGCTCTGGCTGCCCGCAAAAGCGAATTAAACGATGTAAAAATTCGGGGTGGATTGGTAATTCGCTCTCGGATTGAGGTGGTTGAGTGCGATCCGGAGCAGGATGCCTTTATCTATTACAGCTGGCACATCGGCGATTATGAGCGCAAGCTGCAAAAGCGTGGCTTGGTCAAGTTTGTTCCCATGATTTTGCGGCAGCTTCCGGAGCTTTATCGCCATCACATCCGCGTGGACGTGGCGTTTGTACCTGTGTCAACGCCGGATGATCAGGGATATTGCAGTCTTGGAATTTCGAACTATGCCTGGCGCACGATTTTTAAGAAAGCGCGCACAGTAATTTTTGAAATCAACGAACGTTTGCCCCACTTGCAGGGACTGAATGGCTCCCACCGCGTTCACCTCTCCGAAGCGGACTATCTCGTGGAGGGTGAGCATGAGCCGCTGCCGACACGTTCCTACAAGACACCTTCAGCTGTGGATATTGAGATTGCGAAGCACGTCGTCAGTGAAATCCCCAACGGGGCGGTGTTATCGCTTGGCGTGGGCGGCGTGCCGTTTACGGTTGCGAAAATGATTGCCGACTCTGATTTGAAAGATCTGGGCTGTCACACAGGGACCATCAGCGATGCTTTTTTAGAGCTTCATCGAGCCGGAAAACTGACCAACGGACGCAAGGAGATTGACAACGGTTACTCCACATGGAACCTTGCAATGGGCTCTCAGGCCCTTTATGACTGGCTTGATACAGAGCCGAAGTTGTTTCACCCTGATGACGTGGATTATGTGCATTCTCCAGAACGCATTGCGTCCATGAAAAATGTAATCAGCATTAACGGCGGTGTCGAGCTGGATTTGATGGGTCAGGAGAATGCCGAATCTGCCGGCAGCCGTCAGCTTTCCGGAACAGGCGGACAGCTGGACTTTCTAGAGGGCGCGTTTCGCTCTGAGGGGGGCAAGGGTTTTATTTGTCTAGCTTCCTCACACGCAAACAAGGACGGCTCGTTGAAATCCAACATCGTGCCCTTCATTCCGGGCGGCAGCGTGACCTCCGCACCCCGCAGCATGATTCAATACGTGGTAACGGAGTACGGTGTGGCGAAACTCACTGGCCTTTCGCTGGGTGAGCGGGCGGAGGCTATGATCGCAATTGCACATCCCAGCTTCCGGGAGGAACTCGCAAAATATGCGGCCGAAAACTTTCGCTGAACCATAAAAACTATAGTTGTTCGCAATTGCAAACTTATCGCAAAAAGCTGTGCCAGCGTCTTGGCTTCGTCTAATGTTCATCTCATACATGGGTGGAATAATTTAAGTATTTATTTGCCGGCAGTATCAAGAATAAGTGATACGTCTTTACGAACCTGGCTATTAAAATGTATGGAGGTAAAGTATGTCCGAGATTTATCTTGCGGGCGGATGTTTTTGGGGGCTGGAAAAGTATCTTGCCTCTATCCATGGAGTTAAGTCAACACAAGTGGGGTATGCCAACGGGAACACCGAATCTCCCTCCTACGAAGAGGTTTGCCATCACAACTCGGGACACGCAGAGACGGTAAAGGTAACCTATGATCCCGCCGTGCTTACGCTGGAATTTCTTCTGGATTTATATTATGAAGCGATTGATCCGGTTTCGCACAATCGGCAGGGCGGTGATACAGGCGAACAATACCGAACCGGCATCTATTACGTTAGCGAGGAAGATGCTCCGGCGATTAAAAACTCCATTGCCAGGCTCCAAGGCCGCTATAGCAAGCCCATTGCTATTGAAGTACTTCCACTTCGTAACTTCAGCGCAGCGGAAGAATTCCATCAAAAATATCTGAATAAGAATCCGGGCGGATACTGTCATATCGGGAAAGCACAATTTGAGAAGGCGGCAAAAACCATTGTAAATCCTGTCGCGTATCCAGCACCGGATATGGCTGAGCTACGCCAAAAGCTGACTCCTGAGCAGTATGAGGTGACACAATGCAATGCCACAGAGCCGCCCTTTGAAAATGAATTCTTCCAGACGTTTACACCTGGCATATATGTGGATATTACTAATGGCGAACCCCTATTTTCGTCAAGTGATAAATTTGAATCAGGCTGCGGCTGGCCAAGCTTTTCAAAGCCTATCGATCCTCATGTTATCCACGAGAACTCAGATCTCTCCCATGGTATGATACGAACTGAGATAAGAAGCAGAGTTGGGAACGCCCATTTAGGCCATGTGTTTCCTGACGGCCCGAAAGAATCAGGAGGTTTGCGCTACTGTATAAACAGCGCTTCACTGCGATTTATACCCAAAAAGGACATGCAGCGCGAAGGATATGGCTTCCTGCTCAGCCTGATAGATTAAGAAACAACGGGTTCTATGTCTATGCGGCAATTTCGTATTGCACACATTTGGTCTTTATGAATTGCCAATTATGTTTATACTGCAAGAAGAAAGCAAGATCCGATAATTTATATTACAGAAAGGTGGACGGCCTAATTGAAATTTGATTGCATTGAAAAAAGCGGAGTGAACCAGTAAGCCTCTCAAAGATTTTATTTATGAGTCAAACCGCGGAAAAGATGTTTTCTTTGTTTCCACAAAAGAAGAAGCGGTTGAACGGCTGGCAGGTTAAGGAAAATAACATCGACTTTGCCAAAAAGGGCGGCATGAGCAAACTCTGTAGCTGTAAGGACCGAATGAGCTTCGCATAATATTTATTAGAGTATAGCTTTCCACGGACCATGAGCTGCCGATGTGCTAAAAAAGCTTTTTTAAAAAAATGGAGATTTATGAAGTTAAGTGAAAGAGCAGAACAATTAAAAATTGATATTCCCGCTGTTTTCATAGCGTTGAGGAAAAAAGAAACGCCGATAATAGCAAAAATTCTTGCCGGAATAACCATTGCATACGCTTTATCTCCTATCGACCTTATTCCGGATTTTATACCCGTGTTAGGTTATATTGATGACGTAATAATATTGCCAGGTCTTGTTGCCCTAACAGTACGAATAATTCCGCCTAATACATTTGCGGAATGTCGTATTCAAGCTGAAGGATTATGGGCAAACTGCAGACCTAAGAAGTGGTATTTTGCCTTACCAATTGTGGTAGCGTGGCTGCTTCTTATTTACCTTTTAATATGGATCTTAATATGAACAACTATGGTACCTATTCACCATTTTGTGGGACAATTGAGCTTCGTGTAGTGTTTAATTGGTGGACAAGACTCGTTTAGTGATTAGGAGAATGCATAGCATGTCAAATTGTAGTTTGTCGAGGTAGTTATAATGCTCAGAGAACACAAACCAAGTGACTGTCTTTTTATGTCGAAATTGTTTTATGATACCGTGCATACGGTCAACGCTAAAGATTACACCAATGAGCAACTCGACGCATGGGCAACGGGAGCCGTTGATTTAGAAAAGTGGGATCGTTCTTTTTTAGAACACGATACTCTAGTTGCGGAAATAGACGGGAAAATCGTTGGCTTTGCGGACATGGATAAAACCGGCTATCTGGACAGGCTATATGTTCATAAGGATTTTCAAGGCATGGACATTGCGACTGCTTTGGTATATGAATTGGAACGACGCGCGCAAAAAGCCAACTTATCTTATTTTAAAACATATGCCTCAATTACAGCGAAGCCCTTTTTTGAGAAACAAGGTTTGGAGGGATATCATAGAAGTGCAGAGAGCAAACACCCAAAAAGTGATAGAATCAAGGAAAGGACAAGGTGGTGTTTGCGATGCGCAAATATGACAAGGAGTTCAAAGAAGAAGCGGTCAAGCTGTCCGATGAAATCGGTGT